>VOFK01000058.1_pt1 | contig 742000 bp, 839 predicted proteins | sample 5384121 | NCBI WGS metagenome assembly VOFK01 (sample SAMN12384730, study PRJNA508395) | human gut metagenome | isolation source: healthy gut J | host: Homo sapiens
CAAAGGTGTCCAGTATCTTTTTGCAATAACGTGTTTTTGTTGTTTTATGATTTGATTTTCCGCTACTTTCCACGAACCTTTTATTTCCTGCCCGGCAAGAAACTTTTTGTTCAATCTTTCTTGCGTCAGCGCCTTCATGGATGGTAGGAATCTGGAGTTTTCCCTGCTTTTCGTAAGAACGGTGATCGACCTGATTATGCAAAGGCAGATGTTCATTACACACCTTTGCCCACTCGCTCCGCCACAGTTCACAGTTTTTTGGATTGTTCCATCCCGTAGCATCGGTCAGTACCCGTTTCCATTGCAGGCGGTTTCTTGCACCAATCTTCTGGATTCCGTTTTCATCTAATACAGGGATACGGATTCCATGACGGTCAGGGTTTTTCTTATCCTGCCACCAGTTCGGATGGGATTCATCAATCACGATATTTCCGTTTTTATCTCTGAGAAAATCCCAATCTTGACTTCTTTCTTTCCCCAAGAATGATCCGGGTTAAAAAGGACGCATAGTCAGAAGCAGATGGACATGGGGGTTGCCATCCCCTTTATCGTGGATACCCAATCAGCACACATTCCTCTATCTACAAAAGTTTTTTTTGAATATAGTCAGTTGTATATTGAATTTGTTCCTGTCTGTTCCATTCTTTGGGAAGGGCAAATTCAAATGACCTGCCAAGTTGGGCATCTGCATTTTTTTTTCAATCTTCAATACCTCATTCCATAACCTTTGTTTCTGAAATGTGATTTTAAATTTTTTCTAAAGCAGCTTCTTTATCTTCTGATCTTTTGTATCGGACAGATTTTTGAAAGCGTTTTATATTTTCTTCTGGTACTATCTGCCATTCAGGAGGTGCGTTTTTCACACATCATCAGCCGAGTGTAGACCACTTCTTTTTTAGAAGTGTAATAACTGATTCTCCCGGTTTCCTCGTTTTTCATCACATCCCCATTGAGATATGCGGAAGCGGAGATAACAGATTTCCCTTTACTTCGTCCGACTATTTTGACTGTGTAATGAAAAATCGCCATGTCTGGATTCCTCCTTTCTGCACATCCGGCATAGATTTCCGGCAACATTGCTTTCGGTTTTAGAAAAAGCAGCATTGCCGGAACGCCCTCTGCGTAAGAGTGCCCTGCGCATAGCAGCCTGCATGGAATGCGCCTCTCTGGCGAAGAGTGCCTCCTGCGGCATGAGCAGGTCTGGCTGAAAGCCCCGCCGACGGAACGAGCCCGGCAAGCGTGAGCGCAGACCGGTTGCCACTTGTGGCAAACTTATTGGGACGACCTCTGGTTGTCCATAAGTGCGCCCTTCATGAAAAAGCAATGAAGGGAATGAAAAACTCATCCCCTCCGCCATTACACTTCCTCCATATCGGTATTGACTTCTTTCTGCATTGCCTTTGAGAAAAATTTCCCGTTGGCTTCCTGCCTTTTCAGAAAACCAATCAGCTTTGGGATGTCTTCTTCCTCAATAGGCGCACCGAGAACGGATTCCACCGCACCGCCAATCTGACAGAGCCTATGGGTTCGTTTTTACTTTCTTCGGCTTTCTTTCGCTTCAGAAGTTCTTTTTCTTCTGTGCCGCATATCGTTTCGCCTTTTCAAGGCTTTCCTGCTCTTTCTTTTCCATTTCAAGCATTCGTGCTTCATAACTTTTTGTTGATTTTGCCATTATTACATTCTCCTTTCCTTCACAAACATAAGTTCTTGGTTGCGTATCAGAAGAAGCACATGGTATAATCTTCTTGCGTGTAGGTATATCATGGCTTCGGTCTGATAGAACCTTTGGCGGTTTCTTGGGAAGCCGCCTTTTTAATTTGCCGCAGTTCTTGTTACGGCTTTTACATTTCCTCTATCCCTCAAATCACGACCTTCATTCGCTTCCATAAACATTTCCAGAATATCGGTTTTAATCAGGACTTTACGACCAACCTTTAATACCGGAAGTTTCTTCCATTCTACAAGCTGTCTTAAGGTGTTTCTGCCGATTCCCGTATAGTCGGCAGCTTCTTCGATGGATAATGCAATTTTTCTTTGCGTCATATAATCACCTCCTTATAAATTGCATTATGCAATTCCTGTGATGTAAGTATATCCTTTTCACATCTTTTTGTCAAGCGTTACGAAATGTTAAAAATAAATATTGCATTGCATATTGCAATTTCGGAAAAACAATGCTATAATTCATACATACCGAAAAAGGAGGCAGTCAGCATGAAAGATAAAGAATTACGCAAGCTGATAGGGAGCAGAGTAAAAACAGCGCCGTCTGGAATTGAATCTGACACAGCCTTATGTCGCAGAGAAGATGGGAGTTACCGCTTCTACAATCCTGCGTTATGAGAATGGTTCGATTGACAATACGAAAAAAATGGTGCTGGAAGGTCTTTCGGAAGCACTCCATGTATCTGTGGAATGGCTCAAAGGGGAAACAGATGAATATGAAACCGACATTACGGATAAGAGAGAGTTACAGATTCGTGATGCGATGGGAGATATTCTGGAACAGTTACCGCTTGCCCTTACCAAAGAAGAAGATGCTTTTTCAAAAGATTTATTACTGCTGATGTTAAAACAATATGGTCTGTTTTTGGATTCCTTCCAGTTCGCCTGCAAAAACTTCAAGGGAAATGCTGGTCAGACGGATATTGCCAAAACAATAGGGTTTGAATCGAATGAGGAATATAATGAGATTATGTTCTTAAGGGAAATCACTCCTACCATCAATGCTTTTAATGAGATGGCAGACGTTGTAAGGCTCTATTCCAAGAAACCAAAAACAGCAGAACAAAGGCTTGCAAATCTTTTATCAGAAGTCTTATACGAAGATTCCGAATCGGTATAGTAAGACAACCGGAGTTATGATATACTTACACGCACGAAGCATTTCATCAGTTCCGATTGTCTAATATCGAAAGGAGACATACGATTATGGCAAAAGGATCTGTAAGAAAAAAAGGAAAGAAATGGTACTACCGCTTCTATGTAGAGGACGCAAGCGGCAATCTTGTTCAGAAAGAATGCGTTGGAACAGAAAGCAAAAGTGAAACTGAAAAACTGCTCCGTCAGGCAATGGATGATTATGAGAAAAAGAAATTTGTTGCCAAAGCGGATAATCTCACAGTCGGACAGCTTTTGGATGTGTGGGCAGAGGAGGAATTAAAAACAGGTACGCTCAGCAATGGTACGGTGGAGAATTACCTCGGAACAATCCGAAATATTAAGAAACACCCATTGGCAGAACGTAAACTGAAAAATGTAACCTCTGAACATTTGCAATCTTTCTTCGATTTGCTTTCCTTCGGGGGAGTTCATCCCGATGGAAAAGAGAGAAAGGGTTACAGCAAAGATTACATCCATTCTTTTTCCGCAGTCATGCAGCAATCATTCCGCTTTGCAGTATTTCAAAAGAAGTATGTTACGTTCAATCTCTATGCAGTATATTAAACTGCGGTATCAGACGGATGAAGTGGATTTGTTTTCTGATGAGGATATGGACGGAAATGTCCAACCAATTTCACGAGAAGATTATGAAAGACTGCTTGCTTATCTGCAAAAAAAGAACCCAGCCGCAATACTTCCAATCCAGATAGCCTATTATGCCGGGCTTCGTATTGGAGAAGCCTGTGGTTTGGCATGGCAGGACGTAAATCTGGAAGAACAATGCCTTACCATAAGACGCAGCATCCGATATGATGGCTCAAAGCGCAAATATATCATCGGACCAACCAAGCGGAAAAAAGTAAGGGTTGTTGATTTTGGAGATACACTGGTAGAGATTTTCCGTAATGCCCGGAAAGAGCAGTTAAAAAATCGAATGCAGTACGAAGAACTTTATCACACGAACTACTACAAAGAGGTCAAAGAGAAAAACAGAGTGTACTACGAATATTATTGCTTAGACAGAACGCAGGAAGTCCCGGCAGATTATAAAGAAATTTCTTTTGTCTGCTTAAGACCGGATGGTTGTCTGGAACTTCCGACTACTTTGGGGACGGTATGCAGAAAGGTGGCAAAAGCATTAGAGGGATTTGAAGGCTTTCATTTCCACCAGTTACGTCACTCCTATACAAGCAACCTTTTAGCAAATGGAGCAGCCCCCAAAAGATGTACAGGAATTGTTGGGACACTCAGATGTCAGTACCACAATGAACGTCTATGCTCACTCCACAAGAGATGCGAAACGAAAATCGGTTCGGCTTCTTGATAAAGTGGTAGGCAATGACTAAAAAATTTCCCTTATTTCCCTTGTGATTATCTCATAAGGGCAAAAAATAAGGGAAACTACATATCATTTCACTAATGAACAGGCGGGAAAGCCTGTAAAATAGGGAAAGTTAGAGGAATAATTATATAAATTCCAGTTTAACGAACAGGGGATGATGATCGCATGAAAATCCTACATGAACTTTCTTGGCTATGGGAAACGCTGGGCATTGCACTTGTGGCTGCGGTTGTCTGCATGGCTTGCGCTGCGCTGATTGGCAAAGCAGCAAAGAAGAAACTCAGCAAAAGAGTGTTGGCCGTCATAGGGGCTGCTGCATTTGTGGGTGCGATTCTGGCGGTCATTCTGATCGCCCGGACACCGATGCCGCTTTGACAGAATAGGAGAAACTGACAATGATTGTTCTTACAGAGCAGATAGAGATTCCGGCTTCCTATGAAAAATTGGAGGCATGGACCGCTAACTTTGAGGAAGAGTTTGTGAAATGGAGTCCCTACCACATCGAATGCAATCTCTATAACGGGAACTATCACGCAGGAAGCAAGGTCCGCTTCCGCGAGATCGTCATGGGGCTGGACTACGATGTGACCGGCACAATTACGGAATGCGAACAGGATGAGAACCACTTCCGCATTGTATTCCGGAGCGACAAGAAAACGGCGTTCATCACCTTTGAAGGGAAAAGAACCAAAACAGGATGCCATTTCTCTCACACCGAGGCTTTCGGCATGACCACGCCGGTAATTGGGGCGATCATGAACTTCCTGATCTTCAAGGTGTTTTTCAGGAAAAAGGCAAACTGGCAGCTTATCCGGGATGATATGATTCTGGATAACAGGTATTTATATGACATTCTGACCGAGGGAAAATACCCGGAAAGAATCCCGCTGGACAAGCTGCTGACCGGCGCGAAGTAACCGAATGGGAGGGCTTGATCATGCCGCTTCAAATCGTCAGAAATGACATCACAAAAATGAAGGTGGACGCCATCGTCAACGCTGCCAACGAGTCGCTGCTGGGTGGCGGCGGTGTGGACGGCTGCATTCATCGTGCCGCTGGACCGGAGCTGCTGGCGGAATGTGAAACGCTCCACGGCTGCAAAACCGGGAGCGCAAAAATCACGAAGGGCTACAAGCTGCCCTGCAAATATGTCATTCATGCTGTCGGTCCGCGCTGGTATGACGGGCGGCATGGTGAGCGCGAACGGCTGATCTCATGCTATCGGACTTCGCTCATGCTGGCGAAAGAATACGGCTGCGAATCGGTTGCGTTCCCTCTGATTTCCTCCGGCATTTTCGGCTATCCGAAGGATCAGGCTCTCAAAGTGGCGATTGACACCATTGGCAGCTTCCTTCTTGAAAACGAAATGACGGTGTACATCGTCATTTTCGACCGCAAAGCCTATCAGATCAGCGGAAAGCTGTTTGCCGACATTGCTTCATACATAGATGACCGCTATGTGGATGAACATACCGATAGTCGTTCCGAGCGGCTGCGCAGAATGAACGCCTTCCGGATGGACGAGCCGATGCCCTGCGAGTCATCCGTCTGCGATGAAGATGCAATCGAACAGCTCATGCCTCCCGTCTCTGCGGCGGCTGCCCCCAAAAAGGCGGCAACCCTTGATGACGCGCTGGGACAGATCGACGAGAGTTTTTCCGAGATGCTTCTGCGAAAGATTGATGAGCGCGGCATGACGGACGCGCAGTGCTATAAGAAGGCGAATATTGACCGGAAGCTCTTCTCGAAGATCCGCTCGGACAAGTCCTACAAGCCTTCCAAGCCCACCGCCATTGCATTTGCCATTGCCCTTGAGCTGCCGCTTGTTGAAATGAAGGATATGCTCATGAAGGCTGGCTTTGCGCTCTCCCACGCCAACATGTTTGACATCATCGTGGAGTATTTCGTGGAGCATGGGAACTATAATGTCTTTGAGATCAACGAGGCTCTGTTTGCCTTCGACCAAAGTTTAATAGGAGCATAAGGTCTATGGATAAAGTGTTTCAGAAATTTTTGCGAAGTGGTATTGACCTCTCTTCCGTAGGAGTGAAGCGTCGTGAAGATAACAACCCATACTTTTGCACGCCAAAAGGTGCATCTATTTTTGGCTGGGCGGGTGTGGACGGCATCCACTTCTGCTTTGTTCGAGGCTTTGGCGGTATGGTATTTTCCGTCAGTCCCATGAACTCGGCTCCGGATTTTGTTCATCCGCTGGCAAACGATTTTGAAGGCTTTCTGAGGTTGCTCCTTGCTTGCAGTGATTCGGCAGCGCTGGAACAGGCGTGGATGTGGGATAAAGCCCAGTTTGAAGCCTTTTTGCGGGACAACCCTCCAACACAGGATCAGCAAAGAACGCTATCAGAGCTTGCTGAGAAAATGAAATTGACGCCTATGGAACAGCCGTGGGTATACATCAAAAAGCTGCAAGCATCTTTTGATTATAGCAAGATCAAGTACACCGAGGACTATTATGATGTTGATATGAACCCAGAAGCAGAACCGACCATGCCCGAGTGGAAGGTCTACTTTGAGGGAAACTTCTGGGGACATTCGGGAAAAGACCATGCCGGAACGGAAATCCGGTTGAATAAGCAATTTGACTGGGCGAGGCATCATTGGGTTATTCCTGCGGCGTATTCTTGCAGCAAGGGACTCGTCATGGACTTTTGTATGCGCACCCCGGAAGAAGACATTCGCAAGTTCATAACTAAATGGGATTTACACCCCGAAAACGACTCCTGCGAATACTTCACGCAGGAGCAGCAAATGCAGATAGATTTAGACAATCCACTTTGCCTTGACTTTATTCCTCGTTTGGAATTGAACGGGAAAACAATGCTGACCTCCCACGGCTGTTCCGTGGTCTTTAATCCATGTTTGCCAGACGGGGTGATCAATGAAGCGGAAGCAAAGTGGGCATTGGAACACTATGATTTGGATACATCCTATGGATGGATGATTTTTCGGGCAGCTTTTCCGTGGACAAGCAAACGCCGTCCTGAAATAAAAGCCCTCTCCCTTACAATGGAGCAGCAGTCGTGTCGTGTCCCGGGACCACATTTCAAGGCACACGCTCCCGGTGATTCGTTTTCTTTCCTCCATCCGGTCAGTGGAAAAAAATACACATTGACCGTACAGGAATTGGAGCGGCAGACAATTTCCGAAAAGCGTTTCGGTTCTGACCGCTGGCTTTATCCGACGCATTTTACCGCCATGAGCTATACGTTTTCTCCTGAACCAGACGATGATATTTCAATCTTGGTGATTGCGCTGAGGGGGGACAAACTCTTTGAAAATTGCGCCATGCTCTGACCGCTATGCACCAGAGGCACGAAACGATATTGCTTGTATTGGCATTATCGGCGGAGCGGACGGTCCAATCGCAATCGTGTGTGGAGGCAGCTCAAAAGAAAAACTTCATGCAGTTTGTTCCTCTCTACACTTTGAGCCGGTGGAGGGTGATATTGAATGGCGTATCGTATTCAACATTAAAAGCTCCAATGAAATGTCATTAGGGCTGATCTAAGAAGAAAGCGGAGGCAAAGAAGATGAAACAACACACCTACATCGCAATCGACCTGAAATCCTTCTACGCCTCCGTGGAGTGCAGGGAGCGCGGCTTAGATCCTTTGGACACAAATCTTGTTGTCGCGGATGAGAGCCGGACGGACAAGACCATCTGCCTTGCCGTCACGCCCTCCCTCAAAAGCTACGGTATCTCCGGACGCGGACGGCTGTTTGAAGTCAAGCAGCGGGTGAAGGAAGCGAATGCCGGACGGCAGCACGACGCGCCTGGACACAGGTTGGACGGCACATCACACTTCTTCTCGGAGCTGCAAGCAAACCCGTCTCTGGCGATTGACTTCATCATCGCGCCGCCCCGGATGGCGTACTACATGGAGTACAGCACCCGCATCTATCAGGTCTACCTCAAGTACATTGCGCCGGAGGACATCGTTGTCTACTCCATCGACGAGGTGTTCATGGACGCGACGGACTACCTGAACACCTACAAGCTCTCCGCCCATGATCTCGCCATGAAGATCATCCTCGATGTGCTTGAAACAACCGGCATCACAGCAACAGCAGGAATCGGCACGAATCTTTTCCTCTGCAAAGTGGCAATGGATATTGTGGCGAAGCACATCCCCGCCGACAAGAACGGCGTCCGCATTGCAGAGCTGGATGAGATGAAGTTCCGGCGCGAGCTTTGGTCTCATCAGCCCCTCACGGATTTCTGGCGCGTAGGTCGAGGCATTGCCAAGAAACTTGAGCAGAACGGGATGTTTACGATGGGCGATGTTGCCCTTTGTTCAGAGCGGAACGAGGACTTGCTTTATAAGCTGTTCGGCAAGAATGCGGAATTGCTCATTGATCATGCGTGGGGCTGGGAACCGACCACCATTGAAGCAATCAAGGCGTACCGCCCCAGCTCCAACAGCCTCAGCTCCGGTCAGGTATTGCACTGCCCCTATGAGCCGCAGAAGGCGAAGCTGGTTGTGCGGGAAATGACGGACTTGCTTGTGCTGGACTTGGTGGACAAGGGGCTTGTCACCGACCAGATGGTTCTCACCGTTGGCTACGACATTGAGAACCTGACCGATCCGGCGCGGCGGGCAAAGTATCACGGCGCAGTTGAGACAGATCACTACGGAAGGCAGATTCCCAAACAGGCGCACGGCTCTATCAATCTCGACGGTCACACATCATCTACCCGCAAAATAATGTGTGCTGTGTCAGAACTCTTCGACCGGATTGTGGACAAGAATCTGCTTGTCCGCCGTATGTATGTTGTGGCAAATCACGTCCTGTCGGAAGCAGACGCACCAAAGAAAAGCGACGGTGCTGTCCAGCTCGATCTCTTTACCGACTATGCCGCCGAAGAGGAAAAACAGAAAGCCGAAGATGCCGCTTTGGAGCGTGAGCGGAAGATACAAGCCGCCACGCTTGCCATCAAGAAGAAGTATGGAAAGAACGCCATCCTCAAGGCAATGAATCTTGAAGAAGGTGCAACCGCGAAAGACCGCAATGCGCAGATTGGAGGGCATAAGGCGTGAACGGAAAATACGACGAGATCATGGGACTTCCTCACCACGTTTCCAAAACGCGACCACAAATGCCGATGTCAGATCGTGCAGCGCAGTTTGCGCCCTTTGCCGCCCTCACCGGCTATGATTCTGCAATCAAGGAAACCGGACGTCTGACCGACGAAAGGATTGAGCTTGATGAGGGAGCCTTGACCGCTTTGAACATGAGGTATCAGCTTCTCATGGATGCCCTTGATGAAGAGCCGGAGGTTGAAATAACCTACTTCAAACCTGATGAGCGCAAAGCTGGCGGTGTGTATGTAACTGCAACCGGCGCAGTCATAAAGGTTGATGACTTTGAGCGCCTGATTACCATGCAGGACGGCACGAAGATTCCGATGGATGACATCCTAAGCATTGACGGAGAGCTGTTCTTTTCCTTAGAATAATGTCGCTTGCCATGCGACCAAATGAAGTGAATACCGAAGTACAATATGACTGTAAGGTGAGACACCAAGCAGTCATATTTTTATATACGGAGGTACAAAACATGAGAAAGAACTTGACGGAGATCGTATTCATCCTTGATCGCAGCGGCTCTATGAGCGGACTGGAAACAGACACCATCGGAGGATTCAACTCCATGATTGAAAAGCAGAAAAAAGAGAATGGCGAGGCATTGATCTCTACCGTTCTCTTTGACAACGTGAGCGAGGTTATCCATGACCGTGTGCCGGTTCAGAAGGTGGATCCGATGACCGACAGAGACTATTCCGTTCGCGGCTGCACCGCGCTTCTGGATGCTATCGGCGGAGCGATTCATCACATTGGGAATGTCCATAAGTACGCAAGAAAAGAGGATGTCCCTGAACACACACTGTTCGTCATCACAACGGATGGCATGGAGAATGCAAGCCGCCGTTATGACAGCGAGAAGGTCAAGAAGATGATTGAGCGACAGAAGGAAAAGTACGGCTGGGAGTTTCTTTTCCTCGGTGCAAACATTGATGCAGTTGAGACGGCAAAGCATTTTGGAATTGGAGCAGATCGAGCGGTCAATTACCACTCTGACCGCGAGGGAACGCAACTCAACTATGAAGTTCTGAGCGAAGCGGTTTCCGCTGTCCGATGCAGCGTACCGCTGGGTACGAATTGGAAAAAACGTATTGATGAGGACTTCAATTCCAGAAAGGACGGGAAAAAATGAGAACAGTCACCGTAAAAGGAACAGGCAATGTTTCCGCAAGACCAGATTACATTATCCTCTCCCTGAATATTGAAGCCTTATCTGAGACCTATGACCGCGCAATGTCGGAAGCTGCCGAGAGAATCGAAAGACTGCAAGGTGCCGCAGCCTGCGTTGGGTATCGCAAAGAAGACTTGAAAACCACGAGCTTTGATGTCCAGACAAGGTACGAGAACGTCAAGGATCGGCAAGGAAATTACAAGCGAGAGTTTGTCGGATATGCTTGCAGCTATCGCTTGAAACTTGCATTTGACTTTGACAGCAAACAGCTTGCAAAGGTTATTTCTGCGATTGCAGACTGCGGGGCGCAACCGGAACTCAGCATTGCGTTTACTGTGAAAAACCCGGCAAGAATCAGCGAAGAGCTGCTGATCAGCGCGACGGAGAACGCCAGAGCAAAGGCGGAGATTCTTTGCAAAGCATCAGGTGGTACGCTTGGGCAGCTACTTAATATCGACTACAACTGGGGCGAACTCAATGTGTATTCCAGAACAAGCTATGAGGTCGAAGACTGCATTCAGCCTCTCATGGCGATGAGCAAGTGCGCCTCTCCTGAGATCGAGCCGGACGATATTGATGTAACAGACACGGTGGCTTTTACATGGGAAATCCAATGATTTTTTGACTTTTTTGAAATCCGGTACTCAACAAACGCTCTTTTTGTGTCCGTTGTAAAGTGAAGGGACATTTCACGGAGGAATCTTCGGGAAATACGATTTTGGGAGATTAGCAAGCAAATCCGGTGAGTACCCACCGGAGAAAAATCAGTTAAGGAGACCCTGCCCTTAACATCAGATTTTTGCTTGTTGGGAAAGTCCCAAACCCTTCTAATCTTTACGACGGAGGGCGCAGCATGGTACGAAGAACACGAGACATTCAGAAGAAGATTTGGCTGACACCACAGGAAGAACGGACGATTGCAAAGAAGATGGAGATGATCGGCACGGAGAACTTCGGTGCGTATGCAAAAGGAAGATGCTGATCGACGGCTACATCATCGTTGTGGACTACACGGAGCAGAAAAAGCTCGCCGCCGAAATCAACAAGATCGGCGTGAACATCAATACCGTCTGCCGCAGGATCAACTCGACGGGACGATTCTATCAGGACGATATTGACGAGCTGAAAGAAAAGATGGACGCGGTATGGCAGTTACTAAAATCAAAGCAATCCGAGGAACTTTGAGCAAGGCAATCGCGTACATTCTGAATCCCGAAAAGACCGATGAGAAGCTGCTGGTCTCGTCCTACGGCTGTGCCAGCGAGACCGCAGCGCGGGAATTTGAGTGGACGCGGAAAATAGCCGAGCAAAAAGGGATGAATCCGGTCAGGATCATAGCCCGTCATGTGATCCAGTCCTTTGAAATTGGAGAGGTCACACCGGAGCTTGCCCACGAGATCGGCAAGCAGTTTGCAGACGAAATCCTCGGAGGAAAATATGAGTATGTGCTGACCACTCACATTGACAAAGACCATGTTCATAACCATCTGATTTTCAATGCGGTTGACTTTGTGGACTACCACGCATACAAGAGCTACAAGCGGATTTACTATGATATGCGCGAGGTCAGCGACCGGCTCTGTAAGGAAAACGGTCTCTCTGTTATCCCTCCCTCTCAGAACAAAGGCATGGGCTACAAGGAGTACACCGAAGCCAAACGCGGCACGAGCTGGAAGCAGAAACTCAAGCAGACCATCGACCGGCTTGTCATTACAGCGAAGGATTACGATGATTTTCTGCGGCTCATGCAGGAAGCTGGTTATGAAATCAAGACCGGCAAGTATATCTCCTTTCGCGCTGAAGGACAGGAGCGGTTTACCCGGTCTAAAACCATCGGAGAGAACTACACCGAGGAACGCATCAAGGAGCGGATTGCCGGACGGACGCCGCGCAGAAACCGGAGGCAGACCGTGCCGAAGGGCATCTCTCTCATCGGAGATATTCAGGAGCGGATCAGACTTATCGACAGCAAGGGCTATGAGTATAAAGCCAAGCTCACGATCCTCAAGGAAGCGGCACGGACGCTCAACTATCTCACGGAAAACAACTTGCTCCAATACGCCGATCTTGAGAAGAAGGTCGAGGATGTTCACAGCTCCTATGATCGTACCGGCAAGGAACTGAAAGTCGTTGAAGCACGTCTGCGGGAAGTCCAGCCGCTTATTAAAAACATCTCCAACTACCAGCGCCTAAAACCCGTATATGACGCCTTCCAGAAGGCGAAAGACAAGCCGAGCTTCAAGGCAAAGCATGAAGCCGAACTTGTGATCTTTGAGGCGGCGCGGAGTACGCTGCTTGCCATGCAGGGCGATGAAAAACTGCCGAGCTTGAAGACACTGCAAGCGGAACAGCAGCGACTTCTTGACGAGCAGCAGCGACTCTATGATGAACGTGCGAAGCTCAAAAAAGAAGTAAAGCAAATAGAGACAATCAAGTCTAATGTTGATACGTTTCTCGCTCCTTCTGCTGACCATGACCGTGATCATCTGCGCGGCACACAGCGCGAATAATCTCTTCAAAAGCAGGGCATCTTCTGTTGACCGGAGATGCCCTGCATCCTTGAGAGAAGGTTCGAGAAGTTGAAACTATTTCTTTAATTTCTGCATCAACGGATTGCTTTTTGAGAATGAAATCCGGTATAATATTATAAGCGATGTTGAATGCAAGCAAGCGAAAGGATGGTTGCCATGCGCATAAGCTATAAGAAACTATGGATGCTTCTTCTGGAACGCGACATAAAAGAGGGCTTTCTACGACATGAAGTAGGGTTGTCTGCCGGAACATGGACAAAACTGAATAAGGGGGAAGAAGTGTCCCTCTCTATTTTGCTGCGCATTTGTGATTACTTGAACTGTGACATCGGAGATATATGTGAGGCTGTGCGAACGGACAAGAACTAAGTCCGGTTTTTCGTACAGCTCTTTTTGTAGGATAGTAAGTGTGAAACTATAACTTTGGAGGTTGCTGAAATGGCTGAGAATAACACAAGCAATATCGGCTTTGAAAAACAAATCTGGGACGCGGCTTGCGTCCTGCGCGGAAACATCGACGCATCCGAATACAAGTCCGTCGTTCTCGGATTGATTTTCTTGAAATACATTTCTGATCGCTTCGAGGCAAAGTACAAGGAACTGGTTGAAGAAGGCGATGGATTTGAAGAGGATCAGGACGAATACACTGCCGAAAACATCTTCTTTGTCCCTGAGAATGCACGATGGAGTGCGATTGCTGCTGCCGCTCACACGCCGGAAATTGGCACGGTGATTGATGACGCAATGCGCAGTATCGAGAAAGAAAACAAGCGCCTCAAAGATATTCTTCCTAAGAACTTCGCCCGTCCAGAGCTGGACAAGCGGCGTCTTGGTGAAGTGGTTGATCTCTTCACCAACATTCAGATGATCGAGCATGGAAACAGTAAGGACATTCTTGGTCGGACATACGAATACTGTCTCTCCAAGTTTGCCGAACAGGAAGGCAAACTTGCCGGTGAGTTCTATACTCCCTCTTGTGTTGTGCGTACACTTGTTGAAGTATTGCAGCCGTTCAATGGGCGTGTTTATGACCCATGCTGCGGCTCTGGCGGTATGTTCGTTCAGTCCGCAAAATTCATCGAAAACCACGGCGGCAACATCAACAAGATTTCCGTCTTTGGTCAGGACTCCAACCCGACCACATGGAAGATGGCTCAGATGAATCTTGCTATTCGTGGTATTGAAGCTGACCTCGGCAAGTTCAATGCGGACACGTTCTTTAACGATTGTCACCCGCAGCTCAAGGCAGACTTTATTATGGCAAATCCGCCCTTCAATCTTTCCGGCTGGGGCGCGGATAAACTCGTTGATGATGTCCGTTGGCAGTATGGTACGCCTCCTGCGGGCAACGCCAACTTTGCATGGTTGCAGCACATGATCTGGCATCTCGCCCCGAATGGGCGTATCGGTATGGTGCTTGCAAATGGTTCGCTTTCCTCGCAGTCCGGCGGTGAAGGCGAAATCCGCAAGAACATTATCAACGCTGACCTTGTGGACTGTATCGTCGCAATGCCGACGCAGCTCTTCTACACGACGCAGATTCCAGTATCGCTCTGGTTCCTTGCAAAGAACAAGAAGCAAAAAGGCAAAACGCTGTTCATCGACGCCCGGAAGCTCGGCACTATGGTTACGCGGAAGCTGCGCGAGCTGACAGATGAAGACATCAAGAAAATCTCTGACACCTACAACGCTTTCGTAGAAGGAACGCTTGAAGATGAAAAGGGCTTCTGCGCGGTTGTTACTACGCAGGACATCGCAAAGCAAGATTACATTCTCACGCCGGGACGCTATGTTGGTATTGAGGAACAGGAAGATGACGGCGAGCCGTTTGAAGAGAAAATGGGACGTCTGACTTCTGAACTTTCTGAGCTTTTCACTAAGTCTCATGAGCTTGAAGCTCAGATCAAGAACGACTGGGGGCGATTGGATATGAGCTATGAGACGTATCGTGTTACTGACCTAATTGATGAAATTGCGATGGGTCCATTCGGCTCAAATATTAAAGTCTCGTGTTTTGTAGACAGTGGAGTACCTGTTCTAAATGGCAGCAATCTTGAAGGATTTTCTTTATCTGAAAAGGCGTTCCGCTTCGTCACAAAGGAAAAAGCTGATTCTCTTAACAAGGCAAATGCGCATCGCGGCGATATAGTAATAACGCATCGAGGAACGCTTGGACAAATAGTGTTTATTCCGCAAGATTCCAGATATGACCGGTATGTGATTTCACAATCCCAGTTTCGAGTTCGATGCAACGACAAGGTTTTGCCTGAATATCTTGTCTATTACTTCCACACTCCGATAGGACAGCATAAACTTCTCAGCAACGCCTCACAGGTTGGAGTTCCCGCACTGGCAAGACCATCTTCGACCTTTCAACAGATCGAAGTCGAATTGCCTGAACTGAGCATTCAGAAACGTGTTGTCGAGATTATTACCACAATTCAAAAAAAGATTGAGAATAATCAAGAGCTAAACGATAATTTAGCAGCTTAGCGCTTGACGGCAGAGACATCGATCTCGCCAGACATCAGTTTGGGCAGCAAATTATCTCTCAATGTCGCAAGCGATTGATTCTGCTCTTCCAAAATACGTTGCTGTGCAAAGATAGGAGCGCAAAAGTCGCTGAATTTGGCAAGAGTTTCAGCGTCAGGAATAACCGCCGGGACATTTTTCATAGTGCTGCAGATACTTCTTTGAATGTTGACCCGGATGCCATGCCTTCAATGACCGGGAGAGTGTTTTTCAAAAAGAAGTAAACAAATGGTGTTCCAATTTCCGGCTTAGGCACAACCGATTTGAAACCTTGATTTGTTGTTACTTCACCAGCGGCGATAGCAATATAACCTATTGGCGCACGAGATGAGAACAACACTGTTCCTTCTGGCATGATTGCTGCACTGCTGTTCTTCAAACCAAGTTCAGTTATGTCATTCTCACCATGAGAAACGAACTTCGACTTGTTGATAGATAAATCTTTCGGGGTTATCCATGCTATACCGGACTCCGTGTAATACTCAGGTTTAGCTTTTGAAGGTGTACTGCCTCCAACAACAGTACCAAGATCGCTAATTGTTCCGATAGCCCATTCTGGATCAGCATTATCAACAAATAATTCTTGAAAATAGGATTGAGCTTGCTGCTCTAAATTATCGTTTACCGTCTGAATAACTCTCACCAGTGGCGAGAGTTTTACAAAAGGGACTGCCACTGAATGTCGTTCTCTTACCTCGAAAGGAGACACGACAATGACAGAACAACTCATCACGGAGATACAGCGAAAAATGCTGCCGTATCTTAACAACGAACAACTCATGCACCTTCGGGATGCAATGGCTGAGACATTGGAAGGGGCAACGATCACCTATGATAGTGGCTCAATTCCAGCAGACGAAGCAGATGCAGTCGAAGCATTTATCACGGCAAAGCGGATCGAAGGCTGTTCGGAGAAAACCCTGAGCTACTACCGGAAGACGATTGAGGCTCTAATTGCCGGAGTTGGAAAGGCTGTGCGACAGATCACCACAGATGATTTGCGCCGCTATCTGACAAACTATCAAGTTCAGCGCAGGTCGAGCAAAGTGACCATAGACAACATCCGCCGGATCCTGTCCAGCTTCTTCTCATGGCTTGAAGATGAGGATTTCATTGTGAAAAGCCCGGTACGCCGTATTCACAAAGTTAAGACTGCAAAGGTGGTCAAGGACACCTACACCGATGAAGTGTTAGAGCTGATGCGTGACAACTGCACAACAGCACGAGACTTGGCGATGATTGATCTTCTGGCTTCCTCTGGAATGCGTGTTGGTGAGCTGGTCACACTAAACCGCGAAGACATCAACTTCAATGAGCGCGAATGCGTTGTTATCGGCAAGGGTAATAAAGAACGATTGGTCTATTTCGACGCAAGGACGAAAATCCACCTTCAAAACTACCTTGAGGGGCGAACGGATGAAAACCCAGCTTTGTTTGTTTCCCTGAAAGCTCCCTTTGACCGATTGATGATTGGCGGAGTGGAGACACGCCTTCGGGAGCTGGGAAAGCGTCTGAATATCCCGAAGGTTCACCCTCACAAGTTCAGGCGTACACTGGCTACAACTGCCATAGACAAAGGAATGCCCATAGAGCAAGTCCAGCAGCTCTTAGGGCATCAGAAAATCGACACCACCATGCACTATGCAATGGTGAAACAGCAGAATGTGAAGCTGGCACATAGAAAATACATCGGTTAGGATGGTGGGTAGTATGAATGGAACAATATATATGCCCGTTGGTGAAGTTTGTTCGTCTATTTCGGACACTTATCGCGAAAAAAAGAATATGGTGACGCTTATCAATACCTCGGACGTTTTAGAGGGTAGAGTTCTCAACCACGAACGAGTTCCAAACTCCAATTTGAAAGGGCAGTTCAAGAAGACTTTTCAGCGAGACGATATTTTATATAGCGAGATCCGTCCACAGAACAGGCGGTTTGCCTATGTGGATTTTTCGCCCATAGACTATATCGCTTCTACTAAACTGATGGTAATTCGTGCAAAAAAGGATGTGGTATCTCCTAAGTACCTATACTATTTCTTGAAGAATAGTTCCACAGTTGCAGAACTTCAACTGTTAGCTGAAACGCGATCTGGCACATTCCCTCAGATTACATTTTCCGAAGTTGCCAATTTGACCATACCCGTTCCTTCGCTTGCTGTACAAGAAGTTATCGTACAAACGATGCAATGCCTCGAAGATAAGATCACCTGCAACGAGCAGATAAACGATAATTTACAGCAGCAAGCAGCCGCATTGTTTTCAAGCCTCTATGATCGGTCAAACACCGAGGTTAGATTCACCGATTTGATACAGATACTCGGCGGTGGGACACCGAAAACAGGCGAAAACACTTATTGGAACGGTAATATTGCCTTCTTTTTAACCCCAAAAGATGTTGGCATACCATACACCCTTATCACAGAAAAGACTATCTCAAAAAAAGAAGGTCTTTCACATTGTAACAGCCGACTGTATCCTGTGAACACCGTTTTCGTCACTGCAAGAGGCACTGTTGGTAAAGTTGGTATGTCCGGAGTTCCGATGGCCATGAACCAATCCTGCTACGCGCTTGTCGGTAAAGAGACGCATCAACTTCTTGTATATTTCTACACACTCAAAGCTGTTGATAGGCTCAAGCACAAAGCAAGTGGAGCCGTATTTGATGCGATTACCACCAGAGATTTTGAATCAGAGCAAATCATGAAACTCTCTGATGATGATGCTACGGCGTTTCTCCGTGTTGCAGAACCCATGTTTCAGGAGGTACTTAACAACAACATCGAAAACTTGCGACTTTCAACACTACGGGATTCATTGCTACCTAAGCTCATGTCCGGCGAGATTGATGTCTCCGCCGTCCAACTCTAAGCCGCTAAATTATCGTTTACCTGATTTGGAGGTTGTACCATGTTTGATAAAGTTCAGGAGAGCTTGAAAAAAAGCAAAGACGAGCGCCAGAAAAAGCGTCTTGAAAAGGAACGGGTTCGTCTTGAGAAAGCCGCAGCAGAAGCAGTTCGTGAGAAAGAGCGGCTTCAACAGGAGGCGGAAAAGATACAGGCTGAAAAAGACCGTCTTCTCTCCCTCGATGATAAGGGGCTGATGGTAGAATTGATTCTGGCAGTGCGAGGTCTATACTCACAAATGGAGTACATTCAAAGTCAGCAGGCTTCTTTATCCGATCGGGTTGACGATATTGAGTCGGACATCTCTTCCATCCGCAGCGATATTTCAGATTTGGAAAGCAGACTGGGCTCGTCCGATCAGTAAAACTCAATGAAGGAGGCGCAGACGTGATTATTTCACCACAATCTCTTGATACAAACCTAAGTCAGCTTTTAGCGGAGGTTAAGTCCGGCTCAATGCAGTTGCCGGAGTTTCAGCGCGACTGGACTTGGGATGATAACCGAATTAGAGGAATTATCGCCAGTTTGTCGCAAGGCTACCCTATGGGTGCCATTATGCGGCTACAATACGGTAATCCGGACATTCAATTCAAATACCGCACAATTACGGGCGTAAAAGGCGTCTCAGTAAAGCCGGAGCATTTGATTCTTGATGGACAGCAGCGACTTACTTCCATCTATCAGGCAACATCCTCTAAAGAGCCGGTCTCGACCAAAACAGAAAAAGGCAAGGCTATTAAGCGTTATTACTATCTCTCAATGGAGAAGTGCCTTGACGATGATGAGGATCGTTTTGATGCAGTCTTGTCTATTCCGGAAGACCGCAAGATCAAAGAAAACTTTGACCGTGACGTGAAGCTCGACCTCTCAACCAGAGAGTATGAATATGAGAATAAGCTGTTCCCGGTCAATATTGTGTTCGATAGCAACGCCGTTATGGACTGGTTCATGGGCTACATGACGCACTATGGAATGAAGCCGGAAGCAATGGACGAGTTCAAGCGTTTTCAGGCGGATGTGCTGAATACAATTTCCGGGTATAAGCTGCCTGTGATTACGCTGGACAAGTCCACGCCGCGAGAGGCGGTATGCAAGGTGTTTGAGAACGTCAATACCGGCGGTGTCCCTCTCACGGTGTTTGAGCTTGTTACCGCAACTTACGCCACAAGAGACTTTGACCTGAGAAAAGACTGGGTGCAGTGTCGAAATACAATTTGCGGTTTCGGTGACACGCTGAGAACAGACCTGTTCGATGGGATTGATGAGACTACCTTCCTGACAACGGTTTGCCTTTACACAAGCTATTTGAACAAACAGTCCGGGAAAACGAACACCATCTCCTGCAAAAAGAAAGATGTTCTGGGACTTCCTTATGAATCGTACATAGCGAACCGGGATGCAGTGCTGTCTGGGTTCAAAATCGCAAAGGAGTTTCTTCTTCGGGATCAGTGCGTTTTCCGGCAGAGAGACTTGCCTTATACAACGCAGTTGATTCCCCTTGCAGCGATCTGTGCTGTTCTCGGAAAATCCAAATGCAATGAGCCAAATACGATTAAAACGCTCTCTCGGTGGTATTGGTGTGGTATTTTGGGTGAGATGTATGGTGGCGCTAATGAAACTCGGTATGCCTATGATATTGAGGACATGGTTGAAGAAGTCAACGGACGCCCGAATGCAATGCATACGATCAACAGCGCAGTATTCTCTTCAACGAGGCTTCTGACCCTTCAAACTCGCTTGAGTGCTGCGTATAAAGGGAATTATGGCTCTTCTCTACAAGGAGAAATGCCGTGACTTTATGAACAACACGACGATTGACATTGTAAACAGTATGCTTGAGTCTCCGGATATTCACCATATATTCCCCGAAGCATATTGCGAGAAAATGGGCATCAAGCGCGAACGGTATAATTCCATCATTAACAAGACGCCGATTCTTCCAGCAACTAACCGCTCGATTGGTGGAAATGCGCCGAGTGAATATTTGGCGGCAATTCTAAAGAAGGTTGATGGACTGACCGAAGATGAGCTGCAAAAAAGGGTTGAATCGCATTTTATCAACTATGCGGAATTGAAGGCAGATGACTTCAATGGTTATTTCATCGACAGAGCAAAAAGCCTTCTCAATCTAATTGAAAAGGCTATGAACAAGCCCGTCACTGACAGAGACGCAGAAAACACGCTGGATCAGTTCGGGGCAAATCTGGCGTAAAAGGGAGTGACAAACTATGGCAGGGTATTTTACTGAATCAAATTATGAGAACGCCGTCTTGCAGCTTCTCAATGAAGAACTGGGCTATAACTATGTCTACGGTCCGGATGTGGAGCGCGATTATCATTCTCCACTCTACGAGGATGTTCTGCTGCCTTCCTTGCAGCGGATTAACAAGAGTTTGCCGATGGATGCCCTGACGGAGGCAATCTATAAGCTCAAGAACTTTGAAACCGGAACACTTTTACAAAAGAACATGGTCTTTATGGACTACCTCCAAAACGGAGTCCCGGTAAAATATTTTGACAAGGGAGAAGAACGCTCTACCCTTGTCTACCTTGTAGACTTCAAAAATCCTGCCAGTAACGAGTTCACGGTTGCGAATCAGTGGACTTTCATTGAGAACTCCGAAAAAAGACCGGATGTGATTCTCTTTGTCAATGGTCTCCCACTTGTCATTGTGGAGTTAAAGTCTCCGTCCCGTGAAGAAACCGACGCATCCGCAGCATACCGTCAGCTCCGGAACTATATGTATGAGATCCCCTCTATGTTCATTTATAATGCGGTATGTGTCATGAGCGACTTAACAACCTCAAAGGCTGGTACAATCACGTCCGGCGAAGACCGCTTTATGGAGTGGAAAACAACAGACGGCAGCTATGAGAATACGCAACACGCATCATTTGACACATTCTTTGTAGGACTGTTTGAGAAGACCCGCTTCCTTGACATCGTGAAAAACTTCATCTGCTTTAATGTGGATGGACAGAATACATTCAAGATACTCGCTGGGTATCATCAGTATTTTGCAGTCAAAAAGGCGATTGAGTCTACGAAGCACGCGACTGTGACAGACGGCAAGGGCGGCGTCTTCTGGCATACACAGGGCAGCGGAAAATCGTTGTCTATGGTCTTCTATGCTCATTATCTGCAAGAAGCGTTAGAAAGCCCCACTATCGTTGTCATTACCGACCGTAACGATCTGGACGACCAGCTTTACGGACAATTCGCCCGCTGCAAGGACTTCCTCCGGCAAACGCCGCAGCACGCTGAGAGCCGCAAGAATCTGAAAGAACTGCTTGCAAACAGACAGGCAAACGGCATAATCTTCACGACCATGCAGAAGTTTGAAGAAAGCAACGAAGCTCTTTCGGAACGCCGGAACATTATCGTGATGGCTGATGAAGCGCATCGTGGGCAATATGGTCTCAATGAGAAGGTTGTGGTCAAGCAGAAGGACAACGGCGAAGTCGAGGCGAAAACCGTTATCGGCACTGCCCGCATTATAAGAGACACGCTTCCTAATGCGACCTACATTGGATTCACCGGAACACCGATCTCCACAAAAGATCGCAGCACACGAGAAGTCTTCGGTGATTACATCGACATCTATGATATGACACAGGCAGTTGAAGACGGAGCTACAAGACCCGTCTATTACGAGAGCCGTGTGATTCACCTGAAACTCGACGAGAACACCCTCCATCTGATCGATAATGAGTATGATATTATGGCTGACAACGCCGATCCGTATGTCATTGAAAAGAGCAAAAAAGGAACTTGGTCAGATGGAAGCAATCCTCGGTGCCGACCAGACGATCAATTCCTTGGTAAATGACATTCTTGATCATTACGAGAATTACCGTGAGAATATCCTGACCGGCAAGGCGATGATCGTTGCTTATTCGCGTCCCATAGCAATGAAGATTTATAAGCGCATTCTTGAGCTACGCCCAGCGTGGACGGAAAAGATTTGCAGTGGTCATGACGCAAGGCAATAATGATCCAGAAGAATGGCGTGAGATTATCGGCAACAAAGCTCATAAGGACGATATGGCGCGGAAATTCAAAGACAACAACTCTCCGCTGAAAATCGCCATCGTCGTGGATATGTGGCTGACCGGCTTTGATGTTCCCTCCCTTGCTACGATGTATGTCTATAAGCCGATGGCTGGACACAACCTGATGCAAGCTATCGCCCGCGTCAATCGTGTCTTCAAAGATAAAGAAGGCGGTTTGGTTGTCGATTACGTTGGTATTGCGGCTGCACTGAAACAGGCAATGAACGACTATACTGCCAGAGACAAGAAGAACTATGGTGATACAGATGTAAGCAAGGCTGCATATCCGAAGTTCCTTGAAAAGCTCTCTATTTGCAGAGATTTGTTCCACGGATTCAGTTATGAGAAATTCATGACCGGAAGCGACCTTGACAGGGCGAAGCTCATCAGCGGCGGAGTGAACTTCATACTCGGGCAAGAGTGTTGCAGAGTACGAGCTTCCCGACCATGAGAAGACACAGAATGTGTTTATCAAAGAAGCCCCTGCTTCTCAAGCAGGCACTTTCGCTGTGCAGCAGCTTGGTAGACGAGCAAACTCGCATGGAGGCAGCTTTCTTCGAGTCCGTAAGAACAATGACCGTGCGCTTGGTTTCAGGCGGTACCGGAAAGAAGTTTACGCTTCCGGAAGTAAATGAGCGCATTAACGAGCTTTTGAAGCACAGTATCAAAAGCGAAGGCGTTATCAACCTTTTCTCTGATGTCCAGACTAAGTTTTCGTTGTTCGATCCGAAGTTTCTTGAAGAAGTGGCAAACATGAAGGAGAAGAATCTTGCAGTCGAACTCCTGAAAAAACTGATTTCCGAACAGGTCTCTGTTTACCGCCGAACAAATATCGTCAAGTCTGAGAAGTTCTCCGAAATCATTCAGAGCGCAATGAACCGCTATTTGAACGGAATGCTCACCAACGAGGAAGTCATTCAAGAATTACTCAAGCTGGCGAAAGACATTGCCGCTGCTGCCGCCGAGGGTGAAAAACTCGGATTGACAGCGGACGAGCTTGCTTTCTATGATGCTCTGACGAAGCCGCAAGCAATCAAGGACTTTTACGAGCATGATGAGCTTATTGCTATCACGAAAGAACTGACAGATTTGCTTCGCAAAAACCAGACAATAGACTGGCAAAAAAAAGAGAGCGCAAGAGCAGGAATGCGCCGTCTTGTCAAAAGGCTGCTGAAAAAACACAAATATCCGCCTGAGGGTATGGATGATGCTGTCCAGACTGTCATGAGCCAGTGTGAGATGTGGACAGACAATGTAATGACCGCTTAACTCCCCTACGAGAAAGGAGTAGATCATGGGCAATTCAGTCATGTTGAATGGCGTCGAATATGCCGGAGAACAGATTGCCTACAAAGACAGCACCTACGAGCTTGTATCGAAGGTTGCCTACCTGATCGGCGTCCCGCTCCGTATTTTTCAAAATGAACACGAGCCGCCGAAGATAGAGATATACAACCTGCTTGAGCAGGATAAAAATGCCCGAATTATCCGAAATCTATGTATCATCCGCACCGCCATCGAGCGCAACTACCGGAAAATAAATGACATCATGCGGATGGAATACCGTGGGCTGCTTTCAATGCCGGAGATCATTCCGGCTTCCAGTATGCAGCAGCTCTCAAACGACGGAATCAGCTTTATCAAAAAGTCGAGTACAAAGCTCTGCCACCACATTATCGAGATTAACCGGCTGATTTCAGACCGCATTAACAACTGCAAAAGCCTCTTTCCAATCTGGATTAACTGGACGTACATAAAAGAGCTGTTCATTATGCCAAACGGCTTGACAGAGGACGGAACGAAAGATGCTGCGGACATCTATTACGCAAGTCTCTCCTACTACCCCTATCAAATGTATATCAACTGGGTACCGATGGACGAGGGTAATGTCCTCTATAATGATAAGAAAGTTTGCTACCCTGCTTTATCAATGGCATTGCGACGCCTTCACGGAATACAGTAAAGTCTCTGATGCAGGGGCTTTTGTAAAAAACAATATCTACGACTTCATAGATGACAGTGAGAAGACCGTATTGGTAGTGGACTGCGAAAACTCTGACCCGTACAAGCTGTGCGCCACGCTCAAAAACCTTGATTATGAGGTCATGCAGAAGATTACGGCGATCATTCTCTTTGATGACGTACATACTGCTACGGCATGGCGCATTCTCGAAAACTACACCCGCATCCCCGTTGAACATATCATGATTGAGCGGATCAAGCAGAACAAATCACTGGTAGACATCAAGCTCACCGCAAGAGCCTGTCAGGAGCATTACCAGAAACAAGTGGATTCCTTCGTCATCGTCTCAAGTGATTCCGACTACTGGGGGCTGATATCTTCCTTACCGGACGCCAGATTCCTTGTCATGATTGAGCGGGAAAAATGCGGACCGGATATGAAGGCAGCACTTGCAGAATCCGGGATATTCTACTGCTATCTGGATGACTTCTACTCCGGCAACAGCGAGGACATCAAGAAAAACGCACTATTCAAGGAGATGTACCGCTGGATTGACAACTCCGTTCACCTGAACGTCAACGATATGTTTGACGCTGCTCTGCGAAACACGAGGATCGAAATGTCTCCCGCAGAGCGGCGGCAGTTCTATGAGAAGCACATCAGGCACATGACGCTGACCATCGACGAGAACGGAAACGTCAGCATTGAGCTGAAACGCGGATAGCCTTGGTTTCTATTCCGGGAGGAATGTGGATGGACAATAGATTTTATTTTGGATTCAATACATCGGAGGAACGGAAAAAGCGCAGAAAAGCAGAGCTGTACTCCATGAGTGAGCAAGTCAGCACCTTCTTTTGGGATGAAGCCCCGCAGCATGGATTGGAAATGCGTGAGGGGCAGCAGGATATGTCTTTTGAGATTGTGGACGCCCTCATAAACGATCAGCACTTTGCGATTGAAGCTGGCGTGGGCATTGGCAAGTCCTTTGGCTATCTTGTGCCGGTGCTGCTGTACAGCAAACGCATGAACAAGCCGGTCATCATCGCAACATCGACCATTGCGCTTCAAGAACAGCTCTGGCGCGATGTCCACGCGGTAATGCCCCTTCTTGGGCTGAACAGAGATGTCATCCTCGCAAAAGGACAGACCCATTATCTCTGCAACAAACGCGCAGACGAGTATATGTGTGACCCGAAAGCAGACCCACCGGACGCGCTCAAAGAAGGAATCCAGCAGGGGTATGAGGAACGCAAGGATTTCCCGGAGGTTTTGCCGCAAGGCGTCTGGGACAAGGTAAACGTGCAGCGGTTCAGCATGAAGAATTGCGGCTCCTGCGAAAAGAAGTGCAAGTATTACAAGGTCCGCGCAGCGTTAAAGCTCACAGATGGTGTTGTTCTGTGCAATCAGGACTTTCTCACCCAACATCTCATGAAGCTCCGGCGCGGTCAGGACGGGCTGATTAACGCCGCCGCTGATCTGCTTGTCGTGGACGAAGCGCACAACTTGGATGATAAGGTGCGGAGTGCCACAACGGAGCGTTTCGGGCAAGGTATGCTCTTTGGAATGATTAAAAGCGCATTCTATGAACTGCGACCCTCTGACCAAAGCAGTGTGTCCGGTGAAAAGCGAGAGGCAGAGAGCGCAATCATCGCCTTCTATAACTGCCTGAAAGCACAAGTTCAAAAAGCAGATCGACGATGCAGATCAGGATATGCGCTACGCTGACCGCTTTTTCTTTAACCAAAGCGGCAGTGCGGTTGAGCTGCTTACGGAAATGAACGCCGCCATACACAACCTTTCGTCCAGCATTCAGATTTATTCCAGCATGGATTTCAGAAACAACCGTTCCTTTGCTGCCTCTGATGATCTGGATGCCGTCAGCGAGTCCCTTTCAGAGCTTCTTGACCGGATAGATGATATGTTGATCTGGATCGGAGCAGCACGGCAGCAACACGGAACTTGTCTATTGCCCTAAAAACACAAAAGAAATTGTGAGCCGCCTATACTTCAATGGTGATGAAAGAACCATCTTGACCTCTGCCACGCTGACGAACGCCACGAGCGGGTCTCTGGAAGAGCAGTATTCTTACTTTATCTGCAATACCGGCTTTCCCGCTGGTGATCGCGGCTGCTTGTCCGAGCCAAAGCCTTCCCCATATCCATACGATGAACACGCCATGATCTACTATTGCGACGATCTCCCGCACCCGACCAGAGAACATGAAGCCTTCATTGAAAAGGGCGTGGAGCGACTGCTTGAGATCCTGAGCATTTCCAATGGAAAGGCACTCGTGCTGTTTACGGCAAAGACCGACATGGAAGAGGTCTACTCCATTCTCAGTGAGAAAAAATCTTCCGTACAAAATCCTGATGCAGCAGCCGGGATCGTCGCAGGACAAGGTGCTGAATGAGTTTAAGGAAGATACGAACTCCGGTGCTTCTGGGGACGGGTGCATATTGGGAAGGTATCAGCATTGAAGGAAAAAGCCTTTCCAATGTCATCATTTTTCCGGCTTCCGTTCCCTGTCCCCGATCCAATTATCGAGTATAAGTGTTCCATTGCTAAGGATGCTCTGATGGATGTTCGCGTTCCAGAAATGATTATCAAGCTCAAGCAGGGCATCGGACGATTGATCCGTAATTTCACAGACACAGGCATTGTCTGCATCATCGACCGAAGACTGCGGGACGAGCCGCCGGAACGCTATCATGACATTACATGGGACTCCCTGCCCAGCAAAAAACGGACAAGCAGCTTAAACGAACTGAGGAAGTGCTACGAAGGTGCGCCCTCAGCCAAGGAATGATGGTACAAACGGCATTCTCTTCGGAAACATAGAACAGCCCCCCCAAAAAAAAGGACAATCAGAAAACGGAGGTGTATCATGTTGTACAATGAAAATCTGCGCGAAGAAGAACAACATCTGATCCAGCAGATTTGCCGAGCAAACAGAGAGAGGAAAAAAAATCGACTGGGAACTAACGGAGTACAATCCGCTGTCCTTTCTGAATGAGGACAAGATAGACAAAAACCCAGCAGTAATCTGCCAGTCTTTCTCCTTTGAGGCGATCATCGGCGGCTCCCGTTACGAGCTTGATGTCATGGAGAATATTGATGTGCCGTCCGGTATGGGAGACTACACCATAACCTTGACGCGGGATGAAACCGAAAAATTATCTTAAAATTGAGGATGCGCTTTCCTTTGACTGTGACCGCTATGAATGCACACCGGAGGAAGTCGCAGAGCGATTTGCGGACAGCCCCATTGTCCGCCTCTGCAACGCCATCATTCCTGCCACGCTTGGGCAGGAGGATTTAGAAGAGGTCTTCACATGGGCAAGGTTTTTCAACGAGACTGGCATTTCTGCAAAGCTGATGAATCATCCTCTGACCAAGCTCTGTGAAAAGCTGTTCGACGAACACCGTCTGATGGACTTCCATCGCTGCGTCTTGGATGTGGACTATCGAAAGCTGCTCCTAAATGAACTGGCTCATAACTAAGACACGGAAAAACGCCCCCGACACTGTGCCAGACGCACAGTGCCGGGGGGCGTTCCCGTTTCCAGCGATTTATTTTTCCCTCGGCAATGGACTGCCCATAAGGTGACACTTTCCGTTTTGCGATGCCGCGAAAATTCGATGTGTTCCATGGAGATGTTCACTGGGCAGCATACGCCGTACACGTTTCCAATAATCACCGAGTAGTGCAATGTGTATTCACTATCGGGAAATACTTCACGGTTTTCACAACGCTTGATTCAGGAGTGGGATTTTTGCCTTATTCCCGCGTGACATCAAGGGAAACCGGATTGATGACGATGATAGATTTGCCCTTTTTGTGGGCATATCTCACGGTGTTCCCGGTACCGCTGGGACATCCATTCCATACTGCGAGAATATAATCGGCGTGATCGACCATGTACCGATTTCTCTTGTCCATGCAGTCCGGCGTGTACTCCCGTTGCAGCATGGTCTCCTTGTCACACTTTGCCGCGATATTATAATACCGTTCCCGTGAAGCCACAGACCATTTGATCGCTTGTGTCTCACAAGGGATTGCACTTTCCAGAGTAATGTGAGGGTATTTTGATTTCAAATCGAGTACAATTTCCGCAGCGTACATATCGACGCCAAGAGCCATGCCGGTAATAAAATGCGTGACGCCCTCGTTCTCGATGAGTGCTACAATCTGATCCCGCATAACAGATTTCAAAGAAGTACAACGCTTATCGGATTCATCAAAGCCGAACGGAAGACTCTGCGGTCTATGACCGGTAAACGCACAAGTCTTGCCTTGAACGGATTGCTTTTCAGCTTTTTGAGCAGACTTTCTAAACTCAATAATGCGCGACATGACACCCCTTCTTTCACTCTTTTGGTAGGTAACTCCATTCTATCACCCTCATCACGGACAGTCAACGCATTGTCGTTAGTAAAATCAACGACGGCGTACCGTGGATAATGACACCGCCGTTAGGTACACTAAATGCAAAGGTGGTGAGGCTATGCGAGAGAAGAAGGACATCAATATTGAAATCGGCGGCAATATTCAAGTGGCAAGAGAACAGGCGGGCTATACGCAGGACACGCTCTCAGAAATGCTTGGCATGACGCCGAATCACCTGAGCGCTATTGAGCGTGGTGCTTCCGGTATTTCTCTTGAAGCCTTGCAGCGTCTTTGCCGTTTGCTGGGCGTCAGTGCGGACCGAATTATCTTTGGGACCGATGAGCCAGAAGCGGAAGCCCTTGCGCTTGCCAGACGTATTTCGGATATAAAGCCGGAATACCGGCAACAGGTTCAAGAGCTGCTGTCCGCTATTTTGAATATGTCATAAAAAAAAGAGCCTCTGCCGACACCCAAACCGGGCATCGACAGAGGCTTTTGGTTCGTTTTCCGGGCATTCAAACAAGTGCCGAAATCGACACTTATTCTCGCTCTATTGCTGGAACTGTGCGGGGAATATAATCACACTGGGCGGTCATTCCTTCGTCGCTCTGAGGCTTGCAATCACAGACTTTTTTCGACCCCTAACTGTCTACACCGCGATGCCTTGCGGGAGAAGTGCGGACAGGCGATGAGATCCGCACGGAAGCTCTGCTTGCAGCTATGGACGCAGCGGACGCAGAAGCGGTTATACTTCCGGCGTCCGCTGTCTCCGATGAAGAACGACCACTCCTGCCGCCACTTCTGACTTCTGCTCACAGCTCAATCTCTCCTTTGTGCTTTTTGGGAGGGCAGCAGTCCTTCTGCTTTTCAGCCTTTGCAGACTTGAGCCTGTCCGTGATGGGGACTTTTCGCCCCTTTCGGGGGCTTTGACCTCTGCGGTCTTGTCCTCCTTCGGACCGTTGTTGATGATCCCATCAATCATGCCGTAGTCATCCTCCATCGACATCTCCGCTGCCTTGAGGTAATTTTCCTTCTCAAGAGCCGCCATCCAGCTTTCTTTGCTGATACCGAGCATTCCGCCCTTTGCCGCATGAGCGTCAATCTCCTTAGCGTCTACGCACAAGCCCTCGGTATTATCGGAATATAGGCGGTAAACCTCGCACCCCTTCTCCAAAGCCTTCTCTGCCGCCTCCTGCCCAGCGGGGGAAGAACGCCAGCCCATGCGTAGCCATAGTCCTTCATATCCTGAACAGTGAGCGCGGGATCGGGCATTTCCGGCACTTCCTTGACTTCAAGATCGAGAAGGCGGATCGTGTCATCGTCAAAACCGTTGTAGACATCATCAAGGACGAGCTTGCCGCGCTCATCGACGATGATGCAAGCCGCCTCATCGCCGTAGGTGTCATGCTCCATCAGGTAAAAGTTGTGACCGCCGACCTCATGCCGGTCAATGGTGTGCCACGTCCCGATGTGACCGGCAACCGTCAGACCGGAGGTATCGGCGTTCATCTCAAAGTCCTTCTGCTGGGCGACTTCCTGCTTCTGCTGCTCCTTCGAGATCATGGGGATCGCAACAATCTTATCGCCCAACTTAACAAACTGTTCCGGCACTTTGAAGAGGTCAGAGAACTTCTGCATCTGCTCTACGGTCAGAGAACCGAAGCTGTCATCCGTCAAGCCGACTACCATGAATGTTCCGGCAACAACGTCGTAGATGTCACCGTCCTCATCACGCAGAGCGCGGTTCAGAGGCAGACCTTCCAGTTTGCCTTCCTCATTACAGACTAAGGCAACCGGGTCTTCGTAGGGGTAAATCGCCTCGATGCAGCCGCCGACCTCATGCTGCAAGGACTCCAGACCGGAGTCAATCTCCTTCACATAAGGCTCCTTTCCCGGCTCAACGATGAGAACGGCAATAGTGCTGTCACGCTCGGCGGCTTCTTCTGAGCCGGTGATCCGGTATTCGTCGGGAATATCATCAAGCTCACCGTCAAACTGCCTGTCCCAGCGTTCGCTTGCAACGCGGACATAGCCCTCATCAGTGAAGCGTCCCTGCTCATCCATCGCAATGTCGCGTCCATAGCGTTCATAGTCGATGTAGTTTGCCAGAGGACCGAGATCCTTTTCGGAGTAGATACCGGCTTCATGGGTGTAATAATAGCCAAGATCGGATTCGTCGTTGATGCCGGGCATAATGTCGTAGCAGTCCAGATTGAACGTCAGGTTGATGAGATCGTCGATGTCGCTGACCTCATCGCAGCCAGCCTCCATAATGGCAACGAGCTTTTCCTGATCGCTCAGGGAAAGCTCGTCAATCAAAGCGGCAAGGTAGTTGAGCTTATCAAGGCTCTCGTACTCGCCAAGCATCTTCTGAACACCGTAGATCGGGCATTCGTAGTCGGTGATAAACCACTCTTCATAGGGCTGACCGAACTCATCTTGCTTGCCGATCCCGATGCGCTCAAAGACCTTCTGCATCTCTTCTTCGGTGGTGGGAAGCTTCACCCACTCACCAACCAGCATACCCTCGTTGTACTTGCCAAGGTTCGTGACGAAGGCTTCAAAATTACCGTCCAATACGGGCATAGGCATCCTCCTTTCAGTCATCCACCATGCCGTCCGGCATGATATACAGTTCCTCAAACTCCGCGTCGGTCATGGCGTCGAGCTTCCGGATGGTCTTATACATCAGCTCTGCGATCTCGCCGTCCATGTCGTTCAGGGTGACGCTCTTCATATCGTCGATCAGCCGCTTCCGGCTGGACGTGTTGAAGCAGCACATCAGGTTGGTTTCTTCCACGGTAAAGTTTTTCATATCAGAGTTCCATATCCTTTCCTTTGTTTTTCTGCGGCTTCGTCGTGTGAGGTGGCTGGGCTTTCTGTGCGGATTTCAGCTTGTCGCGGATGGATTCACGGGCAGCGGGCTTCTTCGGGATGGTGTCGTAGATGGCAGTCCCGGCGTCTTCCACATAGGATCGGACATACTGGATGCTTTCCGAAAAGCGAATGGGGCGGTTCTTGTCCTCGATATTCGTCAGCCGGACTTCATCAGCGGCAAAATCAACCGCGTCGATTCTGCACTTGATGCCGTCCACATTCAGTGCCGCGCCGACAGGAATGTAATCTGTGGCTTTGAGTTCCTTGAAGGTCTCGCCGTCCTTGCTGAGAAAGACATCCGCGCCGGACTGCCAGAGCTTCTTTGATGCTGCTACCCACGCGGCTTCACGGAAGCCGGTCACCGGCATGGAGGTCTTGCCGCGTACCTTCTTCTCAAGGAGCTTTGTGCCGAGCAAGGGTGCGGCTTTCTCCGCGTCTTTGCCATACAGTTCAAAATAGCCGTTCTGGGCAAAGCAGACCAGCGCGTCCGGATGCGCCTTTTTGACTGCCTCATACTTCCGAAGTTCTGCAACGGGCAGAGGCGATAGTGCCTCTGTCCTTTCTGCCTCCGGCAGTCTGTCACGGCGGCTTTTCTGCTTGGACAGCACTTCCGCCAGAGCATCCGCGTCCTTCGGGAGCGTCTGGTGGGTTTTGACGCCTCCATGCTCACCGACCAGAGCCATTGCTGCATCGAAGCTGCTGCGGCAGGGTGCGTCCAGCACATAGCCGTCTGCGAAGGTCAACCGGTCATGATCTGGCGCAACCGCGTTCTGCGCCACATTTGCCGCCTGTTCCCGGTAGTTGATCTCAAATACATCTCCGAAGACCTTGCCGCGCTTAACGGCTTTCGGGATGATGACGCGGGCAATGCACTCGTCGTAGGTCTGCTCCGCGTAAAAACGGAAGGTGTTGTGATCTCGCGTTCCCTGAATGAAGACCTGATTTTCATTGAGGCAGTGCGTTCCATGCGGACGGCAGAACCACATCAGCGTTTTCTCTTCGGGATTCCGGCTTTCGGCAGCGCGGCGGATGATACGCTTGTCGATGTCGAAGTCTTCCTTGTAGCTGTCTACATGACTGTCCACGAGCTTCTGCAGCTCCGCAACGATGTCAACGTCTGTGTATTTCTTCATGCTTCTCCTTTCTCACAACTCCATGTCGTGTGTTTTGGATTTGACCGGGGATTTCTTCTCCGGCTGCTGTTTTGCGGCAGCTTTGAGCTGATCGCGGATGGAGGGCTTTTCCTGCTTCTGCTCCTGCTTGACGTATTCCAGCGTCGGCAGCAGCTCACGGTAACAGCCCAGTGTTTTCCGCGCCGCATGACGGCGATGGATTTTGAACAGCGGATCACCGTTCTGCGTGACCGTGTTGCCTTCGATCCTGACGCCGTTCCGCGCCATCAGATTGAAGGAATGGTTAGAGGCGCGATAGGACGCCCGCATTCCGTCGTTGTTATAGGCAATCTGCCCCTTGAGCGTGTCCATGACTGCGGCTTTGATTTCCTTCTCTTCCGCAGTCAGACGGTGTGCCTTCGGTGCTTTCGCTGCTTCCTCCGGCAAGGGAGCAAAGGGAGACTTGACCTCCACGGTTTTTACCTCAATCGAGGTGATCTCATCGTTCTCCCATGCAACGACCTCCGGGTCTTTCCGTTGCCTTCTCAGAAGTGACATCCTTTTGAGCTTCGGTCTGCTGACGGAACGCATCCACGAAAAGTGCCGTCAGTCCGGGATTGGGTTTATCCACAAGGAAGCGGGAGGCATTCTCCGGGCAGACCTCAACGGTCTTCGCCCATTCCTTGAGAGGCTGCGGAATGCGCCCGTCAAAGGCTTTCTGCTGAATGGAGTTTGCGAGGACATATCGGACGCGCTCCGGAGAGAATTGCTCAAGGACGCTTTTTACGGCAGCATCCGCATCCAGCCGGTTGTCTCCGTAGTTGGAGCTGATCGCCGCCTCAATCGCACGGCGGCATTCCACGTTTGCAGTGAGAGAAGCACGATATGACTCCAGCTCACCGGCTTCATAAGCATAATTCGCCGTCTCGCGGTAAACGGGGACTTCCGGCATCGGCTCTGCGGGGGCTTCGGTATCTTTCTCTGCGGACTGCGCTTTCTCTGCCAGCAGCACCTTGAGCTTGGTGTCAATGCCCTCGATCATTTCAGCCGCCGTCTTGCGGATGGTGTCCAGAGAGCTTTTCAGTTCCTTGGTTTCCTTGCCGGATGACCAACCGGCGATGTAACCGAAGGAGTAGTCCGAGGTTTCAATGCCGTACCGTTGGCAGACGGTGTAGGCAACGCTTTCCGCTTCAACCTCCTTGGTGTGCCGATCCTTCTTATCTTCTGGCGCGGCTTTCTCATCCGGCTTGACGGCGTGGAGCTTTGCGTGGGCGATCTCGTGAATGGCGGTTTTGACCGTCTGGATTTCGCTCATGCCCTCCTGAATGGCAATGCGGCTTTCAATCGGCGAGAAGAATCCCTTTGCACCGCCCGGAATGTCCTCAAAGGAAATGGGGACGGGAGATTCCTGCCTGAGCGCGTCGAAGAACGCCTCGTAGTTTTCGACGGTGCCTTTCAGCTCATCGACGATAATGTCCGGAAGCTCTTTGCCGTCCGTCTGGGAAACATCAAAGACACTTACCACCTTGAAGGCAGGACGCAGGACCTCAACCGTTTCCGTGACAGCCTTCCCATCTGCGCCGATCACCGGCTTCTGCGTTACGGGGTCAATCTTCTCGCGCTCTTCCTGTGCTTTGTACGGCGCGGGTGCAAGAATCTTGATGCCCTTTTCGCCCTTCATGACCTGACGGTCAAAGTTACGCTGCCACGAGGTATAACCGGCAACATAGGTTGCCTCCGGCTTCTGCATCGCAATGAGCAGCGTGTTGTTGAAGGAATAGTTGTAGAACTTGGACATCGTGCGGAGATATTCCTTGAACCGCTCAGATTCAAACAGTTCCTTGATGCCCTGTTCCAGCTTGTCCGTGATTTCGCGGACTTGCTGTGCATTTTTGTTTTCAGCCATATCAAACCTCCATTTCGTATTTGCTTCGGGGAGAAGAAAACCCCGTCTGTGATTTGCTCAATAAACGAGCCTTTACCTCAGACGGGGTTTCTCTGCGTGTCAGCCGACGATGAAAGATGTTATCCCCCTTTTCCCATTCAATCAGTCTGTCAAACAGCTCCGGGTGTTTTGTAATCATGTGCAGCAGCTCTTCGTCGCTTGCATTGGGACAGAACCAGCAGCCGTTTCTCCGGCAGTGACCGTAGATTGGGGAAAGCAAACCGTGTTCCTGACAGAGCTTGTAGGCATCCGCTTCGGTCATGCCGTACTTGGCAAGCAGACTGACCTTCGTTATTCCATCCAGACGAGCAAGGCGTTTTGGCTCATCCTCCGCGATGCCGACATAGCTCACAGTGTCCGGCGAGAGTGCGGCATTGTACTTGCGGACTGGCGGGATTTTGCAGTCACGATTGACTGCACACATACCAGCCCATGCAAAGCCGCGAACCTCGCCCTTGTGCGGTCCGCGGGTGATGACATGATGGAACACCTCATCGTAGGTCTTGTCCGCGTGGAGAATGGTGAACTTGATGCCCAGCTCCTTTTCGCAGAAGGGCTTGAGCCGGTCATAAATGAAGTCCCGGTGTTCCGGGACTTCGCCGCTTGTGTCTTTGTCGAACATGACCTCACTGAAAACCGCCTCGTCAAGCGGCTCATTGTGCTGTGCAGCCAGCAGGAGCGTCGCTACGCTGTCTTTGCCTCCGCTGCATGAAGCAACATACTTTGGGCGGGTCATCGATCAAACTCCATCTTGAAGCTGACGTATTTGCCGCCGCTGTCATCCAGCCGGATCACCGCATCGTAGAGCTGAGGCTTCTTCGGCGTGTAAAGCCCGGTCACGCGGCACCAGCCCTTGTCCAGCAGCTCCTTTGCAATCCTCTTGGTCAGCTTCTTTTTTGCTGGAAAAGAACTTGTTGTCTTCCCACAGGCAGAAGGAGCATTCCTTGTTCGAGCAGTAGAAGTTGCCCTTGCCGACATAGACCGGAGAACCACAGCGGGGACACTTGCCGATTTCCTCCCCTTGCCCGTGCCGAAACGCTGGGCTTCGGCATCGGAGAGAAACGGATAGGCTTTCACGAGATCCCCGGTCATCCGGACAATGCCGCTGAGGAAGGCGTCTGCATCCGCATTGCCGCGCTCAATCTCCATGAGCGTGTTTTCCCATTCCGCCGTCATTGCGGGAGAGGTGATCTGTTCCGGCAGAACACAGACAAGGTTGCAGCCGTCCTTCGTGGGAATGAGGGATTTGCCTTTACGCTCTGCAAAGCCGGATTTCACCAGCTTTTCAATGATACCGGCGCGGGTTGCGGGTGTGCCGAGACCTTTCTTCTCGGTGTCATCGTCGAACTGATCGTTTCCGGCAGTCTCCATTGCAGACAGGAGCGTGTCTTCCGTGTACTGCTTCGGAGGCGTTGTGAAGTGTTCGGTGACACTGGCAGACACACCTTCCAGCATATCGCCCTCATGGACTTCGGGCAGGGACTTCATGGGATCGTCCTTTTCCTTCGTCTTGAGGGAAGCCTTGAACAGCTCTTCGATGGCTTTCCACCCGTTTTGAACGACGGTCTTACCCTTGCTCTTGAACACATAGCCCTCGCAGGAGAGCGTGATCTGCGTTTCTGCGTAGGTATGCTTCTCGCCGGTCGCACACAGAAGGCGCATCCCAACAAGATTGAGGATTTTCTGCTCCGACTGAGGGAGCGCGAAAATATCCTGCTTTTCAAGCTGGACGGTTGGGAGAATGGCATGGTGATCCGTAACCTTGCTGTTGTCGGTTACGCGGGCAATGTCCGGATTAACCGAAACGCCGGAGAAAAGCGGAAGCTGGCGGCAGACGATTGAAATGACCTGACGGGCGGTGTCCTCCATATCGTCCGTGATGAACTGACTGTCCGTGCGCGGATAGGTCAGGAGTTTTTTTTCGTAGAGCGTCTGGACGAGATCGAGCGTCTGCTGGGCAGTGAAGCCGTAATATCGGTTTGCCTCGCGCTGCAAGGTGGTCAGATCATAGAGCTTCGGAGGATTGACCGTCTTCGTTTCCTGCCTGAGAGAAGAAACGACGGCTTGCTTTTTCTCGCAAGCCGCCGCAATCTTTTTTGCTTCCTCTTCGGTTTTAACCTTTTCCAGATCAGCGATCAGATCGCCCTTGCCGACGTGGACGTTGAAATACTTTTCCTTTTGGAACGTGGAGATTTTCCCGTCACGCTCCACCAGCATTGCAAGGGTCGGCGTCTGGACGCGCCCGACCACCAGCTTCTTGTGATAGAGCGTGGTGAAAAGGCGGGTGCCGTTGATACCGACAATCCAGTCTGCCTTCGAGCGGCTAAGTGCCGCTTCATAGAGACGGTCATATTCCTTGCCGTCCCGGAGATGGTTGAAGCCTTCGCGGATGGCGGAGTCCTCCAATGAGCTGATCCACAGACGCTTGAAGGGCTTGGTGCATCCGGCTTTGTCGTAGACCAGCCGAAAGATCAGCTCACCCTCGCGTCCTGCATCGGTTGCACAGACCAGCTCGGTGACGCGCTTGTCCTTCATGAGAGAAGACAGCACCTTGAACTGCTGGGCTTTGTCCTTCGTGACCTCGAACATCCAGTTTTCCGGAACAATGGGCAGATCATCGTACCGCCACTTGGCATACCGCTCATCGTAGGAGCTGGCGTCTGCCAGCTCCACCAGATGACCGAAGCACCACGAAACGATGTAATTGCCGCCCTCCATGTAGCCGTCCTTGCGGGATGTCGCGCCCAGCACCTTTGCGATGGACTGGGCAACGCTGGGCTTTTCAGCGATGACTAAGATCAATCTTCATCACCATCCGTTTCGACATCCTCCGCAATCTGCGGCTCATCATCCTCGTTGATGTACGGCTCTTCCTCGTAGCCTTCATCGTCGAAGAAGTCCATGTCTTCATCCTTGGGCTTTCTGCCCTTGACGAACTTGATGTAGTAATAAGCTGCACCCGCAGCACCGGCAAGGGCAAAGATGACGAGGATCATGCCGACGTTGGATTTCTTTTCGGGTTTAGGGGCGGTGACATCGGTTTCCGCATCCTTGTCCGGCTCAGGTGCAACGGGGGCTGTGCCGTTGCATTCGCTCATGTTGGTCTTGCAGACCGGGCAGTCGGTATTGACTTGACCGGTAACGCATTTTCCTTGCAGTTACAGGTGGTCAGAGCAGCCGCAGTGTCATCATCCAGCAGCGCAAGCAGATCGCTCTCATCGACCATGTTGAGGAAGTACGTCTGGTACTGTTCCTCATCATCATTGATCGGCGCATCGTAGTCGATGACAATGAAGAAGGTGTTGCCGCTCTTCGTCTGGACTGTGATGAACTGCTTGTTGGTTGCCTTGTCATAGAGCAAGTCGCGGGTGTAGGCGTTGCCCTCATCGTCAATCGGCTCACCCTTCGGCTTTTCCGGCGTGGGAGTAGTCTCAGGCTGCTGTTCCGGCTGGGTTGCCTCCGTGACGGGAAGGTTCTGCTCGGTGTCATCGGCGTAGGCAAACGCCGTCACCGAGAAGCAGGACAGAACCATGACGCAGACCGCAAGGACGGTCAGACGAAACTTCTTACGCATTGTCGATTACCTCCGTATTTTCAGCGGTCTTGGTACCGCCCTTCATGGAAGACAGGAACGCCATGATCTGATCCTTGTCCATCACCATAGAGCGCACGGTATTGATGATTTCAAGGTTTTCCAGCTCTGTCTTCTTGTCGTACAGCTCCTTGAGCTGACCTTCGATTTCGGACTTCTTCTTTTCAGCCTTCTCAATGTCGGAGAGGACTTTCTGATACTTGGGATTCATGCAAAACTCCTTTCTTAATAGGCGGGTCTTCCGAAGGCGTAGAAATGCTGCTGCCAGTAGGAAGAATTGATGGATGTGTACTGAATGGGGTCGCCGCAGTGGATCATGACCCCATCACCGACGTAAATGCCGACGTGGGACACACCGGGGGTGTCATACGTCCCGACGAAAAAGATGAGATCACCGGGCTGTGCATTCGCCTTTGAAACCGGCGTACAGACGTTGTAAAGCCCTTGTGCGCCAAGCCGTCCGGTATTCACAAGACCGCTGTTCGTGAGAACGTAGCTGACGAAGCCGGAGCAGTCAAAGGACGTGTCGGGATTGGAGCCGCCCCACACATACGGATAGCCGAGATACTTTTCCGCCTCGGTGATCAGTGTCGCAAACTTCTCGTCGTTCAGGTATTCCGGGTTGACATCGTAGTCAGCGGGAGGATTTGTAATGTACTTGTCCACATAGGGAGAATCACCGAACAGATCCTCGCGGTTGCCCAGCACCGACATATACGTTGCGTACATGGAGAGCTGTTCCTGAGACATGATGTAGACCGGGACGTGGGAGAGATTGAAGTTTTCGAGCTTCACGTTGCAGATGTAGTAGTCATACGGGACGCGGTAGGTTTCCGTGTGCGTGTTGCCGTCCGCGTCCGTCCATGTGTCGGTCTCCGTGCGGTATCTCGTTTCGACGATAACCTCTTCGGTGAGGATGTACTGCTTTTCAAACAGCATTTGGAGCGTACCCTGCACCTCATCCAGCGTGAACTCACCCTCATGGAGAGCCGAGAGGATAGAGATCAGCACATAGGGGTCATGCTCAATATCGTCCAGATCGAAGTGATATTCGTCATAGTTGTGAGTGCTTTCGTAGTTATCCAGATAGTGTTGCAGCTCTTGCTCCATCCGGCAATACTGCGCCTCCGCGCCCAGCATCGCGTCATCCTCACTAAGATAAGAGGTTGCAATGACCGTCGAACCGGTAGAAGTGAGCATCGAACACGAGCTGATTCCGGCACCGAGCAAAACGAGAAGGGCAATTCCGACGCCGATCCAGATGAAGACCTTCTTGTTTTTCTCAAAAAACTCCTTGATCTTGTCGGACACCTTTTCACCGAGCTTCTTGCCGGTATTCTTTGTGGCAGTCCCGGCGGTCTGAGGACCGGCATTTCGAGCGGCGGCATATTCCTTCTTGATGTTCTGCTTCTGGTAGTGCTTGTTCATGTTCTGCTTCTTCATCTCAGGATGCTCCTGCTGATTTCTCTCATATTGGAGCTTGGCATCAGCTACATCCGCCTTGTGTTCCAGCTTGGAAACCTTCTCATAGGGCTTGTTGACGCTGCTTTCCCGATGATGACTGAAATGCCGAGCGGCAGTCTCGGCGGCGATCTCCGTTTTATGCGCCGCCTCGACCGCTGTGTTTTCCTGTTCAACCTCATGGATTTTGCCGTGAATGCCGGAGGCAAAGCGTATCACCGACCTTGCGGACGGTTTTTATCTGCCTCAAATTGCAGCTTGCTTGCCTTTGCTCTTGGGCTTTTTTCAGCTCATCCTCAAAATGAAGGCGGGTTTTGCCCTTGCCGGTCTCTTCATCAAAGACACGCTCTTTCTTGAGAACCTTGTGTGTGGGCAGCTTTTCACGGGCGGCATCCAGACGTTCATGCGCCTTCTCAGACTTCCTTTCGAGCTTCTACATCCGCTTCGTGGGCGGGACGGCATCGTCCGAGACCGGCTTTGCAGAGGCAGTCTCCGCCGCTTGAGTGAGAACGGCATCTGCATCAACGGCTTCAACCGCAGAGGTCTTGCGCAGCTTGTGGGTGACAACCGTTTCGGCAATCACCGTGCCGGTATGCGAAGAAACGCCGTGCTGCTCCAAAACAGGGGGCTTGAACGGCGTTTCCGAGGGCAGCGGTTCAGGTGCATTCTGGGGTGGATTTTCTGCCCTTTTCTCTTCTGTGACGGACGTTTCCGAGGGCGGCTGTGTGTCGTTATCCTCGGCGTGTTCCGCCTGAAACTGACGCTGCTGACGGCGCATCTGCACCTTTTTCTGTTCCTCCGCAGAAAGAGCTTCGGGAGGCTCGGCTGTCTCAGCGGGCTTCACCAGCTCTGCATCTTCCGGCCGTTTTGACACACGCTGCTCGGTGCCAGCCGTCAGGTTTTCCTCGACCGCGCCTTCCCGCGTCATCCGCAGAACAACCTTGTCGCGGGCTTTGAGTTCCGGTTCCTTGGACATCAGATTTCACCTCCAATCCGCTTGTAGGCAAGCTCGGTGTATTCAGGGTTCAGCTCGATGCCGACGAAATGACGCCCCATCTGCGCGGCAACCATGCCGGTTGTGCCGCTTCCCATAAAGGGGTCAAGCACAATGCCGCCTTCGGGACAACCGGCGAGAAGACAGGTTTCAACCAGTTTCGGAGGGTAGGCGGCGTAATGACCGCCCTTGAAGGGGACGGTGTTGATCTTCCAGACATCGCGCTTGTTGCGGAGCGGATTGATGTCACTGTCCTTGATCTCACCATGCTCACGCGGGCGGTTGATGGATTGCGGCTGAGGCTGACCGGGAACGGGCTTGCCGTATTTGTTGCCGCCCTTCATGCCGCGCTTGAGGCGTTCTGCCGTTGCAAGGGCAATCGGCTCGGAGATTGCCTTGTAGTCAAAGAAATACTTCTTGGACTTGGAGAACAGGAAAATATGCTCATAGCAGCGGGATAGGCGGTCTTTCACGCTCTCCGGCATGGGGTTGTCCTTCATCCAGATGATGTCGTTGCGCAGATACCAGCCGGTATCGCGGAGGGCAAACGCCAGCATCCACGGAATACCGATCATATCTTTGGGCTTGCAGCCCTCAACCTTGTTGTTGAGAGCCACAGCCTGACCGTTTCTGCCGTTGGGGTTCTTCGGATCAACAAAATCACCCTGATTGCCCTTCCCGGCGTAGGTGTCCGAGATGTTCAGCCAGAGCGTTCCATCCCGGACGCAAAACGCGCCTGACTTCGGTAAACACTTCCGTCAGGCGCGAGATATATTCCTTCGGCGTTGTCTCTCTGCCGATCTGAGCCTCCATGCCGTAATCGCGGAGCGCATAATACGGCGGGGATGTCACACAGCAATGAACGCTGTCATCGGGCAGGGTTTTCAGGATTTCAAGGCAATCGCCGGTATGAATGATGTCAAGCTGTATGGTGGTGTACCTCCTGTTCTGTTGGATTTGTGTTTCCGTTGAAATGTTGGCTGTACCCGACAACATTTCAATAGGCATCAGTCGGAGTAATACTCGTCCGGCTCATAGTCCTCATCTTCCATGAAGTCCTCGTCGAGATCGTCAATCTCGTCTGCCCAACGGTCGAAGATTTCCTCGGCTTCCTTAGCCGCCTCACGATAGAGGTTCAGGCGGTTCTTCTCAAAGGCGGCGAAGGCGGGGACGAACTTGCCGAACTCACGGATTGCCTTTACATCCTGCGTGCGCATATCTGCAACGCACTGGATAATTTCGGACATCGTGAGCAGATCGTCGATCATCAGCTCATACTTGTCCTTGGGGATAGTTACGGCTTCATCATCACCCGCGTCAGCGAAGGGGTATTCTCATCGCTGTTGCTGCACTCAGGAACATCAACATTGAAGTAGAAACCGATCATATCCACAGCTACCTTGGTCATAATCTGACGCGCCTCCTTGACCTTTTCGTCGATGTCCTCCCTCACATGGAGGTAGGCGCGGTGATGCTTTCTTGAGGGTCGCTTTCCAGTCGGATCAGATCGGTCAGCTCCCACAGAGCCTTAAACAGCGCGGAGGTGTTCTCTCCGTATTCGATAGCGTCCGCATAGGGAATGGTAATCATCTTGTTGTTCATATTCAAAATCCTCCTCAGTTCTGTACGGTTTCTTCGGGTTGGTGGTCATGATGCGGTAAAGCTGGGTGTTTTCGGGAAATCGTCCTTGAAAGGCACGATGGTCGAGCCGTAGAAGATCAGCCCTTCACCGGCATTGGAATTGGTGATGTAGTTCTGCTGGCTGGGCGAGATGTTCAGCGCCTTCGAGAGAATCTGCCGGTCGCCGGATGCCTGATTCAGAAGGTAGACAAAATCCGAGTTTTCAAAGATGTTCTCTACCTCGCGGGACGCAAGCAGATCCTTGACGTTCTGGGTGATGCCGGTCGGAATGCCGCCCCCCACTTTCTGAAACGCTTCCAGATTTCTACGCTGTATGCGGCGGTCTGTTCCTCTTTCAGCAAAAGGTGGAACTCGTCCATGTAGTAGCGCGTTGCCTTGTGATGGGCGCGGTTGATGGTAACTCTGTTCCACACCTGATCCTGCACGATCAGCATACCGAGCTTTTTGAGCTGCTTGCCGAGTTCGCGGATGTCATAGCAGACGAAGCGGTTGTTGACATCCACATTCGTTCTGTGATTGAAGACGTTCAGAGAGCCGTGAACATAGATTTCGAGGGCAGTTGCGATGCGCTGTGCCTCCGGCTCCTTCTGATTTCTCAGAATGTTGTAGAGGTCTTCAAGGATCGGCATTTTCTCCGGTTTGGGGTCTGCAAGAAACTCCTGATAGACCATGCGGACGCTGCGGTCAATGATGGTCTTCTCAACCGGCTGCAAGCCGTCCCTGCCGCCGACAATCAGCTCACACATGGAGAGGATGAAGTCGGATTTCAGCGTCAGCGGGTTTTCCTCTTCGGAGTAGTTCGTGTTGATGTCCAGCGGATTGATGTAATCCGTGCTGACCGGCGAGATGCGGATGACCTGACCGCCGAGCTTCTGCACAAGGGGGAAATACTCGGCTTCGGGGTCGCAGACGATGATGTCATCCTCCGTGATGAGGAAGGCGTTCGTCATTTCGCGCTTGGCAGAGAAGGACTTACCGGAACCGGGTGTACCCAAGATCAGCCCGTTGGGGTTTTTGAGCTGCTTGCGGTCAACCATGATCATGTTGTTGGACAGCGCGTTCAGCCCGTAGTAGAGAGCTTCGCCGCCCTGAAAAAGCTCCTGCGTGGTGAACGGCACGAAAACCGCCGTGCTGGAAGTGGTCAGTCCGCGTTCGATCTCCACCTGATTGACGCCGATAGGCAGAGAGGACATCAGCCCTTCCTCCTGCTGAAAGTCAAGACGCTTGAGCGCACAGTTATACTTTTGGGCAATGGCGGCGGTCTGGAACACCGCATTTTCGAGCTTCTGGCGATTGGTTGCCGTATTCATGATGAGGATAGTCACAAGGAACAGTCTCTCATTGCGGGTCTGGAGGTCCTGCAACAGACGCTTTGCCTCACCGCCGAAGGTGGCGAGGTCGGACGGGATGATGTCCATGTCGTAGCCGGAGCGGACTGCTTTTTTCTGCTCCTCGATCTTCATCTTGTCGAGGTCGGTGATCTTCATCTTGATGCTCTTGATTGCCTTCGCCTGGTCAATCGTCCGGATATGAAAATTGACCGTAATGTTGCTGTCCATCTCAAGGAAGTCGGCAAGCATACGGTCATTGAGTTCCGGCGCGAGGATTTGCAGGAAGCTCACCGCACCGATGGTTTTGCCCATCTTGAAGCACTTGCCTTCACGGAAGTCAAAGGAAGTGGGAGCGATGAAGTCCTTGCTGGAAAGCCCCGTCCGGGCAACCACATCGAAGGAAAAGCGGAACGGCTCATTGGTGTCCATGTTGAACACATCATGAAGCACTTTCAGCCGCTCGTAGCCGGACAGCGGCTCGGTTTTCACACCGAGGGTTTTGAAGTTGTTGAGGATGTCGGTCTCAATGCGTTCGAGCTTCGGCTTTGCCGTGCGGAGGGAGTCCGCCTCAATGCCGAAGGTGATGTACTTCTTCTTGACCAGTCCGTTGTTGCCCTTGGTGAGCTGACTTTGCAGCATACCGGAATACTCGGAGCGGATGTCGTTGAAGGCGTCCTCCTGTGCCGGAATGTTGATGCGCTTGCGGAACTCATTGAGGCTTGCCTTCTGATTGATGAAGGAGAGCTGGACGAAGATCGAGCTGTCGAAGTAGTTCAGAAAGTCGCACCAGTTCTCAAAGATGGCAGTTTTGTCCTCGTTCTGCGCAAGCTGGTAGTTGATGTCCTCAAAGGCAATGGACTTCGTGTAGAGGCGGCTGTTCACCTTGCAAATACCGTCACGGCACATCTCCACATAGGGGATGGTCTGCTGGGCGGACTTGCGGACTTTCTTTGCCTTCCTGTCCTTTTTCTTCTGCATGACGATCCGCTTCTTTTCCTGAGCGGAAAGGGCATCGCCGTAAACGACGCCGTTTTTGACCGTCATCTTAGGCTTTGCCTTTGCTGTGCTGTTGTTCAATCTGCAATTCCTCCTGTTCTTTGATTTTCTGTTGAATCTCAGCGTAGAGATTGTTCGTGCGATAGGGACGCACCTTGTCCCGGATAAACATGGACTGTACGATGTGGTACAGATACTTTTCGGCGGGCTGTCCGTCCTTCTCGTAGAGCGCAAAGAAGATGAACGGGAGCATGATCACCACCATCAGCATTGCCGCCGTAGACAAGTCGAGATGTGCCTTCGCCAGAAAGAAAATCGGGACGCCGACTGCCGCAGCGAGGGAAAAACAAATGAGCTGCCGCTTGGTCAGGTTGAACATGACCTTCGTTTTGACGCGGTTAAGATCCTTTGGGACCGGAACAAATGCCATTGACTGTTTCCTCCTTTCTAAGCTGCTTTTCATAGCGCAGCTTCATTTGTGCGGGATATTGATCCTCCTTCGGTTGACGCTTGCCCGTCCAGCGAAGCCCACCCGCTTTGCCTTGACAGATCCAGCCGGAAGCCCGAAGGCTTGCACCGTTTTCGCTTTCCAGCGTGTAGGTGATGATGCGCTTATAGCCCATAGCCGCAGCAGCTCTTGCCGCCGCACCGTAGAGAAAGCTGCAAGCGTTCTTCGCCCCGTTGGTGCATAGCCTTGTAACCTCCAATGTGAAGCCGTCATCCAGATACCGGCTGACGGGACGCCCGGCGATGATTACACCGACAAGCTCACCGTCTGCTTCACAGCCGATGGAAAACTTGTGACCGGCAACAGGCTTGTGATGTCGGTGATGCTTCCGGACGTACTCGTTGGCGTCACGAAGAGAGATGGGTCTTAGCCGCAGCATGGTGTTTCCTCCGTCGGAAGATGCGCCGTGCATTCGACCTCGTTGCCCCAAACGTCCCAGCCTTCGGGGAGACTGACGGGCAAATAGCTCTACGCGGGGAAGGTCTCCCATGAGCCGGACAATGCGCTCCCGCGCTTCATCCGGTTTTTTGGAATGCTCTTCGATATGGCTGAGGATGACCTGACGCACACCGGCGTCAACACGCTTCGGATGTCCCTTCGTAGCAAGGATGCAGATTTCGGCATTCGCCCTTGTCCAATACCCCATGCCGGTGAAGAGGTCATCGTTCTTGCGGTTTTGCTTCACCCATACAAAAGCCACGGTCTTATAAGAAAAGCCCCATGCCGCCAGCACTTCGAGTGCTTCACAGAGGCACGGGAACGTGATCCAGAGGAACAGAGCGCAGTCCTTAGCGGCAAGCTCACCGACCGGAAGCGCCTTGATGTCTTCAATGCACATTGTCGGGTAGTGGCTTTCTGCCGACCGTCCCTGTCCCTTCTTGGAGTAAGTCCGATACGCCCAAGGGGGATCGGCGTAGATGATGCTGTACTTCCTCATGCTGCCGACCTCCTTAGTGCGCATGGAAAATAGATTTTGCGAGGCTTCCGGTCTTGAACAGCGAGAAGCACAGAATAACCGTGTACGCTGCCACAGAGAACAGAGCCGAGTGAATGTTGTCTGCGATAATCATGCCGTTGATCAGCACCGCATAGATGCCGACACAGACCATGATGAGGAAGCCCTGAAATGCCAGAGCGAACAAGCCTTTCAGATAGTTCGTGCCGATGCTGCCCCATTCGCGGTTGCTCATGGTTGCGATGGGAATAGGCGCAATGCTCACGGTGCAGTAAATCTCAATCATGCGCCCGTAGAGAATAACCGTAATGAGGATCGCCATAATTTTGAGGCACAAGCTGATCAGAAGAGTTTCTATCGACAGTCCGAGCAGTTCTCCGACGCCCATGTTCTCCATGCCGGTACGCATCTGCGCAATCGTCGAATCAATATCAATACTGGTGTTGCCGTGGATGACTCCGGCTGCACCGGAAACCACGTTCTGCCCGATGTCGAATACTGCCATCACGATGTCAAACGTGTGCGTCACGAAGGATAGATCGCCACAGCCGCCTTGAAAAACCACTTGAAGAACATCCAAGTGTCCATGTCATGTCGTGAAGGTTGTTTTTCTCGGTGATCATGGAAATCAGCTCGTAGCACAAAAAACGAAGGTGATGATGATACCAGCGATGGGGACTATCACGTTTTCGGATAGTCCCCGGATCATCTGGTACACGCCGCCGTTCCAGCCGGACGGTGTTTGCCCAACTTCGGCGGCAATCGTTCCTACCTTCTCGTTGACATCGGTGAACATATTGGTCAGGTTGCTCTCGATCCATCCGATCAGCATATCCTTGAGAGAGCCTTGTTCGATGACTTTTCTAAAAAATGCTGCCCAATATTTCACCACCCTTCGGTTAAGCTGGGCTTGCCGTGGATTAGCCGAACAGACCGGAGAGCAGGGGGATCAGGGTCATGCCGATCAGCGCCACACCGCCGCCCGCCATGAGCTGTTTTATCCCCAATTAGGTGTAAAACTCTGCTCGATGGCGGGCGGCGGCGTACAAAAAATCTATATGGTGTTGTTAAGAGAACCGTCCCGGCGGGACAGGTCAGGCAGTGACCTGTTCCACCTCCGGGATGGGTTTGAGATTAAAATGAATTTCGATAGAAATGTGTCTTGTTTTATCTTCGTCAATGCGCTCATGCACGACGATTTCTTTGATTAAGCGGTTGAGGGTGGCTGCGTCCAGCTCTGTGATGTTGGCGTATTCCTGAATGGCTTCCACCCATTGTTTTGCGTCATTGGCAAGCTGGACTTCATCGGACAGCCGCTTCCTGCCCTCGGACACTTTTGCTTTAAGCTCCGTCTGCTCGGTCTGTGTCTTTTCCAGCATGGTGTTGAAATTCTGCTCACTGATACGCCCTGCAATCATATCCTCATAAAGCCGCATGACCATTTTGTCCAGAACCTCAATCCGTTCCTCGTCCCTTGTAAGGGAGCGTTCCATTGCTTCCCGCTGTTCCCGCTGCTCTGCTTCACAGGTATTGGTCAGGCGGTCAGCAACCGCTTCCCCGTCCATCAGGGCAGCTCTGGCACATTCCCGGATTTTCCGCAGCACATGGCTGTAAAGGGTGTCATAGTCAATCCGGTGCTGGGTGCAGTGGTTCTTTCCAAAGGCATTGTAGGTCTTGCAGGAATAAATCTGCTGGGGATGTTTTGCGTTTGTGTAGCGTACCGTCAGCGACTTCCCACACTCGCCGCATTTTATCAGTCCGGCAAACAGGCTGATTTCATTGGTCTGCCCCGGACGCTGGCGGGATTTCAGCTTGTTCTGCACAATGTCAAAGCTCATGCGGTCAATCAGCGGTTCATGCTGTCCCTCCACCACAATCCAGTCCTCCGGCTTCTTTTCCCCAATCGTGCCGATTTTGAAGCGGTAGTCCTTTTTCTGGGAAGCAATCGCCCCGGTGTAGACGGGATTCATCAAAAGGTCTTTGATAACGGAGAAGTCCCACATATACCGCCCGTTTTCCGGGTCTTTCTTTTCCCATTTGGTTCGGATATTGCGAAGCCCCCGTTCCCGGTTCCACCATGTGGGGCAGGGGATTTTTTCTTCCTCCAGCCGTCTGCGGATATAGTTCGGACCATGACCGTTCAGGGCATATCCGAAAATCAGCCGCACAATCGGGGCGGTTTCCTCGTCAATGAGCAGATGGTTTTTGTCCTCCGGGTCTTTCCGATACCCAAACGGGGCAAGACACCCGGTAAACTGTCCTTTCTGCGCTTTCAGAAGATAAGAGGAATGGACTTTCTTGGAAATATCCTTGCTGTACATCTCGTTCAGGATATTCTTGAACGGGGCAATATCGTTGTTATCACGCAGGGTGTCGATACCGTCATTCATGGCGATATAGCGGACACCGTTTCTTGGGAAAAAGTCCTCAATCAAATGCCCGGTTTGCAGATAGTTCCGCCCCAGACGGCTGAGGTCTTTCGTGATGACAAGGTTGATCTGCCTGCACTCAATGGCTCTCAACATTCTCTGTAAATCAGGACGCTCCATATTAAGACCTGTGAAGCCATCGTCCTGATAGACTGCCACAACCTCCCATCCCTGCTTTTCGCAGTATTTTTCCAGCATATCCCGCTGGTTGGCGATACTGGCACTTTCGCCTTGCAGGTCATCGTCCTTTGACAGCCTGCAATAGACCGCCGCACGATACCCCCCGGCAAGTGCCTTTCCGATTGTTCTGTATTCCATTTCGTTCATCATAGCCATTTACCCACACAATCCAGACGGTATCTGGCTCTTTTGAACCTCATCTTCATTATAGCTTATATCTTTCTTTTTAGCAAGATATTCTTTCGTATTTGTCTTGCCATATTTCTGGGAAATCAGGCTGACGAACACATCAGTGGCGTCCAGCTCTCCGTCAAACACAGTTGTCACATGAATCTCTGTTTTGTTTTTTGCCATAGGCAGTTATCCTCCATACATGAAAATAGCCAGACAGAGGGTGTCGGCAACGAAGTCCGGCAACGGGCTTCAAAAGACCTTGCAAACAATCTCAATCTGGCGATGGTTACTATTTATACTTTTCTTTTATTTTTCTGTTGTTTTGGTTGTTATAAGGGAGAAAAGCCCGGAAATAAGGGGTTTTCCCCGGCAACCGGCTCGGCAACGGGATAGCAACAGGGGGTGCAACGGGCTGTCATTTTCAGAAGGGAAGCTCCATCTGTTCTGTGACCTCCACAAAACCATCCATCGTTTTTTCAGACGGGTTGCCGGAGTCCGTTGCCGGGTTTTCACGCTCCCAGCCCTTTTGTCTGCCGTATTCGGAAAACATTCTGGGGTTCTGGAAGTACCGCCAGCGGTCAATACACTGGTTCATTATTTCGTTGATTTCCCGGATTTCCCATTGCTTCGGCTCGTCAAAGGTGTGGTTCAAGGCTTCCTTGTAGAGCTGCTTGGAGCAGACCATGCTCCCGGTGTACTTATCAAGATACGCCTGTATCATCCCGGCTTTGGTGTCCTCCGGCATAAAATCCCGCTGGTGTTCTTTGAGATACCGCTGCATGGCAGGGCTGAACGCCAGCTTGAACCTGCCGCTTCGGTAAATCTCCATTGCTTCCGCCCACATCTGCTCGATATAGGCTCTGGAAGCAGCTTCGTCCTCCAAAATGTGAACCTCGGCTTGCTCCGGGTACACCATGACGGGGATAAAGCGGCGGTTGCCGGAACGGTCAAGGGGAAGAAAATCAAGGGCATTGGAAGTGCCGCCAAACACGCACTGACGGGGGCGGTCTGCCGGGTGGGTTTCATAGGGTATCTTGTAAACCTCTTTCTGCCGGCTTAAAAATGACTTGATTTCCTCAATGCTCTTGGCGTTGGCGGTTGCCATCATTTCCGACATTTCGATAATCCAGTGACCTTGCAGCTTGCGGTACACATTGTCATCGTCCAGCTTCCGCAAATCATCGGAGAACCACTCGTCCCGGACTGCCAGCAGACGGAAGAAAGTGGAACTTGCCAGCCCCCTGACCGCCTACCAGACAGAGCATGATTTCAAATTTGCATCCCGGCTGAAAGGCTCGTGAGATTGCACCCAGCAGGAACAGCTTCAACGCTTCATAGGTGTAATCGTCTGCGTCAGCCCCCAGAAAGTGCCGCAGGCAGAAGCGGATTCGCTCTGTCCCGTCCCACACAAGGGTACTTAGATAGTCCCGGATGGGGTGGTACTTGTTTTCATTCGCCACAATCCCGATGGCGTTATCAATCTTTTTCTCATTGGTAAGCCCATAGGTTTCTTCCAGATAAAGAAGCAGATACTTCATGTCCGTATCGTTCAGGGCTGTGCTTTCCTGTGAAAAACCGATGGGCTTTATGATGTCCTTGCGGTCGGTCAGAATGTTGTATGCGATAGCCCCGGAAAGCAGCGGGTCACGCTGGAATACGGTCAGGCAGTTCCGTATGCTCTGACGGACACCGCCTTTCTCGGTAGTTTCCAGCCCCGCCTTGATTTCCTCAATGCTCTGGGGCGGCTGCATGGCGTTCATGGTGTTTTTTAGTTCTTGCTGCGTCTGCGGCTGCAAGCTCTGCCATTCGTTGTTCAAGCTGTATCACATCCTTTCCGTATTCCGTAATCAAAGCCGCTTTTTCCTCTGTTTCCCCGAACAGCAGCACATCCAGCAGATATTCCACATGGTCTTGCTTCTGTAAGGCTTCCACAAACCGGGGATGAAAGACTTCCTCCGGGGAGTGCGGGGCATATTCCTTTCTCCACCTCGGAGTAGGTGGAGATAATCGGCAAGAATACGGAAGCAGCGGTTCTTTGCTTCCTGAAACTGTTCCTCCGGGGATTTCTGCCGGGGCTTGGGCTTTTTTGCTTTTCCCGGCGGTTTCCAGTCCTCATAGGAAAGCCCGAAGTCCTGTGCCAGCTGTACGGCGGCTTCTTTCTTTCCCAGCCCATACAGGGCGGCGGCAAAATCAATCACATCCCCATCCGCACCGCAGCCGAAGCAGTGGTAACGCCGATCCAGCTTCATGCTTGGGGTTTTATCATTATGGAACGGGCAGCAAGCCATCCCGTTGCGACCTACATGGATTCCATAATGCTCCGCAGCCTGTCTGGTTGTGACGGACTGCTTCACAGCTTCAAATACATTCAAATCTATCCCTCCTTAAAAAAGAAAAAAACACCTGACATTCTCAATTTGAAAATGGCAAGTGCCTGTTAAAGTTCCATATCCTGTTGTCTGTGTTTCGCCTGTGCCGGGGCGGTTCTTTGAGCCTTTTTCTCGTCTGCCTTATCCTGTAAGACTTCCTTGATGGGCTGATTCTTGGGCGGCTCTTTGCTTTCCTCTGTGCCGGGTGTGGCTTTCCGTACCCAGTATCGGATGTCCCGCAGTTTCTTCAAATCAGCCTGTACCTCAGTCAGCGGTACTTTCAGGGCTGCAATTTCTTCCAGAAGCGTTTCCTGCTCCTCTTGCAGCTTCTTTTGGGTGCTGTCCTTATCGTCCGGGTGCTTGGCAAGGTAGGCGGTGGCTTTCTCATACCGGGCAACCTCCGGGTGTTCCTGGTTGAATTTCTCCTTTGTTTTCTTAAAAAATATCTTCTGGTACTTCTCATAGACAGGCTTACATTCCTTGCAGTCTGTCCGGGCAGAAAGCAGTCCGTCAATCACTTTGCTTCGGGCTTCCTTTGGCTTCATCTGACTGCGGTAATCTGCGGCTGATTTCCCGGAAGATTCCAGAAAGGCTTCCAAGTCCTCCACAGTGGAAAGCCCCTTTTGCCGGAGATAGGACAGGGCTTCGCTGACTGCCTTTAAGTCCTGTGAAGTCCCCCGATTTTGTCCAGCCCTCGTCCAGTCCTTCCGTTCTTCCTTTCGTATCTCCATATATTTCATCAGTAGATTTGGAAGAAGTGTCGCTTCCTCCGCCGCTTTTGTGCAAGCAGCTCCTTCCGTTTTTCTCCCAGCTCGGTAATCCAGCCTTTGAGGTTTTGGATAAGCTGCCGGATGGACTTCATCAGGCGGTTGGCGGCTCTGATTTCCCGGTTCAGGTTCCGATATTCGTCTGGATACCCCGCTTTTCCATCTGCCGGACAGCCGCCTCCCTCATGGACAGTGGGGACAATATCAAGCCCCTGTCTGGCATAAGAACGCAAGTCCACACGCTCCGGACGGTCATTGGCTTCCAGATAGCGGTTCTGGATGACCTCCCATTCATGCCGCCAGATTTCGCAATACTTCTGGTCGTTCCAATCCACCGTATCCTCCTTGTGGCTTTTCCATCTGCCGGACGGAAGTTTTATCCGTTCCCCGTTTTCGTCAAGGTCATAAACCTTGCGGCTCTTGGGAAGCCATTTCCATGTTCGTCCATTGCCCTCATAGTCAGCATGACATGGGCGTGGGGATTGTGTCCCGGCGGATGGGGGTCATGGATTGCAAAGTCAGCAATCATGCCTTTGGAAACAAACTGCTGCTCACAAAACTCCCGGACAAGGACAGCATACTGGTCGGGTGGTATCTCTCTTGGGATGGTAAGCACCCACCTCCTTGCAAGCTGGGAGTTCCATTGCTTTTCCACAGCTTCGGCGGCGTTCCATAAGGTATTACGGTCTGCATACACCGCGGGGCATTTGCTGGGAGCAGAATCTCATTGTGGACAATACCACGCTTTTCCGGGTAGTGCTTCACTTGCTGGTCATATTCACAGAACAGCTTTTCGCCGCTCTGGTAAGCAGCGGCGGCAACCGCAGACTGTCGCTGGCTGCGCTGAACAATCGTGATTTCGTTGTGTGGGCAGGGCATTTCGTGTCCCTCCTTTCGGTAATTGGTGGATGGGGTGGCGTTTTACCACATCATTTTGGCAGAAAAAAAGCAGGAGACCTTTTTCAGATTTCCTGCTCGGTGTGCCGCTATGTGGGCGGCGGGTATTTAGTTGTAAAAGTTCGGGGCAAGTTGACCCGATGTGAAGCTGACAAACTGGAAGTTGTTAGTCGCTATCTTGTTTGCGGTTAAATTCAAAAACGACAGGTTCAAATTCAACTAAATGCTTATCTTGGGTGTTAGTTCCTTTAGGGTTCTCTATGCCGGTAACTTCATAGTATTCATCACTGTATTGTATTTTACTACCATCAAAATCTTTTTGAATGGATTTGACATATTCAAACGGATTTTCTATTGGTAACAAACTTAATGCCCGCTGTAGCTGTTTGCCGCTGTCCTCTGCTCATCGGTCAGTATTTTTTTTCTTTGTTTGCCATGTGTTCTTCAAATTTATTTTTTATCCATCCAAACGATTTGCTCAATGGGTTAGCAGTACCACAAGCCAAGATTAAACGGATAAAATCTTCAAAATTTGCCGCTAATGGATATACATTTTTGGTCTACACAACTTTCTGGATTGCAGGCAAATACCATTTCTCCATATTCCGGCAAAAAGCAATACAGAATACATCCTTCAAATCCGATTGGCTTTGCGTTGACGGGATTTTAGCAAAAAAAATACGGGTCTGCAATATCTCCATATTCTAAACATAAAAGTCCCTTATCTATGGGAAGTGCCATATACTTTTCGTAAATCGTTTCCATTGATGTGCCTCCACAAATTCCGATTTGTTGTCATCTTCATTACTTCATTACTTCATTGCCTATCGAAAAGATAGCATATTTTATGAAACTTGTCGGCTGGGAACAGCTTGCAACGCAAGGTGTCCCCAGATGGCAAGTACACAAAAGGGTAGCTGGCGGCAGCCAGCGCAGGGGAAGCGTAGCGTCCCCTGTATGATTTGGAGCAGACCATGACTGCGGAAAATCACAGCCCTCCGGCGAGGAGCCTTCGGAGAACGCAATGCACCAACCTCTGGGTGGTGTATAATTGCGCCCTTAGTAAACTAAGGGTTTCCGGGTTTTCCGGCTTCTCCCGTTTCAGCAGTTTTTTCAATAGTTCCTGCGTGTCCTGCCTGTGAAAAATGAGTTTCAACAACAGCATGACATCATCATCTGTCAGGCGTTCCGGCTCTTGCAGAAAACTTTCCAGCATACCGCCACGAGTACAGAGCCGGTGCGTCCGTTCCTTTCGGGTAAGCTGCTTTAACTGGTGCTGCAATGCCTTTTCATCATTGATGGCTTTCCGCAGTTTCTTTTCGCTTTTCTCCAACTCCCGATTGAGTTTTTCCAGCTTTGAGGTATCAGGCAAGGGCAGCGTCCTCCTTTCCCGGTATCAGCACATAAATCCTGTTTGGCTCTCCCACGCCCTGACGCACCCGCATGATCAGTCCGGCGGTTTTCCAGTTCATTCAGAGAACGCTTGACCGTCATGGGGCTGCGGGACAGGACTGCGGCAATGGCTGTGACAGGGAAGCAGACAAACAGGATTCCGTTCTCGTCCTCCTGCCCGTTGGAGAGCATAGCGTCCAACATCCGGCAGTACATGACCTTTGCGGTACTGCTGACTGGAAACCCTGTCAATGCTCTGGGAAAGGGCACACAGGGCGGCAATGGTGTGGTCTATCGTCATAAATTCAAAAATTCATTCGGTGTGTTCCTCCTTTTTTCTTTGCTCGTTTGGATAAATAACGGGGGGCAGTCAATCACAACCGCCCGGAAGCTCTGCTTGCACCCATGCTGGCATTTCCGGCATAATTCGTTGTAAGTGACACGCCCCCGGTCATTGAGGTAAAAAGAAAGCTCATGCTTCCTCTTTTTGCTCATTCTCGGCATATTGCGCTTCCTCCCGTTTTCGTGTATGGTTTCGGGGCGATTTTCGGCAAAATTACAGCCATAGAGCCGCCTAAAATCTCCCGAAGTATCAGCGATAGGGTAGACTATCCCCCTATCAGATTGTCGTGTTTCGGTATCATTTCGGTGTCAGTTCGCCAGTTCTCCCCGGTGTCGTTCCTCCCCTGAATCTCACAGCGGCGTATCGCTCCCTTTGGTATGCTCGTTTCGGTCAGGGTTCCTCCACATCCCTGCCAAAAGTCATGGCACTACATCGCCGGGGAAGCATATCCCACACAGGCTGGTCATTCGATTGGAATAATCCATCGATGAACTACCTGTATCATAGAACATTTTTGTGCCCCGTGCCGTATGTCCACAAAGTAGGAATTCGGGGTAAAAATCAGAAATTTCCACGATTGCGGAATTGATATGGTATAATCAATTCAACGGTTATATATGCTGTCAAGAAGGGGGAACTGCTTCAATGAACGGAGCTACTACAATACAGGAACGGCTAAAAGATTTACGATTAAACAAAGGATTAAAACTGGAAGAACTGGCAGAGCAAACGGGTATTTCAAAATCGGCTCTTGGCAGTTATGAAAAAGATGACTATAAGGAAATCAATCATGGCAACCTTATCCTGCTGGCAGATTTTTATGGGGTGTCCCTCGATTATCTCTTTTGCCGGACAGAGAACCGGGCGGAGATCAACACGCCATTAAGGGAGCTGCATTTGAGTGATGAGATGGTAGCACTTCTGAAAAGCGGTCGGATTAACAACCGTCTGCTGTGCGAACTTGCTACACATAAGGACTTTATCAAGTTTCTTGCGGACATTGAGATTTATGTGGATGGGATTGCCACCATGCAGATTCAGAACCTCAACGCCCTTGTCGATACCGTCCGGCATGAAATCATTGAACGGTATCGCCCCGGCGAAGATGACCCGCATTTGAAAGTGCTGCAAGCCGCCCATATCAGCGATGATGAATATTTCAGCCACATGGTGCTGGATGACCTCAACCTCATTATCCGGGATATTCGGGAAGCCCATAAAAAGGACAGTGAGAGTGCACCCCAGACCACTGTTGCCAATGAACTGAAAGAAAATCTGGAAGCGGTCGAAAATTTCAAGGGCAGCCGGGATGAAAAGCTGGTTGTCCTTTACTGCAAGCAGCTTGGTATCAACTATAAAAATCTGTCAGACGAAGAATTTCGCTGGCTCATTCGTATTCTCAAAAAGTCAAAGAAAATGGGAACGCCTATCAGCCAGAGGAAAAAACGGTAAAGAAAAACCGCTGTTGCATGGTTTGTTGGCTTCCATGTAGCAGCGGTTTTTGCTGGGATTATTCAGTTGAATTTTTAGAACGACAAACTTGAATTTGTATGGCTCAACTCCTTATCGACCGGCCATAGCTCGTTTATAAAGTAGACCTCCTTTTATAAGTAACAACAGAAAAGCCACTGTTACTGCATATGGTTCTCTCGCAATCGCCAGATACAAAACAGTAATAATACTAAGCCCTACAGACAAAAAAGTAATCACCTTTTTTTCCCTTTTCAAATTTGAAATTGACCATTAAAATATTCACAATTCCAATAATCGTTAATGCGATAAAAAGACCCCAGTATGTCATACGAATCCAAATTTCATTATCTACATACTCAATAAGACTTACTGAATAGATATATCCATCAACCGGTTTGGAATACAATGGAAGAAAAATAAGCATCAAAGAGAGCAAATCGGTAAATCCAAATAACAAGTCACATAGACCATTGAGATTTGACTTGTTTTCTTTTTCAGCAATCAAAACCAACTGATCTCCGGATAACAGCTCATCAATGGACACAGAGAAATATCTGGATATTTCCTTTAATGAATCTATGCTCGGATATCCTCTTCCGGATTCCCATTTTGAAATTGCAGTTCTTGAAACAAATAATGCCTCGGCTAGTTCTTCTTGTGTCAAACCTCGGCTCTTTCTTAATTCCTGAAGCTTTTCATGGAATTCCACCTCCTTCACCTCCTTTTTTATTTCACTTTTTTATTGTTAGCATAACTACTGCCTTATAAACAGTAAATAATCCGGCACTTAACAATACACCACCCACAATATCCGTAAACCAATGTACTCCGGAAATCAATCTGCCGATAACCATGAATGCAGAAAAAGCGATTGCTAGAATCGTTATGATTCTTTTCAATGTAGAACATGACATTCTTCGCTGGATCTGTTCAACCAAAGTCGGCATCACGCACAATACCAGTAGAGTCGTTGAAGAAGGATAAGAAGCCTCCATAATTCCATTGATTAAAATTGGTCTGTAATTGATTGGGATGATCTCAAAAATGAAGTATGCCAGTATCACTATAACATAATAAACTCCCAGGATAATGATATCGGGATCCACTTTGAAGAGACTTCTTCTCTTTATTAACTGAACCAGTCCAATACCTGCAAAAATCAGGCATACAACTAAAGGAATCAGACCCATCCAATCGGTAATCGTATAAATTGTCATATTAACATTTGTTAAACGATGAAACCAGCAATTGAATGTTGCAAATCCAATATTCGTTGCATTCTGCCCCAGTGGCTGCACGTCTACCATCTGGATCAAAGCTGTCCATATTGCAAACGCTATAATAAATATACCTCCTAAAAATAAAACTTGTTTTCCATTCTTTTTCATCATTATACGTCCTTTCTATATTGGTTTGTCTTTTCGACGATTTCACCTTATCAAAAAGCGTAAAATGACGCAAGAATCGCTCTTTCACATGTATGACACGATTCGTATCATCCCCACAAATGCGTGATTTTCTGTATATTTTCCTGAATACCTATTCCTACAAATTTCGATTTGTCATAATCATTCTATCATACCGTTATGAATAAATCATCTCATGCAAAACAATTTCTTCTGCCCGGTTGTGGATATTATTGCACCGCCGCACCCATTCCATTTGACGGGTACGCTTCAAGTCCTCGGTCACGCCCTCGGCAGCTTTCATCTGCTCCATGATAGTGTCTAACCGTTCCTGTGCCTGTTCGTTCAGGTCTGCAAGATATGTCCACAATTCTCCGGTCAGTATCAATGTGTTCAATCTGGCTGGGTGGACTTCTCTTAAATATTCCCGGTGCATCCGTCCATACTTTCCGATGGGGCGGCGTTCTTCCGACAGTTTCAAGTCCGGGATGTAGTAATCTCCGACAAGGATATAATCAATTCCGTTTTCCGTTATCCTTGGTTTCAATTCGCTCATGTTCCTTACCTCCTGTGGAAGCAGGCTCGTCTGGTACTAACTCAATCACATCGGTAATCTCACAATTCAGCGTTTCGCAGATACGGGCTAATGTGTCCATGCTGATGTGCTTTCCCTCTTTGCTCATGTTGGCAATCATATTCGTTGTCATACCAGCGGCAAGCCTTAAATCTTCTTTTCTCATATCACGCTCTAACAGTGTGTGCCAGAGTGGTTTATAGCTGATGTGCATATTGTTTTCCTGCCTTTCTACCCATACCACCGGGGCGGCTGCCCCGGCAGGAACTTTTCTCTTATTATAACACCAATCTTGTGTAATCACAATTTATTCTTGTATCCTGCCGCTGATACCGTCTGGATTGTGCTTTTCCTTTCTTTTTGTTCCCTTTAATTAGCCATAAACTGCTTCATGCCCTGGCTTTTCGCTTGTGTGTGATAAAGAAGCAATAGAAGTGTAAAATTTTTTGCCGTTCCTATCCGGCACTTGCGCAAGGTGTCGGATAGGTCAGGCATTATTCGTCGGGAAGTTCTACCTTGCCGACAAAGCTGTAATAAATATCAATGTCCTGTCTGCGTGTGCCGTTCTCGTCATAGCTGCACTCATGGACAACGATTTTTTCAATAAACTCCCGCAGCAGGGTGTGGGTCAATTCCTCAAAGCTGGTGTACTTGCGGACAACTTTCATAAACTTTTCCGCATTGACCGTGGCTTCCTGTGCCTTTGCAAGTTCCGCTTGCAGTTCGGCGGCACGGCTCTTGACCTGTTTCTGCTCGGCTTCATAGTCTGCGGAAAGTTCTGCAAAGCGTTCATCAGAAATACGCCCGGTCACGCTGTCCTCATAAAGCCGCTTGAAGATAGCAGACAGTTCCGCAATTCGCTTTTCGGCTGCGTCCAGTTCCTTTCGCTTGGCAGCGTTGCGGCGTTTGCCACCGTCCTCGTTCTGCTCGATCAGCAGCTTCATAAACTGCTTTTCGTGCTTGGCTGCATAACTTGTCACTTTTTGCAGATTGGCAGTCACACCCGCTGTCAAAAGGTCGGTGCGGATAAAGTGTGCGGTGCAATCGTGGGTACGCTTCTTGTAGTTGCCGCAAATGTAGCAATCCTGTTTTCGGGTTTTGTTCTCATATCTCTGCTGATAGAGGACGCTCCCGCAATCGGCGCAGAACAGCAAGCCGGAGAACAGACCGACTTCATCATAGCGGTTTGGACGCTTGCGCTGCTTGCGTAATTCCTGCACACGCTCCCATGTGGCAAGGTCAATGATTGGCTCATGGGTATTCTCGAAAATGACCTGTTTTTCTTCGGGATTTTCCACGCTTGATTTGACCTTGTAGGACACTTTCTCGGTCTTGAAGTTTACCGTATGCCCCAGATATTCCTTGCGTTCAAGGATATGGACAATCGTGTTGGTCGCCCACTTGTAGGGATAATCGGGGTAGTAACGGCGTGTGCTGCCTGTCCTGCGGTATTCCAATGTACCCGGTGTGGGGATTTGCTGCTCGGTCAACACACGGGCAATTTTGGTTGGACCGTTCCCGGCAAGGCACAAGCTGAAAATCTGCTTGACCACTGGGGCGGCTTCTTCGTCCACGATAAAGCGTCCATCCTCGCCTTTGAGATAGCCATAGACCGGCTGACTTGTGATAGGCTTGCCACTCATGCCTTTGCTGCGGAAAACTGCCTTGATTTTCTTGCTCGTATCTCTCACCATCCATTCGTTGAAGATATTACGCAGAGGGGCAAAATCATTGTCGCCCTGTGCACTGTCCACTCCATCGTTGATAGCGATAAAGCGAACGCCCCTTTGTGGGAAAATCATGTCCGTATACATTCCCACTTGCAGGTAGTTTCGCCCTAACCTCGACATATCCTTTACGATAACTGTCCCGACTTTTCCGGCTTCAATGTCCGCAAGCATGGCTTGGAAACCGGGTCTTTGAAAGTTCGCACCAGAATAACCGTCGTCCGTGTACCAGCGCAGATTGGAAAAGCCGTTCTGCTTTGCATAGGTTTCAAGGATACGCTTCTGATTGGAAATGGAATTGCTCTCGCCTTGCAGCTCGTCCTCATGGGAAAGTCTTGGGTAAAGGGCGGTAATTGGTTGTTGGTTGGTCTGTCTTAACATAAAATCCTCCGTTTCCGACAGCCAGCCCCACTATTCCGTAAGGAAATTATATCACACGGGGCGGCTGTCTGTATAGCTGGTAAATGTGAATTTTGCTTCTTTATCGCCCGTCATTATGACGATTTTTTGGAATTAGGCTTGTCATGCAGTATAACTTGGCTTGTGTGTAGCTGCGGTTTCCGCTTCAAGCACTTTCATCATCTTGTCGGCTGCGGTGGCTGTGGTATCTTTCTTGAAAAAGCCGGACACAACAAGCACGGTGTTACCCATGCGGATCTCCGTCACGCAGTCCGGACGGCGGTCGGTGCGGTCATTGTTATTCTGTTTGTTTTCTGTCATAGGCAACTCCTTTCACTTCAACAGTTCTTTTAGTCCATTGAGCTTGGCTTGTGCCGTTTCCTTTCGGAAGTTCTCGCCTGTAAAGAGGATAGGCAGACACATTTCAAGCATTCGGTCATAGATACGGGCGTGGGCGGTGTCCTGTGGATTTTGCAGTTCCGTAAGGCTTAGATTGGTGGTGACAATCAGCGGCTTTCGGCTGCGGTATCGGCTGTCAATTACATTGTAGACCTGTTCCAAACCGTACTCTGTGCCACGCTCCATACCAAAATCATCAAGTATCAGCAGAGGGAAACGGCAAAGACGCTCGATATATTCGTTTCGCCCCTCAAAGCTGGCAGTTAAATCATTCAGTATCGCAGAAAAGTTTGTCATGCGGACGGAGATTTCCTGTTCCATAAGGGCATTGGCAATGCACCCGGCAAAATAGCTTTTTCCTGTGCCTACCTTGCCCCACAAGAGCAGACCATAGTTGTTTTCTCTCATCTGCTCCCAATGCTCCACATATAAATGTGCCTTGCTCATCTGCGGGCATTTGCCGTTGTCATGTGCAAAAGTCCATTCCTGCATGGTGAGGTCGGTAAAGCCCCGGCGTTTCAGTTCCATAACGGTGTCAAGGTGTCGTCTGCGTTCCTCGGCGGATTCACATTCCAAACGCTTCTCCCGTTGGCAGTCACATTCTGTCGGGTGCTTGTCATGCCCCAACCATGCGGCGGTTTCTTTGGGAAAGTAGGCTTCTTTCGCCGTGCGGCACTTGCCGCAGTAAAGCAGACCGTCCTCGCCCGTGTAGTCCTCCGGCTCTGCGGTAGTAGTCATCATATTCAAAACGGTATCGGTAAAAAGTTCACTCATAAACTCTCGCCCTCCTTAAAGGTGTAATCGGGTATGCCTTTTTTCGGTGGTTTCCTGGCTTCGTCCTCCTGCGCCCACTTGTATATCGTGGCTGCATGGCTGCGGTATTTCGTTCCTTTGGACGCTGTATGGGTAGATAGGCGGTCAATATAATACTCCCATTTGTCGGGCAGTTCCGCTTTCAGCTCGTCCAGTTCCGTATCGGAAAGAAAAACATTGTTGTATCTGCCATAGCTGCGGGAGGGGGCTTGTCCCGTTTCTAACTCTCTCTCTTTTTCTATCTCTATATCTATCTCTTTCTTTATCTCTATCTCTGGTGGACGAATGTCGGACAAATGTCCGCCGTTTGTCCGGGGTGGTGGCAAAGCCTTGTTTGCAAGCCTTGCCGCCCGTTTTCGTTCCGCTTCGGTAGAGGATTGCCCTATCATCAGTTCAATATCGGTCATGTAGAGCAAGCCGCCGTGTAGCTGCTCCACAAGCCCCAACTGCTGGAAAATCCCTAATGCCCGTTCTACTGTGCCTACCTGCTGTCGGGTAAGGGTGGCGATCATCTGTGCTGTGTAAGGGATATTCTCGTCAAGCTGCAACTTGCCGCCGTTTTTCAGCGATTTTAAGTACAGCTTCAAAAGAATGTTGGAATAGAGAATACCGTCCGGCATACTCTCCAACAGCACGATAGCGTCATCATCAAAATAGCTTTCTTTCAGTTTGAGGTAATAATATTTGCGGTTATCTGCCATAGGCGGTGTCCTCCTTTGGTTTCCAACGCTTGGAGTAATACCGGTGGCAGAGGATAATCACGGCTCGGAAACTCTGCTTGCAATCGTGGGTGCAGACTCCGGCAAAGGTCGTTATAGGTAATTCGGTTTCGGTGGTTGAGGAAAAAGCTCCATTCAAGCCGCCGTTTGTTGCTCATGCGTGGCATTGGTACGCTCCTTTCTGCCGTTTCCGTAGGTGTCACGGATAGGGCGTGAAAACTGTATCTTCTCGGTATCATTTTCGAGGATTTTTTGCCCTGTACGCCATGTTTTGAGGTTGGGTAGTATTGCGGATAGGGGTAAGGGCATATTCCTCTTTTTGTGTGGTTTCGGTATCATTTCGGGGCGGTTTTTAACGCTCCTGTTCATGCTTTTTCTGTCGGCTCGGCTCGCCGTGGTGCATTTGGGAAAGATTGCTTTTCATGGTCTGCAATTCCCGGACACGCTCTTTATTTGCCCGGTACTCGTTGTAAAGGGCGTTCTTCTCGGCGGTAAGTTGCTCGATTTCAGCCTGCAACGATTTGTAGGTGGGTAGCTTGGTAATGCCTTTTTGCCGAAAATATCTTGCGGCTGCGTCCGCTATGATAAAGTCGCTTTCATGCTTTTCCCGATAGGCTTTGCGTGCCTTATCGGTTTTCTGCTTTTTCAATCCGTCCCGCACATCTCTTGTCTTGGCATAGGCAAGCACCTGTTTCTGCAAGTCCTTTTTCTCACGGATAGCCGTTTCAATAGGCTTCAGCTTGGCGGTGCTGCTGTGCAAGTCCGCATTGGCAGACACAAGGGCTGCGTCCAGTTCCTCCGGGGTAAAGCCGTATTGCTCCATAGCGGCAACGGTAGCCGCCATCTGTTTGAGATTGTGGACAGCCGCCCAACGGTCATAGCCGATCCCTTTTCCCTCGGCTCGCTTTGCTTCCCGGTCAACCATGCGCTGCAAGGTGTTGTCTGCCGGGGTGGTTTTTGCAGCTTTTTCCCCTTGTAACGGCTTTTTAACTGCGGCAGGGTATTCGGGTATGGCTTTGGGCTTTTCGGCGGCTCTGTGGGTGTTCTGCGTGAGCAGGGCAAGGACAGCCGCCTTGTCAAAATCGTCCCCCAGCTTCCGGGCTGTGATAGGCTTTGTCCTGTCCGGCGTGAGGTAGGAAAGCCGCCCCCGGCTCTCCTTGACGGTCACGCCCTCCCGCAGCAAAAGGGAAGAAAACTCGTCAAAGCTGCCAGCTTGGGAAAGTGCCTGCCGTATCGTCCGGCGCAGCTTCGCCTTGTCCGTTTCAAACTTGGTGGGCTTGGTCGGCTGTCCGGCGGCTTCTCTGGCGGCGTTCTCTTTATCAAGGACAAGCTGCCCTTTCTTTGCCGCCCAGTATTCCCGTTCCGTTATCCGTTCCTTGCTGCCGTTCAAGAGGTCGATTTGGTAAAGCCCCTCCCGGTGGCACATCTCCATGACTTCACTCTTGAAATATTCCATAGCGGCGTTGGTGCAGCGGTGCTTGCAGCCCTCCCGTGTGTCGGCTGGTCTGTCCATGTAGGGCAGAAGCGGGACTTCATAAATCCGCAGGGAGTTGAGGACGATATGCACATGGATATTACCGCTGTGGTTATGCCCGTCCGGGTGAGTGCATACAAGGGCTTGGTGTCCGGGGAAATGCTCTTTACAGAACTGCTCGCCCAGCTCCTGCGCCCGGTCTACGGTCAAGCCGTTGTCTGTCCCGTCCCGTGGGTCAAAGCTGATGATATAGTGGTGGCTTTTCACATCTTCCCGTTTTTGGTTTTTCTCATAGCGAAGATTGGCTCGCATACAGGCAACGGCGAAATCTTCGTCCCCGCAGTTAATGGAAGAAATGCGGTAATCCTCCCTCGGTATCAGCCGCCCGTTTTCATCAAGGGTGGGCTTCATGGTAAACTCGTCATGCTCAAATGTGAGGTAGGCTTCCGCTGCGCCATAGTCGGCATTTTTAGAGCTGATATGTTTGAATGTTGCCAACAGCGTCACCCACTTTCTGCAAGACTTCAAACTTTAGGGCAGCAAGGTCGGAAACCGCCGCCCGTACTTCCCCGGCAAGCTGCGGGTAGGGGCTGTGCCACTCGTTCAGCGTCCGGGCTATCTGGTTTAAGTTGCCGCCGATCCTGCCGTATTCGGCGGTCAGCTTCCCGACAGCGGCAAGCAGCTCGTCATTGATGGGGGAAACAGTTATGCTGGGGCGTATGGCTGCCCCGGCTATGGCTTGCCGGATAAACTCGGCTTGGCTCATGTTGCAGGCAGAAAGCCTTTCCACAAACTCGGCATATTCTTCCTCGGTCATGCGTGTCTTGACTACCCGGCTGCGGTGCGGCGTGCTATATCGTTTTCGCATGGTAAAACCTCCTTTCGGCTGTGCGTGGTGTCCTCTCACTAATAGGAGAAAAACGGGGTGTAAAGCGGAACTGTTTTTGAAAAATTCCGAAAAAATATTTTGAGGGATTTTTAAGCGGCGCAAGCCGTATAAGCAGGGTTTGGGGAAGGCACTCCCCAACAAGATTCCCGCAGGGGCAAAATGAGCGATAAGCGAATTTTGGTACTGCGGTAGAATCTTGCTCTAAAAAACTACCGCTTTCCTCGGCGGCTCTGGTTTGCGGATATACTGGCTTGCTCCACCAATATAGCGATTGCGGCGGCGTGTTCTGCCCGCTGTTCACCACTACAACGGTGAAAAGGGGGCGTTTTGGCAAACGCAGCGAAAATTTTTTTATTTTACCTGTCTGCTCCCTACAACAATCCGGCGGTGTGGTTTGCCAAAGATTTTTGAAAATGGGCGCAAAAAAAGCAGTAAACCTTTTCAAGATTTACTGCTTATCTGCCGCTGTGATGGGCGGCGGTATTAAATTGTCAGCCGTTTTTCAAATGGAATTTATCTGCAATCGCTTTCTTTCTGCTTTCCAATTCCTTTTCTGTAATCTTCCATAATCCTAACGCAATGATCTGCTATCTTTTGCATTCCGAGTTCTTCAAAAAAGGCAATTTGTATTTTCATCAGTTCTTCACAAACAGTCAACTTCTGCTCATCCATATTGCTAATAGCAAGCCATGGGAACGCTTTATATTTCTTAGTGTCCCCAATGAGAAAATTGTACCCTATCAACTCATTTTCACGGAAAACGAAATAGAATTGTGGGCCTGAACCTGGAACTGACTTTTCCATAATTTGCTGCATTGTTCTCACGCCGCCGTATGCCGGAAAAAAACCTATTCGCTCAAGAGCATTTAATATGTCAATCCTTTTATCTGTGGGTATGTCTCTATAATTGATAATCTGTTCCATTTGCTCTACCCTCATTGAAGTTTAATTTGTCAGGCTCTAATTATACAACTTTTCTGTTTAGCGGTCAAAGCGGAACTTCAACAGGCTTTCTATCAGTTGCCTGACGATATGCTCCTGCATATCCGTGTTAATCTGTCCGTCCATTTTCGCACAAGAGCGGACATATCCCGCATAATGGGATAGGACGGCGGCAACAGCTTCCGGGTCGCCCTCGCTTGCCTTAACGATTGTCTCATAGGGAAGTAGCTGGCTCATAGGACAAACCCTCCAACTCTGCCCGTAGCCGCCGTAAAATCATCTGAATACGCCGCCCGGTTGTGTTGCCAGCCCGTCCATATCTCCGTCCAATCTCCCTATGTGTCAATCGTTGGAAGTAGTACAAGAAAATGATTTCCTGTTCCATCTGTGATAGTGCGGACAGGGCTGCGGCAAGCTCTGGGCTTTCAAAAGCGCCATCTGACCACAGACGAAAAGCGGATAGCTGGTCATGCCGGATTGCTCCGCAAAGTATTTATCTGTGGTACTGAATGGATAGTGTTTTTTTTTCTATCAGATATTCAAGCGAGATTTCCCGCTTGCGGTGGCTCCGTATGCTCCGGGCTGCGTCTATGGCAGCGTGGCGAATAACAGTCTTGCAAAAGGCATCGTGTGTATGCCGGATATGTTCTTGATACTTTTCGTGTTCGGTCATGGAAAATCCCCCTTTCTGAATAATGGCAGAGGGCGGCAGCATCTTGTGCTGTCGCCCCTCTTGATTACCGAACAGCAAAGACGGGCGGGGCTGTCAACAGCGGCGCATTTCCGCCGTTCATCTTGACCGTTGACAGGCTCGGCTGGGTTTGCTATCTGCTCACGGCAATTCACTCTCATTGATAGGAATTGCTTCAAGTTCCGTATTCAAATTGTTCCAATAAGAGCCGATATCCGCACTTGTGAAATACTTAAAACCGCCTGCTGCTGACTTCAATTCGCCGTTTTTAACCCCATAGCAGGCGTAAATCAAATCGTAGCTTGTTCCATCTGAGAGGTTAAATCTAAAGCTGGTCACAGCTGCTCCGGCAGTTTCCTCAGTTGTTTTGTCTTTTAGGGATAAGCCCTTGAACTTATCATACAGGGTCTTTATATCATTTTCAGCAACAACTACTTTCTTTTCTGCTGATGCAGGCACTTCGTCATAGTGGTACATTTCAACGCTTTCGACATCTTCAACCTCAAATGGGAAGTCGATTTTGACAGGCTCATAAGCAATGTTTATAGGTAACAGAAAGAGAGCTGCAAAAATTGCAATGATACAAAGAGCGATGGAAACGAGAACAGCAATCGTTATCTTTTTTTTCTGCCCTCTGCTTTTTTTTTGCCTCATGGCGCATAATAACGCTTTCGCTTTTTCTTCGTGAAGAACATCTTCGCTCGTGTGAGAAAGCAATTTCTGATAAATTGCGTTACAGTCAGCACAGGCGTTCAAATGCTCTTTTACCATCTCTGCGCTTGCTTCGCTGCAAGCATCGTCAACATACAGCGGAAGAATATCTCGAACAATATCGCATTGTTTACTCATGCTTTTCATCCATCCTTTCTTGAATTTTTAGCTTTGCACGATGATAAGTAACTCTCGCCCATGATTCTGTTTTTCCAAAAATTGCAGCGATTTGTGAAAAAGATAGTTCCCCGAATACGCGAAGCTGAAAGACTTCTTTGTATGGTTCTTCCAAACGGTGAAGAACGAGGTGTATGCGGAACGCCATGTCAGAATCTGTAACTGAGTTCTCAACATTTTCATTTGATGGCAAGTCATTGATTTCACTCACATCAGCTACTCGCTGACAGCTTCGCATTTCATCATGGTAAAGATTTTTTTTGCTATGGAGCAGAGCCATGTCAATTCATCTGACTTACCTTTGAATTGTGATGTTGTAGAAACAGCCTTATAGAATGTGTTCTGCGTGATTTCCTCTGCTATCTCACGATTTTTGGCAAGAGAAATAGTATACGAGTATACCTGTAAATAGTAGGCTTTATAGAGCTTTTTTTCATAGTCCATACTTGTCATCACCTCCTTCAGCTTCATAGGGGTTAGACGGAGAAATCGGAATTTCGTTACAAAGAAGTTTGAAATTTTTATACCTTTACGATACTCTTGCTTTGTGCGGACTATTGGTAGACGCGCATTAACGGCAAGTAAAGAGATTGCTGTGTCAGCTTGATATGTTCAAATGCTAATTAAGTATAGCACACAGCTATGAATTTTTCTATTGCGTTCCCCTGACTTCGGAATAGTGGCAGGGCTGGCTATCTTTGTTTTGCTTTGTGCTTCTCTACCGTACATGAGCATTTGCACCTGGGTTGTCATTTCCGTAGCCCTCCAAGAGGTTGATAACGCCCCAAATGCCAAGACCTGCTCCGAGAGCGATAACGAGTGTCTGCAAAACTCCTACTGCGCTGTTGAAAAATGCCATAATAAAACTCCTTTCTGCCGCTGTGCGGCTGCCCGAAAAAGGGCATAAAAAACGGCGGTCAGTTTTCGATAACTGCCGCGGTCATAAGTCCCCGCGCTGCGTTTGTTTCTGCGGCGCGGCGGTATTCAGTTGTAAGGGTGCGGCTTCCTGCCGCGATACGCGCAAGGAGTAGGGGCGCGTACCATGTAGCCCGTGTTTATTGATTTTACTTTAAGCTCCCTCCTTTTCAAAAAGCGGTGTGTAGACAGGCATAATGCCGTACTGCCGTTCCCGGACAGCTTCGATATACTTGATATAGGAAATACCTGCCTGTCTTGTCCTGCGTTCCTGTTCCCGCTGCATTTCCTCGGCTGCTTCCACAAGCCCGCTGATAGCTCGGATTAGCTGCTGTTTTGCCTTTTTCTTTCTGATACGCTTATTCATTCTGTATCCTCCTGCAAATCTGCTTCGTCAACTTCGTAATAGTCAAATACCTCGTCCGGCTTTACGATTGCAGGACGGCGGCGCAAGTGCTTTTCCATGTCAAAGGCATTTTTCTTGTCAAAGTCGGAAAGGTACTTGTACTTCGGGTGTTTGGTAATATCGTATTTTTCGGAGAAGAACGGGCGCACCCCGCGTAGCTGCAAGATACATTTCCCGCCGTCCATGACCGCAATTTCATCTTCGCTCATAAGCTGCTTGCCTAACTTCTGATAGTTCAGCCCGTGGGAAAGCTCCCGTCCTCTTGTTTCGGAAGTGTTGAAGCTGTCAATCGTTTCTTTCCCCAAGATTTCCGACATTTCTTTAAGGGTCGTTTTCTCCTTGCCGCCCAAGAACAGGGTCGTATCGCAGTTGCCGACAATGGTATCGGCGTTGTCCTTGTAGATAGCCTTTAGCTGCGACTGGCTCTGCAAGATGATGGACGCGGAGATTTCGCGGCTCCTTATCGTGGCAATGAGCTTTTCAAACTTCGGTATCTGCCCGATATTTGCAAACTCGTCAAGCAGACAGCGCACATGAACAGGCAGCCGCCCGCCGTACACATCATCTGCCTTGTCACAAAGCAGATTGAAAAGCTGTGTGTAAAGGATTGATACAACAAAGTTAAAGGTGTCGTCGGTGTCGGAGATAATAACAAAAAGCGCGGTCTTTCGGTCGCCTAAGGTGTCAAGCTCCATTTCGTCGGTTTCCATCAGCTCGCGCAGTTCCCGAATGTCAAAGGGGGCAAGACGCGCACCGCAGGAAATGAGGATAGAGCTTCTTGTTTTTCCGGCAGACAGCAAAAACTTCTTGTACTGGCGCACCGCAAAATGTTCCGGGTCTTTTTCCTCCAAGCGTTCAAACATGAGGTCAACGGGGGATTGAAATTCCGGGTCGTCCTCGCGGGCTTCCGACGCATTTATCATTTCAAGTAGCGTCGTAAAGTTTTTCTCATTCTCCGGGGCTTCGTACCAGATGTAGCCGATAAGGGCGCAGTAAAAAAGCCGTTCCGATTTCACCCAAAAATCCTCGCCGGATTTTTCCCCGTCGCCTTTGGTGTTGGCGATAATGGTATTTACCAGTTTCAAAATATCCTTTTCGCTGCGCAGATAGGCAAAGGGATTGTACCGCATGGATTTCTTGAAATTGATGGTGTTTAGCACCTTGATTTTGTACCCGCCCCGCTGCAAGAGCTTTCCACACTCGATTAAAACCGTTCCTTTTGGGTCTGTGACAACATAGCTGCTGTGCATTTGCATTAAGTTGGGCTTTACAAAAAACCTCGTTTTGCCGCTGCCGGAGCCGCCGATGACAAGCACGTTTTTGTTTCGTGCATACTTCGGGTGCTTCGGGCGGCTGCTCATCATCAGCCTTTCGGTCTGCGTCAGCAGCACGTTATTTTCAAACATGGGGTCGATATATGGCTTTATATCCTCGGCATTGCCCCAACGTGCAGAGCCGTACTCCATGCCCTTACGGTATTTCTTTGCGTTCTTGCCTTTCACATAGACCGCAAGCCGGATAACGACAGCCCCGACAATGCCGATAAGCAAGTCCATAGGGGCAAAACTCGGCAGGGCATTTGAAAAGGCGGCAGAAAAGCCGCTGCCAATGGAAAGCAGCTTGCCGGAGAGGTCAGCCCCCGGAGAGAGCCGCACCGCCTGTCCGACTTTATCAAAGAGATACACAAAGAGCAGATAGGGGGCGTTTAGGATAAGCAGCTTCTTGATATTCGGCTTCATAGCGACACCTCCCTGTCCTTGTGTCTTGTCTTTTTGACGGTTCGCGTTAAGCTGCTTTGCTGCTTCCCGGAATGTGGCAAGTGCCTTTCGGATAGAGGGCTTTTGCTCCTGTGTCAGCTTCTTTGCGGAAAACTCCTTAAAGGCTGCGGTCAGAGCGTCCGCGTCCCGCCCTTGAAAAAGACGAGATAACGGGGCGGCGTTTCGGTGCTGTCTTTCTTTAAGGCAAAGTCGATACCGTATTTTTTTGCCGTCTGCTCAAAGGCTTTGATATTGCCCTCGGTTATCTCAATGTTGGATAGCCCCGCGTTCTGCTTCGCAAGCTGCTTTAGGGTCTGCTTCCCGTGGAGCTGTTTTTCCTGCTGCTTTTTTGCCTGTGCAAGCATGGCTTTGATTGCCTTTTGCAGCATTTCAGCGGTCAGCTTTGCTCCCTTGACAGAGAGCGCAACCACTTTTTCGTTGATTTCATCTTGCATTTACCGTCCTCCTTTCCCGGTAGTAGTGATAGTGTTAAGGTGGTACGCCGCTTTTGGGCGTGAAAAAAGGGCGTCCGTTCTTCACGTCGCCCCGTTAAATCCGTACCCGCAGCCCGTTCAAGTCCTCGGCGCGAATACCCACAAGATACCAGTTGTCCCCGTACTCAATGCGGGTCGGCTTCCATTTGCCGCCTGTGAATACGTCCACGCACTCGCCGCAATGCAGACCGCCGTAATAGTCGGCAATGTCAAAGCGAATGTCGTAGCGGTCAGCGGTTTCGTCAAAAATCAAAGCTCCTGTTTTCTGTGCCATGTGGTAAATCCTCCTTTTTTCGTTTACAGGCTTTCGCCCTCGTTGTAGGTGTAGTAGTCCGGGTCGCCGTATTTAGGCTTGCCGGATAATGCGCCGCTTGCCATATCGTGAGCGACAAGGGAAGTATAGTAGCTGTCAATGGTAGACGGGGCATTGAAAAGCACCGCCTTTAGGTACTGCTTGATGTTGCGGATTTTCGTGGTGTTCTCCTGCATACAGTCAAGCACAAAGCGGATATGTTCGCTGTTCAGCTTCATAAACTTTGACTTCACAAGCTCGGCGGGGTAATCGTCCCCTGCAATACGGATTTTCTTTCTTGACGTACAGACCGTTTCAAGGATAATGTCAACAATCTCATTCAGACGGTCATGGTCAAACTTCATATCCTGCAAGAGAATGTCATAGGCGATATTGTCCTTGATAATTTCCTCATACACTCGGTAAGCGTCGTTCCTTTCCGTTCTTTTCCGTTCCGGCGGCTGTGCCGCTTCGTCCTCGCCATAAGGCAAGGGATTTAGGGAATGGATAGGAATGGAATGGGTACTTGATAAATCCGTATTTGATTTTTCTTTTTTTGGTAAGTTAGTTCTTGATATATCTTTATTTAATTGCATTGGATTTTCCGACGTCGGATTTTCCGTTGTCGGGTTATCCGCTGTTGGATTTTCCAATACCGGGCAATCCAATTCCGGCGGCTGCGGCTGTTCGTAAATGGTGTACTCGATAGCGGTCATTTTGCCTTTCTCGTCGCGTCCCTGCCGCCTTGTGATATATCCGGCTTTTTCAAGCTCCCAAACGGCGGTACGGATAGCGTCGATACTTTCCCGGTTGATGTAGGACAGCCCCGCAAGGGTGTAGTCCCAATCCTCCGGCAAAGACAACATTTGAGATAACAGCCCCTTTGCCTTTAAGGAAAGCTCCTTATTGCGTAAGTGGTGGTTGCTCATTACGGTGTAGCCTGTGTTGCGTTCCACACGGAAAACTGCCATAGCTTCATCACTCCTTTGCTTTAGATTTGTTGCGCAGTAGAACGCGGATTTTGAGGGGTAAGGTATCTTTTCCTTGCTTCCTCTGTTTTGCGTTCTGTAAGCCCGATAAATCAAGGCTTTTTTTGCCCCTACTGCGTAACATGAGGGCATAAAAATAGCGGCGTTCCTGTTCTCCCAGTGAGAGAGTGAGAAACGCCGCTGTGCGGGTCGCTATTTCATTTCTTCTGCTATCAGTTCTTGCATGACTTCTCCAAAGTCTGCCATGAAAGAAAAGATGAAGTATTCCAAAACGTCGGGGTCTGCGTCCATAGGCTCGGCTTCCTCTGAAAAAGGCAAGCCCATTAGCCCATAAAGCAGTTTGATGATTTTGAACAGCTTGCCCCGGTCGGTGGGGTTGTTCATGGTTACAAGTACGTTGGTAAGGCGGTTGATTGTTTCCATGTCGCCGCCTGTCGTTACCCATACCATTTCCGCGAACGGCTGCGTGATTGCCCCGGCGACAAGGTTTATCTTATCCTTGCCGATTTCGCCGGACGGAAGTATAATACCCTTAGTCAAAAGTTCGTTTTTCATGTCGTCCTCCTTATATTCTGTGGTGCTAAAATGGTGCCCGGTCTTACAAAAACACCTTATGCGGAGATATGACAAGAAAAATGAAGATATGCGGAAAACCTTGATTTTAAGCCATTTTCACATTGGTTTATAAACATTTGTGAGGACTTATAAAAGGTTTTGCGTCTATCAAATCAATAAAAAATAAATTTATAGAGGCTGTCGAACTATTATTTAGAATATTTGGAGAATTATAGTATTTTATAAAAGTAAAAGTAGGAGGTTCATGCCATATTGAATGGATGTGAATCTCCTATTTTTAAATTAATATCTTTCTGTGATAAGCTATTCTAATACGAATTATTGATTTACCATTATGAATAAACTCTCTTATTTATTCTATAGAGCAAAATAGAGCAAAATTTAAAGTGCTTACAAAAAACAAACTTTATTGTAGTTTACATTATAAATTAGTTTTATAAGTAAACCAGTTCTTTTGATTAAGCTTGTTTTATATGATATATAATGTATTTGAATTTTAGAACAGTAGCTCATTTATATGATTTAGTCGGTTTATAACTTTTATCTTTACATAGCCGTAAAAATATAGTAAAATAAAAAATGGATAAAAATAAGAAATAAAAATTAGGAGTGGTTAAATTGAAGCCTAAATATAAGAGAGTTTTGTTAAAGCTTAGTGGTGAATCACTTGCAGGAAATGAAAAGCATGGAATAGATTTTGATACAGTTCTTAAATTCTGTGAGCCTGTAAAAAAGCTTGTTGATATGGGTGTTGAAGTTGCAATAGTTGTTGGTGGAGGAAACTTCTGGAGAGGTCGTTCAAGCGGTCAGATGGATAGAACTCGTGCTGACCATATGGGTATGCTCGCAACAGTTATCAATGCACTTGGTGTTGCTGACGCTTTAGAGCAATTCGACCTTCAGGTCAGAGTACAGACAGCTATTTCTATGCAACAGGTTGCAGAGCCTTATATCAGAAACAGAGCCGTTCGTCATCTTGAAAAGGGCAGAGTAGTTGTATTTGGTTGTGGTACTGGTAACCCATTCTTCTCAACAGATACAGCCGCAGCACTCAGAGCAGCCGAAATTGAGGCAGATATAATCCTTAAAGCAACTATGGTTGATGGCGTCTATGACAGCGACCCTAAAAAGAATCCTGATGCAAAGAAATTTAAGACGCTTACTTTCCAAGAAGTGCTTAACCAAAATCTTGGTGTTATGGATAGTACAGCCGCAGCAATCTGCAAGGACAACAATATTCCAATTATCGTATTCAGCCTTGATAATCCTCAAAATATCGTGTCTGCTGTTTGCGGCGAAGATATAGGAACGCTTGTAGAATAACACTGGTGACTTATTTATGGTAGCAACAGGTGGCTCGGATTTTTCTTTAATAGGTTTAATACTTTTAATCTTAGGACTTTTATTTTATTAAATTATATAAACAGGAGGCTTTTATCTATGAAAACAGTATTAAAAAATGCAGAGGACAAAATGACCAAAACAATTACTCACCTTGAGGAAGCTTATTCAGCTATCAGAGCAGGCAGAGCTAACCCTGCTGTACTTGATAAGCTTACAGTAGATTATTATGGCACACCTACACCAATCAACCAAGTTGCAGCTGTTTCTGTTACAGAAGCAAGAACACTTATGATTCAGCCATGGGACGCTTCTATCTGCCGTGCTATTGAAAAGGCTATTCAAACTTCTGATATTGGCATCAATCCGCAGTCCGACGGTAAGGTTATCAGAATGATATTCCCACCGCTCACAGAAGATAGGCGTAAGGATATTGTTAAGGAAGTTTCTAAGATGGCTGAGGAGGCTAAGGTTGCTGTTCGTTCATCAAGAAGAGATGCTATTGATAAAATCAAGGCAATGAAGAAGAGCGGCGAAATCACTGAAGATGATGAAAGCAAGGGCGAAAAGAAAGTTCAGGATATTACAGATAAGAAGATTAAAGAGATTGATTCAATCTGCGAAGGTAAGCAAAAGCAGGTTATGGAAATCTAAAAAATACTGCCTTGGTAGGTGATATTTTTAGACTTATCCTACCCGAGAAGGGAGAATGAATCTATGGCAAGACTTAATAACAGCAAACAATCGGGCGGAATACCTACCCATGTTGCGATTATTATGGACGGAAATGGTCGTTGGGCAAAAAAGCGTGGTTTGCCTCGTACAGCTGGGCATACAGCGGGAGCGGCTACTTTTCGTCATATTACAAGATATGCAAGCCGAATTGGTATAAAATATCTTACAGTTTATGCTTTTTCGACAGAAAACTGGAAGCGCCCTGCTGATGAAGTTAATGCACTTATGAAGCTATTTCATAAACAGCTTGTAGAATCACTTACAGATTTTCGTGATGATGATGTCGTAGTTCGCTTTATAGGTGATAAGAGCGGATTTTCAGATAATCTGCAAAAGCTTATTGCTGAAACCGAGGAGGTTTCTAAGGACAGAAATGGTATGGTTCTTAATATAGCTATGAACTACGGTGGCAGAGATGAGATTTTAAGAGCGGCAAAACTCCTCTGCGAGGATTGTATGAGCGGTAAAATTTCTGCCGATGATATTACCAAGGAGATGTTTGCACAAAAGCTTTATACAGCTAATCAGCCAGACCCGGATTTAATAATTCGTCCAGGCGGTGAGGCTCGTATAAGTAATTTTCTGTTATATCAAGCGGCATATTCAGAACTTTATATAACAGATACTCTTTTGGCCTGATTTTTCTGAAGACGATTTGATTCGTGCGATTGATTATTATAGCAAGCGTAATAGACGCTTTGGAGGTATATGAATGGCGAAACGAATAATTTCTGCCATTGTAGGCATTTCATTTATATTGCTTGTTATATTTCTGAGCCATACTTGGCATATATTGATAGATATTTTTATGGCGTTGGTTTGTGCTGTTGCCGTAGGTGAATTTGTTCATGCAACAGGCTTATTGAAAAAATATCTTATAAGTATACCAAGTATAGCCTTTGCGTTCTGTAATGCTATGCTGTTTTCATACGGTTATCAGTCGATAATATGGTATGTGTATACAGCAATTATGCTTTCTGCGATGATATTCTTTCACGAAAAGCTCTCATTCAGAGAGGTTTCGGATACTTATGGAATGACGATTATCATATCGTATGGCTTAGCAACAGTTATTTCAATGAAAAACCTTGATGTTGCACATTCATCATTCTATTTTATACTTGCTCTTGCTTTGCCTTGGCTTGCAGATGGTGGAGCATATTTCGCAGGAAGCTTTTTCGGCAAACATAAGCTTTGTCCGAAAATCAGTCCTAAAAAGACAGTTGAAGGTGTTATCGGCGGAGTCATTGGCTGTGTCGGACTTTGCTGTCTTATGTGCTATATATTCTCAACGTTCATTTATAAGGATATTCAGAGCATAAACTATGTAAATCTGATTATACTTTCTTTTGTTGGTTCTCTGCTTTCAGTTCTTGGAGATTTGAGCTTTTCTCTTGTTAAGAGAACCTATGGTATAAAGGATTACGGAAATCTCATACCTGGTCACGGTGGTGTACTTGATAGATTCGATAGTGTAGTATTCGTTTCGCCATTTTTGCTTATTTCATTGACATATCTGCCAGTATTGGCTTGATTTTTGGTGCTATGATGAAAAGTGAAAAGGAAGTAATCCAGATAATTGATAAAATATTGCAGTTAATTTATGTGGGACAGATGAAGAATTAAATGAAGCAATTCACGAAATGGAAGCTTCTGTTCCATTTTACTCAAAAAATATATAATATGATATTTTTCAGTAATGAGGAATTAACAGCTGAAGAAATTTATCAAAAAGCAAAAGCAGAACATAAACCTATATTACTTTAATTTTTAAAATCAGAGGTGTGTCGATTATGTATCAAAATATCACACTTCTCGGCTCTACAGGCTCAATAGGTCGTCAAACACTTGATGTTGTGCGAAAGCTCGGCATCAAGGTTTGTGCTTTGACAGCTAATAATAGCATTAAATTACTTGAAGAACAGGCACGCGAGTTTAAACCGCGTGCCGTCTGTATAGCTGACGAAAATAAATATTTAGAATTAAAAAATAACCTTGCCGACACCGATATAAAAGTTCTCGGTGGAAATGACGGCATACTTGAATGTGCAAAACTTAGTGAGAGCGATGTTGTGGTTAATGCGATAGTTGGTATTGCAGGTTTAAGACCTACGCTTGAGGCTATTTCTGCAAAAAAGGATATTGCACTTGCAAATAAGGAAACCCTTGTTACAGGCGGTGAACTTGTTAAAAAAGCTATTCGTGAGAATGGCATAAAGCTTTTGCCTGTTGACAGTGAACATAGTGCCATTTTCCAGTGCTTACAGGGTACACCAAATGACTCTTTAAAGAAGATTATACTTACTGCTTCAGGCGGTCCGTTTTTTGGAAAAACTCGTGATGAACTTGAAAATGTTACAGTAAAAGATGCACTCAACCACCCTAATTGGAGTATGGGTGCAAAAATAACAATAGATTCTGCTACAATGATGAATAAAGGCCTTGAGGTTATAGAGGCTTGTCATTTGTTTTCAGTTGGTTTGGAGCAAATTGAAGTAGTTGTGCATCGTGAAAGCATTATTCATTCTATGATAGAATTAAACGACAATGCAGTTATTGCACAGCTTGGAACAGCAGATATGCGTATACCTATACAGTATGCGATTACATATCCTGAAAGGTTCGAATCACCTGCCGAAGCACTTGATTTTACTACGCTTAGAAGTCTTACTTTTGTAAAGCCTGACAGAAAAGTTTTTGAGTGTCTGGCTTTATGTGAGGAGGCTTTCAGACAAGGTGGAGTTATGCCTACTATTGCAAATGGTGCAAATGAGGCGGCGGTTGCGTTATTCCTTGAAGGGAAAATAGGTTTTTTGGATATTCCAAAGCTTATTAAAAAAGCTATGATAAATATTCCTAATAAACAAAACATAAATATAGATGATGTGTTTAATGCCGATAAAATGGCAAGGGAACTTGTTTTTAAAAGGCTGATTTAACTAAGGGAGAGGGGATTTAATGAAGCATATTTATGATAATGATGGTGAAAAGCTGTTTTCAGTTCGCAAGGATGGGACAGTTGCCGATAAACACAACAAAAAGGTTGTCGGAAAAATTGATGGAGACAAGATAATTGATAATGACGGAAAGATTATGTATAAAATGTCGGCAAGAAATAAACTTGTTGATGACAACGGTGAAGAAATCGGACATATTCGTGAGAATAACTTTATTTACGCTGGTGTTTTGGCTGCTCTTGCTGTTATTATTACTCTTGTTTGTGTATTTTCTTTTGTAGAATCTGCACTTCTTATAATAATTGGTGTTTTACTTTTTGAGCTTATAATCTTCATACACGAACTTGGACATTTTATGACTGCAAAGGCATCGGGTGTTAAGGTCAACGAATTTGCTCTTGGTATGGGACCGAGAATTCTTAGGTTCAAAAAGGGCGAAACCATATATTCATTAAGACTTTTGCCTATTGGTGGCTTTTGTGCTATGGAAGGTGAGGACGAGGAAAGCGATAATCCGAGAGCCTTTGGCAAAGCTGCTTGTTGGAAACGAATTATAATAGTGGTTGCAGGTGCGGTAATGAATATCGTACTTGGCTTTATCCTTATGATGATAACACTTATGCCAAATTCTCAGTTTGCCTCAACTACAATTTCAAAATTCCACGAGAATGCTACAACATCAGCCTCATTAAAAGTTGGTGATGAGATTGTTTCTATAAATGGCTATCGTGTTTATACCTCTCAGGACTTATCATTTTCTCTTGTAACAGCTAATCAAAACAGTGATGGTGAATTTGCACCTGAAATTGTTGTAAGAAGAAATGGCGAAACTGTAAATCTCGGAAATGTAAAATTCGGTTCGAGAGAAGTCGATGGTAAAAAAGCAATAGTGCTTGATTTCTATGTTGCACCGATACAGAATAATTTTTGGAATTTAATTGCTGAAACGGGAAAGGGTGTTGTTTCTACTGTAAGACTTGTCTGGGCAAGCCTTTTCGGATTGATTACAGGAAGATTTGGCTTTAATGAGCTTGCTGGCCCTATTGGAATGACATCTGCGATTTCACAGGTTGCGAGTGCAGGACTTCAAAGCAGTTTCGGCGATGCTGTTATGAATATTGTAAGCGTTATGATGATGATTACTGTAAATCTTGGTGTTGTAAACTTGTTGCCTTTACCAGCTCTTGACGGTGGCAGACTTGTATTCTTAATCATTGAGCTTATAAGGAGAAAGCCTGTGTCAGCAAAGTATGAGGGTTGGGTTCACGCAATAGGTATGATTGTTCTTTTGGCATTTATGGCTTTAATTTCGTTTAGTGATATACTAAGACTATTTACAGGAACGGGGCTTGGTGGATAGTGAAAAGACAAAGTAGAAAAATTAAACTTGGAAATATTTATATAGGCGGAGATTCAGAGATTACTGTGCAATCTATGCTGAATGTTCCGGCAAGTAATATTGAGGAAAGTGTTAAACAAGCCATTGAGCTTGAGAGAGCTGGTTGTGAGATTATAAGAGCAGCTATTCTAATATGAATGCAGTTAAGTTGATTCCTGCTCTTAAAGAGGCTGTAAGTGTACCGATTGTTGCGGATATACACTTCGACTATCGTCTTGCTATAGAGTCCGCAGCCGCAGGCGTTGATAAAATCAGAATAAATCCAGGTAATATTGGCAGTGACGACAGAGTTAAGGCTGTCGTCAAGGCTTGCCGAGAAAGAAATATTCCTATAAGAATAGGAGTAAACTCAGGTTCTCTTGAAAAAGAAATTCTTGCAAAGTATGGACACCCTACACCGCAAGCATTGTGTGAGAGTGCCTTATATCACGCATCATTGCTCGAAAAATTTGATTTCTATGATATAGTTCTTTCTATGAAAAGTTCATCTGTGCCATTTATGGTTGAGGCATATGAGATTGCCGCAGAAAAGTGCGATTATCCGCTTCATCTCGGCGTAACCGAGGCAGGCACTCAGCGTATGGGAATTATAAAATCCGCTGCTGGTCTTGGTGCGTTGCTTTTAAGAGGTATTGGTGATACTATTCGTGTTTCGCTTACTGATAATCCTATCAATGAAGTTAAAGCTGCTAAGGATATTCTAAAGGCACTTGAAATTCGCAAGAGCGGAGTTCAGTTTATTTCTTGCCCTACCTGTGGAAGAACAAGTATAGATTTAATAAGTATTGCACAAGAAGCTGAAAGAAGGCTTGAAAACTGCGATAAGAATATTACTGTTGCAGTTATGGGTTGTGCTGTCAATGGGCCGGGCGAAGCAAAAGAGGCCGATATTGGAATTGCAGGCGGAAATGGTGACGGACTTATTTTCAAAAAAGGTAAAATAGTCAAGAAAGTTAAAGAAGATAAGCTCTTAGATGAACTTATGGCAGAGATAGAGAAGATGTAGAAAGTTTTATTAAAAATAACTTTATTTTGTCTATGTAAAGAATAATCATCATAACCTTAATAGAAAAATGATTATGTACGATTTTGTGGAAGATTGTGAATATTGGGGTTATGATGGTATTCAATTATAAAATAAAACAGACAGAATTTTTGACTGTTTTTTAGCAAGAAAGAAGATAAAGAAGCAATTCAAGCTCAAATTGCGGGATTTGTTTACTAAGTTATTAATAAAAAGTTTTTAGTTTGTATAAATAATAGAACTTTAACCTTTCCATTTGGAGGAAAATAGTTTTGAGTAAATTTATAGATGTATTTTCACAGTACATAGGAGATTTGAAACTGTCTAAAACCTTGCTTAATGCTGAGGTGGACGGCATAAAAATCGACACTAAAAAAAGAACAATGGATATGAATCTCTTTCTTTCACAGCTTGTGAAAAGAAATGAGATTTTTTCGACTGAAAAACAAATAGAGCAATCGACCCTTGCTTTGGCTAAGTGTATTATTCACCCACATTTTGATTCATCGCTTTTTGGCGATGCCTGCTATTTTGGCCTTGTGGAGGAAATCCGTCGCAGACTTGCAAGCATAAACGGTACACTGAATGGTTCTACTGTTAGTATTTCTGATGACAAAATGACAATAAACCTTACACATGGTGGTGCGGATATTCTTCTTGAAAAGAAAGTTGACAAGGAATTTCAAAAACTTATTAATGAGGAATTTGGTGTTAATGTAAAGGTTAAATTTGATGGCATAACACATATAGATGCAGACAGCGAGATTTATATTGAGCATCAAAGGATTGCGGAGGAAACTGCTAAGCGTGAGGCTGTAATCAATGAAATGGAAATCTATGAGGGAGTTATGCACGAGGCTAAAAAGCGTTCTGAGCATAAGCCTGCTGTGAACACAGAAATTGAAATTCGTGAGGGAGAATCTTTATATCCGTTGTTTATTTTGGATAACCCTAAGCCTATATATGGCACTAATGTAAAAGGAAATCCGATTAAGATTGCTGAACTTGCTCCTGATTCGGGCAAGGTTATTATAAAAGGCGATATTTTCTCAATAGATGAAAGAGATACAAGAGATAAAAAGAAGAAAATTATTTCTATAAATCTTACTGATTATACAGGTTCTACAACGATTAAGGTTATCGACCTTAACGCAAAAATGTGCCCCTATTTTAGAATTGAAAAAGGGAAGTTCTATTCTTGTCAAAGGTGATGCACAATACGATAAATATGACAGAGAGCTTGTTGTTATGGCAACAAATATTTCTGGGATAAGCAAAGCTAAGGTTGTAGATAAAGCAGAAAAGAAGCGTGTTGAACTTCATCTGCATACAAATATGTCTGCTATGGACGGTGTTTCAGATGTCGGAGATATTGTTCAGAAAGCTTATAGCTTTGGTATGCCTGCGGTTGCAATTACAGACCATGGCGTTGTACAGGCTTTCCCTGGTGCTATGAATGCCGCTGATGCTGTAAAAAGCAAAGGTGGCCATATTAAGATTTTGTATGGCGTTGAGGCATACTTTATAGATGATGTTTCGAGCAGAGTTGTTAATGGTGAAAGTCAGGAATTGCTTTCGGGAGAATTTATAGTATTTGACCTCGAAACAACAGGCTTGGGAGCAGCAAAGGAAAAGATAACAGAAATTGGTGCAGTTAGAATAGTTGATGGCGAAATTAAAGACCAGTTTTCTATGTTTGTAAATCCTGAAAAGCCTATTCCGCCTAAGATTACAGAGTTGACGGGAATTGACGATTCTATGGTTGCAGACGCTCCACTTGAGGACGAGGCTCTTCATAAATTTATGGAGTTTTGCGGAAATAACTGTGTTCTTGTTGCACATAACGCACCTTTTGATACATCATTCGTGAGAGCGGTTATGAATCGTCATCATATAGTGTGGAATTTTACAAGTATAGATACACTTATGATGTCACGCTCAATGTTTCCACAGATTAAAAAGCATAAGTTGAATTTTATTGCTGAATACTTGAAGCTTGGAGATTTTAACCATCATAGAGCTTGTGATGATGCCTTTATGCTTGCAAAGATATTTCAGGTTATGCTTACAAAGCTTTCTGAGGATTACGGTGCAAAGAATATTTCGCAGCTTAACAGCTTGCTTTCTAATAGCGATTATAAGAGCTTAAAATATTTTCACCAGATTGTTCTTGCGAAAAATACCGCAGGACTTAAAAATCTTTATAGACTTATTTCAAAGGGACATCTTAATTATTTCTATAAAAAACCGCTTTTACCTAAGTCTGAACTTATAAAATATCGTGAGGGCTTGATTGTCGGAAGTGCCTGCGAGGCCGGAGAACTTTTCAGAGCGATAGTTGAAAAACGGCCTTGGGAGGATTTGAAAAAAATAGCATCATTCTATGATTATCTTGAGATTCAACCACTTGGAAACAATATGTTTATGCTGAATAATGGTACGGTAAGCAGTATTGAAGAGCTGCAGGATTTGAACAGAACTGTTGTAAGGCTTGGCGAGGAATTGTCTATTCCTGTTGTTGCTACCTGTGATGTGCATTTCCTTGAACCGCACCACAGCGAATACAGAAAAATTCTTATGGCTGGTCAAGGCTTTAAAGACGCCGGTAATCAAGCACCACTCTATCTAAGAACTACCGCTGAAATGCTTAAGGAATTTGAATATCTCGGCAAAGAAAAAGCATATGAAATCGTTGTAGAAAATACAAATCTTATTGCTGATATGTGCGATGAGATTCGTGCTGTTCCGAAAGGAAACTTCCCACCATTTATTCCAGGTGCGGAGGAAGATTTGACAAGAATTACTTGGGAACGAGCAAGAAATACATATGGCAACCCACTTCCTGAAATTGTTGAAAAGCGTATAGAAAAAGAACTTAATTCTATCATAAAGAACGGATTCTCGGTTTTATATATGACCGCTCAAAAGCTAGTTGCAAATTCAGAGGAACATGGATATTTGGTTGGTTCTCGTGGTTCTGTTGGTTCTTCATTTGTTGCGACTATGTCGGGTATTTCAGAAGTTAATCCGCTTGCTCCACACTATGTTTGCCCTAAGTGTAAAAATAGTGAATTCTTTGAGCATGGTGAGGTTGGTTCAGGCTTTGACCTGCCACCTAAAAACTGCCCTAAGTGTGGTACACTTTATAAACAGGACGGACACGATATTCCATTTGAAACATTCCTTGGATTTAAGGGAGATAAAACACCTGATATAGACCTTAATTTCTCTGGCGAATATCAGAATAAATCGCACAGATATACGGAAGAACTTTTCGGCAAGGAGAATGTCTTTAAAGCGGGTACTATTGCGACTGTTGCGGAAAAAACTGCTCTCGGCTTTGTTAAAAAATATGCAGAAGAAAACGGTGTTATTATGCACAGAGCGGAAGAAATGCGTCTTGCAATCGGTTGTACAGGTGTAAGACGAACTACTGGTCAGCACCCAGGAGGTATGGTTGTTGTTCCAAGAAGAAATGATGTATACCAGTTCTGTCCGATTCAGCACCCAGCTAATGACCAAAATTCCGATAGTATTACAACGCACTTCGACTTCCATTCTATTCATGATACTATTTGTAAGCTTGATGAGCTTGGACACGATGTTCCGACGATTTATCGCTACCTTGAAGATTATACAGGCATAAGTGTTATGGATATTTCTATGAGTGACCCTGATGTTATGTCGCTTTTTACATCTCCAAAGGCTCTTGGTCTTGAGCCAGAAGATATAGATTCACTCACAGGAACATTTTCTTTGCCAGAAGTTGGTACAAACTTTGTTCGCCAAATGCTTATAGAAACTCAGCCAAAAACATTTTCCGACCTTTTGCAAGTTTCGGGACTTTCACATGGTACAGATGTTTGGATAGGAAATGCCGCAGAGCTTATTAAACAAGGTGTTTGCGATATTTCACAGGTTATTGGTACTCGTGATAATATTATGGTTTATCTTATCCATAAGGGTCTTGAGCCTGATATGGCATTCAAGATTATGGAAATTGTTCGTAAGGGTAAAAGTACAAAGCTTCTTACTCAGGAACATATCAATGCTATGAAAGAGCATAATGTTCCACAGTGGTATATTGATTCTTGTATGAAGATTAAGTATATGTTCCCAAAGGCTCACGCCGCCGCGTATATGATTGCGACACTAAGACTTGGTTGGTACAAGGTTCACAGACCTAAAGAATACTACGCCGCATACTTTACAGTACGAAGTGAAGACCTTGATGGATTGCTCGTTTCAAAGGGCAGAGATGCTGTAAGAAAAAGAATGCAGGATATTAAGATGAAAGGCAAGGAAGCTTCTGCAAAAGAAAATTCAGAATTTGCAACGCTTCAGATTGTTAATGAGATGCAGGCAAGAGGCATAAAGGCATTGCCTGTTGATATATATAAGTCTGACGCAAGAAAATTCCTTGTTGAGGGAGAGGATATTCGTTTGCCGTTCTCGTCCTTACCTGGGGTCGGAGATGCTGCTGCACAAGGACTTATGGACGCAAGAGCGGACGGAGAATTTATGTCAATTGAGGATTTCCGTGACCGCTCAAAAGCATCTAAAACTGCCATAGAACTTTTACAGTCAACAGGAGCTTTCGGAGATTTGCCAGAAAGTAGTCAGATGACATTGTTTTAGGCTTAACAAAACTTCCCAAAGACAGATAAAAGTTTTTGGTCAAGGCAGAGTGCCTCTGCTGTTAAGTTGAGGAATCAATTTTGAAAGCAAAACTCCTAAGTTGATAATGGAAGTTTATTGATACAATTGAAGAAACTGCCGAGCGGGCGAACACAGTTCGCCCCTACGGTTAGCTGACCGAATTTTCTAAGGACAGATAAAAGTTTCGTTCGAGCCTTTTTAAAGGCTCGCAGGATTGAGGGACGGAGTCCCTTATGTGTGTTAAGGTCAAAGCCCTTAACATCTCTTGCACTCTAAGTGCTAACTTCGTTCGCACTTTTTGATTAATACTAATTATGAAAAGGGAATGATAATATGCTTGGTAGATTTTCAAGAACGGAATTACTTTTGGGTGATGAGGCTATGAAGAAACTAGAAAATTCTCGAGTAGCAGTTTTTGGTGTTGGAGGCGTCGGTGGATATACCGTAGAAGCTCTTGCAAGAAGCGGTGTAGGCACTATTGATATTATTGATGATGATAAAGTTTGTCTTACTAATATAAACAGACAGATTATTGCCTTGACAAGTACAATAGGCAAATATAAGGTTGATGTTGCCGAAGAACGCATTAAGGATATAAACCCTAAGATTACTGTGAATAAATATAAAATGTTCTTTACGCCTGAAACAAGCGGAGAATTTGATTTTTCACAGTATGATTATGTTGTGGATGCTATTGATACCGTTACAGGAAAGATAGAGCTTGTTATGAAAGCTAATGAAGCAAAAATACCTATAATCTGTTCTATGGGTGCGGGAAATAAATTAGACCCAACGGCTTTTGAGGTTGCAGATATTTATAAGACTTCTGTTTGTCCACTTGCAAGAGTTATGAGAACCGAACTTCGTAAAAGAGGAGTTAAAAAGCTAAAGGTTGTCTATTCGAAAGAAAAACCAATAACACCAATAGAGGATATGTCAATTAGTTGTCGTGCTCATTGTGTATGCCCTCCGGGAGCGGCAAGAAAATGCACAGAAAGAAAACAAATTCCAGGAAGTACAGCTTTTGTTCCATCAGTTGTTGGTTTGATTATTGCAGGAGAGGTTATCAAGGATTTAAGTCTGAAAAATTGAATACAGTTTTAGACGTAGAAGATTTTGGTGAAAATATTATGTCAACAGAAGATATTATTAAATATTGTTTAAGTAAGCACAAAGCCTATGAAGATTATCCGTTTGGAAATATCCCGATATGCTATAAGTTAAATGGTAAGATTTTTGCACAGCTTTATCCGAATGAAAACGACTATAAAATTACACTTAAATGTACTTCTGATGTGGGTCAGTTTTTTCGGTCGTTATATCCCGATAAGGTGGTAAGAGGGTATCATTGTCCACCTATACAACAGCCTTACTGGAATACAGTCTACTTGAGCGATTTTCCTGACGATGAACTGTTAAATATGATTGACCTTGCGTACAACACTGTATTAAACAGTTTCAGCAAGAAGATTAAGAGACAAATTATAGGGGATACATAAGCTATGAAAAATATAATCAGATTGAATGAAGAAATGCCGGTTGACAAAATTTAGTTTTGCTCAATAAACAGTTGAAAATTTCAGAATTTGATTATATAATAATAAGGTATGGCATTATGATTTGCTTTTGAAAAATAAATTACCGAGGGGATTTTTAATAATGGCTAATCAAAAGAAAATGGTTGAGGCAATAACCTCAAGAGATGAAGACTTTGCAAAATGGTATACTGATATAGTTAAAAAGGCTGAGCTTGTTGACTATTCAGGAGTTAAGGGCTGTATGGTTATCAGACCTTACGGCTATGCTATCTGGGAAAATATGCAGAAGGATATGGACGAACGCTTTAAGAAAACAGGTCACGAAAATGTATATATGCCTATGTTTATTCCAGAGAGCCTTCTACAAAAGGAAAAAGACCATGTTGAGGGCTTTGCTCCTGAAGTTGCGTGGGTAACTTATGGCGGAAATGAAAAGCTTACCGAGCGTCTTTGTGTTCGTCCTACATCAGAAACTCTTTTCTGCGAGCATTACGCAAAGATTATCAATTCATATCGTGACTTGCCAAAGCTTTATAATCAGTGGTGTTCGGTTGTTCGTTGGGAAAAGACAACAAGACCTTTCTTGAGAACATCAGAGTTCCTTTGGCAGGAAGGCCACACAATGCACGAAACTGAAAAAGAGGCTCGTGAAGAAACTCTCCGTATGCTCAAGGTTTATGAGGATTTCTATAAGGAAACTCTTGCTATTCCTGCTGTTGTTGGCAGAAAGACTGAAAAAGAAAAATTTGCGGGTGCAGAGGAAACATATACAATCGAGCCTATGATGCACAATGGTGTTGCATTGCAGGGTGGTACATCACACTATTTCGGTGATGGCTTTGCTAAGAGCTTTGATATTAAATTTACAGGCAGAGATAATACATTACAGTATCCACACCAGACTTCATGGGGTACATCAACAAGAATGATTGGTGCAATCATTATGGTTCATGGTGACGATGACGGACTTGTACTTCCACCAAAGATTTCTCCGATTCAGGTTGTTATTGTTCCTATTGCACAGCATAAGGAGGGCGTTCTTGATAAGGCTCGTGAGCTTTATAACAGAATCGCTGATACTTACAGAACAAAGCTTGATGACAGTGATAACTCACCGGGCTGGAAATTCTCGCAGTATGAAATGAAGGGTGTACCTGTTCGTGTAGAGCTTGGCCCTAAGGATATTGAAAAGGGGCAATGCGTTATCGTAAGGCGTGATAACAGAGAAAAGATTGTTGTTGCTCTTGAAAATCTCGAAGAAACAATAGCAAAGACTTTGCAAGATATTCATGACGCAATGTATGACAGAGCTTTGCAAAATCTCAAGGAAAAAACTTTTTTGTTGCAACAACACACGAGGAATTTCTTGATATTGCAAAAGAATAAGCCTGGATTTATCAAGGCTATGTGGTGTGGCGAAACAGCTTGCGAAGAAAAGCTCAAGGAAGAAACAGGTGGCGTAAAGTCAAGATGTATTCCTTTTGTTGAGGAGCATTTGGCTGATACTTGCGTATGCTGTGGTAAGCCAGCAAAGCATATGGTATACTGGGGTAAACAATACTAATAAATGATATAAGACACTGTTCAGAAGTGATTTCTGAGCAGTGTCTTTTTATATAAAATAACGTGATGTCGATAGAAATTAAAAGTTTTGCTCAAGCTTTTTCAAAAGCTTGCAGTTTCCAAAGGCGGAGCCTTTGGTCGCTCTCCGCAGAGAGCGAAATACCTTTGGGCGAAGCCCAACACTTGTTTTCTAATAGGCGGATTTTATCCGCCTATTTAATGCTTTTGTTATTGACCAATTATATAGAAGCGAAATATATTCGCTAATTCGTTACTGTTTCTTTAAAATAAATATAAAATAATAGAAAATATTTAAGAAAAATAATTGACAAATTGCAGAGCTTGTGATATAATAAATATGTTGTGAGGGCATTGCGTCTTTGCAAAAATGCAGAACGGTTCAGATACCATTAGTAAATTTGCATAAAAAATATATGCGAATTTCTACGAAAATCACAAGAAAAAAGCTTGCAAAATGCAGGTCGGTATGGTATTATAATTGAGCGTGACTGCGACAGATATGCGATGAAGCGGGAGGTTGCGACCATAGGGTCGGTTTTTCCGTGGAGTATGTCCGATTTTTAAACCGGGCGAAAGAATAAAGAAGGAAGTTAAGAGATACTGAGGGTTGCTGTGTCTCAGAACTACTACGACCTTTTTCTGACTATTTACCCGGATTTCGGATTACCGAATCCGGTTTTTTAAAGGTAGTTCACGAAACACCCGGCAGGGTGTTAAGTCAGAAAGAGAACGCCCGCCAACTACAATAAGGAGGCGATTACAGTGGCAGTCAAGGAAAAAATCAGGATAAGAATCAAGGGTTATGACCACCAGTTGGTTGACCAGTCTGCTGAGAAGATTGTTGCAACAGCAAAGCGTACAGGTGCGAGAGTATCAGGTCCTGTACCACTTCCAACAGAGCGTCAGATCATCACAATTCTCCGTGCTGTTCATAAGTACAAGGACAGCCGTGAGCAGTTCGAGATGAGAACTCATAAGAGACTTATCGATATTCTCAGACCTTCAAACAAAACTGTTGAAGCGTTAATGGGATTAGAGCTCCCCGCCGGTGTAGAAATCGAAATTAAGCTTTAATTTTGATTTAGACCAACAGGCAGGTTGAGGTCAAGTTGGTAAGGTATTCCGAATCCAACCAATAACCTATCAAGGAGGAAACAAAATGCAAAAGGCAATCATCGGTAAGAAAATCGGTATGACACAGATTTTCGATGAGAAGGGTAATGTCATCCCTGTAACTGTTGTTGAAGCAGGACCTTGCGTCGTTGCTCAGATTAAGACAGTTGAAAATGACGGATATGAAGCTATTCAGCTTGGTTTCGGCGATGTTAAGCTCAAGATTCAGAACGGCACTGGCAAGGGCAAGAGAGTCCGCAGTGATAAGTTCAAGGATCAGCCTGTAAACATCACAATGCCACTTCTTGGTCACTTCAAGAAGGTAGATGTAGCTCCTAAGAGAACTCTTCGTGAGTTCAGAGTTGCTGACATTTCCGCTTACAGCGTAGGCGACATTGTTAAGGCAGACGCTTTTGCTGAGGGTGACAAGATTGATGTTACCGGTAAGAGCAAAGGTAAGGGCTACGCAGGCGTTATCAAGCGTTGGAACTTCCAGAGATTGAAGGAAACACACGGTTCGGGTCCAGTTGCTCGTCACGGTGGTTCAATGGGTGCTTGCTCAACTCCTTCAAGAGTTTGGAAGGGCAAGAAGATGGCAGGTCATCTCGGTGCTGAAAGAGTCACCGTTCAAAACCTACAGGTTGTTAAGATAGACGCTGAAAACAACCTTATCGCCATCAAGGGCGCTGTTCCGGGTCCTAACGGTGGTACCGTTACAATTCGTGACAGTGTTAAGGCGTAAGGGAAGGAGGAATTATAGTGCCTAATTTAGCAGTTGTAGATATGACCGGCAAAGAGGTAGGTACAGTTGAGCTTTCAGAAGCAATCTTCGGTATTGAGCCTAATGAGCCGGCAATGCACAGAATGGTAGTTAACTACCTTGCAAATAACCGTCAGGGCACACAGTCCGCTCTAACTCGTTCAGAGGTTTCCGGCGGCGGAAGAAAGCCTTGGAAGCAAAAGGGTACAGGCCACGCAAGACAGGGTTCGACTCGTGCTCCACAGTGGACACACGGCGGTATTGTTTTCGCACCAAAGCCAAGAAGCTACAGATTCTCGGTTAATAAGAAGGTAAGAAGACTTGCTCTTAAGTCTGCTCTCTCATCTAAGGTACTCGATAAGGAACTTATCGTAGTAGACAGCATCAATGCAGATGAGTACAAGACAAAGACAATCGTTTCTTTCCTCTCAGCAGTTGGTGCAGATAAGAAAGCACTCATAGTCATCCCCGAAGTAAACGACAAGGTTATCAAGTCTGCGAGAAATATCCCTGGAGTTAAGACAGCTCAGGTTAACACAATCAACGTTTATGATATTCTCAATGCTGATAAGCTCATCATTGCCAAGGATGCATTAACAAAGATTGAGGAGGTGTACGCATGATTGCTCGTGACATCATTATAAAGCCTGTTATTACAGAAAAGAGTATGGCAGGTGCAGTTGATAAGAAGTACACCTTTAAGGTTGCTAAAACAGCTGGTAAGATTGAGATAGCTAAGGCTGTCGAGGAAATCTTCGGCGTAAGTGTTAAGAAGGTTAACACAATCAATGTAAGAGGCCAGTATCGCCGTCAGGGCAGAACAGGCGGATATACACCGTCTTGGAAAAAAGCTATCGTTACTCTTACAGAAGATAGCAAGACAATCGAGTTTTTTGAAGGCATGATGTAAGCCTGAAATTAACACAGGCAGAATGAATGGAGAACGCCATTTCTCCGCAAAGCCATCATGAGGAGTGTGAATACGAATGGCAATAAAGAATTATAAGCCGACTACACCTTCCAGAAGAAATATGTCGGTCACTGATTATTCAGGTCTTTCAAAGGTTGCTCCTGAAAAGAGCCTTCTCGCACCAAAGCAGAAGACTTCAGGCAGAAACAGCTACGGAAGAATTACGGTTCGCCACAGAGGCGGCGGTAACCGTCAAAAATATCGTATCATCGACTTTAAGCGTCAGAAGTTTGATGTAGAGGGTACAGTTCTTACTCTTGAGTATGACCCAAACCGCTCTGCTCACATCGCTCTTGTTCAGTATGCTGACGGCGAGAAGAGCTACATCATCGCTCCTAACGGACTTAAGGTTGGCGACAAGATTACAGCAGGTCCTAGTGCGGATATTAAGCCGGGTAATGCACTTCCGCTTATTAATATCCCAACAGGTACTTTCATTCATAATGTTGAGCTTTATCCTGGTAAGGGTGCTCAGCTCGCAAGAAGTGCTGGTAACATGGCTCAGCTTATGGCTAAGGAAGGCAATCTCGCACTTTTGAGACTTCCTTCAGGCGAGCTTAGAAATGTTCCTAACACCTGTATGGCTACTATCGGTCAGGTCGGCAATATCGACCACGAGAATGTTAAAATCGGTAAGGCTGGTCGTAAGAGTAACATGGGTTGGAGACCAAAGGTCAGAGGTTCTGTTATGAACCCTAACGATCACCCACACGGTGGTGGTGAAGGCAAGAGCCCTGTAGGTCGTCCAAGTCCTGTAACACCTTGGGGTAAGCCAACAGCCGGTTATAAGACAAGATCTAAGCATAAGAACTCTGACAAGATGATTGTCAGACGCAGAAACGGTAAGTAAGGCATACAGAAAGGAGCTTTGAACTATGGGAAGAAGCATTAAAAAGGGTCCTTATGTACAGCCTGTGCTGCTTAAAAGGATTCAGCAGATGAACGAAGCAGGCGAGAAGAAGATTCTCAAAACCTGGAGCAGATCTTCTACAATTTTCCCTGACTTCGTAGGACACACATTTGCGGTTCACGATGGCCGCAAGCACGTTCCGGTTTATGTAACAGAAGACATGGTCGGCCACAAGCTCGGTGAGTTTGCTCCGACAAGAACCTTCAAGGGTCATGCCGGTTCTAAGACAACGAAATAAGCCGAAAGGAGTGTATGAAAATGGAAGCAAGGGCAGAGCTTAAATACGCCCGTATTTCACCACGCAAGGTTAAGATTGTTTTGGATTTAATCCGTAATAAGCCTTGTGAATATGCGATGGCTGTCCTCAAGCATACCCCCAAGGCTGCTTGTGAAGACTTAGAAAAGCTTCTAAAATCAGCAATGGCAAATGCTGAGAACAACCATAATATGGATGTTTCTAAATTATATGTAGCTGAGTGTTTCGTATCTCAAGGTCCGATTCTCAAGCGTATTCGTCCGAGAGCACAGGGTCGTGCGTACAGAATTGATAAGAAGACATCGCACGTAACACTCGTACTCAAAGAGAAAGAATAAGTGATGAGGAGGTAAATTATGGGCCAGAAAGTTAATCCACACGGCCTTCGTGTGGGCGTAATTAAAAATTGGGACTCTCGCTGGTATGTCAACGATAAGGATTTCGGTGATACACTCGTTGAGGACTATAACCTCCGCAAGCTTCTTAAGAAGCAGCTTTATGCGGCAGGCGTCCCAAAGATTGAGATTGAGCGTGACGCTTCCAAGGTAAGAATTCACATTCACTGTGCTAAGCCTGGTATGGTTATCGGTAAGGGCGGCAGTGAGATTGAGAAACTTCGCATTCAGTGCGAGAAGTTCCTCGGCAAGCCAGTTGCAATCAATATCGTAGAGGTTAAGAACCCTGATTTGAACGCACAGCTCGTAGCAGAGAACATTGCACAACAGCTCGAAAAGAGAATTTCTTTCCGCCGTGCTATGAAGCAGTCTATCGGACACGCTATGAGATTCGGCGCTAAGGGTATAAAGATTCAGTGCTCAGGCCGTCTTGGCGGTGCTGAAATCGCAAGATCAGAACAGTATCACGAGGGAACAATTCCCCTTCAGACACTTAGAGCAGATATCGACTATGGCTTTGCTGAGGCAAACACAACATACGGTATCGTAGGTGTTAAGGTTTGGCTTTATAAGGGCGAGGTTCTCAACGAAACACGCAGGCCCCGCAAGGAAGGAGGCAGTAAATAATGCTGTTACCAAAGCGCGTAAAGTACCGCAGAGTTCACAGAGGTCGTATGACCGGTAAGGCTACACGCGGTAACAAGGTTGTTTACGGTGATTACGGTCTTCAGGCACTTGAGCCTGTATGGATCACCTCAAACCAGAATTGAAGCAGCCCGTGTTGCTATGACACGTTACTGCAAGAGATTCGGTAAAGTTTGGATTAAGATTTTCCCAGATAAGCCGGTTACAAAGAAGCCTTTAGAGACTCGTATGGGTAAAGGTAAAGGTGCACCGGAATTTTGGGTAGCAGTTGTTAAGCCAGGCAGAGTTATGTTTGAGCTTGGCGGCGTACCAGAAGAGACCGCAAGAGAGGCTTTGCGTTTGGCGGCTATGAAGTTGCCGGTTAAGTGCAAGTTTGTCACTAAGGAAGAAACGGAGGTTGAGTAATTATGAAAGCTTCAGAACTCAGAGAACTTAATAACACAGAGCTCGAAGAAAAAAACTCAAGAGCCTTAAAGAGGAACTTTTCAACCTGCGTTTTCAGCTTGCTATAAACCAGCTCGAAAACCCGATGCGTATTTCTGCTGTTAAGAAGGACATCGCTCGCGTACAGACAATTATGCGTCAGAACGAACTCCAAGACAGCACTAATGCATAAGGGAAGGGAGGAAACGCAAAGTGGAAAGAAATCTTAGAAAAACAGATGTAGGCAGGGTTGTAAGCACTAAGATGGATAAGACTGTTGTCGTTGCTATCGAAAACAGTGTTAAGCACCCGCTTTATAATAAGATTATTAAGCGTACAGTTAGACTTAAGGTACACGACGAAAAGAACGAGTGCTCAGTAGGCGACCGTGTGCGTATAATGGAAACACGTCCTATCTCTAAGGATAAGAGATGGCGTCTTGTAGAAATCATAGAGAAAGCGAAGTAATTTTTCGTTTATTAAAAGGAGGAACGCACTGTGATACAGCAGCAGACCTACCTCAAAGTTGCCGACAATACTGGCGCGAAAGAGCTTATGTGCATTCGCGTTCTCGGTGGTACCGGCAGGAGGTACGCTAATATAGGCGACGTAGTCGTAGCTTCAGTTAAAAAAGCAGCACCCGGCGGCGTTGTTAAAAAAGGCGATGTAGTTAAGGCAGTTATAGTACGCTCGGCAAGAGGCGTACGTCGTGATGACGGCACATACATCAGATTTGATGAGAATGCAGCAGTTATCATCAGAGACGATAAGAACCCGAGAGGTACTCGTATATTTGGCCCGGTAGCAAGAGAGCTCAGAGATAAGGATTATATGAAAATCTTGAGCCTTGCTCCGGAGGTCCTTTTTAAGGAGGTGCCGGAAATGGCTGATAAGAAAAAATAAGGTTCATGTTAAGACAGGCGATACTGTTGTCGTACTCTCCGGCACACAGCGTGGCAAGAAGGGCAAAGTTCTTCAAGTAAGCCCAAAAGAGGGCAAGGTTATTATCGAGAAGGTAAACCTTGTTTCTAAGCACGTTAAGCCCCGCAAGATGGGCGAAGCAGGCGGTATTGTTAAGGCAGAGGGCGCTATGTATGCTTCTAAGGTACAGGTTGTTTGCCCACACTGCAACAAGCCTACTCGTGTAGGTCATCAGATTCTTACTGATGGCAGCAAGCAGCGTATTTGCAAAAAATGCGGCGAAGCACTCTAAGGAGGATAACAAATGGCTAGAATGAAAGATGTATATATCTCCGAGATTGCTCCTGCTCTTATGAAGAAGTTCGGCTATAAGAGCGTTATGCAGATTCCTAAGCTCGACAAGATTGTTATCAATGTCGGCGCAGGTGAAGCAAGAGAGAACTCGAAGGCAATAGATGCCATTTCTTCCGATTTGGCAGCTATTACAGGTCAAAAGCCTATGGTTTGCAAGGCTAAGAAGAGCGTTGCAAACTTCAAACTTCGTGAGGGTATGCCTATCGGTGTTAAGGTAACACTTCGTGGCAACAGAATGTATGAATTCCTCGACAGATTTTTCAATGTAGCTCTTCCAAGAGTTCGTGACTTCAGAGGAATCAATGCTAACTCTTTTGATGGCCGTGGTAACTATAACATGGGCCTCAAGGAACAGCTCATCTTCCCAGAAATCGAGTTTGATAAGGTTGATAAGGTAAGAGGCATGGATATCTGCTTCGTTACTACAGCACAGACAGACGAAGAGGCTCGTGAGCTTTTAAAGCTTCTCGGCGCTCCGTTTGAGAAATAAGGAGGGATAATTGTGGCCAAGACATCAATGAAAGTAAAGCAGCAAAGAGATCAGAAGTTCTCTACAAGAGAATACAACAGATGCAAGATTTGCGGCAGGCCTCATGCATACCTCCGCAAGTTCGGCATATGCCGTATATGCTTCCGTGAGCTTGCCTACAAGGGCGAGATTCCGGGCGTAAAGAAAGCAAGCTGGTAATAAGGCTTTAAGAAGGAGGTTTCCGTATGCAAATTACAGATTCAATCGCAGATTTGCTTACAAGAATTCGTAACGCAAATACTCAGAAGCATGAATCCGTCGAAATCCCTGCTTCCAATCTTAAGAAGGCTATCGTCCAGATTCTCCTCGACGAAGGCTATATCAAGAGCTTCACAGTAACTGAAGACGGCAAACAGGGTGTTATTAAGGTTGTTCTCAAGTATACAGAGGACAAGGCTCCGGTTATCACAGGACTCCGCAGAGTTTCTAAGCCGGGCTTGCGTATATATAGTGATGTAGAGAATCTTCCTAAGGTTATGAAGGGCCTTGGAATCGCAATCATCTCAACTTCTAAAGGTGTTATGACAGACCGTCAGGCACGCAATGAAAATGTTGGCGGCGAAGTTCTCGCATACATTTGGTAAAAGAGGGGGTGCAGTAAATGTCTCGAATTGGAAGAAAACCCATAAATATTCCCGCCGGTGTCGATGCTAAGTTCGAAAACGGTGTTATGACAGTTAAGGGACCTAAGGGTACACTTACTCAGAAGGTTCACAAAAATATGATTATAAAGATTGAAAATGGTGTTATCACTGTTGAGCGTCCTAATGACGACAAAGAGAACCGTTCACTGCACGGTTTAACTCGTTCACTTATTGCTAATATGATTGAAGGCGTTACAAACGGCTTTAAGAAGCAGCTCGAAGTAAACGGCGTTGGTTACCGTGTTCAGAAGAAGGGCAAAGATCTTGTTATGAACCTCGGATTTTCACATCAGGTTATCGTTTCTGATACAGACGATATTACTATTGAAGCTCCGACTCCTAACTTGATTATCATCAGCGGTGCTGATAAGCAAAAGGTTGGTCAGTTTGCTGCTGAAGTAAGAGAGAAGCGTCCACCTGAGCCATATAAGGGCAAGGGTATTAAGTACGCCGATGAAGTTATCCGCCGCAAGGAAGGCAAGGCCGGTAAGGGCGGCAAGAAGTAATTAAGGAGTGAATAAACTATGGTGAAAAAGCCTGATACAAACAAGGCAAGACTTAACCGCCACAAGAGAGTGCGTGGTAAAGTAAGCGGTACAGCGGCTCGTCCTCGCCTTAATGTTTTCCGCTCCACTAACAACATCTACGCTCAGCTTATCGACGATGTAAAGGGTGTTACACTCGCTTCTGCATCATCACTTGATAAGGATATAGATGGTTATGGCGGAAACAAAGACGCAGCTCGCAAGGTTGGCGCTCTTATAGCAAAGCGTGCAGCAGAAAAGAACATCACAGAGGTCGTTTTTGACCGCGGTGGATATATCTTCCACGGACGCGTCAAGGAATTGGCCGAAGGCGCTCGTGAGGGCGGTCTTAAATTCTGATAAGGAGGAATAACTTTGGCTATCATTGACGCATCTAAGCTTGATTTGAAAGAGCACGTTGTTACAATCAACCGTGTTTCTAAGACTGTTAAGGGCGGTCGTATTTATAAGTTTGCTGCTCTTGTAGTTGTAGGCGACGGCAACGGTACTGTCGGTTTCGGTATCGGAAAAGCTGGAGAGGTTCCAGACGCTATCCGTAAGGGTATCGAGGACGCTAAGAAAAAACCTCTTTAAGGTTGCACTTAAGGGCAACACAATTCCACATGAAATAGTTGGTATTTTTGGTGCAGGTAAGGTTATTATGAAACCTGCTGCTCCTGGTACTGGTGTTATCGCTGGTGGTCCTGTTCGTGCTGTTGTTGAAGCAGTCGGTATCAGAGATATCAGAACAAAGGCTCTTCGTTCTTCTAACCCTTGCAATGTAGTTAGAGCTACACTCGCAGGTCTTCAGAGCCTCAGAACAGCAGAAGAAGTTGCTGCTATCCGCGGCAAGTCTGTTAAAGAAATTCTTTAAGGGAGGAAGCAAACATGGCAGAAATTAAGATTACTCTTAAAAAAAGTCTTATCGGAGTTCTAAAAGACCAAATTGCAACCGCCCATTCACTCGGTCTTAAAAAGCCTGGTGACACAACAGTTCAGCCAGACAACGCCGCAACAAAGGGTAAGGTGGCTAAGATAATCCACCTCATCGAGGTTGAAGGTTAAAGAAGGAGGTGCGAGTAAGATGAAATTGCACGAATTAACAGCAGTTGAGGGTTCAACTAAGGAACGCAAGAGAATCGGCAGAGGCCATGGTTCAGGTCAAGGCAAAACAGCTGGTAAGGGTCATAAGGGTCAAAAGGCTCGTTCAGGCGGAAGCATTCGCCCTGGCTTTGAAGGTGGACAAATGCCTCTTCAAAGAAGAATTCCTAAGAGAGGCTTTAACAATATCTTCGCAAAGAAGATAGTTGCAATCAATGTTTCCGACCTTAATAAGTTTGAGGACGGAGCAGAGGTTGATGCACAGGCTCTCGTTAACGCAGGTATCGTTAAGAAAGAATACGATGGCATAAAGATTCTTGGAAATGGTGAAATTTCTAAGAAGCTCACTGTTAAGGTTGCTGCATATTCTGAGTCTGCAAAGCAGAAAATTGAAGCCGCCGGAGGAAAGGCCGAGGTGGTTTAATTGTTTAAAACAATCAGAAACGCCTGGGGTATTCCTGATCTTCGCAAAAAAATTCTTTTTACACTTTTTATAATCGTAATATTTAGAATTGGTTCAGTTATTCCTGTTCCATTTCTTGATATTACTGCGTTGAACTCACTTATGGGCAATCTCTCAGAAAATGGTGGTATGCTCGCTTATCTTGACACAATGTCAGGTGGTGCGTTCTCTAACGCAACATTGTTCGCTATGTCAGTTACACCATATATTAACTCGTCAATTATCATCCAGCTTCTGACTGTTGCAATTCCTGCTCTCGAGCGTCTTTCTAAGGAAGGCGAAGAAGGCAGAAAGAAAATAGGTAAGATTACAAGATATGTTACAGTTCTCCTTGGTCTTATACAAGGCGGTGCTTACTACTGGTGGCTTTCAGCTTCTAAGATAGTAACATATACTGATGGTTTCTATGGCGTTTTTGCTGCGGCAACTATCATTCTTACATTTACTGCAGGCACAGCTCTTATGATGTGGCTTGGTGAACAAATTAACCAAAAGGGTATCGGCAACGGTATTTCGATTATCCTTTTCGCAGGTATCGTCGCAAGAATCCCTTATATGTTTACAGGACTTTATAATTTCTTTATGCTCGGAGTAAATGGTCAAACACAGTATTTGATTCTTGTTCCACTTTATGTTATTATATCTCTTGTAATCGTATGGCTTATCGTTTTTATGAACGAAGCAGAACGCCGTATTCCAATCCAATACGCAAAGCGTGTTGTTGGTCGTAAAATGTACGGTGGTCAGAGCAGCCACCTTCCAATTAAGGTTGGTCTCTCTGGTGTTATGCCAATAATCTTCGCAAGCTCGATTCTTTCTATTCCAAGCACGATAGAGTTTTTTATCGGCTCAAAGAATATTACAGGTTTCTGGAGAAGCTTCTTTGATGCTTTCTCTATGGGCGGTTGGCTTTATATCGCTCTTGAGTTCCTGCTCATTCTCGGGTTTGCATATTTCTATGTTGCAATTCAGTATAATCCGGTGGAAATGGCCAATAATCTCCGTCAGAATAATGGCACAATTCCAGGTATCAGACCTGGTAAGCCAACTGTAGATTTTATTGCCAAGGTATTGTCAAAGATTACTTTGATTGGTGCATTATTCCTTGCAATTATCGCTCTTGTTCCGCTTCTCTATTCAAAGCTTACAGGCTTGAATACAAGCAGCCTTATGATGGGTGGTACATCAGTTATCATTCTCGTTGGTGTTGCTCTTGAAACATTGAAGCAGCTCGAGTCACAGATGATGATGCGTCATTATAAGGGTTTCCTTGACTGATGAATCCTGAAAGGAGTACATTTATGAAAATCATACTTCTCGGAGCACCAGGTGCAGGTAAGGGCACACAGGCCGAGGTTATCTGCAATCGCTACAATATTCCCGCAATTTCTACGGGTAACATTATCCGTGAGGCGTTGAAAACCGGCACAGAAATGGGTCTTAAGGCTAAGAGCTATATGGAATCCGGAGCTCTTGTTCCTGATGAGGTTGTTATCGGCATCATTAAGGAAAGAATCGTCAAGGACGATTGCAAGGACGGTTTCATTCTCGATGGCTTCCCAAGAACCATTCCTCAGGCTGAGGCTCTGGATAAGATGGGAATTGTTATCGATAAGGTAATTGATATTGAAGTACCTGATGAAAAGATAATAAATAGAATGTCCGGACGCCGTGTCTGCGAAAAGTGTGGTGCAAGCTATCATCTTGAGTATAAAAAGCCTAAGGTTGAGGGCATTTGCGACGCTTGCTCAGGCACCCTTATTCAACGTAAGGATGACCATCCTGACACAGTTAAGTCACGCCTTGATGTTTATCATAGTGAAACAGAACCTCTTAAGGATTACTATGAGAAGCAAGGTAAGCTCACAGTTGTTGAGGGTCAGGAAGAAATCGAGGACACAACTCGACTTCTTATAGAAGCTCTTGAGGCTTAAAAATGGTAGTCCTCAAAACAACTCGTGAAATCTCTGCCATGCGTAATGCGGGCAGAGTTTCTCAAAAAGCCTTGCGATTGGCTGGTGAAGCAGTTGAACCGGGTGTTTCAACACTCGAAATCGACAGGATTGTCCGTAAGTATATCGAGGAACAGGGGGCGACCCCGTCGTTTCTCGGCTACGGCGGATTTCCCGCAAGTGCGTGTATATCTGTTAATAATGTAGTCATCCACGGCATACCAAGCAAGAGTAAAATCTTGAAACAAGGTGATATCGTCAGCATAGATGTTGGTGCTTGCCTTCAGGGTTATCACGGAGACAACGCATGGACTTTTGCCTGCGGTGATATTTCTAAGGAAGCTCAGGCCCTACTCGATACAACCCGTGAAGCACTTTTTGAGGGTATCAAAAATGCAATAGCAGGTAATAGAATCGGCGATATCGGAAGCGCGGTACAGAGGTATGTCGAGCCGCGCAGTTACTCGGTGGTACGAGATTTCGTCGGTCACGGAGTAGGTGCGAAGCTGCATGAAGATCCAAGTGTACCAAATTACGGCACACCAGGGCGTGGTGTACGCCTTCTACCTGGTATGACAATAGCCATTGAGCCTATGATAAATGCTGGTGGCCACGAGGTTAAGGTTCTCAGCGATAGATGGACCACCGTCACAGCAGACGGAAGCCTTTCGGCTCATTTTGAGCATACAATCGCAATAACCTCTGATGGACCTGTTATAATGACACTTCCTTGAGAGAAAGGACGATTGTGGTTATGGAATTTCAAAAGGGATTGGTTGTTCGCTCACTTAGCGGACACGATAAGGGTGGTTTCTTCATTATATTAGAGTGTGATTCAAAATTTGCAGTTATCTGCGACGGAAAAAGAAGAACACTTGAAAAGACAAAGAAGAAAAACCTTATACACCTTGCAGTAACTAATACAGTTGCTGATGAGGCTTCAATGCAGACCAACCGTGGAATCAGAAAGTTTCTTTCGGCATTTAATGCCGATGATAAAGAACAGGCACTCTGAAAAGGGTTTGTCTTATACTGATATGAGGAGGTTATTAAATTGTCAAAGCAGGATGTAATCGAAATCGAAGGTACAGTTAAGGAAGCATTGCCAAACGCTCAGTTTGTAGTAGAACTTCCTAATGGACACACAATTAACGCTCATATATCGGGAAAACTCAGAATGAATTTCATTCGCATACTTCCCGGTGATAAGGTTACAATCGAAATGTCGCCATATGACCTTACTAAGGGTCGCATCACATGGCGAAGCAAGTAATATATATTGTTAACATGAAAGGAAGGATATAAATGAAAGTCAGACCTTCTGTTAAAAAAATTTGCGAAAAGTGCAAGGTAATCAAGCGTAAGGGCAAGATTATGGTTATCTGCGAAAATCCGAAGCATAAGCAGCGTCAGGGTTAATTGACGCTTTGGAATTTATGGAGGTGCTAAAAGTATGGCGCGTATAGCAGGCGTTGACTTACCCAGAGATAAAAGAATAGAAATCGGCCTCACATATATCTATGGTATCGGCCGTAAGACAGCTACAAATATTATCGAAGCCACAGGCATCAACCCTGACACAAGAGTCAGAGACCTCACAGAGGACGATATTTCTAAGCTTCGTGAGTATATCGATCATAACTGCCGCGTTGAGGGTGACCTCAGACGAGACATTGCTTTCGATATTAAGAGACTTATCGAAATCGGTTGCTACCGCGGCGTTCGTCACCGCAAGAGTCTTCCAGTAAGAGGCCAGCGTTCAAAGACAAACGCTCGTACTCGTAAGGGACCACGCAAGACTATGGCGAACAAGAAGAAATAATCTTAGGAGGGAATAATCGATGGCAGTACAAAAGGGTGCTAAGAAGACAGGCGTCCGCAGACGCCGTGAACGCAAGAACATCGAAAAGGGTGCAGCACACATTCAGTCAACCTTCAATAACACTATTGTTACTATATCTGATACACAGGGTAATGCTATTTCTTGGGCAAGTGCCGGCGAGCTCGGCTTCAGAGGCTCAAGAAAGTCTACTCCTTTCGCAGCTCAGTCAGCTGCAGAAACAGCAGCTAAGGTTGCTATGGAGCATGGCATGAAGTCTGTTGAAGTATATGTTAAGGGACCAGGTGCAGGTCGTGAGGCAGCAATCCGTGCTCTTCAGACAGCAGGTCTTGAAGTCAGCATGATTAAAGATGTTACTCAATCCCACACAATGGTTGCCGTCCTCCTAAGAGAAGACGCGTTTAGTATAAAATTTGGAGGTGTTTAGATAAATGGCAGTTCAGAGATCCAGTTTTAAAGAGATGCAGATATTTGGGCATCAGCCCAGCCGTTGTCGGCATCAATAAGGAATCCAAGATGAATCCTAATGCTAATAGCAGAAGAAAGGTTTCTGAATACGGACTCCAGCTCAAAGAGAAGCAGAAGCTCAAGTTCATCTATGGTGTTCTTGAGAAGCAGTTCTATCACTACTATGAAATCGCTTCTAAGATGGAAGGCCAGGCAGGTAATAACCTTATCGTTTGCCTCGAATCCAGACTTGATAATGTTGTTTTCAGAATGGGACTCGCTCTTACAAGAAGAGAGGCAAGACAGCTCGTTAATCACGGTCACTTCCTCGTAAACGGTAAGAGAGTAGATATTCCTTCTTATAGAATTAAGGTTGGCGATGTTATCTCCCCTTAGAGATAAGAGCAAGAGCAGCCCTAAGTTCAAGGCTAATGTAGAAGAAACAAACGGAAGAATTGTTCCACTTTGGCTTGAGGTTAACAAAGACGAGTTCTCAGCAAAGGTAACTCGTATGCCAAACATTGAAGATCTTGATTATGATGTAGAAGCTCACCTTATCGTTGAGTTGTACTCCAAGTAATCCGGTCGATTATTGCAGGATGCACTTTTTGGCGGCATATGCCGCTGTCTGTTAAGGAGGTTAGCTAATGATTGAGATAGAAAAGCCACGAATAGACACAGCCGAGCTTACAACGGACGGTACTTTCGGTAAGTTCGTAGTCGAGCCTCTCGAGCGAGGTTTTGGCAACACACTCGGAAATAGCCTTAGAAGAGTTCTTCTTTCTTCTCTCGAAGGTGTTGCTGTAACATCAATTAAGATTGATGGTGTGCTCCACGAATTTTCTACAATTCCCGGAGTTAAAGAGGATGTAACAGAAATCGTTCTCAATATGAAGGGTCTTATAGCTAAGCTTTATTGCAACGGTCCTAAGGTAGTTAATATCTCTGCTGAAGGTCCTTGCAATGTCACAGCTGATTCAATCAAGTGTGATAGCGAAGTTGAAATACTCAACCCTGATATGCACATTGCCACACTCGGCGAGGGAGCTAAACTCAATATGGAGATTACTCTTGATAGAGGTCGTGGATATATTTCTGCCGAGAAAAAAAATAAGGCAAGTATGCCACAAAATGTTATCGGAGTTCTCCCCGTTGATTCTATCTACACACCTGTTCTCAAGGTTAATTATACTGTCGAGAATACTCGTGTAGGTCAAATCACAGACTATGACAAGCTAACGCTCGACGTCTGGACTAACGGAGTTATAAATGCACAAAGAGGCAGTTTCGCTTGCAGCGAAGGTTCTCACAGAGCATCTTAATCTTTTCGTAAATCTATCTGATAAGGGTAGCAGTACCGAAATTATGGTAGAAAAAGACGATAAGGGCAAGGAAAAGGTTCTTGAGATGACAATAGAGGAGCTCGACCTTTCGGTTCGTTCCTTTAACTGCTTAAAGCGTGCTGGAATAAATACAGTCGAAGACCTTATCAATAAGTCTGAGGACGATATGATGAAGGTCCGTAACCTTGGACGCAAATCGCTTGAAGAGGTTGTCGAGAAGTTGACAAGTCTCGGTTTCAGTTTACAAAACGAGGAAGAATAATTCTTCAATCACCAAACCAAAAGGTAAAGGAGTGAATATCTATGCCAGGTACAAGAAAGCTCGGCAGGGATACTGCCCACAGAACCGCTATGCTCAGAGCAATGGTAACATTCCTCTTTGAGAACGGCAAGATAGAGACAACTGTAACTCGTGCTAAAGAGGTCAGCTCTTTGGCTGAGAAGTTCATTACAATAGCTAAGGAAGATAATCTTCACAATAAGAGACTCGTTCTTTCTTTCATCACAAAGGAAGATGTAGCACAAAAGCTCTTTAAGGAGATTGCTCCTAAGTATGCTGATAAGAACGGTGGATATACAAGAATTACTAAGCTTGGACCACGCCGTGGCGACGCAGCTGAGATGGCTATTATAGAGCTTATCTAATTTTTAATATAACTTATAAGAAATCCTCTGTCGAAAGACAGGGGATTTTTTTTGTGCATTTTTATAAGATACAGTTGTTTTGTTAAAATTTGAAATCGTTAGAATATTTAACCAAAAAAATTGCATTTTGTTTGTTTAAAAGAGCGAAATTTGCATTGTAAGGTAAAAACTAACTTTTATTTTTTATTTAGAATTAAATTTGCAATAAAAAAGGTTAAATTATATATGTGAACTGCGCAAAAAATTGTGCAGTTATAGTAAGTTTTTATTGAAATTTTACTACAACGGAGGTGGAACTTACTTTAAATAAGCATTTGGTTAATTAAACATTTTGACGAGATTTAAGAAAGAAGGAAAAAAATGACACAAAAAAGCAAATTTGGTGCAAAAAATCATCAGTGCAGCTTTATCCTTAGCAATGGTTGCTACGAGCTTCGTTACAGGCTCTATTCCTGCAATGAATTCAGAAGTAAATGCGGCTTCTACTACTGCAAGCTCAACAGAGACTCCATTCTCATGGGATAATGCGACAGTTTACTTCCTACTTACAGACCGTTTCTATAACGGTGACACATCTAATGACCATAGCTACGGCAGAGGTCTTGACGAGGAGGGTAATGAAGTAAGCTATGACCAGTATGCAGCTTTTCAGGGCGGTGACTTTGCTGGTATCACAAAGAAAATCAATGACGGTTACTTCAATGACCTCGGTGTTAATGCTATTTGGCTTTCTGCTCCATATGAGCAGATTCATGGTTATTGCGTAGGTTGCAACGGAAACAGTTTCGCTCACTACTCATACCACGGCTATTATGTCCTTGACTACACCGAATCTGATGCAAACTTCGGTACAAAGGCTGAGTTCCAAACTTTGGTTGATACAGCTCACGAGCATGGAATCCGTATCGTTATGGATATTGTTATGAACCACTCAGGTTATAACACACTTAAGGATATGGACGAGTTTGGTTTTGGTGCTATAAAGTCAGGCTGGGAATCATACTATTATGCACATCAAAATGTTAATAATACAGATTATCACAGCTATATTGACTATACTGCTGGAGCTGATTTATGGGGCAAATGGTGGGGCTCTGACTGGGTTCGTTGCGGACTCCCTGGCTATAAAGAAGGCGGTGGCGAAATTGAAGGTTCACTCGCAGGCTTGCCTGACTTTTTAAGACAGGTTCAAGCAATAAAAGTAGGACTTCCTGAACTTCTTAAAACAAAGTGGACTAAAGAGGGTACATATGCCGCTAAAGAAAGCAAATATGGCGCTTCAAACACAGTTACAGGTTATCTCTCAGACTGGCTCGCAGAGTGGGTTCGTGACTTTGGTGTTGATGGTTTCCGTTGCGATACTGCTAAGCATGTTGAGCTTTCAGCATGGAAAACACTTAAAACTAAGTGCGTAGCTGCTCTTAAAGAGTGGAAGCAGGAAAATCCAACAAAGAAGCTTGACGACCTTGATTTCTGGATGACAGGTGAATGCTTCGGTCATCAGGTTGGTAAGAGCCCATATTATACAGATGGTGGCTTCGACTCAATGATTAACTTTGAGTTTGCTCCTGCTGTAAATAGCAGTAATATTCCATCTGCTGGTTCTGTTGAAAGCACATATAGCAGATACGCAAGCTCTATCAACAATGACGATAGCTTCAATGTATTGAGCTACATTTCTTCTCATGATACAGTTCTTGCAAAGGGTGACAGAAAGTATGCTGGTTCATTCTTCCTCATGCTTCCAGGTGCTGTTCAGATTTTCTACGGTGATGAAACAAACAGACCTATGGTAAACAGCAGCTTTGCAAATGTTGACCCAGGTGCAGGACATCAATTCAGAGGCTTTATGAACTGGGATTCTATTGATACTGATGTTCTTTCTCACTGGCAGAAGGTTGGTACATTTAGAAATAACCACCTTTCAGTTGGTGCAGGTCAGCACAAGGTTATTTCTTCTTATGATTCTTCAAATGGTTACACATTCTCAAGAACATATAGCAAGAATGATGTAGAAGATAAGATTGTTGCTACACTCTTTGCTCAGGCAAACAAGGATATTACTATTGATGTTTCCTCAGTATGGGGCGATGGTACAGTTATCACAAACTGGTATGATGATACAACATGCGCAGTTTCTGGTGGTAAGGTTACATTTAATTCAGGTGATAACGGCACAATACTTCTCCAAGAGCCACAGGGCGCTAAGGGCAAGGTTATCGTTAAGCATATCAACCAAGATAATGGCGAAGTTCTCAAGACTCAGACAATGGTAGGTCTTATCGGTGAATCTTACACAGTTTCTGCTGATGCTGAGCTTACAAAAAACATATGACCTTGTAAAAACAGTAGGTTCTACATCTGGCACATATTCAGAAACAGATGCAGCGGTTACTTTCTATTATCATCTTGATGCTTCAAAGTTTGGTACAGTTTCAGTTTCTTATGTAGACGCTTCAACTGGTGCTGCTCTTGCAGATGCTACAACAATGACAGGCAAGATTGGTGCAACATATTCCGCAACTCCTAAGACTATCAAAAACTATGAGGTTGACCTCACACAAACAAGCAATGCAACAGGTACATATAAGTCTGGCAATATTAGTGTTGTATTCAAGTATAACTATGTAGAGCCTACAAATCTTCAAATTCACTACTACAATGCTAAAAACTGGTCATCTGTATATATGTATACATATACAGAAGAGGGTAAAGCAGCTACTGAGTATAATGGTAAGTGGCCTGGAACTCAGATGACAGCAGAGGGTGATGGTTGGTTCGTTGGTGAAGCAGCAGATACAGAATCCGCAATGGTTATCTTCAATAACGGTTCAGGTGTTCAGGAGCCATCAGCTGGTGCTAAGGGCTACGAATCAACAGGAGAAGTTTGGATTAAGAATGCAAAGGTTTATCCAACAGGTAAGGTAAATGTTGTTTACACAAGCAATGACGGTAAGGTTCTTGCTCAGGAAACACTCAAGGGTATGGTTGACGGTACTAATAAGTACACAACAACAGCTAAGACTTTTGACGGCTATACACTTTCTTCTACTCCAGCAAACGCATCTGGCGTTTATACATCAGATACAATAACTGTAAGCTATGTTTATAAGAGTGATGCTCCAACAAAGCTTGTAAACAACTCAACAATCAGTGCAACTGCTATCACAAAAGGACAGACAGTTACAATGACAGCAGCAGCAACAGGTGGCGCAGCTCCTTATAAGTATAGATATTTCTGCAAGCCAGAGGGTGCTTCAGGCTGGACAGCTCTCACAGGCACAGCAACAGCAACAAGCTATACACATAAGGCAGCTCGTGCAATCAGCTATCAGTATGCAGTTAAGATTGCAGATGCAAAGGGTAAAACAAGCACAAAGTATTTCACAAAATTTAAGGTAAGTGCAGCTGCAACACTTAAAAATGTTTCTACAATTAGTGCAACAGCTATCACAAAGGGACAGACAGTTACAATGACAGCAAAGGCAACAGGTGGCACAGCTCCTTATAAGTATAAATATTTCTGCAAGCCAGAGGGTGCTTCAGGCTGGACAGCTCTCACAAGAACAACAACAGCTACAAGCTTCACACATAAGCCAGCTCGTGCAATCAGCTATCAGTATGCAGTTAAGATTGCAGATGCAAAGGGTAAGACAAGCACAAAGTATTTCACAATTAAGGTAAGTGCAGCTGCAACACTTAAAAATGTTTCTACAATCAGTGCAACTTCTATCACAAAAGGACAGACAGTTACAATGACAGCTAAGGCAACAGGTGGCACAGCTCCTTATAAGTATAAGTATTTCTGCAAGCCACAGACAAACCTTAATTGGACAGCTCTCACAGGCACAACAACAGCTACAAGCTTCACACATAAGCCAGCTCGTGCAATCAGCTATCAGTATGCTGTTAAGATTGCAGACTCAACAGGCAAGACTGTTACAAAGTATTTTACAGTTAATGTAAAATAATGTAATTAACTAAACAGTAGGCAAATATAATCCCCGATTATCAGAAATTACCTGATAATTGGGGATTTCTTTTTTTAGAAACATTGTTTTTTTTGCTTAATTATGTTAAAATTTTATTGTATTTGTTAAATTTATGACAGCTTTGCATAAATTTGGAATAGGGAGAGTAATATGAAGAAAAAAATTGGTTTATTAGCAATGGCGAGCCTGCTTTTAATGACATTGAGCGGTTGCAGTCAAGACAAAAGTTTTTTTGATAATGTCTCAGAAATTAATGATATAATAAATGATTTTGTCTGGATGAAAATAGGTCTTTATTTGCTTTTAGGAACAGGCATTATAATGACCTTAGTTAATAAATTCTTTCAGATTACACATATTAAGCATTGGATGAAAATGACTATTGGAAAAATGTTCCATAAGAGCGTAAAAGGACATTCTCATCATGATAAGGCATCAATTACACAGTTTCAAGCATTATGTACAGCTCTTGCGGCAACTGTTGGAGTAGGAAATATCGCAGGCGTTGCATCAGCGATAGTTTCTGGCGGTCCTGGTGCGGTATTCTGGATGTGGATAGCAGCTATAGTAGGTATGATGACCAGCTATTCCGAAAATGTGCTTGGTATCTATTATAGAAAGAAAAATGCTGATGGAGAATGGTCTGGCGGAGCAATGTACTATCTTCGTGACGGGCTTGGTGCTAAGAAAAACTGCAAGACTTTAGGAAAAGTTCTTGCAATACTTTTTGCAATATTCACTATTTTTGCTTCGTTTGGCATAGGGAATATGGGACAGATTAATAAGATAGTTGCAAACCTTGAAGGTGCATTTAAGATAGAGGCTCTCTCAAATATAAGTATTCTTGGCACTGATTTATATAAGATTATCATTGGCTTGGTAATAATGATTATTGCTGGCTTGATTATTATAGGTGGAATTAAGCGCATCGCAATTTTTTGCTGAAAAAGTAGTTCCATTTATGGTTTGTTTCTTTATAGTTGCTTCCCTTATAGTTATAGGAGTTAATTACTCACAAATAGGAAATGCTTTTACTGCCATATTTGAATTTGCATTCAGCCCTAATGCAGCGTGGGGTGGAGCTGTTGGTTTGACAATTTCTCAAGTCATTACACTTGGTTTTAAGCGTGGAGTTTTCTCAAATGAAGCAGGTCTCGGTTCATCTGTTATGGTTAATGCAAATTCTAATGTTCAAGAGCCTGCAAGACAAGGCTTCTGGGGAATATTTGAAGTTTTTGTTGATACGATTATCGTATGCACAATGACAGCACTTGTAATTTTAACATCGGGAGTAATTGAACTTAATACAGGCAAGCTTGCAGAGGGAACAACAGGTGATGCAACACTTGTTGCAAAAGCATTTGATAGCGTATTTTCAATAGGTGGTATAAATATAGGGAGTATGTTTATCGCTATTGCTATTTTCCTTTTTGCATTTACAACCGTTCTTGGCTGGTCACATTATGGCACAAAGGCGTGGGAATTTCTTTTCGGTGTAAAATCAACCTTTGCATATAAGATATTCTTTGTTTTTATAATTATCTTTGGTGCAGTTATGACATCATCACTTGCTTGGGATATATCTGATACATTCAATGGAATGATGATGATACCTAACCTCATAGGTGTTATCGTACTTTCACCAGTTGTATATAAAATTACCAAGAATTATAAGGATAGAGTTTTAAAGCATAAGGATATAAAACCAATGCTTTCTAATGACCCAGAGATACAGAAGCAACAAGAGGAAATATTAAAGTGTGTCACAGAGATAGAGTTGAAAAATAAATAAAACCTTTGTAGCTTATGTAGTTTCACTTGAGCCTTTGATGGTTTTTAAGACCGAAATCCTTAACATATCTTACTTTTTTGAGCGACGGATTTTTTTATCCGTCGCCATTTTATTTGGTCAGCGATATTAGTAATTTAGTGCGAGCAAAGTCCGAATTTAAGGTGTAAAGAATTTTAAAGGCATTGCACATTTAAAATCCACGAGGGACTCCTTCCCTCGACACTGCAGGCTTTATTTAAAAGCTTGAGCAAAACTTTGTGGCGAGTTGTCGCTTCTAAGACGCATAATCGTTTTTGCTTAGACAGTTTATTGACGCAAATTAAGACTTTAGCAATGAATTACCGAATCAACAAGAAGAACTTTAAAGGCTTATTAAATGGTTCGCCACTTGAAATAAAAAGAAAAATTCTTGCAAAAAAATTGTTGAAATTTTATAAAACTATCATATACTAACTGAAATTATGAATTTTAATAAAAAAATATTGCATAAAAGCTTGACAAACAAGAATATATATGATATTCTAAACGAGTAAATGAGTATTGGGAATAATGGCGTTCACCAATTTGGGCTCACTCCACACAAAATGGGGAATGGGCTCTAATGGTGGACGCATTTTTTGACCTATAAATTAACTGTAAAGGAGAATTACTTCTGATGGATAATTTCAGAAATCAGGAACCTTTCGCAAAACAGGGACTTTATGACCCTCGTTTTGAGCATGATAACTGCGGTATAGGTTCCGTAGTCAATATCAATGGTATAAAATCTCGTCAGGTTGTAGATAATGCTTTGAGCATTGTTGAAACTCTCGAACACAGAGCTGGTAAAGATGCAGAGGGCAAGACTGGTGACGGTGTTGGTATTCTCTTGCAGATTTCACACGAATTCTTTAAGACCGAAACAGCTAAGCTTGGTTTTGACATTGGTGAAGAAAGAGATTACGGTGTCGGAATGTTTTTCTTCCCACAAAATAACCTAAAAAGAATGCAGGCTATGAAGCTTTTTGAAATTGTTATAGAAAAAGAGGGTATGGAGTTCCTCGGCTGGAGAGAAGTTCCTACAAATCCTTCTGTTATCGGTCAAAAAGCTCTCGATAGTATGCCATACATTATGCAGGGCTTTGTTAAGCGTCCTGAAAATGTAGAAAAGGGTCTCCCTTTTGATAGAAAGCTCTATGTTGCTCGTAGAGTTTTTGAGCAGAGCAACGAGGAAACTTATGTTGTTTCACTCTCGAGCAGAACTATCGTTTATAAGGGTATGTTCCTTGTTAAAGAACTTCGTCAGTTCTTCTATGACCTTCAGAGTGAAAAGTATACTTCAGCTATTGCGACTGTTCATAGCCGTTTTAGTACAAATACAAATCCAAGCTGGCAGAAGGCTCACCCAAACCGTATAATCGTTCATAATGGTGAAATTAATACTATCACAGGTAACGCCGACAGAATGCTCGCAAGAGAAGATTCAATCTCAAGCGACATTTTCAAGGACGATATTGATAAGGTTTTTCCGATTGTTGATACAAACGGTTCCGACTCTGCTCGCCTTGATAACTCTCTTGAATTTATGATGATGGCTGGTATCCCGCTTCCGCTTGCAGTTATGATTACAATTCCTGAGCCTTGGGAAAACAGCAAGACAATTTCAAACACAAGAAGAGATTTCTATCAATACTACGCAACAATGATGGAGCCTTGGGACGGTCCTGCATCAATTATCTTTTCTGATGGCGATATAGTTGGTGCGGTTCTAGATAGAAACGGTCTTAGACCATCAAGATATTATATTACAACAGACGGTTTCCTCGTACTTTCATCAGAGGTTGGCTGTATAGATATTCCACCTGAAAAGGTTCTTGTAAAAGAGCGTTTGCGTCCTGGTAAGATGCTCCTTGTTGATACAACAAAGGGTAAGCTTATTGACGATACTGATATTAAGGACTACTATTCGCATAGACAGCCTTATGGTGAATGGCTTGATAACAACCTCGTTCACCTCAAGGATTTGAAGATTCCTAATAAGAATGTTATCCACTTTGATGATGAACAGCTTGTAAGACTTCAAAAGGGCTTTTGGCTACACATATGAAGAAATCAGAACAAGTATTCTTCCTATGGCTAAGAATGGCATAGAGCCTATTGCGGCTATGGGTGCAGATGTACCAATTCCTCCACTTGCTGATGAAAAGGCTCCTCTTTTCAACTACTTTAAGCAGCTTTTCGCACAGGTTACAAACCCACCATTTGACGCAATTCGTGAGGAAATAGTTACTGATACAAGCGTTTATATCGGTTCTGACGGTAATATTCTTGATGAAAAGCCTGAAAACTGTCATGTCCTTAAAATTCATAATCCTATCTTGACAAACACTGATATGCTCAAGATTAAGAATATGAATGTTCCAGGAATTAAGCCAGCAGTTATTCCTTTAACATATTATAAGAATACAAACCTTGCTAAGGCTATTGACCAGCTTTTCTTAAAGGCTGATAAAGCTTATAAAGACGGTGCAAATATTCTTATTCTTTCAGATAGAGGCGTTGACGAATACCATGTTGCTATTCCGTCATTGCTTGCAGTTTCAGCACTTCAACAGCACCTCGTTTCTACAAAGAAGAGAACCTCTGTTTCTATGCTCCTTGAAAGTGCAGAGCCTTGCGAAATTCACCATTTCGCAACACTTCTTGGTTATGGTGCTTGTGCTATTAACCCATATCTCGCACAGGAAACTATCCGTAATCTTGTTGATACAGGTGCTTTGGATAAGGACTATTATGCGGCTGTATATGACTATAATTCAGCAGTTCTTCACGGTATTGTAAAGATTGCTTCTAAGATGGGTATTTCTACAATTCGTTCTTATCTTGGTTCTAAAATTTTTGAGGCTATCGGTATCTCTAAAGAGGTTATCGACAAATACTTCACAAATACAGTAAGCCGTGTAGGCGGTATTACTCTTGATGATATAAGCAAGCGTTCAGAGAAACTTCACTCCGCAGCATATGACCCACTTGGACTTAATGTTCTTCTTGAGGTAAATAGTGCGGGCAGTCATAAGCTTAGAAGTGGCAAGGAAGAGCATCTCTATAATCCTGAAACTATACATCTTCTTCAAGAGTCTACAAGAACTTGCAACTATGATATGTTTAAGCAGTATTCTGAGGCTATCAACAAAGAAGACAGACATATGAATCTCAGAAGCTTGCTCGATTTCAACTTCCCAGAAGATGGTGGAATTTCTATTGATGAAGTAGAGAGCGTTGAGAGCATTTGCCACCGCTTTAAAACTGGTGCTATGTCTTACGGTTCAATCTCACAAGAGGCTCACGAAACAATGGCTATCGCTATGAATACTATCGGCGGTAAGTCTAACTCTGGCGAGGGCGGTGAAGATGTTGAGCGTCTTACAATTGGTAAGGACGGTCTTAACCGCTGTTCTGCAATTAAGCAGGTTGCTTCTGGTCGTTTCGGCGTAACTTCTGAATATCTTGTAAGTGCTCAGGAAATTCAGATTAAGATGGCACAGGGTGCTAAGCCTGGTGAGGGTGGACATCTTCCTGGTAAGAAGGTTTATCCTTGGGTTGCTAAGACAAGACATTCAACCCCTGGTGTTGGTCTTATTTCTCCGCCGCCACATCACGATATTTATTCTATTGAGGACCTTGCACAGCTTATCTATGACCTTAAAAATGCAAACAAGAATGCAAGAATCTCTGTAAAGCTTGTTTCTGAGGCAGGTGTAGGTACAATCGCAGCTGGTGTTGCTAAGGCAGGCGCAGGAGTCGTATTGATTTCCGGTTATGACGGCGGTACTGGTGCTGCTCCGAGAAACTCAATCTATAATGCTGGTCTTCCTTGGGAGCTTGGTTTGGCTGAAACTCATCAGACACTCATTATGAACGGCTTGCGTTCTAAGGTTGTTATTGAAACAGATGGTAAGCTTATGACAGGTCGTGATGTTCTCGTTGCAGCACTTCTTGGTGCAGAAGAATATGGCTTTGCTACTGCTCCGCTTGTCACAATGGGCTGCGTAATGATGAGAGTATGTAATCTTGATACATGTCCTGTTGGTATAGCAACTCAGAATCCTGAACTTAGAAAGAGATTTAAGGGCAAGCCTGAATATGTCATAAACTTTATGCACTTTATCGCACAGGAACTCAGAGAGTATATGGCTAAGCTTGGTATCAGAACTGTTGATGAGCTTGTTGGTCGTTCCGACCTCCTAAGAGTAAAGGAAACTGAGGGTGGCTCTAAGGAAAGCAAGATTGATATGACAAATATTCTCCGTAATCCTTATGTTGGAGAAGATGTTCCAAGAATATTCAATCCTGCTGATAAGTATGATTTTGAGCTTGAAAAGACAATAGATGAAAAGGTTATTATGAAGAAGCTCGGTTCTGCTCTTAAAAAATAAGACCAAGAAGTCTATTGATATTGATATTACAAATACAGACCGTTCAGTTGGTACAATTTTTGGTTCAGAGATTACAAAACGCTATCACGATAATACTCTTGATGATGATTTCTTTGTTGTAAGATGTCATGGTGCGGGTGGTCAGAGCTTTGGTGCATTTATTCCAAAGGGTTTAACACTTGAACTTGAAGGCGATAGCAACGATTACTTCGGTAAGGGTCTTTCTGGTGGTAAGCTTAAAGTTTATCCTCCAAAGGGTTCTAACTTCAAAAGAGATGAAAATATCATTATCGGTAATGTCGCACTTTATGGTGCAACAAGTGGTAAGGCATTTATCAGCGGTGTTGCTGGTGAACGCTTCTGCGTAAGAAACTCTGGTGCAATCGCTGTTGCTGAGGGTGTCGGCGACCACGGCTGTGAATATATGACTGGTGGTAGAGTTGTTATCCTTGGAAAGACTGGCAAAAACTTTGCCGCAGGTATGAGTGGCGGTATTGCTTATGTTCTTGATGAGGATTCCGACCTCTATATGAAGATGAATAAGGAGCTTGTTTCTATCGGCGGTGTTAAGGATAAGTATGACATTGCAGAGCTTAGAGATATTATCCAACAGCATGTTGATGCGACTGGTTCTCCTAAGGGCAAGGAAATTCTCGATAACTTCGAGTATTATCTGCCTAAGTTTAAGAAGATTCTTCCAAATGATTATGCTAAGATGATGCAGGCTATCTTCGTTCTTGAAGAAAAGGGTATGAGCCCTGAGCAAGCAAAAATCGAAGCATTCTATATGACAACTAAAAAGTAAGGAGGCGGACAAAATGGCTAAACCAACAGGTTTTATGGAATTTGAAAGAAAAAATAACAAAGGTTCAGAGCCTTCAGAGAGAATAAAGAATTTTAACGAATTTCATACACCTATGCAGGCTGAAGAACGACAGAAGCAGGCTGCAAGATGTATGGACTGCGGTGTACCGTTTTGTCAGAACGGCAGGCCGATTATGGGTATGGTTTCGGGCTGTCCGCTCAACAATCTTATCCCAGAGTGGAATGAGCTGGTATATACAGGTGAATTTGATGCGGCTGCTCATCGTCTTTTGATGACAAATAACTTTCCGGAGTTTACTTCAAGAGTTTGTCCTGCACTTTGTGAGGCAGCTTGTACTTGTGGACTTAATGGCTTGCCAGTAAGCGTTAAGGAAAATGAAAACTTCATTATCGAAAACGCTTTTGAAACTGGTATGATTAAGCCTAATCCTCCGAAAGTCAGAACAGGCAAGAGAGTTGCTGTTATTGGTTCAGGTCCTTCTGGCCTTGCTTGTGCGGCTCAACTTAATATGAGAGGTCACAGCGTTACTGTATACGAAAAGGACGACCGTCTTGGCGGACTTCTTATGTATGGTATCCCTAATATGAAGCTTGAAAAGCATATTATCGAAAGACGAATAGAGCTTATGAAGGCAGAGGGAGTTAATTTCGTAACAAACGCAAATGTAGGCGAAAATTACGATGCTAATTCAATTCTCAATGATTACGATGCTGTTGTTCTTGCTTGTGGTGCAGGAAATCCTCGTGATATAAATGTTTCTGGAAGAGATGCAAACGGAATCTACTTTGCGGTTGACTTCCTTACATCAACAACAAAAAGTCTTTTAAATTCTAATCTTGAGGACGGAAATTATATTTCTGCAAAAAGATAAGAATGTTATAATTATCGGTGGCGGTGATACAGGTAATGACTGTGTTGGTACTTCTATCCGTCACGGTTGTAAGTCTGTTATTCAGCTTGAAATGATGCCTAAGCTCCCTGATAGCAGAGCAGAGAATAACCCTTGGCCTGAATGGCCTCGCATCTGTAAGACAGACTACGGTCAACAGGAGGCTATTACTGTATTTGGCTCAGACCCAAGACGCTATCAGACAACTGTTAAGGAATTTGTCAAGGACGAGGGCGGTAATCTCAAGGGTGTTGTTATTGTTAATGTTCATTTCGTCAAGGACGAGAATGGCAGAAATGTTATGCAGACAGTTGAAGGCTCAGAGCAATATCTTGAGGCAGAGCTTGTACTTATTGCAGCAGGCTTCTTAGGTCCTAAGGGATATATTGCAGATGCTTTTGGCGTTGAAACTAATGCAAGAAGCAATGTTGCAACTGAGGCTGGCTGGCAAGTTTAAGACAAATGTTGAAAAAGGTATTCACAGCGGGAGATATGCACAGAGGACAATCTCTTGTTGTATGGGCTATCAGAGAGGGCAGAGATGCTGCCGCTGATGTAGACGAGTATCTTATGGGCTATGCGGGCTTAAAGTAATATATAAAATTAAGAAATGCGAATCTCAAAACGAGGTTCGCATTTTTTATTTTTAAAGCTAAATTGACACTTAATATATGTGAGTGATATAATTACTTCAAGAAATTTGATAAGGAGATTTTTTATGCAGATTTCAAGCAGACTTACAATAGCTGTACATATTTTAGATTGTATAGATACATTTAAAGATAGCTATAAACTAACAAGCGATTTCCTTGCAGGAAGTGTTAATGTTAATCCTGTTATAATAAGAAGAATATTGCAACAACTTAAAGCCGCAGGAATTGTGAATGTTGCTCGTGGAAGTGGTGGTGCAGAAATTGCAAAGCCTCTTGATGAGATAACTTTGCTTGATATTTATAATGCTGTTGAATGTGTAGATAATGGTGAGCTTTTTCATTTTCACGAGAATCCGAACCCAAATTGTCCTGTGGGTAGAAATATTCATAATGCTCTTGATGAAAAACTTGAAAGAGTACAAAGGGCTATGGAAAAAGAAATGAAAAAATATTACCTTAGCTGAAATAATTTCTGATACACAAAAATTTATAAGAGAAGAAAATTAAGTGATTTCCGTATCCAAGAGGGTGCGGAAATTTTTTTTAAAAAAAATAGTTGTAACCATTGACATTACAACGATGATGTGATATATTCTAATTGTAACAAAGATAGTTACAACACAAATAACTATTACGGAGGTAATTTAATATGAAAAAGGAAAATTGTAAGACAACTGCTTTAAACAAGGGTGTAGTTAGCGAATATGATTTTGGTGCAGTTAAGCTTTTTATGCTTATAAAACAAATGACCTTATAGATGATGAGGTTTTTATTCTTGTAAAAAATGGAAAGGGCGTTTGCATAGAACTTCCTTGCTTCTATGATAACATTGAAGAGCTTACTGCTTTTATCAAAGAAAATAACATTGAGCTTGTCGGAAAGATGGTCGCTTATCACGCTGCTGGTGCAAGCTTTATGCCTGAGGTTACTGCCTATGGTACTAAATCATCATTAGAGTATAATAGTGTCGGAGGTGGTGCAGGTCTTATCAAAAACTTTACAAATGCTTTTGGTGAGATATTTGATTCATCTGTTTGCAAGGCAGGGCTTATCGAAGATGGAGAGTTTGAGATTGCTGGCATTAAGCTTAATATTAAATCTAATGCCGAGGCATATGATATAGAAATTCCTGAAATTAACTGTGTTTATACTCATATGCTTGGTCATGACTGCCACTCTATTGTAGCAGGTTGCCCACACGCAGATGGAATTATTTCTCAGCTTAATTACTATATTTCGCAAGGGATTTGACCTCGTCTTGACTTCTCACTATACACCAGAAGATTTGAAAGATGTCAGAACTAAGGTAGATTATCTTAATAATATAAAGGAAATCGCTCTTGAGTGTGATAACGCTGATGAAATGAAGAAAAAGGTCAATGAGAAATATCCTGAATATAGTGGTCTTAACTACCTTGATATGACTGTAAATTTCTTCTTCCCAGCAAAATAATTAGTTTGTAATTTGAAATAATCTATAAAATTTATAGGTTTTTGAAATTTCAGCATAGAAAACAAAAATAACTTCCCCTAACTGACTTAATCGCTGAAAAGCCTTAGATTTGCATAAAAATTTATAGGAAGTTTTATGCAGAATTAATAGAAGTATATATCTCTCAAGAATTGAAATATTAAACAAATTAAGATTATGTATGGGGCTTTGTGATTGACAAGTATGATTTTTGTGCTATAATATATTTGTAACAGAAAAAGTGTTACATCTAAATTAAGTTAATAATTTTAGAGGAGGAATTCTATTATGGCACCTATGCTCGAATTACACAATATTGATGTTCAGTCCTTCCTTTCGGTTCTTGATACTTGTGAGGGAGATGTTTTCCTCGTAACTCGTGACGGAGACCACCTTAACCTCAAGAGTAAGCTTTGTCAGCTCGTCGGTCTTACTAAGCTTATTGAGGGCGGAAAAATCAGTGATGCTTACATCATCTGCTCTAAGCCAGAAGATGAAACAAGACTTTTCCGTTTTAATCTTCTTGGTGATATGGGCGATGCAAAGAAGCCTGAGGATAAAAAAGACGAAAAGTGATAACTTTTTAACAGCTTATAGTACTGAATTATCATAAAATGACGGCAAGAGTTTTTGTAGCTCTTGCCGTTTTTTTTATATCATAAAAACTCCTTTTGCTATTAGTTAATCAGCAAAAGGAGTCTCAAATTATAAATTTTGAATTAGCAAGTTTCAGGCTCGGAATAGTCGATGCCCATTGTATCAATTGTTACATTCTTCATAATCTGTGGAACAAGTGGCTTATCTGTGAAATCTGTATCACACTCAGCAATCTTATTTACGATATCCATACCATCAATTACCTTGCCGAATGAAGCATACTGACCGTCAAGATGTGGGGCATTCTTGTGCATAATAAAAAACTGTGAGCCAGCAGAATTAGGATTACCTGAACGAGCCATGGAAAGAACGCCTTCAGTATGTTTAAGGCTATTATTAAATCCGTTCATTGTAAATTCGCCCTTTATGCTGTAACCAGGTCCACCAAAGCCTGTTCCTTCTGGGCAACCGCCCTGAATCATAAAGCCGTTTATTACACGGTGGAAGATAAGACCATTATAATATCCCTTTTTAACAAGAGAGATAAAGTTATTTACTGTATTTGGTGCGATTTCAGGGTAAAGCTCAGCCTTAATAACATCGCCGTTTTCCATAGTAAAAGTAACAATAGGATTGCTCATAAAAAATATCCTTTCTGATTTTCAAAATTTCACAAGATATATATTGGATAATCTTGAGTTACCATATGATTTTATATTATTTTTTATCAAAATGCAACCCTTAATTTTATAACTTGTTAAATCCTTTTAAACACTGATAAATACTGTACTTATATTTTTTAATATAATAATCTTATTAGTATAAATTTTTATATTTTTTCGGTAATTTGGTGTAAAATATTAAGATTATTAAATTCTTAAATTTTTAAAATAAGAAATAAGAGTTTCCATTGATTATATTAAATAGAGGCAGGAATATATAGGTTATTTAATATTGTTAAATATGTATAGGTTATAAGGAGTTATATATTTTTCGCAATTTGCTATTGTAATTTGCAAAAATAAAAAATCATAAAAACAGAAACTATCCGATTTAAAACAAAATATCATATTTATGATTCACTTTTTGAAAGTTTATGTTATAATAATTATATAATATTACATAAGCTCAAGAATGAAAAGAAGTATATGATGCAACTTGCAAAGGTGATTGCACTTTTGGCAGTTTCACCTGCATTAAGTGCGTTAATTGGACTATGGAATCTGTTAGTGGCGATGATTGTATTGATAATTGCAACAATTTTCTTTATTTGGATTGGCATAAAGATTATGAAAAATGTTGAGTGACATAATTCAGAAGGGAGGTGATGTATTTGTTTAAAAAGAAGTATAAGGTTGATTACTGCGGTAAAAAATTTTGGTATACGAACGCAAAAGACCGATACTGTGCTGGAGAAAAGGTTATATTGTATTACTCTATGTTAGCAACCGATACGGACTATTCGTTTTGGTTAGAGGGAGCAGAGCTGATGCTTAGCTACGATAATGAAAAGGGATATGTTCTCAGCTTCATTATGCCTGAGAATGATGTTGTTGTACATTCTTCGTCAAGGAATTCTATGACGAAGAATTCTATGAAGATTATATCAGATGAAAGCTAAGATATAAAACTTTTAATACATAACAAAATAAAGTACCAATCGGTTGAATGAATCGATTGGTGCTTTTTGTAATAAGAGAAATAAAAAATGTCTTCAAGAAATCCGAAATACATTCAAAAATATAAGTGGACAATAGTCAGTTTGTACTATTTAGGAAAACATATTAAGAAATATGCAAGAAATATGGAATTTCTCCCAATAAAGCTTTCTTATACTCAAGTTGTCAGCGAAAGTGTATATAGTTTTTGCTCTCAACTCAATGTAATACATATAGTCTTTAACTTCTTCAAACTGTGTGATTTTCTTCATAGATGGAATATATTTGTTTTCGTCAGAGTACCAGAACGCAACAGGATTGCTGTTTTCTATTTATTTACATAATTCGTGGGCAATCTCATATTTGTCTGCTTCTTCATCAAACGGTTCTGCCGTTTTTCTGGGAAAATCGCCTACACCATAGTTATATAGACTCTCAATGTTCACTTGAGTGATTGCGGTCGGCGTAATAGTTTTTACATTAGTGAAACTAAGATTTTCGTATGTGGCGGGAACTGCTGTCACTGTGTTTCCGTTTACTGTAACGGTGACTTCCTTGCTGAAGGTATATCCGATTTTTGGCAACAACATAACAGAATATACATATTTTCCCCCGCTTTCAAACTTAGTAATGGTTGGCAAAGTGCTATATGCCACGCCGTCAAAATACCATACGGCAATGGACAATATTGATTTGTTTCTTTCGGTGGAATTTGAATGAGTAGATAAATTATAAACAAAACTAATTTGTGACATTTTATCAAGCGTTTGAGTTGTTTATCAGTAATATCCATTTAAAAATAATACACACCACACCCCCAAAAGTGTTTAACTTTTTGGGGTGTATATCATAACCATTCTTTCTTGTTCTTACTAAATATTTCTACTTTTAACGATATTGCCCCACAAATAAACCTCTAAAAGCATTATAATCAACACTTTGTGTATCTTCTATTTTCTATATATAGCCCATTTCTACTTGATTATATCATTTTAGTCTGCTCATTCAAAAACCCTGTGAGTCTGTTTCGATATGCTTGAATTTTATGGGTATGTGTGATAAAATTGCCTTATATAAATTATTGCATATCCTATGAATTTAGGATATTTTTATATATAAATAAAACAAAAACACAAGGAGAGATAAAATGGAAAACGCCATTCCTCAGAATACGCTCCTCGGCAACAAAAAGGGGCATTATTATCTAAAAGCATTTTTAATTCCTGCTATAATAGCAATAGTGCTTTTTCTTCCATTTATTATAATGGATAAAGGATATTTTCTTTATTACGGCGACTTTAATGTTCAGCAGATACCGTTTTATCAGATGATTCATGATTCTATTCAAAACGGAAATTTTGGTTGGAGCAATACCACAGACCTTGGAGCAGATATAGTAGGTTCATATAGCTTTTATATGATAGCAAGTCCGTTCTTTTGGCTGACAATGCTTTTCCCAAGTCCAGCTGTACCGCATCTTATGGGGCCACTGTATGTTCTGAAATTTGCTTGCTGTTCACTTTCTGCTTTTGTATATTTGAAAAGATATGTCAAAAATAAAGACTATGCAGTTATAGGTGGCATACTTTACGCATTTTCAGGCTTTGGAGTTTATAACATATTCTTTAATCATTTTCACGAAGCAATGATTACATTTCCACTGCTTCTTGCAGCGGTTGACGAAATTATGTATACAGGACGCAAGGGCGTACTTGTAATCACAGCCTTTCTAAGCTGTACTATAAACTACTATTTCTTTGCAGGACAAGCGGTTTTTGCGATTCTTTATTGGTTAGTAAAGCTTGCTTGTGGAGATTTTGAATTTACTTTTAAAAAGTTAATTCAAATTATTTTTGAGGCAGTACTTGGTTTTGCGGCAAGTGCGTTTATTTTCTTGCCAACGCTTGCAACTATAACAGAAAATCCTCGTATATCAAATTCACCAAGTGGTTGGAGTGCTTTGTTATATGGTTGGGAGCAGAGATATATGCATATTATAGAATCCTTCTTCTTCCCGCCAGATTTACCAGCAAGACCAAACTTCACTCCGGATTCAAATGCAAAATGGGCTTCTGTTGCGGCATATCTGCCAATGTTCAGTATGGTTGGCGTATTCAGCTTTATGAAGCTTAGAAAGAAAAAGTATAAGTGGTTGAAATATCTGCTTCCAATGCTTTTCCTTTGTGCGTTAGTTCCGATATTAAATAGCGCATTCCAGTTGTTTAATGCGTCATATTATGCAAGATGGTATTATATGCTTACACTTGTTATGGTTCTTGCGACTATACTTTGTCTTGATAGTGAAAGAGCAAATTTCAAGTATGGTCTGAATTTTACATTCGGAATTACAGTAGGTATAGCAGCAGCTATCGGGCTTATGCCAAAGACAGAGAAGGTCAATGGTATAGAAACTACGACCTATGGTTTAATGGAATATCCTGAACGCTTCTGGATTTATGTTGCGTTTGCACTTATAGGACTTGTTCTTACAACTATTGTACTTTATCTCTGGAAAAATAAAAATAAGAACTTTATGAGGGTTACATCTATTTTGCTCTCAATCTTTTGTGCAGGTTATTCCCTTTATATTGTTGGCACAGGTAAAGACCAGGGACAATATAAGAGTGATTTTATAATTTCAGATGTTATTGATGGTGGCAGTAGATTAGAACTTGACGACATAAAGGATGTTCGTTCAGATTTCTATGATTGTATGGATAATATGGGTATGTTCTGGCAGATTCCTACTATTCAGGCATTCCAGAGCGTTGTGCCGGGTTCTATAATGGATTTTTATGAGTCTGTCGGTGTAGAGCGTTCAGTTGCATCAAGACCTGAGGCAGACTATTACGGTTTAAGAAGTTTCCTTTCTTGCAAATATCTCTTTAACTACAATGGCAAGTTCAGAAATGTTGTCACAAAGGAAACAAAGATGCCATACTGGACATATCTCAATAAACAGAATAATTTTGATGTTTATACAAATGATTGCTATATTCCATATGGTTTCACCTATGATGAATATATTACAGAAAAGCAGTATGAACAGTGTTCCGAATCTAACCGTCACTTGCTCTTGCTCAAAGCTATGGTTCTCACAGATGAGCAAGCTGAAAAATATAGTGATATTCTTACTAAGGCAAAGAATATCTATAAGTATGAATATACCGAAGAAGAATATAAGAAGGATTGCGAGAATAGAAATAAGCTTACTTGCACAGACACAAAGTTTGATAATGGTGGCTTTACTTCCCACATCACAACAAAGGATAGTGATGAGCTTGTATTCTTTAGCGTACCATACACAAAGGGCTGGACAGCATATGTAAATGGTAAGCAAACCGATATTGAAAAGGTAAATGTTGGCTTTATGGCTGTAAGAGTTCCTGCTAATACAAGATGTGAAATTCGTTTTGATTATAAAACACCTAATTTCACACTTGGTTTAGGTGTAACAGGTGCTTGCGTAGTTGTTTTTATAGCTTATATGCTTATTCCTACAAAGCTTAAAAAGAAAAAAGAGGGAAAACATGCTCTTTCTGAAGATAATATTGAAACAGATGAGATAGATATTTCCAGCTACGCAAATTCAGAGGTCGAGGAGAATATTCCACAAGAAATCGAAAAAGAACCTGAAAATAGTTCTCAAGACAAAAATAATGAATCTGATTTAGAATAAAATATTAAATAAGGATAGGTGATATTATGAGCTTTGGTGAAAAAATTCTTGATTATAAGGAAGATATTTTAAAAGATTTAGACGAACTTTTAAAGATACAGTCCGTTTCGTCAAAAAGTCAGGAAGATGCGTCTGAGGCATTAAAATTCATTCTCAAGAGAGCGGAAGAAATGGGACTCACAACAGAGAATGTTGATGACATTGCAGGTCATGCCGAGTATGGTAAGGGTGACGAAATAGCCGCTGTACTTTCTCATGTTGATGTAGTACCAAGCGGTGACGGTTGGAGTGTTGAACCATTCGCACTCACAAGAAAGAATGGCAGACTTTATGGCAGAGGAATAGCCGATGATAAAGGTCCGGCAATAATTGCTCTTTATTGCTTAAAGGCATTAAAGGATAGTGGAGTTCCATTTAAACGCAGACTTCGTACTATTTTTGGTGCTTCTGAGGAAGTTGGTATGGCTGATATGGATAGATATTTCTCAAAACAGCCACTTCCGAATATGGGCTTTACTCCAGACCTTGAATACGGAATTTGTAATGTTGAAAAGGGTATCCTCCAAATTGAAGTTTACTCTAATGAAAACAATGCGAAAACTCTTACTGCTATGAAAGCAGGAAACGCAATCAATGCAGTTGCAGCAAAAGCCTACGCACTTATAGATTGCTCCGAAACAGAAGACCACCAGCTCCGCCGTTTTGCTGATGCAAAGCCTGGCGATTATGATTTTGACTACACGATAGACGGTATGCAGATTATTTCAAAGGGCAAGGCAGCTCATGGTTCAACTCCTGAGCTTGGCTTTAATGCAGCAACCAATCTTATAAGACTTCTTGCCGCTAATTTTGGTCAAACAGTTCTTGGTAGTCTTTGTGCATTTCTTGATGATGCTGTCGGTCTTGAAACAGATGGCTTTTCACTTGGAATCAAGTGTAGTGATAAACAATCAGGAGCTTTGACAGTAAATGTCGGCACAGTAGATATTGGCGAAACTTATATGAAAGCTACTCTCGATATAAGATACCCAGTATCAGCTGATAGTGATGATATTATCTTCAAAATTCGTCAGCGTGCCGCATATGATGGCTTGAAGATTAAGATTAAAGCAAATAATCCTCCGCTTTATGTTCCTGAAACTGCTCCGATTATCGGACTTCTCAAGGACGCATATAAGACTATAACAGGCGAAGAAGCCAATCTTTTCTCGACAGGTGGTGGCACTTACGCAAGAACTCTCCAAAACAGAGGTGTTGCATTTGGTGCGATTATGAACGAAGAATGCAATATCCATGCTGTTGATGAAAGTATGGACGAAGAAAAATTCTTCCTCCACGCACAAATTTGCCTTGAAGCTATGTATAACCTCGCAACAAAATAAGAAAATTAGAATTTTCTTCCGAATTTTATAAATAAAAGTTAAAAAAGTGCTTGCATTATTTTCGCTATTGTGATAAAATAATAAAGCTATTGAAATGAATTTACTTATTTTTGTTTATAGATTTTAGGAGGAAATTATCAATGAGTATTTGGGAAATCGTTTTGGGTGCAGTTCTTCTTCTTTTGGCAGTTGTGATTGTTATTATCATTATGCTTCAAGAGGGACATCAACAGGGTATGGGTGCTGTTATGGGTGGAAGTTCAGATACATTCTACTCAAAGCACAAGTCACGCTCACTCGATTCTTTCCTTGAAAGATGGACAAGAATAATTGCTATTGTATTCTTCCTCTTGGTTATAGCACTTAATGCTATCGCATTCTTCTCTTAATCAATCATAGAAATATAATAAAAATTTTAACGGCATAGCTTGTAGGCTGTGCCGTTTTTATGTTATTTTTAATAGGTGATAAAATGAAATTTTTTAAGCATTTAAAAACAATAAATCATCATAAATGGCTTGTTATGAAACATTGCTTTAAGGCTGGCTTATATAAACAAGGACTCTTGCATGATATGTCAAAATATTCTCCGACAGAATTTTGGGCAGGTGTGAAATATTATCAAGGAACAAGAAGTCCAAACGATGCTGAAAGAGAAGATAAGGGTGTAAGCTATGCTTGGCTTCATCATAAAGGCAGAAATAAACATCATCTTGAATATTGGATAGATTATTCGCTTGATAAAGGTAAGCAGATGGCAGGTCTAAAGATGCCTATAAAATATGTTATAGAGATGTTCTGTGATAGGGTTGCCGCAAGCAAAAATTATAATGGCGATAAGTATACCGATGCTGATGCTTACAATTATTATTCAAGGTCAAAAGACCACTATATGATTCACCTGGAAACAGCAGTCTTACTTGAAAAGCTTTTAATAATGTTAAGAGATAAGGGCGAGGACGAAACCTTTGCATATATAAGAAAAGAAATTCTTGGAAAGAAAAAATAATCCTTGCTTCCCCTTAGCTAATAAACTTATCTTAGACAATTAAAAGTTTCGCTTGAGCCTTTGAAAAGGCTCGCAGGGTTGAGGGACGGAGTCCCTCATAGGATTTATGGGCAACGCCCTTAACTTTTCTTACCTTTAAATGGGGGACTTTGTCCTCCATTTTTTATTTATGTATTTGCTTAATAAAATATATATATCCCACTTAGTAAACAGTTTGTAAAATTATGTAAAATATTTAAGCTTTGCTTGCGGAAATTTTGTCGAACTGATATAATAAAAACAATAACGCTTATATCCATAGATAGGGGGTTCTTTTGTGAATAAACGAAAAAATGTAAAGGAAAATAAAAATATTGCCGCTGTTATAACTATTGGTTCGGAATCTGTAAATATGAAGGTAGCAAGCCTTTCTCTTGGTGAAATAAAGCTTGTAGAATACACTATCCTATCCTCTTAATCTTGGTCACGAGGTTTTCGTAACAAAGAAAATCAGCTTTGAAAGCCTTAAGGAAATTTCAAAGGTTCTCGATGGCTTCATGAGAATTATGAACGAATACGGTATTACACAGTATAAAGCTGTTGCGACTTCTGTTTTCAGAGAAGCAACTAACCGTGAATTTGTAATCGACCAGCTTAAAATCAGAAATGATATAAATATAGAGGTCTTCGGCCTTGACCGAGCAAAAAGCTTAATTTTCAATGAAATCATAAGACGCTCAGGTATTGATGAAAGCAGTCTTGCAAATACACTCATTTCATATCTCGGAACAGGAAGTATCGCTCTTTCTGTTTATAAAAAGGGTATTATGGAATATACAAGAAATTTTTCCATAGGTTCAATGAAGCTTATGGAAATTCTTGATATGGACGATGGAACTCTTGATGAATACTATACCGCTCTTGACGAATATATAGATTCTGTTCTTGATAAGGTTGTATATGAAAATGTCAATAAGGGCATAAACAATATAGTTTTGTCTGGCTCAATGGTTAGAACTATTGCGAAACAATGTGGTGTAGAATCTACTAATGGAAATTATCGGATAAAGCTTGAAGCAATAGAGAATTTTTATAATCAGTTAAGAAAAAAAATGCCACTTAATGATATGTGCAAAAAAATTTAATATAACAGCTGCAGATGCGGAGCTTCTCTACACAGCCTCTGCACTTTACATACATCTTTTAAAGCTGACAAAGGCAAATGAAATTGTCGCAGTAGATACTCATATATCTGATGCACTTATGGTACAGCTTTTTGCTTAAATCTGAAAAGAATAGCTATGAAGAGCATGTTGCAAAGAATGCGGCCTCTTGCGCAAGAGCTTTAGCAAAGCATTATGGCTGTGATAGCAAACATTATGAAGCCGTATGCAAATATGCTCTTGCTATATTTGATAAACTCAAGAAACTTCATGGTCTTAATGCCAGACGCAGAAACTTATCTTAGAGCTTGCCTGCATATTGCATGAAAGTGGTTCATTCATAAATACACATCACAAACTTCTTGGTACATATGATATTCTGAAAAATACAGAATTTTATGGACTTACTGCAGAAGAATCACTTCTTATTGCCACAACAGCAAGTACTGATGAAATGCACATGATAGATATAACAGAGCCTTTCGAAAATCTTTCTCATAAAAATAGTCTTGTTGTAACAAAGCTTTGCACGATACTTTGCGTAGCAAATGCCTTAGATAAATCACAAAATTGCAAATTCGATAATATAAGCCTAAAGCTTAAAGAAAACGAGCTTATAGTTTATGCTGAAACAGATAAAAATGTTCATCTTGAAAAGTGGGCATTTAGCGAGTGTACAACACTATTTGAAGATGTTTTTGGAATAAAACTAAGACTTGTAGTAAAAACACCATTTTTAAAATAAAGGGGGAGAATGCTGTGTCAGATAAGATTAAAAAGCTAAAGGAAAAAGATAAAGAAAATAGCTATCCATTCAATAATCGTGAACTAAGCTGGATGGATTTCAATTATCGAGTTCTTGAGGAAGCACACGAAAAAGAAAATCCAATTTTGGAGAGAGTTAAGTTTCTTGCAATCACTGCCTCTAATCTTGATGAGTTTTTTATGGTAAGAGTTGCAGGACTTATGGACCAGGTACATTCGGGTTATAAGAAGAAAGACCCCTCTGGTCTTACGCCTGCCGAACAGCTTGAGAAGCTTATAGAAAAGACACATATATTTATGGATAAGCAATATTCATGCCTATCCCGTTCAATAATTCCTGCACTTAAAAAGCACAAGCTTTTCTTTTTAAAATATGAGGATATGGACGATAAACTCAAAGAAAAGTGCGATAGCTATTTTGATAATGTGCTTTTTCCAGTATTAACTCCACTTGCAGTTGATACAAGTCGTCCATTTCCATTCCTTGCAAATAAGACACTTAATATCGCAGTAAGACTTGCAAAGGATAGCGGAGATGCTTTCGCAGTAGTTCAAGTTCCGTCAATTATTCCAAGATTTTTCGAGGTTTCGAGCGAGAACGGCAGATACTTTGTTATGCTTGAGGATATTATTAAGAATAACCTCAATAAGCTTTTCCAGCTTTATACTATTGAAGCTTACGCAGATTTCAGACTTACAAGAGATTCAGACCTTGATATTGACGAAGAAGCAGAGGATTTGATGGTTGCTATTGAGAAATCTATCAAAAAGCGTCAGAGAGGCGAACCAGTCCGAGTTGAGATTGCCCAAAAGTGTGACCAAGCATTAAGAGAATTTCTTGTAGATATGCTCAAAGTAAATGAGAGCGAAATTTATGAAATTCCAGGACCGCTCGATTTAACATTCTTATCAAAGTTTGGTTCTATCAAGGGCTGTGACGATTTAAGATTTGAGCCAATTAAACCAGTGACACCACCAGCAGATTTCTATGGATATGATGATGTTTTTGAGGCTATTCGTGAAAAGGATAGACTTGTACACCACCCATTTGAAAGCTTTGATTCGGTTATTCGTTTTGTTCAGGCTGCCGCAGAGGACGAAGATGTTCTTGCTATCAAGCAAACACTTTATCGTGTCAGCGGAAATTCTCCGATTGTTGCCGCCTTGATTCGTGCCGCAGAAAATGGCAAACAGGTTACTGTACTTGTTGAGCTTAAAGCAAGATTCGATGAAGAAAATAATATCGTATGGGCGAAAAAGCTCGAAAAAGCTGGTTGCCATGTAATTTACGGCTTGCAAGGACTTAAAACCCATTGCAAAATTCTGCTTGTTGTGCGCCGAGAGGAAGACGGTATTCGCCGTTATCTTCACCTTGGAACAGGTAACTATAATGATATTACCGCAAGATTCTATACAGATATTGGTATGTTCACTTGTCGTGAATCTTTCGGTCGTGACGCATCATCATTATTTAATGTTATTACAGGTTATTCTGCACCGCCTGAATATCTCAAAATGAATGTCGCACCACTCGGACTTCGCACATTCTTTGAATCTATGGTTCAGAGAGAAATAGCAAATGACAAGAATGACCTTCCATCAGGCATTATAATCAAGGTTAATTCAATGGTTGACCCAGATTTGATTTCACTCCTTTATGATGCCTCAAGAGCGGGGGTTAAGATTACACTTATCGTTCGTGGAATTTGCTGTCTTATCCCTGGAATAGAAGGTGTCAGCGAGAATATTACTGTAATAAGTATAGTCGGTCAGCTTTTGGAGCATAGTAGAATCTTTAAGTTTGAAAATGGCGGAGAACCAGTTGTATATATTGGTTCAGCAGACTGGATGCAGAGAAACCTTGATAAGAGAGTTGAGCTTGTTTTCCCAGTTGAAGATGAGGATTTGAAAAAGCGTGTTTTCGGTATGCTCGATATTATGATGAACGATACTATAAATGCAAGAGTTCAAAAAAGTGATATGACATATGTTATGATTGATAAGCGAGGAAAACAACCGCTTAATTCACAGCTTGAATTTTACAGACTTGCAAAAGAGGCTTTAGAAGAAGTCAAGAACGATAGGCAACAACCAATGTTTGTGCCAAAAGAAAGCGAAAATAACTAAAAGCTATAAAAAGGCGTGGAGATTATCTTCACGCCTTTAATATTTAGTTTTAAAATCAATTAGTTAACAAATTTTTCTAAGAAAATTAAAAGTTTCGCTTGAGCCTTTTCAAAGGCTCGCAGGGTCGAGGGACGGGGTCCCTCGTGGGTGTTAAGGGCAAAGCCCTTAACATTAAACATACTAATTTGCTAAATTTTGAAAACCCTTGAAGAAAAAGCCTGATTGTGATAAAATAATACGGAATACCTTTTATAAGGTCTATTTTTGCAATATTTTTAGGAACGGAGAGTTCATTTTGGATAATCAACTTAATCAAAATCTTAACACAGCTGATTTGAACGGGATTCACGAATATTCCGAACTCTTGAGCGATATTCTTAAATTTCGTGCAAGAGGCGAAGTGCCGATGGCTCTTGTCAGAACATATGGATGTCAGCAGAATGTTGCTGATAGCGAAAAGCTAAAGGGAATGCTCAAAGAAATGAGCTGTGACTTTACCGAAGATGAAAACGAAGCAGATATTATAATTTTTAATACCTGTGCTATTCGTGAACATGCCGAGGATAGAGTTTTCGGAAATGTCGGTGCATTAAAAAATATAAAACGCCGTCATCCATCATTGATTATAGCATTATGTGGCTGTATGATGGAGCAGGAACATATAGCAGAGAGAATTTATAAGAGCTTTTCGTTTGTTTCGCTTGTTTTCGGAACACACGAAATTCATAATTTCCCAAAGCTGTTATATTCCACAATTACAGAAAATCATAGAATAGTTGCTCGTGGCAATGATGATGGAATGATTCACGAGAATATACCAACCTTGCGTGACGGAACTTTCAAGGGCTGGCTTTCAATTATGTATGGCTGCAATAATTTCTGCACATACTGTATTGTCCCTTATGTTCGTGGCAGAGAGAGAAGTCGTGAGCCAGAAGTAATTATGCAAGAAGCTCGTGATATGATTGCCGCAGGCTATAAGGATATTACACTTCTCGGACAGAATGTAAATTCTTATGGAAAAACTCTCGAAAGCAAAAAGACCTTTGCGTCATTGTTGGCAGATATAGCTGAGCTTGACGGCGATTTCAGACTTCGCTTTATGACTTCACATCCGAAAGATTTATCAAATGAATTGATTGATGTTATTGCGTCACACGATAAGATATGCAACCATATTCATTTGCCTTTCCAGTCAGGAAGTGACAGAATTTTAAAGCTTATGAACCGCCACTATGACAGAAAGCGTTATATGGAGATAGTAAACTATGCCAAGGAGAAAATTCCGAATCTTTCTCTTACAAGTGATATTATAGTAGGTTTCCCTGGTGAAACTTATGAAGATTTTCAACAGACCTTGAGCCTTATCAAAGAGGTTGGAATATACCTCATTGTTTACATTCATATTCTCTCCAAGAGTTGGTACTCCAGCTGCAAAAATGGACGACCCGATTCCATATGAAGAAAAATCAAAGTGGTTCTCCGAGCTTTTAAAGGTTCAAGAAGAGATTGCCGCAAAACGCTGTGCATCTATGGTTTCAAAGACATATAGGGTACTTGTCGAGAGCGCAAAGCCAAATGGCGAGCTTACCTCTCGAACAGAAGAAAATATAATAGTCGAGTTTGAAGGCAGTGAAGACCTCATAGGAACATTCCAAAATGTAGAGGTCACAAAAGCAAGAAACTGGATATTAAAAGGAAAATTAGTATAAAGGAGATTTTAAAAATGGCAGATATAATAGAAATGGCAAGAGAAATCGGTAGACAGCTTCAGAAGGACGAGCTTTTACCTCAAGCTTGAGCTTGCAAGACAGCAGAGCGAGGAAGACGAAGAACTTCAGAATGCTATTGGCGAATTTAATTTAAAGCGTATGGCAATAAATAATGAAGCATCAAAGGCAGATAGAAGCGATGAAAAAATGCAGCAGCTCAACGCAGAAATGCGTCACGCTTATGCAATCATTATGTCTAACGAAAATATGATAGCTTATAATGAGGCTAAGGCAGAATTTGATGTTGTTGTAAACAGAGTTCTTGCAATTATCAATCAGTCAGCACAGGGAGCAGACCCAGAAACAGCAGATTATACACAGAGCAGCTGCTCAGGCAGTTGCGAAACCTGCGGTGGCTGTGGTGCGTGACCAAACTTATCTAATTATACTTAAAAGTTTTGCACAAGCTTTTTCAAAAGCTTGCGGTTTCCAAAGGCAGAGCCTTTGGTCGCTCTCCGCAGAGAGCGAAATACTTTATGTTCCGCAAAGCGCAGGAGGGTAGAAAAACATTCCAGTGGAATGTTTTTCGTAGGGAACCCTCGCAGGGGGTTCCCTGATGGTGAAAAAGGTAAATAACTTAAGGAGGTGATAGCAATGGCAGAATTTTCGCCTATGATGAAACAATATTTTGAGGTCAAGGAACGAAATAAGGACGCACTACTATTCTATCGTGTCGGTGACTTTTACGAGATGTTTTTTGATGATGCCATCACCGCATCAAAGGAACTCGACTTAACTCTTACAGGCAAAGACTGTGGACAAGAAGAAAGAGCACCTATGTGCGGAGTACCTTTCCATAGCTGTGAGCCATATATTGCAAAGTTAGTTCAAAAGGGCTATAAAGTCGCAATCTGTGAACAGACAGAAGACCCTGCAAAGGCTAAAGGACTTGTTAAGCGTGATATTATCCGAGTTGTAACACCAGGTACAGTTATAGAGCCTACTATGCTCGATGAAGCACAGAATAGCTACATCGGCTGTATATACTGTGAAAAGGGAATAGCTGGACTTGCTTTCTGTGATACATCTACCGGTGAATTTGTTGCATCAACTGTAAAGGGTAAGGATATAATTCGCTCAATTAAGGACGAATTACTGAAATTTTCTCCAAAAGAAATACTAATCAGTACAGGAGTTCTCAGCTTTAAAGAGCTTGTACCATTCCTCAAAGAAAAAATTGTTTGTTCAGTAGAAGCACTTGACGATACAGACTTTGACGAATACAACGCTAATGAAACCCTTAAAAAGCATTTTGATGATGATATTGAGGATATGCTCGGAAATTCATATTCTAAGGAAAGTAAGCTTGCGTCTGCGGCACTTTTAGGCTATCTCGAAAGAACTCAAATGACAGGCTTAGAGCGAATAACAAAGATTATTCCCTTTGCTGAAAGTGAGTATATGAGTCTTGATTTTTCAGCAAAGCGTAATCTTGAACTTACCGAGACTTTGCACGAAAAAAAGCGTTATGGTTCGCTTTTGTGGGTTCTTGATAAGTGCGAAACCTCTATGGGTAAGCGACTTTTAAAGAGCTTTATAGAAAAACCTCTTGTAAATGTTGGCAAAATTACACGCCGACAAAATGCCGTTGCAGAGCTTTTCGACAATGTTCAGATGCGAATTGATTTGCGAGATGCTCTCGGTGGAATCCCTGATATTGAGCGAATTATGACAAAGATAGTCTATGGTTCGGCTAATGCGAGAGATTTAATTTCTTTGCTGTCAGCTTTCAATAAGCTTCCTGAAATAAAAGAGGCTATCAAAAATTCTGAAAGTACACTTATGAAAGAGCAGCTTTCAGAGCTTAATCTTCTTGAAGATTTGAAGGATTTAATCGAAGGTTCCATTGTTGAAAGTCCGCCGTTTTCAGTTCGTGAGGGTGGAATCATCAAGGAGGGCTGTAATAAAGAGCTTGATGAACTTCGTTATGATATGAATAACAGTGCAGAGCTTCTTTCAGGAATAGAATCAAGAGAGAGAGAACGCACAGGCATACCTAAACTAAAGGTAGGCTATAATCGTGTTTTCGGATATTATATAGAAGTTACGAATTTATATAAAGATTCAGTTCCGAATGATTATATCCGAAAACAGACCCTCACAAACTGCGAAAGATACATAACAGAAGAACTCAAGGAAGTTGAGAGAAGAATACTTGGAGCAAAAGAGCGTTCATTTGCACTTGAGTATACTATTTTTGAGGAAATCAGAAAGCAGACTGCAAAGCATATTGAGCAGATTGAAAGTACAGCAAGAGCCGTTGCTATGCTTGATACACTTGCCTCGCTTGCACAGACAGCCTTTGACAATAACTATTGTCAGCCTGATATAACACAAAACGGCAAAATCATAATAAAAGACGGCAGACACCCTGTTGTTGAAAGACTTTTAAAAACTATGCCGTTTGTACCGAATGATGTTACACTTGATTCAGCAGAAAATCGTGTTGCAATTATAACAGGTCCAAATATGGCAGGTAAATCTACTTATATGAGAAGTGTAGCCTTGATAGTGCTTATGGCTCAAATAGGCAGCTTTGTTCCTGCAAAATCTGCGGAAATATCTATCTGCGATAGTATTTTTACAAGAATAGGTGCATCTGACGATATGACAACAGGTCAATCTACATTTATGGTAGAGATGAACGAGGTTGCATATATTCTGAAAAATGCCACAAAGGATAGCTTACTTATTCTCGATGAGATAGGCAGAGGAACATCAACCTTTGACGGAATGAGCATTGCGAGAGCTGTTCTTGAATTTGTTGCAGATAAGAAAAAGCTTGGTGCAAAAACGCTTTTCGCAACACACTATCACGAATTGACAGTGCTTGAGGACAACCTTGACGGCGTTAAGAATTATAATATTGCTGTTAAAAAGCGTGGAGATGATATTACATTCCTGCGAAGAATAGTTCGAGGTGCTGCTGACGATAGCTATGGTGTAGAGGTTGCCAAGCTTGCAGGCTTGCCAGCAAGCGTTATAAATCGTGCAAAGCTTGTCCTAAAAGAGCTTGAATGTGGAAAAAATGACGCTCCAAAAAAACAAGCAGAGTCAGAAGAAACTGAAGAACAGCTTTCACTTGTTCCAGAAGCAGATGAAATTCGTGAAATGCTGAGAAGTACAGATATAAATACATTAACTCCAATAGAAGCAATGAATGTTCTTGTCAAGCTTATTGCTCTTGCTGAAAAATAAGTCTGACTTTATTGATGAGAATATTATGGACTGGAAATAGTTAAGCAAAGCTTATAATATCTGTTTTTTTAGGTAGATAAGTTATATAACTGCAAGGAATTGCAGAAATAATAAAATTAAGGAAAGCAAAGGGCTTTCCGAATTTATGGAGGATTATAAAAATGGGTAAAAAAGGTGAAATCGTATCATTCAGACCAGAGATAAAGGTTCTTGACGCTACAATCAGAGATGGCGGACTTGTAAACAATTTCTACTTCACTGATGATTTTGTAAGAGATTTGTATAAGACAAATATCAAAGCTGGCGTTGACTATATGGAATTTGGTTATCGTGCTTCTAAAGAGCTTTTCGATGTTGATAAGTTTGGCAAGTGGAAGTTCTGCGATGAAGAGGATATAAGAAATATTGTTGGCGAAAATGATTCTGATATGAAGATTTCAGTTATGGCTGATGTTGGCAGAACTGATTTCAAAAAAGACATCATAGACAGAAAGGATTCTGTTGTTGATATGTACAGAATTGCAACATATCTCAATACAATCCCTTCTGCAATTGAAATGATTGAATATTGTCACAATAAGGGCTATGAAACAACTGTAAATATCATGGCTATTTCAAACGCAAATACAGCTGACCTTGATATAGCACTTGATATTCTTGGTCGCTCTTGCGTTGATGGAATCTATATCGTTGATAGCTATGGTTCACTTTACCCTGAACAGACAGCAGCAATTTCTGAGAGGTATCTTGAAGTTGGCGATAAGTATGGCAAGCAAATTGGTATGCACGCACATAATAACCAACAGCTTGCATTCGCAAATACAATAGAGGCACTTTCACTCGGTGTAAACTACCTTGACGCAACAGTCAGCGGTATGGGCAGAGGTGCAGGCAACTGCTATATGGAGCTTCTCCTCGGTTTCCTAAAGAACCCTAAGTATAATCTTATTCCACTTCTTGACTTTATCGAAGGACACATTCAAAAACTCAGAGATGACGGTGTAGTCTGGGGCTATGATGTTCCTTATCTCCTTACAGGCAGACTTAATAAGCACCCAAGGTCAGCTATTGAATTTATCAAAGAGCATAAGACAGGCTATTCCAATATGTACCTTGAGCTTTTGGAGAACAATATCTAAGCTTGTTTAACGATATGGTTTTGTGTTATTGATTTAAGGATGCTTTAAGCTTGAAAATCAAGATAGTTATAGAGAACAGACACTTGCAAGAGGTGGCACTGTATGCGATTGTCATTATCAAAAGAAAAAATAGGAGGAATCCGAAATGATAAGATTGCGTCCATATAAAGCTTGTGATGCAGAGCATATCGTTAAGTGGATAAAAAGATGAAGTTTCATTTCGTAAATGGTGTGCGGATAGATATGATAAATTTCCGATTACAGCCGATGATATGAATAAACACTATAACGATTTTGCCTATGCTGATAATTTTTATGAAATGACAGCATTTGATGAAACGGGTGTAGTTGGACATCTTATCATGAGATTCACAGATGAAGAAAAAGAAAACACTCCGTTTTGGCTTTGTAATTGTAAATGATACAAAGCGTGGCATGGGCTATGGTAAGGAAATGCTTAAGCTTGCAATAAAATATGCTTTCGATATACTAAAGGTTGAGAAAATCACCTTAGGCGTATTTGAAAATAATGAATCCGCCTATTATTGTTATAAGTCTGTAGGTTTTAAAGATGTTCAGTTAAATGAAACAGAATTTTATCATATTTTTAATGAGGACTGGAAATGCTTAGAGCTTGAAATAAGCTCTAAATACAAGCCTTAAAAATTGGTGGTGAGTTGTATGGGAGTAATTAAGCTTTTAGATAAGCATATGTCAGAGCTGATTGCCGCAGGTGAGGTAATAGAAAGACCTTCGTCTGTAATAAAAGAACTTGTTGAAAATTCAATAGATTCGGGTGCTAAACATATAACCGTAGAAATTCAGCGTGGCGGAATTACTTTTATGCGAGTTACCGATGATGGTTGCGGAATAGCAAGAGAAGATATTCCAACTGCGTTTTTACGCCATGCAACAAGTAAAGTTCATGATAAACAAGACCTTGATGCAATAGGAACACTTGGTTTCAGAGGAGAGGCGTTGGCGTCTATTGCCGCTGTTGCTAAGGTCACTATGTTGTCGTGCCGAGAGAATGAGGAAATCGGAACAAGATATGAAATTAATGGTGGTGACGAAATAGAGATTGATGACGCAGGTTGTCCGAAAGGAACGACAATTATCGCTCGTGATATTTTCTATAATGTTCCTGCGAGAATGAAATTTCTAAAAAAAGATGTTTCCGAGGCAAATAGCGTTTCTGGAGTTATTGATAGAATAGCACTTTCACACCCAGAAATATCCTTTACATTCATTCGTGACGGCAAGCAAACAATGAAAACTCCAGGTGATGATAACCTTAAAAATGCCATTCTTTCAGTTTTTGGCAAGGATTTCACATCAACGCTTATTCCTTTGAATTGTCAACACGAGGGTATAAAGCTTCAAGGCTATATAACCCGTCCTATTTCATCTCGTGCCAATAGAAGTATGCAGCTTTTCTTTATAAATGGAAGATATATAAAAACTCGTACAGCTATGGCGGCACTTGAAGAAGCATACAAGGGTAATATAATGACAGGAAAATTTCCAGGCTGTGTCTTGCATATGACCATGGATTATTCTACTCTTGATGTCAATGTTCACCCGTCAAAGCTTGAGGTAAGATTTACAAATGAAAGACCTATTTTCGATGCGGTTTATCATGGAGTTAAATCGGCACTTTTAAGTGGAGATAACCGCTCTCCCTATAAAAGAGGAAGAACCTATAAAGCCTGAAATCTTAGAAAAAACAGCCACAAAGGCTGAAAACGAGCAATTACAGTTTAGTTATCAACCGAAAGCAGCAAAACCTGTTGAAAAGGCTGAGAAAATTTCTGAAAAGGATTCGGTTTTTAAAGGAGATTCAAAGAAAGAATCCATTCAAAAAAGTGTTGAGTTTGATAATCTTGAAGAAGATAAAAATGAGCCTGAAATATTTATGCCTGAGCCTTCAAGCTTTTCTCCGATAATGGTTTCTGATTGCGTTACAGTTGACCCATATACGGCAAGCGTTCGTAAAAAATTAGAAAAGGCAAAATCAGAAATAGAAAATCCCGAAAAGCAAGAAATTCAAGCTGTTACAGAAGGTGAAGAAACATCTCACAAGCCGACTATATTACAAGAAGATAATGAGCCGTCCGTTGTAAAAAATCAGGACAAGCTTATTGATTCTTTTCTGAGTATAGCAGGTGTAAGGCTTGATAGCGAGTCTGATGCTCCTATGAAATTCTTAGGCGAAGCCTTTGCAACATATATAATTCTTGAAAAAGGCAATGCAATTCTGTTTATTGACAAACACGCCGCTCACGAAAGACTTTTATATGAAAAGCTAAGGCGTGATTGTGGCAAAAATTATGCTCAAATGCTTCTTGAGCCTATAACCGTAACACTCGATAAAACCGATTATGACGCACTTTTAAATAACCTTTCAGCTATGGAAGATGCAGGTTTTGAGATTGACGATTACGGAATGGGTACGGTTGTAGTCAGAGCAGCACCTCAGATTGTTGAGCGTGACGATATATCCGACACTGTTGTAGAAATGGCTGGCTATCTTGCAAAAAATAAGCGAGATATTATGACCGAGAAGATGGATTGGCTTTATAAGAATGTTGTCTTGCCGAGCCGCAATAAAGGCTGGTGATAAGAGCAGTGAGGGAGAGCTTATGGCTCTTGTTGAGGAGCTTATGGAAAATCCTGATGTAAAATATTGTCCGCATGGCAGACCGATTTGTTTTACAATGACAAGACATGAACTCGAAAAAAGATTTATGAGGGTATGATTAAGATATGAATAATAAGATACCGCTTCTTTGCATAGTAGGTCCGACAGCGTCGGGCAAGACAGGGCTTTCAGTAGAACTTGCCGAAAGATATAACGGCGAAATAGTTTCCTGTGATTCAATGCAGATTTATAAGGGTATGGATATTGCGACCGCAAAGGTCACAAAAGAAGAGGCTCGTGGAATACCGCACCACCTTGTAGATTTTTTACCGATAGGAGAAGCTTTCAGCGTTTCAGATTATGTCAAGCTTGCCCATAAGGTCATTGCAGAGATATACGAAAGAGGAAAACTTCCCATACTTGTCGGCGGAACGGGACTTTATTATTCATCTCTTGTTGGAAATATAACATTTTCCGAAGAAAAGATTGACGAAAAACTTCGTGCAGAGCTTAATGAACAATATCAGAGAGAGGGCGGAGAAATCCTGCTTAAACAGCTTGCAGAATTTGACCCTGAAACTGCGTCAACACTTCACCCTAATAATGGTAAGCGAATTATTCGTGCGATTGAGATTTATCGAAATACAGGAATAACAATGAGCGAACAGATGAAACGCTCAAAAGAAAAGCCTTCGCCATATAATTATCTAACAATCTGCCTTACTTATAAGGATAGACAAAAGCTCTATGACAGAATAAATCTTCGTGTTGATAAAATGCTTGGAGCAGGAATCCTTGATGAAGCAAAAGCTTTCTTTAATCAAAACCCAGGAAAAACAGCTTCGGCGGCTATTGGAATAAAGGAATTTAAGCCGTATTTTGATGGCGAATGTTCTCTTGAAGATGCAGTCGAAAAACTCAAAATGGAAACCCGACGCTATGCAAAGCGTCAGCTCACATGGTTCAGACGATGCGAAGATGTAAAGTTTTTAGAGTGCGATTGCTTTGATATTCTTTCAGAGAGTGAAAGGCTGATAAATGAATGGAATTTTTTAAAATATTCCTAAAGTAAGTCTTAATTGACAACAAAAAATCCGTCAAATATTATAATAAATGTCAAAAATCGTGACAATCGGAAAATGATGTAGTATAATCATAAGGTAAACTGATTTAGAGAGGTGAGTATGTGGATAAATCTATAATCAGAAGAATAATTATTGCCTTGCTCTCTGTTTGCTTTTGCTTGTTTATGTAATTTATCTTTTAAGCAATGCAAGCTTCAAGAATATAAGAACAGAATCTGCAACTTACTCTACTATGACAGAATCTCTTGATGTAGACGGATATTTTATCAGAAGTGAAACCATTATGAATTCAAAAAATATTGGTGGCGTCATTTCCTATAAAATGGAAGATACGGATAAGGTTTCTAAGGGCGAAAAAGTTGCTGAAGTTTATAATTCAGCAGAAGACGCACAAAAAAAACAAGCCGAGCTGCAAAGTCTTGAGCAACAGCTTGCAGTCTTGAAAGAATTAGAGAGCAGTGCAGAAAACCTTTCAGTTACACCTGATGTTATTGATGAGAATATTTCAACATATCTTATTGATATGGCAATAAATAAGAATGATGGTAATCTTTCAAAATCTGATGAAAGCATAGACCAGATAATATATAATATCAATGAGCGACAGGTTCTCACAGGAAAGGTTAAAGATTTCAGTGAGAAAATTTCAGAGCTTGAGAGTAAAATTGACAAAATGAAAAGTTCTTCAAGCAAGAAGATTTCAGACCTTACAGCTCCAGTTGCAGGCTATTTTACAAGTGAGCTTGACGGCTATGAAAATGTTCTCAATATAAAAAATATTGATTCTATTATGCCTGAAGATTTAAATAAGGCAAAGAATTCCAGCAAAAAAACTTACGATAATGCAGTAGGAAAGGTAGTTTCAGATGTATTTTGGTATGTTGCTTGTCCGGTCACAAGCGAACAGGCTATTAAGCTAAATGAATACAAAGATAACCAGATGACCCTTACAATGCAGTCAGCATCACTTAAAAATATAAATGTTACTCTTGTAAGCATAAATCGTAAGGATAGCAAATCAGATGGCGTTGCAATTTTCCGAGGAACAGATATGAATGAAAATTTGCTTTCAGTTCGTTCGGGAACTATTGCAATAAATATGAATTCATATACAGGAATTTCTGTTCCAGAATCAGCAATTCATCAAGATACAATTACAATAACAACCGAAGACAAGAACGGTAAAGAAAAAGAAGTCAGCAAAAAAGTTTCAGGCGTTTATGTTCAGTATGGAAACGAAATCAATTTCAAAGAGGTTGTTCCGCTCTATTCAGATAGCGGTTTCGTAATCTGTAAGCAAGAGCCTGATGACGATGAGCTGTTCTCTGGTTCTACGATAAAGGTTTATGATAAGGTTGTTGTTGAAGGAGTGGATTTATATGACGGAAAAGTTATCAACTGAGTATGAGCAAAGACTCTTACAGGTTAAGCAGAATTATGATTATATTATGGCAAGAATAGCAGAGGCTGCTGAAAAATCAGGAAGAAAGCCCGAAGATATAAAGTTTCTTGCCGCAACAAAAACAGTTTCATACGATATTATAAATTATGCTATTTCCCTTGGACTGAAATATATCGGAGAAAATAAGGTTCAGGAGCTTAATTCAAAGTATGATGATTATAAGCTTGGTGATTGTGAGCTTCATCTTATCGGACATCTGCAAACAAACAAAGTTAAGCAGATTGTTGGAAAAGTAAGTATGATTCAATCTGTTGATAGTATTAAGCTTGCAAAAGAAATCGCTAAGGTCTCCTCAAATCAAGGCATAACAACAGATGTGCTTATAGAAGTAAATATCGGCAGAGAGGAAAATAAAACAGGACTTAACCCCGATATGCTCTATGAGCTTCTTAGCGAAATATCGCATTTTGAAGGAATAAAGGTAAGAGGACTTATGGCTATTCCACCAATTTGTGCAGAAAAAACAGAATTATGTAAATATTTTGAAGATATGCACAATTTATTTGTTGACATTTCGGGCAAAACAATGGATAATATATCTATGGATTATCTTTCTATGGGAATGTCCGCTGATTATTATGAGGCTATTCTTTGCGGTGCTAATATGGTAAGAATAGGTAGCGGGCTTTTCGGAGCAAGAAGCTATACATAATCTAAGGAGGAAATTTTAAATGGCAGGCATTATGAATAAATTAAAAGATATGTGGAAACCACCGGAGGACGAAGTGGAATACGAAGATAATAGCTATTATGATAATGATTCCGCAGTTGATGACGGCGGAGTTTACGAAACAGAAGAGGAGTACGGCCCAGCATACGAAGAGCCAGAACCACCTCAACAGTATGTACAAAGACCAGCACCAAGACAAACTGCACCAAGACAATCTCAATCTGGCAGTAAGGTTGTCAATATCAACTCAACTGCTCGTTTGCAGGTAGTATTGTTCAAGCCTGAGCGTTTTGGCGAAGAAACAAGGGATATTGCTGTTGAACTTATGAAGATGCACACAGTCCTCCTTAACCTTGAAAATACAAATAAGGATATGGCAAGAAGAATTCTCGATTTCCTTAGTGGTGTAGCATTCGCAAATCAGGGTAAAATCAGCAGAGTTGCTTCTAATACATATATGATTACTCCGAATAATGTTGACCTTACAGGTGAAGAAGTTCTCGATGAACTCGAAAGCAACGGACTTTATATGTAAAATCTATCGAAGCTTATCCGCTTCAAATTTCGGGCAGAGGCATTATTGCGTCTGTCCGATACTGTCATTATAAGGAAAGGGAGATTATATGCTTACACTTGAAGAAATAAAAAATGTAACTTTTCATAAAGCACGAAATGGTTATCAGACAGAGGATGTCGATGATTTTATAGATAGCGTTATTGAAACTGTAGATAATATTCTCCACGAGAGAGATGATTATCTTAAAAAGCTCGATATTTTCGCAAAAAAAGGTTGAGGAATATCGCTCTACAGAAGAAAGCGTAGGAAGCGTTCTTCTAAGTGCACAAAGACTTGCAGATTCTAATATAAGAGAAGCAAATCATAAGGCAGAAGTAATTCTCAGAGATGCCAAGGCAAAGGCAGATGCTATGGTTAAGGAAGCTAAGGAAAAGTCTGATGCTATGATGACAGATGCAAAACAAAAATCTGATAAGCTTCTTGCTGATTCAACAGCAAATAGCCGTCGTGCAATAGCTGCTGGCAACCTTGAACTTGAAAGACAAAAAGAGCTTCTTAAGAAAATTACAGCCGATGTTAAAGCTTTCCAAGCCGTTCTTTTGAAGAGATATAGAGCACAAATTACAGCCGTAAAGAATATTACAGATATTCAGGCACAAATTAGAACTGATGAGGAAATTGATAAGGAATATCCTACACCTAAGAAGGAGATAGTAGCTCCAAAGGCAGAAGAAAAGAAAGCTGAAGAAACCAAGCCTGTCGAAGAAGCTAAAGCTGTTGAAGAAACAAAGCAGGTAGTAGAAGAAAAGCCTGTTGAAATTCCAGTTGAAGAGAAAAAAGCACCAGTTAACGAAGAAATAAAAGAGCCTGTAAGAACACCTGTTGAAACAGTTTTTGCTTCAGTAGAGCATAAAAAAGAAACAATAGAGAAGAAACCAGTTGATGAAGAAATTGAAGATAACATAGACATCAGCTCATCTTCAACAGTAAAAAGAGAGCCTATTGAACAGGCTTCAAGATTTGCAGAGGATAAAGAAGTCAAATTTAATGACTTTAAGTTTGGTTCAGATTTTGATATTCACAGTAAAAAGTGATAATTTTATAAAAAGGGAGCGTAAAAGATAATGGCTCAAGATTATAATAACACACTGAATTTACCTAAAACGGACTTTCCGATGAGGGCAGGACTTCCAAAGTCAGAGCCTCTTATGTTAAAGCATTGGGAAGAATCCTCCGTTTATGAAAAGCTTATGGAGAAGAACGAGGGCAAGCCTCTTTTCGTACTTCATGATGGACCTCCATATGCTTAATGGTAATATTCACCTTGGTACAGCACTTAATAAGGTTCTCAAGGATATTATCGTCCGCTATAAAAATATGTCAGGCTTTAAAGCACCCTATGTTCCAGGCTGGGATACACACGGACTTCCAACAGAGCTGAAAGCAAGAAAAAAAGCAGGTGTGGGTAACTCCACAACTATTGACGATATAGAGCTTAGAAAAATCTGTCGTGAGTTTGCACTTGGATATATTGATGACCAGCGTAACCAGTTTAAGCGTCTTGGTGGTATCGGTGAATGGAATAATCCATATATCACACTTCAGCACGAGTTTGAAGCAAAGCAGATTGAGATTTTCTCAGAAATGGCTTGCAAGGGTTATATCTATAAAGGCTTAAAGCCAGTTTACTGGTGTTCTGAGTGCGAAACAGCACTTGCAGAGGCTGAAATTGAATATGCAGAAGACCCATGCCATTCAATCTATGTAAAGTTCAAGGTTACAGACGATATGGGCAAGCTCAAAGCTCTTGGAGCAGACCTTGACAAGACATATTTCGTAATTTGGACAACTACAACCTGGACACTCCCTGCTAATGTAGCTATCTGCGTTGGTCCTCGCTTCAACTATGCTTTGGTCAAGAGCGGTGACGAATATTTCGTTATGGCAGAAGAGCTTTACGCATCTGCATTTGAAGCAGCAGGAATCACAGATTATGAAGTTGTTGGCACAATTATGGGTTCAGAGCTTGAGTATATGAAAACAGCTCACCCATTCATCGACAGAACATCTCTTGTAATCGTTGGCGACCATGTTACTCTTGAAAGCGGTACAGGCTGTGTTCATACAGCACCTGGTCACGGTCTTGACGACTATGAGGTTTGCAGAAATTATCCTGAAATTCCGATTGTTGTACCAGTTGACGCTCATGGCAAGCTTACAGAAGAAGCAGGTCAGTTCGCAGGACTTACAACAGAAGAAGCAAATAAGCCTATCGCACAGCACCTCGAAAAAATTGGTGCATTGTTTGCATTAAAGAAGATTATCCACCAATATCCACACTGCTGGAGATGTAAAAAACCAGTTCTCTTCAGAGCAACAGAACAGTGGTTCTGCTCCGTTGAAGATTTCAAGGACGAGGCAGTAGAAGCAATCAAGGGCGTTAAGTGGATTCCTGGCTGGGGCGAAGACAGAATCATAAATATGGTTCGTGACAGAAAAGACTGGTGTATCTCTAGACAGAGAAAATGGGGCGTTCCGATTCCGATTTTCTTCTGCAAAGAATGTGGTGAACCTTATATAAATAAAGAAGCTATGATGGCTGTTTCCGAGTTGTTCAGACAAGAGGGTTCTGACGCTTGGTTCAAGAAGTCTGCAAGCGAAATTCTCCCAGAGGGTACAAAGTGCCCTAAGTGCGGTGGCACAGATTTCGACAAAGAAAAAGACATTATGGATGTTTGGTTCGATTCAGGCGTAACACACGCAGCAGTTTGCGGTCAAAGACCAAACCTCAGAAGACCTGCTGACCTTTATCTTGAGGGTGCAGACCAGTATAGAGGTTGGTTCCAGTCATCACTCCTTACATCTGTTGCAACAACAGGTGAAGCACCATATAAGGCAGTTGTAACTCATGGTTGGGTTGTTGACGGAGAGGGCAAGAAGATGTCCAAGTCACTCGGCAACGGTATTGACCCATCAGATGTTGTCAACGAATATGGTGCAGATATTCTCCGTCTTTGGGTTGCATCATCAGATTATCATGCTGACATCAGAATTTCTAAGGAAATCCTCAAACAGCTTTCAGAAGCATACAGAAAGATTAGAAATACAGCAAGATATATCCTCGGAAACCTCAACGACTTTGAGCCAGATACAGATTCTGTATCTTTAGATAAGCTCCTTCCTATTGATAAGTGGGCTTTGATGAAGCTTGATGAGCTTAACGATAAGGTTCGTGAAGGTTATGAAAGCTTTGAATTCCATCAGGTATTCCATGCTGTTCATAATTTCTGCGTTGTAGATATGAGTAACTTCTACTTTGATGTTCTCAAGGATAGACTTTATACAGAAAAGAGCGATGGTGAGCTTCGTCGTGCTGCTCAGACTACAATTTATATCATTCTTGACGCTATGACAAGAATGATTGCTCCAATCCTTGCTTTCACTTCTGATGAAATCTGGAAGTATATGAAGCACAGCAAGAATGACGATGCAGAGAATGTAGTATTCAACTCTATGCCTGAAAAGACAGGTATCAATGCTGATGAAGAATTTATCACAAAGTGGGATAGAATCCACGAAACAAGAGATATTGTTAAGAAAGCAATCGAAGTTGCTGTCAAGGCAAAGGAAATCCGTTCTTCACTCGAAGCAAAGATTACACTCAAATGCACAGGCGAGATGTACGACTTCCTCAAGTCCGTAGAGAGTGAGCTTACAGCTGCATATATCGTTTCTGAAATTGAAATCGTAAATGATGAGAGTGCAACAGAGCTTAAGGTTGAAGTATCTCACGCAGCAGGTGAAAAGTGCGAGCGTTGCTGGTGCTTCAGCAACACAGTTGGTAAGAATCCTAAGCACATCACACTTTGTGAGCGTTGTGCAAAAGTTCTTGAATAATCGCATATAATATAGTATAATAAATTCGCTCCAACCCATAAATTTGGAGCGAATTTTTATTATATGTTTAAAGCTTTTGGCAGAACGCATTTATATTTGGGAGGAGTTATTTTGGCAGCAATTATTACGGCGGTAATTTCCGCAGTTCTTGTTATTATTGACCAAGTTATAAAATATTTCGTCTTAGGAAATCTACACAGTGGAGATAATGTTCCGTTCATAGGTAATCTTCTTACACTCACATATGTTGAAAACCGAGGTGCTGTTTTTGGCATTATGCAGAATATGAGTTGGATTTTTGCGATTATTACAATTCTTATGGTTGCACTTTTCTTTTATGTAATTATCAAGAAGAAAATCACCAATAAGCTATTCCTTACAAGTGTAACGCTTATCATAGGTGGTGGAATAGGAAACCCTAATAGACCGACTTTTCAGAGGCTTTGTTGTAGATTATTTACAGCTTTCATTCTTTCCGCCAGTATGCAATTTTGCCGATTATTGTATAACAATAGGTGCAGTGCTTATGGTTGTTTTTGTACTGTTTTTCAGCGATAAAAAAGATGATAAGCCAAAGAGGATAGATTCTGATGAGTGAGATAATTTTAACTGCTGATATTTCTGATGAGGGGATAAGACTTGATAAGTTCATATCGGATAATTCTGAGCTTTCTCGTTCGCTTGTGCAGAACATTATTGAAACAGGTAGCGTAACTGTTAATGGCAAGGCTGTTGCAAAAAGCTGTAAGCTTAAAAATGGCGATAGAATTTGTTTCAGCGAGCCTGAACCCGAACCGCTTGAGATTGAACCACAGAATATTCCGCTAGATATTCGCTATGAAGATGATGATTTACTTGTTGTCAATAAGCCAAAGGGAATGGTTGTTCACCCAGCCCCAGGCAATAATGATTCAACACTTGTAAATGCCTTGCTTGCATATTGCGGTGACTCACTTTCTGGAATAAATGGTGTTCTCAGACCAGGTATTGTGCATCGAATAGATAAAGATACAAGTGGTTTGCTGATAGTTGCAAAGAATGATTTTGCACACAGAGGACTCGCTGAACAGATTAAGGAACACAGCTTTACAAGAAAATATCAGGCGGTTGTTTATGGTAATTTGAAAGAGGATAATTTCACCGTAGATTTACCAATAGGCAGACACCCAAAAGATAGAAAAAAGATGGCTGTAACCTATAAAAATAGTAAAAATGCGATTACCCATGTAAAGGTTCTTGCGAGATATAATGGTTTTACTCATATTGAGCTTACTTTAGAAACAGGCAGAACGCATCAAATCAGAGTTCATATGGCACAGCTTGGACACCCTGTTGCTGGAGATATTGTATATGGACCTGCAAAAAATCCGATAAAGTCATTAAATGGCCAATGTTTACACGCATATTATATCAGCTTTGAGCATCCAAGAGATAAGCGTATAATAACAGTAGAAACCGAATTGCCAGAATATTTCCAAAAATTTTTGGATACTTTAATTAGCTAACGAATTTCCAAAATTCTAATAAGATATTTAAAAGTTTCGCTCAAGCCTTTTGTGGGTTTTAAGGGCAAAGTTTTTAATATTTTTAAAAGATACAAGGCTTGATTTTCGAGCTTTGTATCTTTTTTGTGCTTTAAGGCAAAAAGTATCAAATTTCGACAAAAGTTTTTCTCAATGGATTATAAAAATTGCAATTTTTTAAGAAAAAATATGTTATTATTTTGTAGTAATTTCAAGATTTTTTGTAATTTTATTGTTACAAATTTGCCTGAATTACTTGAAATGATAAGAGAGTTGTTATATAATTGTAATGGATAAAATTTAATAAGGAGAGTTTCTATATGCACGCAAAAAAGGTTAGCACCAGAAGTTAAGCCGTCGAAACCACAATTTGCACTAAGAACTAAAATTATTGCTTCTTTTTTGTGCGTTTATGCTTGCAGCTTCTGTGACAGTTACAGCTATACCGACAACCACAGCAGATGCCAATACATATGTTATGGCAACTTCTACAGTATATCTTAATGTGAGGGAGTCGGCAACAACATCTTCAGCTGTCATTACTACGATAGACCCAGACACCAAGGTTACTATTATTGATAATAAAGATAGTGAATGGGTTCATGTTAAGCTGAGCGACGGAAGAACAGGTTATTGCTTTGCAGAATATCTTGAAATAGATGAAGTTTCTATTAAGCTTTCATTATCCTCAAGAGATCTTGCGATAGGAAGTACCAGAGGCATAAGCGTTAAATCAACTTGTGATAAGAGCAAGATTGTATGGACAAGTTCTAATAAGAAGATTATGACTGTCGATAGTAACGGCATTATGAAAGGCGTTTCAGCGGGAAAGGCTATATTAACCGCTACAAATCCACTTACTGGAGGGTAGTGCAACAGCCAAAATTACTGTTAAAAACCTGATTATGATAAGGTTTATATTGATAATCCGCCAAAGGAGATTTCAATAGGAAGTTCAGTTAAGATTAACGCAAGAGCCTCTAAAGAGGGCGGAAAGGTTTATTACAATATTTCCGATTCAAGCATAGCAAAAATTTCATCAACAGGTGTTGTTACAGGTCTTAAAGCTGGCAAGGTGAAAATAAGAGCTAATGATAGCACAGGAACAATTTCAAAATGCATTTATATTAATATTGTAGAACCAGTTGCAACAAGTGTTTCACTTTCACCCTCAAACGCTAAGGTTGCAGTTGATGCGAAAAAAAACATTAACTGCTAAGGTTTCACCAGTTGCTGCTGATGTTACTTATAAATCATCAGACCCGACAACAGTTAGGGTTGTTCAGTCTGGTGAATATAAGGGTATGAGCGAAGGTACTGCAACAATATCAGCTTCAAATTCACAAGGCGAGATTCTTGCAACAACTAAGATTACAGTTAAGTATCCTGATTATAGTTCAATTTCACTTACAAATTCACCAACATCTGTTACAGTTGGAAAAATCTTTAATGTAGGAGCTAAAACATCAACAGGAAGTGGCAACATCTATCATAGGTCAAGTAATATATCGGTTGCAACAATTTCAGCAGATGGTACTGTTAAGGCACTCAAAGAGGGTGTAGCAAGAATCTATTCATATGATGATACAGGTTCTGTTTATAACAATTTCAATCTTAAAGTTGTACCAAATTCAAGCGTTACACTTTCTAAGACATCAGCTTCAATATCAAGAGGCGAAAATGTTAAGCTTACCGCAAAAGTCAAGCCTTCAGGCTCAGTAATATGGAGTTCGAGCAATACATCAGTTGCAACAGTAAGAAATGGTGTTGTCAGTGGTCTTAGAAATGGTACAGCAACAATTACAGCTAAAACCTCCGCTGGAGCAACAGCAAGCTGTAAGGTTACAGTTAAAGATGTTTACTCAAACGGCAGGATTTCACTTAATCAAAATTCCGCAACAGTAAACAGAACAAGAACACTTTACCTCGAAGGTTATGCTTCATCAGGAATAACATGGACAAGTAGTGACCCTTCAATAGCAACTGTTTCTGATGGCTTTGTTACAACAAAAGAAGTTGGTCAAGTTGCTATTACAGCCAAAGATTCAAGTGGAAATAAATCAGTTTGTGTAGTAAATGTTCTTGCAGCTACTCCACTGAAATTCACTTATACAAATCCAAATTCCGCAACGCTTAATTCAACAGTAACCTTCGTTGCTATTACAGATAAGAAACGCAAAGCTGTTAAATTCAATGTTACTATTGGTGATAAAAACATATGTTGTCAATGCTACTTCTAAAACAGAAGATGGCAATGATTACATATGGAAGGGTACTCTTAAGATGACAAAGGCAGGAACATTTAACTATACTGCTTACGCATATCTTAATAATAAATGGAGTACTTGTAGCGATGCTAAAGGAACAGTATTTGTTTCTAAGGTTACAAGTAAGAGTTCAACAGCTATTCAGAACCTCAGAGCAAGTAATGATTTGATTTCATTTATCGCAGAAAAAGAAGGTTTCCTCTCTCATTATGAGCGTGACCAAATGGCATATGACCCAGTTCCAACAGTTGGATATGGTGTAGTTGTTTATCCAGGTGATATTTTCTATAATTCACTCACAAAGAACGAAGCTTATGCTTGGTTGGTTAAGGAGGTTAATGAGGGTGCTTATACAAGTGCAGTAAATAGATTTTCTAAGAACAACAACATAAAAATAAATCAATATCAATTTGATGCTCTTGTAAGCTTCTCATATAACCTTGGCACAGGCTGGACATATGGTGGTTGGGATATTTACGATTTACTAACATCTTATAGCGACCTTAATCATGTCAATCAAACAAAGCTCGTAAATACATTTGCAGTTTATCATCATGCAGGAGGTCAACTCTATTGGGGACTATATTATAGAAGAATAGACGAGGCTGAGATGTTCCTTAAAGGAGATTATATTTCAGATGGCTATAAGAATAAATATGGTTTCAATATAAGCACCTGTTGTGTTTAAAATTTAAAATTTATTAAAAGGAAAATCACGATTGTTGATTTTCCTTTTTATTTATATCATATCTGAATTTTTAAAATTAAAAGCTTCATTTAATTTTTTTAAGTCTATTTTGAATTATAAAAATAATGTTGAAGGTTTATATTATATATTGAAAAATCTGTTTAAATTTGATATTATAAATTGGGTAGTATATACATTTTATGAACTTTGTTTCAGGAGGGGAAATATTAATGATAAATAAAATTCATGATGAAGAAATAAGAATTTTAATTTCTGATAGCAATCCTGAAAATCGTAAGGCTTTTTCTAAAGCTCTTAAAGAAAAATATTTGATTATAGAGGCGGAAAATGGCGCTGAAACATTACGCGTTTTGGTCGAAGAGAATTATAGTATAGACCTTATGATTATTGCGAATAAGCTTTCTGATAAAACACTTGTTGATATTCTTAAAGATTTAAAAAATAACTACTATTTGGAAGATACTCCTGTTATGCTTATTGCGGACGGTATTCAGGAAGATATTCAAGATATGTATGATATGGGTGTTCTCGATTGCATTTCAACTGATATGACTAAGGAGGCTATTCTCAGAAGAGTTGAAAATGCTTTAATGCTTACTATAAAACAAAGAAGTTTTATACACATTATGCGTGAGCAAAAGAAAGAATTTATAGATGGTGATATTCAAATTCAAAATATAGACCAACTCACTGGAACATTTAACATTGATGGTTTTCGTAAGCGTGCAAAATATCTTATAGAGCATAATCCAAACGAAAGTTACGCTGTATGGTTTTGCGATATAAAGAAATTCAAATTTGTAAACGACTTGTTTGGATATGAAATTGGTGATAGACTTATAAGATATTGGGCTGGGCTTGTTGTCAAGCTTCTTGGAGATAATGAAGTTTGTGGAAGATTTTCTGGCGATACCTTGGTTTCACTTACAAAATTTAGAAGTGAAGAAGATATTCGCAAAAACTTTGAAATGGTTTGTGAAAAAGTCGGAAACTATCTTATAAGACCTGGCGTCAATTATAGTGTAGAGATTGCAGCAGGTATATATAAACTAAAGCCCGAGGATATGAGCAATCCAAATATAAATCAAATGATCGACTGGGCAAATGTTGCACAAAAAAGCGTTAAAAATACCAGCGGAAATCAGCTTGGAATTTTTGGTAAAGAGATGTGGTATAAACAATGGAGAGAACTTGTGATAAGTCAAAGCATAGAAAGTGCTTTAGAAAACGGTGAAATTTCCGTATGGCTTCAGCCACAGTTTAATTTTGTTACAAATAAAATTATTGGTGCAGAGGCTCTTTGCAGATGGACACATAATTCATTAGGTTGGATTTCTCCAGGAGAGTTTATACCTATTTTGGAAAGAACAGGACAAATCTCACAGCTTGATTACTATATTTGGGAGCAGGCTTGCAAACTTATGCGAAAATGGCTTGACCAAGGAAGTTTTATTCCTGTTTCTGTTTCTGTCAATATTTCACGAATTGATTTGCTTGATGATAAAATAGATAATCGTCTTGTTGGCTTACTTGAAAAATATAATATTCCGGCATCTATGTTAAGGCTCGAAATTACAGAAAGTGCATATATGAGCAAGCCAGAGGTTCTTATAGATATTGTCAATAAGCTTCATGAGCTTGGGTTCACTGTTGAAATGGACGATTTCGGAAGTGGATTTTCTTCTCTTAATATGCTCAAAGAGGTTCAGGTTGATGTACTTAAAATGGATCTTAGATTTTTGCAAAATCAAGACAATAGCGAAGGCGGTAAGGGCAGAAAAATCATCAAAGCAGTTATTCGTATGGCACATGAGCTCACTATTCCTGTTATTGCAGAAGGTGTAGAGACAAAACAGCAGGCACTCTTTTTTGAGCAGTGTAGGCTGTGCTTTTATGCAGGGGTATTATTTTTCAAAGCCTTTGAAAGTTCCAGAATTTGAAAAGCTTGTAAAATCAATGATTGAAAAAGGCAAAAATAACAAAATTAAAGATATGGATTCTATTATAGAAAATGATATTCAGGAAAACTCTGCAAGGATTATTCCTCTTAAATACTCTCATTATCTTTTAACACCTGATTTTAAATTGGCAAAGTGCGACGCTAATTTTACAGAAATAACAGGTTATACTTGGGAAGATATTATAGAAAATCAGCTTACACAATATGATTTGATTTTAGAAGAAGAAAGAGCGGTTTATCGTAAGATAATAGATGATACTCTTAAAGATTCTAAAGAAGTTTATCTCAAGCATAGAATTAAACGCAAAGACGGAACGGCAGTTTTTGTTAATTGCTTAGGTCACCCTGCAATAAATGGCTATACTGGAGAACATTGTTTTGCGGTGAGAATAGTTGCAGATATGACAGAAAAATAATTGAAAATGATTTAAATTAAGCCCATATCATAAAGCTATTATGATACGGGCTATAATTATATATTGTACATTTTACAGAAAATGTGATATAATAACTTTAAATATCATAATTCAATTACCCTAAAAATAAAGTCTTACATTTTTGGAAAATAAAATTTTGACCAAAAGAGGTTTTTGCATTGAAAAAAAGAATAACATTCGTTGTTGCATTGGTTCTTTTGCTTACAACGATTTTTGTCTTACCTCTTACAAGCACTGTAAAGGAGCAAGAGGAGGATAAGACCATATATAAATCCTCACTTGTTATAAACGATGAAGTTAATACTGAAGATAAGATAGAATTTATCAGTAAAGATGAAGAATCTACTATTCCATATAAAGATACAGATATAGTTAGTGTTACAGCAGAGCTTGCCACTGCATCAATAAGTGAAAGCTATTTAAAATCTACACAAAAACAAAATCTGCAAAAATATATTTCTGATGAACAAACAAAAAAACTTCTTGCCAATATTAAGAATGAACAAACAAAATTTATAAACTCGCTTGAAAATATAATAGGAAAACAAGAATCAGATAGAATAAGTTTAACTTCTGTTGTTATGAATTCGGTATCTTTTAGCTGTGAATATGGAAAGCTTTTCCGAAATTAAAAAGCTTGATAATATTAAGCGTATCTATCTTTCTATAAAGCTTAATCCTTATGAAGATATTGAAAATGAGTCAACTCCTGTATCTAACAATGAAGATATAAGTGAAGACTTAGAAGAAACAGAATTGACAGGTTCAGGAACAGTTACAGCGATTCTTGATACTGGCTTTGATACTAATCATGAAATTTTTACACTTGATGCAGAAAATGGAAAATATAAGCAAGATGATTTTATGTATCTTATTTCTAATCTTCGAGCTTGTGTAAGTGGAGAATTTGCACCAACTACATTATATATAAGCCAAAAGCTATTATATGCTTATGACTATGTTGATAATGATACTAATGTTATTTCTGATAATTGCGAGCATGGAACTATGGTTGCAGGAATTATCGGAGGTAGCACAGAGAATATTTCTTCTGCAAGCAATGCTTATAACAGTCAGCTTTTACTTATGAAATGTAGTTCTGATTCATCAAAAGTGGCAGATAGTACAGTTATCTTAAGTGCAATAGAGGATTCTCTTATTTTAGGTGCGGATATTATAAATATAAGCTATGGCAGTGAAAAAATGCTTGATAATGATTTTGCGGCAAGCTTTAATGATATGTTTGAGAGAATTCATAAATGTGGAACAGCAGTTGTAATGCCTGCTGGTAACCTCGGAAAATCTGATTCTGAAAGTGCTATTGAAGATGGTACAGCATCACCGATAGCTTCACTTTCAAGAGTTATTTCTGTTTCATCTGCAGAGGGAAAAAATAACTATTCCCCATTTTTCCTTTATAATGATGAAAGAATAGAATATACATTGCCAAAGTGCTCTAACAGTAAAAGTGAATACTCTTTTTATAATATAAATGATGGAGATTATGATTATGTTATATATAATGATAATCTAAAAAATGATGGAGATATTGAACTTAAAAACAAAGTGATTTTCGTATCTGATAAGCAAGAAGATATAGAATCTGCTATAAATCTTGCTGAGCAGAAAGGTGCTTTTAGCATTAGTGATTTTTGGTGATGATAAGACGAAACTTACTGAAACTACAGTAGTTCCAACTGCGATTGTAAAGGATACATCAATTAAAGATTTTGAGGAATCTGGTGGAATAAGAATTTCAACAGAATATATTCTTATAAGCGATAATGAAAACTACAAAAAGATTTCTTCAAATGCGTCTTGTGGTTCTAATGGAAGTCTTTCGATAAATCCGTTGCTTGCTGAAACTTCACCAAGCTATTCTTCAATTCCGAATAATCGTTATGGCACAGCAAATGGCTCATCGTTTTCATCAGCACTTGTTTCTGGAAAGCTTGCACTTCTGAAAGAATATATCAATAAGGATAAACGCTTTGAAAATTATTCCGCAGAGCAGAAAAATGACCTTGCATATAAGCTTATAACAAGTACAGCTGATATTATTAACGATAGAGATGATACAGCAAAAGAAGCTGTCAGAATGCAGGGAGCAGGACTTGTTAATTTAGATAATGCTTTAAGTGCAAATGCTTATATTTCAAGCGGTTTTACTGTTCTTGGAAGCAGTGATATTGGTTCATATGAAATCAAGCTTGATATTACTAATATAACTAATAAAAAAATTACTCTAACACCATCACTTATACTTTCTTCTGAAAGATATGATTCAAAGAATAAAAAGACATATCGTGAGGATATTATAAGCAGTAATTATCTTTCAAGTTTTATTGTAGATGATAAAGAAGTGGATGCTATAAGTATTGATGCGAATAAAACTAAAACTGTTACTGTTAAAATTAAGCTCAATTCAGCTTTTATCCTTGAACAAAAAGCTTATTTTTCAGCAGGATTTTATCTCGATGGATATGTTTATTTTTCTCAAGAAGCTGATGTGACAATCAGTTCGTCATTACTTGGTTTTGTTGGAAGCTATACGCAGGAAAGTGCTTTTGGCAGCTTTATATATGATAGCAATGAAAAGGTCGATAAACAAAGCAGTTATCTTTATCTCTCAACTAATAATGAAGAAGAATTTAATTATTCTATGTTGCTTGGTTATAATAAATTCACTAAGCTTTTTGATGAGAAAAATATTTCATTTAATGCAAATACCTTGAAAACCGCTTTGAATAATTCATTAGCTACAAATCCTACATTATACATACGCTCGCTTGCTAAGAGAAATCTTATTGATTTTAAGTGTGTTATAAAGAACGAGAGTGGAGCTATAATATATGAAAGCGAACCGTTTAACAGAAACAGGGCAAATTCTGATGAGGATTCTACTTCAATAAATACCGCACTTTCGTCACTTAGCAATGGAAAATACATTCTTACAATAAGTGGTAAGATAGAGGAATCTAAGGGAAATATTTCAGAACAGAAAAGAAGCTTTGAATTTAATGTTGATAACAAAACCAAGCAAAACATCATATAAGACATATTTTGCAGATAAGAAAACTTATCTTGAGATTTCGGGATATGATAATAATGCAATACAAGGCTTTGATATATATGTTGCAGTTTATAATGGCAAAACAGGAAAGTATGAATATAGCAGCTCTATATATAACCTTATGGAAGATGCTAAGATAGGCTTTGATAAAGATTCTATTATTTATGTTGGTCATAAATCTGATTCTAACGGAAACACTACCTTTACTTATGACATTACAAAGCTGAAGGTTGCACTTAAAAAGCTTGCTGAGAAATATGACGATGATGAGAAGCTACTTAAAATCTCTCAAAATAAGGTTGCTTTTGCGGCGTTGGATTATGCTTATAATATTTCAGATATTAAACTTTGCGACACTATTGTATATGATGACCTTAAACTTAAGTTTGTTGATAAAAACGGAAAGGCTATAAGCGGAGTTGAAGCTGAAATAAATTCAAAAAGCTTTACATCTGATGAAAATGGAAAGATTGTTTGTGCAAATCTTCCGGCAGGTGAATACAATGTTAAGCTTACCAATATTCCAGATAAGCTTTGTGTTGAGAAAAATCCATTTAAGGTATCTACCGGAGAGAGTTCAGAAAATTTTGTTATTACGATAAGGCTTATGCCTCAGGGAACTTATAAAGAGAGTAAAGATGAATCGTCAGCAATCCAGCAATCTGGCGGTAATCGTGATGAACAAAAGCCAAGTAAGGAACTGAATCCGATAGAACAACCTGATGATGCAGATAATTCTATTTATGCTTTGATATTTGTTGCGTCACTTCTTGCTATAAGTATTGCATCATTCTTAATTAGCAGAAAAAAATTTAAACATTAAATTTGGTTTTTAAAGACAGAAAGCTCATTCTGGGCTTTTCTGTTTTATTTATCACTTTAAAAAAAATGTAGGCTCAAAAATTAAAAGTTGATTAGCTAATAGTTAGTTTATTATATTTGTTTATTAAAAAGTTGTCAGAAAATTGTTAGCGATTTTTTGAGATTTCTTAAACATCTATTAACAATATTTTTGCTGAAATATGTTAGAATATGTTGAAAAAAAGGGGGATTTGTTTTGAAAAAATTGAGTATTGTTAAGATTATATTAAGAGTACTATTTTCGTTGATATTTTTAGGATTGGCAATCTGGTTTATACTTCCTATGAGAGTTGCTATTTTTGATATTGGCAATTTACTTGGATTATTTTTATCTATATGTGGTCTTGCAGTTTCTGTTTTTTGGAATAAATTTAAAAGTATTTGTAAGAAAATCAGCAGTAGAAAGCTTGGAAAATGTATACTTGTGATTATTACTTCTTTAGTTACTATTGGAGTTTCATATGTTGTGGTTATTAGTGGATTTATGATTGCAGCGGCGTTAAAAGCTCCGAACGAAAATTCTACGGTAATTGTACTTGGTTGTAAGGTTAATGGGAAAAATCCAAGTCTAATGCTTTCAAAGAGGCTTGAGGCTGCATATGAATACTTAAATGAAAATAAAAATGCAGTCTGTATTGTTTCGGGTGGAAAAGGCTCTAATGAGGAAATAAGTGAAGCTCAATGTATGTATAATTATTTAACTGAAAAGGGAATAGCTTCTGATAGAATAATTATGGAGGATGAATCTACTACTACTTCGGAAAATCTTGAGTTTTCTAAGAAAATTATTGAGGAAAAAGGATATAACAAGGATATTGCGATAGTTACAGACGGTTTCCACGAGTTTAGAGCAAGTATGCTTGCTAAAAAGTTGGTTTAAATCCTACTGGTGCGGTGAGTGCCGATACACCGTTATACCTTCTTGCAACATATCATTTCAGAGAAACAATAGCAATCGCTAATGAGGCAATCTTTGGATAAATATTTTAAATTTAAAATAAATTAAAAGCAAGTGGTGGCTTATGCTATCACTTGTTTTTTTTGTTATGCTTGTGGAGGGGACAGTTTATAAATTGGTTAAAATCTTTGTATCAGTAAATATATAAAAATGCACAAAAAGATTAAACAGATTGACAATAAAATGATTGAGTGATATAATAAATATGTAAAAATATGGAGTTTTCTGTATTTTTTAGAAAAATAAAGGCGGTGTTAGCGATGGTTAATGTTTTTGGAAAGAAAGTTGTTAGTTCTGTTTTGGCAGTGCTTATTCTCCTTTCAGTATTTTTGACATTACCTATGACAGCAGAAAATGTAAATGCAGCGGTTTCTGCTCCAACAAATTTAAAAGTAACAGAGTATTCAGACAAAGCTGCAAAACTAAGTTGGTCTAAGGTTGCTGGTGTAACAGGTTATTTGGTCTATTATAGTAAGGATAATTCAAATTTCACTAAGCTAAAGACTATCAATTCACAATCTACAACATCTTATACAGTTGGTGGACTTACAGCAGGAAAAGCTTATTATTTCGCTCTTATCTCTTATACTAATATTAACGGAAAAATTACAAAAAGTGAAAGAACATCTTCTCTTAAAATTACTGCAACAAGCAGTTCATCAGTTCCAGCACCATCAAATCTTAAAGTTGCTGAATATTCAAACAGTGCAATTAAGTTGACATGGACTAAAGCATCTGATGTAACAGGATATTATGTTTATAGAAGTACAGACGGAAAAAAATACTCAAAAATAAAGACGCTTAAAGCCTCAACAACAGCTTATACAAATACTTCTCTTACAGCTGGCCAGAAATATTATTACTCTATTGCATCATATAAGAATACTTCAACAGGTGCAGTAGCTATTGGCCCAAAGAGTAGTGCTATAAATATAACTACAACAAGCAGTTCATCAGTTCCAACACCATCAAATCTTAAGGTTGCTGAATATTCAAACAGTGCAATTAAGTTGACATGGACTAAAGCATCTGATGTAACAGGATATTATGTTTATAGAAGTACAGACGGAAAAACATACTCAAAAATAAAGACGCTTACAGCTTATACAACAACTTATACAAATACTTCTCTTACAGCTGGCCAGAAATATTATTACTCTATTGCATCATATAAGAATACTTCAACAGGTGCAGTAGCTATTGGCCCAAAAGAGCAGTGCTGTAAATGCTTTAACAATAAGCAGTTCAAAATTATCATATCCATCAGGATTTGCGGTTAAAGAGGTTGCTACTGATGCTATAAAGCTTGTTTGGAATAAATCATCTAATGCTTCAGGATATTATATATATAGAAGCATTGATAATAAAAATTTCAGCAGGATAAAAGCATTACCATCTTCATCAACTTCATATACTGATATAGCTCTTTACTTAGATACTACATATTACTATAAGATAGTTTCTTATGTTAATGCTAATGGTTCAATAGGTTTAAGTGCTAAAAGCCCAGCAGTTAATGCAAAAACTACTTCAACTTCAGTTAGTTTTACTTCAAAAACTTCAACCTCAACTACTATAACGCTAAAATGGGATTATCCATCAGCGACAGGCTATCAGATTTATAGACTTGATATAAATACTGGAAAATATGTAAAAATTGCATCAACTTCAGCTAAGTCATATACTGATAAAAATTTGTCATCAGATAGATATTATAATTATAAAGTAAGAGCTTATTTGGTATCTGGAGGAATAACAACATACTCACCTTATAATAGCGTTAGTGTAAGAACTTGTTTGCCAGCTGTTAAGGATTTTAAGGCGGTTTCACAGACAGACATATTATTCTGTAAAGCTTAATTGGATAAAACAAAATGGGGCAGTGAATTATGAGATTTATCAGCTTAGTCCAGATTCACAAGTATATAAATTAATAACAACCTTAAATTCTGATGCTACAAGCTATATGGTAGATAATCTTACTGTTAATACAACATATAAATTTAGAATCAGAAGTGTATCTTCGAGCAAAAGCTATAGTGATTATTCTACTTTAAGTATTACAACATTGGGTGCAACAGATGATATTATAAAAGCTAATGAACTATATGATGAGATAAACAAATATAGAAAATCAATAAATTTAATGCAACTTAAAAGAGATGTCTCTCTTGATTCTATTGCGATAACAAGAGCAAAAGAAATAAGTCAATGCTTCTCTGATAATCGACCAGATGGCACAGGTTGGAATACATTGTTGGAAGAAGAGGGTCTGGGGGATTATAGATTTGCAGGAGAAAACATTGCAAAAGGAATGCCAGACTCAGCATCTGCCGTAAGTGTATGGCTAAACAGAAGTGTAGAAGGAGGTAATATCAGAGAGGCTATATACACAAAAATCGGTGTAGGTGTATATTGTTATAGAGGAGTTTATCATTATGTGGCTATATTCTATCGCCCAATGAAAGGATAAATTCTAAATAAAATTATGCGAAAAGTCTTGACAAAACACAGAAATCAGTATATACTATTTGAGTACAACAAAGTAAAGCGGTACGCTTTCACCTATGAGGTTTAGCTGTCATGGGTCAATAACTATTCTGTGAGAACTTTTTGCGTTCTCTGATTATGCTTATTGACGCACGGATAGCTACGGCTGTACCGTGCGTTTTCGTTTTATAGTTATGTGTGGAGGTGCTTTAACATAGGCAAGCAGGAACTTCAGATAAATGAAGAAATTCGTGACAAAGAGCTGCGTATTATCGGCTCAAACGGTGAACAACTCGGAATTATGTCCGCTTCTCAGGCTTTATCTAAAGCTGAAAGTATGAATCTCGATCTCGTTAAGATTGCTCCTCAGGCAAAACCCCCAGTCTGTAAGATTATGGACTACGGAAAATATCGCTTTGAGCAGGCTAAGCGAGAGAAAGAAGCAAGAAAAAATCAACATGTTGTTGATGTTAAAGAAATTCGTCTTTCGCTCAATATTGATACCCATGACTTTAACACTAAGCTGGCTCATGCAAAGCGTTTTGTTGAGGCTGGAAACAAAATTAAGGTTTCTATACGCTTTCGTGGAAGAGAAATGGGACACCCTGAGCTTGGTATGGATGTAATGCAGAAATTTGCAGAATCTTGTGCAGAATTTGCGAATATTGAAAAACCAGCAAAGCTTGAGGGACGCAGTATGCTTATGTTCTTAGGACCGAAAACAAAGTAAACCGATTATTCGGAACTAAAAACTATATAAGTGCTTTCTTTATGGGAGCAAATCAGAACAATAAGGAGGAGCAATAAAATGCCCAAGATTAAGACACACAGCGGAGCAAAAAAACGTTTTAAGCTTTCAAAGAGCGGTAAGGTTATCCGTGCTCATGCAAACAAAAGCCACATCTTAAACAAGAAAACAACAAAGCGTAAGAGAGGTCTTAGAAAGACTGCTGTTGCTGATAAGACAAATACAGCACAAATCAAAGACTCATTCCTTACAAATAATTTAAGAGTATTACCGATTAGAACGGTTTAATGCACAAAACGGAGGTATTATATAAATGGCACGAGTAAAGGGTGCGTTGGCTACACGCAAAAGAAGAAAAAAGACACTAAAGCTCGCTCGCGGTTATTGGGGTGCAAAGAGCAAGCATTTTAAGATGGCTAAGGAAGCCGTAATGAAGAGCGGCAACTATGCTTATATCGGTCGTAAACAGCGTAAGAGAGATTTCAGAAGACTCTGGATTACTCGTATTTCTGCAGGCTGCCGTGTAAACGGTGTTAACTATTCAACATTTATGAACGGTCTTAAGAAGGCTGGCATCACACTTAACAGAAAGGTTCTTTCTGAGATTGCTATTGCTGACCCACAGGCTTTCACAGCTCTTGTTGAGAAGGCTAAGGCTGCTTTATAATTAAATTCAATGCACCTAAGTTTGCTCTTAGGTGCATTTATTTATATTATATTGAAAAGGATTTTTAATATGAAAAATATAATTTTAATAGGTATGCCAGGCTGTGGAAAAAGTACTGTGGGCGTAATTTTAGCTAAGATTATAGGATATTCCTTTCTGGATTCAGATTTGCTTATTCAGGAAAAAGATGGCAGACTTTTAAGCGAAATAATATCTCAGGAAGGTTTAGACGGCTTTAATAAGATAGAAAATAAAATAAATGCTTCGATAGATGTAAGTCGTTCTGTTATTGCGACAGGCGGAAGTGTTATTTATGGCAAAGAAGCTATGGAGCATTTTAAGAAAATAGGAATAGTTGTATACATAAGACTTCCTTTATGAAGAAATTGCAAACAGACTTGGTGACCTTACACAGCGTGGAGTTTCTATAAAAGAAGGACAGACTTTGCTCGACCTCTATAATGAACGCATTCCGCTATATGAAAAATATGCAGATGTTATAGTTGATGAGAATGGTATGGCAATACCTGAAACAGCATTATATATAAAAGAGAAGTGCAATGAATATGATAACAAGCAGAGATAATCCCAATATTAAAGAAATTATTAAGCTGCAAAAAAGTGCAAAGCAAAGGAGAGATGCAGGCCTTTTTACTGTTGAGGGTGTAAGACTTTGCAGAGATGCGGCTTTATCAGGTGCAAAAATAAATAAGCTTGTATATACAAAACAAGCTATGGAAAAATATTCGGACGATTTCAAGTTAATATCGGATTCTGGCTGTGAAAAAATTGAAGTCAGTGCCGATATTTTCTTGAAAATTTCCGATACAAAATCGCCGCAAGGCTTGCTTTGCGTTATTTCTATGCTTGACAAAAGCATTTTAGTTGATAAAATAGAAAATACGGGGCGTTATGTTGCTTTGGAAAATATCAGCGACCCGTCTAATCTCGGAACTATACTTAGGACGGCAGAAGCGTTAGGTCTTGATGGAATAATACTTTCGGAAGATTGCTGTGATGTTTATTCGCCTAAGGTCGCAAGGGGAAGTATGGGGGCTGTGTTCAGAATGAAATTCTGCATTGCTGAAAACTTTACTGAGTTTATTTCTGAGCTTACTAAAAAAGGAATAAAAACATATGCCGCAACTCCGAGAGATGCTGTGTCTGTTACTGAACTTGATTTAAAGAGTGGAATGGTACTTATAGGAAATGAGGGTGCGGGTCTTACAGATGAAACTATTTCTGCCTGCTCACAAAGAATTAAAATTCCTATGGGAGGAAGGGCTGAATCACTTAATGCGTCTGCTGCTGCGGCTATTTTGATGTGGGAACTTATCAGAAGTAAGTGATATGTTGCTGTGTGGAGGAATACTCTTGAGAAAAGATATAATATACTATCTGTGGCTGCAATGTGTATTTGGTGTTAATAATATTGCCTTTAAAAATGGTATGTCTTTTTTTAATACAGCCGAAGTTTTTTATAATGCTTCAGAGTATGATTATAAAATCTGCGATTGCTTCACGCCTAATATTATAAAAAAGCTTATGAATAAGGATTTGTCTAAGGCAAGGAAAATTCTTAATGATTGCGAAAAGCTTGGATATGACATAATAACATATGATGATGAGCTGTTTTCTGATAAGCTTCGTGCTATTTCTGCACCACCTGTTTTACTTTATGTTAAGGGTAAAATGCCTAAGCTTGACGGGAAATTGTCTGTTGCTATGGTGGGTTCAAGAAATGCAACAAGTCAAGGATTAAATGCAGCGAATGACTTTGCGTTTTCATTTGCTGAATCGGGGGCAACAGTTGTCAGCGGAGGTGCATTTGGTGTTGATACAGCCTCACATAGAGCTGTGCTTAATGCCTATGGAACAACTATAAGTGTTCTTGGCTGTGGAATAGATGTTGGGTATCCTATGGAAAATATTCCAATGTATGAGAAAATTGCAGAAAATGGTGCAGTTGTTTCGGAATTCCCACCAGGGTATCCGCCTATTGCAAAGAATTTTCCTCTTAGAAATAGAATAATCTGTGGACTTTCTGATTGTACACTTATTGTTCAGGCAGGAGAAAAAAGCGGTGCTTTAATAACGGCAAACGACGCTATTAAAGAGGGAAGAAAGCTTTTTTCTATTCCGGGAAGTATTTTTTTCAGAGAAAATAAAGGCTCTAATGAGCTTTTAAGGCTTGGATATTCAGCAGCAATAGAGCCAAATGATATTTTAAATTGGTATGATACTAAAAAGAATAACTTGAATTATTTTGCGAAAATAGATTATAATGAAAAAGTTGAAAAAATTCGTAAGCCGATTTTTGTTGAAGATAGTGTAGACAGCACTTCTGATTTTGCGATTGAAGAATCAAAACCAGAAGAAAAACCTATAAAAAAAATTCCGACAGATGTTTCGGAAGCTTCTAAAAAGGTATTTATGGTGCTGAGTGATGAGCCTGTGACAACTGATTATATTTCAGCGAAAACGGGTATGCCTATACACGAATTACTTTCGGCTCTTACTGAGCTTGAAATTTTTGGCTACATAGAATCAGTTGTCGGAGGTAAATATATAGCAAAAGGCTGATTTTAAGATAACATAAATATTGCATTAAATTTATATTACGGAGGAAACTTGAGTGTCAAAGCTAGTTATTGTTGAGTCACCTGCAAAGGCTAAGACAATTAAAAAATATTTAGGTTCGGGCTATGAGGTAGTTGCCTCAATGGGTCATATAAGAGATTTGCCCGAAAAGCGTTTAAGTGTTGATATAAGACACGGCTTTAAGCCAAAGTATGATATAATTAAGGGAAAGGAAGAACTTGCAGAAGAACTTAAAAAAGCGTGCTGCAAAAAGTGAAGAGATTTTTCTTGCAACCGACCCCGACCGTGAGGGAGAGGCTATTTCTTGGCATCTTGCATATTTGCTAGATTTGCCACTTGATGAGAAAAACCGTGTTACATTTAATGAAATTACGCAGACAGGTGTTACAAATGGTATGGCGAATCCACGCTGTATAGATATAGACCTTGTTAATGCACAGCAGGCAAGGCGCATTCTTGATAGACTTGTTGGTTATAAGCTTAGTCCGTTTCTTGCACAGAAAATCAGAAAAGGTCTTTCGGCAGGTCGTGTTCAATCTGTTGCAGTAAGAATTATTGTCGATAGAGAAGAACAGATTCGTGCATTTAAGCCTGAGGAATATTGGACTATTGATGCAAAGTTTATTCCAAAGGGTGAACGCAAGGCTTTTCCTGCATCACTTTATGATAATATCGAGGGAACACTTCGCATTAAGGATAAAAATAGTAGCATAAAGCTTGATATTCGCAATGAGGAAAAGGCTAATCAGATTCTTGCTGAACTTGAAAACGAAAGCTTTAAGGTTGGTAAGGTTAAAAACGGAAGAAGAACAAGAAAGCCTGCTCCACCGTTTATCACTTCAACTTTGCAACAGGAATGTTCAAGAAAGCTTGGTTTTCAATCTAAGCGTACAATGCGTATTGCTCAGGAACTTTATGAAGGCGTTGAAATCGAGGGAATGGGTGCAGTTGGTTTAATTACTTATATGAGAACTGACTCTCTAAGACTTTCTGATGACGCACTTAATGGTGCAAGAGATTATATTCAGCAGAGATGGGGAGATAAGTATCTTCCTGCTGAACCGAGAAAGTATAAATCTCGTTCAAACGCTCAGGACGGGCACGAAGCTATTCGTCCAACAACAATAGAGCTTTCACCTGATAAGGTTAAGGATAGCCTTACACCAGAACAATATAAGCTTTATAAAATTATTTGGGAGCGTTTTATTGCTTGTCAGATGTCTGACTGTATTCATAAGACAACATCAGCAGAAATTCTTGCAGGAAATTATATTTTTAAGGCATCGGGCTATCGTGTGGATTTTGATGGTTTTACAGTTCTTTATGTTGAAAGCAAGGATACTGATGAGGAAAGCGAACAAGAGCTTCCACCACTCAAAGAGGGTATGGAACTTCGTGTAAAGACTATTTCGCCAAATCAGCATTTCACACAGCCACCAGCAAGATATACAGAAGCGTCTTTGATTAAGGCTCTTGAGGAATATGGAATCGGCAGACCGTCAACCTACGCGGCAACTATTTCTACAATTACATCAAGAGAGTATGTTAAGCGTGAATCTAAAACCCTTATTCCGACTGAATTAGGAGAGGTTATAACTAAGCTTATGAAAGAGCGTTTTCCGAAGATAGTAAATGTAAAATTTACTGCTCAGATGGAAAGTGACCTTGATACTGTTGAAGAGGGTAAGTGCAAGTGGCAAGATTTGCTTGCTGATTTCTATGGTGATTTCGATAAAACTCTTAAAAAAGCTAAAGAGGAAATGAAAGATGTTAAGATAGAGCTTGAACAGGATAAAACCGACATTACTTGTGAGCTTTGTGGCAGACAAATGGTTGTTAAGTTCGGAAGATATGGTAAGTTTATTGCTTGCCCAGGTTGGCCTGAGTGTAAGAACATCAAGAAATTTGTTGTTAAGGCAGGAGTTCATTGTCCGAAATGTGGTGGAGATGTAATAGTAAAGAAAACTAAGCGTGGCAGAGTGTTCTATGGTTGTGAAAATTACCCTGAATGTGATTTTGTTTCTTGGTATATGCCATCAGAAGAAAAATGTCCTAATTGCGGAGCTGTTCTTTATAAGAAAGCTGGCAAGAAGCCAACTCTTTTCTGTCAGGCAGAAGGTTGCGGTTTCTCAAAGCCACTTGAAGAAGAAAATTGATTTTTAGCTGATATTGGAGTTTATATGGCAGCATAAAATAGCATACGAAATAAGCTAGAAAATGAATAGCTTGCACAATCACCGAGATGGCATATTTAATATTTTGTTACCTCGTATAGTAAAGTTCCAGACTATAATGGTCGTGTTGCTATTCGTTATGATGGCAAGAAGTATTCAGAACAGATTATTTTGATTGGGATAGGACTGCTTGGTTTAGTGATTTTTAGATTATGCAATGAATATCCTTATAAATCTCGCTTGGAATGTTGAAAAATAGCTAACAAGAAAATAATTAACAGTAGAAAATTTAGTCATAATATTTTTTATAATTACTTTAGCAAGTTTGATAATCAGAGTCTTGAAAAAAGCCTTAGCAGTGAAAATGCCATTGTAAGAATGTTGGCTATATTGGATAGATGGGTAGGAAAACTCAAACTAATTTCTATCGTTTGAGAATGAATGTGTAAAACCGAAGCTGAGATAAAGAATTATAAAAAATTATTCTTTGGCTTTAAAAGAGGTGAAATGATGTATATAAATGTAATTGGTGCGGGATTAGCAGGCTGTGAGTGTGCTTATCAGATTGCTAAGCGTGGCATAAATGTCAGGCTTTTTGAAATGAAACCAACAAAAAAGACAGCCGCACATAAGAGCGATTTATTTTGCGAACTCATTTGTTCAAACTCTCTGAAGGCACTTAGAATAGAAAGTGCCGCAGGTTTACTCAAGGAGGAAATGCGTAGACTTGATTCTCTTTTGATGAGATGTGCGGATAAGTGTGCTGTTCCTGCTGGAGGTGCTTTGGCAGTAAACAGAGATGATTTTTCTGCTATGGTGACAAAAGAAATCAGAAATAATCCGCTAATTGAAGTTATCGAAAAGGAAGTTACAGAAATTCCAAATGATGCGATTACTGTTATTGCGGCAGGACCTCTTGCAAGTGAAGTATTATCCGCAGAGATACAGAAAATCTGTGGCGGTGGATTGAGCTTTTTTGATGCGGCGGCTCCTATTGTGACGGCTGAAAGTATTGATATGGAAAAGGCATTTTTCGCCTCAAGATATGACAAGGGCGGAGATGATGCTTATATTAACTGCCCTATGAATAAAGATGAATATGAGGCTTTTTATGAGGCTTTGGTTTCAGCGGAAAGAACACCTTTGCATGGTGTAGATGTTCAGAATCCGAAGGTATATGAGGGTTGTATGCCTGTTGAGATACTTGCACAGCGTGGACACGATACACTTCGTTTCGGACCGATGAAGCCTGTCGGCTTGCGTGACCCGGAGAACAGGACACAGACCTTGGGCGGTTCTACAGCTTAGGACAGAAAATGCAGAAAAAATCGCTGTATAATTTAGTCGGATTTCAGACAAATCTGAAATTTCCAGAGCAAAAGAGAGTTTTCTCTATGATACCTGCTTTGCATGATGCGGAATTTATTCGATATGGAGTTATGCACAGAAATACTTTTCTTGATTCACCGAGAATATTAAATTCAGATTTTTCTATGAAAGAAAATGCAAATATTTTCTTTGCAGGACAGATTACGGGTGTAGAGGGTTATATGGAATCTGGTGCAAGCGGACTTATTGCGGGAATTAATGCAGTAAGACGACTAAATAATATCGAAACAGTAACTCTCCCAAAAGAAACAATGATAGGTGCTTTGTCACGATATATTGCAGATGAGAGTGTTAAGGATTTTCAGCCAATGGGTGCAAATATCGGAATACTTCCTCCACTTGAAGAAAAAATTCGTGATAAAAGAGAAAGAGCAGCTAAACATTCGACTTGTGCTTTAGATGCTCTTGAGAAAGTAAAGGTCGATTTCGCACTTGCTTAAAATTAAAAGAAAGGTTGGTAAATTGCAATGAAAATTATAGTTGACGCATTTGGCGGAGATAATGCACCTTTAGAAGTAATTAAGGGCTGTGTTAAGGCTCTTGAGGTTTATAATAATATTGAGATTATCCTTGTAGGAAGTAAGGAAATTATTGAAAAGACCGCAAAAGAAAATAATATATCAATCGCAGGAATCGGTATAGAAGATGCTCCAGATGTGATAACAATGGAGGACGAGGCAGGCGATATTATGAAGTCAAAAAATCAAAGCTCTATGGCTGTTGGCTTGAAGCTTCTTGCAAGTGGTGGTGCAGATGCCTTTCTTTCAGCTGGAAACAGCGGTGCTTTGATTATGGGTGCAACTATGATTGTTAAGCGTATTAAGGGTATTAAAAGACCTGCGTTTTCTCCGCTTATGCCAAAGGTAGAGGGACAAGTTCTTTTGATAGACAGCGGTGCAAATGTTGAGTGCCGTCCTGAAATGCTACAGCAATTTGGCATTATGGGTTCGGTTTATATGGATAAGATATGCGGAATTAAAAATCCTCGTGTTGCTCTCGCAAATGTTGGCACAGAGGACCACAAGGGCGGTGAGCTTCAGCACAAGGCTTTTGCATTGCTTAAAGAAGCACCGATTAACTTTATAGGAAACATAGAAGCAAGAGATATTCCGCACGATGCGGCTGATGTAATCGTTGCTGATGGCTTTACTGGAAATATTATCGTAAAGATGTATGAGGGTGTTGCATCTGCTCTTATGCTTAAAATTAAAGAGCTGTTTATGAAGAATTTTAAGACAAAGCTTGCGGCTGCACTTGTTCTTAAAGATATGAAAGAGCTTAAAGCATATATGGACTATAATAACTATGGTGCTGCTCCTATTATGGGTGTGGCAAAGCCTGTTCTTAAAACACATGGCAGTGCTAAGGCGGATACCTTTATCAGTGCGATTAAATCGGTTATAGATTATACAGAAAAAGATGTTATCGGAGAAATCCAGCGTGAGTTGGAGGTTCTGAAAAATGGAGGCTGATGAATTATGAATGCTCAAAGAAAAACTAACTTAGATGAGCTTGAAAACGCTATCGAATATAAATTTAAAAACATTAAACTTCTGAAAAATGCTTTGACTCATTCTTCATATGCGAATGAATCTAAGCACGGTGACAAAAGCAATGAAAGACTTGAATTTTTAGGTGACTCTGTTCTTAGTATTGTGGTTTCGGATTATATTTTTAAGAATTGTCCGAATTATCCGGAGGGCGACCTCAGTAAGCTGAGAGCGGCTCTTGTCTGTGAAAAGACATTATCTAAATTTGCAAGAACAATACACCTCGGGGATTTTATAAGATTAAGCCATGGAGAGGCAAATCTTCATGGTAATGAGCGTCCGTCAATTCTCGCAGACGCTTTTGAGGCACTTATTGCGGCTATCTACCTTGACGGAGGAATAGAACCAGCTGGAAGATTTATTATGGATTTTGTAAAGCCTGAAATAGATTCTCCGAGAAGTTTCAGTTTTAAGGATTATAAGACAATCTTACAGGAGATTATTCAGAAAAATCCTGAAGAAAAAATAACATATGTTCTTGTTGGCGAGAGTGGTCCTGACCACGATAAGCATTTTACTGTTGAGGTAAGACTTAACAGCAATAAAATCGGTAAGGGTGGCGGAAGAAGCAAGAAGGAAGCTGAACAGCAAGCGGCAAGGGAAGCATTGGAGTTGATGGGATATTGAAGCACTCAAATGTAGCGATTTTTGTACCGCACAACGGTTGTCCGCATAATTGCAGCTTTTGTAATCAGCGTGAAATTACAGGACAGCAAAGCCAGCCCTGCACAAACGATGAAAAATGCAATAACTATCGCAAGAGAAAGTCTGAAAGAAAATACTAAAAATGCAGAAATTGCATTTTTTGGCGGAAGCTTTACGGCTATTGACAAGAATTATATGGAAAGTCTGCTTTCAGTCGCCGCTCCTGTCGTTAAATCGGGTGAATTTGCAGGTATAAGAATTTCAACCCGTCCAGATGCTATTGATAGCGAGATTCTTGATATACTTCATAAGTATGGAGTTACTGCAATAGAGCTTGGTGCTCAGAGTATGAACGATGAGGTTCTTGCGGCTAACGAAAGAGGTCATACAAGAGCCGATATTATAAATTCCTCAAAGATGATTTCTGAGGACGGTTTTTCTCTTGGACTTCAAATGATGACAGGGCTTTATAAGAGCAATGATGAGCGTGACAGGGAAAGTGCCTACGAAATAGCCGACCTCAATCCTGATACGGTCAGAATTTATCCTACGGTGGTTATCAAGGGAACAGAGCTTTTTATGAACTATATAGGTCTAAGGATTATCAGCCACAGACACTTGAGGACGCTGTAAAGCTTTGTGCTGAACTTTTGCTATACTTTGAAAACCAACATATAAATGTCATTCGTTTAGGACTTCACGATAGCGACAGCCTGCGTGAGGGTATGGCGGCAGGAGCATTTCACCCTGCTTTTCGTGAACTTTGTGAAAGCGAGATTATGTATAGCAACTGCATAAAGGAGCTTGAAAAGAGCGGTATACATAAAGGTACAATAGAAGTTTATGTCAATCCTCGTTCTGTTTCGAGGTTTGTCGGACAAAAACGCAAGAATATTGACAGATTAAATCGACTTGGATTTAATGTAGTAGTTCGTCAAGAAATGCGTTTGGAAAGATATGAGGTGAAGCTTCGGCAAGTGCCAATGATGTAAACTATCCATAAGAGCGGTTAATTGCCGTCAATTTTGGAGCGAAACTCCAAAATATAATTTGTAGATGTGGTGATACAGTGATATTAAAATCCCTTTGAGCTTCAGGGCTTTAAAACTTTTCCGGATAAGACCAGACTTAGCTTTACTAAGGGAATAACAGCAGTTGTTGGTCCTAACGGAAGCGGAAAAAGTAATATAAGTGACGCTATGCGTTGGGTTCTCGGTGAGCAGTCGCCGAAAACTTTGCGCTGCTCAAAGATGGAAGATGTCGTATTTAACGGTGCAAAGAATCGTAAAAGAACGGGCTTTGCACAGGTAACTCTTACTATCGACAACAGCGACAGAACTCTTGATTTTGACAAAGACGAGGTTTCCGTTACAAGAAGATATTATCGTTCGGGTGCGAGCGAATATCTAATAAATAATACCGTAGTTCGCTTGCAGGATATTCATGAATTGTTTATGGATACAGGTCTTGGCCGTGACGGATATTCTATGATTAGTCAGGGCAAGATTGATTCTATCGTTGCAGCAAAGAGTGAGGACAGACGAGAGATTTTCGAGGAAGCGGCGGGGATTTCACGCTATCGTTACAGAAAAGCTGACGCAGAACGCAGACTCGACAGAACTGAAGAAAATCTTGTTCGTTTGCGTGATATACTTTCTGAACTTGAAGGTCGTGTAGAGCCACTCAGAATACAATCAGAGAAAGCAAAGTCGTATCTTGAATATGCGGAAGAGAAGCGTGGTCTTGAGATAGGCTTGTGGCTGAAAACTATTGATAAATCCACAAGACTTTTTGAGAGAACAGGAGGATAAAATAGCAATAGCACAAAGCCAATATGACGAAACGCAAAAGGCTCTTACGGATATTGAGGCTAAAACTGAAGAACTTTTCTCAAAGCAGAGCGATATTACAGCGAAGATTGAAACCTTGCGTTCAGAAACTTTCCGTCTTGACGAGGAGGCGGCTGGCAAGCGTGCAGAGGTTAATGTTCTTCAAAACGACATATTTCATAATCAGGAAACTGTTTCAAGAATTGCATCAGATATAGACGAAACAAAACGCAGTTCTGTTGAGATAGATGCAGAAATCGAGAAAAAACATCAGCTTATTAAGGAAAAAGAAACAACGCTTTCAAGGTTAAAGGATAGCCTTAATACATATCTTGAAAAGCTAAATACCTTGCGTGACGGTGAAAGCGAAAGCAGTGACAAGCTTATGTCAATAAATGCAGAGCTTTCTAAGCTGACAGCAGAGCTTGCCGAGGCTAATGTTAAATATATGACTTCGGGAACATCAATTTCTGAAATAAGTGCGAGAATGGATTCCTTTGAGAATAACATTAAGGAAAGAACATCTCAGATTGAAACACTCAAAAAGATTATCGCAGATTATGGACGAATGCTTTCCGATTGCGATGAAAAAATAACTGAGCTTACTAATGTTTCTAAGGGTTGTGAATTAAGGCTTGAGCAAAAAAGCCGTCAATGCGAGGAATTGAAAGCCAGTGCCGAAAAGCTTCGTCTTGATAGTGAACAGCTTTTCAGAAAAGCAAAGCTTTTAGAGGATTTGGAACGCAATCTTGAGGGTTTTGCTGCAAGCGTTAAAACGGTTATGCGAGAAGTTAAGAACGGTGGTTTAACTGGAATACACGGTCCTGTTTCAAGAGTTATTTCTGTTCCTAAGGAATACAGCACGGCTGTTGAAACAGCTCTTGGCGGTGCTATGCAGAACATAGTTACAGATACAGACGCAGACGCTAAAAAAGGCCATTGCATTTTTGAAACGCTGTAACGGTGGTCGTGCGACTTTCCTACCGATTGCGACTATTAAAGCAAGAGATTTCAATGAGCGTGGCTTGGAGCAGTGTGAGGGCTTTATCGGTATAGCTTCTGAATTATGCTCCTGTAAGGATTGTTATAAGGGTATTCTTGGTTCTTTACTTGGCAGAATCGTTATAGCAGAAAATCTCGATTGTGCTGTAAATATTGCAAAGAGATATAGTTACCGCTTTAAGGTTGTTACACTTGATGGACAGGTTGTCAATGCCGGCGGTTCACTTACTGGTGGTTCTCTTGCAAAAAGTGCCGGACTTCTCGGCAGAGCAAGCGAAATCGAAAGTATCAAGAATCAGGCACAAAAGCTTAAAGAAGATTTTGAACAGGCTAACGAAAAGCTAAGAAAGGCATCAGAACAAAGTTCAAAAATAAAATTTGAACTTTCAACGGCTCAAAGCGAACTGTATATTATGCAGGGCGATAAGGTTAAAATTGAGGCTGAAAAAAAGAGCCGTGAATCTGAAATTGAAAGCACTCAAAAACTTCTTGCAGAGCTTAATACAGATTATGCAAGGTCTGACGAGAGAATAGAATCACTTAAACTTGAGCGTAAAGAGGCTGAAAAACTCACTCAAGAATACAAGCAGAAAATATCCGAGCTGGAATCTCTCGCAGGAACTCTTTCAGGGAGTAGGGAAGAACTTCTCAAAAAAAGAGAGGAACTTTCAAACGGTTTGCAGGAAACAAGACTTTCCATAGTCACTACTGAAAAGGATATTGAGGCTCTCAATGCTGATATAGAAAGCTTTATACTTAGAAAAAATTCCGGAAGCGGCAGAATTGAAGCCCTCAATGCAGAGAGTGAAAGCATTAAGGCAAAAAATATTGAGCTTAAAGCTAAGATTGATGAGCTTACCGCACAGGCTAAGGCTCTTTCTGAACAATCTAAGGGTAATTCAACTTTGATTGCTGAACAGTCACAGGTAAGAATAGAGCTTGAAAAAAACAGCAGACAAAGCTCCGTCAGGACGAGCGTGAGGAAACTGCAAAGCGTGAACGCTTAGGTGGTGAACTTGCAAGACTTTCTGAAAAGAAAGATAATCTCCAGAATGAGTATGATACAATTATTTCTAAGCTTTGGGAAGAATATGAACTTACTAAGCGTGAGGCAGAAGAAAAAGCTCCAGAAATTCCAGATGTTCCAAAAGCACAACGCAGACTTTCGGAATTAAAGCAAAAAATTCGTGCTTTAGGAAGCGTCAATGTTTCGGCTATTGATGAATATAAGGAAGTCAGCGAAAGATATGAATTTCTTAAAACTCAGATTGGCGATGTTGAAACCTCAAAAGCAGAATTACTTAAACTCATAGATGAGCTTACACATCAGATGCAGGATATTTTTGTAGAGCGTTTTGCACTTATAAACGAAAACTTCAAGCAGACATTTTTGGAGCTTTTTGGAGGCGGAAGCGGAGAGCTTTCTCTCACAGACCCAGACAATGTTCTTACAACGGGAATTGAAATAAAGGTTTCACCTCCAGGAAAAATTGTATCGCATATTGAGCTTTTGTCTGGCGGAGAAAAAGCTCTTGTTGCAATCGCACTATATTTTGCTATAATGAAAGTAAGCCCTGCACCATTCTGCGTAATGGACGAAATAGAGGCGGCTCTTGACGATGTTAATGTTGATAGATTTGCACAGTATCTTCGCCGTATGAATGACAATACACAGTTTATCTGTATATCACATCGTCGAGGAACTATGGAAGAAGCTGATGTACTTTATGGTGTTACAATGCAGGACGAGGGTATATCTAAATTGCTTGAATTGAGAGCATCTGAAATCGAACAAAAATTAGGTTTGAAAGCTCGATAGGCATATTTCTTGTATAAAGTTTTTGTTTGGAAGTGATATATTGAATTTTTTAATAATATTGATTCCTATAATTTTGTTTCTTTTTTTAAGAAAACAAAAAGAAAATTATACTATTGTGAATCTCAAAAGAAAAAAAGGAGATAAAGAGAAAATGTTGGAACTAGCAAAAAACTTTATAGATAAAGAATGTATTATATATACATTCAATAACTCTTCAATTCAGGGTACTATAAAGGAAATTTCAAAAAACGCCTTGCTTTTAGAAACAGGAAATACTGTTGAAGCTGTAAATCTTGATTTTGTTGTGAGAATCAGAGAATATCCACGAAAGAAAAATGGAAAGAAAAAATCAGTAGTTTTGGATTGAGTCTTAAACATATTCTTGTAGTAAAGGAATGATAAATATATGGGTTTATTCAAGAAAATAAAAGAAGGACTTAAAAAGACAAGGGACGCTATTGTCGGTCAGATTGATACAATGCTAAAGTCCTTTACAAAGATTGATGAGGAACTTTTTGAGGAGCTTTTGGAATTGCTTATTATGGGCGATGTAGGTGTAACAACCTCTGAGCATATCTGTGATGAGCTTAGAAAAAGAGTTAAAAAAGAGGGCATTACCGACCCTGCAATGATTCACGACCTATTGGCTGATGTTATTGCTGATATGCTTGGCAATTCAAATGAATTGATGATAAATACAAAGCCGTCAATCATTCTTGTAATAGGTGTAAACGGAGTTGGTAAAACTACTACTATCGGTAAGATTGCCGCAAATCTTGTTCGTTCTGGAAAAAAAGTTACGCTTGCCGCCGCAGATACCTTCAGAGCCGCCGCAATCGACCAGCTTGAAATATGGGCAGAGCGTTCTGGTGCGGATATTATTAAGCAACAAGAGGGTTCAGACCCTGCAGCTGTTGTATTCGATGCAATTTCTTCGGCAAAGGCTAAGGGAAGTGATGTAATTATCGCAGATACAGCAGGAAGACTTCACAACAAAAAGCACCTTATGGACGAGCTTGCTAAGATTAACAGAGTTATAGACAGAGAGCTTCCTGATGCTGATAAAGAGGTTCTTCTTGTGCTTGACGCAACAACAGGTCAGAATGCTGTCAATCAAGCAAGAGAATTTCAAAATGCCGCAGGAATTACCGGTATTGTTCTTACAAAGCTTGATGGTACAGCTAAGGGCGGAGTTGTTCTTGCAATTATGGACGACCTTAAAATTCCAGTTAAGTATATCGGTGTTGGTGAACAGATTGATGATTTACAGCCATTCAATCCATCGGATTTTGCAAAAAGCACTTTTTACAAAAGATAGCAAAGAAGAATAATAAACTGCCTATTTTACAGGAGGTTATAATATGATTTATATAGCTGCTACACATAACGAAAATAAAATTAAAGAATTTGACAGAATTTTAAAACCACTCGGAATCTCCGTTATTTCTGCAGAGGAGTGCGGAGCGAAATTGCCAGAGGTTAATGAAACAGGCAAGACCTTTGCAGAAAATGCAGAGCTTAAAGCAAAGAGTGCTTGTAAAGCAACAGGTATGCCTGCTATTGCAGATGATTCAGGACTTATGGTCGATGCTCTTGGTGGCAGGCCTGGAGTTTATTCTGCAAGATATGCGGGCGAGGGTGCATCTGATGAGGAAAAGATTGAAAAGCTTATGATTGAGCTTAAGGATACGCCTGATGGTCAGCGTACAGCACATTTTGTTTGTGCTATTTGCTGTTACTTCCCTGATGGCAGTAAGATTGAGGTTGAAGGCTCTTGCGATGGCTCGATTGGCTTTGCACCAAGAGGAAACAATGGCTTTGGCTATGACCCAATTTTCTTCACAGATGATAACAAAACCTTTGCAGAGCTTTCAAGCATACAAAAGGATGCAATGAGTCACAGAGGAAAGGCTCTCAGAGCCTTGGCTGAAAAGCTGAGAGAAAAATTAAAGGAAAAGAAATTTTAAGGAGATATTATGACAAGTAAACAAAGAGCATTTTTGCGTTCCCTTGCAGTTGATATTGATACTATTATTATGGTAGGCAAGGGCAATATGAATGAAAATATTATTAAGCAGGCTGATGACGCTTTAGCGGCTCGTGAGCTTATTAAGGGTAAGGTTCTTAATTCCGCGGAGATTACTCCAAGAGAAGTTGCTGAAGAAATCGCAAAGGCAACAAACAGCGAGGTTGTACAGGTTATTGGCTCAAAGTTTGTTCTATACAGAAGAAATGACAAAGAGCCTAAAATTGTTCTTCCAAAGGCGTCTAAGAAAAAGTGATTGATATAACAAGATGAGGTGAATCGTGTGCGGATAGGAATGTTTGGAGGCAGCTTTAACCCAATACATAACGGACATATTCAGCTTATAAAAGGAATTATAAGTGAGCTTAATCTTGATAAACTTCTTGTTGTACCGTCATTCTTACCTCCACACAAATTGGTTAAATCACCAGTTTCTCCAGAGGATAGAATAGCAATGTTGCAAGCTTTGTATTGATAATATTCCAAAAACAGAGATTTCTGATGTAGAAATTAAGCGTGGCGGAAAAAGCTATACTTATAAAACATTACAAGAATTACATTCTATATATCCTACTGATGATTTATTTCTGATTATGGGAGCGGATATGTTTCTTTCAATAGAAACTTGGAGAAATCCAGAAATAATCTTTAAGCTTGCAATAATATGTGGAGTTCCGAGAAAGGGAATCAGTGGCAGACAAGAGCTAATCGACAGAGAACCTTTTCTGAAATCAATAGGTGCTGAAACACAGGTGCTTAACCTTACTTTGCCAGAGGTTTCGTCAAGTGAAATCCGAAAAGCTATCGAGAATGGAAAATCTATTGATAAACTCGTTCCTAAGCAGGTTGAAAATTATATTCTTGAAAAAGGTTTGTATTTATAAAAATGTTATCCTATTTTATTGAAAAACGGAAAAAATATTGGATATGTTCAGGCTGTTCTCATTGACGAGGGCTTGGAAATAGGTTATCATATATAAAAGATATAAACTTAGATTTTGATGAAATGGCTTGGAGGTTTTGTGCTGTGAATGTCAAGGATTACGAAAAGATTATTCGTCCGAGATTAAAGGATGCTCGCTTTGAACATTCTAAGAATGTATCTAAGGAGGCTGTGCGACTTGCGAAAAAGTATGGTGCTGATGTAGAAAAAGCTGCTATCGCAGGAATTTTGCACGATATTACAAAAGAAACCTCAGAGGAAGAACAGCTTGAAATTATGAAGAAAGCCGGAATAGAGCTTTCTCCGCTTGAGGCAAACTCAACAAAGCTTTGGCACGCAATTTCAGGAAGTGGATATATCAAAATCGTTCTTGGGATTGATGATGAAGATATTCTCAATGCTGTTCGTTATCATACAACTGCAAGAGGTGGAATGTCATTGCTTGAAAAGATAATTTTCATTTCTGATTTTACATCTGCCGAAAGAGATTATGACGGTGTAGATGAAATTCGCAAGGCGGCTGATAAAAGTCTTGAAGCAGCTATGATTGAAGGACTTAGCTTTAGCATAGAGGATTTGGCTCATAGACGACTTGCAATAGCAAAAGATACACTCGACGCATATAACGAGGTTATTCTTAAGAAAAAATAAATTTACGGAGGAAATATATGACATCATTAGAAACAGCAAAGATGGCTGTTAAGGCTCTTGACAGCAAAAAGGCACTTGATATTAAGGTTATAAAAATTCAGGATATTTCTGCGATTGCAGATTATTTTGTAATTGCAACAGGTACTTCAAGCACTCATGTTAAGGCTCTTGCTGATGAGGTTGAAGCACAGCTTGATGAAGCAGGAATCAGCGTAAGCCATGTTGAGGGCTATCGCTCGAATTCTTGGATACTTCTTGATTATGTAGATGTAGTAGTCCATGTTTTCTCTGACGAGGCAAGAGAATATTATGACCTCGAAAGATTATGGCAGGACGGAGAAATTATTGACATAGAATAATCTTGATAAAATTAAAAGTTTCGTTTTTTATAGGGCAAAACCATTACAGACGAAACACTTGATGCAAGCGGCGGATAACCGCAAAATTGCAACTAAGGAGAGAAATAAATTGAGCTTTGAAAAAAAGTATGACCACAAGAAAATCGAATCAAAATGGCAGAAAATCTGGGAAGATAAGGGTGTATTCCACGCAGAGCAGAATAGCAAAAAGCCTAAGTTCTTCGCTCTTGTAGAATTTCCATATCCATCAGGACAGGGACTTCATGTAGGACACCCACGCTCATATACTGCTCTTGACATTGTTTCAAGAAAAAGACGCTTAGAGGGCTATAATGTTCTTTATCCAATCGGTTGGGACGCATTCGGACTTCCAACAGAGAACTTTGCTATTAAGAATCATATTCACCCTGCTGAAGTTACAAAGCAAAATGTAGCACATTTTAAGGCACAGCTTCAGGCACTTGGTCTTTCATTCGATTGGAGCAGAGAGATTAACACAACCGACCCTAAATATTTTAAGTGGACACAGTGGATTTTCCTCCAACTCTATAAGCATGGTCTTGCATATAAGAAAGAAATGGCTGTAAACTGGTGTACTTCTTGTAAGTGTGTTCTTGCAAATGAAGAAGTTGTCGGCGGCGTTTGTGAGAGATGCCATAGCGAGGTTGTAAGAAAGGTTAAGTCACAGTGGATGCTCAAGATTACTGAGTATGCAGAAAGACTTATTAATGACCTCGACCTTGTTGATTATCCTGATAGAGTTAAGGCACAGCAGAAAAACTGGATTGGCCGTTCAACAGGTGCAGAGGTTGATTTCTCTACAACTACGGGTGATACACTCACTATATATACAACTCGTCCGGATACTCTCTATGGTGCAACATATATGGTTATCTCTCCTGAACACCCAATTATTGAGAAGTGGGCAGATAAGCTCACAAACATAGATGAGATTCGTAACTATCAGTATGAGGCTTCAAAGAAATCTGACTTTTTGAGCGTACAGAGGTTGCTAAGGATAAGACAGGTGTTAAGCTTCAGGGTGTTGAGGCTATAAATCCTGTAAATGGCAAGCAGATTCCTATTTTCATTTCTGACTATGTTCTTGTTTCTTACGGAACAGGTGCTATTATGGCTGTTCCTGCACACGATACTCGTGACTGGGAATTTGCAAAGAAATTTGACCTTCCAATTATCGAAGTTGTTAAGGGCGGAAATGTTCAGGAAGAAGCATTTACAGATTGTGCAACAGGAATTATGGTTAATTCCGGAATCCTCGATGGACTTACTGTTGATGAGGCTAAGAAGAAAATCGTTGAGTTCCTCACAGAAAAGAAAGTTGGACATTCAAAGGTCAATTATAAGCTTCGTGACTGGGTTTTCTCTCGTCAGAGATATTGGGGCGAGCCTATTCCGATTGTACATTGCCCTTGTTGCGGAACAGTTGCACTTCCTGAAAGTGAACTTCCACTTGAGCTTCCAAATGTTGAATCATATGAGCCAACAGATAACGGCGAATCTCCACTTGCAGCTATTGATTCATGGGTAAATACAACTTGCCCTAAGTGTGGAAAGCCAGCAAAGCGTGAAACAGATACAATGCCACAGTGGGCAGGTTCATCTTGGTACTTCCTCAGATATATGGACCCACACAATGATGAGGCTCTCGCATCTCCAGAGGCATTGAAGTATTGGTCACCTGTTGACTGGTATAACGGCGGTATGGAGCATACAACTCTCCACTTGCTTTATAGCCGTTTCTGGCATAAGTTCCTCTATGATATTGGTGTAGTTCCTACTCCGGAGCCATACGCAAAGCGTACAAGCCATGGTATGATTCTTGGCGAAAACGGCGAGAAGATGAGTAAATCAAGGGGCAATGTTATAAATCCTGATGACATAGTAAATGAGTATGGTGCAGATACTATGCGTGTTTACGAAATGTTTATCGGTGATTTTGAGAAGGCTGCTCCATGGAGTACATCTGGTATCAAGGGAAGCAGAAGATTTATTGAGAGATATTATGGACTTGCATCAATGCTTACAGACGGCGGTATCCGTCCTGAACTCGAAAGCAACTTCCATAAGGCTATAAAGAAGGTTTCTGAAGATATTGAAACTTTGAAGTTCAATACTGCTATTGCAACCCTTATGGCTCTTATCAACGATATTTATAATACAAAGTCTATCACAAGAGAAGAACTGCGTATTTTCACAATTCTTATGAATCCATTTGCACCTCATGTTACTGAAGAAGTTTTTGCTGAGCTTAAGCTTGGCGAAGGACTTGCTTGCGAACAGGAATGGCCTAAGTATGACGAAAGCAAGTGCAAGGACGATACAGTTGAAATCGCTGTTCAGGTTAATGGTAAGCTTCGTGCGAGAATTACAATCGAGGCTGACGCAGACCAAGAAACTGCTCTTGCTGCTGCAAAGGCTGAACCAAAGGTTGCAGAATTTACAGAGGGTAAAAATATAATCAAAGAAATTTATGTTAAGGGCAAGCTTGTAAACATTGTCGCAAAATAATATAAATCAACTACAATTTGAAATATTTTTTCTTTAAATCAACTTGTAAAAACATATAAAATATACTTTACAAATTGATTTTTGCGTGATATAATTATAAGGCTGATTGCCCTAATCTCGGTTATAGGTTTAAGCCATAAAATTGATAATTTCAATTTGGAATTCCACATCCTTTTTCTGAGATTCAGCTTTTTTAAGTAGGGTAAATTTATTAAAAGGTGGAAAAACTAATGCTTAAAGAAGAAAAGGAAGCAATACTTAAAGAGTATGCTACACACGAAGGCGACACAGGTTCACCAGAGGTTCAGATTGCTCTTCTCACAAAGAGAATCAACGACCTTACTGAGCACCTCAAGACTCATAAGAAGGACCATCACTCAAGAAGAGGTCTTTTCAAGATGATTGGTCAAAGACGTTCACTCCTCAACTACCTCATTAAGGTTGACATCGAGCGTTACCGTTCAATCATAGCAAGACTCGGCATCCGTAAGTAATAAGTGGCTGAATGCTGCACGATTGTGTGTTATTTCGCATACGGATTCGACGAGGCATTTTAGTTGCAAATTTAATCCGAAAATAGCTAAATTCTGCTATTATACGGTTTCGGGGCAGTCTGTTTATATCACAGACTGCCTTTTCTTTATTAGAAATAGGCAATTATTCGCCTTTATCAGTGAAACGAGGATATTTAAGCTGTCACAGCTACTTTTTGTACATCATAGCTTATATCTTGGTTTCATTGCTAAAGACGGAATTTTTGCCAATAAAATATTAAAATGGAGGAAAATAAATGTTTGAAAATTTTAAGGTTTATGAAACAGAATTTGCAGGACGCCCTTTGAAAATTGAAACAGGAAAAATGGCTCAGCTTGCAAATGGCTCTTGCCTTGTAAGATACGGAGAAACTTGTGTTCATGTTGCAGTAACAGCAGCCGCAAAACCAAGAGATGGTGTAGATTTTTTCCCATTGTCTGTTGATTTTGAGGAAAAGCTTTATTCTGTTGGCAAAATTCCTGGTTCTTATACAAAGCGTGAAGGTCGTCCTTCTGATAAGGCTATTCTTGTTTCAAGAGTTATAGACCGCCCAATTAGACCACTTTTCCCTAAGGATATGAGAAATGATGTTTCTGTTGTCTGCACAGTTATGAGCGTAGACCCTGATTGTCAGCCAGAAATCGCAGCAATGATTGGTACATCATTTGCTCTTAGCATTTCAGATATTCCTTGGAATGGCCCTATTTCAGGCGTTTCTGTCGGCTTGATTGACGGCGAATTTATTATTAACCCAACAAAGAAACAGCGTGAACTTTCACAAATGGCTGTTACAGTTGCTTCAACAGACAGCAGAATCGCTATGATTGAAGCGGGTGCAAATATTGTTCCTGATGATGTTATGTATAACGGTATTATGGCAGGTCATGAAGCTAACCAAAAAATCATTGAGTTTATTAAGCAGGCTCAAAGAGAAATTGGTAAGCCTAAGTTTGAATATCCAAGTAATAAGCCTGCAAAGGAAATGTTCGAGGGTATCAGAGATTTTGCTATCGAGGATATAAAGCTTGCTCTTGATACAGATGATAAAAAGGTTCGTGACGAAAGACTAAAGCCTATCTATGAGGCGGTTCATGAGAAATTTGACGAAATTTATCCTGATTCCGAAGCGAAGATTGATGAGTGCCTTTACCTCACACAAAAAACAGTTGTCCGTCGTTGGCTTCTTGATGAGCAAAAGCGTGTAGACGGCAGAGGCATGGACGAAATCAGACCACTTGCAGCAGAAGTTTCACTTCTTCCAAGAGTTCATGGTTCAGGTATGTTTACGAGAGGTCAGACACAGGTTCTTACTGTTGCAACTCTTGGTCCAGTCAATGAACAGCAGAATTTTGACGGCATTGATGATGAGGAATCTAAGAGATATATTCATCACTATAACTTCCCATCATACTCTGTTGGCGAAACAAAGCCTTCAAGAGGTCCCGGCAGAAGAGAAATCGGTCATGGTGCGTTGGCTGAAAGAGCTTTAGTACCTGTTATTCCTCCAGTTGAGGAGTTCCCATATACAATGAGATTGGTTTCAGAGGTTCTTTCCTCTAACGGCTCAACTTCACAGGGTTCTATCTGTGGTTCTACACTTGCACTTATGGACGCAGGTGTACCAATTAAAGCACCTGTCGCAGGTATTTCTTGCGGACTTATAACAGAGGGCGACCGCTGGATGACTATGGTTGATATTCAAGGTCTTGAGGACTTCTTCGGCGATATGGACTTTAAGGTTGCTGGTACACACGAGGGTATCACAGCTATTCAGATGGACTTGAAGATTAGCGGTCTTACACCTGAAATGATTAAAGAGGCTCTCTATAAGACACATAAGGCAAGAGATTATATCCTTGACGATATTATGCTTCCTGTTATTCCTGAACCACGCAAGGAGCTTTCTAAGTATGCTCCAAAGATGCTTTCAACAATTATTCCTGTTGATAAGATTCGAGAGGTTATCGGTTCAGGCGGAAAGGTTATCCAAAAGATTTGTGCTGAATGTGATGTTAAAATGGATATTGAAGAGGACGGCCATGTTTATATCAGCGGTATAGACCTTGATAACTGCAAGCGTGCATTGGGTATAGTTGAAACTATTGCCAATGACCCAGAGCCAGGTGCAATTTATAAGGGTAAGGTTACAAGAATAATGGATTTCGGTGCATTTGTAGAGATTGCACCTGGAAAAGAAGGACTTTGCCATATTTCACAGCTTGATGTTAAGCGTACAGAAAAAGTTACAGATGTAGTAAATGTTGGAGATATAGTTATAGTTAAGGTTCTTGAGGTTGATGATAAGGGCAGACTTAATCTTTCTCGCAGAGAGGCTCTTATTGAAGTAGAGGGCTTAACACCTGAAAACGAACTTCCACCACGCAGACCAAGCAATGGCGGAAACAGAGGTAAGGGCGGTTTCAGACCAAAGAACAATCAGTAAGATTTCCTAAGACAGCGAAATACTTTATACTTTTCTAAGTACAGAAGGATAGAAAAACATTCCAATGAAATGTTTTTCGTAGGGGTTTCCCTGACAGAGTACCTCGGTAGTCAAAATGTGGAATTGCTCGACAAGTTTCACTTGTGGTGAGTTTGGGAAGTTTGCTGTTGTGTATGAAGTAATTACCAATTAACTAATAAACTTGTAGTGGCGAAATGTATTCGCTTATAGATTATAAAAACACTTTCAAAGGCAACTGCTTATGAATTTACCTACGGCAGAGCCTGTGTTTGGTTTCGGGGTGAAGCCCCGACAAAAGAAATAAAAGGAGGATATTGATAGAGATGGCAAAAGAGCTTGCTAAAGCTTACAATCCAAGTGAGGTTGAAGACAGAACATATGAATTTTGGCTGAAAGGCGGATATTTCCACGCTAAGTGTGAAAAGGATAAGAAGCCTTACACAATAGTTATGCCACCGCCTAATATTACAGGTCAGCTTCATATGGGTCACGCTCTTGATAATACCTTACAGGATATTTTGATTCGTTATCATAGAATGAGTGGATTCGATACATTATGGCTTCCTGGAACAGACCATGCGTCTATTGCTACTGAGGCTAAAATCGTTGAAGCTATGAAAAAAGAAGGTCTTACTAAAGATGACCTCGGCAGAGAAAAATTCCTTGAAAGAGCATGGGATTGGAAGAAACAGTACGGCGGAAGAATCTGCGAACAGCTCAAGAAAATGGGTTCAAGCTGTGACTGGGACAGAGAACGCTTTACTCTCGACAGCGGCTGCAACAAGGCAGTTAATACAGTTTTTGAGAAACTCTATAACAAGGGTCTTATTTATCGTGGTGAAAGAATTATCAACTGGTGTCCTCACTGCTTAACATCAATTTCTGATGCTGAGGTTGAGTATGAGGAACAGCAAGGACATTTCTGGCATCTTCGTTATCCCTTTCAAAGATGGAAGCGGTTATCTTGAACTTGCTACAACTCGTCCTGAAACTCTTTTGGGCGATACTGCCGTAGCTGTAAACCCTGATGATGAAAGATATAAGGATATTGTCGGCAAGACACTTATTCTTCCTATTGTGCATAGAGAAATTCCTGTTGTTGCAGATAGCTATGTTGAAATGGATTTCGGAACAGGTGTTGTTAAGATTACACCTGCTCACGACCCTAATGACTTTGAGGTTGGTCTTCGTCATAATCTTGAGGTTATCAATGTTCTTACTCCTGATGCAAAAAATTACTGAGGATTATCCTAAGTATGCAGGTATGGACAGATATGAGGCAAGAAAGGCAATCGTTGCTGACCTTAAAGAAGAGGGTGCTTTGGTCGAGATTGAGGACTACGCTCATAATGTTGGTACTTGCTATCGCTGCGGAACAACTGTCGAGCCAAGAGTTTCAAAGCAATGGTTCGTTAAGATGAAGCCTCTTGCAGGTCCTGCTATTGACGCTGTTAAGAACGGCGAAACAAAGTTTATTCCACAGAGATTTGATAAGATTTACTTCCACTGGCTCGAAAATATTCGTGACTGGTGTATTTCCCGTCAGCTTTGGTGGGGACATAGAATCCCAGCTTGGTACTGCTCTGATTGCGGTGAGATTACTGTTTCTTCTGAAACTCCATGTGCTTGCGGAAAGTGCGGAAGCAAAAAATATAGAGCAAGACCCCTGATACACTTGATACATGGTTCAGCTCTGCACTTTGGCCTTTCTCAACCCTTGGCTGGCCTGAAGAAACTGAGGATTTCAAGCATTACTATCCTACAAGTACACTTGTAACAGGCTATGATATTATTCCTTTCTGGGTTATGCGTATGATGTTCTCTGGCATTGAGCAGACAGGAAAGGCTCCGTTTGATACAGTTCTTATTCATGGACTTGTTCGTGATGCACAGGGCAGAAAGATGTCTAAATCACTTGGCAATGGTATTGACCCACTTGAGGTTATTGACAAATATGGTGCTGACGCACTTCGCTTTACCCTTGCAAACGGTAACAGCCCAGGAAACGATATGCGTTTCTCTGATGAAAAGGTTGAGGCAAGCCGTAACTTTGCAAATAAGCTTTGGAATGCAAGCCGTTTCGTTCATATGAATATTGATGATTATGATGTCAAGAACGAACTTCCGGAAAAGCTTGAAGCAGAAGATAAGTGGATTATCAGCACACTTAACACCTATACAAAGGAAATTCGTGAAAATCTCGATAAATTTGAGCTTGGAATTGCTGTTCAGAAGCTCTATGACTTTATCTGGGATTGTTTCTGCGATTGGTATATCGAGCTTGCAAAATCTCGTTTGCAGTCTGAGGGCGAATCGGCACAGAATGCAAGACAGGTTCTTGTATGGGTTCTTACAAAGATACTTCTTTTGCTCCACCCATTTATGCCATTCATCACTGAGGAAATCTGGCAGTCACTTCCACACGAGGGTGAAACAATTATGACACAGGCTTATCCTGAGTATGATGAGGCTCTCAATTTCCCTGAGGCATCTCACGAAATGGAAATGGTTATGGAAGCTATCAAGGCTATCAGAAATCGTCGTGCGGAAATGAATGTACCACCTTCAAGAAAAAGCTAAAAAGTCTATATTGCGGCTAAGGAACAGAAACCATATGTAAATGGTGAGAAGTTTATAATCAAGCTTGCAAGTGCAAACGAAGTTGAAATCGGAGAATCATTCGAGCTTGAGGGAGCTGTAACAATAGTCACAGCAGATGCAAAAATTTATATTCCGATGGACGAGCTTGTTGACAAGGAGGCTGAACTCAAGCGTCTTAACAAAGAACTTGAAACAGCTAAAAAAGAACTTGCAATGGCAGAGGGCAAGCTTGCAAACGAGAAGTTTGTATCAAAAGCTCCACAGGCTGTTGTGGACAAGGTTAAGGCAACTGCTGAAAAGATGACTGAGAAAATTTCTCTTATCGAGGCAGCTATGTCAGCTTTGAAATAATTAACTTTAGGCAAAAAATGCGATAAACTCGATTTATGAGTTTATCGCATTTTTTATTAACGAATATATTTCTCTAAGAAACTAAAAAGTTTCATTGCAAGCCTTTTCAAAGGCTTGCAGGGTTGAGGGACGGCATCCCTCGTGCGTTTTAATGGCAAAGCCCTTAACATCTCTTTTTTCTCAAGCGGCGGATTTTATCCCTCGCCTAATATTTTAATTAAAATCAAGTTGTTTTAATTTTTTTCTGCAATTTCTTGCATTGATGAAATACTATAAAATTCTTTTGTTTCTGAAATACGGCAAACTTCAGATTTGTTTTTTTCGAGCAGAAGTGTGATAGGGTAGAGGTTTATCCAAATTTCGTTGTCACACTCCTTCTGACTCTCATCAAAAATAAGCTGTAAACCAAAATGAAGGTGGCTTGTGTCTATATTGTTTGTGTTTTCTTTTGTGCTGTAACCAGTTCTACCAACATATCCGATAACATCTCCTGCATTGACTGTTTTGCCTTCAGCCATATCGCATTGATATGGTCGATTTTGTCTTAAATGTGCGTAGTAGTAATATCTTTTCTTATCAGCACTACGGATACCGATTCTCCAACCACCATATTGGTTCCAACCCATAATTTCAACTGTTCCGGACTCGACTGCTATAATAGGTGTTCCGACAGCCGCCATCATATCGTGTCCTAAGTGCTGACGCTTATAGCCATATGTTCGTGATGCTCCGAAATCATCATAATGTGAATATGGAAATGTCTTTGCAATGGGAGAATAAACTTTCAAACCATACTTTTTTGTTTCAGTAGTTTTGCCGTTTTCGTCTGTTGATTTTTCGGTATATTCGCCAAGAAAGCCATTAAGTACAGCCCCATAAGCTTCACGATAATATGAATAATATTTCATTTCCTTAGTTAAATCGGATATTTTTTCACCGCTTGAAAGTTTTTCGGCTATGAATTTTAAGTCGCTTTCTTTATAGCTTGAAAAGTCCCCACTATATTTTGCCCCTAAATAGGCAAGCATATCTATCCAATTTAGTTTTATTTCATCATCTTGCGAATCTATATCGAGTTTCATAGCAGTTTCTAAGGCTGGATATGTTACATTAAATTCAACATAGCGTATAAAATCCTTTTCCTTAGCACCTGTCATACAGAGCATAATTATAGAGGTTGCAACAAATGCCATTAGAAATAAAGAAATAACTCTCTTCAAATTCATCACCTTTATAACTATATGCATTGGTAAAAATAAAATTCCTTTTCTAAATACAAAAATTAGCCTCACCGACAGTTTATGCTATCGGTGAGGCTCTATTTTATTTATATTAAATTTTGTTAGAATTTAGAAGCCGTAGCCACCATAATTACCATAGTTTTGATATGGATATGTGGTTGAACTGGATTGTTCAGCTTTTTTGTCACTACTTGTTGTTGATTCATCGAGAGTAGCTTTTACAGTTTGTTCTTTGCCATCACGCTTAACAGTGATACTTATTTCATCGCCAGCCTTATGCTTTGAAATTAAGCTTGCAGCTTGAGAAGATGAGGTTATCTCTGTATCATCAATCTTAACAAGAAGGTCACCAAGCTTGATTCCAGCTTTTTTCAGCAGCGGAGCCTGATGTTACCTGTGCTACATATGTGCCTGCTTCATCAAGTCTATATGAGAATAACTGGTCTTCAGAAATATCAGTAAGTGAAACGCCAAGTGATGGTCTGCCAGTTACATAGCCATGATCCATAAGGTCTTGGAGAATATTTACAACATCGTTTATTGGAATAGCAAAGCCTAAGCCTTCGACATCTGAACCACTTGACTTAGCAACAACAAGTCCGACAAGCTCAGCATTAGCATTGAAAAGTCCGCCACCTGAGTTACCTGGGTTTATAGCTGCATTTGTCTGGAGAAGATTCATAGTTTCACCGCCTATTGTGATTTCTCTGTTCAAAGCACTAATGATACCACTTGTAACTGTGCCACCGAGCTTTCCGAGAGGATTACCGATTGCCACAGCAGTTTCACCGACCTTTAGGTTATCAGAATCACCAAAGGTTACAGGACTAAGACCAGTTTCTTCAATCTTTAACAAAGCAACATCAACTTGATTATCCTTGCCGATGAGCTTAGCTGTGTAAGACTTTCCGTTTTTCAAGGTGACTGTAATATTGCTTGCACCATCAATGACATGGTTATTGGTTATGATATATCCATCTTTTGAGATGATAACACCACTACCAGCACCAGTAGAAACATACTGCTGCATATACTGACCGCTTACAACTGATTCTGTTGTAATTTCTACAACAGAGTTTGCAGCCTTTTCAGCTACTTCTTGAGTGCTTGTTGCAGCAACCTGTGTACCTTCGTTTTTGGTTATGTTCAAGCTGCCTTTTGAGGTTTCGGAGCTTCCAGCCTTGCTTGAACTGCTATTTTCTGTGCTTGTTGGTGTAACAGAAGAGCCAGCAAGCTTAGAACCGAGGAAGCCACCACCAATACCAATACAAGCTACTAAAGCAAGAGAAGCTGTTATAATTGCAACACGCTTAGCTGTCTTATTCTTTTTCTTTGGAGCAGTTCTTACATCAGTTGCTTTAATTGGCTGTGGCTGATAGTAAGGTGTGCTATAAGTAGGTTGCTGATATTGCTGTGAATAAGGACTATTATAAGTAATAGGCTGTTGAGCTTGTGCATATGTGTTTTGTATAGGGGGTTGTTGCTCAGCTTGTGAAGTAGTATACTGTTGTGTAGTTTCCTGAACCTTTTGAACTGTTGAAGCTTCTGAAGTGGATTGTTCAGCAGTTTGATTTATTGGTTGCTGTTCTGGCTGTGATGAGTAAATATCATCGTAAGGACGACCATCGTTTTCTGGTGTGTATTGTTCATTATCTCTGTTATAATCTGTCATAATATAGGACCTCCAAATATTTGTTTTTCATTTGATGTTTAGATTATATCTTTAGAAAGTTAAGAAAATTCGATAATAAAATTAAATAAATTTAAAATAAATAGAAACAATTTATTTTCTTTAAAATAACAAATTGTGAACAGCTACTATTTTAGCACATTGGTATAGGTAATTCAAGTATCTGAATAATGCCCTTAAACTTTGGAAAAATCAGGAATTTATTTCTTGAAACATTATATTTTCCATTGCAAAGCAGTTACAAAATTGATATAATTAAAAAAGTGCGATACGCAAAATAGTTATTAGCGTAAATTTAAAAGTGAGGTTTTATGATGAAACACGCTTCTGATAATAAGAGTAGAGAAAAGCATTTCATTGAGGAAATTGAAACAATCCCTCAAAAGCGTAGTAATACAAAGAAAATATTTATTGGAATTTTAGTCGCTGCGATTGTCGCATCTGGTGTTATTGTTCCAGTTGTAGTTGTTAGGCAAAATGAAATATCTGAAAATGAAAAGACAGTAACACCTTCTGAGGTTTTATATACTGATGCAAGAATTGCAGAGGCAAGAAGTCTCACCGCTGCTGCAAAAGCAACAAGGTCTATGAGTGAAAATATAGAAGTTCCGATAACCGCATATTCACTTAAGGTTGATGGCAGAACCATTGCAGTTATGACATCTGACGAAGAGATGAGAACAGTTCTTTCGTCTATGAAAAAGAAAGCTGTTAAGGATTTTATTGATGCTAAGGCACAGTTTGTTGAAAAGGTGGAAATCCTTGAGGGTATGCATATGAGAAGTGAGCTTACTGACAAAGAGGGCTTACAATCAATTTTAAGCGAAAAATCAGAAATTACAACTACTCATACCATTAAAAATAAAGAAACAAGAGCTTCTATTGCTAAGTATTATGGAATATCAGTTGATGAGCTTGAAAAACAAAATCCTGCTATAAAGGAAAGTAAAATCAAAACTGGTGACAAGCTTACAATAAAGTATAACAAATTACCAATATCTATAAAATTTACTGTTACGGAAACAGAAAACAAGGTGGAAAAATTCAAAAAAGAAACTGTTAAGGACGATAAGCTTAGTACCTCATATAAGGAAGTTACAACCGAGGGTAAAGACGGCGAAATAAAAACCACATCTCAGGTTACATATATTGATGGGAGAGCGGTTTCAGAAAAGGTTCTTTATAAAGAAGTTATTTCAGAGGTCGTGAATGAGGTTACAACTATCGGAACAAATGATAAGGTCGGAGCTTCTCTTGGAAAATTCAGCTGGCCTTTGCCTAACTATGACACCATAACAAGTGGGTTTGGACCAAGATGGGGAACAAATCACAATGGACTTGATATTTCTGGCAGTGGTGTATATGGTGCTGATATTTTAGCGTCCGATGGTGGCACGGTTATACTTGCTCAAGAGGATAATTCTGGATATGGAAAATATGTTATAATCGACCATGAAAACGGTTATCAGACGCTCTACGGTCATTGCAGTAAGCTTTGTGTATCGGCAGGAGATAAGGTTAGCGCAGGTCAAAAGATTGCAGAGGTCGGCTCGACAGGATATTCTACAGGACCACATTTACATTTTGAAATTATCGACAATGGCACAAAGATAGACCCATATCCTTTCTTGTTTAGTTAATTCTAATAGAATAGTACAAAATATGTAGCTAATATGCACAATAATTTATTTTTTTAAAAACTTGCTATTGGCTAAGTAACCATTCTTTTGATAAACAAGCCATTTTTAGCCTTTTGCGTTTGACAATTTGCTTTTTAAAAGCTATAATAAATTCATAAACATATTATAATGTTAAAATAGAAAAGGAGAAAAAGATATATGGCTACAACTAAGAAACCTGCTGTTAAGACAGCAAAGGCTGTTAAGGAAACAAAGGAAGTAAAGACAACTGCTGTTAAGGAAGTAGCGGCTGCTCCTACAACAAAGGCTGAGGTTGCTCCTGCGGTTAAAGAAGAGGCTGCTCCTAAGAAGCGAGCTTGCAAGAAGGCTCCTGCAACAAAGGCTACTATTACAGTTCAGTATCAGGGCAGAGATTATACAGACGCTGAGCTTATTGAAGCTTGCAAGGCTGATTATGCAGCAAATGGCTTTGATGATGCTGTTGAAACTCTTGACATCTATGTACAGCCTGAAAATGGTGTTGCTTATTATGCAGTCAATGGTTTTGGTGGCGATAAGAAGATTGACCTTTAATCTTTTTATACATAGGCAAAACTTAAATTTAATCCTGAATATTATAAAATAAAAGTGCGAATCTAATAAAAAAGGTTCGCACTTTTAATTTATTATATTATGTATTTATGTTTCTGAGGAAAATAACTCATCTTTGGAAATTTCTGCAATCTTACAAATTATTTTTACATTATTTATATAATTACTTTTTGTTTCTTTGAGATATTCTCTGCCAGAATCTTCAAGATGATAATATACTCTTGTGCGTTTTTCACCGATTTTTTCTGTTCTGCTTTTTATATAGCCTTTTTCCATAAGCTTATATAAAACAGGATACATAGAGCCTTCTTTAAGGCATAGATAACCATTGCTTAAATCAGATACTTCTTGAGAAATTTGATAACCATACTTATCTTCATTTTTGAGCATTGCAAGAAGTATCAATTCTACAATTCTAAATTTAAAACTATCTTTAGATGTCAAAATATTCACCATCCCTAATTATGCAATCTAAAAATTAAATTATTGGTATTTTTATTATAATATAGAATAATTCATAACTACAAATAAACTATATCAATTAATTTATACCTTTTAAACAACATAGAAACTCAATTTTTAGCTTTTTCAAGCTAAAATGTGTAATTTTCGAGTAAAAGTTGCTTTTTCCATAAATAGGTGATATAATATTCAAGTAGGAAAAAATTATTGAAAAATTTTTAGGAGGAAATTATCATGAAAAAGTTTCGTGCAGTTATTGCTTCTGTTTTTACAGCATTGACACTTATTTGCGTTTCAGCAATGAATACATTTGCTACTACATTAGGAAAATCAACTGTTGTTAATCCTGATAGCATAAATAATAATACAGTAAAAACAGGTGATAATAGTCAGACTATTATATTTATTGTAGCTGGTGTAGCTGTTGTTGCTCTCGCTGTTATTATTATAAGTATTATTGCGAGCAAAAAGAAGAAATAATAATTCTTAAATTAAAAACTTAACTCGGCTTGTCTTAAAAACAAGCCGAGATTTTTTATATCGTTAGGCTATAATATTCTCCGATTTTTATTGATTTCGAATCTTTAGAGTGTCCTATTTGATAGGTTCTTGCAATTGGAATGTTTTCACCTTCTATTTCACGCAGAACTATTTCTTCTATTAATGGTTTGCAGTTGTTTTCTGTCATATATGTAAATTGTCCTAAAATAATACCTTTTATACGCTTGAAAACTCCGAGCTGTCTAAGTTGACTGAGGCAGGCTGCTGCTCGCTCGACACCTCCGCCTAAGCTTTCAAGAAACAATATTTTCTCTGAAAAATCAGGCATATATTCTGTCCCCGCAAGCTTTAGCAAACAACGAATATTTCCACCAATAACAATTCCACTCATAGATTCTCCTTGAATAAATCTATAATCAAAATTAAGAAGTGAATTTTTATTGAGTATTATTGTATCAATAAAGCTTTTTTGTTGTTCTTCAGAATATTCTGATACAATGTTTTTTATTTGATACAGATATGATACATTTTTGGTTTTGGCATAGATTGCATTTATGATAGCGGTTAAATCGCTATATCCAAAAAATGGCTTATTATTTTCTTTGATGATATTGTAATCAAGCTTATCTAATAATTCATTACACATATCTCCACCTGAAATATCAAATATGGCTTTAATGCGATTATCTGTATAAAGCTCCATAAGTGCATCTGCTTTTTCTTGAATACTTATTGAAAAAGTACCATCATTTGCATAAATATATTTACTTGTTATAACATTTAAACCGATATTTTTTAGAACGCTATATAGCTCATTAATATTTTTTCGTTCAAATTCTTTTCTGCTGTCAGAACAGGCAGATATTCCGATATAATCTCCTTTTTTAAGCATAAGGTCACCCCTTTTTATTGACTTGATTTTTTATAATGATACTATTTCAGATAAATAAATTCAAGACTTAGCCTTTGAAAAGCGAGGCTGTTATAGGTAACTATAAGCTTTTATTTAATTCTAACTGTTATAAATAATAAAAATGATTTATAACAGATAAATGACAAATTTTACCCATAAAATCAGTAATAATTATGTTATGACAAACTCAATTATATATCATACAACTTAAAAATCTTGGAAAAATTGAAAGATGATTTGACAAGAGAAAAAAAGTGTATTATAATGAAAACAATCTACCGATTTTCGCAAAATTTTAAGCTTAAAAGTCACTTTTGTGTAAATTTTACGATATATCGTATTATATAAAAATTTATTCAGAAAAGGAAGTTAAGTATGCTATTACACAGATTCTTACCAAGAACCGAATTTGACTCATACGAGGATTTTAAGGCTAACTATAAGGTCAATATCCCTGAGGATTTCAACTTCGGCTTTGATGTTGTTGATGCTTGGGCAGAGGCTGACAAAAACAAGAAGGCTCTCGTATGGTGCAACGACCACGGCGAAGAAAAAACATTTACTTTTAGTGATATTAGCCGTCTTTCAAATAAGACTGCTAACTATTTCAGAAGTCTTGGCATCAAAAAGGGCGATGTTGTTATGATGATACTTCGTCGTCGTTGGGAATACTGGATTTGTGCAACCGCACTTCATAAGGTTGGTGCTGTCTTGATTCCTGGTTCACTTCAGCTCACTAAGAAGGATATTGTTTATAGAGGCAATTCTGCTGAAGTTAAAGCTATCATCTGTGTAAATGACGATTTTGTTATCAATCAAGTTGAAGCATCTGAAAAGGAAATTCCAACACTTGAAAATAAAATTGTTGTTGGCGAACCTCGTGACGGTTGGCGTTTTCTTTGAAGATGAAATCGAACCATTTTCAGATAAGTTCGCTCGTCCGACAGGAGACCAGGCTACTAACTGGAACGATATTATGCTTGTTTACTTCACAAGTGGTACAACAGGTATGCCAAAGATGGTTCAGCACAATTTTGCTCACCCTCTCGGACATATCGTTACAGCTAAATATTGGCAGATGGTTCAGGAAAATAAGCTCCATATGAGTGTTTCTGACTCTGGCTGGGCTAAGTTTGGCTGGGGTAAAATTTATGGTCAGTGGATTTGCGGTGCAATTGTATTCGCTTATGATATGGATAAGTTCATTCCTGCAAAGCTTCTTGAGGTTATTTCTAAGTATAAAATTACTACCTTCTGTGCACCTCCTACAATGTATAGATTTATGCTTCAAGAGGATTTGAAAAAGTACGACCTTTCAAGTATTCAGCGTTGCTGTACAGCAGGTGAACCTCTTAACCCAGAGGTTATCAAGAAATGGCAAGAATATACAGGCCACTTTATTTATGAAGGCTTTGGTCAAAGTGAAGGCAGCGTTCTTCTTGCTAACTTCCAGTGGTTTGAGCCTCGTCTTGGCTCAACAGGTAAGCCATCACCAATTTATGACATTCACCTTGTTGATAAAGATGGAAACGATGTTAAGACAGGCGAGGAAGGCTCTATCGTTGTTATGGATGTTAAAAATCATCCTCCTGTCGGTCTTTTCACAGGTTACTACAAAAACCCTGAGATGACAGAAGAAAAGCTTCTTGGTAAATTCTATAACACTGATGATATGGCATCTTGCGATGAGGACGGTTACTATTGCTTTATCGGTCGTGATGATGATGTTATTAAGTGTTCTGGTTATCGCATCGGACCTTTCGAGGTTGAAAGTGCATTGCTTGAGCATCCATCTGTTGTCGAATGTGCTATCACAGGTGTTCCGGACCCGATTCGTGGTCAGGTGGTTAAGGCAACAGTTGTTCTTGCTGCTGGCTATACACCAAGCGAAGAACTTAAAAAGGAGATTCAGAATCATGTTAAGAGAGTAACTGCTCCTTATAAATATCCAAGAGTTATTGAGTTTGTTGATGAACTTCCTAAGACACTTGGTGGTAAGATTAAGCGTGGCCAAATACGTAAGTCTGATGAGGACGCAGCTAATAAATAAATTTTAATTGAATATAATTACTAAAAGGCTAACTGATTTTGTTGTAAATTAGTTAGCCTTTGTATATTAAGCAGTGAGCCGCTGCAGTCTATGAATTTTCCAATTAGTTAACAGACTTTACCTAAGATAATTAAAAGTTTCGCTCGAGCCTTTTCAAAGGCTCGCAGGGTTTAGGGACGGAGTCCCTCATAGGTTTTAAGGGCAACGCCCTTAACATTCTTTGCACTCTAAGTGCGGACTTTGTCCGCACTTAAATGACTGATGTTGCTAACAAAAGAATTTAGTGGCGAACAAAGTTCGCCACTAAGAAGGCAATACAGGTTAAGGGCTTCGCCCTTAAAACCCACCAAAGGCTCTGCCTTTGGAATCCGCAAGCCTTTAAAAAGGCTTGACCTAAACTTTGCAGTGAGCCGCCACAGCCAAGAAGCGGAATCGCTCGACAAGTCTCGCTCGTAGTGAGTTAGAAAAGATTATTGCCACGGTTGAAGTAATTACCAGTGAATTACTTTTTAGATAGAAGTAATTCTATTGTGCATAATGCTGAAAATCGTTTTTAATTATGTGTAGTTTGCACGAAGATTTCTGTTTTGCTGTTGACTTAATCTTAATAATATTAGATAATATATTAGTAGATTTCTTGAGATTTCGAGAAATGAATATTATCATATCCCATAATAGAAACGAGATGATAAAAATGATAAAGAGTATGACAGGCTTTGGCAGGTTTGAGGGTACTGCTGGGGGAAGAACTATTTCTGTTGAGATTAAAACAGTAAATCATAGATTTCTTGACTTTACTTGCAAAACTAACCGAGGCTATGGTTTCCTTGAGGAGCGTTTGAAAGGTTTTATATCTGATTATATTGCGAGAGGTAAGGTTGATGTTTTTGTAGGAGTTTCTGAGGAGGAAAATACAGAATCTATTGTTGAAATCAATCATTCACTTGCCGCAGGTTATGTAAATGCTTTGCATGAGCTTGCACAAAAGTACAATATAAGAGAAGATATTTCAGTTTCGCTTCTCTCAAGATATAATGATGTTCTTACTGTTCGTAAGCCTCCAGAGGACGAAGAACAGGTATGGCTTTCAGTGAAAGAATGTGCCGAAAAGGCAGTTTCCGGACTTATAGCTATGAGAGAAAAAGAGGGCGAAAAACTGAAAGATGATGTTCTTTCACGCTGTGATGTAATACTTTCTCTTGTTGAAAGCGTTGAAGAACGCTCTCCCAAAACTGTTGAGGAATATCGTCAGAAGCTTGTACTTCGTATGCAGGAAATTCTTAACGGAGTAGAAATCGATGAACAGAGAATTCTTACGGAGGCGGCAATTTTTGCTGATAAAACTGCTGTTGCTGAAGAAACAATACGCTTGCGTTCACATATTGCTCAGATGCACGAAATGCTTGAAAGTGATGCACCAATCGGACGAAAGCTTGATTTTATCGTACAGGAAATGAACCGAGAGGCAAACACAATCGGCTCTAAGGTCAGTGACGCTGAATTGGCACATGTTGTCGTTGACATCAAGGGCGAGATAGAAAAAATTCGTGAACAGATTCAGAATATTGAATGATGGAGGATTAAGATGAAGCTTATCAATATAGGATATGGAAATCTTATTTCGTCCGAAAGAATGATAAGTGTTGTTTCACCTGACGCTGCACCTATTAAGCGTATGGTTCAAGATGCAAAGGATAAAGGAACACTTATTGATGCAAGCTGTGGCAGAAAAACTAAGGCGGTTATATTTACTGATAGCGGTTATATCGTTTTATCAGCATTACAACCTGAAACAATAGCTAATCGTGCTAATGGTAAAGAAGAAAATTCTGACAAGATTATAGAAAGGAAAAATTCAGATGAAGAATAAAGGCTTGCTGTTTATTATTTCCGGTCCTTCTGGAGCAGGAAAGGGAACTGTCGTAAAGGAACTTGTAAAGCTTCCGGAAAATGAGGTTTCTATATCTGTTACAACAAGAAAACCAAGAGAGGGAGAAATTGATGGTATACACTATCATTTCTTTTCAGTAGATAAGTTCAGAAAGCTTATAGACGAAAATGGATTTCTTGAATATGCACAGTATTGTGAAAATTACTACGGAACTCCTCTTGCACAGATTGAAAAGTGGCTTTCAGAGGGCAAGAATGTAATTCTTGAAATTGATGTTCAGGGTTGCCGTCAAGTTAAGATAAAGCGTCCTGACGCTGTTACAATATTTATTGCTCCGCCTTCTATGGAAGTTCTTGAAAAAAAGACTTACAGGCAGAGGTACAGAGGACGAGGAAACTATCCAGAAGCGTCTGAATACTGCTAAGAGCGAAATGCAAAAAGCGGGCGAATATGACTATGTTGTTATAAACGGTCCTATTGAAGAATGTGTTGAAGATGTTCTTGCAATTTTCAAGGCTGAGAATATCAAGGCACAAAATGCAGAAAGTATTAATATTTAATTGTTTTTAGATAAAAATTTTTTATAAGGCGAGTTCTTGATTACTTGCCATAATATTATATTTTTGAGGTGTATTATAATGATAAAATCATCACTTGACGATATGTTAATGGGAAGACAGAGCCGTTACGCTCTTGTTATTGCAGTTGCTAAGAGAGCAAGAGAGCTTTCAGAGGAAATGGCTGAGGGCAAAGTCGAAAAGAATGAAAAGCCTGTTCTCGTAGCTTATGAGGAATTTAAAAATCATAAGTATGCTATCTATGAAGCGGAAGTAGATGACTAAGCTTATTGCAGGAATCGCTGTTGAAAAAACAGCTCTCCACTTTGATAAAATCTACGACTATATAATTCCGGAAAATCTTTTGGAATCAGCACAGATAGGCTGTCGTGTTATAGTTCCGTTTGGAAATAGCCCATGGCGACAAGGCATAATTGTTTCAATCTTCGAGGAAACAGAGGCTAAAAAAGGGCTTAAACGAATAAAAGAATTGCTCGATAGCGAGCCTGTTCTTTCTAAAGAAATGCTTGCTATGGCTAAATTTATGAAGGAACGCTATTATTGTACCTTTTATGAGGCTTGTGCAGCAATGCTGCCTGCCGGCTTGGGTATGAAGCTGACTTATGCTTATACCTATACTCAAGACGGTATAGAGGCTGAAAACCTTTCTGCTGATGAGAGTATGCTTATAAATTTTCTTATAGCAAGAAAAAAGCCAGTTAGACACGATATTCTATTGAAGAATATGGGCTTTTCTGATGACAGTCTTTTGATTAAGCTATGCAAAAAAGGTTATATTCTGAAAAAAGAGGTTATTAAGAAACGCTTTCTTGAACCGACCGTAAAAATGGTTCGTATATGTGAGGGTGCAGATATTCCAGAAAGGTTATCACCTAAGCAGAGCGAGGTTGTTTCACTTTTACAGACGACTGGGGAATGTTCCGTTAAGGAGCTTAGTTACTTTCTTGGCGTGACATCAGCAGTTTCAGATGGCCTTGTGAAAAAAGGAATATGCGAATATTTCGAGGAGGAAGCTCCAAAATATATTCCAAGTGCAGAAGCTAAACCAAAGCAACAGCCTGTAATATTTCTTACGGACGAACAGCAGAAAGCCTATGACGATTTGCTCGAAAGACAAAATTCGGGAAAGGCGTCTGTTTCCTTACTTTATGGAATTACAGGAAGCGGAAAAACTTCTGTATTTATGAAGCTGATAGATAATGCAGTTGATGTTAATAACGGAAATGTAATTGTAATGGTTCCAGAAATTTCACTGACACCACAGCTTTTGAATAAGTTTACTACACGCTATGGCGATAGAGTTGCTATATTTCATAGCGGATTGCCGATTGGCAAGCGTCTTGAGGAATGGAAGCGTGTAAAAAATGGTGAAGCGAAAATAGCTGTTGGAACTCGTTCTGCGATATTTGCACCATTTGATAAAATTTCGCTCATTGTAATGGACGAAGAACAGGAATATACCTATAAATCTTCTGCAACACCAAGATTTCACGCAAGAGAACTTGCAAAATTTCGTTGTGCAGAAAATAACTGTTTGCTTTTGCTTTCTTCTGCGACACCTTCTGTTGAAAGTTTTTACTTCGCAAATGAGGGCAGATATGGCTTGCAAGTATTGAAAACAAGATACGGAACAGCCCAATTGCCCGAAGTAATAACAGCAGATATGAATATTGAGCAGGAACAAGGCAACATGAGTGCGTATAGCTCAAAACTGCTTGAGGCTATTGAGGAAAATCTGAAAAATCAAAAGCAGTCTATCATTCTTTTGAATAGGCGTGGTCATAATACCTTTGTTTCGTGTCGTTCGTGCAAGGAGGTTATATCCTGTCCGAACTGCTCAATTTCGCTGACCTATCATTCTGCAAACCATAGGTTGATGTGTCACTATTGCGGATATTCTATTCCTGTTCCGAAGAAGTGTCCTGCCTGCGGAAGCGAAAAGCTTCGTTTCGGTGGAACTGGTACTCAAAGGGCAGAGGAAGAACTTTCGGAGATTTTTCCAAGTGCAAGAGTTCTCAGGCTTGATACCGATTCTACTATGCAGAGATTTGCTTATGAGAAAAAGCTTGCACAGTTTGCGAACGGTGAGTATGATATTCTTCTTGGAACGCAGATGGTTGCAAAGGGACTTGATTTTCCGAATGTAACTCTTGTCGGAGTTATAAATGCAGACCAGATGCTTTATGGTGGAGATTTCAGAAGTTATGAAAGAGCATTTTCACTCTTGACACAGGTTGTTGGTCGTTCGGGCAGAGGTAATTTTGAGGGGAAGGCCATTATTCAGACCTATGCTCCTGAGAATCCTATTATAGCTCTTGCAAAATCTCAGAATTATGATAAATTGTTATAATAGTGAGATTAAGTTGAGAAAGGCAATGATATATCCGCCGTTTTCGGATATAGGCGTTGTGGCTTTTGTTGGAACAAACAGAAATCTTGTTGAGAAATCAGCACAGCATTTTTCGGAGCTTTTTAAAAAGAAAAGCTCGCTAATGAATATAAGGGTATGCCCCTTGTTATATTAGGTCCTGCACCTGCACTTGTTTCTAAAATAAGCAATAAATACAGGTACAGACTTATCTTGAAATTCAGAAATAATAAGGCATTTCGCAGTCTTTTATCATCTTTACTTTGTGAACTTGGTGCGGATAGAGATTATTCTGAGGTTACTGTTTATGCTGATATTAACCCAGAGAATATAATGTGATTTGCCGAAAAGGAGTCTTAAAACGATGGCACTTAGAAATATTGTTAAAGAGGGCGACGAGGTTTTTAACCAAAAAATGCCGTCCTGTTGAAAAGTTTGATGACAGACTTGCCTCTTTGCTTGATGATATGTATGAAACAATGACAGCAGGCAATGGCGTTGGTCTTGCTGCACCACAGGTAGGTATGTTAAGGCGAGCATTTGTTATAGACATTGGAGAGGGTAAGCTTGAGTTTGTCAACCCTGAAATTATTAAGACAAGTGGCAAACAGGAAACAGGTGAAGGCTGTCTTTCCTGTCCTGGTGAATATGGAATAACTGTTCGTCCAAGATTTGTTACTGTCAAGGCTCAGGACAGAAACGGCAAGGAGTTTACTATGGATGCCTCTGATTTGCTTGCAAAGGCAATTTGCCACGAAAATGACCACCTCGATGGAATACTTTTCAAGGCTCATGTAATAAGAATGTTAGATGAGGACGAATTGGAGGGATAAATATTGCGAATAGTATTTATGGGTACTCCTGAATTTGCTGTTCCCTGCTTATCAGCTCTTATAGAAAAACACGATGTTCTTGCTGTTTTTACTCAGCCGGATAAGCCAAAGGGCAGAAAACAGATTCTTACACCACCTCCAGTTAAAGAGGAGGCTTTAAAGCATAATATCCCAGTTTATCAGCCGAAAACTCTCAAGGACGGCGAGGCTTTTAAGCTTCTTTCAGAGATTAAGCCTGATGTTATTATAGTAGTTGCATATGGTAAAATCTTGCCTAAGGAAATTCTTGAATTGCCGAGATATGGCTGTATAAATGTTCACGCTTCACTTTTGCCAAAGTATCGTGGAGCGGCTCCGATTCAGTGGTCAATCATTGACGGTGAAAAGGAAACAGGCGTTACAGCTATGCAGATGGATATTGGCCTTGATACGGGAGATATGATTAAATCTGCATCACTTACCATTGGTGAGAATGAAACTGCTGATGAACTTCACGACAGACTTTCTGCACTTGGTGCAAAGCTTATTATTGAAACACTTGAGTCTGTTGAAGATGGTACAGCGACACTCACAAAGCAAGATGACAGCTTATCTAATTATGCGTCTATGCTTTCTAAGGATATTTCACCGATTGATTTTACACAATCCGCACAAGCAGTTCATAACAAGGTCAGAGGACTTAATTCTTGGCCGTCTGCTACTGCGATTATGGACGGTAAGCGTATAAAAATTCATAAGACAAAGCTTGCTGACGCTTGCGGACAGGCTGGAGAAATAGTTTCGCTTGAGCCTTTTATTGTAGCTTGTGGGAGCGGTGCTATTGAAATTCTTGAGCTTCAGCCTGAGGGCAAAAAGAAAATGAATGTGGCAGATTTCTTGAGAGGTCATAAAACAGAACTTCATTCATTTTTGAAATAAGGAGGTTTTTGTATGGGATTTTATTATTTTGATTATACTTATCTGCTATTTGTAATTCCTGGACTTTTGATTTCGATTTATGCACAATATTGTGTTTCTACTGCTTTTAATAAGTATTCTAAGGTTAGAAATTCTTCGGCTATGTCAGGAAGAAATGCCGCTGAAATGGTTCTTAGAATGAATAATGTTCCGCTTATTCCGATAAATCCGATAAGTGGGAATATGAATGACCACTTTGACCCCCGTTCAAATTCTATAAGACTTTCTGACCCTGTTTATAATAAGACAACAGTTACAGCAATGTGTGTTGCGGCACACGAGGCTGGACACGCTGTACAACACGCAACAAGCTATGCCCCTATGACTATAAGACGAGCATTAGTTCCAATAACACAAATAAGCTCATCTCTTGCTTGGCCAATGGTTTTAATAGGCTTGGTACTTCCGATACAATATGATTTCTTCATTTATCTTGGAATTTTGCTCTATGGTGTAGCACTTCTTTTCTCTATTGTTACACTTCCTGTTGAATTTAACGCAAGTCGCAGAGCAATGATTGCACTTGAAAATTCAGGTCTTTGTACTGCGGAAGAATTGGCAGGAGCAAGAAAGGTACTTCGTGCGGCCGCTATGACCTATGTAGCATCTACACTTACAGCAATGCTCAATTTGCTCAGAATTATTTTTATAGCAAATAACAGACGGAGATAGTATGGATAACAATATAAACGGCAGAACCCTTGCATTTAATGCTTTGTTAAGAGTGTTTGAGGACGAGGCTTATTCAAACATAGCCTTTGATACGATAATTTCAAGGTCAGAGGCGAATCCGAGAGAAGTCGGACTTGCGGCGGCTATATTCTATGGCGTGCTTGAGAGAAAGCTTACTCTTGATTATATAATCTCGAAATTCTCAAAAACACCTATAAAGAAGATTGAGCCAAAGGCATTGATAATTCTTTATATGGGTATTTATCAGATAATCTATATGGACAGAATACCTGATTCCGCCGCAGTAAATGAAAGCGTTAAGCTTTGCAAAAAACAAAAGCTTTTTTCAGCGAGTGGTTTTATAAATGGTGTCTTGCGTTCGGTTTCGAGAAGTGGTATGCCCGAACTTCCAAGTAAGAATAAGGCTCAATACCTTTCTATAAAGTATTCATTCCCGAAGGAGATAATCGCTCTTTGGCAGAAATCCTATGGTGAAGAAATTACTGAAAAGTTGCTTGAATCTCAATCTGGCAGACCACCTCTTTGTGCGAGAGTTAATACACTTAAGACTAATACTGATGAGCTTATTAAGCTGCTTGCTGATAAGGGTATTTCGGCAGAGAAAAGCAAACTCATTGAAAATGCTGTTCTTATAGAAAATTCAGGTTCGCTGACAAGGCTTGCTGAATTTAAGAAAGGCTTATTTCATATCGAGGATATTTCGAGCCAGCTTTGCTGTGAGGTACTTGCTCCCCAAAAAGGTGACAGGGTGCTTGATGTCTGTGCCGCACCTGGTGGAAAAAGTGTTACTATGGCAGAAATGATGCAAAATGACGGTATGATTCTTGCTTGTGACCTTTATCCGCAAAGGCTCAAGCTTATAGAAGAAAATGCAAAAAAAGCTTCTATTAATATTATCAGAACAAAGCTTGCTGATGCACAAAATCAGGATTATGGACAAAAATTTCAGAGGGTTTTGTGTGATGTTCCATGTTCAGGTTTTGGAATTATAAGAAGAAAGCCTGAATTACGCTATAAAAGCGTTACAGGGCTTGACACTCTGCCAGATTTGCAGTACCTTATATTATGTAATGCTGCGAGATTTGTTGCAGACGGTGGAACATTAGTTTACTCTACCTGTACACTGAATCCAAATGAAAATGGTAAAAATGCAGAACGCTTTCTAAAAGAACATAACGACTTTAAGCCTTATGATATAAAGCTTGATAATATTATAAGAGGAATAGATGAGCCAGATAATCAGCTTACACTTTTCCCTCATACAAATGGTACAGATGGTTTCTTTATTTCTGCGTTTGTTCGTAAATAGATGATTAGTTAATATGAGTTCGATGATAGCTGTTAGTTTATAATAAATTGAAAAGGCTTGTGCGAAGCTTTTGATTTAAATTGCTTGAAAGAAAACTGAAAGGAGGATAACTTATGATAGATATAAAATCTTTGACTCTTGAGGAATTGCAGGCGGAGCTTAAAAAAATGGGACAGCCATCATTTAGGGCGGGTCAGATATTTAAGTGGCTTCACGAAGGAGTAAAATCCTTTGATGAAATGACTAATATTTCTAAGAGTTTAAGAGAAGAACTTGGTCAAAAAAAGTGCTATATATCCTCTGCAACTATTGAAAAAAAAACTCATTTCGGATTATGATGATACAGTAAAATATCTCTTTTCGTTTAGAGATGGCGAAACCGTAGAATCAGTTCTTATGAAATATCATCACGGATATACAAGCTGTATATCAACACAAGTTGGTTGTAAGATGGGTTGCACCTTCTGTGCAACAGGTATGGGCGGATATGTTAGAAATCTTACACCGAGCGAAATGCTTGCACAGCTTCAAGCTGAACAGGCAGATAGAAATATCAGAATTTCAAATATCGTTCTTATGGGTATGGGAGAACCACTTGATAATTTCGATAATGTAATACGCTTTCTGAAGCTTGTTTCTGATGATAAGGGAATGAATATCGGTATGCGTCATATATCGCTTTCAACCTGTGGCGTTGTGCCGAAAATATATGAGCTTGCAGATTTAAAGCTTCAACTTACACTTTCAGTTTCACTTCATGCACCAAATGACCAGATAAGAAGTAAAACTATGCCTGTGAACAGAAGATGGGGTATAGATGAGCTTCTCGAAGCTTGTCGATATTATCTTAAAATGACAAACAGACGCATATCATTTGAATATGCAATGATTGATAATGTAAATGACAGCGATGCCTGTGCAAGAGAATTAGCAAAAAGGTTGCATGGAATGTTGGCTCATGTCAATCTTATTCCTGTTAATGCAGTAAACGGCACAGGATATAAAAAGAGTAAGGCAGAAAGGCTGAGGGCTTTTTCTAATATACTCGAAAAAAGCGGAATAACAGTCACTGTACGAAGAACCCTCGGAAGTGACATAAATGCCTCGTGTGGGCAGTTGAGGCGGGGTACAAAATCTGAAGCGGATAAAAAGGGGGCTGAGAATGATGCAGGTATTCAGCAAAAGTGATACAGGAATTGTCAGAAAGCAAAATCAGGACAGCTGCAAAACAGGTGAGTTTGATGAAAAGACCGTTTGGGCTGTTGTCTGTGATGGTATGGGCGGAGCAAACGGTGGAAGTATAGCAAGTGCGACCGCTGTTGATGAAATCGCCCAATACATATCTGAGAATTATGAGCTTGACTTTGACGAAGACCGCATAAAACAGCTTTTGGCAGATGCGGCTACTGTTGCAAATAATGCAATATATATGGAGTCTGTCAGTTGTCATGAGCTTAGCGGAATGGGTACAACACTTGTTGCTGCAATAGTCAAAGAAAACAAGCTATACATTATTCACGCAGGTGACAGCCGAGCCTGTCTTATAGATGGTGAAAGCTTTGTCCAGCTTACGCAGGACCATTCTATTGTTCAGGAAATGGTTGATATGGGAAAAATTACTCCTGAAGAGGCAAAAAACCATCCTAAGAAAAATATAATCACAAGGGCTTTGGGAGTAGAACCAAGGATAAGGCTTGATTTTACCGTTTCTGATTTTCCAAAAAACTCGATTTTTATGATATGTACTGACGGACTTACAAATTACCTTAGTCCAGAAAGAATTGTCGAGCTTTATAAGAAGTTCAACGGTGAAGCACTTACTGAGGCACTAATTGCAGAGGCTAACGAGCAAGGCGGAGGTGACAACATAACTGTTGTCATCATAAACCGATAATCGGTTGAAAGGGGTTATTTTTAAATGGATAAATATGTTGGTAAAAGGCTTGACGGCAGATATGAGCTCCAAGAGCTTATAGGCGTCGGCGGTATGGCAACGGTTTATAAAGCATATGATACGATTGATGATAAGATTGTTGCTGTAAAAATCTTGAAGGAAGAATTCCTTGGCAATGATGATTTTATTCGTAGATTCAAGAATGAATCTAAGGCTATTGCAGTGCTTTCTCACCCGAATATAGTTAAGGTTTTTGATATGTCAGCTTTGGTGACAGAATTCAATATATCGTTATGGAATATATTGACGGCATTACTCTCAAAGAATATATAGAGCAGCAAAAGGTTATAAATTGGAAAGAGGCTGTGCATTTCACAGTGCAGATTCTTGAGGCTCTCGAACACGCTCACGAAAAGGGCGTTGTCCATAGAGATATTAAACCTCAGAATATAATTCTTCTTCAAGACGGAACTATTAAGGTTACAGACTTTGGTATAGCTCGTCTTACAACAAGCGAAACTCGTACGATGACAAATACAGCTATCGGCTCAGTTCATTATATTGCACCTGAACAGGCTCGTGGCGATTTGACAGACGGCAAGGCTGATATTTATTCTGTTGGCGTAATGCTCTATGAAATGCTTACAGGCAAGCTTCCTTTTGAGGCTGATAGTGCAGTTTCTGTGGCTATTATGCAGCTTCAGACAGAGCCAAGTCCTTTGCGTGATATAAATGAGGAGATTCCTGAGGGACTTGAAGAAATCACTCTCAAGGCTATGAGAAAAGACCCCGCACAGCGTTATGAAACAGCCGCAAAGATGCTTGAGGCTATCGAAACTTTCCGCAGAAATCCAAGTGTTCGCTTTAATTATAAGTATTATGATGACACAACAAGCGGAGATACAAAGTTTGTTGAAACCTCTATAAAGGGTAGTAATGCACCCGCTGTCCCTGACCAGCTTTATAATGATAATTATGATTATGATGAGGAAGCATCGAGTGATACACGCTCAAGAACCGCAGTAAAATGGGTAACAATAGGAATTGCCTCTGTTGTTGTTATTGCTATCGCAGTTCTGATATTTATGTTTACTTCAAAATCCTGTCAGGGCGGTTCGTCAAAAGATGTTGAAATTCCGGATTTCATCGGTCAAATGCTCGATGATGTTCAGTCTAACAAATCATATAAATTTAACTTCAAGATTGAGGTTAAATATGACGCCTCAAAGCCTCTTATGATGATTCTTGACCAAGACCCTAAGGCAGGAACTAAGACTGTTAAGGAAAACTCTGAAATTATTCTTACTGTCAATAGTAGTGAATCTAAGGTTAATGTTCCAACAGTTAAGGGACTCAGCCAAAAAGATGCAGAGGAAAAAGTTCAAAAGGCAAACCTTTATACAGATATTAAGAAGGTTTACAGTAATGTGGTTGATAAGGGCTATGTAGTTGACTGCTCACCTGGAGAGGGTACTGAACAGCAAATCGGTACAAAGATTACTTTGTTTATAAGCGATGGTCCTGAGGGCGAAACAGTTCAGATTCCTACAAAGCTTATTGGTAAGACTAAAGATGAGGTTAAAGCAGAGCTTGAAAAGCTTGGTTTAAAGACAGAGTTTAGCTACCAGCCTTCTACTGAAAAGAAAGATATAGTAATTAACCTTGAGCCATATGAGGGCAATACCGTTCAAAAGGGTACACTTGTTACAATCTATGCAAGTAACGGTAAACTTCCAGCAGGTTCAGAAAGAAAAGTTGAAATTGATGTAGGCTGGCCAAATGAAGAAGCAAAAGTACACCTTGAAGTATTAGATGATGGCACAGTTTATATATCGGAGGATAATGTATACCTTCCTGATTATGGCACTATAAAAGTATCATGTAGTGAAAAGAGAATTAAGAAAATTAATATTAAAATTAATGATGATACTTATAAAATATTCACAGTAGATTTTACTAAAGACCCACCAGTTGTAACTCTTTCAAAAGAAAATCCTTACATCTCAAATTCGTTCAAGGTTCCATCAGTTGCAGGTTCTTCTGAGGAAGATGCAAGAAAGGCTTTGATTTCAGCTGGTTTTGAAGCTGGTAATATTAAGAGAAAATTTGAAACAAGCGATACAGTTAAAAGTGGTAATGTTACAAGAACAAATCCGTCAGAGGGTTCAGTTGTTTCAGCAGGTTCCGAAATTACCATATTTGTAAGCACGGGTAATGGTGAATCTTCAAATGAACCATCAGACGAATCTTCAAATGAATCATCAACTGAGGAATTTAATGACATTATCGGCAGCACATTCAGCTATGTATATGATAAGTATGGTGCAAATTATCGTTTTAGTTATGAGGGCAATCCTTCTGACAGCACAACGATAAAGAGCTACTCTGTATCTGGTAATGAGATTACACTTTATTTCAATGAGGAATCATCAGGCGAAACAACTGATGTTCCAACAGATGACCCATCGGTTTAGTAATAGTTAAATTATAAGGTCTGCTTTGCGGATATTCGCAGGGCAGACCTTATCTATAAAGAAATTTAGAGAAGGTGTGAAATGAAAACAATAGATGGATTGCTTATAAAGGCTTTAGGCGGTTTCTATTATGTAGAAGCAGAGGATAATATTATATATGAGTGTAAAGCTCGTGGAAGCTTTCGTAGACAAAAGCTTTCGCCGTATGTTGGAGATAGAGTGACGATTTCTATTCCCGATGACGGTTATTGTGCAATAGAAAGCATTGCAGAGCGTAAAAATTCCCTTATAAGACCACCTCTGGCAAATATAGATACTTTATTCATCGTGGCGTCTACAACTGAGCCAGAGCCAAATATGCTTGTTATTGATAAAATGACAGCGGCAGCAGTTTCAAAGGAAATAGAGCCTGTTATAGTTATTTCTAAGACAGATTTAAGCGGTGCGGAAAAGCTAAAAAAGAAATTTATGCAACAACAGGCTTTAAGCTTATAGAATGTTCTAAGGAAAATAATGATGGGGCAGAAGAAGTTAAGTCTATGCTTGGAGGAAAAATTTCAGCTTTTACTGGAAATTCAGGTGTTGGAAAATCTACTATACTAAATGCTATTCTTCCTGAACTTGAGCTTGAAACTGGTGATATAAGTCGAAAGCTTGGTCGTGGCAGACATACAACTCGTCACACAGAGCTTTATAAAATTTGTGGAGGTTATATAGCTGATACACCTGGGTTTTCTACGGTTGATATAGAACGCTATGAGCTTATTCGCAAAGAGGATTTGCCGAATTGCTTTCCTGAATTTGAGCCTTATATTTGTAATTGTAAATTTACTTCTTGTGCTCATATAAAAGAAAAAGGCTGCGGTGTCCTTGAAGCACTTAACAAAGGCAAGATAAGTCAATCAAGGCATAATAGTTATGTTATGATGTATGATGAAGTTAAGGATATTAAGGATTGGATGAATAAATCATAAGGAGAATAATATGAGTCGCTGTGTTATTATATCATCATCACCCAAAATAGAAATTTCATTTTTGCGTGATGAGGTTCTTTCCGATGATTTTATAATATGTGCCGATGGCGGATATAAACACGCCGAAAAAGGCGGGTCTTGTGCCTAATATAATTATTGGAGATTTTGATTCCGCAGAAGTGCCTTCAAATACAAATGCTACGGTTCTAAAGCTTCCTATAAAGAAAGATGATACAGATACTTTTAGCTGTGTTAAAGAGGCTCTTAGCCGAGGTTTTGACGAAATAATTATTTTTGGTGGTACAGGTGGAAGAATGGATCATACCTATGCGAATATTTCTGTTTTGAGTTATATCCGTTCTCACAATGCAAGAGGAACGCTTATTGACGAAAGCAATTCATTGATGATTATTTCTGATGAGGAAATGCTTATAGAGAATAAATGTGGAGAACGCTTTTCAATTTTTGCTTTTGGTTGTGAAAGCTGTGTTGTCACACTTTCTGGCTTTGAGTATGAGCTTGAAAAGGGCAGACTTTTTGCAGAAATACCGTTAGGAATAAGCAATGTTATAACTGCTGATACTGCACGAGTAAAAATTGATGAGGGCAGTGCCGTAATAATTTTTTCAAAGGAATAAGCACAAAAATTACGCCGCCGAGTATTATGTATTAAGAGCGTTACGAGAGGCTCAAATACATAAAAAAGGCGGTGTTATTTATGGCAAGAAAGCGAAGGGGCTGCAATAGCTGTAATAGCGGAAAAACGGCACTTGCGTTTGCTTTAGGGCTTTTTTGATTTCACTGCTTTTCCCACAGAGATGCCTTTTGATTATCGCAGCGATAATTGTAATAATACTTGCGATTGCGTTGTCGAAATGCTGCTGAATTTATGGAGGTATACTTATGAAAATCGTTGTAGTTGACAGACCAAAGTTCTTCTCATTCTTTTTAAGAAAGATGTTCGGAATAAAAAAATTAAAGCCTGAAGAAATTTAAGGCTTATTTCCTATATTTTCAATAAATGAGGGGCTGTTTTTTTACAGCCCCTTTTTTTGTGCGAATAATTATCCTGAATATGTACATAATAGTTGTATATATACAATTAAAAAATCGTGTCGAATTTTTGGTCGATTGATAAATTATTAACAAACATATCCTAACATTATTGTTAAAATTTAGACAATTTGTCTTATTGCACAAAAAACTAACCAAAAGTTAATGCACATTACATCTATCTTTTATTCAAGTTGTGTAGTATAATAACAATATCAGATACAGAAACACTTGATTCTAAGAAATCTGTTAAACTAAATATAAAAGCCGAAAGGGGACTTAATTTATGACATTCGAGAAAGTTTTAGCTGAACGCAAAGATAAGGTTATCTACAAAGATGGCGATACTACTATAAAAGTATTCGATAGCAATTATCCTAAGTCAGATATTCTTAACGAGGCTCTTAATCACGCAAGAGTTGAGGAAACAGGTCTTCCTATTCCTGCAATTAAGGCAGTTTCGGTTATTGATGGTAAGTGGGCTATCTCAATTGAGTATGTAGAAGGTAAGACACTTGAAAAAATTATGGAAGAAGACCCAGATAATTTCGACAAATATCTTGAACAGTTTGTTGACCTTCAGCTTATGGTTCAGAGCAAGAAAGCTCCTCTCCTTAATAAGCTAAAGGATAAGATGAATAGAAAGATTTCAAGCCTTAGTAATGAAATTGATGCAACAACTCGTTATGAGCTTCATACAAGACTTGAGTCTATGCCAAAGCATGATAAGGTTTGCCACGGCGATTTTAACCCGTCAAATATTATCGTTTCTCCTGATGGCTCAATGCATATCCTTGACTGGTCACACGCTACTCAGGGAAACGCTTCTGCAGACGCAGCAAGAACATATCTTTTGTTTGCTCTTAAAGATAAGACTGTTGCTGATAAGTATCTTGACTTATTCTGTAAAAAGTCTGACACTGCTAAACAAGATGTACAGCAGTGGTTGCCGATAGTTGCAGCCTCACAGCTTGTAAAGCATCGTCCAGAGGAAGAAGATTTCCTCAAGACTTGGATTAATGTTATCGACTATCAGTGATATTTAATTTTGATTATAGGTTTTCTTTTTTCTTCCTTTCTTTTTTTCATAAACAGGGATGCCAACCGAATTTTACGGTTGGCATTTTTGTGTTTATCTGAAGTATTTTTTTAGCAAACTAAAAGGGTAGGTATCGAAACCTGCCCTTTTAACTTGCTTATTATGTTTTAGTTATCTTTAAAAGCGATGATAAGTCTTAGAACTTCTTCGAAAATCCATACAAGGAAAAATTCAAGAAGAAAGCTGTTTTTTATTTTGAATTAGTAGACATTCTGTTTTCTATCATATTAATTGTATCAACATCTTTAACAAGAGAGATTTTTTAATCATTACTAAATAATTTCTTGATGTTTCGGAGAATTTGATTCAACACAAAGAAATTTTTTCTTCGAGTTTAGTTATGCTATTTAATCTTATATTTTGCTAAAATAAAATTATTTTTCTATATTTATAAGAATTTTTTTAAATATTGACCTGTGTATGAATTTTTTATTTTGTGCTATTTCTTCAGGAGTGCCTGTGCCTACAATAGTACCTCCGCCACTGCCACCTTCTGGACCTAAATCAATGATATAATCAGCTGCTTTTATAAGGTCGAGGTTATGCTCGATAACAATTACGGTGTTTCCACTATCGACAAGTTTTTGAAGAACATCAACAAGCTTATGAACATCAGCTATATGCTCAGACCTGTTGTTGGTTCATCAAGGATATAGACAGTTTTTCCGGTAGGACGCTTAGAAAGTTCTGTTGCAAGCTTTTACACGCTGTGCTTCACCACCTGAAAGTGTTGTGGCTGGTTGTCCAATCTTGATATAACCTAAGCCAACATCACAGAGTGTTTTAAGCTTTCTTGAAATCTTAGGAATGTTGCTGAAAAATTCTGTTGCTTCTTCGGCTGTCATCTCAAGTACATCATAGATAGATTTGCCTTTATATTTTATTTCGAGAGTTTCACGGTTATAACGCTTTCCGCCACAAACTTCACAAGGTACATAAATATCAGGCAAGAAGTGCATTTCAATTTTGATTATGCCGTCACCTTCACAAGACTCGCAACGACCACCTTTTATATTAAAGGAAAATCTTCCTGACGAATATCCACGCATTTTTGCATCATTAGTGCTTGCGAAAAGCTCTCGAATATCTGTAAAAACACCTGTATATGTCGCAGGATTTGAGCGAGGGGTTCTGCCAATAGGGGCTTGGTTGATGTCAATAACCTTATCAAGATTTTCTACACCAAGAATTTCATCGTGTTCTCCACTGCGTGTTTTGGCACGATTTAGAGTTGAAGCGAGAGATTTATAAAGTATTTCATTGATAAGAGAGGATTTTCCTGAGCCAGAAACACCAGTCACACAGAGAAATGTTCCGAGTGGAAATTTGACATCAATATTTTTTAGGTTATTCTGTCTTGCTCCTTTAACCTCAATAAATTTTCCATTGCCTTTTCTGCGTGTTTGTGGAACAGGAATTTTCCTTGCTCCGCTGAGATATTGTCCCGTAATAGATTTTTCACAAGCTATAATATCATCAACAGTTCCTGCACAGACAAGTTCACCACCATGAGCTCCTGCACCTGGCCCTATATCAACAATATAATCAGCGGCACGCATTGTATCTTCGTCGTGTTCTACAACGATAACAGTATTTCCTAAGTCACGAAGATTTTTTGAGTGTGGCAAGAAGCTTGTCATTATCACGCTGATGCAGACCTATGCTTGGTTCATCGAGGATATAAAGAACGCCCATAAGTGATGAGCCTATTTGAGTGGCAAGACGGATTCTCTGACTTTCGCCACCCGAGAGAGTTCCAGCGGCTCTTGAAAGGGTGAGATAGCCAAGTCCAACGCTTTTAAGGAAATTAAGTCGTGATATAATTTCTTTTATAACAAGCTTGGCAATCATACGCTGTCTTTCAGTAAGCTCAATATTATTTATAAAGTCGAGTGCCTTATCAACAGACATATCGCAAAATTCACTGATATTAAGTCCACCAACAGTTACAGCGAGGCTTTCGGGGGAAAGTCTGCGTCCGTGACAGGCTTCACATTCTGTGGCACTCATAAAGGATTCAATTTCTTCCTTTATCCATTTACTGCTTGTTTCTTTAAATCTTCGTTCAAGATTGTTTATAATTCCCTCGAATGGTACTTCATTAACGCCTGAGCCATACTCACGCTTTCTTACAACACGAATTTTTTCGCCCTTTGTTCCGTAGAGAATTATATCGAGTATTTCTGGAGGGAGTTCTTTTACTGGAGTATCAAGTGAGAAATTATATTTTTCTGCGAGAGCTTCAAAGTACATTGTTGCAATTGTGCTGCCTTCCATAGCCCAACCACTTGCCTTGATACCGCCCTTACGGATTGAAAGTTCGGGATTAGGGATAATCAAATCTTTATCTACTTTCAGAAAAACTCCAAGTCCTGTACATTTTTTGCAAGCACCAAAAGGATTGTTGAAAGAAAACATTCTTGGTGAAAGCTTGTCTATGCTGAAATTATGGTCGGGGCAAGCATAATTCTGTGAGTATAGTATATCGTCGCCGTCCTGTATTGCGATAACAGTAAGACCGCCAGCAAGCTTTGAGGCAGTTTCTATGGAATCAGCAAGTCTTGATTGAATATCGTCTTTAATAACAAGTCGGTCAACGATTATGTCAATATTATGCTTTTTATTCTTTTCAAGAGTGATGTTTTCAGAAAGGTCATAAATTATTCCGTCAACTCTTACTCTGACAAAGCCTGATTTTGAGGCGGATTCAAGAACTTTTTTATGCTCTCCTTTTTTACCTCTTATAACAGGTGCTAAAACTTGAATTTTACTTCTTTCTGGTAGTGACATAACACTATCTACAATCTGGTCAACCGTTTGCTGTTTGATTTCTCTGCCACAGATAGGACAGTGGGGAATACCTATTCTTGCATACATAAGACGCAGATAGTCATAGATTTCTGTTACTGTACCAACTGTTGAACGAGGATTTTTTGAGGTTGTTTTTTGGTCGATAGATATTGCAGGAGAAAGTCCCTCAATGCTATCAACATTCGGTTTTTCCATCTGGCCAAGGAACATTCTTGCGTATGAGGAGAGAGATTCTACATAACGGCGTTGTCCCTCAGCGTAAATGGTATCAAATGCAAGAGAGGATTTTCCTGAACCTGAAAGTCCTGTAAGAACTACAAGCTTTTCTCTTGGAATTTCAACATCAATATTTTTTAAATTATGTTCTCTTGCACCTTTTACTACTATATTTTTCATCATTGGAATTACCTCCATGAATAAATGATTTTCTAAAAAATCGATAGTATGTTCGCTCGTTTAATGATAGCATAAATAAAAGTATTTTGCAATGGAAATTCGCAGTATATAGTTAGGTTAATATGAATTAAAAGCAAAAAATAGCGGCGGATAAAATCCGCCGCTTAAGGAGCAAAGAATGTTAAGGGCTTTGTCCTTAAAACCCACCAAAGACTCCGCCTCTGGAAACCGCAAGCTTTTGAAAAAGCTTGAGCAAAACTTTTAATTGTCTTAGAAAAGTCTGTTAGTTATTAAGAAAGAATTATATCACTTAGTGCTTTTCTATCCTTATCGTGTCTATCTGGGCTTTTTGCTTCGCCATCAGCATATCCTATTGCAAGAAGATTGATAGGTTCAATTTCTTTTGGGATATTAAATTCTTCTTTTATAACCTGTGGCTTGAATCTGCCTATCCAGAGTGTGCCTAATCCAAGCTCTGTTGCCATAAGCATCATATGGTCTGTGACGATAGTTGCGTCTATGTCGCCAAATTCTTTGCCATCGTATTTACGCTTCCAAGATGCTGAAGTATCATTGCAGACAATCAGAACACAAGGGGCATTATAAAAATTAGTTGCTTTTGAAACCTTTTCTAAACCTTTTGCATCAGTTACAACAATAATTTTTTGTAGGTTGGTAGTTTACTGCTGATGGGGCAATTCTGCCTGCTTCAAGTATTGTGTCTAATTTTTCTTTTTCAATAGGCTTTTCGCTGTATGAGCGTACAGAATATCTTTTCTTTGCTAATTCTAAAAAGTTCATATTGAACCTCCGAGTATTTTATTTACCTGATTATATCATAAATTAGAAAAATATTGAATATGCTTATAAAGTTTACATATAAGAAAAATACATTTTCCACTTTTTAGCATATGCTTCGGTTGTAGAACCTTTTTTAGCTCTTAGTGTAACCTGAGTATTAGGGAAGATGGATTCATTCTTATCATATGAACTTTTAAATTTCATATTACTGTTTTCTATAGTACAGGTATTAAGCATTGTGCAATCACCAAAGGCAAGAAAATTGAGTGTTTCTACACTTTCTGGAAGTGTGATTTTTCTAAGACCGCTGCATTTATAAAAAGCATTGGATTTTATCTCTTTAATAGTATTTGGAAGTGTTATATCATTTAGAGATTTACAACCTGAAAATAGTGATTCACTGATTTCTGTAATACCTGAAGGAATTTCTATTTTTTGAAGTGATGTACATTCAAGAAAAGCCTCTTTAGAAATAGTTTTGATATTCTTTGGAAGTATTACTTCTGTAACTATACCATTTCTTTGGAAAGCACCAACTTCAATTTTCGTTACACTATCAAGTATAGTATATGATGAATCTGATTTATAAGATGGGTAGAAAAGAAGTTCAGTTTTAGATTTATTATACAATACACCATCAACAGAAGTAAAGTAACGATTATCTTCATCAACATATATATTTTTCATATAAATGCAATCATAGAAAGGATTCATATTGCAGCTTCTGTTATTAAGAGATATTGATTGAATATTTTTAGATATAGTTACACTTTTAATTTGTGAACAGCCTGAAAATGCCATAGGGTCGATTCCAGTTATAACTTTATTTGAATATTTCTCTGGTATTACTAAATCCTCAAGCTTGCCCCTTATATCCGACTATGTGTAATGTATCGTTTTGATACTCTTTATAGACATAGTTTTTTTCATCTTCTTTAAGTTCTGCAGCACGAAGTTCTTCGGCGGTAGGTTCGTGAGAACTTTCTGAATCTGATGATGCATTAATATCGACTGAGTTTTCAATAATACCATCTGTTGAAAGACTGTTCTTTTTTGCGACATCAAGCATAGAAAATATAACTACTCCAGCAATAACAACAAAAGCTACTCCTATGATTGTAGCTATACCCGCAGTTGATTTAAAGAAATTTCCGATTTTTGAAAGAGAAGAATTTTGCTTGTCTGTTTTTTTATTCTTTTGCTTTGTGGCGTTATCTATACTAAAATTAGCTTCTACCACACGCTGGTATGATTGTGGCTTTTTAGGAATATTATTTGATGGTTGTTCTGAAACTTCTTGAACATTCTGAGACTGCTCTACAACTGTTTCTTGCTGAACTGGTTGTTGTGCTTGCTCATAAGGGTTTGAATACTCTTGCTGAACAGGTTCTTGGACTTGCTCGGTAATTTTTGTTTCTTGTGCTTGTTCTTTGGGTGCATCAGGAGATGGAATATTTAAAATTGCTTGTATATCATTTTTTTCTTCAATGATAGGTTCTGCATTTGTAGGTGGTGTAATAATACTGCTCATAGGTGGTGCAGGGTGAAATAAAAATTGAGATTTTGCTAATTCCATAAGTGTAAAGGGAACTGCACCGAGAGATACTGAACGCATTAATCTGCCTTCTGATTCAGCTTTTGCAATTTCTTTTTTTATTCCATCTCTTGCATATGAGAGTATGCACATTACTGTGTTTTCTGGCAAATCTAATGTTGAAACGATTGCAGATAAAGACATTTCCTGATAGTAGTGCATTATGATAAGAAGTCGTTGGTCATCAGGCAAATTTTCGATTATTCCTTTCACAACATTTCGTGTGTCCTTATCGTCTATGGTTTCTTGTGGAAGTTGGTCGAAATTATCTTCATCATTCCATTCGAATTTTTCAGCAACATTATTAAAAGCATCTGGATTTTTTTCTGTGATAGATATATAAGCAGAATATGAGGCAATTCTGTTTAGCCATACATCAAAGATTTCTGGTTTTTTAAGAGAAGTTAAATTTTCAAATGCGTTTGTATAGCTCTCTTTCATGATGCTTATTGCTTCTTGTTCATTTTTAGTTATATTTAGTATTGCAAAAAATAGAGCATCTTTAGTAAGATTATAAAGTGTTTCATATGCGGTTTTGTCACCCGATAAAGCACCATGAACATATCTTGAAAAGTAGTTATTCATAATAAAACCTCCAAGTTATACATATTTTATATAGATTTAATCATATGTATAGCTAATAAAATTTTAAAAATAAAAAGCTATTTAAAAGTCATGCTTAATTATTTTTATACTATTTATATTTTAACTAAAAGGTCTGAAAATTTCAATCTGTTTAGAGGAATTATATCAAATAAATATTATATTTTTTATTGATTACGCTTTTTATTGAAAGTTTAGAGTTTAAATGTTAAAATTATATTGTTTGTTTCAATAGGTAATATTTAAATTTAAATTATTATGGGAATGGAGAAATAATATGTCACTTAAAAAAACAGAGAATATCCTCGTGCGGAAATCTCAAGAAAAGCTGAAACTTCACTTATTGGTGGAAGTACATGGGTTTATGATACAGAGGTTAAAAAGATTTTCGGAGAAATTGAAGATGGAAATCTTATAGATGTTGTAAACAATCGTGGAAGATATATGGGCACAGGATATTATAACTCTCACTCGAAAATTCGTATAAGAGTTATTTCGCAAAATGCAAATGACCACTTTGATTATTCGTTCTATGAACGCAGAGTAAGATATGCTTGGGAGTATCGCAAGACGGTTATGCGTGATGACCTTAATTGCTGTCGTGTTATATTCGGAGAGGCTGATGGTTTCCCAGGGCTTACTGTTGATAAGTTTGATGATATACTTGTAACCCAGACACTTTCTCTTGGAACAGAGCGTGTTAAGCCTTTGATTTTTAAGGCACTTGTTAAAGTCCTTGCGGAAGATGGCTTTAATATTCGTGGAATATTTGAGAGAAATGATGTTGGTATTCGCCGTCTCGAAGGTATGGAAGAAAACAAAGGCTTCTTTAAGCTCGATGGACTTGATATTCCAGATTCAACTGAGGTAACTATTGTAGAAAATGGAATTAAAAAGTATTATGTAGATTTTGAAAATGGTCAGAAAACAGGATTTTTCCTTGACCAGAAATTTAACCGCAGAGCGGCCGCAAAACTGGCAAAGGGCAGACGAGTTCTTGATTGCTTTACACATACAGGTTCTTTTGCACTTAACTGTGCTTATGGTGGGGGCAGAACATGTTTGTGCCGTTGATATTTCTGAGGAGGCAGTTGGTTTTGCAAAGAGAAATGCCGAACTTAATGGTCTTGAGGATAAGATGAGCTTTAAAGCAGTTAATGTTTTTGATTTGTTGCCTAATCTTCCAACAGCAGATGAAAAATATGATTATGTTATTCTTGACCCGCCTGCTTTTACAAAATCTCGTGCAACTGTTGATAGTGCTATTCGTGGATATAAAGAAATAAATCTTCGTGCTATGAAGCTGCTGCCAAGAGGTGGTTATCTCGCTACCTGCTCTTGTTCGCACTTTATGACAGATGAGCTTTTCCGCACGATGCTTAAATCAGCTGCGTTTGATGCTCATGTTGAGCTTCGTCAGATAGAGGCTCGTCAGCAAGCTCCTGACCACCCAATACTCTGGAATATGCAGGAAACAAATTATCTCAAATTCTATCTTTTCCAAGTTGTTTAATGACTTTAAATAGAAAATTCGCACAGGCTTTTTAATGGCTTGTGCGAATTTTTTATTTTAAATCTTTTTATGTAATAAATTTTTATATTTATTATCAAAATATTATAAGGTGTCACTTGGCTTTTGCAAGAATATTATGTTAATGTGCTGGATGATTATGTTTATTTTTCTGAAAATCGGACAAGAATAATATTGCCGGCACAAAATAAAATTTCGGAGAGTGAAAGCTGTGAATATTAAACGAGGAGATATATATTATGCGGATTTAAGCCCTGTTGTAGGCTCTGAACAGGGTGGTGTAAGACCTGTTTTGATTATTCAGAATGACATCGGCAACAGATATAGTCCAACTGTAATTGCTGCGGCTATCACAAGCCGAAGTACTAAAGCAAATCTGCCAACTCATATTCGTCTTATGGCTAATGAAAGCGGTCTTGCTAAAGATTCTGTTGTGCTTCTTGAACAGATTCGTACAATAGATAAACGCAGATTAAAAGAGCGTATGGGTTCTCTCGACCTCGGCGAAATGGGAAAGGTCGATGAGGCACTTTCTATAAGTTTTGGTTTGGGTGTTGAACACAATTCGATTACATAAAATAATATGTAATCGTAGAATTTCGATTTAAAATATTTAGGAATACTTTTAAGGGGGATTTTTATGGATAGTAAAAATATTAATAAGATTGATTTAAACAAGGCAAAACATTATCCTAATGATAAGGAAACAGAAGCTCGTGAAGAAGCTTTAAAACAATTTAATCCTGTTCCAAGTACAACAGATTGTACAGGGCTTATTCCTTTTGCAGCACAGGATGAGAAAGAACTTGAATCATATCGTGAGATAATTCAATATACACCGCCATATGAAAAATAATTATAGGTATTGCTATGATAAATATAAAAATCTTGGGAAAGAATAAAGAGCTTTTTAACTGCGTTTGTAATTCTATTGAACATTATGGTGATATGCTTTGCAAACGCAGAAGTATTTCTATATCCACTGCCTCGGAAACTTTCAATGAGCTTTCGGATAATTCTATTGCAGTTTTTTGCAGCGATTTCAAAGGGAAAATATATGGAGAAAACTTCCTTGCAATATTTTCTTCTGAAAATCGCAATGCAATAGATATGCTTAATGGAAGTGGCAATATTGCAATTTCGTGTGGAATGTCACTAAAAGATACATTTAGTACTGCAAGCATTACTGATGAAGTAAGTATGGTAAGTTTGCAAAGAGCAATATGCACGATTGATGGTGAAATTATAGAGCCAAGAGATTTTTATATAAAGAGCAGTTATGAGCTTTATTCATCTTTAGCGACAAGTGCAATTCTTATTTTACTTGGAGCTATACCGGAAGAAGGTTTTGAATTTTAAGATAAAAATTCCATAAGCGCTAAAATTTACATTTAATATTAAGCTGATAACGACATAATATAATAATGCAAACGCAAAACAATAAAATCAAAAATTTAAACATCAAAAAATCTTAAAAACAAAGGAGAAATAATTATGTCAAGCAGCAACAATAATCAGCTCAATGTACCACAGGCAAAGGAAGCTATGGAACGCTTTAAGATGGAATGTGCAAGCGAAGTAGGCGTAAACCTCAAGCAGGGTTATAACGGTGATATTTCTGCAAGAGAAGCAGGTTCAGTAGGCGGTCAGATGGTTAAAAAGATGATTGAAGCTTATGAGAACGGTATGAAATAAAAAGTGCATTAAAGTACCTTGATTTAAACCTATAAACAAATTAAAAATAGACTCAAAAAGTGTGGTAGAGAATACTCTATCACACTTTTGATTTTGCTGAAAATTGTAGCTTTATAAATTGAAATATGCTATACTAAGCTAAATAATTTGATAAGGAGTAATTTGGTATGATAGATAATTTTGCCGAACTTGAGATTCAATGTAAGCAGTGTCAGAAGTGTGGCTTATGCGAGACTCGTACAAATGTTGTTTTCGGGGTAGGGGTTCCTGATGCGGAGGTTATGTTTATCGGAGAAGGTCCTGGACAAAATGAGGACGAGCAAGGAGAACCTTTTGTTGGCAGAGGTGGAAAACTTCTTGATAAAATGCTTGAGGCTGTTGACCTCGACCGAAAAAAGAATATCTATATTGCAAATATTGTAAAATGCCGTCCTCCTAAAAATCGTGACCCACTTCCAGAGGAACAGACAGCTTGTGTAGATTGGTTGAGAAATCAGTTTGCATTAATTCGTCCAAAGATTATTGTATGCCTTGGCAGAATTGCTGCTGCAAAAATTATAAAGCCAGATATTAAAATTACAAAAGAGCATGGAATTTTCTTTGAAAAGGGCAATGTACTTATGATGGCAACCTTACACCCTGCGGCTTTGTTGAGAAATCCCAATAACAAGCCGGCCGCATTTGAGGATTATCTTAAATTGCAAGAAAAGATAAAGGAAATTTGTGACCATACATATGAGGATTAATTTATATTTAAGGTGGGAAATTTAAATGAAAAATCCAAAGGTTTTAGCGTTTTATATTGTGGCTATAATAATTATTGTTGCAGTGGCGATTCTTGCATTAACAGTTTCAGGAAATTCTGGTGCTTTTTTATCTGTGCCTTGGAATTATAGCTGGAGTAGTTGCTATTATTTTGTCAAAGCTTATTATGAGCAGGAAATCTAAGAAAAAATAAAAGGAGTGCTTAAAATGCCATTTATTGAATTGAAAACATCTGTATCTATATCAAAGGAAAAAGAAGCTGAACTTAAATCAGCTTTTGGTGAAGCTATTGCTATTATTCCTGGTAAGAGTGAACAATGGCTTATGCTGAATTTCTGTGATGAACAGAGAATGTGGTTTAAGGGTTCTGACGAATCTTGTGCAATACTTGAGGTTAAGATTTATGGTGGCTCATCTGCTAAGAATTATGATAAGCTGACTGCTGAACTGACAGAAATTGTTTCAGATAAGCTTGAAATTTTAAGTGATAGAATTTATGTAAAGTATGATGAAATAGAGTATTGGGGCTATGCTGGTAGTAATTTTTAATTAAGTTACCTGTCTGCAGACAAATATGCTCCAAAATTGCACAATTATGAACCATATATTAATGAATAACAATTAAATGCTTATGAAGATATTTTTTGAAAGAGTTGTTTGTAAAAATTAGTATTATTTAACAAAATATTACAAAATAAATGCCGAATGATAATAGTAATTTCACTAAAATCACTATTGAAAAAAATTATATAAGATATATCGCCCAATATATTTTATAATATAAGCGAAAAAATGTTACTATTTCACAAAATAATAAATCAAAAATAAAGATACTTAATATAGTTTATAAATGATTAATTGTAAATTTATTGTGTATAATACAATATATGCTCTTGATTTTATTTTATATTATGTTATAATAATAGTGACATTTAGAAAAGAAAGGTGATTACTTATGGGCAGAACTTTAGGAAAAGAATCCAACCATTCTTTTGAGGATTACTTCAAGAGAGCTACCAGTCCTATGCTTACATTGTTTCTTCTTAACGAAAAGCCAATGTATGTATATAAGCTTTCTCAGGAGCTTGAAAAACGCAGCAACAAGATTTATAAAATGAATTTCCTTTATCCTGTACTATATCGTCTTCAGGAGCAGGGCTATGTTGTAGAGTATTCTCAAGAGATTACTGAAAGCCACAGAACTCGTAACTACTATGCTATTACTGATGAAGGTAAGCAATATCTCAAGAAAATGATAGAGCAATATAAGGGACTTCTTAGTGCTGTTGATGTTATTATGAATAATGAAACAAATAAAGAAGCTTTAGAAAATGAGAATGTTTGAGTCTGATAGCTTTTAAATGTTGGATTTTATATCGAAAACTTTGATACCGTATGCTTTATAAAAGTATACGGTATTTTTTTTGTTTAATTTTATCATTGATAATTGATAACTTTTGTGTTAAAATATATAATATATAAAACCGATAGACTTTGAGGTGATAGTGTGAAAATTTCTACAAAGGGTAGATATGCTGTAAGATTTCTTGTGGATTTGGCAGAACATAAAAAGGATGGCTTTATTGCACTTAAGGATGTTGCAGAGCGTCAGAATATATCAAAAAAATATCTTGAACAGATTGTGCCTCTTTTGAATAAATCTGGTATTCTAAAAGCTAATCGTGGTTATCAAGGTGGATATATGCTTGCAAAAGACCCAAAGGAACTTACTATTTGTGAGATTCTAAAAATTACTGAGGGCAGTATAGCTCCTGTTTCTTGTCTTGATTTTGAACCGATTCAATGCGAGCGTGCGGAGGAATGTTCAACGCTCTATATTTGGCAGGGGCTTTATAAGGTTATTACAGACTATCTTGATGGAATAACAATTCAAGATGTAGTTGATAGAGAGGCTGAAAATAGTTATGATAATTATATGATTTAATTTCTATCAGACTTATGTTTGTTAATTTATTTGCCATTGACAAAATTTTTTATGAATATTATTATTTAAATAAAGGTATATGCTTAGAAGCTGCCCCTTAGGGTGGCTTCTTGTTTTTGAGGTGAATAATTTGAAAATCAACAAAAAATATCTTGGAATCATCTATATCATAATATCAGCTTTTTGCTTTGCACTTATGAACACTTTCGTAAAGCTTTCTGGAGATTTACCATCTATTCAGAAAAGCTTTTTCAGAAATTTTGTTGCTATGATTTTTGCAGCAATTCTGTTAATAAAAAGTGGGCAAGGCTTTAAATTCAAAAAAGGAAATCTTGGCTTATTGCTTGCCCGTTCAATATTCGGTACACTTGGAATTCTTTGTAACTTTTATGCAATAGACCACCTTGTACTCTCTGATGCATCAATGCTCAATAAGATGTCGCCTTTCTTTGTAATAATTTTCTCGCTTATATTTTTGCACGAAAAAGTAAATAAAGTTCAAACCTTAGCGGTCATTATAGCATTTTTAGGAAGTTTACTTATAATAAAGCCAAGCTTCAATCTTACAGAGTTTCTTCCTGCACTTCTCGGTTTTATAGGTGGCTTAGGTGCTGGTGCAGCATATACAGCTGTAAGACGACTTGGTCAGAAAGGTGAAAATGGAAAATTTGTTGTGTTCTTTTTTTCCTGTTTTTCTTGCGTTGTGACATTTCCATTTTTGATATTTCAGTATCACGAAATGACCTGGCTTCAACTGATATATCTGCTTTGTGCAGGACTTGCAGCAACAGGCGGACAATTTTCAATTACTGCGGCATATTACCATGCACCAGCGAAAGAAATTTCTGTATATGACTATTCTCAGATAATTTTTTCTGCACTTATTGGTTTCATAATTTTTGGTGATATACCAGATATATATTCTATAATAGGTTATATAGTAATCTGTTCTATGGCAATTATGATGTTTATTTATAACAATCGAAAGAGTAAAACTGAAAAATAATATTTTGCAAGGGGCTGTGAAAAAACAGCCTTGCAAAAACAAGAAGGCACATAACCGTTATCAATTTCGGTTATGTGCCTTTTGTGGTATAATAAGTTTGTGAAGAAGTTTGTGAATGGCAGAGGACATCGGAAGACCGTTACACAAAGATATTATGAGAAACTCTGCAAATATCGAGATAAACTCAGTGAATATGTAGTTAAGCTTGCTACCTGCGGTGAGAACAGAACCAGCTATTCTAAGACAGACAATTCGGCAACCGAACTATCTGCTTAAATGAAGAATTGACATCTATACATCAAGAAGTTTTAAACAACCTTGAAAGCATGCACGGAGCATTGCTCAGAATGAATCGTTCGATACAAGCTGAGGGTACCTTCGGTGTAATGAAATATGACCGTTGGTACAAAAGGTTAGTGCGAAGATGTCAAATTAAAGTCGAATTGGAGATTTATTTGGTTTCAATCGGCTTTAATCTCCACAAATTTTATACAAAACAAATCAGACTGCAAAAAGCTGCTTGAGGTTTCAACATTACGCTGTTTGGGGTAAGGGGGAGTATGCCATTTTTTAAACAATCGCCTTGTTTTTTCACAAAAATTGAAAGGAGCTGCGAAGAATGAAGTCTTAAACTTCATTTCTTCACAGCCCCACCATTTGCTGTAACGGTTTTTAATTTGTAAATTGTTAATTTTTTAAGGGCAAGGCATTTATAACATCGCAGACTATTTCAGCACGATTAAAAGGTGTCATAAAGTAGAAACCATCTGCATGTGTCATATATGTTTTTGCAAGCTCGATTGCAATTTCCGTTCCGACCGCAGAACTTTCTTCTCGTGTCATATTCGGAGAAAATCTCTCAATAATATCCTGCGGAATGTTTATTCCTGGAACTTCATTATTCAAAAATGACGCATTTCGATAACTTACAAGTGGCATAATTCCGACAAGCATTTTAGCACCAAGAGAACGAGCCTCCTCAATGACATCAATATTCTCAGCAGAATATACAGGCTGTGTCAGGAAAAATGTTGCACCACATTCCATTTTCTTTTCGAGGCGTTTAAGCTGACTCTTTGCATATTTCAAATCAGGATTAAATGCACCACCAATAAGTATAGGTGAATCTGCAAAAACCTCCTTATTCATTTCAGAAATTATGGTCATAAACTGTGTGGAGCTTATATTGAAAACAGGTTTTACAACTCCTCGGTCGCTTTCAGCAATATGGTCTCCAGTAACTGCGAGAACAGCACGAATTCCTTCACTATGTGCTCCAAGCAGAACTGAACGCAAAGCATTGATATTTCTATCACGGCAACAGATATGTGGCAAAGCATCGATTTCACATTCACGATGTATTCTTGCAGAACAAAGAACAGGCTCCATTTTTACTTGCCCAAGAGGGGAATCAGAGATAGTAACAATATCCGCTCCAGCCTCTTTAAGGAGATTAGCACCATTTATAAGCTTGTTTAAATCTGTGCCATATGGAGGGTCAAGCTCTGCCGCAATTACAAAATCACTATTTGCAATTCGAGAAGAAAATGGTGCAGGAGAAGATTTTTTCGTTTCTTTAATTTCAATTTTCTCAAAGCTTATGTTTCCATTGAGCTTTTCGGAAAGAAGCTTAATGTGTTCAGGTTCAGTGCCACAACAGCCACCAAGAATATTTATGTTATTTGGAATAAGTCTTGCAATTTCGTCAACAAAATGTTCAGTATTCGGCGAAAAGGCAATACGCCTTCTTTCAAGATATGGATATCCACTGTTTGGCAAAAAACAGCTGTATACAGCTTTGTATTGCTTTTTATGAAATCATTGAATTGTACTGCATGACGCTGAATTTGAGTCGGTCCACAACCACAATTCAAACCAACTACACATAGTTTATCCTTATATTTTACTATGCTATCAAGGAGTGAATTAAGCGAAACGCCCGAACGAGTAAAGCCGTCTGGCATAATCGCAAAAGATAAATAAATATCAGCATCAGGCTTTTTAGATTTAATATATTCGATAGGGTAGGCAATAATATCTATACTTGGAAGAGTTTCAAGTATAAATGAATCCGCACCACATTCAATAAACGCATCAATGATAGCACGATATTCAGCATCGGGATTTTTGTCGTGGTCATCATTAGTATAAATCGCACTTATGTCAGCACAAACAACAGCGTTTTCGCCTGCACATTCCCTTGCAAGCATATATCCCTGTTTGATAACCTTAATAAGCTCATCTTGGCTGATATTAAGAATAGCAGTATTTGCGGAAAAGGTATTTGTGCGTATAATTTTAGCACCTGCATTAATGTACTGTGTGTGTATACGCTTAACGATTTCAGGATTATTGATATTTTCAAGCTCACAGCGTCTTTCAGAATTACCAGTAAGCTTAGAATAGAATGTTGCAAAAGCACCATCACAGAGAACAGTCTTGTTATCTGCAAGCAACTCAGATAGTTTCATATTTTTCATACCTTTCGCTATAACAAAACCACAAAAATATGCTTGCAGTTTTTGTTATATGTATTTCAGAAATTTTTAGTTTTTATTGGCAGTAATTTCGTCCATACAAGTCTTACAAACATTTTGATTTTTAAAGCTGATAACATCTTTCTGAGAGCCACAGAAAATACAAGTAGGAATTGGCAGATTGTATTTTTGCAGAATAACTCTTTTGTTGTCACCATCAAGAAAGATTTCTACGGAGTCACCCGACTGAACACCGAGAGCCTTTCTCAAATCAATAGGCAGAACAAGGCGACCAAGTGAATCAACTTGTCTTACATAACCGGAATTTCTCATAATCATAACTTCCTTTGCGTGGATTTATGAAATAATCAGACGATTATTTCCAAACTTTACTTAATTCTACTATTTTTTTCCAATTTTGTCAATAGATTGTCGAGAAATTTATTTCATAAATTCACATTGTCGAAGCATAAAAATAGTAATAAAATCCGAAACGAGGTTGAGGCTTTGTGCTTGGCTATATATGGGGTGCTATGCTGATAGTAAGCCTTATATGTTCGATATATACTGGCAAAATGGAGGAACTTTCCTCGGCTGCTCTAAATGGAGCGGCTCAGGCGATTGAGCTTACACTCTCTCTTTTGGGAGTAATGGCTCTTTGGTCAGGGCTTATGAAAATTGCTGATAAAGGTGGAATAACAGCCATTCTTGCAAAAAGTATTTTCACCGTTTTTGCGTATTCTTTTCCCAGATTATAAGCCGAAAAGTCCAATATTAAAGGCAATCTGTGCAAATATGGCGGCAAATCTTCTTGGACTTGGAAATGCCGCAACACCCTTTGGAATTGTCGCAATGAAAGAGATGCAAAAGGAAAATAAAACGCCCGAAATTGCAAATAGAAGTATGGTTATGTTTGTTGTATTGAATACTGCGTCAATTCAACTAATTCCGACAACAATTGCCGCTATGAGAGCATCTGCTGGTTCGAAACAGCCTTTTGATATTATAGTCGCTATATGGATAGTTTCTTTTTTGTCGCTTTTTGTAGGAATAATAACAGCAAAATGCTTTGAAGCTCCTGTCGAAAGAAGAAGATTGCACTCGAATAGAGGTGGTAAAAATGGAAATAATAGGTAATCTTGTAGTTCCAGTTTCCATAGCTTTAATAATTATTTTCGGATTCTGCAGAAAAGTGCCGCTTTTTGAAGCGTTTACAGATGGTGCAAAAGAGGGAATAGTTTCTATGTTTTCGATAGCACCTTCGTTAATAGGCTTGATAACAGCAGTATCTATGTTAAGAGCATCAGGCTTTTTTGAAATATTAACAGATTTATTGTCACCAGTTACAAGTGCATTAGGATTTCCAAGTGAAATTTTACCACTTGCACTTATGAGGCCTGTATCTGGAAGTGGTTCATTTGCTTTATTAAATGATTTATTCAAAAGTTTTTCTCCCGATAGCTTTATCGGAAGAACAGCATCTGTTATAGCCGGTTCAACAGAAACCACATTTTATGCTATAGCGGTCTATTATGGTTCGGTCGGTATACAAAAAACAGGATATACTATACCAGCGGCATTGATGTCAGATTTTGCAGGTATGGTATTAGCTCCTTTGACAATAAGGCTTTTAGGAAATTAGCTAATACACTCCCCTAAGACAGCTAAAAGTTTCGCTTGAGGCGGAGTGTCTCCGCAGTCAAGACGCGTAATCGCTCGACAAGTCTCGCTCGACACTTTTAAAATAAGTTTGTTGATGCGATTGAAGTAATTACCAATGGACTACCGATTAGCTAATGTACTTATCTAAGACAATTAAAAGTTTCGCTCGAGCCTTTTTAAAGGCTCGCAGGGTTGAGGGACGGAGTCCCTCATGGGTTTTAAGGGCAACGCCCTTAACTTGTTCCTTGCCTCTCCTTAGTGGCGAACTTTGTTCGCCACTAAAATTTCTTTTGTTATCAACATTAGTCAATAAGGGCGGACAAAGTCCGCCATTTAGGAGCAAAGTATGTTAAGGGCTTCACCCTTAAAACCTACCAAAGGCTCTGCCTTTGGAAACCGCAAGCCTTTAAAAAGGCTTGACCTAAATTTTGAGTGTCTAAGATAAGTTTAGTTAGCTAAACGGTAGTTTCTCTAACCGCGTCAACAAACTTAATTTTGAAAGTTTTGAGCGATTCTGTGTCTTTTCCTGTGCGGTCATGCACCGTTTCTTGGGGCAGTGGCTCGCTGCTATTTCTTTATATTGCCGTTTGCCGCAGCCCTTGTTCTTACTATCTTTCTATAAAATTCTTTTCTGTTAAACGGTATCAGCGGATATAGATAGCTTTTTCCAGAAATAGTCTTGGTGCATACCATTATAATAAATGTAAGCACTATACCTGCAATAAAACCGTATATTCCGAAAACCTCAGTTAAAACAAGTATCATTATTCGCATAAATTTTACTGCATAGCCTAATTCATAGCTTGGCTGTGAATAGTTTGCAATAGCAACAAAAGCCATATAAAGCATAGCCTCACTGATAAACCAACCTGATTGTACAGCAAAATCACTCAAAACTATTGCACCAATTATGCTTAAAGGCGTTGAAAGCATATTTGGTGTATTTATTGCTGCAAGCCTTAAACCGTCTATTGCAAGTTCAAGTATCATAAGCTGCCAGAATATTGGAATGTTTATAGGGTCCGACGGAACTATGAAAGCAAAGACCTCAGGAATATAGCTTGGATATTTTAAAGCAAGTAACCATATAGGTGTTATAAAAAGCGATGCAATAGTTACGATATAACGAGAAAGTCTTATATAAGTTCCTGTGAGCGGTGGAAAATAATAGTCATCCGCCTCCTCTAAAATATCAAAAATAGAAGTCGGAATAATCAGGGCAGAGGGAGCATTGTCAATTAGGATAGCAATGTTGCCGTCAAGTACAGCTGATGCGGTTACATCAGGACGCTCTGTATTTTTAACCTTAGGAAATGGCGAATACCATTTGTGCCTATAAATAACCTCTGAAAGACTTTGCATAGTCATAGTCAAAGCTTCAACAGAAGCATTTTCGATTTTTTGTGTGATTTCTGCAAGAAGTTTTTTATCAACTTTGTTATCCATATAGCAAAGGACAATATCTGTTTTTGTTTCAATTCCAGCGGAAAGATATTTCATACGGAGATTTCTATCCCTTATTCTACGGCGTACAAGTGCTGTGTTTGCAACTAAAGTTTCCACAAATCCGTCATGAGAGCCACGCAATACCTTGTCCTTTTCAGGCTCAGAGGAATCCCTTTGTGGATATGAGCGTACATCGAGCATAATAGCTCCGTTTAAACCATCTATAGCAAGAGCCATAATACCAGAAAGAATACCAGTATAAATTTTATCCAAATCCGTTTCAGCAGAAACCTCAACATAAGGTACACTTTTTTCGCAAAAAGCTTTTTAAATCAGAAAGCTGACTTTCATCATTTATAGAATAGAAAAATTCTATAATTTTTTCCATTACCTCGTCATTGATGAGTCCATCAACAAAAAATAAGCAGGAATCCCTGTTGCAAATAATGATTTTTCTTTCTATAATATCGAAACTTTCCTTTGCAAAAATTCCATTGCTGATTTTATCTATAATATTTTTGCTCAAAAGAATAAAACTCCTTTATTTGCGGATATATTGCTATTATTTGCAAATAAAGGAGTTTTATTCATTAGTTAACTTTCTAAAGCTTTCTTTTCTTTATCATAGAAATATTTTATAATATCTTTTCTTGTGATAATTCCTATAAACATACCTCTGTCATCAACTACTGGTACGAAATTTTGCTCCATAACCATATTGAGAAGATTATCCATAGTTTCACTGACCCTTACAGCTCTATCACGCTTATTTCTTATAATATCTTTTATGTGACATTCTTCTAACGATTTAAGATTTTGTTCTTGAGTTTTCTTGAGAATAATATACCAAAGGAAATCTCCTTCACTTACTGTACCTATGTATTTTCCCTCACGAGTTATAACAGGAATTGCTGTGTAACCATGGGCGTGCATTTTTTCAAGTCCTTGCCTGATAGAACAATCATCATAGAGATATGCAACAGTAGCCTTATGTTTAAGAAAAAACAGTATATTCATATATAGCCTCCTTGTTATATTAGAGTAATTAAATTAGCTTAAAGAGATTTATTCTTCTTGGATTGGAATATATTTAATTTGATTATATTTTTTTATTATATTAAACTTATTAAATTATTTCTTATTAATGGTAACATATTAAAGAGTTATAATCAATCTTTTATAAAAAATTAAGTGCTAAAAAATATTTTTTGTGTCTAATTTTGTTACAATTTTCGATTTTCAAAATGCCGTTGAAAATTTGCAAGATATGAGTTATAATTGAAAGTATAATTTTAGAGCAAGCTATATTTTGTGCTTTGAAATTAAATACTTTAATGCTGCAAAGCTCAAAGATGAACTCTGTGGCGGAACGGAGATTGTTTATGGATAAGCTATTAACACTTCTTGAAGATAACGCACAATTTACCTATTCACAGCTTGCGGCTATGCTTGATGAAACAGAAACCGAGATAAAAAAAAGGATTGAAGATTATAAGCAAAAAGGCGTTATTAAGGGTACAAGTACAATAATCGACAGAAGCAAGCTTCAGAATGCAGGCGTTAATGCTATTATTGAAATCAAGGTTACACCAAAGGCGGAAACAGGCTTTGACGAAACTGCAAAAATAGTTGCGTCTTTTGATAATGTAGATAGTGTATATCTTGCGGCGTCGGCGACATTTGACCTTATAGCGTTTGTCAGAGGAGCTAATATACAAGAGGTTTCGAGCTTTGTCGCAAAACAGCTTTCTACCTTAGATTCAGTTGTATCAACAGCGACACACTTTGTTCTTACGGAATATAAAAAGAGCGGAATTTCTTTTATTGATGATTGTAACGAAGAACAAAGGAGTATGGAGCTTTAATGGATTACAATAGATTTATTAATGATAAAATACGAACAGTAAAGCCTTCGGGCATAAGAAAATATTTTGATATTGCAAATGAAATGGGTCATGTAATTTCTCTCAGCGTGGGTGAGCCTGATTTTCAGACACCTTGGCATATTCGTGAGGCTGGTATAGATTCACTTCAAAGAGGAAAAACATGGTATACACCAAATAGAGGTTTTTCTGAATTAAGACAGGAAATCTCAAAATACTTTGAGCGTCGTTTCAATGTAACATATAACCCTGACACACAGATTCTTGTAACTGTTGGTGGTTCAGAGGCTATTGATGGTGCTATAAGAACAATAGTTTCAGAGGGTGATGAGGTTCTTATACCAGAACCAAGCTTTGTATGCTATAATCCTTTAACAAGACTTGCAGACGGTATTCCTGTTACAATAGAAACAAAGGCAGAAAACGGTTTCAGGCTTACTGCTGAAGAGCTTGAAAGTAAAATTACACCTAAGTCAAAGCTTCTTATCTTGCCTTTTCCTAATAACCCAACTGGTGCAGTTATGAGAAAAGAACATCTCGAAGAAATTGCAAAGGTTGTTCGCAAGCATAATTTGTTTGTTCTTTCTGACGAGATTTATGGTGAGCTTACATATGGCGATACACCACATATATCTATTGCATCACTTGAGGGTATGGCAGAACGAACAATAGTTATAAGCGGATTTTCAAAATCATATGCTATGACAGGTTGGCGTTTAGGATATGCTCTTGGTCCAAAGGAAATCATAGAGCAGATGACAAAGCTTCATCAATTTGCTATTATGAGTGCTCCGACTACTGCACAGTATGCTGCAATAGAGGGTTTAAGACATGGTGATGGCGATATTGAGTATATGCGTAATGAGTATAATATTCGTCGCAGACTTATAGTAGATGGTTTCACACGAATGGGACTCACTTGCTTTGAGCCAGAAGGAGCCTTCTATATTTTCCCATCAATAAAAAGTACAGGCCTTACCAGTGAAGAGTTTTGCACTAAGCTAATCAAATCAAGACGAGTTGCCGTTATACCGGGAACAGCTTTTGGTGATTGTGGAGAAGGATATATCCGAGTATCATATTCCTACTCACTCGGACATATTATGGAAGCATTAAACAGAATTGAAATGTTTATAAATGACCCAGACGCTCCAGCTATGGATTCCTAAAAAGTGATTTTTTGAAAGGATGTTGCTCTAAATGAAGGTTAATGTTGATGCCCCGGCGAAAATCAACCTTTTTCTTGATATAAGAGGAAAACGCAGTGATGGCTATCATATAGTTTCTATGGTTATGCAGTCTATTAGTCTTTGCGATGAGATAACAGTTTCTCGCACAGATGATGGTGATATTAAAATCGTATGTTCAGATGAGAATATTCCACTTGATGAAACCAATACAGTATATAAGGCTGTTGAGCTTTTTCTCTTTAAAGAAACAGAAAAAAGAGAAAATAAGGGCATTGAGATTAAGATTAAGAAAAATATTCCGACTGAGGCAGGACTTGGCGGAGGAAGTACAGATGCGGCTGCAGTGCTTCATGCATTGAATAAGCTTTATGACACAGAGCTTTCTCGCAAGGAGCTTGCAGAAATCGGAGCAGAAATTGGTGCAGATGTTCCATTTTGTGTTTACGGCGGAACAATGTCTGCAAGCGGAATAGGAACAATCCTAAGCCCGTTGCCAGATTTACCAGAATGTTATCTGGTGATTGTAAAGCCAAATATTGAGTTTGCACTAAGGATGCCTATGAAAAATCAGATTCACCCGAATTTTCAGCAATAAAAGGAATGGATAAAATTACAGAATCCATTTGTGAAGCAAATATAAAAAGTGTTGCTAAACATCTTTATAATAAATTTGAAGTCGTTATGGCTTTACCGGAGGTTGAGAAAATCAAGCAGATAATGCTTGATTGTGGAGCTTTAGGTGCGACTATGACAGGAAGTGGTTCAGCGGTATTCGGTATTTTCGATAATGATAATATGCGTGATGATTGTGCAAAAAGGCTTGATGATGATTACGAGTATGTATATAAAGCAGAACCAGTTTCAGAGGTCTTTTTTGGATAAAGTTATATAAATTTAATAATAGCTTTTAAAGAGCTTGAGCAAAATTTTTAATTTTATTGAATTTATATAAGAATAAAATTATAAAATCCGTCCATAATCTTTGCAACAGCAAAGAAAAAGGACGGATTTTTTATGAAAATAAAAATTATATTTAAACTTGTAGCAACAGCATTAGTTATGGCGTTTACATTTTCGGTAGTATCATTTGCGGGAGCTTGTGAGGATATAGAATCGAGAGTTTTGCGACTACATATCTTGGCAAATTCTGATTCAGAATCAGACCAAGCATTAAAGCTAAAAGTCAGAGATGCTATTTTAGAAATAAGCCCAGAAATTTTTGGTGATACATCATCAAAGCAAGAAGCTATAAAAAGGGCAAAGGCAGATTTGCCTGAAATTATAGCCGAAGCAGAGCGTGTTATCAGGGCAGAAGGTTATAATTACAGCGTCAGAGCCGAGGTTGTAAATGATAAATTCAATACTCGTATTTATGAAAATTTTACACTTCCTGCCGGAGATTATGACGCTGTAAGAATTATTATAGGTAGCGGTAGCGGACATAACTGGTGGTGCGTGATGTTTCCAGCACTATGTTTGCCGTCTGCGGAGGGCAATGAATTGCAGAATGAACTTCCAGATTCTGAAAAGTGTATAGTTGATAACAACGAAAATAGCAACGGCTACGAAATTCGTTTTGGAGTAGTAGAGGCGGTTTCGAGCTTTTCAGATTGGCTTTGTAGCTTGTTTTAATAGTTTATTGTTCTGATTTTAGCTTTTCTATTTCGGCTTTCAAAGCTTCAAGGTTTTCGGATTTTTTATTTTTTTCCTTAGAGTAGGAATGTTCCATAAGTACAAAAACCAAAACTATGATAGTTACAATAAAGAATGGATTTTGCACAAACGAGATTACATACCCGACCTTTGGAAAAATCCTAATAACCTTTCCCTTAACCTGCTCTATTGAAATAGCCTTATCTCGTATATTATTAGCGTCACCTTGAGTTATTATTTCATCATCAGTGATTTTTATAATTCTATGGGTTACAAGCATATTGTCATTATCTATAAATGTTATAATATCGCCGACCTCATAATTTTCTTGCTTGTGTATAATAAGCCAATCATTAACGCTGATTGCAGGTTCCATACTTCCTGAGAGTACAACAACAGCATTTCCATAACCTGCAATCATAGGTAATTGTTCGTGAAGAAGTAACCTTGAATTCATCATAAAAACACAATAGCCTATCATAATTGAAGCTATAAGAAATCCAAATAGTTTTGCAGTATATTTCAAAATCTTCTTCATCATTTTTTGAAATCTCCATTGTGTTTTTTTCTGAAAATGATAATCAATGCGATTGTTATAGCACTAAAAATTGATATAACAATGTATAATGCAAAGCTCCTGTTATCACTCGTTTTAATAGTTGAACTATCTGATGGAGTATCACTTGAATCAGACTCAACAGAGCTTTCGTCATAATCGTATTCAGATATAACACTAATATTTATATGGCAGGCTATTTCTTCATCGACAGCTTTGTTTCCGAGAAATGTATCATAATCATCAGTACCATTTTCAAAATCCCATTTCCAACGGATTTGATATTGTGTGCTTGAATAAGGCTTAACATTTCCATCGGAGCTTATGGAATTAAGCTCTTTAATAGATTTCATATCTCCAGAAAGAGAGTTGCCATTGGCATCAAGAACCTGAACCATAACAGGAATTTCATATTCACTATCATTTTCACCTGATATATTCAGATTATATTTAATTGCGTATTCCTTGTCATTGTTAAGACTAAATACATAGTTGTTTTCTGTTCCGGGAGCTATTGTATGATTAGCACTTCCAGTTCCGTCAGTTGAAACACGAGGGTCGTTATGCTCAAAGATATTTACTGTTGTGTTGGTAGTCCATGTCTGTTCAGAATCAGAAACAGACAAACCCCCCAATTTTTTGATGAATCAGAAATATAGTCTTGAGAGAGGGGAAAGCTTTCTATACTATTTTGTGCATAGACCTTATTATAAATAGGAGCATTATTTGTAAGGCTTATGGTTTTGTTTGAAGTTGGATTGGTGCTTGTAGAGAATGCAATGTTTATTACAATATCACCAGTTATAATAATAAAGAGTAACAAAATCATAGCTACAAACCAAGATTTCTTAGCTTTATTCATAGCGATACCTCCTTCAAAAAATTCAGTCCATATGCGAACCAACTGTCCCAGAGGACAGTTGGCTCAGTATAGATTGAAGTTTTAATATTAGTCGATTTGGTCTACTGTAACAGCCATATTAAAGCTGATAGTGAGGTTATAATCGCCTTTTGTAGCCGCTGTAGCTGCTTCGACTGGTGAATATGTTGCACCATCATCAGTAGTTTTTACAACGATACTTCCGGCAGCAATATCTCCAAGAATAGTATCTTTAGCATCTTTTAATGGGTCTTTAGGGGAATATGGGCTCTCAGGATTACTAATTAGCCAGTACCAAGTAAGAGTTCTTGTGCAGGTTTTAAGGTCTGTATTTGCCTTATATTTACCATCACAAGTTATTCCTGGGTTATCTCTATTTATGGCATCACACAAGTTTTTCAAATCATCATAAGCTTGAAAGTGTTCGCCAGTTTCGTCCTGATATTGATAGACTATTGGGTTATAATCATAGTCATTAAAGGATAATTTGTTAACTGCTTTATAATACTCTGCATCTGCAGCATATTCAGTAGGATGTTTATATGAATCACTTTCTTTGACATAAACACTCTCTGGAACAAAGTTTTCTTCAGTTACATTATTAAGCTTTGACATAACAGCGTAGGAACCTTTTCTTAGGTATACAGTTTTAACTGTATCGATATCGACAGTTGTATTTATTTCAACATCAACCTCAGGTGTACCAGCTACGGTGAAACCTAAGCCAGTATCATTTTTAGTACCAGGAGCAACAACATTTTCTCCTTGAGTAGAAACCTGTACGGTACCTGTGTTTGCGTCGCCACTAAAGTTGATAGGCTTGTCGCCACCTTCTTTGCTTGCGTATTCTTCGCCAAAAAGTGAACCATCTGCGGTTACTGTAACGCCGAACTTTGCTACTCTCGCAGAATCGTTTGCACTGTCGCTTGTTGTATACTTAGCAAAGGTTCCTGCTGTCATGCAAGTAGTAAGCATGGTTGCAAGAAAAAGTATACCTGCGGCACGAAGTGTCTTATTTTTTTTCATACTTTAATCTCTCCTTTATTAAGTATTTACCCAAGCAGACCGTATGAATCTTTCTGTTTTGGGCATTTTGAGTAAGCAACTACTCAGATTTATTAAAAAATCTAATCGGCGGTTAGATTCTTTAAACAGATTTAATTTTTGCTTTCTGATTCAAGCTTAGCCTTTTCACTTTTAAGTCTTTCGATTTCAGCCATAAGTGCAGCAGCTTCGGTTTGTTCGGATTTTTGAATGTGTCTGCGTCTTATAATATCATAAATAACAAAAATAGCGAGTGGAAGAATAACACATATAATCAATCCGGGAATAGTCTGCATAAATAGAGCAACATTTCCCAAGCCTGTAATTTTTCCTTGATATGTACCTATAATCTTTTCAGGATAAACAAGCTTTGCGTCGGCGGTAGCATTGGCATCACCCTTTGTGCGATAGGCAAGCTTTCCGTCATCATCTTTAGTTACTTCTATAATTCTGTGGGTTACAAGAGAACCGCCCTCTGCTTTATCCCAATATACTATAATATCACCTTTTTTAAAGGATGAGGTATCTTCAACGGTATGTGCAAACATTAAATCGCCAGTTTCAACAGTACCACTCATAGAACCCGATTTTACTATAAGAGGAAAAGTTCCACCTATATTTGGAATAGAATTACTATCTACTGTAAAGCCTTGTATAATAAGAATTATATTTAAAATCAATATAGGTGCAAGTATAATGCAAGCGATAATTCCAAGGATAGTAAAAGCTTTATTAGAAGAATTTTTCTTATCGGTCTTGGAATTTTTATCGGAAACTGCTTCAATAGTGGTTTCCGTAGAATTATATTTCATTATATTCATTCCCTTTTAGCTAAAAATTTAATTATAAATAAATTATGTTTAGCAATATTGTAACATATAAAAATAAAAAATTCAATTGGTTGATAATCAATACTGATTTTTATATACAAATATAGCATTTTAGTTTTATATATAGATATTATAGTTGTAATATTGAGCTAAATTTCTAATTAAGAAAAAAGTTGTTAGAACTTTATGATATAATTAAACAAAATATAATGCTATATTTATATATAATTATAAAAGTATAAGGAAGTTAAACATATTTTTTCTAATTGTTTAAGGAGGCAATGTTAATATGAAATTTAAAAATACAAAGAAAAAGAGAGTAATTTCATTTGCATTGGTAATTTTAATAGTTGGAGGACTTATTCCAAGTGATATGCTTTCAGGATTTTTCGGTTTGTTTGCACCTGCTTTTGCAAGTGCAGCAGATAATAATGCTCCAGCATATCAATATATGAATGAGCTTTATGATGGTTCAGATGCTATTTCTCCATTGCCTACTTATATTAAATATAAAGAGCAGACAGGCTATACTGAGCCTAAGCGAATATCTCTTACAGATTTTCGTGAGATAGTAGGTGAGGCCTTGCTTTTTAATAATGGTACAGCACAGAACTATATGTCACAGGGCTATAAGCTGATGATTTGCAATGCAGAGGAATTATATCTCTATTCGCAGATTGTAAATGGCAAAGGTTCGTCCCCATCAGAAGTTAAATTCTATCTTTCTGCAAATATTGTACTTGGTGATAATATTGAATATTCCGAGGTCAGCTATAATGAAAGATATTTTTTGCCAATAGGCGGAGATGGAAACCCATTTACTGGTACATTTGATGGTCAGGGCTTTGAGATTCGTGACCTTTATTTTGATACAGAATATACGCCTGTAACAGTAGGATTTTTTGGCGTTGTTGGTGCTAATGCGGTTGTAAGGAATTTCGGCATATATCACCCTACAATAGATTCTACAAATAGTGCGGCAACCTTTACTGCGGTAATTGCCTCAAGAAACTATGGCACTATTGACGATGTATACGCTATTGCACAAGAAGTTCAGCCAGAAAAAGGTGCTATTGCAAATGTCAATGTTGTAAAATCAGCAAACTCAACCGCTGGTGGACTTGTCGCGATAAACTATGCAAGCGGTAAAATTACAGATTCATATTTTGCAGGTATGCTCGATGCTCGTGAACCAGTTGTGCAAAATCCAGTATGCCCTAATAATAGTGGTACTATATCAAACTGCTACTATGATAGTGATATATTCAAGGTTGGTACAACTCCTAATCAAATTGATAATCCCGATGAAGAAAATATCATACCTCGCACAAATTTCCAACTTAAAACTCTTAATGGCGTTACAGGCACAGAATTTAAACCACTTAATAATAGAGCTGCCAGAACTAATCAAGGAATTTCTTATTGGACTTATCCAAGAATCTATGGATTTATTGGTATGGGTACAGAGAGTGACCCATTGATAATTTCTACTCCTGCACAGCTTATTCACTTCCCTTGTTCATATGAGTATACACAGGCATATTATTTTAAAATAGATAGATGTATAGATATGAATGAAGTTGCTCCAAATGCCTATAAACCAAAGCTTGATATAACAGTAACATCAAATTATATATCAGGTGGGCGTTGGATTAACTGGACAGTCACTTCAACAAATGCATCTTTTTATGGCAAGCTTATAGGTACAGCCGATGATGGCGATGCAAATTGTCCTATTCATCATACTTCATCACTCGGAAACGACAGCAATGGCGAAAAACTGAGAGATACTCATATAATTCTCAATCTTACAATAAATACACCAGCCACAACAACAAATAGCTATAGTAAAAGTAATAAATTTACTGCTCTTATAGCACAAGCTAACAGTAATAAAAATAGTCAGTATAATTCTTGTGTTAAAGACCTATCTTTTGTTGGCGGCGAAATTTCGAGTGGTGATGCTGATGGTATGCCAACCACAAACACAGACAGCTCTTTAAATGTAAGAAGTGCAACAGTTGTTGCACATTCAAACTATGTTGATATGGAAAATGTTCATTCTTCAGCAACTGTTAAGCTTGGAACAGGCTCACAGCGTTCTACAGCGATAGGTGGACTTATCGGTGGAGGAGCATACCATTTTATAACAGACTGTACCAATAGCGGAGATATTATCGGCGGTGCATTAGAAATGGTACCGAATATTTTTAGTTATAATGTTCGTGTAGGTGGTTTGCTTGGTGCTGCAGGTACAGGAGGCAGTACGCAATGGGGATACTATGGAAAGCTTACCCATGTTGCTAACTATGGTAATGTTTATGGTGCATATATGATAACCGATGAAAGCAACGATTGGAAATTAATAAACGGCAGCTTTAATACAGCAGGTATTACAACAAATCAAGTAGGAAGTAATGTTACTGGCTTAACTACAGAAAATGGTTCTAAGCCTGCAATAAATATAAATGATTCTACTCGTGGAGACAGAATTGCCAATTTCGGAAATATATATGATGTTCCAGTTCTTAAAAAATGAGCTTACAGGCGAGGTTATATATGATGAAAACGGCAAGCCAACAGCCGAAGCACTTCCTAAAGGCAAACGCTTGGTAAACAATGATTCCAAGGCAAGGTCGAATATGTGGGGAATAGGCTATAATATTATTTGTAATTCATATAATGAAGGCAATTTCTATTCCGTTGCAATAAATAAGTGCCTTATGAGCGGTATAGGCTATATGAATAGTGCTAAAGGTACAAAGAACGGTCAATATTATAATTATAGAAACTATAATAAGGGTAATTTCTATATGTATGATGGTGGTATTGGTATTTATGGTATAGCACAGGGATATACTTATAAATCTTATAACTGCGGTAACATCTATTTTTATGGAGGAACTATTTTTACTAACGGAAATAATGGCATAGGAATAGATAATGGCGGATATTTTGTAGGCATCTGCGGTATGAGTACAGAATATTCCTATAATGCAGGTGATGTTTATATTGCACCAACAAATCGTGAGCGGTGCAACAGTAATCCTACCTATTGGTACACTTCTACTGATACAAGTGGTTCTGCATATATAGGTGTTATTGGAACTTCTATGTTTTTTGCAGAGCATACTACAAATATAGGTAAGCTGACCGTTGACCTTGATAAGAATAATTTCGACCCTATTTATGGTACATCAAACCTTACTTCGGAAGGCCATTTCCCTTATATTTCAATGTATTCTAATGGTTTGGGTTCGTATAATTCAAGCTATGGAAAAATAAATTTTATTCCAAATAAAAAAGATACTAATAAAATGATACGACTTTCAATATCAGGTTGTCTGAGAGCTGGTTATAATAATTGGGATAATAACTGCAATTATAACCGCAACTATGTTGATATTACAGTTGATACAACTGAAGCTCCGGATTGCGTAAGAAGTTTAGGCATAACTGGAATAGGCTATAATCATACAGCAGATTACAATTCAAATAATCAGCAACAATATACCTATAATAATAATATTAACTATGGAAATATCACTGTTAAAGGAAAGTATAATGGTGCGGTTACAATTCGTACACTTGGCTATCAGGCACTTTTCGCAAATAATAATCTTAATCTCGGAGATGTTACAGTAGACGCAGAGATTACCGGAACACTTAACATATATGGTTATCATACAATGAACAATAGCACTAACCGACAATCAAAGATAAAAAAATATAGTTAATGGTTGGTATGATGGCTGTTATATTCCAGATGGTATGAAGTCAGATAAATGGAACGAAGTTTTTAATAGCCTTGATAAATCCCGCAGATATGGAAAAATAAATATTTCTGGCAAAACTAAAGCTATAATTGTATATGGTGTATTATATCAATATAATAGTTATCAGGCGGAGAAAACAGAAAATCTTATCAATAATGGCGAGATAAATCTTACTAATCTTATGGTTGAGGATTCAAATATAACTGTTTATGCTGTTTCAAATAGTATTTGTTATAAATCAAGGAATTATGCTCCTATGACAATCCGAGACAGCTACTTTAATTATATAACTAATAATTATAATGTCTATCTTAACGGTGGCTTATCGGGTGAGAATAATATAAATTTTGCACCTATTACAGTTGAAAATTGCGTTAATAATGCAAAATATAAAGATTCTGGTTTATATTTATCGGGTATAACACATAGCGGAAGAGCTATTCATAGTGAAAACAGAGGAAAAATCACAGTAAGAAATCTTTATACAGCTAATGTCAATGGTGCAGAGTATATAAGCTCGTGGTGTAAATCATCAGGTGCTTCAGGATTTGGCTGGTATGTTCATATCGGTGGAATCAGAAGCATAGGAGGGCAAACAGACTATTGTGTAAACTATGCTGATATTTCCGTAGAAAATGCAGACGCATATCGTGTAGGAGGCATTGTTGGGTATGTTACTTCAACTTCAGCTATATCAAATAGCATAAATTATGGTGATATAAATATTAACGAGAGTGGTGGTGAAGGTTTTGTTGGTGGCATTGTGGGATATATCAGTGTTGCAAAATTCACTTTAAGTCATTGTTATAATTTTGCAAATGTAAATGTAACAAATCCAACATCATATTCTTGGGGTACTGGTGCAGCTCTTTATATGGGAGGCGTTGCTGGATATTTAAACGCAGCTTCTATAACGCAGTCAGAAAATTTCGGAAAGCTTTATTATAATAATGATAAGCCGTATAATACTGATAATACCAATAATAATACAAGAAAAACTACTATGTATATTGGTGGTATAGTAGGTAATTTATACCACTTTGATTACATAAACTCGGTTTTGAATTATGGCGATATAGAGATTGGTACTGAACGCAACCGTAATGCAACATATGTAGGTGGTATTATAGGTTCAGATAATTCCTGGAATGATAAAGCTCGAAAATATATAGGCTACAATATGATAAATTACGGTAATATAAGCGTCAATTATCTTGAGAGTGGTGGCTTATATGCGGGCGGAATAATGGGATATACCTATCCATACAATACAAACAGTTTAGGCCCAAGACTTACTAATGGCATAAATTATGGTACAGTCGGATATAAGGGTGATAATAAAAATAATAAGATTTATGTAGGCTCTATTCTTGGCTTAAATGTTCATGGCACACCTATATATCTTAATAATATGGTAGACCTTTCAGAAGCACCGGAGGGTGTAAGCAATTATCCTGTTATAGGTGGATACTCTAATAATAACGGAAAGGTTTATGATAATTTAACTCTCTATACCAAAAATAAAGCTGCCTATGATGCTAATAACCAAGATAGATGTAAGATAAAGCTTGTGACTCTCGATAAGACCGATACCGAAGATACAGTAGCTCTTTATAGCAATAACTTCATATTCAGAAAAAGAGATTATCCATGAGCTTACAGACTACGATTCTCACCAAAGGAACGCAATGGCTTATCAGGACTATGATAATCTTTCACCATATTTGCAGGCTTATTTGACAAGTCGCTTTGGCGATGAGGTTAAAAGCAATGGCGCATATGTAATTATGGATAAGGCAATAGATGAGTACAGAAGCGTAGATGTATTTATGCCAAGAAGAAGTCGCATTGAGAATAGCTATAATAATATACAGAAATTTGGTGTTCAATATGATGAAAAGAGCGAATCAGCTTGCTTTGACAGCTCTCTCGTCAACGATAACGAACTTAATTCATTATATTCCTCTATGGTTTCTCCGTCAGAGAGAACCCTGCAAAAGGACTTCGATATTTATGCACAGCAGATTAAAGATAGTAGCCTTGATGAGCTTATCGAATATAAAATGCAGACAAAGTGGGAATATACAAATAATGATACAACCTATTATCAGTTCTTTGATAACTATTTGAGCGATATAGAAACTCATTATGCACAGCTTTCTGACGGAACATATTCCGATAAGATTAAGTATACGGATATAAACATCTATATGTCGATAGACGATATAGATTCTTCCTTAGCCCGTAGAAAAGTGCGTGATTCCAAAACAGGCAAACCGATAAAAGACGATAATGGAAATACTGTTTATGAAAATGTTGATACAGATAGATGTATATATATTTCTCCTAATATAGAGCGTATATCTCAATATTATTCCAGTATGAAGTTCTATCAGGGTGATAAAGTAGATACCACTAAGCGTCTTAAAAAGATGAATCATTATACTGACCCGTATCCAAAGAATTTATGGCTTAATGGAGATAATCTCGATGATATGCTTTCAGATGAAAGTGTAAAGTGGAGTGAGTCGATGTCAAGTTATGAGGCTAAGTATATATTTAATGATACTTGTGAAGATATTGCTGACCGTGATATGTGGGAAATTGCTGTACCATATAGAACCAACAATGACCTTGACAATATGTATACAAAGGTTCTTGGAGTTATAACAGCCGAAGATGGAATACATAAAAATATAGTTGTTGTCCATGTTGTTATAGATAAGTATAAGCCTTATGCAGCACTTGATTCTGTATCACTTGATACGCCATCAGATAAAATAGTTACAAGCACAACGGATAATGGCGGACTTGAGATTGACCCTGATAAGCATGATTCTGTCACAGATAAGGATAAAACTGACCCAAGCAAGCCTGCACAAGATGTAATTTATTATTATGTTTCAGATAATTATAAAGATGCAGACGGAAATGGCTTACAAGGGGAAAATATACAGAGCTATAAGTCTTATTCAAGCAGCAGTAATAAATATCCTAAAATATCTGTTACAACTTATAATATGAGCAAGGGTGATAAAATCTGGGCGAGCGTTTTTTGGCAGGATAGATTGCCTTCCGCAGAGAATATCAGCTATAATCAGCTGAAGTGGAATGATGATGCTAATCATTACAAATCTTCATATAAGGTTGAAGTTGGCGAGGTTGAATACGACGAAGACCAAAAGAGCACTGGTAAGGTAGAAATAGACCTTAATAGTGTATTAAGCGATTCAGAATGCTTCTATGGTGGCTTATATAAGGTTAATCTTATGTATGAGCGAACAAAAAACTCTGATTCGGGAAAACACTTTGCAACAGTATATTTCTGCAAAGAATATTCGCCACTTAATGCCATTCAAGGAACTGGTTGGGGTTATATCAGTTTAGGAGGCTCTCAATATTATCCGAGCCCAACTACATATACGCGTTACTGGGGAGCTGAAATTAGAGTTTTAGACCTTCTTTCATATGATAAGCTATATGGAAAATCTGCTGATGGTTACCAACAGGGTTTACTTTTTGTAGGTAGACCAAAATATGGTATAAATCCACTCAGATATTATTACTATACTAAAAAAGACAACGATGCAACAAAGTCAGCTAATAGTACTACTAATTGTGGTACATATATGAGTTTGAAATCTTCAATTGCTAATAATCCAACTTCTACTTACTATGTTGATGCTGATAACCCTATATATAATAAGTCAGAAGAAATAGATGAGGAAGTTGACGAAATACCAAAAGGAAAGCCTGTAACTCTTGAAAATGTTGTAGAGAAAATATATGTTAAGAATGATACTAAAACAGGAGCATACTATCCTGCAAAATATATAGGTCATACAGATGTTATGGCAGAAAATGGAGATATTCGCCGATATACATATGAACAAATTCATATGGGAGATTATGGTAAAAATGCAGATGGTACTGCATGGGGTACATATGAAAATGAGCCAAAAGTAACAATAAGTTCAGCAACTAAAAATGGATATACCATTTTTGATAAGAACGATGATGGTTCATATGTTGGAAAAGTTCTCGGAAATGAAACCAGCGATATAACTTTTACTGCACAATGGGGAAGTTCTAATGTTTCTATGGCAAGAACAGATTCTTCTTCATATAGTGATGCAAAGTATAGTGGAAGTGGTTATGCTGCTGACAGAATAAAGATTTATTTCAAGGGAATTTCCTCTAATGATTATACCGAGCTTACAACGGAGACAAATAAATAAATATTTCCAAAATGCAAAAGGAGAAACAGGCATATCTGTAACAACTAATAGTATTTGGACATTTATTCTTAAAAATAACGCACCTGTCGGTACATACAAAATCGTTCCATACTTTATGTATCGTATGGACTTTACTGATAAAACTGTAAATAATACAGCAGTTAAGCTTTACGATTATGATACAGGCGAATATCTTGAAAATAAAGACGCTCTTAATTTTACATGGACAATTCCTTATAGCGTTCCGTTCATCATAGAGAATCTTCCTAATGATGAAACCTACATAAAGGAATTTAAGGTAAACAATCAGCAATATACACCTTTTATCTTAGAAAATAGTAATATAGAAGGTGCAGATTCAAGAGATGTAACCATTCTTAAAGCCAGCGAGAGCGGAGAAATTGTCTATACAGGCTATGAAAATGTTATGACAGGTGATAATCAGTAGATACCTTTAATGTATTTTCATATGTTAAGAAAGACCAACAAGAGAGTAAAATAACCCTTCGAGTGCCTTATAAAGCTAAACTTCAAAAATACACAGGAAAGATTTCTGGAGAAGATTCTTACCCGAGCTTTAGTGATAGCAAGTGGGGAAAGTGCTGATGCAGAGGAGGTTCTTTGTTTATGATGAAGATGGCAATGTAATAGAAAACGATTATAAGCAGTATACTTTTACAGTAAACTATAATGCGTATGATGAGGAAGCCAAAGATTATAGCTATTCTCCATCGGTGACATATTATAAGTCTATTGCTGAAGATGGCAAAACCGAAACCCTTTATAAGGTTTCAGTTGTTCCCGGTGTAAGAAATAAGAGCACAACGCTCGAAGTTGCACAAGAGGGCGAGATAGAAAAGCTTGGCGGTGAAGATGAATTTAAAGAAAAAATGACAAAGGTATTTCAAGAAAGCGATGCAATGTATAAAGAGATTATAGAAAAATATGGTATGATTTCTGCAACTATAAAAGAGCTTAATGGTAGTGAAGTAGATGTTTATCAGACAAAATATCTAAGTGGAACTTCGTCAGGTGAATCTGAGCCATATGTATATAATCTGAAAAGCTTTGCTTATGATATAAGCGTAGACTTGCCTGCTGGATATACTTATGATGTATTAGTTTTCAGCCAAAGTATGGACAATGCAAATACTCTTAAAAATTCTCAGAATGGCTTTGATGGCAAACAGCTTATTCTCAGCAGCAGCAGTAAGCAAGATTTAAATGTCCGAATAGTCATAAAGAGAGATACGTCAAGTACCATTTGGGGTGTTGAGTATATTTGGAATATGAATAACGCTGCAAAGGATAGTAGCAATATTGCGATACTTGGCAAGGGCGGTATATTCAATAACTATGTTTATAGGCGTGAGACCAATTAATAATCAGTTAATGTTATAGGGCGTGATTTATTGTGAAAAAACTATTTCATAACCGTTATTTTTCATTTCTGATGATATATCTTTGCATAATCTCAATAGTGGGCTTAAGCTTGTCATTTTCTCGTTATACAAGTGGAGATACTAAAACAGAAGATGCACGAGCGGCAGCTTATGATGTTGAGATTCATAGTGGTGATTTGCAGTCGGTAGAACAGAATATGACTATGACTGTTTATGCAACAAGCAAAATATCAGAAACCAAAAGTATGATAGATGGAACCTATGAAAAGAAGCAAGTAAATATTCATAATTTCAGTGAGTGTGATATTTCACTTTCTGATATGGGAATCCAAGACCAAACAGGAAATCTATACGAAAAACTGATTATTCCTATGAATGAAGAGGAAATAACTGCCTATGAAACAAAGTGCGGAAGTATTCCACTTATGGTTTTAGATTATCTCGGAAAAACTGAAGCTGAGCTTGCAGATTATACTGATGTAAGGAATATCATAAATGAAAAGAATAAAAAATCCTTTAAAGAGATAGAAAACAGTGGAACTATTGATACAGGGGAGAGCAGAACATTCTTTATAATTTCTTGGGTAGAGCATGATAATATCTACAAAGCAGACGCAGATTTGAATGAGGATAAAATTTCTCATAAAACATTAAAAGAGCTTAATGCTGAATCGGAAAGCTTTACTATTAAGCTTACTTCAGCACAAGTAGACTAAAAAAGAAAAGGAGAGAGTATAATGAATCTTATTCAATTTAAGAAGTACATAACCAAAAAGAAATGTTATACTTGCTACCTTTTCGCTTTTAATGATAATCGGTTTGATATGCTCAAGTACATTTTCAAGGTATAAATCATTAGAACAGCTTGAAGCAGCGGCTTACCTTGAAAATTTTCACGCTATCGCAAGACTTTATTATATAAAGGATGGCGAAACAGATAGGCGAGAGGCAACTATAAATGATGGAGGCTATATAGAGCTTACTCCTAAAGAATTTGAAACGATAACGGTTGATGTAGAATACACTGGAAAAGCAAAAACATATTGTCGTTTTAAGCTTGATTGTAGTTGGATTCGTCACGATTCAGAAACTGTTCCGGACGAAAACGGCAAAACCATTACACATGATTATATTGAATTAGTTCCTCACGATTACCCTGAATATACTTGCAGTGATGAAATTTATAATAATGTTGAAAAAGACGGTTATTTCTATTTTAGGGATATTTTAGAATCTGAAGAAAATGCTGTGGAACATTATAATGTAATCACTAAGGTTAAATCAGTAGGTAAAGATGTTGAAGACCTTATTGACCCTGATAAAGACTATTCTCAGCGAGTAAGAGTAAGCTTAGGCGTTGACTGTGTTCAGTATAATAGAGTTTCGGAGCTTTGGAAGATGAATAAGCTTCCTTGGTGGTAATAAAATTATAAAAGCATATTTGCACATTCTGTATTGTGGAATTGTGCAGATATGCTTTTTATGTTATAATAAATTCAAATGATTTTAATTTGAGTTTGATGATAGGTGTTATTTTATATTTATTTAAAAATTATAAAGTTCAAGGAAACCCCCTGCGAGGGTTCCCTACGAAAAACATTCCACTGGAATGTTTTTCTACCCTCCTGCGCTTAGAGAAGTATAAAGTATTTCGCCGTCTGCGGACGGCGACCAAAGGCTCTGCCTTTGAAAACTGCAAGCTTTTGAAAAAGCTTGAGCAAAACTTTTAATTTTTATCGAACTTATATTAAGCTGATTTTATAGCAACAATGAGGTGAATTTAAATGGTGCATATAATAAATGGCAGAAGTGGCAGCGGTAAAAGTACAGTTTTATTAGATACTATTTGTGAGAGAGCAAAAAATAATGATAATATAATTCTTATTGTACCTGAACAAGCATCATTTCAGAATGAAAGCGAAATATTAAATCGACTTGGTGCAAAAAATGCCAGAAATATAGATGTATTAAGCCTTCAGCGTCTTTGTGACCATATCGAAATGGAATATGGCAAAGATTCCAAAAAGGAGCTTTCTGATGGTGCAAGACTTATTTTGATGAGCCTTGCTATTGAGGCTGTTCAGGATAAGCTTGAACTTTATGGTGAGCGAACAGGAAAATCTGATTTAACCTCACTTATGCTTACAGCAGTTTCCGAATATAAAATATGTTTAATTACCCCTGAAAAGCTTATGGAGCTTAGTAAAAGAGTTTCAGATGGCAGACTTAGAAAAAAAACTTCATGATAGTGCATTGATTTATGAAGCTTATGATGCACTCATTTCAGAAACATATATAGACCCCTTGGATAAGCTTATTTCGGCAAGCTTGGTTCTTGCAAAAAATAACTTTTTCAGTGGAAAGGTTGTTGCAATAGATTCTTTTCATAGCTTTACTGCTGAAGAATTGGAGATTGTTTCTCTTGCTATTCAGCAATCAAAGGATTTTTATATAACGCTTTGCAGAGATATAGAAAACAACGATAATGACTCAATGTTCTATTTTGTAAATCGAACACACTCCATAATAAAAAAACTTGCCTCAGAAAATGGCATAAAGTTTGAGGATATAAACCTTTCCGTAGATGATAATAAGCGTTATAAAAACGATGATTTAAGATATGTTGAAGAACTGATTTTCCGCAATGAGGATTTAGAGCAGGATTTTGGCGGTTCGGTTATGTTATATGAGGCAGAAGATATTTACGATGAATCCGAACAAGTCGCTCGTGATATTAAAAAGCTTGCTGCTGATGGATATAGATATGATGAGATTGCCATAATATGCCGAGATTCAGAGATGTATAGAGGAATAATAAATTCATCGTTTAAAAAATATAATATTCCTCTTTTTTGTTTCATATCCAGAGAGATTAGAGGCAAAGCCACTTATGCGATTGGTGCTTTCAATGCTTGAGGCAACAGTTGGAAACCTTACAACCGAATCAATACTTACTATATTAAAAACTGGTATGACATCAATTCCAGATGATGATATATTCGCTTTAGAAAATTATGCTTTTGTGTGGAATTTAAAAGGTTCGGATTGGAATAAACCGTTCACAAGAAGTATAGATGGTTTTATAGACAGAAGTGGAGAAGATGGTGCAGAAATTTTAGAAAAGCTTGAAGCTCATAGAAAGCTTATTTCAGAAACCCTTTTTAAATTGCGTGATAATCTAAAAAATGCTGATGGTGCAGAAATGACAAGTGCGGTTTTTAAAGCACTTGAAGATTTTGGAGCATTTGAAAAGGTTAAGCAATTATCCCTTTATTTTGAGCAAAATGATGAAAGTATACTTGCCGAAGAAGAATTAAGAGTATGGGATATGCTTATGCAATTATTTGATACCCTTTATGAAACCCTGAAAGAAAAATATATATCACCGAAAAGATATTTTGAGCTTATAGAAATGATAATTTCACAAGGAAATATATCAACTATTCCGAGAACTCTTGATGAGGTTACTCTTGGAAATGCAGATACAATTCGTCCTGATAAACCAAGAATAGTATTTGTAATTGGTGCAGTTGATGGAATATTTCCAAAAACACCAACAGATAATGGAATTTTCACAAGCTTAGAGCGTGATGAGTTGATTTCAATGGCACTTCCGCTCACAGATTCGATAGGAAATATTTATCTTCAAGAGGAATTTTTTCGCTTATAAGGCTTGTTCATATGCAAGTGAAAAGCTATTCATAAGCCGATATTTAGAGAATACCGCAGGCGAAACTACAATAGAATCGAAAATAATATCCGAATTAAGAGAAATATTTCCTGATATAAAGATTCGTACAAGGTCTGATATGCGTATAACAGATATAGTGTGTTCAAAGGCGATTGCTTTAGAGCAGTACGCACTTTTAAAGCATAGAGAACCATCAATTTCTGCAACAATAGGAGAATGTATAAAGAAATATCCAGAGCTTTCGGGCAGAATTGATTCAACAGACAGAGCATTTGAGGAAAAACCTTTTCAAATTTCGGACAAAAAGATAGCAAAAAGTCTTTTCGGAAACCATATGAATATTTCTGCAACACAGATTGAAGAATATTACCGTTGTCCGTTCAGATATTTCTGTCACTATGGAATAAAAGCTAAACCAAGTGAAAGAGCAAAATTTGACCCTCGACAATATGGTAGTGCGGTGCATTATATATTCGAAAAGCTTCTCTCAAAGGAATATGGTGTAGAAAAGCTTTCAGAACAAGGTTATGATGGCAGAAAGAAAGCTGTTGAAGCTGTTTTAGACAGCTATCTCGAAAGCTTAGGCGGAGAGGAAGAAAAGTCCGCAAGCTTTATGCGTATGTATAAGGGAATAATTTCATCAGTTATGATTATACTTGAAAGACTTATTGAGGAACTTACAGAATCTGAATTTAAGCCTGTTGAGGTTGAACTTCCGATAGGTGGAGATGATGCCAGAATTTCATATAAGATTATATTGCCTGATGGTGGAAGAGTATTTATAAGGGGTTCGGTCGATAGAGTTGACAAGATGGAAAAAGCTGATGAGAGCGGAAGAATCTGTGATTATATAAGAGTAATAGACTATAAAACAGGCAATAAGAAATTTGTGCTTGATGATATTCTTTGTGGAATAAATATTCAGATGTTGCTATATCTTTCAGCGATAGCCAAGAATGGAAATGAACTTTTTGGCGATAATATCATACCTTGTGGAGTTTTATATGTTCCGTCAACAAGCAGTTATATAGATTCAGAAAATAAAAGCTCTGATGATATAGTTGATGAGCGAGAAAAAGAGCTTTCTATGAATGGAATAGTTATCAATGATGAAAGCATACTTTCTGCTATGAATGGAAGTAAGGGCTTTGTTAAGTTTGGAAAATGGGGAACTAATGGAAGAAAAACGCCGATTGTAGAAACCTGTTCAAGTAAGGATTTTGAAAGTATATTTGATAAGATAGATGAAGTTATTTCTGATATGGCTATGGAACTTCGTGGCGGAAATATTTCAGCAGAACCTCTTGAAATCAAAAAAAGGTACGAAGGTTGAACTTGATGGTTGCGAATACTGCATATATGACAGTATTTGTAATTTTGAGAATAGTATGAAAAGAAAAACTCATATGAGAATAGACAAAGCGGAAAATGTTCTTAAAGAGATTCAAGAAGATGAAGAAAATAATAACGGAGAGGAGTGATAATCTTGCCTAAAAAAAGAATATATACAGAACAGCAGGAAAAAGCAATAGATGCAAGAGGCGGAAGTGTGCTTGTTTCTGCGGCGGCAGGCTCGGGCAAGACAAGTGTTCTTACTGAAAGAGTTATAAGACTTATTACAGATAAGGAAAATCCGATAAGAGCAGACAGACTTCTCATTGTTACATTTACAAAGGCATCTGCGGCAGAAATGAAACAAAGAATCATTTCTGAACTTCAGGAATATCTCAAAGAGGATTCGCATAATACTGAGCTTAAACGCCAGCTTATGCTTTTGCGTAATGCTGATATATGTACAATAGATAGCTTTTGCAGTAAGATTGTTCGTGAAAATTTCTTTGAGTTAGGTGTTAAGCGTGATTTAAGAATAGGCTCAGAAAGTGAACTTGCTATTGCGAGCAATGACGCACTTGATGAAGCATTAGAGGAGCTTTATCAAGAGAGTGAAAAACAAAACGGCAATGATGATTTTAATAAGCTTGCCGATGCTCTTGCAACAGTTAAATCTGATAATAACCTTAGAAGTGTCATTCTTTCAATTTATGTAAGCATACTTTCTCACCCGTTTCCTATTGCTTGGATTGAAAATGCTGTTAAGATGTATGAAACAGATTTGCCATTCAAAGAAACAGAATGGGGAAAGGTGGCTGTTTCAAGGCTTGAACATATAAATAGTTATATGGGAAGACTGTTAAAATATATTTTAAGGGTGATTACTGAAAGATTAGTTGATTTTGAAGGCTTAGCCTCTGCAATTTTAGCAGCTACAAGTAAGCCAAAGGGAGAAGATAAGAAAATTCTCACCTATGTTGAAAAGCTGAATGCTTTCAAGACTTGTTTTGAAGATTATAAGAAACTTTCAGAAAAACTTTCTAAAGAACTTTCTTGGAATGAAATTGTAGCTACTATTTCGGAATTTAGTCCTACATCTGTTTCTTTACCGTCGAAAGTTCCTGAGGGGGAAGAAGAACTTAAAAAAGAGATAGCCAATTATCGTGAAGAGCTTGTTTCAGCAGTAAAAGAAATTAAGGATTTATTCTCAAGAACTGAAGAAGAATGTAAGGAAGAAATTAAGGATTCTGCAAGTCTTGCAAGAGGACTTTGCAAGGCAATTAAGCGTTATGATGAGAAATTCAGAGAAATAAAGAATGATAGAGGAATTGCGGATTTCTCCGACCTTGAACATATGACACTTAACCTACTTCTTGAAGAAAAAGACGGCAAATATGTCCGAACAAAGCAAAGCATAGAAATTGCTGCAAAGTATGATGAAATTATCATAGACGAATATCAAGATACAAATATGGTTCAAGATATGATTTTTACTTCTGTTTCTAACAATGAGGATAATCTCTTTACTGTTGGTGATGTTAAGCAGAGTATTTATCGTTTCAGAGAGGCTATGCCTGAAATATTCCTTAACAGGCGAGAAAATTACCGCAAAAAAAATCGTAAAAATTCAGATAGCAAGAATTATCCGCCAATTTTTCTTTCTGGTAATTTCAGAAGTCGTAAGGGTGTTATCAGCAGTGTAAACTTTATCTTTGAGCAGATTATGTCAGAAACAGTTGGTCAAGTTAAATATGATGACGAAGAAAAGCTTATTGCAAAAGCTGATTATTCCGAAATAGATGAGCCAGAAACGGAGTATCATATAGTTGCCTCAAAGCCTGAAAATCCTTGGCAGATTGATGAAGCAAATCATATAGCAGATATAATTGAAAATACTGTAGGAAAACTTCAAATTAAGGATAAAAACAGTACACGCCCTGCTAAATATAGCGATATTTGTATTCTTATGAGAAATCTTCAAAATAATATTGACACATATGCAGATGTTTTCGAACAGAGAGGTATACCTGTTTCAAGAAATAATAGCGGAAATTTGTTTGAACGAAGTGAGATTAAGCTTCTTATTTCGTTTATTACAGCTGTGGATAATCCGCAGAAAGATATTCCGCTTACGAGTATAATGATGAGTCCTGTTTATGGCTTTACTCCTGACGATATGGCAAAACTAAGACTTGCAAATCGTTCAGGTAAAATATATTCTACGGTGATAGAATATATTGGTTTGGAAAATCCAGAAGATGAACTTTTGCAGAAAAAGTGCATAAATTTTAATAATGAAATGTATTTTTATAGAAAGCTTTCATCGACAGTTCCGTCTGATACTTTTCTCGATGTATTTTTTGCAAGAAGTGGTTTTCTTTCTATTGTTGGTGCTGAGCTTGACGGTGAGGCAAGAATAAAAAATGTAAGAAAACTTCTTAATCTTGCAAGAGAATATGAAAAAAACGGTTTCAGAGGTCTTTCAGGTTTTATACGAATGTTGGAAAGACTTAAGGAAACTGGCGGAGTTCTTTCGAGTAGTCAGAATAAATCTGATGGCGATGTTAAGATTATAACCATTCACAGCTCTAAAGGACTTGAATTTCCTATTTGTATTCTTGCAGGAACTGCTGCACAGCGAAATTCTGATGCGAATGCAGTTGTATATCACCCGACACTTGGAGTTGCATTTAAAAGCTATGACCGGGAAAACATGCTTTCAAAGACGACAGAGGTTCGCACTATTGTTTCAATGGAAAAAAAGCGTGAGGCAATAAGTGAAGAAATGCGAATACTCTATGTTGCTTTGACAAGAGCAAAGGAAAAGCTTTATCTTGTAAATACAGTCAATGAAACGAAAACAAGAGGAGTTGGCGACTGGTTTTTAAGCTTGGTTAGCAAGTTGCCTATTTATGATGAATTGAACGATTCGGATAATACAGCAATAGACCCTTATGCTGTTGAAAGCTGTAAAACCTTTGCACAATGGATAGCACTTTGTGCCTTGCGTCACCCTTCAATGTCGGCTCAGTTAAATAGTTTCGGCATTGAACATATTGAAACAATTCCGACAGATAGCATTTGGAAAGTTGTTGTGGTGGATTCTGATTCTATCGAATATGAAAAAGAATCCAGAAGATAAAATGATTGATATTGCAATAGACAAAGAGCTTGAGAAAAAGCTTACCGAAAATATAGAAACAAAATATAAGTATCAAGACTTTGTTGCTATTCCTACAAAGGTTTCTGCTTCATCTGTCAGCCATAAAAGCACAGGAAAGAGTTTTATTGTAAAAACTAAGCCTAAGTTTATGAATACAGGCAAGATTAAAGGTGCGTCAAGAGGTACAGCTTTTCACGAATTTTTGCATTATGCAGATATTTTCTCGGATAGTTTTAATATGACAACCGAACTTGAAAGGCTTGTGTCTAATGGTTTTCTTAGTCAGGAACAGGCAGATGCAATAGATAAAAACGCCGTAAAGAAATTTATGAGCGGAGAGCTTTTTGCGAGAATGAAATTGGCAGAAAGAGTTATGCGTGAATATCGTTTTGCTGTTATGATTCCTGCGAAACTTGCAGAGATAGCCGTAACAGATGAAACAGCAGATACACCGATTTTTATGCAAGGTGCAATTGACTGTGCATTTATTGAAAACGGCAAGGCTGTTATTGTGGATTATAAGACGGACAGAATTGATTCTGTTGAAAGCTTGGCAGAAAGTTATTCAAAACAGCTTTTACTTTATAAAAATGCTTTAGAACAATCCGAGGAGATAGAGGTTTCTGAGTGCATAATTTATTCATTGGAGCTTGGAGAACAGATAAGAATATGCTAAGTAACTGCTGAAATTTTGAGTGCTTTGAGGAAAGCTTGTTAGCTATTGACTGTTTTTTTGTATAATGATAAAATTATAATTAATAAACTAAATTGCGGAATATCATCTCACTTGATAAAATATTTTGCGGAGGATTTATAAATGCACTTTAAAAAAATAAGTATAGAGTTTGACGGAGAGTGGATTTTAAGACATAGACTATCTAAAAAGCTTCCGATAAACACTTTTATTGATTTGATAAATGATAGATTCAATGGAGAAACTGAAGTACTTTATACTTCTTTTACTGATTGCGAAGTTGCTGTTAAAGTTCCAAATATTTCAAAAAGAAGATATAGCATATGCTGTTGAGAAAATTTTATCAGAAAATTTTGATATAGAAAATGATGAAATAATAAATCTTAGTATAGGTGATTTTTTTGAAGATAGTATTGAAAAAGAAGAAAGCATAATCGAAAAAAAGAAACCCGTTATTGTTGAAAGCAAAAATGCAATAAGACCTATGGCTCTTGATAAAATAGAGGATTTGATAGGTGCGGACGATTTTAAGGTACTTATCAGAGAAATCGTTACTATTGCTCCAGGTATTATCAGACATAATACCTTTGAGGCTTTTGCATTTCAAAACTATCTTTTTTCTATAAATGATGGCTGTGGATTTACAACATATCTGAGTCTTTTTGCAGAGCTTTTAGAGGAATTAAAGTTATTTAAATTCAGAAATAGGCAAAAGGTTGTTGAAGTAAAGCTTCCACCACAAGGAAATGATAGAGTAGACCCGTTTGCAGGAGTTATGAATTGTTTTCAGTCACATACAAATAACAAGGGTATGCTTATTTCAATAGATATAAGCGAATGGATGACAAAAATTACTGAAAAGCAATTTCGTGATTTCTTGCTTTATCTTGAGGACTATACTAATGATAATGTTATTATTTTTAGAATACCATTTGTTGAAAAAGATGTTCTTAATGATATAAATACAGCTTTGCAGGATATTCTTTTCGTGAGAGAAGTTTCATTTCCTCCTTTGGGAATGGCAGAGCTTACAGAATGTGCGGAAAGATTTCTTACAAAAATGGGCTTTACTGCAAATAACGATGTATGGGATGTTTTTCATGCAAGAGTTATGGAAGAAAAAAGCGATGGCAGGTTTTATGGTATAAATACTGTCAATAAAATCGTTCGTGAAATGATATATCGCAAACAGCTTAGCGATGCACAGAATGATAGAGATAATTCAATTATAAGAAAAGAAGATATTCTTTCACTTTCGCAGTCATATAGCAATAATAGCGTTAATGGTATGGATTTGCTTGATGATATGATTGGTATGGAGCAAATTAAGCATAGTGTAGAGGAAATTATAGCACATATTAAATTCTCACGAAGGATTCCAAATATAAGCTATCCTTGCATACATATGAGATTTGTCGGTAGTCCTGGAACGGGCAAAACTACTGTTGCAAGAATAATCGGAAAGATTTTAAAGGAAAACGGTGTTCTGAGAAACGGCAATTTCTTTGAATATTCGGGCAGAGATTTCTGCGGAAGATATGTTGGCGAAACTGCTCCAAAGACTGCTGAAATGTGTCGAGATGCCTATGGCTCTGTGCTGTTTATAGACGAGGCTTATTCGCTTTATAGAAACGAAAATAATACAAATGATTTCGGACAAGAAGCACTCGATACGCTGATTTCCGAAATGGAAAATCATAGAGATGATTTTGTTGTTATTATGGCGGGCTATACAGATGAAATGAATGAGCTTATGAAGGGTAATAATGGTCTTGCAAGCCGTATGCCTTATGTTATAGAATTTCCTAATTATACTAGAGAACAGCTTTGCCAAATTTATTTTAAAATGCTTGGCAATTCATTTGAGTATGATGAAGATTTCCAAAGTGCTGTTACTGAGTATTTTAATTCTATCAGTGATGAAACTCTTTCAGCTAAGGATTTCAGCAATGCAAGATTTGTTCGCAATCTTTTTGAGAGAACCTGTGCAAAAGCAAGTATGAGAATGCAGCTGAGTGGAATAAATAAGCTTACTCTTACAGTAGATGATTTTAAGCTTGCTTCAACAGAAAGAGCTTTTCAGGCTTTAGTTGCTAAAAAATCAAGAATAACAATCGGATTTTAATTGTAGTTAATGCGAGGTAAATTTATAATGTCTGACAAGAAAAAACAGATTGATTTTGTTTTGAAAAATATTATTAAAGCTCTTGATGAGGAGAGAATAGAACATTCGAATGATGAAGAAAATATTAACATAAGCTGTATGACTCATAAATTTGGCTTACATATAGATTTTATGTTTAAGATAAATGCTGAAAATATGTCTGTAATGCTTATATCTGAACTTCCTTGTATAGTTAAAAGGAGTAGAACAGAGGATTTAGCGGCAGCAGTTTGCTTTATCAATAATTTTACTGCAAATGGTTGTTTTGATTTTGATATTGATAATGGAAAGATATTTTTCCGAATGACAAATTGTTTTTGCGATAGCCTTATTGGAAAAGAAGCTTATGAGTATATGATAAACTGTTTATTGAGTATGTTAGATGAATATAGCGAACAATTTAAATTGCTTGCTGAAGGCTCAATAAGCTTGGACGAATTTGTTGACAGAAATGGTATTTAGAGGTGTAGTTTATGGCTGATAAAAATGAAATGATTTCTGCTAATAGAGTTTATGGGTCGCTTTTGAATATTGTTCGAAAAAATAAATATGATTTCGATGATGATGAAGAAATAATGACCGTAAATTTTGATGTTAAAAGAGAGGCAAGCTTTATACCATTTACTATAACTATTGATGCTGAAAGACAGCTTATAAGACTCTATTCGCCACTTGATGTTCAGATTGACGAGAATAACAGATTTGAAGCTTGTGTGAATATTTGCAAGTGCTCTTGTGAATTAGATATGGGCAGTTTTGATTATGATTTATATAGTGGTTCGATAGAGTTCAGAATGGCAACTTCATTTAATGGAAGTTTGATAAGTGATAAGCAAATAGAGAATATGATTTCGTATACTTGTGGAGTAGTCAAGAAATATACGGATAGGCTTTGTAGCTAACAAAATTTCAATGTTCAGGTTGAGCATTTGATGTGTTTGAAGTGCGAAATTCTTAACATCTCTTACTCTTGAGTGGCGGATTTTATCCACCGCTTTTTTGTTTGCAAAACTATGGGTACACTCTAATTGGTGCAAGTTTCAAATATGACCAGATAGTGGGAAATGTATAACTAAACAGCAAGCATCTATCGTGAGATAAAATCTGAAGAAAGCTATAGGCAAACCTTTAGTCTAATTTATATTGCACAGGTCTGTAAAAAATGGACAATAGAAAAGTCCTTGAAATAAATTTTTCTAAAGAAATTTATACATATTTTTTTAAAATTTTGCAAAGTTTTTGAAGCTGTGTTGACAAATATACTTAATTTGATAGAATAAATCTTATAAGACGACTAAAAAAAGGAGGTTGTTTATATTATGAGGCATAAGAATCGTTATAATTATAGCGTTAACAGACAGTATTCTTATTCGGGGTTAAGAAATACATATATAGAAAACGGCAGGGGCCGAAAAAAGAAAAATCATATATGGATTATTACTTTAATTTCTATATTATTTGTTCTTGCCGCCTGTGTGGCAGCATTTTTTATAATGGATGGAATGTCAATTTTTAATGGAGATACTTATGATTCAAATATAAAATCTACATTTTTAGATAAATCTAAAATTGAACATATGTTATATAGTGGCGAAAAATATGAAGCATTATATGTGGAAACAGAAGATTATCTTATAAATTATCCTTATACAAAAATTGATAATATTGATAAAGAGATAAACGATAGAGTATCATATTTTTCAAAGTGTTCAGAGGCATCTTCGGCAAGATTTACTGCTGTTGATTATATTACAGAAACAGCAGATGACAAATATCTTTCGATTGTATTTAAAGCTAAGGAATATGATAATAATAAAAAACTGATTTCCGCTTATGTTTCTACAATGATGTTTGAGCTTGAAACTAATAAGCTTCTTGACGATGAACAAGTTTTTTAAAAAATAGTTTTTATAACTTTGCTTCTGAATATGTAAGAACTTATTTTAATAATAATATTGATACAAAGAAAAAAACATCAGATGAAACATTTTTATCTGCTACAAGTGCTGATAAAATTCATTTTGGAGAATATTCTATAAATGATAATAAGTGTACTCTTTATATGAACCAGAAAGAGTTATTTGGTTCTGGAAGTACGATATATGAAATTCCGATAGCTCTTTCTGAACTTGATGAATATTTAGAAATTTCTCTTGAAAATGCGAAAAATACTATCAAAAAGGCATCTACTATTCGTGATAATTTAGACCCTAATAAGCCTATGGTTGCCTTAACTTTTGATGATGGTCCTCATTCTGAAAATACAGAAATTATTCTTGATGTTTTGAAACAATATAATGCAAGAGCAACATTTTTCGTTGTAGGTTATAATGCGGAAGCAAATACTGATGTTCTTAAAAAGATTTCAGATGCTGGTTGTCAAATCGGCAATCATACTAAAGACCATTCTAATCTTACAGAGCTTACAGATGATGAAATAAAAGAAGAAGCTGATTATGTTGATAAGATAGTTAAAAATGTAACAGGAAGTCCAACAACAGCATTAAGACCTCCATATGGTGCATATAGCGAAAGGGTTCAGCAGATTCTTAACAAAACACCATTGATTTTCTGGAATGTGGATACAGAAGACTGGGAAAGCTTAGATAAAAACAAAACAGTAAAAGCTGTTATAAGCCGGGTTTCCGATGGAAATATTGTTCTTATGCACGATATACATAGCTCAACAGCAGAGGCTATAAAAGAAATAGTACCTAAGTTAGTAGCGGAAGGTTATCAGCTTGTAACTGTTGAAGAACTTCTTTACTACAAGGAATTGGACATAAAGGGCGGAGAAACATATCCTTGGTAAGTGTATTATTGTGTTATTATTTGTAGAAAAAATATTGCGGGTTTATAAACTAAAAATATTATATTGTTATTTATCAAATTATTTTTCTTTTAAGTAATTATTTTGGAATTTTTAGGTAGTATAATTAAGCATAAGCATTTTATAGGTTAAAAACTCTCAAGTATTTTCTGAGTTTATGAAGTGAGGGTGAGTTTATGAAAAATGTAGTGCAAAAAATAGGCATTTGGGGCGATTCATTACTTAAGGGAGTTATCTTTGATGAGGTTACTGGAAAATATCGTGCAACTAAAAAATGTGCAGTAAATCTTTTCTCAAGAATTTTTAGTACAGTAGATATTAAAAATAATTCACGCTTTGGCTGTACTGCTCCAAAGGCAGAGGCTAATCTTGAAAAATCCCTGCAAAAGGGATTTTCAGCAGATGCAGTTCTTTTGGAATTTGGTGGAAATGACTGCGATTTTAACTGGGCGAAAGTTTCTGCAAATCCTGAAATAGAACACCAGCCTAATACGCCACTTCCTGAATTTGTGGATTCTATGAAGAATATGGTTGATGAACTTACTAAGCATAATATAAAGCCGATTTTGTCTAATCTTCCTCCTATAAGCTCTGATATGTATTTTGATTGGATAAGCCATATGGACGGAGTAGACGGTGATAAGGTCTTATACTGGCTTAAAGATAAAACTATAATATATCGTCAGCAAGAAAGCTATTCACACGCAATAGAAAAGCTTGCTTATGAATATAATCTTCCGCTTATAGATATAAGAGAGCCTTTTTTGAAAATCCGTGATTATAAGAGTTATTTATGTGTTGATGGCATACATCTTAATGAAAAAGGTCAGTCTATTATGTGCAGTACCTTTAAAAATTATGCTGCAGCTATGTGATTAATGAAAGGTATATTTTATGAAATTCAGAGTAGGTCATGGTTATGATGTACATAAGCTCGTTGAGGATAGAAAGCTTATTATCGGCGGAGTTGAAATTCCACACTCTAAAGGACTTTTAGGTCATTCTGATGCTGATGTTCTTGCTCATGCAATATGTGATGCACTGCTTGGTGCAGCTGCTCTCGGAGATATAGGAAAGCATTTTCCAGATAACGATGATAGATATAAAGATGTAGATAGCTTAGTTTTACTTGAAAAGGTTTGTGAACTTATACGAAATAAAGGCTACGAAATTTCAAATGTAGATTCTACTATTCTTGCACAGGCACCAAAGCTTAGACCTTACATAGACGAAATGAGAAGTAAGCTTGCAAAAGCTATGAAGCTTGATATTGATGAATTAAGTGTAAAAGCTACAACCGAAGAAAGGCTTGGATTTACAGGCAGAGAAGAGGGAATAGCTGCACACGCAGTTGTTTTATTGATGACAATATAAAAGTATAAAAAATACACAGCTTGATATAATTGAGCTGTGTATTTTATATTCGAATTTATTTATGGTAAGTGCACTATTGTTGGTATATGATTCATAGCAGGGAGTATGATGTCTGTAAGGTCACTCATACGCAAGCGTATACTGGAAGTATTTATACAAGGGTGACAGCCAAAATATTCGTCCTTAAAAACATCTTCATCAATTATAAGACGAACATTATTTTCGGTATCGTTCATAAGTCCCATAACACTGACAGAGCCAGGTGTAATATCAAGAAATTTTTCCATATATTCCTCTTTGCCAAAAGAAAGTCTTGATACGCCAAGCTGTGCGGATAAATCCTTAGTTTTGAATTTTTTATCCGCAGGAATCATAAGCAAATAAAAATTTGTTTCCTGACGATTGCAGAGGAATAAATTCTTGCAAATCATAGCTTTAAGGGCTTTATCTATTTCAGCACAGACTTCCATAGTCATTGCTGGTTTGTGGTCTATTCTTTGATATTCAATATTGAGCTTATCAAGAAAATCATATGTACGAATTTCTTTTGGCAAGCGGTTTGTTTCGTCATCAGGTCGTCCGTTTTGAAGTATAAGCATATTTTAAACCTCCATTTAAAATCTATAATGAATGATACTACTTGAAGCTTTATGTGTCAAATAAACTATTAAACCTAATAGTAGCACCGCATTATAATATACTTTACATTTAGAAAAATTTAAGTTATAATTAGTGAGAAAAATAACAGCAGAACGGAGATAATTTATGGTACAGTTTGATGAACTCAGGCTTGCTTTAGAGGCGCTTTGGCCTGATATTAAGGATTTATCTGAAGCACTTGGAATGGGTGCTATAAAGGTCAGAAATCGAACAGCTTGAACGCAGAGCCGCTGAACCGGGTTTCTGGGACGATATGGAAAATTCACAGAAGATTTTGCAAAAGACAGGTTCTCTTAAAAATAAGGTTGAGCAATATGACAGACTCGTTGCAAGCTATGAAGATACTCATGCGTTGATAGAGCTTGCTAATGAAGAAGAGGATTTATCCTTGCTTGATGAGGCAACTGCTGAATATGAAAAAGTAAAGAGCAGTCTTGAGGAACAGCGTCTTTCTACTCTCCTTACTGGTGAATATGATAAGAATAATGCAATTCTTACTTTCCACGCAGGTGCAGGTGGAACAGAGGCTCAGGACTGGGCAGAAATGCTTTATAGAATGTATAACCGTTGGGCAGAACGCCACAGCTTTAAGGTTAAGACTGTTGACTATCTTGACGGTGATGAAGCAGGCTTAAAGAGTGCCGTTATTATGATAGAGGGCGAAAATGCTTATGGTTATCTCAAGAGTGAAGCTGGTGTTCATCGTCTTGTCAGAGTTTCTCCTTTTGATAGTTCAGGCAGACGCCATACTTCTTTTGCGTCACTTGAGGTTATGCCTGAAATAGATGATACTATCGACATCGAAATTAGTCCTGAAGATATTAAGATGGATGTTTATAGAGCGAGTGGTGCAGGTGGTCAGAAGGTTAATAAGACTTCTTCAGCTGTTCGTCTTACTCATATTCCAACAGGCATAGTTGTTTCTTGTCAGGTTGAGAGAAGCCAGCACCAGAACAGAGAAGTTTGTATGACAATGCTTAAATCTAAGCTTATTGAAATTAAAGAGCGTGAACATCTTGATAAGATTGAAGATATTAAGGGAGTTCAGAAAGAAATAGCTTGGGGTTCTCAAATTCGTTCATATGTCTTTATGCCTTACACAATGGTTAAGGACCATCGCACAAACTTTGAAACTGGTAACATTAATGGTGTTATGGACGGCGACCTCGATGGCTTTATTAACGCATATCTCAAGGCATCAAGTCTTGGTGAGCTTGATAATCAATAATATAAAAAAAAATCTCCTATTATTGTGTACCGACTTTGAAATGTTAGATTAAAGGCTAACTATTTTAGAAAGTCGGTACATTTTTATAGGAGATTTTATTTATATTAAAGTTTTACTTAAAAAAGATTTTGTGGATTGAAAGTAATAATTTATTAAAAAGCTTTAATTAAAGAAATTTTAACTTATTTTATAGTATCAAAATATTATGTGCTTTATGAACGGCAGTTTGATGTATTATAAAGTTTTCACCTCATTTTTGCATATATATCATAAAAAACTCTTGCTATACATATACACTTTGGTGTATTATAATGGATAGTAGAATTGTACAAAAATTCACTCTATTATTAAAGGTAAAGGGGCGTTTATTTATGAAAAGAATCGGTATTTTAACAAGTGGAGGAGATTGCCAAGGTCTTAATGCCGCAATTCGTGGAGTTTGCAAGACTCTCTATAATCACTATAAGAAAGATGAAATAGAGATTTATGGTATTATAGATGGATACAGAGGCTTGATTACGGGTGAATATCGCCTTATGAAGCCTGAGGATTTTTCTGGTATTCTTACTCGTGGAGGAACTATTCTCGGAACCTCTCGTCAGCCGTTTAAGCTTATGCGTGTTATTGATGAAGAAAATAATGTAGATAAGGTTGCTGCAATGAAAGCAAATTATAAGAAGATGAAGCTTGACTGCCTTGTTATTCTCGGCGGAAATGGTACTCAAAAATCTGCAAATATGCTTTCTCAAGAAGGATTAAATGTTGTTTCTCTGCCTAAAACGATAGATAATGACCTTTGGGGAACTGATATGACTTTCGGTTTTCAGAGTGCGGTTGATATTGCAACACAGGTTATTGACTGCATACATACAACAGCTACTTCTCACAGCCGTGTGTTTATAGTTGAGCTTATGGGACACAAGGCGGGTTGGCTTACACTTTACGCAGGTATTGCAGGTGGTGCTGATGTCATTTTGATTCCTGAAATTCCATATGATATAAATAAGGTTATTAAGTGTATCAAACAAAGAACTAAGTCTGGAAAGAATTTTTCGATTCTTGCTGTTGCTGAGGGTGCTATATCAAAAGAAAGAGCCGCACTTCCTAAAAAGCAAAAGAAAGAAGCTCTTGCAAATCTTATGTATCCATCAATTTCTTATGAGATTGCCGCTCAGATAGAGAAGGCAACAGGTCAAGAAACCAGAGTTACTGTTCCAGGACATTTTCAGAGAGGTGGAAGTCCTGTACCTTATGATAAGCTTATTGCAACTCGTTTTGGTGCGGCTGCCGGAGAATGTATTATAAATGAGCATTATGGCTGTATGGTTTCACTTATAAATGGAAGAGTTGTACCTGTTGCACTTTCTGATATTGCCGGAAAGTTAAAGACTGTGCCTGCTGATTGTGAAATCATCAAAACCGCAAGACTCACAGGCATAAGCTTTGGCGACTAATTGACAGACTTTCCTAAGACATTGAAAAGTTTTGCTCAAGCTTTTTCAAAAGCTTGCAGGGTCAAGGGACAGCGTACTTTATGGTAGCTAATAGGTAATTACTTTAAACCTCGGCAATATAAGTAGATTAAGAATATCGAGGCTTTGCTTGCAAAACCGATTACGCGTCTTGGGAGCGGCGGCTCGCCGATTTATATTTTGTTAGAAAAGGAGAAGTATCGTGGTAGAAGAATATGCAAAAGATGTAATAATGAAAGAAAGAAAGCGTTGGTTGTTATTTGGAATACCTTGGACATTTACTAAATATACACTTACTCCAAAGAGAATTATACTGAATGAGGGACTTTTGCGTTCAACAGAAAATGAGATTTTGCTATATCGCATTATAGATATTGAGCTTTCAAAAACACTTTTTCAGAAAATTTTTAAGCTTGGTACAGTTACAGTTAAATCAAAGGACGCATCTCACCCTATTCTTGAAATTAAAAATATTAAAAATGCAAGAGCATTCAGAGATAGTCTTGCAGAGGCCGTTGAAAATGAAAGGCTCAGAATGAAAGTTCGTCAAGGTGAGGTTTATGACCCTCAGAGTATTGCTGGGTCTGATGATGATTTTGATGATGGTTTTTAACCTATAACTGAATAATATTTGCAAAAACCTGTTTATCAGGTTGCAATATAAAGGCTTGCCGCATAAACTGTTATAAAAGAACAGTGAGGTGATTTTGTGGGCAAGCCTTTAATTATGGTATCATCTGTTACCTATGCTATGAAAGGACGACAGATTCTTTCGAGATATGGTATAAGAAGTGATATAGTGCGTACTCCGAGCCATATTCGTGGAAGCTCGTGCGGATATAGTTTATATGTTCCTAAAAGGACTGATGAAGCACAAAGGATTCTTGAAGAGGCAGGCATAAGGGTTGCCGGAAGAATGGAGAGGGAGAATGTGCCGTGATTTATCTTGATAATTCTGCGACAACTTTTCCAAAACCAAGAGTAGTTATAAACTCGGTTAATAATTCATTTATGAAATATGGTGCTAATCCGGGCAGAGGAGGACATCAACTTGCGATTAGGTCTTCGCAGATAATGTTTGACTCAAGAAACACACTTATGCGTTTTTTCAATGCACCTGATGAGAATAGTATAATTTTTACTGGCAGTTGTACGACGGCTTGTAATATGGTTCTGAAAGGTCTTTTGAAATCGGGCGACCATGTTGCTGTTTCGTGTCTTGAGCATAACGCTGTTATGCGTCCTTTGCAAAAGCTTTCTAAAAATGGTATAAGCTATACAGTGGCGAGAGTTTATCCTAATGATAACGATAAAACGCTTGATTCATTCCGTAAGGCGATAAATCAAGATACAAGGCTGATATTTTGCATATATGCCTCTAATGTATGGGGAATAAAGCTTCCTATTGATAGAATTACAGCTCTTGCACATCTTTATGGTATTCCAATAGCAGTTGATGCAGCTCAGGCAGCTGGTATCGTTCCAATAGATTTAAAAGAAAGTGGCATTGATTTTCTGTGCTGTGCTGGTCATAAGGGTTTATATGGTCCTATGGGAACAGGTATGCTTATATTTAATACTGATATTCCCCTTGATACAATTATTGAGGGTGGTACAGGAAGTAACTCATATTCTCTTGAACAGCCAGAAATATTGCCGGATAGATTTGAGAGCGGAACACAGAATTTGCCAGGAATTGTTGGGCTAAAGGCATCAACAGAATTTATTATGAGGCGTGGAGTTAATAATATAGCAAATTCCGAAATGCGTCTTATACAATATCTATATGACAGATTTTCTAAGATAAAGGAAGTCAAGCTCTATACTGATAGACCTGAAAGCGAACATTATGTTCCGCTTTTATCTTTTAATATAGATGGTATGGATAGTGAAACTATTTCGGCTATGCTTGATAAATATGGGATTGCAGTAAGAGCTGGTTTGCATTGTGCACCATTGGCACACGAGTTTTTTGGAACTATTGATGGCGGTGCTGTAAGAGTATCTCCGTCTATGTTTACAACAAGAAATGATATGGATTATCTTGTTAATGCTATTTTAAAAATTATTCATAATTTAAGAAAGCATTGACAAATGCCTACCAAAGATTATATGATAGTGTTAGTATACCCGCAGATGATTTGTCTGCGGGATTATACAGTCTATTTTTTAAGGAAGTGAAATATATGTGGGAATGGGTTCAGTCGGCATTCAACGGCTTTATAGCTCTTATGAATACCTTTCGACTTACTGATGTACTTGACATTGCCGCAGTTTCATTTATAATTTACAGCGTGATAAAGCTGGTTCGTGAAACGAGAGCGGAACAGCTTGTTAAGGGTATAATTATTCTGATTATTGCGTTTGCACTTTCATTCCAGTTTAATCTTAAAATGTTAAGCTCACTTTTCAGTAGTTTCTTCCAATTTTCAGTTCTGGCGGTTCTTATTCTGTTTCAGCCTGAATTGAGAAGAGCCTTAGAGCAGATGGGAAGAAGTAAGCTTGGAAAATATTGGACAAACCTTGCATCAACTCCTGCTGAGGAAGAAACAGTAAAGCATACAAGAGCTTGCATAGATAGTGTTGTAGATGTATGCGATATGTTTCATAAGACAAAAACAGGTGCTTTGATTGTTTTTGAACGACAAACAAAGCTTGGCGAAATCGTCAATACAGGTACAGTACTTAATGCGATACCATCTACGCCGATTATAGGAAATATTTTCTTTAACAAAGCTCCACTTCATGATGGTGCTATGGTTGTAAGAGATGGTATGGTTTATGCCGCAGGCTGCATTTTACCGCTGACAAAAAATGACCAAGTAAGTATAGACCTTGGCACAAGACACAGAGCGGCTCTTGGTATAAGCGAATATTCTGATGCGGTTATTGTTATAGTTTCGGAAGAAACAGGCACAATTTCTATTGCTGTTAATGGTGTACTTACAAGAGATTATACTAAGGAAACCCTAAAGGGTGAGTTGGAAGCTTTGTTACTTCCACAGCCTAAGAGCGCAGAAGAAAAAATTCCGATTATTTCGGGTTTAAGAAGGGGACGAAAAAATGAAAAATCGGAAAAGAAGTCCGAGGACGATTAAAAGAAATTTTAGTTTTCATAACTTCCTATATAATGATAAATACATATTGATTTTTTCAATCTGTATGGCTTTTGTTATTTGGATAATTGTTTCGTCAACATCTTCAGACCCTGATGTTAAGACTATAACGGATATTTCAATAAGTATTCCAAATCTTTCAGATGGGCTTGAGGTTATGAAGACTGAGGATATAAAGGCTGAAATCAGAATAAAGGGAAACAAGCTTGTTATTGGCTCTGTTCAGAGCAGTGATATTCTTGTTTCAGCAGATGTTTCAGAGGTTAATAAGCCAGGCGAATATAAGCTAAAGCTTAGCGCTAAAAAGCAAGGCATACTTAGCGACTATGAATTTGATTCAACGGTTACTCCATCGACAATTACAGCTTATGTTGATAGGAGAGCAGAAAAAATTCTAAAAATAGAAGAAGATGTTCAGGTTCAGACAGGAAGTGAATATCTTAAACAGCAAAATCAACTTTCGGTTGATACTGTCAAGCTTTCTGGTGCTGAAACTTATATAAAGAGGATTGCAACAGTAAAAGCAGAATACACTTCAAATGAAACTCTTACAGAAACTAAAACTTTTGATGTCCCGCTTAGATTTTATGATGAAGATGGAGCGGAGGTTTCTAACGATTATGTAACTGCTGAATTTGATAGTGTTCAGGTTACTGTTCCTGTTTTGAAAGTTAAACAGGTGCCTATTAAGGTAGAATTTACTAATATTCCTGATTCATGGGAAATGCCTGATAACTGGGTTTCTATTGAAAGTCCTGAGAGCGGATATATTCAACTTGCGGCTTCTGATGAGGTTATTGACAGTATTACTGAGATAAAAACTGAACCCGTTTGACCTCTCACAGATTTCTGCTGAAAGGAAAACAATGAGTGTTTCTATTGAAGTTCCCACATCATGTACGAATGTTGACAGAATCGAAAAAGGTTACACTTAAATTTAATACTGATAAATTCACATCTAAAAGCTTTACGGTAAGCAATGTGGAGCTTAGGTCTAATGTTTCGGGGGTTACTGGTAAACTTTCTGGCAATAGCTTTAATGTGACGATAGTAGGACCTGAGAACGAGGTTAATGCTATGAAAGCAAGTGATATTACACTTTATGCAACTTTAACGGAATCGGAATCCACAGCGGCATTTATTACCAAACCTTTGCAAATAAGTATAGATGGCTATAAATCTTGTTGGTGGAATTATTCTGATGGAGAAAATCACGCAACCTTTACGCTTACAAATAAATCGAATACAAGCTCAAGTCCAAGCGTAAGTTCATCAGCTTCAAATCATTAAGATTAATTTTAGAGGTCACAGCAGAATTATAAACTGCTGGTGACTTTTTGGTTTAGAGTTATTAAAGATTTAAAAGTTTGCTGACACAGATTAAGTAAATATCGAATAGCTGACAAATTTATCTTAGACACTCAAAAGTTTCGCTCGAGCCTTTTCAAAGGCTCGTAGGTCAAGGGCAACGCCCTTGTCGCCGTCCGCAGACGGCGAAATTCTTTATGCTCCGAAAAGCGCAGGAGGGTAGAAAAACATTCCAGTGGAATGTTTTTCGTAGGGAACCCTCGCAGGGGGTTCCCTGTGGGGCTAATTTTGCTAACACAAGAAAATAAAGAGGTGGACAAAGTTCACCTCTTTAGGATCAAAGAATGTTAAGGGCGTTGCCCTTAAAAGCGGCGAGCCGCCGCTCCCAAGCCGCGTAATCGGTTTTGCAAGCAAAACCTCGACATTCTTAATCAACTTATATTACCGCGGTTAAAGTAATTACCAATGAACTACTGTAGGAACGAACGGAGTTCGCCCCTTATTATGGTGTACCGATATAAAGCATATACTTTCATTTATTATTGACTTGTATGTTTAAGTAGTATATAATTTATTTGAAAAATTCATTAAAATAGTGCAAATTTACAAATAAGGTGATATGCGTATGATAAAATTTAAAAATGTTACAAAGGTTTATAATAGGACTATAAAAGCGGTTAATAATGTTAGTTTTGAGGTTCGTGGCGGTGAAATAGTTGGTTTTACTGGTCCAAATGGTTCAGGTAAGACTACAACTATAAAAAATGCTTACAGGAATTTTGCCACCTGATAAGGGAGAAATAAAGATAAATGGTTTCGATATTAAGAAAAATATGATTCAGGCAAAAAGTTCTATTGGATATATTGCTGATAGTCCAGATATGTTTTTAAGATTAAAGGGAATTGAATTTCTTAATTTTATTGCAGATGTTTATAAGGTTTCTAACGATGATAGAAAAAAGCGTGTAAATGAGTTGGCGGAACGCTTTGAGCTTACTGATGCTTTATCTTCACCAATGATGTCTTATTCTCACGGTATGCGTCAAAAGCTTATGGTTATTGCAGCCTTGGTGCATAATCCACCTGTTTGGATTCTTGATGAGCCTATGACAGGTTTAGACCCTAAGTCTTCATATGAACTTAAAGAAATGATGAGAGAACACGCTAAAAAGGGCAATGCAGTTTTCTTTTTCAACTCATGTTCTTGAAGTTGCGGAAAAGCTTTGCGATAAGGTTATCATTATTAAAAAAGGTAATCTGCTATATGATGGTACGCTTGAAAATCTTGAAAGTCAGCATCTTAATCAGACTCTCGAAAATATTTTCTTAGAGATGACAGAAAATTAAATTATCGAAAGGAACAAATTTATATGCGACTATATCTTAAATTTGTACATATACTTATTAAATCAGTGGAATTCAGCGATGACGAGAAAAAACGAAAGAAAATCTTTAATACAGCTATGGCACTTATAGCTGTATTCGGAATAATTCTTCCAGTATCATTTTTTGTCGGCGTTGTTGTTTATACAATAACTGGTGGTCTTACACAACTTGGAGGTCAAGAACAGGGAATAACACTATTTTTACATTTAATTTCGGCTTTTTCATTTGTGTTTGGCTTGAATGTAATTTATAATGTTTTTTATTTTTCTGCTGATGTAGAATCTATATTACCTCTGCCATTAAAGCCTTATCAGATAATTTCTGCGAAATTTACAGCAGCGTTGATAAGTGAAAACATAATGCAGTTTATGATAGTCTTTGCAGCTATAGTGGGATATATTTTTGCTATAGGATTGCCTATATGGTCTTGGCTTGTGGCAATATTATGTATGCTGACACTTCCTATAATACCTATGGTTTATTGCGGTATAATAGCTCTTGTTACTATGTACTTTACACACTTTATTAAAAACAAAGACAGAGTAAACAAGCTTACTGGCGTATTAACCTTGCTTATAATTCTTGGAATTGTGCTTTTTTGCGGAAATATGAGCGATTTCAGCACAAATTCAATTACACAGGCTATTGCAAATGATAATTCACTTCTGAGTGTTATGAATATCATTTTGCCACATATAAGATTTATAGTTTCAGGTGTTTCAGGAGATATTATTGGTGTAGTTATCTATCTTGCAATAAATATTGTTGCACTTGTTGTATTCTTACTTCTTGCGGAGCTTATGTATTTTAAAGGCATTGTGGGAATTGGCGGTTCAGGCTCTGCAAAGCAACATTCTGTTGGTTTTAGAAAAGCTGTAAAGGGATTGAAAGAAAAGGAAGTTTCATTAAGCTATTTCAAAAAGGAACTTCTTATCCTTGTAAGAACACCTGCGTACTTTATGAATTGTATAGTGATAAATCTTGTATGGCCGATTTTACTTTATCTTGTTTATGCGTTGCAAGGACCTGATAATTTCTTGGGAAAATTCTTTAAAGATTTAAGCAACGGAAATGCTACTGCTGGACTTATATTTGCTTTCTGTGCATCAGGGATTTCAGTGCTATTATAACATCTGCAAATAGCATAGCTTCAAGCTCAATCACAAGAGAGGGAAGCCACTTTGCGTTTATGAAATATATTCCCATAGATTTTATGACGCAGATAAATATTAAGGCAAGTGTGGCAATTTTAATCAGTGGTTTAGGAATGATTATATATGTTATAATCGCAGGAATATTATTTTCGTTGAATGGTATGTTTGTACTTTTTACTTGTCTTATAAGTCTATTTTCCGTTGTGTCTGCATCATATTTTGGAATTTATATGGATTCTATTAACCCTAAGCTTGTATGGGACGATGAAGTTAATGCCTTGAGAGGAAACTATAATATTTTCTATAATATGGCACTTTCAATATTGTTTGTAGCGGTTTTATGTGTTATTGCATATTTGCTTTTTAGCTTTGTTGGAGTAAGCGAAATTATGTTAGAAATTGGTTTAATGATTACTTTAGTTATTTTTTGCAAAATAAGCTATTTGTTATGTAAAACAAGAGCAACTAAAAATATTTATGAAACTGTTGCATAATTGAAATTCTATTTATTAGTATGAATTTGATAGAAATTAAAAGTTTTGCTCAAGCTTTAAAAAAGCTTGTAGGGCTGATGGACGGAAGTTCCTTATGCTTTTATCAGCAAAGGTAGTTGAACAGAAATTCATTTCTAAGATTGCAAAATTGCCTGACAAATTATTATGAATTGAATCTGCTTAAAAATTAAGAAAACGACAGGACTTCAAGATAAGAAGTAAACTGTCGTTTTTCTTTTATTATTCAGTTTTAGAGGAAGAGGAAGTAGAAGTATTTTTATCAAAGAGTGCAACCGCTTTTTTACCACGAGATGTAAGAACCTTTTCAAATTGAGTTTTGCTATACTCTACATCACCAAGAATAGGGTCTGCTATTTTCACTGTTTTTTCAGTGTATCCAATAAGTACGCTGCAATGGTCATTTTGACTCCATTCTAAGTGTTTTCCGTTTTCGGTATACCAATCGTCTGTTTCACATCTGTCTGCCATTTCGATTGTCGTCCAAACGATAATCGGTTTATCTTGAGAAACATATTTATATAATTCTAAGAAATCACAGCCAGTTAAATCTTTTGCTATATATTTGGCATTTTTATCTGATATAAAGCTATTTGCCGCAGTTACTATTGCACCTGTTCCGCAAATATAGCCATATACGCTTGTTGGGTCACCTAAGAAGTAGTTATCTGAGTCAGGTCCTATTAATTTACCATCTTTATAGTATGTTGAATATTCCGTTTTTGGAAGATATTCTGTTGCAAGCTCAAGCTTATCAGGGTTAAGACCATAATAGTTCAGCACCATAGTGAGTGCTGTGATTTCACAACCTGTTGGAAGTTCAGGAAACTGACCGATAATTTCAAAATTCTTTATAGTATAAGCAACTGGAATTGAATTTTTGTCATTTTTTGATGCTTTAGTAGTGGTTTGAGGCTTACTCTCCAGAGATTTATAAGCGATAGTTTGTTTAGTTTTTTCAGATGAAGTTGTTTGTTGGTTTGAAGTATTATTTGCAGAGCAACCTGAAAGAAGAACTGTTGCTAACAAGATAAAAATAATTAATTTTTTCATATTTATTCCTTGCTTTAATAAAATTTTAATTAAATTATACTCTTATTTTTTTTTATATCAATCGTAGTTTATATATGAAAATGTCAAAAAGTTGTAAAAATATTTGCTAATGAAAATTTATACATTAATAATGATTAAATTTTCATTTATACATTATAATAATTTTTGTTTGAGCTTGTCTGAATATAAAATGTCAGAATTTATAAAATATATTATGAAATTGAATTTTTAAAAAGTTATAATTTTAAAATCTTATATTCTGAAAAAAATTTATTGTTTTTATGAACAGACTTTTACAATAGTGTAAAAATAAATAAGTTTTTTAAAGAGCAAAAATAAAAAAATTATGCTCTTTTAAAATATTGACAAAAATTTATCAAAGAATTTTTTTGAAAAGTTATATCGTATATATAGTGGTAATTATAAAATTAAAAACATTATATTGTGGTTTTTGACTTTTAAATTGTAATTGTGCTATATGTGGTAATTATAATGTGTTTTTTTATTTTTCCAAAAAAATTATGCTTAAATTTTACCTGAAATATCATTAAAAAACTTGCACTATAAATTGTAGTGTGTTATAATAGCTTACACAACTTAAAGATGCTTTAACTGATTTTTTTCGATTAATTTCTTAGTGGAAATTTTATATTTGAATTTATCTTGTTAAATGCTTCATTAAAAATTTTACTGGTTGTAGATTGGTATATAGGAAGGGGATTCTCGATGAAAGAATTTACACAATGGGAAGGCTTTGAGGGCAGCATCTGGAAAGAAGAAGTCAATACTCGTGACTTTATCCAGAAGAACTATCGTCCATATGACGGTGATTCATCTTTCCTTGCAGGTCCTACAGAAGCTACAAACACTCTTTGGGGCATTCTCCAAGGACTTCAAAAGGAAGAAAGAGCTAAGGGTGGCGTTCTTGATATGGATACTCATATCGTTTCTACCCTTACATCTCATAATCCAGGCTATATAAGTGAAGAAACAAAGGACCTTGAGAAGGTTGTTGGTCTTCAAACAGATAAGCCTCTTAAGCGTGCATTTATGCCTCTCGGCGGTATCAAAATGGCTGAGCAGGCTTGTGAAACAAACGGCTATACTCCAGACCCAGAGCTTCATAAGATTTTCACAGAGTATGCAACAACTCATAACCAGGGAGTTTTCGATGCATATACTCCTGAAATGAAGAAGGCTCGTCACAACAAGATTATCACAGGTCTTCCAGACACATATGGTCGTGGAAGAATCGTTGGTGACTATCGTCGTGTTGCTCTTTATGGTATAGATTTCCTTATCGAAGAGAAGAAGAAGGATTTCGCTAACTGTGGCGACGGCACAATGACAGACGATGTTATCAGACTTCGTGAGGAAATTTCTAAGCAAATCAGAGCTTTGAACGACATGAAGAAAAATGGCTGCTTCTTATGGCTATGACATTTCTGTTCCTGCTAAGGACGCTCATGAGGCTGTTCAGTGGCTCTATTTCGGTTATCTCGCAGCTATCAAAACTCAGAACGGTGCTGCAATGAGTGTTGGTCGTATTTCAACATTCCTTGATATTTATATTCAGAGAGATATGGATAACGGCAAACTCACAGAGGCTGAGGCTCAGGAACTTATCGACCATCTTGTTATGAAGTTCAGAATGGTTAAATTTGCTCGTATTCCTTCTTACAACCAGCTCTTCTCTGGTGACCCAGTTTGGGCTACACTCGAAGTTGGTGGTATCGGTGTAGACGGCAGATCTATGGTTACAAAGAATGACTTCCGTTTCCTCCACACACTTGAGAATATGGGACCTTCTCCAGAGCCAAACCTTACAGTTCTTTACTCATCAGCTCTTCCTGATACATTTAAGAAGTATGCTTCTTATATTTCTATCAAGACAAGCTCTGTTCAGTATGAGAACGACGATGTTATGAAGCCAGTATGGGGCGATGACTACTCAATCTGCTGCTGTGTATCTGCAACACAGACAGGTAAGGAAATGCAGTTCTTTGGTGCAAGAGCTAACCTTGCTAAGTGCTTGCTCTATGCTATAAACGGCGGTGTTGATGTTAAGACTCGTGACCAATGTGGTCCTGCATATCGTCCGATTACTTCTGAAATCCTTAACTATGATGAGGTTATCGAGAAGTATGACAAGATGATGGATTGGCTAGCTGGCCTTTATGTAAATACACTTAACCTTATCCAGTATATGCATGATAAGTACTTCTATGAGGCTGCTGAAATGGCTCTTATCGACACAGAAGTAAGAAGAACATTTGCAACAGGTATTGCAGGCTTCTCTCATGTTGTTGACTCACTTAGTGCTATTAAGTATGCTACTGTTAAGACAGTAAGAGATGAAACAGGTATCGTTGTTGACTATGTAACAGAGGGCGACTTCCCACGCTACGGTAACGATGATGACAGAGCTGATGAAATCGCTATCTGGCTTCTCAGAACATTCCTCGATAAGATTAAGAAGCATCACACATATCGTAACTCTGAGCCTACAACTTCTATCCTTACTATTACATCTAATGTTGTTTATGGTAAGGCAACAGGCTCTATGCCTGACGGAAGAAAGGCTGGCGAGCCACTTTCTCCTGGTGCTAACCCAAGCTACGGTGCAGAAAAGAGCGGTCTTCTTGCTTCTCTTAACTCTGTTGCAAAGCTTCCATATCACTGGGCACTTGATGGTATTTCTAATACTCAGACAATCAACCCAGACGCTCTCGGTCATTCAGATGACGAGCGTGTAGTTAACCTCGTACAGGTTATGGACGGATACTTTGACCAAGGTGCACATCACCTCAATGTTAATGTATTCGGCAAAGAGAAGCTCATCGACGCTATGGAGCATCCTGAGAAGGAAGAGTATGCTAACTTCACAATCCGTGTTTCTGGTTATGCAGTTAAATTCATCGACCTTACTCGTGAGCAGCAGCTTGATGTTATTTCTCGTACTTGCCACGCAACAATGTAATTATGGCTGATACAATAGGTTATGTTCATTCTCTCGAATCCTTTGGTCTTGTTGACGGACCGGGAGTAAGATTTGTTGTGTTTTTGCAGGGCTGTAATCTAAGATGTAAGTTCTGCCACAACCCTGAAACATGGAGTTGCAAGGGCAAAAATGTTGAGGAATGGACTGCTGAAAAATTATTTGAGCGTATCTATCGTTATCGTAAATATTGGGCAAAAAACGGTGGTATCACTGTAAGTGGCGGAGAACCTCTGCTTCAAATGGACTTTATGATTGAGCTTTTTGAAATTGCTAAAAAGCATAATGTTCATACTGCGATTGATACCGCAGGACAGCCTTTTGATGATAGCAATCCCGAATGGATGGATAAATTCAAAAAGCTTATGTCTATGACCGATTTGGTTATACTTGACCTCAAAGAAATGAACCCTGAAAAGCACAAGAACCTTACTGGTTTTGACAATGCTAACATTCTTAAAATGGCAAGGTGGCTTTCAGATAACGGAAAGAAAATGTGGCTTCGTCATGTTCTCGTTCCTGGTCTTACTGACGACCCGACAGGTCTTGAGGAAATGCATAAGTTCATTTCAGAGCTTAATACAGTTGATAGGGTAGAGATTTTGCCATATCATACTCTTGGCTTGATGAAATGGGAAGAGCTTAAAATGAAATATCCACTTGAGGGTGTTCCTGTGCCTACAAAGGAACAGGTTGAAGAAGCTCAGAAAATTCTTCATACGGCTGACTATTTGCAATAAAATATAATATTAAAGGACAGTGCTGATTTGAAAATTTCGGCATTGTCCTTTTTGTTTGTTATCGTTTTTTATTGCAAGGGGCGGCAAGGTTTACAACGATTGCTTTATGTCTTGTCATAGCCTCAATTGAATATTTGATACCTTGTGTTCCCATACCAGAGGATTTAACACCCAAGAATGGAAAATGGTCTGGTCCTCGCTCGGTTTTATTGTTGATTTGTACTGTTCCGACTTCTAATTTTCGTGCTATTGTAAAGGCTTTGCCTATATCACTTGTGAAAACTGAGGATTGCAGTCCATATTCTGAGCGATTTGCTATTGAAATAGCTTCATCAATATTTTTGACACGAATTATAGGCAAGATTGGTCCAAAAGGTTCTTCCCACGCAACCTCCATATCTGTTGTTACATAGTCCAAAACTGTTGGCGATATTAGTTTATCGTTTCGAGTGCCACCAGTGATAACTTCTGCACCCTTTGCTACAGCATTTTCAATCAAACCGAAAACATAATCAGCGGATTTATCGTTTATCAGAGGAACTATGCTTACATCTTCGTGTGGAGAACCACTTTTTAATTTTAAAGTTTTTTCTTTGAGTAGAGCAACAAATTGGTCAGCTATGCTTTCTATAACAAGTATGCGTTTTACAGCGGTACATCTTTGACCCGAATAAGAGAACGCACCAGCGACACACTGTTCTGCGGCATAGTCGAGATTGCAGTCATCAAGGATAATTGCGGCGTCTTTTCCACCAAGTTCAAGCATAATCGGAATCATTCCACAAGTCTTTGCAATATGATGACCAACGGCAGTACTTCCTGTAAAATTTATAAAATCAATATTAGGGTGTGTTATGAGGTAATCGCCAATTTCCGAGCCACTACCTGTAACAGTATTAAGAACACCGTCGGGCAAACCAGCCTCTTTAAATACCAAGGCAAGATATAAGGCACTTATACCGCCTTGAGAGGGTGGCTTTAAAACAACAGTATTTCCGCCCATAAGTGCGGGTGCAATTTTGGATACAGAAAGATTTACAGGGTAATTGAATGGAGAAATTGCAAGAACTGTTCCAAGAGGTTCTCTTGTGATATATGAAAGCTTGTCTCTACTTCCGCCTGGAAAATTTTCTCCATATACAGATGTTCCCTCAAGGGACTTGCCTATATCAGCAGTATATCTCAGAAAATCCACAGTGCGTTCTACTTCGCTTTCGGCAGAGACTTTGTCTTTTGCGATTTCCATAGTTATAACATGAGAAATAACCTGTTTGTATTCTTTTAATAGGTCTGCGGCACGATAGAGATATTCTGCTCTCATATACATAGGTGTTTCTTGCCATAAATTTTGAGATTTTTTGGCAAAATTCATAGCATAATCTATATCTTCACAGCTCATTGCAGGAACAGTACCAATCAATGAACCGTCAATAGGGGAGAAGATTTTGAGATTAGCATTATCTGTTGCGAAAAGCCAATCGCCGCCTATTAGATTTTTATAATTTTTTTTCGAATCATAAAGTCCGTTTAACATTCAAAAATCACTCCTTAATATATAGAGTATGTGAATGTTAAGCGGACTTAATTCATTTTTATATTAAATTCTTTTAATTAGTGGAATGTGTTTTGGGAGTGGCGGCTCGCCACTAATCTTTCAATTTCGCAACGATAACCCGAATCATCAAATTTTGTTACAGTGAAAATCCCGTCTTTTTCTGTTAATGTGATAATGGAATTTCGTGGCTGAGTTTCAAGAACACCAGTAATTTTTTTGCGTGAAGGAATTATACTTCTGCCTTTCTCATTGTGCATATCAAGTGCAGTGAAAAGCTCCTTTACATCTTCAGCAGAAAATTCTGTAACTCCATAGCTTGCAAGGATTATAGCAATTTCTTGTATTATCATAAAAGACGGAAGAAGTTGAAAATTTATGATAGCCTTATCACTTTTGCAGTAGGCTTGGATTTCGTCCATATTTAACTTAGTAAAATCAAGCATAATTATCTTATAATTATATTCTCCGTAAAATTTTTGCCGAATTTTCCTGTTTTGGGTAATGCAAGAGCGTAAATATCATCAGCTATGCTTTCACATTCAAACTGTCGTCTTGCCTCAAGGCTAAGCTCTTTTATATCCTGAGCTTTCATGACTATTGGCAACTTTGCTGTTTTACGCATTTCTCGCAAAATTTCCTTACCCTTTTCATTAAAGCCAAGCACACGGATATATTGTGGAGGTATAGAACAATCGCTTTCGGTAATATGAAGCAAAGGCTCTTAAAACAAGCCTTCTTAGCCTTGAATTAGGATAGCGTTTTGTTTTAATTTTATCAAAAAGTTCTTCAAGATTTGTTGCATTTAGGGAAACATTTCGCAATCTGTTTTCTATGCCCTCACTGATATTTGGAAGTTGCTTATATTCGCTTTCTGTCATAGTTCTAAGGCGATAAATGATAAGCTTTTCAAGGTTTGAAAAATCTACCGGAGCAGCTTTTTTGACGAATAGCATTACAAACGATTTCGTAACTTTTTTTCAGGGATGAATTTTTCATAGTTTGAATGAGATTTAATCAAAAAGAGCGTATAAATGATGCAGAGGCATAGTTTTCGTTAGGAGTCTGAGAATCGTGTGCAACACCACTTCTTATGATTGTTTTTGGTATAAGTGAACTACCTATATCACGAATAGCCTTGACATATTCAACCGCAAGAAGATTATTCGGAGCACGAATAATATCAGCATATTCATTTCCGAGCATATTTGCAAGCGATAGTTCTATTGCTCGTGCATAGCTCTCATTGCTTGAAACATATCCGGCAAACCAAGCTTTAAATTTTATACTTTCAAAAGTTTCGCATATTTTTTCTAATTTTTTAATATCACCACATTCGCTGCCAAAGAAAAGTGAATTGCAGCAGCCTAAGGCTTCTGCAATGGTGACTCCACCAAAGGCATAGCTTTCTGCACTGGCTGTGGAATATGTCACTGGCATTAATACTACAAGGTCAACACCATTTTCGAGAGCAGATTTTGTTCTTGCATATTTGCTGATAATTGCAGGTTCGCCACGTTGGGTAAAGTTTCCGCTCATAATTGCCACAATATGAGTTGCACCTTGCTCACGCATAGATTTTATAAGGTATTTGTGTCCGTTGTGAAATGGGTTAAATTCGCTGATTACAGAAAAAAGATTCAAAAAAATCACCCCTCATATCAAAAAAAAGTTGAAATGTTCCGTAGAATGTATTATTATTATAATAAATTAAAAAGAAATTTGCAACAAAAAAGGAGTATTTATAATGGATATTCTCGTTATTAATGCAGGAAGTTCTTCATTAAAGTTCCAACTTATAAATATGGAGAACGAAGAAGTTCTCGCAAAGGGTATTTGTGAGAGAATTGGTTCAGATGGTAGCATCTTTACTTTTAAGTCACATACTGGTTTTCAGATTAAGGACAAGCCATTTCCTATGAATAACCACACAGACGCTTTTAACTGTGTTGTAAAGGCTATGCTTGACCCTGAAAACGGAGTTATTAAGAATATTTCTGATATTGCCGCTGTTGGTCATAGAGTTGTTCAGGGAGGCTCACTTTATAGAGAATCTGTCCTTATAGATGATGATGTCATCAAGGGAATAGAATCTCTCATTCCGCTTGCACCTCTCCATAATAAAGCTCATGTTGAGGGTATTGTTGCTTGCAGAAATGTTTTTGGCAAAGATTTGCCAGAGGTTGCTGTATTTGACACAGCCTTTCATTCAACAATGCCACCTAAGGCTTATATGTATCCTGTTCCTTACGAATATTATGAAAAGTATGGTATTCGCCGCTATGGTTTCCACGGAACTTCACACAGATATGTCAGCGGAAAGTGTGCAGAGCTTCTTGGCAAGGATATTAAGGATACAAAGATTATAAGCTGTCATCTTGGTAATGGCTCATCTATAACAGCTATTGATGGTGGCAAGGTTGTAGATACAAGTATGGGACTTACACCTCTCGATGGCTTTATGATGGGTACTCGTACAGGTACACTCGACCCGTCTGTTGTTACATTTATTGCTGAAAAGGAAGGTCTTACACCATCTGAGATGAGCGACCTTCTCAATAAAAAGTCTGGTATGCTTGGTGTTTCTGGAATTTCAAGTGATGACAGAGATATTTGTGCAGCAGCAGCAAAGGGTGATCCAAGAGCAATACTTACGCATCAAATGCTTGAATATGAAATTGCTAAGTTTATTGGAAGCTATATGGTAGTTCTCGGTGGTTGTGAAGCTATCATATTTACAGCTGGTATAGGTGAAAATCAGGCGAGCCATAGAACAGGTGTATGCAAATACTTTGAGTATATGGGCGTTAAGATTGATGAAAAGATTAATAATGAAACAATCAAAGGCAAGGGCGGTCTTATTTCTACACCAGATTCTACCATTAAAGTTTTTGTAATTCCTACAAATGAAGAACTTCTTATCGCAAGAGATACAAGAGATTTAATCAGTAAATAATAAAAATTAGCGGAGTAACTGTTGATTATGTTACTCCGCTATTTTTATGCACTATGTCGGATTTATTGCTCTTTAGCGTGGTTGGAATCTCCTGCTTCGGTGTTGTCCCTAAAAAGAAGTGATATACACCATATTGCTGAGAGAGCAACCAGTGTATAGATTATTCGACTAACAATTCCAGTCTGACCGCCACATATCCAGGCAACAATATCAAATTGGAAAATTCCGACAGAGCCCCAGTTAAGACCTCCGATTATTAGAAGTATAAGTGCTATTTTATCCATCATAATAAATGACCTCCTTTGTTATGCGTTTTGAATAATGCTTATAAAGCCTGATAATAATATTGACAGGCTTTATTTAAAATATTCATCTCCATAAATTGCAACAAAGCTTTTTATTGTTTTCATAGCATTGCGTATATGCTTATAAACAGTTGCATCAGCTATACCAAGAATATTTGAGATTTCTTTTATACTTTGATTTTCATAATAACGCTGATAAAAGCAAAAACGCTGTTTTTCAGTAAGTTCATTGTCTATTATTTTACGAAGTCCGTCTTTATATTCATTTAACCTGCCTAAGTTTGTCCCTTTGCTTTGATACTTTATAAACGATGTATAATTGTCAATTTCATTGGATATGGAAAGAAGTTTTTTACGCATTTTGACCACCTATAATAAGTTTAATTTTTTAGATTCTTTGTTGCACGAGCTTTCATAACCCTTGCGGTGAAATCGCAATCAACATACATTTCCTCTAACATTTTAATTCTGTGATTAAGCTCGTTAAGCTGAATACCATAGCTGCCCTTTTTTTCAATTTTTAGATTTTCTATTTTTTTTAAAAGTTCGTTAGCGGTTATCTTATATTCTCTTGCCATCTCATTATAATTCATAAAGAATCCTCCTTATATACACAAAATGTGTTATAAAATTTCAAAAAATAAAAGAGAACATCAAACTAAAACAAACTTATGTTCTCTTTATAGTTTAATTTTATCAAAGTAATTAATAAATGTCAATAGTTTTCTCGAAAATTTGTTCGCTAAAAATTTTTTATAAACTGTTGATTTTACACATAATGTGTGGTATAATATATGTGTTGTAAAATAATCGTAATTTACTATGGTTATAATATTTTTAAGAGGTGGCATCTATGAGCGTATTTTCAGAACGACTAAAGGATTGCAGAAAACGATGTGGTTTTACACAAAGAGAGCTTGCTAATAAATTAGGTGTGGCGTCTTCAGCGGTAGGAATGTATGAGCAGGGCAGAAGAGAGCCAGACAGCACAATGCTTTTAAAAATTTGTGCTGTGTTAAATACTACTACAGACTATCTTCTTGGTTTAGATGATGGCAAATCTTTAAATCAGAATGAAAACCGTAATGTTAGTGAAGTTATAGACGAATTTACTGAAATGCTTGCTAACCAGAGTGGTCTTATGTTTGATGGTGAACCGATAACCGACGATGACAGAAGAAAGATTATTGATGCAATAAGAGTTGCTGCTGCCGTTGCGGTGAATAGTCGGAACCGTAACGGAGGTTAGATATGGAGAATATCGAAAGAATAACCTCAAATATAGTTAAGAAATATAATACTGATTCGCCATTTGAGCTTTGTGATTATCTCGGCATTAATGTTATATATCAGGAATTGCCCGATTGTGTTCGTGGCTTTTTTATAAAAATTTTAAAAAGCTTTGTTGTTGTGATAAATAATACCGTTGATGAAGATGAAGCAAAAGTAGTATGTGCTCACGAATTAGGACATATAATTTTACATAGTGAAACAAATTCAATCAGCCTTAATAGCAGAACGCATCTTTGCACATCAAAATATGAGCGTGAAGCAGATTTGTTTGCTGTTAATCTTCTCCTACAAGATGAAACCTTTTCAACATATGAAGGACTTAGCGTTGTAGAAATTTCGAAAATTACTCACATACCATTAAAGCTTATTACACTGAAATATTTTCCTGAATGATTTATTACTTGGAGGTGAGCATTATGAAATATTTTATAATTCGTGATAATTCTGATGTTGATTCACGACTTGCGATATTTGACTTCAATGGCAATGAAGTTTTTAAAGGTTTCTGGCGAAATCTCTGGTAATAATCAGAAAATGGCAATCTCAAATATGAATGGTGAAGAATTTGTTGCAATAACCTCATCTCCTTTTGCATTTCCACATTTCAGGGTGAGAATTGGCAGAAAACGAATTATATTTATAATGACGCCTCAAGCAAAATCGCCTATGGCAATCTATGGAGCAAGCGTATATTTTGATGGTGTATTATTAACAGGAGATTATAAACTAACAGACCACAGCAAAAAAATATAGTTGCTAATCAAAAAGCATAGCTGGTGTAAGCTTGGTGAATGTCATGAGCTTGAAATTTTAAATGAGGATTATATCTTAATTAGTCTTGCGGTATCATCAGCTATTAGCATATATTATGGAATTTATGACGAAAATAACACTGTTCCGATATAAATTTTCTGCATAAAAAAAGACAGCCCCTCATACATTGTAAAAAAAAGTGTATGAGGGGTTGATTTTATGCCGTGGTGGGCTATTTTGTTGATATGTGTTGGAGTATTCTTGGCTTTAGTTGCTATACGAAAGATTATGAAATCAAAACACCCTATCCGTTCAACTCTTTTGGGTTTGCTTTTAGGTCCTGCGTGTATGCTTGTGATAAATATAATTTCTATTTTTACAAGCGTAAGCATACCTATAAGTCCGCTCTCGCTTGGAATTTCATCTACTCTTGGTATTCCTGGGGTTACAGCTATGCTGTTGCTTCAACTGATATGTTAAAAGAAAGTTTATTTTGCTATCAGCTTATCAAGAGAGTCTTTTATCATTTCACGATTTTCTGTGAGAGCGGCAAGCAGAACAGTATAAATATATTGTGGGTCATTATAGAATGAACGCTTTATCAGATTAACCTGTGAATAGTCAGGCATAAATACTGTAAAGCTCATAAGTGTCATACTTCCGTCAGTAATTGAGAAAGAAACATTATATCCGCCGTTTTCAAGCTTTTCAACCTTAACGGGATTTTCTTTTTGAAGCTTTTGCTTGGCAAGAAGTGATATACAAGCGGAAAGTGCTTTATCTCTTGTTGTAAACGGTAATGTGGTATCAAGCTGGTTTGCAATCATTTTTCCTCTGCCAGTAAGAATATAATAATCTTTCGTATTCTCAAATTCTGCAATATTTCCACTTTGGAGGAGGTCATACATTGCATCATTTGTTTCAAAGTAATTGGCAAGTCCATTATTTACTATGACGGAAACAATATCCTCTTTTTTCAGTGGTCGATTTGCTGAATTTATAAGATAACAGATAAGGATACATATATCGCTTTTATTTCGCAGACCACCTGGCTCTACGCCACCTGTAAATGCGTCAAAATCCATAGTTTACACCTCGTGATATATACTTAAAATTTGATTTTACATATTTTGTAGATATAACAATCATATTATAGCATATTTGGGGTGAAATTTGAAATAGTTTAAAGAATTTTTCAAAAAAAATATACTTTAATTAAATGCATTCGAAATATATAAAAGAATTTTTAATTAGCTTTTTTTATGTAATATTTGATTTTTTACGGCATATATGGTAAAATAAATCTATATAAAATCAATGCCTTGTATTCAACTGTATAGCGGTTATTTCATATCGAGATGTATTGCTTGATATGAAATGAATGTTATCCTGATTGTGAGGTGAGAATATGGAAGAGCAAATGCCTTGGATTTGGCTATGTGTGATTATCTGTTCATGCTTTGTTGAATTTATTACATCTGTTCAGCTGACAGCTATCTGGATGGCTTTGGGTGGCATTGCTGCTATTATTGCAGAATTTTGTGATGCCCCGATTTACTTGCAGATTATAATTTTCTTAGTGGTAACGGCTGTTGCAATTATACTTACAAGACCACTTGCCAAAAAGCTAATGAAATTTGAAAAAACTGCAACAAATGCAGATATGTTTATCGGAAAAACAGGTACAGTTCTTACGCAGATAAACGGTAGAAAAGAGGTCGGCAGAGGAAAAGTTATGGGCGATGTATGGAGTGCTGTCGCAGATAATGATGAGATTATTCCCGAAAATACTGAGGTTTATATTAAAAGTATAGAGGGAGTAAAGCTAATCGTAGAAACTAAGAAATAATAAATTTTAAGAAAGAAGTGTTATTATGCAACCGATATGTTGGGTGCTTTTGATTCTTGCAATTATCCTAATTATCATTATTATAAAAAACTTTCAGATTGTTCCGCAATCACACGCATATGTTATAGAAAGACTTGGTGCTTATAAGACAACTTGGTCAACAGGTCTGCACTTGAAGATTCCATTTATTGAGAGAGTTGCTAAAAGAGTTTCTTTAAAAGAGCAGGTTGTAGATTTTCCACCTCAGCCAGTTATTACTCGTGATAATGTAACAATGCAGATTGATACTGTTGTTTACTTCTATATCACAGACCCTAAGCTTTATGCTTATGGTGTTGAAAATCCTATTGCAGCTATTGAAAATCTTACCGCAACAACTCTCCGTAACATCATAGGTGACCTTGAGCTCGACAATACTCTTACTTCAAGAGATGTTATTAACACTAAGATTCAGGTTATTCTTGATGAAGCAACAGACGCTTGGGGAATTAAGGTTAAGCGTGTTGAGCTTAAAAATATTCTTCCGCCGAGAGAAATTCAGGCTGCTATGGAAAAGCAGATGAAGGCAGAGCGTGAAAGAAGAGCAAAGATTCTTGATGCAGAAGGCGATAAGCGTTCTCAGATTCTTGTTTCAGAGGGCTTAAAGGAATCTGCTATCCTTAAAGCTGATGCTATTAAGGAGAGTAAGATTCGTGAGGCACAGGGTGAAGCTGAGGCTATTATGACAGTTCAAAAGGCTTATGCAGACAGCTTGAAGATGTTGAACGAAGCTTCTCCAACAGATAAGGTTATTGCACTTAAGAGCCTTGAAGCTTTTGAAAAGGCTGCCGACGGCAGAGCAACAAAGATTATTATTCCGTCCGAGATTCAATCTATGGCAACTCTTTGCCGCAACATTGAAAGAAATGGTTTCGGATAAAAAATATAGATATTTCCCCGAAGCCTGAACAGCAGGCTCAAACAACTGAAACGAATAGCTGAAAAACTAATTCTCGGAGGTTATGACAATGCACTTTACATTGCGTGAAAATTCAATTTTCGGAAAAGTATGTATAAGTGTATTCAAAAACAGATAACAACTAAGGCTGTGGAGTATATTCACAGCCTTGTGTTGTTTATTATGAAGTAAAAGAGGAAACCATGTGTATAAATTTATTCAACAATTTGTTGAATATTGCGAATCTAATCTTAATTTAGAAGATTATAAAGGTTATGATTATAGTTCCATATCTGTTGTGCAGGCATTTTGGAATGATGATATATTACATACAGAAACAGGAATAGAAACAGAGGGAAATCCAAAGCTTGCCCTCTATGAAAATGATATGCCTATGGAAGAGGGCAGAAAATTATTCTTAGGTTTCTTCCATGGAAAATGGAGAGGAAATCTTGATGAGTTTTCACTTTGCGAAATGCAGCCTTGATAAATCATAAATTAATTAAAAAGGGGATAGATTAAAATGTCAGAAAAGAAAAAAAGTAGCAATTATTATGGGAAGCGACAGCGATTTTCCAACAGTTTCAGGAGCAATAAAAACTCTTGATTCTTTCGGAGTTCCGTTTGAGGTTCATGTAATGTCCGCTCACCGTACACCTGAGGCTGCGGAAAATTTCTCCAAAACAGCTAAGGCAAACGGTTTTGGTGTAATTATTTCAGCAGCAGGTAAGGCTGCACATCTCGGCGGAGTTCTTGCAGCTAATACTACACTTCCTGTAATCGGTATTCCGATAAAGTCCTCAACTCTTGACGGACTTGACGCACTTCTCGCAACTGTTCAAATGCCTTCTGGTATTCCTGTTGCAACAGTAGCTATTGACGGTGCTGCAAATGCTGCAATCCTCGCTGTACAGATGCTTGCACTCTCTGATGACGAGCTTGCTAAAAAGCTTGAGGACGAGAAGGTCAAGATGAAGAATGGCGTAGAGGCTAAGGACAAGGCTATTCAAGATAAGGTTAAGGAACTTTTGGGCAAGAACTGATTATTTCGATTCACCTTGAAATAAATAGGAGTTAAAATAATGACAGATTTATTTATTGAGGATAAAATCCACGATGAATGTGGTGTGTTTGGTATTTTCGGAAATGATACAACTGATATTATAGATGAAACATATCTTGCACTCTATGCTTTACAGCACAGAGGAACTCTTGGTGCTGGTATTGCAATAAACGATAACGGCAATATGAGCGTTGTCAAGGGTTTTGGCGTTGTGCCAGAGGCTCTCCCTGAAAAGGAGCTTTCAAGACTTAAAAAAGCTAAAATTGCTCTTGGTCATGTTCGTCATACAACAGCATCTGTTGCAAATGACAGAACATCAATTCAGCCTCTTCTTATGAGATATGTTAATGGTCAGCTTTCACTTGCTCTTAATGGTGCGTTGACTAATTATTCTGAGCTTAGAGAACATCTTCATCGTGGCGGTGCGATTTTCCAATCAAATAGTGATATTGAGGTTATCGCATATATCATAGCTCAAGAAAGACTTGAAACTGCAAGCATAGAAGAAGCCGTTCTGAATGCTATGGATAAAATCAAGGGTGCATATTCAATGGTAATGATGGCACCATCACGCTTAATTGGCGTGCGTGACCCGAGAGGATTCAGACCACTTTGCATTGGTAAGCTTGGTAAGAATTATATTATCACAAGCGAATCTTGCGTTTTCGATAGCCTTGGCGGAGAATTTGTAAGAGATGTCGAACCGGGCGAAATGGTTGTAATTGATGATGAGGGCGTACACAGCTATAAGAATAATTGTGGTGGTAAGACAAGCCTATGTCTTTTTGAGTTCGTATACTTTGCAAGACCTGATTCAGTTCTTGACGGTATGTGCGTAAATATTGCAAGACAGAGAGCAGGCATTGAGCTTGCTAAGGAACACCCTGTTGAGGCTGATATGGTATGTGCTGTTCCTGACTGCGGAATTGACGCTGCTATCGGTTATTCAATGCAATCTGGTATTCAATATGGCGTTGGACTTGTAAAGAACAGATTTATCGGCAGAGCCCACAACAATAGAAAAAAACACGCTCAATATAACTTGAGAATCAAGCTTAACGCTATGAAATCAAATGTTCAGGGCAAAAGAATTGTTCTCATTGATGACTCTATCGTTAAAGGCGAAACAAGTAAGCATATTGTTTCAATGCTAAAGAAAGCAGGAGCTAAGGAAGTTCATCTTAGAATTTCTTCTCCACCATTTAAGCATCCTTGCTATTTTGGCACAGATATTGACAGCACAGATAATCTCATAGCTGCACATAAGAGCATTGATGAGATGTGTGCTGAAATCGGTGCAGATTCTCTTGGTTTCCTAAGCATAAACGGTTTGCATAAAATTGCTGATGAATGTAAGATTGATTTCTGCGATGCTTGCTTCAGCGGAGATTATCCGATAGAGGCTTCAAGACAATCACACGAGGATAAGTATTCAAAGAAACTCTAAGCTAAAATTTGTTTGGTAAAATAATTAAAATATATTTTTCGGAGGTACAATATGAAAAGCTATAGTGACAGCTATAAGGCTGCAGGTGTTGATGTTACAGCAGGTTACAAGGCGGTTGAACTTATGAAGGCTCATGTCGCTAAGACAATGACTTCTGGTGTTCTTTCAGGAATAGGCGGCTTTGGCGGTCTTTTCGAGCTTGATGTTGAGAATATCAAAAAGCCTGTTCTTGTTTCCGGTACAGACGGTGCTGGCACAAAGCTGAAGATTGCTTTCCTTATGGATAAGCATGATACAGTTGGTATTGACTGTGTTGCTATGTGCGTAAACGATGTCATCTGCTGCGGTGCAAAGCCACAATTCTTCCTTGACTATATCGCAGTAGGTAAGAATGTTCCTGAGAAGGTTGCTTCAATCGTTTCTGGCGTTGCAGAAGGCTGTATTCAGAGTGGTTGTGCATTGATTGGCGGAGAAACTGCTGAAATGCCTGGTTTCTATCCAGTTGATGAATATGACCTTGCTGGTTTCTCTGTTGGTGTTGTAGATAAGGACAAGATTCTTGACCCATCAACACAAAAAGCCGGAGATGTAATGATTGGTATTAAATCAAGCGGTGTTCACTCAAACGGCTTTTCACTTGTCCGTAAGGTATTCTATGTAAATGAGGAAACTCTTTCTACATATTATGATGAGCTTGGTGCAACTCTTGGCGAAACACTTCTTACACCTACTAAGATTTATGTTAAGGCTGTTCAGTCTTTACTTGACGCAGTTAAGGTTAAATCTATTTCTCATATCACTGGCGGCGGCTTCTATGAGAATATTCCTCGTTCACTTCCAAAGGGACTTTCTGCTAAGATTGCAAGAGCTGATGTACAGGTTCTTCCAATATTCGATTTGATTGCTAAGGTTGGTAACATTCCTGAGCACGATATGTTCAACACATTTAATATGGGTGTTGGTATGACAGTTGTAGTAGACAAGGCTGATGCAGATAAGGCTATCGCAGCAATCAAGGCAGCAGGCGAAGAAGCTTATGTTCTTGGTGAGCTTGTTGAAAGTGACGAGGGCGTTATCATCTGCTAATTTTCGGGAGAGTATAATATGAAAAATATAGTTGTTCTCGTTTCTGGCGGAGGCACTAATCTTCAGGCTTTGATAGACGCACAGGAGAGCGGAATAATCAAGGGTGGCAATATTACTTGCGTTATAGCATCTAAAGAGGGTGCTTATGCCCTTGAAAGAGCAAAAAAGCATAACATCAAGGGAATAGTTTGCCCGAGAAAGGAATATCCTGATTCCGTTTCTTATAGCAAGGAGATTTTAAGACTTCTTCAAGAAGAAAAGGCTGATTTGATTGTTTATGCCGGCTTTATGATTATTCTTGATGAGATGGTTTCTCGTGCATATCCTAATAGAATAATGAATGTTCACCCTGCACTTATTCCGTCATTCTGCGGAAAAGGTTTTTATGGACTTAGAGTTCACGAAGCAGCACTTGAAAAGGGCGTTAAGGTTACAGGTGCGACAGTTCATTTTGCAAATGAGGTATGCGATGGTGGACCTATCATTTTGCAAAAGGCTGTTGATGTTCTTGAGGACGATACACCTGAAACACTTCAACGCAGAGTTATGGAACAGTGTGAGTGGAAGATTCTTCCAGAGGCAGTGTCACTTTTCTGTCAGGATAGACTTGAAGTTGTAGATGGAAAGGTTCATATTCGTAGTAAGTAATGAAAAATGTGCTACTGAACGGGCGAACACAGTTCGCCCCTACGATTTGTTAACTAACTTAATTTAAGACAGTTAAAAGTTTCGCTCAAGCCTTTTTAAAGCGGCGAGCCGCCGCCCCCAAGACGCGTAGTCGGTTTTGCAAGCAAAACCTCGATATTCTAAACCGACTTTTATTCACGCGGAGGAAGTAATTACCCAATGGGTGAAAAAGCATAAAATAGTAAACGAAAGGAAGTCGAAAATGATAGATATTAAAGAAGAATTAAGCGGAAACACATATCCAGGCAGAGGAATTATTATAGGAAAAAGTGATGATGGCGAGAAAATAGTTATCGGCTATTTCATTATGGGCAGAAGCGAAAACAGCCGTAACAGAATTTTTTTTGTTGCTGAGGGTGCAGACCTTAAAACAAAGGCTTTCGATGAATCAAAGCTTCAAGACCCATCTTTGATTATCTATGCACCAGTAAGAGAAATCGGTGAAACAACAGTTGTCACAAACGGCGACCAGACGGATACTGTTCGTGATTTTATTCTTGAGGGAAAATCCTTTGAGGACGCTCTAAGAACTCGTACATTCGAGCCAGACCCCCCGAATTTTACACCGAGAATTTCGGGTATCGTAAATCGTCACAACGGAACATTCTCATATAAAATGTCTATTCTCAAGAGTGATAATAACAGAGAAAAAGCTGTACTCAGATTTTTCTATGAGTATGCAGAGCCTATTTCTGGCGAGGGACACTTTATTCATACATATGAGCATGACGGCAATCCTATTCCGTCATTTAAGGGTGAGCCAAAGCGTATAAAGCTTTCAGGTGATATTGACGAATTTACAAAGCAGGTTTGGGAAAGCCTTAATCCTGATAATAAGGTTTCATTCTTTGCAAGATATATTGACATCAAAACAGGCAAGACTGAATCCCGTATCGTAAACAAAAATTCATAATAAAAGGAATGAACAGAATGAACGAATTAGAACTCAAATATGGTTGTAACCCTAATCAGAAGCCATCAAGAATCTTTATGGAAAATGGAGCAGATTTACCTATCGAGGTTCTCAATGGTAAGCCTGGTTATATCAATTTCCTTGATGCTTTCAATAGCTGGCAGTTGGTTTCAGAGCTTAAAAGCAGCAACAGGACTTCAGCAGCAGCAGCGTCTTTTTAAGCATGTAAGCCCAGCTGGTGCAGCCGTTGCAACAGAACTTTCTGATACTCTCAAGAAGATTTATTTTGTTGACGATTTAGAGCTTTCTCCTATTGCAAGTGCATATGCAAAAGGCTCGTGGTGCGGACAGAATGTCCTCATACGGTGACTGGGCGGCTCTTTCTGATGTCTGCGACAAGGAAACAGCTTTAATTCTCAAGCGTGAAGTTTCTGACGGTATCATCGCCCCTGGATATACAGATGAAGCACTTGAAATCCTTAAGAGCAAGAGAAGAGGAACATATAACATAGTTAAGATTGACCCTAACTATGTTCCAGCAGCTATTGAACATAAGCAGGTTTATGGTATTACTTTTGAGCAAGGCAGAAACAGCCTCAAGATTGACGAGGAGTTGCTCAAGAACTTCCCAACAGACAACAAGACTTTCACTGATGAGGCAAAGCGTGATTTGATTATTGCTTTGATTACACTTAAGTATACACAGTCCAATTCTGTTTGTTATGCAAAGGACGGACAGGCTATCGGTGTTGGTGCAGGTCAGCAGTCAAGAATCCATTGCACAAGACTTGCAGGAAACAAGGCTGATATATGGTATCTCCGCCAGAATCCAAAGGTTATGGCACTTCCATTCAAGGAGGATATTCGCCGTCCTGACCGTGACAACACTATTGATGTTTATATTTCTGATGATTACGAAGATGTTCTTGCGGACGGTATCTGGGAACAGTTCTTCACAGAAAAGCCAGAACCACTTACTCGTGAGGAGAAAAAGGAATGGCTCAAAACATTCAGTGGAGTATCTCTTGGTTCAGACGCATTCTTCCCATTCGGTGACAATATTGAAAGAGCTCACAGGAGTGGTGTAGAATTTATTGCACAGCCAGGTGGTTCTATTCGTGATGATAATGTTATTGAGGTTTGTAATAAGTACAATATCGCAATGGCATTTACAGGAATCAGACTTTTCCATCACTAATAAAAACCTTAACTTCATAGAAAAGAGGTATATAAAATGGATATACTTATGCTTGGAAGCGGTGGCAGAGAACACGCACTTATCAAGAAATTAAAGGAAAGTCCTAAAGCAGGAAAAATTTATTGTGCCCCAGGTAATGGCGGTATTTCGAAGGACGCTGAGTGTGTTAATATCAGCGTTATGGATAAAGAGAATATAATTGCTTTCGCTAAGGAAAAGAATATAGACCTTGTTTTTGTTGCACCTGATGACCCACTTGCTGCAGGTGTTGTTGACGCTCTTAATGATGCGGGAATCAGAGCTTTCGGTCCTGTTGCAAAGGCTGCTGAAATCGAGAGCAGTAAGGTTTTCTCTAAGAACCTTATGAAAAAATATAACATTCCAACTGCTGGTTATGAGGTTTTCTCTGACCCTGAAAAGGCTATTGCATACATCGAGGAACAGAATAAGTTCCCAACAGTTATAAAGGCTGACGGACTTGCTCTTGGTAAGGGCGTTATTATTGCACAGAGTCTTGAAGAAGCTAAAGACGCAGTTAAGGAAATTATGGAAGATAAGAAATTTGGCGAATCTGGCAACAATGTTGTTATCGAGGAGTTTCTTACAGGCCCTGAGGTTTCTGTTCTTGCATTTACTGACGGCAAGACACTCAAGCCTATGATTTCCTCTATGGACCATAAGCGTGCATTAGACGGTGACAAGGGACTTAACACAGGCGGTATGGGAACAATCAGCCCTAACCCTTATTATACAGATGATATGGCAGAAGTTTGTATGAAGACAATCTTTATGCCAACTGTTGAGGCTATGAACAAAGAGGGCAGACCTTTCAAGGGTTGTCTTTACTTTGGACTTATGCTCACACCAGATGGTCCTAAGGTTATCGAATACAATTCTCGTTTCGGTGACCCTGAGGCACAGGTTGTCCTTACACTTCTTGATAGCGATTTGGTCGATATTGTCAATGCTGTTATTGATGAAAAGCTTGACCAAGTAGACATCAAATGGTCAAAGGATAATGCTGCTTGCATAGTTATGGCAAGTGGTGGCTATCCTGAGGCATATAAGAAGGGTATCGAGATGGACGGCTTTGATGAAAACGGTCAGGTTGACGGTGCAGTTGTTTTCCACGCAGGAACTAAGTTTGAGAACGGAAAGTTCTATACAAACGGCGGTAGAGTAATCGGTGTTACTGCAAAGGGAGAAACTCTTGAGAAAGCCCTTGATAACGCTTATGCGGCTGTTGAGAAAATCAGCTTTGACGGTGCTCATTACAGAAAAGATATAGGCAGAACAAGAAAGTAATTGTTTGGGTTCTAAAATATGACATAAATTCAGCCCCCGACTGTGAGATAATAAACACAGTCGGGGGTGATTTTTTGCATAGGGTTATATACATAGACATACTGTTTTGCGTAAATTTCATTATCGACTTTATGCTGTTGTTGTCGGTAAGAAAATTTCTTTCGCTAAAGGCAAGATACCGAAGAATGGTTTTAGGAGGCTTGGTTGGAGCGACTTCGTCCTTTGTAATATTTCTACCGCCGATGAATGAATTTTTAAGTCTTATAATTCGTCTTGTGACGGCTTTTGCGGTGGTTTTTGCAACATTTTTTCCGACAAGCAGAAAATCCTTTTTGAAAGCAGTATCAGCATATTTTCTTATAACTTTTTGTTTCTGCGGAGCTTGTATTGCTTTTTTTATGCTGTTTTCGCCACCTGTCGCTATAAGGAATGGTGCTGTTTATATAGATATTTCACCGATTATGCTTGTAGGGATAATTTTAGCCTGTTACATAATTATTCGTATTATTTGCAGAGTGAGTGGTCGTTCTTTAGCAAGTCAGGAAATTTGTTGGCTTGTGGTTGAGAATAATGAAAAAAGTGTTAAGCTTATCGCTAAGACAGACACAGGGAATATGCTGAAAGAACCATTCTCAAATTTACCTGTTATAGTCGCAGAAAGAGAAAAGCTTGAAGTAGTTTTGCCAAGTGAGATTTCTGATTATCTTGCAAAGACTGTTTCTGTTAGTGATACTTCTTGTGATTATGTAAGTGGTATAAGACTTGTTCCATATAATAGCGTAGGTGGAGAGGGTTTATTACCAGCGTTTAAGCCTGATTCTATAAAGGTTATTTTAAACGGAAAAAATATAGAGTCAGAGGCATATATAGCTGTAACAAGCAGAAGGTTATCAGAGAGTTTTTCTGCAATAATTCCATCAGAAATTATATTAAATTAGCGGAGGAAAACGGTATGAACATTTTTCAAAAAATTATATGTATAATCAGATTTAAGTTGCTAAAGCATAGACTTTTAAAATTTGGTGAGGTTCATTACATAAACGGTTCAGAAACACTTCCTGCACCTCTTAAAAAAAGAATGAGGAAGAGCTTGTGATGAAAAAATTAGCCGAGGGCGACGAATCGGCAAGAGAAACTTTGATTACACATAATTTAAGGCTTGTAGTTTATATTGCAAAAAAGTTTGAATCAAAATCAGCAAGCGTAGAGGATTTAATTTCTATCGGAACGATAGGTCTTTATAAAGGCAGTGAGAACCTTTAATCCCGAAAAAAATATTAAGCTTGCAACCTATGCTTCTCGTTGTATTGAAAACGAAATTCTTATGTTTCTAAGAAAAAGCTCACAGCAAAAAAACGAAATTTCCATAGATGAACCACTTAATGTTGATTGGGACGGCAACGAGCTTCTTATTTCAGATATATTGAGTTGTGATGAGGATAGCGTAAACTGTAATATTGAGCGTGAATCTGAACATAAGCTATTGCTTAAAGCAGTAAGCAGGCTTTCTGGCAGAGAACGAGAAATTATGGAGCTTCGTTTTGGTTTAAATGGTGAGTGCGAGCATACTCAAAAACAAGTTGCAGATAAGCTGAAAATTTCTCAGTCCTATATATCAAGGCTTGAAAAAAAAAAGATAATTTCAAGGTTGAAAAAAGATTTAGAAATGTCAAATTTTATATAACAATATGGGCTTTGGTTTTTGCCAAGGCTCTTTTTATTTTCATTAATGGTGCTTTAATTACTCATAATTTACGAATTGTTCTTTTTTTTGTATTGACACACAAATTTATGAATGATATTATAAAAATATAGATTTCTAAAATTTTTGTTGAAATATGCAATAAATGAAATGAGGTTATTTATTTGATAAAAAAATCACTTGCACTAATTATGGCAGCAATGATTGCTATGTCGTTTACAGCTTGTAATAATGGCTCTGATGTAGAATCTTCTGCTGAATCCACTAATACATCATCTTCCGCAGAAAGTAGTGTTGTATCAGAAACAGAATCAAAGACTACATCAAATTCAGAATCGAGTACTACATCATCAGAAACAAGCCAATCTACTAAGTATTCAATTTCAGATTTGAAAATTCCAAGCGGTTGTGGACCACTCTTAAAGCCAGCTCTGCAGGAATTTATGAATACTATGGATTCAGAAAAATATCTTATAAAGTATTCTGTTGAATATCTTACAGAATCTACAAATAGCAAGGTCGTTAAGGGTACAAATACTGTTAAGAGAAGTGGCGATAAGATTTCTTCATTTATGGACGCAGAAGACTATGATACAAATCTCCAAATTGTTAAAGATAATAAGGTCTATGAAGTTGATGATAGTAAAAAGACAGTAACATGGGCAAATGTAGAAGATAATCTTGTTGATAATTTTACAGTTTATACTGCAAATATTTTCTATATTAGCTCACTTGAACTTTGCGGAAGTGGCAAGGAAACAATAAATGGCACAGAGTATGACTATGAAGAATATAAAGAGCCTGAAAGTAACTCATCTGCAAGTGAATCTTCTGCTGAATCATCAGGAGAAAAAAAGGTTGAAAGAGCAAGATATTATTTTGATAGTAATGGAAAGTTAGCAGGATTAAAGCATACACAGAACAATTATTACTATACAACAATGATTATTGAGCTTAGTCAAAATGTAAGTGATGCCGATTTTGAATATCCATCAGATTATACACTTACAGAAAGAAGTGAGCTTTCTGAGGACTCAGTTGCTTCTTCAACAGCGTCTTCAACTTCATCAAACTAAAGAAAGTAGGAGTAATAAAATGAAAAGATTTTTTGCAATTATATTATCAGCACTTATACTAACTTCTTTTGCTGCTTGTAATAATGATTCTGGTACAGAAACAAACGCTTCTAAAGCAGAAGGTGGAATATCAAGCTCTGCATCAGATAGTGAAAGCAGGAGTTCTTCAAGTTCAGAAAATAAGACTTCTTCTGAAACTAATAGTGGTTCTTCAGAGAGTACATCTTCAGGCAGTAATTCATCTGAAACAACATCTTCTTCAGAAATTTCTGATACAAATAAGCTTTCAAATGCAGCTATGGCAAAAAATGCAGGAGCTTTGCTCAAAGATGGCTTACATAATTTCTTTGTAGAGCTTGATGAAGATAAGTATCGCCTTGAAATTGATATGTTTGCTACAGCATCAAATTCATCAAAGGTTGTTATAATAACTCGTGACGGAAATAATATTTCTGCGGCAACAGGTGATTCTAAGGATAACCTTAGTAAGTCTATTGTTAAAGATGACAAGGGATATGTTATTGATGATACAAAAAAGACTATAACTTGGTCTAAGTTTGAGAAAGGCTATGCAGAGAACTATACAGAATATCTTGCAAAGCTTTTCTATATTACTGATATAGAAATGCTCAAGAGCGGAAAAAGAGAAAAATTTGGTGACAAAGAAATGGACTATGAAGAGTATAAAATCATAGTAAATAAATCATCTTCCGCTTCATCAGAATCTTCAAAAGTCGAAGAACAGCATGTAAAATATTATTTCGATAACAAGGAATTTAAGGGAATGAAAATCATTAATGGTAATGATTACTATGCCCTTAGAATTGTTTCTATGACACACGAAATTCCTGATGGAGAATTTGATTATCCATCAGATTACAAGCTTATTCAGGCAGAAGAATATTCTTATGCAGTAGATGGTTCTTCAAGTGCAGAATCAAGCAAGGCTTCAACAAGTTCAAAATCTTAATAAATTAAATAAATCCTCTTGCTGAAAAGCAGGGGGATTTTTTCTACCCTTCTGTGCTTTGAAAAGGCTTGAGCGAAGCTTTAGATTTTATTGAGTTATATCAAAAAGACTTGAATTAAATCTGAATATATCATAAAATAATAATAAAGTTTATAAATCGGAGGAAAACTTGTGAGAATTGGTGCATCAACAGCTTGTTTATATCCTATGGAAACAGAAAAAGCCGTAGCTACACTTATAGAAAACGGATTTCGCATAATAGAAATTTTCTTCAACTCATTTTCTGAGCTTGAGCTTGAATATCTTGAAAAGCTTAACGAATATATTCTGAAAAATAATTGTGAGGTTGTGTCTATACACCCATTTTTATCGGGAATGGAGCCATTTCTATTTTTCTCAAACTATGGACGAAGATTTTATGATACTGTAGATTTTTACGAGAAATTTTATAGGGGAGCTCAGATTTTAGGGGCAAAAAAGCTCATACTTCATGGTGGAGTTTTTCCAGATAGATATAATCTTTCTGATGAAGAATATTGCAAACGCTTTGATATTATTGCGAAAAGGGGAAGAAAATTTGGGGTAGAAACTTTGCACGAAAATGTAAATAAGTTTCGTGCATCATCACCGGATTTTATAAAAACTATGAGAAAGATTATTCCAGATAGTGCAAAATTTACGCTTGATTTAAAACAGGCAGTGCGTTCTGGATATAGTCCTTTTGAAATTTTAGATTCAATGGGAAATAGCTTGAAACATATTCATATCAATGACCATACTAACGGAAAAGATTGCTTGCTCCCATTTTATGGGGATTTTAATTATAAGGAGTTTTTTTCAGAATGCAGAAAAATAAGCTATGACGGAGATGTGATTATTGAAATTTATAAAAATAACTTTGATGATGTTACAGAACTTATGAGGAGTGCAGAAAAGCTTTCTAAACTTCTTTGAGAGAATAAATAATTTAATAATAAATTAGTTTTGTAGTTAAAATTAAAAAATATTCTAAAATATATTAAAATTATTCAAAAGTGCTTGAAATTATTGATAAAATATGGTAAAATTTATGATGCTTAAATCGTTTTAAAAACTTTATTGTTAGGAGGATACCAATATGTTAAAGCATATTGTTTTTTGGAAAATCAAAGACAATGAAGATAAAGAAAAGAATATGGAACAAATGGTCAAAATGCTCTATTCTTTGGATGGGAGAATTAAAGGTCTTGAGTCTGTTGAGCTTGGCTATAATTTAGATTTTACTTCTGAATATGATGTTGTTCTATGTGCTGTTCTGAAATCTCCAGGAGCTTTGAAATTCTATCAGAATCACCCAGACCATGTTAAATGCAAAAAATTTATTTCAACTATTGCAGAAAAAAGAGTGGCTTTCGATTTCGTACCTGAGGACCCTGATTTCCTTGATATATCACCAGATATACTTGATTTCGATGAAAAGAAAGAGTCTAAAAATAAGTTCACCTGAACCAATAGTACTTGTTACAAATATCGAAAAACCTAAGATTGGTGAGCCACCTATTGAAAAAGTAAAATCTCCTGCTGAAAAAATTGAAGATGCAAAGCCAGCAGAAGCTTTTGCTGAAAAGGCAGAGCAGAGCAAAACATCAGAAAAATCAAAAGCTGCTGATAAGAAATTACAGATAGATGTTTCTGATATTCAAACCGCTTCGGACGAATATCAAAGCCTTGTAAGACCAGTTATTCCTGGTATAAATGCTCCAATTGATTTTGTTCCAACAGAAGAACCCGAACCAGATTATAATATTATTCCTGATTTTATACAGAAGTCTATTAAAGAGGCTCAGGAAGATTATGATGTATTAGAAGCTATTGTTGATGAAGAAGACCCATATGGTTTTGAAGTTGCAAGTGAGCCTGAAAAGCCAGTCGAGGTTGAGAAGCCAGTCGAGGTTGAGAAGCCGGTCGAGGTTGAAAAGCCAGTCAAGGTTGAGAAGCCAGTCGAGGTTGAAAAGGCAGTCGAAGTTGAGAAGCCAATCAAGGTCGAAAAGCCAGTTGAAACTGCACCTACGCCTGTTGCACCAAAGTCTAAAGTAAACGAATCTGATATTCCTCCTATACCTGTAAAACATGGAAAATCACGCCTTTTTGAAAATAAAAACGAAGAAGAAACTCCGCAAGAAGTCGATATGAGCAATAAATGGCGTTGCCCATCATGTGGCCGTTTAAATGCTAACTATGTTGGTACTTGTGGTTGCGGTACATCTAAGCCGTTAAATGATTTTATTTCAGATGATAATACTGAACAAAATCAAGTACAAGAAGAAACACCTTCAAATGCTTGGAGATGTCCTGAATGTGGTGCTTTACACGCTAATTTCATAACTGATTGCAAATGTGGATATATTAAACCAGATGGATTTACAGTAAATCCAATTACAGGCGGTTTAAGTTCTGATGATTCAAATAGTCTTCCTCCATTTGCTCCAATGAAAGCTTCAGATATTGCATCAACTCCTCAAAAAGAAATTGGTACAGATATGCCAAAACCTATACCTATGGAAGTTTCTTCTATGAATAAGGAAGAGGCTAGTGGTTTGAGGTTTGGCGAACATAAGTTAGGCTTTGGTAAACCTGCTTCAAGAGCATCTAAAAATTCAGAACTAACATCACCTCAAGCACCGGTTAAGGATCCAACGCCACCTTCAGCACCAGTTAAGGCTCCAACGCCACCTTCAGCACCAGTTAAGGCTCCAACGCCACCTCCAGCACCAGTTAAGACACCAACACCACCTCCAGCACCAGTTAAGGCACCAACGCCACCTCCGGCACCAGTTAAGGCTCCAACACCACCTCCGGCAAAACCAGAAAAGAAGTCATTCTTCGGACGCAAGAAGAAAGAGAAAGAAAAGGAAAAAAAGCAAGAATTTGATATGACTAAGTTTTGGAAATGCCCAAAATGTGGAAAATATAACCATAATTATGTTGGTACTTGTGGTTGTGGCGAAGCAAAGCCATTTGATTTTGATTTCGGGGAAATCAAGGAAGATGATAAATCCTTTATTCCTAAGTCAAATGCTTGGAAATGCCCACAGTGCGGAAAGCTTAACAATAATTTTGTTTCAGTTTGCCACTGTGGATATAGTAATCCTGATATAGCTGAATAATAAAATGTACTTATAAATTAAGACAGCATAAATCGTTTTTTGGACGAGTTATGCTGTCTTTTTAATCTTTTCTTTTTTTGATTTTTGCAAGAGGATTGCTTTCAGCCGCTTTTTCCATTTGAGTACTTGAAAGATGTGTGTAGATTTCGGTAGTGCTAAGACTTTCATGACCAAGAATATCTTTGAGTATTCTTATATCAACATTTCCGTGCTGATACATCAGCGTAGCAGCAGTGTGCCTTAATTTGTGAACAGAATATCCAGTAGAGCCATTTGGAGATGTGAGACCGATTTCGGAAAGATATTTTTTGACAAGCCATTGAACAGTTTTAGGACTTATTCTGTTTCCATTTCTGCTGATGAAAAGAGCATTTTTATCTTTAGATGATTTGATACTTCCGTTAGGTCGAAGGGGAAGATAGTCCTTAATTGCAGATATGCAGGCTTCATTAAGATATACTATTCTTTCCTTGCTGCCCTTGCCAAAAAGCCTTAAGGTTTTTTCTTCATAGTTTATGTCAGTAAGATTTATTCCGACAAGTTCTGAAAGACGCATACCACAATTCAAGAATAGTGTCAGTATGCAATAATCACGCTCTTTGTACTTTCCATCGATGGTATTAAGTAGTTCTATACTTTGCTCTAAAGAGAGAAACTTAGGCAATTTTTTTGATAGCTTTGGTGTATCAAGTCCCTTTGAGGGGTCGTAGTCAATTAAATTAAGCTTTTGATATAAAAAGTTAAAAAAAACTCTTATTGCACAAGATTTTCTTGCACGAGCTGCTGCTCCATTATTTCGTGTACTTATACAATAGTTCATAAAATAGCTTATATCATTAAAGCTGATTGTCTTTATAAAATCAAGGTCTATGTCATCTATTGCGATTTTTTCTTCTTCGATATTTTCATCAACAATTCCCTTATGTTTTTTCATATATCTGAAAAATGTACGCAAACTAATAAAGTATTCATTAACTGTATTTTCTGAACGACCTTTTACATTTTGCATATAGCTGAGAAATTGCTGTAAAAGTTCAAAGGATTCGTCAAGATATTGTTTTTTCATAAGTTCACCCCATAAAAGCTATTATTTTAATTATAACATAATGATTTTATAAATTCAAAGTTTCGACAGTTCGATGTCAAAAAAATATTGAAAAGTTTGTGATAAATTGCATATTTTTTTATTAACAAATTCTTGAAAAATATATAAATTTTGGATATAATAAGTTTATACGATTTTTTAAGCTATTATATATTTGATTACGAGGAGATTTAATGAAACGATTTAAAATTATTTTAGTAGCATTAGTTGCAGCAACTATGATTCAGGCAGTGCCTATAACTGCAAATGCAAAAACAAACAATGATACTTCAAAATCAATAGTTACACAAAATACTGTATCAGATAAAACTATAAAAATTATTGATATTCAAATCGAAGCCAAAAACGGTTCGGATATTACAGCTAAAGTTCAGCAGGCACTTGATGTTGCAAGAGATTTTGCAATGGATAGTGTTCCGTATAGAATTATTATCCCTAAGGGTACTTATACTATCTCCTCTGCACTTGAAATTTATAGTAATACACAAATCTGTGCTGAGGGCGCTCATATAATCAAGCAAAGCTTTTCGGGTGGTATGCTGAGAACAGCCTTTCCAAAAGGTGAAAATAAGTTATATGGATATTCAGGATATAAGAATATTAAAATTGTTGGTGGAATATGGGACGGAAATGCAGAAAGCCAAAAATATGGCGAAGGAAAATGCAAGGTATTTTCAAGCTTTAGGTTTGCACACGCTACAAATATAACTCTCGAAAATCTTTCCATAACTAATAATGTTGGTTCACATCATCTTGAACTTGGTGGTATTGATGGTGCTACAATCACAGGTTGTACCTTTGAAGGTTATAAAGATGGTGGTATTTCCGGTGGAAAAGAGGCTATTCAGCTTGATGTTATGTATAGCCCAGAAGTTTTCGTAGGCTATCCGGCTTTTGATGATACACCTTGCATAAATGTAAAAATATCGAATAATACTTTTAAAAATGTAAATAGAGGTGTTGGAAATCATACAGCTGTAAATGGAGTGTATTTTGAAAATGTAGAAGTGACAAATAATATCTTTGAAAATATTACTCAGCAGTCAATCCTTGCATTAAATTGGAAAGATTGCAATATTTCAAATAATATTATGAGGAATGTGGGTTCTGGTGTTGATTTTAAATATATGGAGCCAACTCTATATAATAATCCAAAGGTTGGCAGTACAAATATAGATTCACAGTCAAAATCTACTATTTCAAATAATATAATCTCAATAAGTTCAAGTGCAAATGAAAATCTTCCATATATTTTTGGTATTCGTGCTTGGGGTACAACTATTAATGAAGCTAATAATTCAAACTCAATTTTAGAAGGAAATTATTTTGTTGAGGGTGTAGATATTTTTAATAATAATATTACATCACTTGGTAGAATAGACGCTGGAATTTCTGGAAAGCTTATGAACGATAGCAAAATCTATAACAATATAGTAGATTTTTCAAATTCTAAAGGCAATGAAAACAGCAGAGGCATTTATCTAAGGCAAAGCAATAATAATACAATAGAAAATAATACTTGCCATCAGATTAATGGTACTGGTGGAAATGGTATACATCTTTCAGCAAGTGATAAAAATATTATAAAAACTAATACTATTACTGATTGTACAGGCAATGGCATCTCACTTAATACCTATTCAAATGAAAATCAGATTATAGGTGGCAACGTTCTTGGAAATTCTGTGAATGGAATTTCATTGAATTCAAGCAGTGCAAATACTGTAAAGAATATAAGTGACGTTAAGGGCAACGGAAATTACGGAATTATAATAAGCAATTCCTCAAGTAGCAATAAAGTTATAGGAGTAAAAGTAGACTCGAATAAAAAGAGTGGAATAGCTGTGAGCGGTTCAAGCTCAAGTAATACACTTACAAATAATGTTTCTAAAAACAATGGCGGAAACGGTGTTTTGATTTATAACTCTGCTAATAATATCGTAAGCGCATCTTCTTTCTCAGCTAATAAGAATTATGGACTTACAATTTCAGGCAATAGTAGGTCGAATAAAGCAACTTTATGTAATTCAAATAATAATAAAAAAGGACAGGCTGTTATTACAGGTAAATCAAGCAACAATAATGTTGATGTAATAAAGACAGACAATAAAGCAAAAGGAACATTGCCAAGTATTCCGCAAGGTGTTAAGCTTGGAGGTCGTACATCTACTAAAATAAAACTTCAATGGAGTAAAAGTGAAAATGCAAGCGGATATTATGTATACCGAAAAGACAATAACGGCATTTATAAAAAGATAAAGACTATTGAGGGAAATTCTATACTTTCTTTCATAGATAGCGGACTTACTCCAAATAAAAGCTATTCTTATAGAATTACTGCCTATTATAAATCAAATGGCAATGTTATAAACTCAAGCTATTCTAAAACTGTAAGCTATACTACACTTTTAAAAGCAACAGATAAGTTTACTGGAACACCTACAAAAAATACCATAACTCTTAAATGGAATAAGGTTTCTGGTGCTACTGGATACTATGTATATAGATATGACGCAAAATCAAATAGCTATAAAACCCTTATAACATTTAATAATGAAAATAGTATTTCAGTAAGAGTTACAGGTCTTAACCCAAATACAAAATATACTTATAAAGTTATGGCATTTAAGAAAACAAATAGTGGTACTTTAAAGGGAGATATTTCAAAAAGCTTTGTCTGTTACAACTAAAAAATAAGCAGAAAAAATCTATTGACAAAGCATTTTTAAAGTGCTATATTAGCATTAGAAATCAAATAGATTAAATGTAATGATAAGGAAGCGTTTTTCAAATACGGTTTCAAAAGAGAGCAGAGGTCATCGGCTGAAAGCCTTTGCAGAAACTATGATTAACGACACCGCCTTTGAACATTACTGCGAAATAAGCAGTAACGCCTGCCTGCGTTATGGACATTAACGAGATGACGGATTTTTATTATATTATCCGTTAAGCTTTGGGTGGAACCACGGTGAAAATTCCCCGTCCCAGTGTATCCTTAGTGATGCTTTGGGGCGGTTTTTATTTTGTCTGTTTGGTAAATTCTATTTTAATAAGGAGCTGTTGAAAAATGATTAAGGTAACGCTTAAAGACGGAGTTGTTAAAGAGTATGAGAGCGGAACAACAGTTGCAGAGGTTGCAAAGTCACTTGGTGCAGGACTTTATAAGTCTATGTGTGCCTGTAAGATTAATGGCAATGTCTGCGATGTAAGAACTCCACTTACAGAGGATTGTGAGCTTGCTATCCTCACTTTTGATAATGTTGATGGTAAAAAGGCTTTCTGGCATACTACATCTCATATTCTTGCTCAGGCTGTTAAGAGATTATATCCTGAGGCAAAGTTTGCTATTGGCCCTGCGATTGACACAGGCTTTTATTATGATTTCGATGTAGAAAAACCATTCTCTCCTGAGGATTTAGAAAAGATTACAGCAGAGATGAAGAAAATCGTTAAGGAAGGACTTGAGCTTGAAAAGTTTGAGCTTTTTCCTGATGAGGCTGTTAAACTTCTTGAGGAAAAAGATGAGCCATATAAGGTTGAGCTTTGCAAGGAACACGCAGATAAGGGAGAGCCAATCAGCTTTTATAAGCAGGGCGAATTTATAGACCTTTGTGCAGGTCCTCACCTTATGTCTGTTGCTCCTGTAAAGGCTATTAAACTCACAGCCTGTACTGGTGCATACTGGCGTGGAAACCAAAATAATCGCCAGCTTTGCAGAGTTTATGGTGTTTCTTTCCCTAAGGCATCTATGCTTGAGGAACATCTCAAGATGCTTGAGGAGGCTAAGGAGCGTGACCACAACAAGATAGGCAGAGAGCTTGAGTACTTCACAACTGTTGACTATGTAGGTCAGGGACTTCCTGTACTTCTTCCTAAGGGTGCAAGAGTTATCCAGTTACTCCAGAGATGGGTTGAAGATGTTGAGCAATCAAAGGGCTGCTTGTTGACAAAAACACCACTTCTCGCAAAGAGAGAGCTTTATAAGATTTCAGGACACTGGGACCACTATCTCGATGGTATGTTTGTTCTTGGTGACCCATATGACGAGGAGAAAGAGTGCTTTGCACTTCGTCCTATGACTTGCCCATTCCAGTATCAGGTATTCCTCAATAAACAGCGTTCTTACAGAGAACTTCCTATGAGATTGACAGAAACATCTACACTTTTCAGAAATGAAGCAAGTGGTGAAATGCACGGACTTATCAGAGTTCGTCAGTTTACAATCTCTGAGGGACACTATATTCTCCGTCCTGACCAGCTTGAGGAAGAATTTAAGAACTGTCTCGAGCTTGCAAAATATTTCCTCGATACAGTAGGTCTTCTTGAAAATTGCACGTTCAGATTCTCTCAGTGGGACCCTGAAAATAAGAATAATAAGTATGAGGGTACAAAGGAGCAGTGGGAGGAATCTCAGGCAGTTATGAAGAAGATTCTTGACCATATCGGACTCGATTACGAAATTGGTATTGATGAGGCTGCATTCTATGGTCCTAAGCTTGATATTCAGTATAAGAATGTATTCGGCAAGGAAGACACAATCGTTACTATCCAGATTGATATGCTCGAGGCAGAAAGATTTGGAATGTACTATGTTGATAAGGACGGTCAAAAGAAGATTCCTTATATTATTCATAGAACTTCACTTGGCTGTTACGAAAGAACGCTTGCTTATATGCTTGAGCGTTTTAATGGTGTACTTCCACTTTGGCTTGCACCTGAGCAGATAAGACTTCTTCCTATCAAGTCAGCTCATAACGAATATGCACAATCTATCGCAGATAAGTTGACAGCACTTGGAATGAGAGTAACTGTTGATAGTAGAGAAGAAAATATCGGCCCTAAGATTAAGAACGCAAGACTTGAGAGAATACCATATATTCTTGTTATCGGTGATAATGAGGTTGCTTCTAATACAGTTACAATTCGTTCAAGAAAAAAAGAGGCGAGATGCCTAATACTCCTGTTGATGAATTTATCCAAATGGTCAAAACAGAGGTTGACACTAAAGAAAAATAATTTTTGAGTTATTTCTGTTTTTATAGTTGAATATTTATCTACATTTAGCACGGCTCGGATTTCGGGCTGTGCTTTTGTATTTGTAGAAATTGAATATTATTCCTGAAAATATCTTGATTATTGAAATAAAACGGTATAAAGTAACAAAAGCTGTGTCTTTTTTGTACAATATTGCAATTTGAATTTTGTTGGTTTATACTAAAAACCTTCAACTTAATGTAGCGTGATGCACGAATCAGATAGCATAAAATGTAAAGTTTTCTGTAAGTATTGACAAATTGAATGAAATCGTGTTTAATAATATTAAAGAAATTAAGAAACTATATCTTTTGAATTATAAATAAGATATCGTTATATTACAGAATGATATTATTTGATGAAAATTGTGCTTTTTATTATTAAAATTTCATCGAATTTATCGTGGTTTAAATTCAAAATTTTATTTTTAAGAAATTTAGGCAAAGAAAATATATAATTTGTGCTATATAACATTCAAACCTAATATATTAAACTTCCGTAGTGAAACCGATTTTTCTGAAGAATGACAGGTGGTGAATTTTATGCTGAATTTTGATGGAACAGCTATATCTATGGGTTACGCTATCGGAAAGATTCTTTATTTGAATAATTCAAAAAAGAGTATTCCAAAATATACAATAACAGATATAGAAAAAGAAATGGCAAGACTTACAGAAGCAAGAAATGCAGTTTATGACCAGCTAACCATTTTAAATGAACGAGCAAAGGAAAGCATCGGTGGTAAAAATGCTTTGATTTTCCAATTTCATCAGATGCTTCTGAACGATAATTCTCTTAGAGATTATTCAAAAAATATAATAATAAATGAACATATGAATTGCGAATATGCTGTGAAAAAAACATCAGAGCATTTTTATAACATCTTTGCCAATTTAGAAGATGATTATATGAGAGAGCGTGCAGATGATATTGTCGATTTATCTAACAAGCTTTTAAATACGCTTATGTCAGAAAATGAGATAAGCAAGGTTAATATAACAGAGCCTTTTATTATTGCTGCGAGAGAACTTTACCCGAGTGATACACTTTCTTTCACAAAAGAAAATATACTTGGTATTATTACATCTGTTGGTTCTTTTTACTTCTCACGCATCTATTATATCAAGAATTTTGGGCATACCGTCTATCTCTAATACAAATGCCGTTTTAGAGCGTTTAAATGGCAGATATGCCATTCTTGATGGAGAAAAAGGAAAGCTTTTTGTTGACCCAACAGAGGGTATGCTTTCTCAGTATAGGTCTAAGAAGGAACGATATGAACAATATCGTCAAATGCTCAATAGCCAGAAAAATCTTCCTACTGAAACAATAGACGGAAAGAAAATAGGACTTTTTGCAACAATCGGTTCAATAGACGGTGCTCAGGTTGCAATAGATAATGATGCAGAGGGAATAGGCTTTTTGAAAAGTGATTTTCTCTTTGCCGGAAGAGCGTCTTTGCCAAGTGAAGATGAGCAGTTTATGGCATACAGAGCAATCTCTAAAACGATGGGAACAAAGGTTACTAACATATGCATGCTCGATATGCTTCCAGAGCAAGAGTGTAGCTATTTTAATATATCAAAGGAAAGTAATCCTGCTATGGGTATGCGTGGAATAAGACTTCTTCTTGAAAATCCAAGTGTGCTTAAAAAACAGTTAAGAGCTATATATAGAGCTTCAGCATTTGGTAAGGTTTCTATATGTATTCCTATGGTATCATCTGCAAATGAAGTGCGTTCCTTTAAAAAAGACGGCTAAAGAGGTTCGTGATGAATTAAAAGAGAGGGCATAAATTATGACCCATCAACGCAGATAGGAATAATAGTAGAAACACCTGCGGCGGCAGTTATAAGCGATATTCTTGCCGAAATGGTAGATTTTATAAACATAGGTACTAATGATTTAACTCAATATACCTTGGCTGTTGACAGAAATAATGAGGACCTCATAAATTTCTACATAACAGCACATAAAGCGGTTTTAAGACTTATTAAGATGACCATACAAAATGCTCACAAGGCAGAAATTCCTGTTGGAATATGTGGTGACCTTGCTGCTGATAAGCGACTTACAGAAAAGTTCTTGAGATATGGTGCAGATAGTTTTTCGATTATTCCAAGCAAAATACTTGAGATGCGTTCTGAAATAAGAAAAGTAGACCTTAATGAAAAGAAATCAAAATAAAGGTGATTAGATGGATTCAAAAGAGCGAGCATTGCTTGCTATTGAAGCTCTAAAACAAGAATATCCTGATGCAATATGTTCACTTGTTTATACTGAACCTTTACAGCTTCTTATAGCTACAAGGCTTGCTGCACAATGTACAGATGCACGAGTAAATATGGTTACTCCAGCATTATTTGAACGCTTTAAAACGGCAGAAGATTTCGCAGAGGCTGATATATCAGAAGTGGAAAAGTATATTCATTCTTGCGGACTTTATAAGACTAAGGCGAGAGATATAGTTGCTATGTGTCAGATGCTTGTTTCGGATTTTGGTGGGGTAGTGCCTGATACAATCGAAAAGCTGATAAAGCTCCCTGGGGTAGGTAGAAAGACGGCAAACTTAGTTGTTGGGGATATTTTTGGAAAGCCTGCTGTGGTTGTTGATACTCATTGCATAAGGATAACCTCAAGACTTGGTTTTCATTCGATTAAAGATGCAAATAAGATAGAAAAGATATTGAGAGATGTTCTTCCACCAGAAGAAAGCAATGATTTTTGTCATAGGCTCGTACTTCATGGCAGAGCTGTCTGTGACGCACGAAAACCAAAATGCGATGAATGTTGTATGAACGGCTTTTGCGAATATTACAGCCAAAATAAGACGATTTAAAATATATAAATAAGCATTTGCAAGAGGATTATGTTTTTTCTTGCTCCTCTTGAAAAGCCAAAAAACATATGATATAATATGACCAAAAGAACCAAAATAGTCATATTTCAAGGAGGTTCAACCTTGGCTTTTACCGAATACGAAACAGAACAGCTCCGCAAGGCACTGCTGAAGGAAACGAGACACTGTGCGGTCACGCTGGGAATGAAGAAAACCTCTGTTGACCAGTTGACGAAGGCTGTAGGTATAGCAAAAGGCTCATTCTATAAATTTTATGAATCAAAGGAAATGTTGTTCTTCGCAGTTTTGGAGGGCATTCATTCCGAGCTTTACGGAGTGGCTGACCAAGCATTGAGCGAAACTGCCAGTCTGCCGACCTCAGAACGTGTGGCAAAGGCAATCCTTGCCGTATGCAAACGGCTGTCCGATACTGGCGACATGATTTTCATAGAAAACGATGCTAAGCTGCTTTTGCAGAGATTGCCAGAGGAAGTGAAAAAAGTGCATTACCACGATGACGAGACACATATTCGCCAGCTTCTGGAGAAATATGACCTTGTGTCAAAGTGCGGTACTTCCTTGGCTGTCGCTACTGTATTTGGATTAATTCTCACAGTTTCGCACAAGGAGCAAATAGGAGAACTGTACCCTCAAGTGCTGGAAACGCTGGTAAACGGCACTTGTAAGGAATTATTTTAATAGACCAAAATGCCACAGAGATGTGGCATTTCAAAGACACATGAGTTAGCTAAATCTAACCTTATGCTTTAATATGTATTGGTTAGACAAATCTAACAAAAAAGGAATGATAGCGATGCTATAACACGAAAATTTCTGGAACAGAAATGTCAGTTTATACAACCGTTTCATGCGAAAGGATTGGGAGGCATAAGGCTCTATAATAAAAGTTGGGGGTAGAAAAAGAGCCTACAGATAAAAAAAGTAGAGAATATTTTACATATGTTTTCCAACAAACATATCAATTCTACAATAAAACAAGCGACAGTTTAATTTTCTGCCACTTGCAATTACACTTTATTCTATTTTTTCAGATTACGCAAACTATTGACATTGAGCTAAAATTTTTAAATAGAGCATATAAACAAAACCGCATTAACACTGATACCTCAGCATTAATGCGGTTTTGTTTTGGCAAATCACTCTAATTTGGATACAAGCTGCACCTCACAGCCTTACAAAAGCCTTTGAAACAAGGCGTTTTTCGGCTTCTTGCACACGATTATTATTCCTGCTCGACTTGATGGCTTGCGCCATTCAGTTGGACTTTTTGTTTTTGCAAAGGTGGGAGATTATTTCCCTTGCGATAACGATACCATAAAACCTGAATATCTTGTCTGGGACGCAAGCATGGACGCAAATTTCAAGCAGATAGAACTTCTCACAAATCAGCTATATACAATATCTGAAATGGGTTCTGCTGTATTCGGAGATTTGACGAATAAGGCAGGTGATGTGCCATCAGGCTCGGCTCTCAGGCGTTTGATGATGTCACCACTCGCCAAGGCTCGCAGGATTGCTAATCGTTTCGACCCGATACTCAAAAAGCTTATATCAGCAAGTGCGGAAATCCTCGGAACGGAAATTGCACCCGAAGAAATCACTATAACATGGCATGACGGATTACCTGCCGACCCAGCGGAAGACGCTGAAATCATGTCAGTTCGTACAGGTGGAAAAGCTACATTATCGCAATATACGGCAATACAAAGGCTTGATGATATGTCGGCTGCTGATACAGATGCGGAGCTTGCTATGATACGCTCTGATGATATTGATTCAAGCGTTGGCTTAGAAGAACCTGCCCTTGAACCTATCGAGGGTATTTGATGAGTACACAGAAAAAACTGATTGAAACATATCAGAAAGCACAGAAAAAGCTTGTGGAAATAATCCAACGAAAACAGGCTTATGGCTCGGCAGCAGCTTATGAAAGGTCGCTTTTAAGGCAGATTCAAAAGGAGTTTAAAAAACTGAAAAAATCTGCAAAAGCACTTGTTGAACAGCTCATCAAAGAAAACTACAAAACAGGCTTACAAAGCTTAATTGATGACTTACTAAAAGACAATACCGCACCAAGATTGTTTAATATGTTCAGCGAACTTAACACAAGTCAGATTGAACTTATTACTCAAAATGCTAATATTGACTTAAATAAGTCGATTAACATTGTTGGTCGAAGAATGCAGGACGCAGTCAGAGAAGCTGGTATTGAAGCGACCGCAGAGAAGCTCACAACAGGTCAGACAGTCAGGGAAATGCAGAAGAATCTGGAAAAGAAGCTTGAACAGCAAAATCTGACTGCAGTAGAATATGCCAACGGTACGAAAATGCCAATTGAAAAATATGCTGAAACTGTTGCTCGCTCAACTACTGCAGAAACTCAAAATAAAGCTAAAGTTATACAAGGACAAGACTGGGGCTACGACCTTGTAAGATTTACGGAACACAGTCCTACTTGCGAGGTCTGCTCAATGTATCAGGGTAGAGTTTATGCTTTGACGAAAGAAGCTGCCAATGGCAAATACAAAGGCTCTAAGGGGCAAGCATTGCATTTTCCCTATCTCTATGATACAGCTTTGATAAGCGGTTATAGTACTATACATCCTAACTGCCGACACCGTCTGTCAGTACTTCCGGCAGGAGCTTATACTGCTGTTGAAATGGAGGAATTTTCCCGAAAAAGTATGCAGCCATTTGAAGATATGCGGTCAGACAAGGAACGCAAAGCGTATGCCAAGGAACAGGAAGTCAAGCGTAAACGGAACGAGAGCCGTAAACAGTATGAGAAAATCAAGACTGTACTTCCAAATGATGCACCAAAAACATTTGCTGCTTTTGTTAAGATGAAATCTGCAAAATCAGAGCGTTATAAAAGAGCTTTTGAAGGATTATCGTATAGTTATGAAGACTGTAAACGATTCTTTTAACGAAACTCCTAAAATATTTAATTCAGAAACCGAAAAAAATCTTATTAAAAATAATGACATTGAGCGTGGAGTGGTGTATAATAAATATGGTGAAATTGTTCTGGAAAAAACGGGTGAAGAACATCGTTTGTCTTTTACAAAAGAAGAACAGACTATGCTTAATGGTATGATATTATCGCATAATCATCCATCTAATAGCCCACCTTCTCCTGCGGATATATATAATCTTAGATTATTTAATCTTGAAGAAGTTAGGGCTGTTACAAAATATGGAGTTTATTCTGTTAAACAACCTGAAAATTGGAAGAAAGAATTTCCGAGTAGAGAAGAACTTGAAAAAGAATATAATAACTTTGTAATAAGACTTATTCCTAAAGTTAAAAGACAATTAGAAAATGGGAAAATAACTCCTGAGCAGGCAGATAATTTTTGTTGGAAATTCGCACTAAGGCGAATGGAAAGAAAATATGGATTTAAGATTAACCTTATAAGTTGGTGATAATTTTGAAAAACGAATGTATATTTGATGGAGATGAATATTTAGGATTTTATTTTTCATCTCAGTGTTATAATTGCGAACATTATAACCCTGCTCAAATGACACATATATGTAAAGCTTATCCAAACGGAATCCCCCCTGAAGTATGGACAGGAAAAGTAACTCATGACAATCCATATAAACAAGATAACAATATTGTATATAAGAAATCTTTATAAGCATCCTCTTGCAAAATAAAAAGCAAGGTGCTTTTTATTTATACTAAAAATCAAGAAAGGAATTTATATTATGAATTTTGGAAAAGCATTAGAAGAATTGAAAAACGGAAATAAAATTGCTCGTGAAGGTTGGAATGGTAAGGGAATGTATATCTTTAAGCACGAGGGATTTGATACAAATGAAGTATCAAATATTACTGGAAACAAACATGATAATGTACCACCATTTATTTGCATGAAAACAGCAGATAAAAATGTGGTTTTCGGCTGGCTTGCAAGCCAAACAGATATGCTTGCGGAAGATTGGAAAATCATAAGATAAAAAATTTCCATATAATCGCCGTAAATCGTGTTTAATTATTAGAGGTAAAATTATCAGTCCTATAATTTCTAAACGCTCTTAAACGGCTTATAAACGAATTTAAATGCATATATAACACAGGCAATAAGCGTACCTGCACTTTTACGGTGCAGGACGCTTTTTTATATTGCAAATTTTTTAATGAAAGGAATTTTTACTATGAGTGAAACAAACACAAATGCTTCAACAGAAACCGAAGCAAAAGCAGAACCACAGACAGCAGAACCGCAAAAACAGACCCAAGCTGACCAAAATGCAGAAAAGCTCAGCACCTATGAAACAGCACTGAGAAAAATTTTTAAACTTGCTGACGGTGAGGAGCTTGGTGACATTGACGGCAAGCTGACAGAGCTTGAAGCGGAACACGAAAAACTTATTTCAGCAACAAAGGATAAGCTTATTACAGCAAGTCTTAATGCCCTTGATGGTTACAACACAAAACTACTTGCAAGGCTTATAGACAAAAGCAAGATTACAGTTGATGAAAACGGCAATATTACAGGACTTGAAGAAGCGGTAAAAGCTGTTTCAGACGAATTTCCTGCTGTTATTAAAAAGGAAGCTGCAAAGAAACCTTTTGTAGCAATTAACCCAGCACAGCAAACATCAACATCACAAACAATGAATGACCTCATTAGAAGTCACAGATAAAAAGGAGATTTTTATTATGGCAAACATTATTACAAGAACAGACGCAGAAGCTCTTATTCCAGTTGAATCAAGCAAAGAAATTATTCAGGCAGTTCAGCATGAAAGTGCAGTTCTACAGCTTATGAAAAAGCTGCCAAATATGAGTTCAAAGCAGACTAAAATGCCGATTATGTCAGCACTACCCGTTGCCGGATTTGTAAACGGTGACAACGGCTTGAAACCTGTGTCCAGTGCATCATGGGAAAATAAGTTCATTACCGCAGAGGAAATCGCTGTAATTATTCCTATTCCTGAAGCTGTACTCGACGACGCAGAATATGACATTTGGGCAGAGCTTAAGCCTTCGATTATTTCAGCTTTTGGCAAGGTCATTGATGGTGCTGTGTTATTCTCGACCGAAAAGCCAACAAGCTGGCCAGACGGTATCGCAACATCAGCAATCACAAAGAAAAAGACGGTTACATATGGTACAGGCATTGACACAGCCGAGGATATTTCCGAGCTTATGGGACTTGTTGAAGCTGACGGCTTTGATGTTACAGGCTTTGCGGCAGAAATTGCTCTTAAATCATCTTTCAGAGGTTTGCGTGACAAAAACGGCGGTCTTATCTTTGCTCCAAGCTTGCAGGCGGATACACCATCAACTCTATACGGTCAGGCAATCAACTATGTAAAAAACGGTTCTTGGGATAGCAGTAAGGTTAAGCTTATTGCTGGTGATTGGTCACAGGCAGTTTATGCAATGCGTCAGGATATGACATATAAGGTACTTGACCAGGCTGTCATCAGTGATGCAAGCGGTAAAATCTTATATAACCTTGCACAACAGGATATGGTTGCACTTAGATGTGTAATGCGTCTTGGCTGGCAGCTGCCTAACCCAGTTACACAACTCAATGGTACTGATACACGCTATCCGTTTGCGGCACTTGTACCTGCTGGTACTGAACATTCAGGTGGTTGATTATGTTTAAAAAAGGCATTAACAGCTATTTAAATCTTGATGAAGCAAATGAGCTTATTGACGGTATTGATACAACAGGAAAATGGCGTGAGCTTACAGACGGCGAACGAAAGCAATATTTAATACTTGCTACTGTGCATATCGACAGCCTTATGCTTACATCTCGAAAACATAGTGCTGAACAAATTCTACAATTTCCGAGAGGAAGAAATTCGGAAGTACCGAGAGCAGTGCTTATGGCACAAGCTCTTGAAGCACTTACATTATCTGATACACAAGCAATGCAAAAGAATTTCTTTGCGTGAACAAGGTGTAACTTCAATTAAGCTTGGCAATACAAGTGAAAGCTATTCAGATGATTCAAATTCATCTTCTAAGCAAAATAATGAACTTAAAAGTAAGGTCGCAATGTCGCTTATGCGACCGTATATGCTTGGTTCGGCGGTGATGATATGAGCTTGTTTACTCCATACTTTAAGGATAGCATTTCTGTACAGAATTATATTGGTGTCAATGATTTTGGAGATAGTCAATACAGTTCTGCAAAAAGATGTGCTTTGTCGATTAGAATATAAAACACAGGAAACGCTTGATTCTAAAGGCAATAAAGTGATAAGCACAGCAACTATTTATGCGAGATTTTCAATCTATCGCCCTCTGTCATAGCTGGAACAGCAACCGATGAATCTTATACCACTGCGATTAAAACGGCTGTAATGCCTGTTATAAGGGCTTTTGAAACAGCTTTGAATCAGGGCTTGCTTTTAGAAAGCGAAAGGCACAGACACTATCTTGCTTTTGATACAACAGAACTTCTCAAGGGAGATATACTTAAACGCTATCAGGCATATCAAATAGGTTTAGCAAATAATTTCTTACAGGCTGATGAGGTTCGATATAAAGAAGACCTAAAACCACTTGGCTTTAATTTCATACGCTTGGGCTTGCAAGATGTTCTTCTCGACCCGAAAACAAACACAATCTATACTCCGAACACAAATCAAACAACAATGTTTGGTCAGAATGTAAATCAGCAGATAGCTGACAGTATGATTGAAGAAACAGAGCAACGCTGGGACGGTCAACGTCGAGAAAGCAATGGACAGTTCGGTAAAGGAAAAAGGCCACGCTCAGCACAGTCAAAAAGGAAGAAAAACGGTTCAGATAAATCCTCTGAAAGACTTGAAAAGTCGGATAAGAGTGATATGATAAGAGTGATATAATAAAAGAAAAACAAAAATCTTCAAATGTACCGAATGTGTCGGCTAAAGGAAGAAATGAATTTACAGTCAAGGGATTTAAAAATAAACAGGCTCTAAATAACCATTGGACAAATGGTCGTACTCACAGAGATGAGTATATTCAAGACGGTATTACAACGGCAGAACAATATCAAGCAAGAGCCTTGCAACTAATACAAAGCTCTGCCGACGGTAAAAAAATATTTGGTTATAAAAATTCATTAGGTCAGATAATAAGATATGATGTTGATAAAAATGATTTTGTAAAAGGAAACCCTAAAAAAGGAATTTTTACAATGTTTAAGCCCGAAAAAGGAAAAAAGTATTTTGATGAAAAACTGAAAGAAGAAGGAATACAAGATGATTAACTTAACTGAATCATATCCTTGCCCTGTATGTGGACAACACATTTTTGAAGAACCAGATACTTACGATATGTGTCCCGTTTGTGGTTGGTTTGATGACGGATTGCAAAGAATAAGACCTGATATGTCTGGCTGTAACTATTTAAGTCTTAACGAATATCGTGAAAAGTGGCTGAAAGGAGAAATTTCTCGGCCTATACTTGATTATGATTAAAGAAACCGCTCCTTGAGGGCGGTTTTTCTATGCCCGAAAACAAACACAATCTATACTCCGAACACAAATCAAACAACAATGTTTGGTCAGAATGTAAATCAACAGGTTGTTGATAATATGATTGAGGAAACAGAGCAACGCTGGGACGGTCAGCCTCGTGATAGTGAAGGCAGATTCGATAAAGGAAAAAAGACGAAGATTAGTTCGTTCAGGAGCAAAGCGAAAAACCTCTGAAAAATCTTCTAAAAGACTTGAGAAGTCGGACAAGAATGATATAATAGAAGAAAAGAAAATCACTAATGCAGTCGGACACCCTGTGAAAATTGTAAAAAGAAACGAAATTCACGGAGAATCTAACGGCATAACGCAAAAGGAAAATAGCAGAGGTGGAATAGAGCGCAATTATTATGATGGAAACGGAAATCAGATTAAGCAGGTTTCCAATAACAACCACGGAAATCCGAAAAAACACCCTTATGGGAAAAATGGTGAACACACTCACGAGTATATTTACGATGAAAATGGAAATCTCATAGGCAGACCAATGCGTGAATTAACGATGAAGAGCGAAAGGAGAATGAAGATATACTATGAAATTATCAGATTTGAAAAACAGAATAGCTTCTCTTTCGGGATTTATCGGTTTTGATTATAACGATACCCCCTTGTGGAATTGACCCGATAAATCAAAGCCATTTTGAAATGTGGTGCGGCAATGATTATATTACTGCCAAAAGTATTGACGAAGTAATGACTACAAAAATTTTCAACGGAAATTCTCTTACAGATATATTTGATAAAATCACAAACTTTGATTTTTAACCGCTCCTTGAGGGCGGTTTTTCTATGCCCGAAAACAAACACAATCTATACTCCGAACACAAATCAAACAACAATGTTTGGGCAGAATGTAAATCAACAGGTTGCTGATAGTATGATTGAAGAAACAGAGCAACGCTGGGACGGTCAACGTCGAGAAAGCAATGGACAGTTCGGTAAAGGAAAAAGGCCACGCTCAGCACAGTCAAAAAGGAAGAAAAACGGTTCAGATAAATCCTCTGAAAGACTTGAAAAGACGGACAAGAATGATATAATAAAGTCAAGAAATATAAGCGGAGCTTTAAATCCATTTAGTCCAGCAGCAGAAAAACATGCAACACAATATTATGAATCTGTAAGGCACATGAAGACGGACACAATAAAAATTTCTGAGGCTACTGGTATAGCTAAGCATAAAATTGATAAAATAAAAAATCATTTTTTTATATCTGAACATAATTTAATTGATGGGAAAAGACGGTTTGACCCTGATTATGAAATGGCTTAGTCATGGCAAAGATTGATAAATGGAAAGTTTAAGGAACAAGATATGATTCTTTTTAAAACATGAATATGTCGAATTAAGATATATGGAAAAAGGTTTTTCTCAAAATGAAGCACATATTAAAGCCTCTCGCAGATATAATTTTGCAAAATATTGTGATTAAGAAGGTGATTTAATGGTAAAATTGTTTAATATTTTAATATCTAAAGATAATATATCTTGTGATTATACTCCCGAAGATTGTACAGAAGCAGGTCATGTTACAATGAACATTAAATCACAAGAAATTATAGATGTAAAATATTCAGAATATGAATATGGAAAAAAGTTATATGTTGCTCATGTTCGTAAAAAACTTGCAGAATTAAACACAATTATCTGAAATACCAAAAAAGAAGTAATTGCTATTTGGTACTAAATTAACCGCTCCTTGAGGGCGGTTTTTCTATGCCCGAAAACGAATACAATCTATACTCCGAACACAAATCAAACAACAATGTTTGGTCAGAATGTAAATCAACAGGTTGCTGATAGTATGATTGAGGAAACAGAGCAACGCTGGGACGGTCAGCCTCGTGATAGTGACGGCAGATTCGATAAAGGGAAAAGACGAAGATTAGTTCGTTCAGGAACAAAGCGAAAAAACTCTGTAAAATCTTCTAAAAGACTTGAAAAGTCGGATAAGAATGATATAATAAAGTCAAGAGGTATTACTATTGGCAAAAGTGTTGGTGCTGCAGGAAAAAATTACCCTGTGAGACTTCCTAACGGAAATCATACAAAGCTTGCAGAAGGTACAAAAATAACTAAGGTTAGAGTATTTGCAGGTAAAGGTACTAATACACCAATAAGGAATAGATTTTATTTTGAATCTACATACAAAATAAAAGCTAACGAGTGGCAAAAAGTCAGAGGCGAAGGAACGGTAGTCTTTGAAGGGAAAAACCGAACTGCTGAACTTCATTGGTACGAAGCAGATGGTGAAAAAGTCGATATGAAAGTAAAGAGGTGGTTAGATGAAGGTTAGATATATTGGTGAAACTTCTCCAGTGTCGCTTACATATGGAGAAATTTACGATGTGCTTTCCGTTGAAAAAGAATGGTACAGAATTGTTGACAATAGCGAAGAAGATTATCTTTATCCACCTGATGAATTTGAAATAGTAGAAGAATAATTAACCGCTCCTTGAGGGCGGTTTTTCTATGCCCGAAAACAAACACAATCTATACTCCGAACACAAATCAAACAACAATGTTTGGGCAGAGTGTAAATCAGCAGATAGCTGACAGTATGATTGAATAAACAGAACAACGCTGGGACGGTCAGCCTCGTGATAGTGACGGCAGATTCGATAAAGGAAAAAGACGAAGATTAGTTCGTTCAGGAGCAAAGCGAAAAAACTCTGGAAAATCTTCTAAAAGCCTTGAAAAGTCGGATAAGAATGATATAATAAAGAAAAATAAATCTTTAAAAATAAACTTACAGCTATTTGCTGAGAAAGATATTCATAACCAAAATTCAAACTCATTAAAACGAGCTATAAGAAAATATAAAGCAAGAATAGCTGAACATGAAGATAAGATTAATAACCCCAAAAAGTATGTTCAAGATTGGTTGAACTATGAGGAACGCAGAAAACAAGGCTTAATAAGACATTGGAAAAAGAAATTAATAACTTTGAAGAATCTATTCAGAATATAATTGATGAATTAAAGAAAAGAGGAGATAACGATGAATAATCAGCTTTCAGTATCGGAACTTGAATATATAGTTTCAAGAGTATTAGATAATGCAAAAGACGCAGCAGAAAGCAAGGATAAGTCGGAGTTTACTGATGGGAAAAAACTTGCATATTATGAAATACTTGATACTATAAAAAATGAACTTATCGCAAGGAATATTGATTTGAAACCTTTTGGACTTGATATTCCTCTTGAAGATTTACTTTAATTTCAACCGTCTACAAGGCGGTTTTTCTATGCCCGAAAGCAGGTGAAACAATGGATTTTCGAGAGTTTATAGAAGAAAGATTTATTAAGATAAACTAAGCACTCTGAAAAGGGTGCTTTTTTTTATGCCCTGAGTATGGCTTAAAACTGCTCTATTTTTATACCCGAAGGTAGGTGAGAATATTGCAAATCGAAATCAGAAGTAGCAATGAGGCTGTTATAAGCGGCTATGTGAATGCTGTTGAGCGTGATAGTCGCATAATGCCAAAAGGCAAGGGAGCAACTGCGGTACGAAGCTTTGTTGAGCGAGTTAGGGCAGGTACATTCGATAAGGCTATAAAACGAGGAACGCCAATAGAGCTTCGCTTTAATCATGACAAAATAATAGGCGATACCACAAGTAACCTTGAACTCTATGAAGATAATATTGGTCTTTATGCGAGGGCAATAATCAGTGATACAGAGGTTATTGAAAAGGCTCAGCGTGGGGAGTTGCGTGGGTGGTCATTCGGCTTTATCTCTGAGGGCGAATCCTGGGATAAAGAAGGCGAGCTTGACAGACGAACGCTTGAAGACATTGATTTGAAAGAAGTTTCAATTCTCGACAAAACACCAGCTTACTTTGGCACTTCCATTGAAGTAAGGGGTGAAGAATCAAATGTTTTTGAAACAAGAGGAACTGCAGGAAACATAAAGCTTATCGGAAAAGAATCTCCGAAAGCAAATAGTTTAGAAATCTATGAAAAAGAACTTGAAATTTTGAAAGAGAGGTAATTTATTATGAAAGCACTAATCGAAAAGAAAAATGCTCTACTTGATGAGGCAGACGCTCTTATCAATAAAGCAAAGACAGAGAACAGAGCGTTTGAGGATAGCGAACTTAGTCGCTATAATGAAATCAAAGCAGAGCTTGCAAGGCTCAATAAGACTATTTCAGCCGTAAAAGAAACAAGAGAAGCTGAAATTGACGAACCTGATAATAAAAAAGAACAGTACAGAAGAAACCGAAACAAGACTTTTTGAAGCTTATATCCGAAATCCGAAGGCTGTTGAAACTCGTGCTGACACTAATCTCACCTTCGGTGCTAATGGTGCGATTATACCAACAAGCATTGAAAATAAGATTATTGATAAGGTGAAAGAAATTTGCCCTATTTTTGAACTTGCAACAAAGTATAATGTCGGCGGTACTCTTACAATTCCATACATTGATACAGATACAAGCGATAATAAAATGGCTTATGCAACAGAGTTTACAGAACTTGAAAGTACATCGGCAAGCTTTAAGTCAATTTCTCTTACAGGGTTCCTTGCTGCAACACTTTGCAAGATTTCTAAGTCACTTATCAATAATTCACAATTTGATATTGTGTCATATACAATTCAGCATATGGCTGTTAATATCGCACAGTGGATAGAAGGTCAGTTACTCAAATAATATCAACACAAGATGTTTGGACTGCAATCTTTGCAGCAATTACGCAAGGTATTCTCTGTGCTGGAGCAAGCGTTTATGCAAATCAAATCTATAAGCAAATAAAAAAGGGTGATTGATATGGACTTAACAGACATTGCAATGTACTGCAAAATCAAGCAGTCGGAGCGAGAGGCAGATAAGTATAAACAGCAATCTGACTTGTATGAGAGTGTGTTGACAGGTACAGTTACTGAGTTTGTTGTGCCGAGCGAGTGGACAGAAATTAGACGAGGTGCATTTAATACTTGTACTGAGCTGACAAGTGTTACTTTGTCTGATAATATAGCGACAATAGGGATAACGGCTTTTAACTTCTGATTGAGTCTTGAAAGTATAAATATCCCTGATAGCGTAACAGAAATTAAAGACAATGCTTTTTATGGGTGTACATCTCTTATTGATATGACAATATCTAACACTGTCGCAAAATTAGGAAAATCAGTATTTACCAACTGCTCAAAACTCACAAATGTTACTCTCGGTGACGGATTTAATTGCAATGGTCTTGATTTATCGCCAAGTACAAAATACGGCGTAGACACGCTTGTAGCAATGCTTACGGCTCTTGCTGACCGTACAGGACAGACAGCGTATACATTGACGCTTGGAGCAACTAATCTCGCAAAGCTCATCTTGGCAAAGACACGCTTACAAGCATTGTTATTGTCTTCTGCGATAGAATCAAGTCTGCTGGCTATCGTCCAATGCTCTATTGCAACCCGAATTGGCTATGCAATTATTTGCATAAAGACAAGCTGATAAATAAGTACGACATCTGGCTTGCAAACTGGGGCGTGTCTGCACCAAGCTACAATTGTGCAATCTGGCAGTACTCAGAAAATGGCAGTGTGCCAGGCATTTCGGGTTCAGTTGATATGAACTGGATTTATAAGGACTACATATCTACCAAACCCGCAACAACTAAGCCAGTTACAAAGCCAAGCAATGTTAAAAAGACGGATTATTCTGTCAAAGTCACTGCTCAGGCTGGACTTAATGTTCGCAAAGGGGCAGGTACAAACTTGGGAACATTCTTCGGCATTCATATATAGAGAAATCATAAGGCGGTTTTAAACCAACATATTTTCAAACTTCCTTTTTATGAAATCGTAGTATTTAAGCCGTACTGTATGTGTGTCTTTAACCGCCTGCAATCTTTTCTGTCCCAAGGTAAGTCACCTTTATTCTCGCGATTTACTTTGACTTTAGCTGAAGTTCTATAACCGTCTGCTTTTTGTCCAACAATACTGTCAACTCATCGGCAGACAGACCGCTGATATGTCCCAATTTGGTATAGCTCCACGAATTCGAGCCAAAAAACACCACAAGCTGATTTCTAGAATACAGAACGATATCTCCCGACTGTGTGGTCATCTGTGTAGACTTGATTTTTCATGATATAATACACCTCTACTTGAGTACATCATTTTTCATTTGCTTATTCATTAATATTTTGCTTACTTATTCAAAAAACTCAGATTTTACTTCATATTACTTGATTTTATTAAGAATTAGTAATAAAATATTTATAGGTATACCAAAAAAGGTATAAATAACGCTATCTCAATAAACTGATATAGCGTTCGGAGGTTTAAAAATGGCGGAAAATCTTGTTTCTAAAATTGAAAAGCAGTTACCGAGTTTTTCTAAAGGACAAAAACTCATAGCTACATACATAAGTGACCACTGCGATGAGGCGGCCTTTATGACAGCATCTAAGCTTGGAAATGCTGTTGGAGTAAGTGAATCGACAGTTGTTAGATTTGCCACAGAGCTTGGATATGATGGATATCCAAAATTGCAACACGCTATGCAGGAGATGATTCGTGAGAAGCTTACTTCTGTGCAGAGAATTGATGTTGCAGCAAAGCGTATCGGCAAAAAGGATATTCTTGAATTTATCCTACAAGAAGAAATAGACAGAATAAATTCAACAATAGAAGAAACCTCAAAAGAAGATTTTTATAATGCTGTTGATGCTATATCAAAAGCAAGAAAGATATATATATTTGCAGTAAGAAGTTCCGAGGCATTGGCAAATTTCCTTGGATATTATTATTCAATGATTTTCGGAAATGTTACAGTAATTAATACATATAGCGAAACAGAAATAAGCGAAAAGCTTATGCGTATGTGCAAAGATGATGTTATGATTGGAATAAGCTTTCCGAGATATTCAAAGGCGGCTGTTTTTGCTGTTCAAACAGCAAGAAAGCGTGGTGCTAAAGCAATAGCACTCACAGATAGTCTTATAAGCCCTTTGGCGGATTCGGCTGACTATTTGCTTCTTGCAAGAAGTGGTATGGCAAGTGTAGTCGATTCTCTTGTAGCACCTCTTGGAATGATTAACGCACTTATTGTAGCTACTGTTCTAAATAGGCGTGAGGAGGCGGAAAAAACCTTTAATACGCTTGAAGAAATCTGGTCGCAATATAAAGTCTATAAAAAAAGCGGAGAGGATGACGCTCTTGACAAAAAATAAAAGTGTAATTGTTGTCGGAGGCGGAGCGGCAGGCCTTATGTCGGCAATCCATTCGGCATGGAGTGGGGCAGAGGTTATAATTTTCGAGAAAAATTCCCGACCTGCACGAAAAGTACTCATAACAGGCAAAGGCAGATGTAATGTTACGAATAATTGCAGTATCGAAACTGTTATGAATAATACACCGACAAATCCTAAATTTCTTTATAGTGCATTGAATCGCTTTTCACCAGAAGATACTATGAGCTTTTTTGAAATGCTTGGAGTAGAACTTAAAACAGAGCGTGGAAACAGAGTTTTTCCTGTTTCGGATAAGGCTAAGGATATAGCAGATGCTTTGATAAACTGTGCGGAAAGTGCAGGCTGTTCAATCTATGAGAAAAATATAAAGTCACTTATAATAGAAAATAACACTATAAAAGGCGTTAAGGATTCAAATGGTGTTGAATATTTTGCCGATAGCGTGATTTTAGCTTGCGGCGGTGCATCATATCCTAAGACAGGAAGTGACGGCTATGGCTATGTTCTTGCTCGTCAGGCAGGACACACTGTAACAAAGATAAAGCCCTCACTTGTACCGCTTGAATCTATTGAAAGCTACTGTTGTGATATGATGGGACTTTCACTTAGAAATATAAAAATAGACCTTTTAGATACAAAAACAGAAAAGACGATTTATTCAGATTTTGGAGAACTTTTGTTTACCCATTTCGGACTTTCCGGACCGATTGTTCTGAGTGCCTCATCGCACATAAAAGAAATGGAGAGCGGAAGATATAAGATTATTATAGATTTAAAGCCAGCACTCTCCGAGGAACAGCTTGATGCAAGAATACTTCGTGATTTTTCCGAATTTAAGAACAAGGACTTTATAAATTCACTGGGCAAACTCTTGCCGCAGAAAATGATACCTGTAATAATTTCACTTTCTGGAATATCAGAACATAAAAAATGCAATGAGATTACAAGAGCAGAGCGACACGAACTTTTGAAATTGATTAAGGCTTTTCCGATTACGATTAAGGCTTTCAGACCGATAGCCGAGGCAATCGTCACATCAGGCGGAGTAAGTGTTAAAGAAATAAGCTCAAAAACTATGGAATCAAAATTAGTAAAAAAGGCTTATATTTTGCAGGAGAACTTATTGATATAGACGCATACACAGGTGGATTTAATCTTCAATTAGCATTTGCAACAGGAGTTGTTGCAGGGGAGTCAGCTGCTATGTAAAATAATTGAAAGAGGTGCTGAAGATGAACACCTATACAATTATAGCGGGTTTAGATTGCACAGGAAAAACAAGTCTGCGTGGAGTTCTTGAAGGTCAGGGAATGATTCTCGGACGAATATTTGACGCTGATTATATTGCAAAGGAACACAATTATAATAATATTTCCGCAGGCAGACAGGCTATAAAAATTATAAATGACTGCCTTGAAAAGAATATATCCTTTACTCAAGAAACGACTCTTTCAGGTCATATGACGCTAAGTACAATAAAAAAGGCTCGTCAAAAAGGTTACTATGTCAGAATGTATTATGTGGGGTTAAGCACTGAGGACGAAAGCCTTTGCAGAATAGAAAACAGGGTTCGCAAGGGCGGTCATGATATTCCAAAAGAAGATGTTCATAGGCGTTATTCAATACGCTTTCAATCTCTTAATGCAGTTATTCCACATTGCGATGAGGTTATATTCTATGATAACGAAAATGGTTTTGTAAAGGTTGCAGAAATAAAAAATGATATTTTTAGATATACAAATGGTTATCGTCCTAAATGGCTGTCTGAATTTGAGGGCTTAATAGAAAGTAAGCTTTAATACTGGAAAGGTGGATTTTATGTTCAATGATTTTGATGAGAATGAAAATATAATTCTTAAACAGCTAATGAAAGAAAACTATACTCAAAAATATTTTGATGAATGTAATTATATTTGGAAAAATTATGTTCCTGAGATAGGACAAGCCAATGTTTTACAGGGAGAATTACTGAGAGAGCTTGAGAAGCTTCGTTATGAAGCACAAAACAATGGCAATATGAACTGGGACAAAGATTTCGAGTATTTTTGCGATTTTATATCTGAAACGCTTTGTAAGCAAGATATATATTCCGATGACGAAAAAAGAAAAATTACATTGATACTAAAGCATTTTAAACGCTGTGGTCAGTATGCTACATATGTCTTGGACGAAATGAACGATGATGAAATGGTAAACTTAGATTTGCTTGCATACTGTGAGGATAATCTGTATGATATTATTGCTGATGATATAGGATTTTTTCAGATGAAAAGCTCCGAACCTATTCCATTTGTTAAGAATGATAATATTATGAGATAAAATTGTATTTTAAAATGATTTCAAAAGCAATAGACGGACCTGCTGGTGCAGGAAAAAGTTCAATATTTTTAGATATACAAATGGTTATCGTCCTAAATGGCTGTCTGAATTTGAGGGCTTAATAGAAAGTCAGCTTTAATATTAGAAAGAAATCATATCAATTTAACAAATATAGACTTGGATAGGTGTTTTAGATGATTATCAGAAAATTTAAAAATGAAGATAGTGTAGAATTGGCAGAAGTTATTGCTAAAACACTAAGAACAACAAATTCAAAAGATTATTCAAGTGAGTACATAGAAAATGACATTAGTTTTTTAACTGCCGATAAACTAATTGAGCGTTCAAATTGGACAAATCTGTATGTAGTTTGTGAAGATGAGAAAATAATTGGCTGTGGTGCGATTGGTTCTTATTGGGGAAAAGAAGATGAAAGCAGTTTGTTCACAATCTTTGTGTTACCTGAATATCAAGGACAAGGAATTGGACGAAAAATTATGGAAACACTTGAGCAAGATGATTATTTTTTTAGAGCAAAGAGAATTGAAATACCCGCATCGATTACGGCAGTAAAATTTTACAAAAAGTTTGGCTATGATTATAAAAATGGTGTTAATGAAATTGATGATGAACAATTATATAGACTTGAAAAATTTAGATAAATTTTATAGTGTTTTTTACAGTTTCAAGACTGACAATATAAAATAATATTTTGAAAGGAAGTTTAAAAATGATTTCAATAGCAATAGACGGACCTGCCGGTGCAGGAAAAAGTTCAATCGCAAGAGCCGCTGCCGAAAGACTTAACTACATTTATGTTGATACAGGTGCTTTGTATAGAACTATTGGTCTTGCAGCTGCAAGAAGTAATACCAATATTCAAAACGAAGCAGAAGTCGAGAAACTTTTGAAAAGTCTTGATATTAACATAGTTTTCTTTAATGGTGAACAGCATGTTTTGCTTGGTGATGAAGATGTTTCAGAAAAAATTCGTACAGAACAGGCATCAATGATGGCATCTAAGGTTTCGGCAATTCCTGCAGTAAGAGCATATTTGCTTGATACACAGAGAGATTTCGCAAAAACAGATAATGTACTTATGGACGGCAGAGATATTGGCACAGTTGTTTTGCCTAATGCAAGCGTCAAGATTTTTCTTACAGCCTCACCAGAAATTCGTGCAAAACGCAGAGTTAAGCAGCTTGAAGAAAAAGGAATAAAATGTGATTATGACGAGGTTCTAAAGGACATAATAACAAGAGATTATAACGATTCTCATCGCGAGATTGCTCCTTTAAAGCCTGCAGAAAATGCCATAATTCTCGATACCTCAGATATGACTCTTGAAGAATCCATAGATGCCTTGGTTAAGCTTGTAAAGGAGAGAGTCTGATGAAACGAAATCCACTTTATGTAGTTGGAAGAATTGTTGTAATCCCAATATTTAAACTGTTATTTTTCTATAAAGTTAAGGGAAAGCACAATGTTCCTGATGAAGGTGCATTTGTTGTTGCATCAAACCACCTTTCAAACTATGACCCTGTACTTCTTGCACTAACTCAAAAGCGTCAAATATTCTATATGGCTAAAGCTGAACTTTTTCATAATAAATTTCTTGCAAAGCTGATAAGAACACTTGGTGCTTTTCCAGTCGAAAGAGGAGCAGGTGACGGTAAGGCTATCAATGAGGGCGAAAAACTTATTTCAGAGGGAAAGCTTCTCGGAATTTTTATCGAGGGTTCTCGTTCTAAGACAGGCGAGCTTTTAAGGCCTCGTTCGGGAGCGGCTATTGTTGCACATCAGATGAATGTTCCGATAATTCCTGTATGTATTACCCCAAAAAATAAGAAAATCAAAGTTTTTCAGCGTGTAACTATTTCGTGGGGAAAGCCTATTTCCGTAGAGGAGCTTGAATTAAAAACGGCGACCGCCAAGAATACAGATATGCAAGTAATGTTGTAATGGATAGAATCAAGGAAATGCGTGCAGAGGAGCTTAATTCAAGAAAGTAACAGTCTATTTTGGAGATATTTTCCGAAAGGACAGTTGTACTAATGTACCATTTTTTAAAAGTATTGTGTAGGGTCTTGTTTTTTTTTCTGTTTCGAGTTAAAATAATAGGAGAGCAAAATTTTCAGGGGAGTGCAATTTTATGTGCAAACCACCGTTCCTTGCTTGACCCTATAATTATTTCCTGCGTTATGAAACGGAAGATTTATTATATGGCTAAATCAGAGCTTTTTGATGACCATGGAAAGCTTTTTGCATGGCTTTTGAAAAGTGTAGGAACTTTTCCTGTTGCAAGAGGCAGTGCTGATAAATCAGCAGTTGTGAAAGCGGAGAAGCTCCTTGATGATGGTTGTATAGTGGGAATTTTTCCTCAGGGCAAAATTGTCAATGATGAAACCAGTTTTAAGATTAAAGCTGGTGCGTCACTGCTTGCCATGAGAGCTGGAGTACCAATAATTCCAGTTTCAATATACTTTGAAGGAAAAATTCGTCCGTTTAAAAAAATAACAGTAAGAATAGGCGATACTATACAGGTCGAAAAAGAAAACGGTACTTGTGCAAAGAAATGTCGATTTCTTTCGGAAAGGCTTTCTAAAACAATAGAAACTCTCTTGGAGGTGAAGCATGAAAATAATTTTAGCAAAGTCAGCGGGATTTTGTTTCGGAGTGAACAGAGCCGTTACAATAGTAAATAATCTGCTCGAAGAGGGCAAGAAGGTTACTACACTCGGTCCTATTATCCATAATCCGCATATGGTTGCGGAGCTTGCAGAAAGAGGCGTTGAAATCGCTGATACTCCGAACGATTTGAGCAGTATGGACAGAACACTCGTTATACGCTCTCATGGAGTTCCTCAGAGTGTGATTGATGAAATCGAACAGAAAGGAATTTCATACGAAAATGCTACCTGTCCATTCGTTTCAAAGATTCATCAAATCGTAAAAGACAATTCTCGTGAAGGCAAGGTTGTACTTATTGCAGGAGATGAAAATCATCCTGAGGTTCAGGGTATCGTAGGTCACTGCGAGGGCGAGCATTATATCTTCAAAAATTACGAAGATTTGGGAAAATTACTAAAAAAACTCGAAAATATTGAAAATATTTCTATATGTGTTGTCGCCCAGACTACTTATGATGTAAAAGAATGGAAAAATTGTTTAAAACTTCTCAAAAAAGTATATACAAATGCTAAAATATTTGATACAATATGTAGTGCCACATCAATTAGGCAATCAGAGGCAGAAGAACTTGCCTCTATCTCCGATGTTATGGTTGTCATAGGCGGAAGGCAAAGCTCTAATACGGCAAAGCTTTTCTCGGTGTGTAAAAGCAAATGTGAGAGAACTTATCTTATTGAGAGTGCTGCCGAGCTTGATGACATTGCTCTGATTGATGCTGATATAATTGGCATAACTGCAGGGGCTTCTACTCCTGCAAGGATTATTAAGGAGGTATTTAATACCATGACAGAGAACATTGAAAAAACAGAAAACACAGCAGAAAACTTTGCAGAGCTTCTTGAGGAATCTCTCAAAAATTTTAATACAGATGAGAAGGTGCATGGCGTTGTAGTTGGCATAGCTCCTAACGAAGTCTATGTTGATGTCGGCAGAAAGCAGGCAGGCTTTATTCCTCTTGCAGAGCTTTCTAACGACCCTAATGCTAAGGCTGAAGATCTTGTTAAGATTGGCGATGAGCTTGACCTTTTGATTATGCGTACAAATGACCAAGAGGGTACAATCATGCTCTCTAAGAAGCGTCTTGACGCTATCAAGGGCTGGGACGAAATCATTAAGGCTAATGAAGAAGATACACCTGTAACTGGCTTTGTAACTGATGTTGTGAAGGGCGGCGTCATTGCAGTAGCTAATGGTGTTCGTGTATTCATTCCTGCATCACAGGCAACTGCTACAAGAGGCGAGCCGCTTGAGAATCTCCTCAAGAAGGAAGTTTCTTTCAAGATTATTGAAGTAAATAAGGGCAGAAGAAGAGCTGTTGGCTCAATTCGTGCTATCCTCAAGGAAGAGCGTCAGAAGCTTGCTGATAAATTCTGGGAAACAGCAGAAATCGGCAAGAAGTACACAGGCACAGTTAAGTCCCTCACTTCTTACGGTGCATTTGTTGACATCGGTGGAATTGACGGTATGATTCATATTTCTGAACTTTCATGGGGACGCATTAAGCACCCATCAGAGGTTGTAAAGGTTGGCGATACTGTCGAAGTTTACATCAAGGACCTTGACCGCGAAAAGGGCAAGATTTCTCTTGGCTACAAGAATACAGAGGATAACCCTTGGGAAATCCTTAAGCGTGATTATCCAGAAGGAACTGTAACAGAGGCTACTATCGTAGGTATGACAGACTTCGGTGCTTTCGCTAACATTCTTCCTGGCATTGATGGCCTTATCCATATTTCACAAATCTCTACTGAGAGAATCGAAAAGCCACAAGATGTTCTTAAGATTGGCGATAAGGTAACTGTTAAGATTACTAAGATTGACTTCGATAAGAAGCGTATCAGCCTTTCTATCAGAGAGCTTCTTGAGGATAAAAAGTCAGAAGAAGCAACTGAAGAATAATTCAGTTGATTAAGTAAAATAGTATAACTATTGGAACATAGGCGTTCTGCTGATATGGCAGAATGCCTTATGCTCTATTTGAGAGTTTTATTGGGAGTGATTTTATGTTTGAAGAGCTTACACAGCAAGCAAAAACAGCGGTACTTGAAATTATTGAGCAGGCAAAAATCGGCAAGGGAAGTATTTTTGTTGTTGGTTGTTCATCAAGTACAGTTAAGGGTGAAAATTACGGCAAGGCATCAAGTATGGAAATTGCACAAGCAATTTTTGACGGAATTTATCCCGAACTTAAATCAAGGGGGATTTTCCTTGCGGCTCAATGCTGTGAGCATTTAAACAGAGCAATCATAACAGAGCGTGAAGCCGCCGAAAAGCTTCGTGAGCCAGAGGTTAATGTTGTACCTCAACCAAAGGCTGGCGGTTCGTTCGCTACGATTACCTATAATACACTTGAAAATCCTGTTGCGGTTGAGCATATCAAGGCTGATGCAGGAATCGACATCGGCGGAGTTCTTATCGGTATGCACCTTAAAGAAGTTGCTGTACCGCTTGTGATTTCAGTTAAGAATATTGGCAAGGCACATATTACAAGTGCAAGAACCCGTCCTAAATTTATCGGCGGCGAAAGAGCCCATTATAATGACGATATGAAATGAGGTATCTATGACAAACAAGGAAGAATTTTTGCAGATTTATAATGAGTATGTCAAGCGTCAAGGTTCACAGGAATTTCTTGATTGGCTTTTGAAAACAGATTTTTTTACAGCACCAGCAAGCACAAAATATCATGGTGCTTGTGAGGGTGGACTTCTACTTCATAGCCTTAATGTTTATAAGACACTTCGTGAAAGATATTTCGAGGAGGGCAAGGATAGCGAGGAAAGTTTTGCTATTTGTGCCTTACTCCACGATTTATGCAAGGCTCAATTCTATAAGGTTTCGACAAGAAATGTTAAGAATGATGTTACAGGTCAGTGGGAGAAAGTTCCTTATTATACGGTTGAGGACGCATTTCCTTATGGACACGGCGAAAAGTCAGTATTTCTGATTGAACGCTTTATGCGTTTAAAAACAAGTGAAGCTATGGCTATTCGTTGGCATATGGGCGGTTTTGACGATTCGGCAAGGGGAGGAAGCTTTGCGATAAGTCTTGCTTATGAAAAGTATCCGCTTGCGGTTAAGCTGCATTTGGCAGACCTTGAGTCTACATACCTCAAGGAAAAAAACACAAGCATGGTTAATAAATAGACTTTCCATAAGACACTTAAAAGTTTAGGTCAAGCCTTTTTAAAGGCTTGCGGATTCCAAAGGCAGAGCCTTTGGTGGGTTTTAAGGGCAAAAAGCTCTTAAGCGGCGAGCCGCCGCAGCCAAGACGCGTAATCGCTCGGCTTTGCCTCGCTCGTAGTGTATATGGGAGGTTTGTTCACACGGAGGACTAAACTACCGCTTAGTTGGCATATTTATTTATGACACTTAAAAGTTTTGCTCGAGCTTTTTCAAAAGCTCGCAGGGTCGAGGGACAGTGTCCCTTGTGGGTTTTAAGGGCAAAGCCCTTAAGCGGCGAGCCGCCGCAGCCAAGACGCGTAATCGCTCGGCTTTGCCTCGCTCGTAGTGTATATGGGAGGTTTGTTCACGCGGAGGACTAAACTACCGCTTAGCTGGCATATTTATTTAAGAAACTTAAAGTTTAGGTCAAGCCTTTTTAAAGGCTTGCGGATTCCAAAGGCAGAGCCTTTGGTGGGTTTTAAGGGCGAAGCCCTTAACATTCTTTGCCCCCACAACTTAGTTTTTATTTAGTAAATATATATAAAATTCAATCTAAAAAGCTGTTGAAAATCTACAACAAAAAGTCCGAAAAAGTGCTATAATATTTTATAGAGAATATTGTGAATATATATGGTATTGCGGAATGGGTGTTGACTTTATGAGCAGTGTTAGAGTTTCGGTTATTATTCCAACAAGAAATGTTGCTGAAAATATTGCAAATATTATTAAAGCGGTAAGCAAAAATTGCATTGGCCTTGATGTTGAATATTTGATAATTGATATGAATTCAACAGATTCTACCATTAGAAACGCACTGAATGCTATTAAAGCCAACAAGCTAAACGGCTTTGTGCTTCAAAACGGCAATTCTACTGTTGGAAGTGCCTTGAATACTGGAATTTATAAGGCATCTGGAAAGTATATATCCTTTGTTTTCGCAAGAACGCTTTATAGTGATTTTATTCCAAGCTATTATGAGCTTGCAGAAAAAAAAGGGGCGGATTTTGTATTCGCATCGTCTAAGCTTTCTGATAAAGGAAGCCAAGGCACTGGCTGTTGGTTTGAACAATATCAAGGGTGAAGATTTGGCAACAGCGATTGCAAGGTCAATTATCTCAGTTGAGATTCCTGCAATTATGCTTAGAAATGATTTTGTACAATCAAACAGAATTTTATTTTCGGAAAATTGTCGCAGAGGTTATGCGGAGCAGTATATTTATAAAATTGCTTTGTCTAATCCGAAAACAGCTTTTTCTGAATTTAAGCTTAAAAAGGATACAGAAAATCAAGCACCTATTAAAGAAAGCAACGACAACAAGGAACTACATATTCTAGAGAGAGTAGACGCTATCCGAGAAATTGCAGAGCTTGTTGAAGCAAGATTCGGCAATGACAGGGAACTTTGTGAGCTTTTCAGATATGAAAAGCTTCCTGATGTCATTATGAATTGCGTTGATACGCTCCTGAAAAACGGCGTGAAACCGTCTTCAATAAAAACAGCTATGAAGATAAAACGCTGTGATGAAATGCTTGAGGTTTCTAAAAATGCTCCAAGCAGTCTGAAAAAGCGTGTCTTTATATGGAAAAAATTCCCTAAGCTATATAAACCCCAGTAAAAAATAAAATGTTCAAAAAATCGAAAAAAGGCATTGACAAATTATAAGTAATGTGGTATATTTATTTTACCTCACAAGGGGCTTATTTTTTTTGCCCTTTATTATTGCAAATGCCTTTTTCATAAGCAATATTTGCAATAATAAAAAGCAGACCGAGATTCGGTAATCTGTCTGCTTTATTGATTGCAGAGGGTCAAAGATTCCCTGCAAGAGGGAGGCTAAATTATTCCGAAATACCGGGAGGTGCCGTCATGAGAGTAAAAGTTACATTAGCCTGCACGGAGTGCAAACAAAGAAACTACAACACAATGAAGAACAAGAAGAATGACCCCCGACAGACTTGAGATGAACAAGTATTGCAGATTCTGCAAGAAGCACACTCTTCATAAAGAGACAAAGTGATCACGCTACGGAGGTAAATTATGGCTAAAAAAACCGATAAAGAAAAAAAGCCGAATATCTTCGTGAGAGCAGGTCGGCGAATTAAAAAATTCTTCCGTGACACAAAAAGCGAGATTAAGAAGATTGCATGGCCGACTCCAAAGGCTACCTTTAAGAATATGGGTATAGTCCTTTTGGCTATTGTCATCATCGGTGCGTTTATTTTCGCACTCGACAGTGGACTTTATGCCCTGCTCGGTTTGGTTATGCATGTTTCTAACTGAGTACGATCGGAGGAGGAACTATGGCTGACAACGAAGCAAGATGGTATGTTGTCCATACTTATTCGGGTTACGAAAACAAAGTAGCTTCTAATCTCGAAACAACCGTAGAGAACAGAAATCTTGGACATCTTATCCAGGAAATCAGAGTTCCCACCGAAAAGGTAACAGAGATTAAGGACAATAAAAGCCGTGAGGTTGAACGCAAGGTTTTTCCTGGCTATGTTATTGTCAAGATGATTATGAATGACGATAGCTGGTATATTGTCCGCAATATCCGCGGCTGCACTGGCTTCGTAGGTCCAAGCTCTAAGCCTGTTCCGCTTACTGATGAAGAAGTAGAACGCCTTGGGGTTGAGATTAAAAAATGTTGAGGTCGATTATAATGTCGGTGATTCTGTAAGAATTATTGATGGACCGTTTGATGATTCAGTCGGTATAGTAGACGAGCTCAACAAAGAAAAAGAACAGCGTTCGAGTTATCATTCATATGTTCGGGCGTGAAACACCGGTAGAACTTGAGTTACATCAGGTTGAGCCGGTCGAGTGATTAAGCCAATAGCAGAAACGGTCTAAGCCACCGCTTCTGTTGTTATTGAGGGCATAAGCCCTCGTGGGAGGAAACGGCAAATCCGTTTTCCGCATTTATACCACGAATTTTGGAGGTGCAAAGAAAATGGCTCAAAAGGTAACAGGCTTTATTAAGCTTCAGATACCTGCAGGAAAGGCTACCCCGGCACCACCTGTTGGTCCTGCACTTGGACAGCATGGTGTCAACATTATGGCATTTACGAAGGAATTTAACGAGCGTACAAAGAATGATGTAGGAATGATTATTCCTGTTGTTATTACAGTTTACGCAGACCGTTCATTCACATTCGTAACAAAGACTCCACCTGCTGCCGTTCTTATTAAGAAGGCTTGTGGAATCGAAAGCGGTTCGGGCGTTCCGAACAAAACAAAGGTTGCAAAGATTACCCGTGAGCAGGTCAAGAAGATTGCTGAGCAAAAGATGCCAGACCTTAACGCAGCAAGCGTTGAGACAGCTATGAGCATGATTGCGGGCACAGCTCGCAGCATGGGCGTAGAAGTAGTCGATTGATCAAACCCGGGTGGGAGGAAATAATCCGATTTTACCACTCTACAGGGAGGACAAACCAATGAAACACGGTAAAAAATATGTCGATTCGCTCAAGCTTATCGACAAGTCAAAGAATTATGAAGCAAGCGAAGCTATCGCACTCTGCGTACAGACAGGTAAGGCTAAGTTTGATGAAACTGTTGAAGTTCATGTAAGACTTGGTGTTGATAACCGTCACGCTGACCAGCAGGTTAGAGGTGCTATAGTTCTTCCAAACGGTACAGGTAAGACTGTACGAGTACTTGCTATCTGCAAGGGCGATAATGTTGCTCTCGCACAAGAAGCAGGTGCTGAATATGTCGGTGCAGAAGAGTTCACAACAAAGATTCAGAACGAGGGCTGGATGGACTTGATGTTCTTATCACAACTCCTGATATGATGGGTCTTGTTGGTCGTCTTGGTAAGGTTCTTGGTCCTCGTGGACTTATGCCTAACCCAAAAGCTGGCACAGTTACTCCTGACATCGCTAAGGCTATCAAGGAAGCTAAGGCAGGTAAGATTGAATATCGTCTTGATAAGACAAACATCATTCACTGCCCAATCGGTAAGGTTTCTTTCGGTGCTGAAAAGGTTTCCGAGAACTTCAATGCTCTTCTTGAGGCTATCATCAAGGCAAAGCCAGCTGCTGCAAAGGGTCAGTATGTTAAGAGCATTGCCGTTACAACAACAATGGGACCATCTGTCAGAATTAACACAGCTAAATATATCTGATTTAACTTCTTGACAACGGTTTGAAATTGTGTTATAATAATTAAGCTGTTCCAAAGACAGCAGGTATTGCATAACGGGTTTTCCCACCTGCCGAGGAAAGAGCCAGATTTAAGATATTTCTGTGCCTTTCTCCGGAAAAAGGGGTAAGGCACTTTTTTGTGCCAATTTTCAAGGAGGTGAAATGTTATGCCAAGTCAGAAGGTTTTGGAGGCAAAGAAGCAAGTAGTTGCTGATCTTACCGATAGAATCAAGAACTCTGTTGCAGGTGTTATCGTTGATTATCACGGTATCTCTGTTGCAGACGACACAAAGCTTCGTAAAGAACTTCGTGAGGCAGGCGTACATTATACTGTTATTAAGAACACACTTATTAAGTTCGCTGCTGATAATGCAGGTCTTTCAGGTCTTGATGATGTACTTAATGGTACAACTGCTATCGCAACAAGCGAAACTGATTATGTAGCTGCTGCAAGAATTCTTGCTAAGTATGCTGATTCACACGAGAAGTTCGCTATCAAATCAGGCTATCTCGATGGCGAGGTTATCAGCCTCGATAAGATTAATAGCCTTGCTAAGCTTCCTTCAAGAGAAGTATTGCTCGCAAATGTTCTTGGTGCGTTCAACGCTCCTATCGCATCATTTGCTCGTGCTGTCCAGGCTATTGTTGATAAGGACGGCGAACCTGCTGAAGCTGTTGAAGCTCCTGCAGAGGCTTAATTTATTTTAAAATTACATTTTTCGGAGGTAAATATCATGGCATCAGAAAAGGTTACTGCTATTGTTGAAGAATTAAAGGGTCTTACAGTTCTCGAGCTTTCAGAGCTTGTACACGCTGTTGAAGATGAGTTCGGTGTTTCCGCAGCTGCTGCAGTTGTTGCAGGTCCTGCTGCTGAGGCAGGTGCTGCTGCAGAAGAGAAGACAGAGTTTGATGTTGTTCTTAAGGCTGCTGGCGCTGAGAAGATTAAGGTTATCAAGGTTGTTCGTGAAATCACAGGTCTTGGTCTTAAGGAAGCAAAGGCTATCGTTGACGAAGCTCCTAAGACTCTCAAGGAAGCTGTTTCTAAGGAAGACGCTGAAGCTATCAAGACTAAGCTTTCAGAGGTTGGAGCAGAAGTCGAGATTAAGTAATTTGGCTCTTGCCGGATAATTTAATTTTTCGATTTTCTATGCGGATTGAGCCGATTTGTCACGGCTTGTCCTGCTGACACCATAAGGAGGTGCATACAATGGCAAAGTGTGATGTATGCGGAAAGGGAGTTACCTTTGGTATTAAGGTTTCTCACTCACACAGAAGATCTAACAGAGCTTGGAAGCCAAATATTGTCAAGGTTAAGGCAGTTGTTAATGGCAGTCCTAAGCGTATAAATGCCTGCACCCGTTGTCTGCGTTCGGGAAAGGTTACAAGAGCTGTCTAATGCTCTAACGATAGAAAAAGGCTTCCTTCGGGAAGTTTTTTTCGTTAAGGGTTTTGTCCCTTTAGAAAGTATTTGTAGGAGTGGATAAAAAATGGCTTTGCTTTCGGTTAATTCGCTTGATATGGGTTTTGGCGAAGATGACCTCTTTTTGAATATGTCTTTCGAGATTCAACCTGGTGACCGCATTGGTCTTATCGGCGTAAACGGAAGCGGAAAGACAACCCTTTTTAAACTTCTTGTCGGAGATTATAAGCCTAACAAAGGCACAATAAGTCTTGGCAAGGGTACAACTATCGGCTATATGGAGCAGCATGTCTGCCGAAATCTCGACCGTTCAGCATATAATGAGGTTGTGTCTGTATTTTCACACCTTTCTGATATTGAGATGGAGCTTGATACTCTTAATGCCCAAATCAGTGCTGGAATTGGCGATACAAATAAGCTTGTTGAAAGACAAGCAATGCTTCACGATGAGTTTACCCGAGAAGGCGGTCTTACATATCGCAGTAGGGCAAGGTCTGCTTTGCTTGGACTTGGTTTTGATGATAGCCGTATGAGTTTGCCAGTTGGCTCACTCAGTGGTGGTCAAAGAGCAAAGCTTCAGCTTGCTAAATTGCTTTTATGTGGCGCAAAGCTTTTATTGCTCGATGAACCTACTAACCATCTTGATGTTCAAGCGGTGGAATGGCTTGAAGAATATTTGCTCAATTCAAATAGTTCTTATATAGTTATTTCGCATGATAGATATTTTCTTGATAGGGTTACGAATAAAACCTTCGACCTTGAGCATAAAAGACTGACAATGTATAAGGGCAATTATTCAACCTATCTACCACAAAAACAAGAGCGAGAGCTTACAAAACAGCGTGAGTATGATAATACTATGCGTGAAATTCATAGGTTAGAGGGTATTATCGAACAGCAAAAGCGTTGGAATAGAGAAAAGAATATCAAAACCGCTGAGAGCAAGCAAAAGGTTATTGACAGACTTCAAAAAAATCTTGAAAAGCCCGAAAATGCTCCTGGTGAAATTAACTTCACGCTCTCTGCGAATGAAAGAAGTGGTGATGATGTTCTTTTGGTTGAAAACCTTGCAGTTGGTTTTGATGGCAACACTATTTTCGAGAATGTCAATATGGATATAAAGCGTGGAGAGCGTGTATTCCTAATTGGACCTAATGGTTGTGGAAAAACTTCTTTACTTAAAACGCTTATGAAACTTTATGAGGCACAGAGTGGTAGGATTACGCTTGGTGAAGGTGTTAAAATCGGCTACTATGACCAGATTCAGCAGAATGTTGATAGCAATAAAACTATCTTTGATGAGATTTCGGATAAGTACCCAGCTATGACCAATACTGAAATACGCAATACTCTTGCAAGGTTTATGTTCAAGGGTGAAGATGTATTTAAGTATGTTTCTGATTTAAGCGGTGGCGAGAGGGCAAGGGTTCTTCTTACAGAGCTTATGCTTTCTGGCGCAAATTTTCTATTGCTTGATGAACCTACAAACCACCTTGATATAAGCTCTTGCGAAGCTTTGCAGACTGCCCTTATGAATTACGAGGGTACACTTCTTGCGGTTTCTCACGATAGATATTTGATAAATTCACTTGCAGATAGGATTTACTATCTTACAGATAGAGGCGTAGAGGAATTTCGTGGTAGTTATGATGAGTTTATGGAAAAAACTCATAAAGATGAAGTTATTCAAAAGCCAAAGCAAAAACAAGAAAGTGAAAATAAGCTTGATTATAAAAATAAAAAAGAGCGAGACGCCCAAAGACGCAAGGCAAAAGCTGATTTAAATAGGCTTGAGGCAAAAATTACAGAAATAGAGGAGAGTATTTCTGAACTTGAGGAACAGCTTCAAGCACCTGAAACAGCGAGTGATTATGAGCTTGCAACAAAGCTTTTCAGAAGAGCTTCAAGCAAAGAATGATGAGCTTGAGCAATATATGGATAAATGGGCTAAGCTTTCCGAAATTGTTGAATCGGCTGAATCCTGAAATTCTTTAACTGTATTTAAAAATATAATCGTTTTTAATCATCAATTCAAAGAGATTGTATGAAAAAAATGTAGACAAATTTCAGAATTAAGGTTGACCGAATCAAAAAATACTGCTATTATAATATGAGCAGAGCGAATTTCTGCAAATAAATTTTTTTCGGCATATTGCTGTATTATAAATTTTTATTTGGGGGTAATTAAAATGTATTGTACAGATATTTTTCTGCCAAATCTTGAAGATGTAAAAAACTTTGTGGATATGACATCTAAGTATAAGTCCTTGCCAATTAACCTTGTGTCAGATAAATATGTTATAGATGCTCACTCTATAATTGGTATAATCAGTCTTGATATTACTAAGCCAATTGCACTAAAGATTGATTCTGAAGCTGTTCCTCAGTCATTTTTAGTTGATATTGAGCCATATATCTATAAAAACGCTTAAAACAAAGATACTTCTCCGTATCGTAGTTGCGATACGGAGTTTTTTTTATGTATAAGGTAATTTTAAATATTTGATATTACACATAAATTATTATTAAACTGTTAATTTTATAAAATGTGTTGAGTAAATTTTTATAATATGATACTATATTATAAGATATTTAAATAATTAAAAAGGTGAATCTTTTAATGTTAGCTAAGATTATTACTCTCGGCTGCAAGGTTAATCAATATGAGTCTGAGGCTATGATGAGAAACCTTAATGCTGCGGGATTTAAAACTGCAGAAGAAAACCAAAATGCAGATATTATTATTGTTAATTCTTGTGCTGTTACAAGTGTAAGCGAGCATAAGGCACAAAAAATGGTTCGCAGAGCAAGACGAGAAAATGAAAACGCTGTTATTGTTCTTACAGGTTGTGTTCCGCAGGCATTTCCTGATATTGGTGATAAATATCCAGAGGTTGATATTATCCTTGGAAATAAATGCCGTGCGGCTTTAGTCCCTGCGATAGAACAATATCTGAAAAATCATATGCGTCTTATAATGATAGATAAATATGAAAAGAATGATAAATACGAGGAACTTTCTGTTCCGTCATATCAGAAAAGAACTCGTGCATTTATAAAGATAGAGGACGGCTGTAACCGTTTTTGCTCATATTGTATTATTCCATATGCAAGAGGCAGAGTTCGTTCAAGAGAACTTGACGATATAAAAAATGAAGTCACCTCTCTTGCAAAAATCAGGCTATTCTGAAATAGTTCTTGTTGGAATAAATCTTTCGTGCTATGGAACTGATATAGGCTTAGAGCTTTGTGACGCCGTTGACGCTGTGTGCGAGGTTGACGGAATAGAGCGAGTAAGACTTGGCTCCTTAGAGCCTGAACTGATGAGTATAGAAGTGCTTAACCCTCTTAATAAACAAGCGAAATTCTGTCCGCAATTCCACCTTTCATTGCAAAGTGGTTGTGATGAAACCTTAAAGCGTATGAACAGAAAGTATACAACGGAGGAGTATGCAAAGATTGTCGATAATATAAGGTCAATCTTTGATAATTCGTCTATTACAACAGATATTATGACGGGTTTTCCAGGAGAAACCGAAGAGGAATTCGAGAAATCCTGCAAGTTCGCAGAGAAAATAGCCTTTGCAAAGGCACATATATTCCCATATTCACGCAGAGAGGGAACGGTTGCGGATAAAGCTCCGAACCAAATTCCTAATGAACTCAAAAAAGAGCGTGCTAATATAATGATTGATATAACCGAGAAAACACGCCAAGCTTTTATGAAATCTCAGATTGGACTTATTCAAGAGGTTCTGCTTGAAACACGCACAAAAGATGGTATGCTCGAGGGTTATACTAAGAATTATACACCTGTTTTAATTGAGGGTGATAAGGATATGTGTGGAAAAATAGTTAAAGCTAAGATAGAAAAGGTAGATGGCGAATATTGTATAGCCTCAATTATATGACAGAGATTAACGGAGGGCTTTTATGAAAATAGATAAAGCTATAAAGCAAGAGTCGATATATCTGTTGATTGGTGTTGTAATTCTTAGTGCAATAATGGAAGCTGTATTCTTAATATGCGGTGCATTTGATTATACTGTAATTTTAGGAAATATTCTTGGCGGTGGCATTGCAGTGCTTAATTTCTTCCTTATGGGAATAACACTACAAAAATCTCTTACTGATACTGAAATTAAAACTGCAGAGAATAGAATGAAAATGTCACAGTCATTTAGGTTTCTTATGCTAATTATTGTTGCAGTAATAGGTGGAGCTTTACCTTGCTTTAACATTGTTGCAGTGGTAATACCGTTTTTCTTTCCAAGAGTTGTTATGACAATTCGAGGCTTGAAAATAAAGGATTCTCCAAAGGCAAATACTGAAACATCTTCAGAATCCGAAAAGGCTACTACACCATCTGATAAAGAGGGAGGTGATAGCAAATGAAAAAGAGTGCAAAAGCGGTAATAATTGATATTCTGCTTATTGCGATGATGATACTTCCGCTGGCGGCTTGTATTGTTCTTAAAATTCTATTTTCACCAGCGACAGAGGGAATAACTGTAACAGGTGCAATAATTTATTTCACTATTCCAATGCCGATAATGGATTTGCCGATAACAGAATCACAGGTGAATTCTTGGGCAGTTATACTTACTATTCTTGCGATATGTCTGTTTTTGACACGCAGATTGAATATTAAATCTGTTTCAAAAAGACAATTTTTAGCAGAGCTTATCGTCGAAAAAGCAGAAAATCTTGTCAGGAGCAATATGGGTGAACGCTTTATGGGGTTTGCACCATTTATTGCAGCAATTCTTGGTTTGTCGGCGTTATCAAGTTTATCAAGCCTTTTGGGCTTATATCCACCTACATCAGATATAAATATAGTTGCCGGTTGGGCGATATTAGTATTTATTCTTATTACACACTATAAGCTAAAGGGTGGACTTGGAAATTACCTGAAAGGATATACAGAGCCTATTGCAGTTTTCACACCAATAAATATTATCAGTGAGGTTGCAACGCCTGTTTCTATGACATTCCGTCATTTCGGAAATGTGCTTTCAGGTTCAGTTATATCAGTATTCGTTGCAGCCGCTTTGCAAGGCTTGACATCTTTTGCTTTTAGGCTGGCTGCCTGGATTATTAGGAGATATACCTTTCTTGCAGATAGGTATACCTGCTGTATTGTCTTTATATTTTGATATATTCAGCGGTTGTTTACAGGCATTTATCTTCTCAATGTTGACAATGCTTTATATAGCAAACGGTTTTCCAGAGGAAGCCTACGAAAAAAGGCGATTGAAAAAACACAGAGCGTAATTTCTTGATATAGTTTCAAGAAATTATTGAAAAGTTTAAAAAATTATTGTTGATATTAAAATTATCAGGAGGATTATTTAAAATGGAACTTGCTATTGGTATTATTCTTGGTTGTTGTGCACTTGGTGCGGGCATTGCAATGATTGCTGGTATCGGACCTGGTATCGGTGAAGGTTATGCAGTTGGACAGGCTTGTGAGGCTATTGGCCGTCAGCCTGAGTGTAAGGGTTCAGTTACATCTACAATGCTTATGGGGTTGTGCTATCGCAGAATCTACAGGTATTTATGCCCTTATTATAGCTATTCTCCTTATTTTTTGTAGCACCAAGCTTCCTTGTTGGTGTTCTTCAAGGTGCTGTTGCTTAATTATTAATACAGCCCGAAAAGGGGGAATTAAATTTGATACAAACTCTTGATGTTATTTCTATAAACATCTGGCATATAATCATTTCACTGCTTAACTTGCTTATACTTTTCCTTATTTTGAAAAAGTTGCTCTTTAAGCCTGTTAAAAAGATGTTCGCAGAGCGTCAGGCTAAAGTTGATAATATCTATGATAAAGCAAACGAGGCAAACGAACAGGCTCAGGCTAATAAGCAAGCATATGAAGAAAAGCTTTCTCATTCTAAAGAAGAGGCTACAAATATTCTTCGTAATGCAAGAGAAATGGCAGAGCAATCAAGTAATGAAATTTTGCAAGAGGCTCATAATAAAGCTGATTTAGCTGTCAAAAAGGCTAATGCAGAGATTGCCAGCGAGAGAAAGAAAGCTATTAACGAAATTAAGAACGAAATATCCGAAATATCCATTGATATTGCAGAACATGTTGTTGGTCGAGAGATTGACGAAAAAGATCATACTGAGCTTATCAATGACTTTATAGAGAATATAGGTGACTGATATGTACGATGTTTCCACTGAATATGGCAGAGCGATTTTTGAGCTTGCTCTTGAGGAAAATAAAGATAGGCTCTATCTTGAACAGCTCAGAGAGATAAATAAACTTCTTGAAGAAAATCCAGAATTTATTCATCTTCTTTACTCCTTGAATATTCCATTGAGCGAAAGATTACAGGTAATTGATGAAGTATTTGAGAATAGGGCAGAGGAATATATTTGTTCCTTTATGAAGCTTATTACCGAGAGAGGATATGCTGCTCAGATTCCTGAATGTATAAAGGCATTTGAAAAGCTATACTATAAAGAGCATAAAATCACTATCGCATATGTAAAGAGTGCGGTTGCCCTTACTGATGGGCAGAAGTCCGCACTTATCAAAAAATTGCAGATATACAGCGGAAAGACTGTCGAGCTTGATTGCACTGTTGAGCCAAAGCTTATTGGCGGAATAAGTGTAAGAATAGATGGCAAGCTTCTTGATGGAAGTATAAAGCATAAAATCGACACAATCCGTTCTAATCTGCAAAAGGCAACATTATAAAACGGGAGAGGTGGACTATGAATCTACACCCTGAGGAAATCAGCGGTATAATTAAATCGCAGATTAAGCATTATAAAGATAAAATAGACCAAGCAGAAGTTGGAACTGTTGTTATGGTCGGTGACGGTATCGCAAAGGCATACGGACTTGAGAACTGTATGTCTAATGAACTTCTTGAATTTGAGGGCGGAGAATTTGGAATTGCACAGAACCTTGAGGAAAATTCAGTTTCTATTGCACTTCTTTCTAATACCTCAGAGATTAAAGAGGGAGATATTGTCAGACGAACACGCAAGGTTGTAAATGTTTCCTGTTGGCGAAGCAATGCTTGGCAGAGTTGTTAATGCTTTAGGAGAACCTATTGACGGCAAGGGAGCTATTTTCTGCAATGAAACCCGTCCGATAGAATCCGAAGCACCTGGAATAATCAAGCGTAAAAGCGTTAAAGTTCCGCTCCAGACAGGTATTAAGGCTATTGATAGTATGATTCCTATTGGCAGAGGTCAGCGTGAGCTTATCATCGGCGATAGACAGACAGGAAAAACTTCTATTGCAGTAGATGCAATCATAAATCAAAAATCAACAGGTGTTCTTTGTGTTTATGTTGCAATCGGTCAGAAAAATTCTACTGTTGCACAAATCACAGAAACACTCCGTACAGCAGGAGCATTAGATTATACAGTAATCGTATCTGCATCAGCGTCAGAAACAGCACCTTTGCAGTATATTTCACCATATACAGGCTGTGCTATTGCAGAATATTTTATGGCACAGGGTAAAGATGTTCTTATCGTATATGACGATTTATCTAAACACGCTGTTGCATATCGTGCATTGTCCTTGCTTATCAGAAGACCACCAGGTCGAGAGGCATATCCAGGTGATGTTTTCTATCTTCATTCAAGATTGCTTGAAAGAGCTGCAAGAGTTTCTGATGAATATGGCGGAGGCAGTATAACTGCACTTCCGATTATTGAAACTCAGGCTGGAGATGTTTCTGCATACATTCCAACTAATGTTATATCTATCACTGACGGACAGATTTTCCTTGAGAGTGAGCTTTTCCACGCAGGCATTATGCCAGCAGTAAACCCTGGTATATCTGTTTCTCGTGTTGGAGGTAATGCTCAGGTTAAGGCTATGAAAAAGGTCGCAGGTACACTAAAGCTTCTTTATTCACAGTATCGTGAACTTCAGAACTTCTCGCAGTTTGGTTCAGACCTTGATGCAGATACCAAGGCAAGACTTGCACAGGGCGAAAGAATTGTTGAAATTTTGAAACAGGATAAAAACACACCTGTTGCTGTTGGCTGTCAGGTAGCGATTATATATGCGGCTGTTCATAACCTTATGAAAGACATAGAGCTTGAAAATATCAGGGAATATGAAAAAGAGCTTTATTCTCATATGACCTTAGAGCATAGAAAGCTTATGAAACGCTTTGCTGATGGATATTATGAGGAAAGCGACCAAAAAGAGCTTGATGAGGCTGTCAGAAGCTTTACTGAAAGATTTGTCGGCTTGCATAGCTAAGGAGGTTGAAAAGCTTTGGGTGCTAATATTAAAGCAATAAAAACCCGTATAAAAAGCATAGATTCAACTATGCATCTTACTAAGGCTATGCAGCTTGTTGCCTCATCTAAGATGAAGAGTGCAACAGAAGCTATGGAACAGAGCCGTTGCTATCTTGATGCACTTATGGCAACAGTTTCTAATCTCATCTCTAATGAAACAAAAAACTCAGAATTTATCAAACCTCGTGAGGTTAAAAAAACCTGTCTTATTGTAATAGCAGGTGATAGGGGACTTGCAGGTGGTTATAATGGCAATATCTATAAAAAGACTGATGCAGTAGCTGAAGGAAAATCTGTCTGTATCTTGCCGATAGGAAAGCGTACTGTTGAGCATATGATTGCTCATAAATATGAAATCCTTTCGGATAAGTATATCAGCACAGAAAAGCTTACTCTTTCAGATTGTGCAGAGCTTGGCAGAGATATTACAGAACGCTTTAAAAATGGAGAATTTGATAAGGTTGAGCTTATTTCTACGAAGTATGTTTCAATGCTGGCTCAGGTTCCACAGAAAACACAACTTTTGCCTATTCCGCAATCAGAAGATAAAAAAGCTGATGGATATATTATGTTTGAACCAGATAGTATTACGGTTCTTAATTCAATTATTCCAAGCTATATTTCGGGTATGGTCTATGCGTCTACAAGAGAAAGCTTCACAAGTGAGCTTTCAGCGAGAAGAAACGCTATGGATAGTGCAACGAAAAATGCAGAAGACATGATGGACAAGTTGAGTATAGAATACAATCGTGCAAGACAAAGCACAATTACTCAGGAAATTACCGAAATTGTTGCGGGTGCAGAGGCATAATGCAACATACGGAGAGCGAGGTAAATTTACTTGGCAAATGAAAAAAATATCGGAAAAATAATACAGGTTATAGGACCTGTTGTTGATGTTCGCTTTGATGAGGGAAAGCTTCCTAAAATCCTTAATGCACTTGATATTCAAAATGGAGATAAGAAGGTAGTTGTTGAGGTTTTTCAGCATATAGGAAACAATGACGCTCGTTGTATAGCTATGAGCAGTACCGATGGACTTGTCAGAGGTATGGACGCTGTTGATACTGGCAGAGCGATAAATGTTCCAGTTGGAAAAGAAACTCTCGGAAGAATATTTAATGTTCTTGGTGAACCTATTGATGAACTTCCAGCTCCTAAGGATTGTGAGCATTGGGATATTCATCGTGACCCGCCAAGCTATGAGGAACAAGCCTCAACAACAGAAATTCTCGAAACAGGTATAAAGGTTGTTGACCTTATCTGCCCATACGCAAAGGGTGGAAAGATAGGCTTGTTTGGTGGTGCTGGTGTTGGTAAGACAGTTCTCATTATGGAGCTTATCAACAATATTGCAAAAGAGCATGGCGGTATATCAGTTTTTACGGGTGTAGGTGAGAGAACCCGTGAAGGTAACGACCTTTATAACGAGATGAAAGAATCTGGCGTTATAAATAAGACAGCACTTGTTTATGGTCAGATGAACGAACCACCTGGAGCAAGAATGAGAGTAGGACTTTCAGGCTTGACAATGGCAGAATATTTTCGTGATAAAGAGGGACAAGATGTTCTTTTATTTATAGATAATATATTTAGATTTACTCAAGCAGGTAGTGAGGTTTCCGCACTTTTGGGAAGAATGCCATCAGCTGTTGGTTATCAGCCAACACTTGCAACAGAAATGGGTGCTTTGCAAGAGAGAATTACTTCTACAAACCACGGTTCTATTACATCAGTTCAGGCTGTTTATGTTCCTGCCGATGACCTTACGGACCCTGCACCTGCAACGACATTTGCACACCTTGATGCAACTACGGTTTTGAGCAGAAATATTGCTTCTCAGGGTATTTACCCAGCAGTTGACCCGCTTGAGTCAACAAGTCGTATACTTACACCTGATGTTGTTGGCAAGGAACATTACAGAGTTGCGAGAGCAGTTCAGCAGATACTTCAAAGATATAATGAGCTTCAGGATATTATCGCAATTATGGGTATTGATGAGCTTAGCGAAGAGGATAAGCTGACTGTATCAAGAGCAAGAAAGGTACAGCGTTTCCTTTCACAGTCATTCTCAGTTGCAGAACAGTTTACAGGCTTGCCCGGAAAATATGTTCCACTTAAAGAAACAATCAGAGGCTTTGCAGAAATTATTGACGGCAAGCATGATGATTTGCCAGAATCGGCGTTCCTTTTTGTCGGAACAATAGATGAGGCTATTGAGAAAGCTAAGAAGGGGAGCGAGTGATGAAAAAATATCATCTTCGTATAACGACTCCTGCAGGAAATATTTTTGATGGAGATGCAGTTCGTCTTTCAGTACGAGGTGTAATGGGTGACCTTGCGATTATGGCAGGGCATATACCTTTTGTTACCGCTTTAGAGGACGGAGAAATTAAGATATATCTAAGCGATATCGAGATTAAGAAAATAACTTGTAGTGGAGGAGTTTTAACAGTATCTAAGGATATGGTTCAGGTTCTTGCATCAACAGCAAGTTATTCTCAAGATGTATGATTTTATAAATAATTAATATTTTATATGGAAACCCCAGTAACAGAGCTATTTTTTAAGTTCTATTGCTGGGGTTTAGTTTATAAATTAAAATACTGTTATTATTAAGATAAGATGCTCAATAAATAGCTTTCTTTACAATCATTTTGGATTGTAAAAGCTCTTAAATTGAAATAAAGTTTTATATGCTTATTCTGAGTCTATTATACTATTTTTATCTAACTTTTCGAGTCTTTCAGTTTTTTAAAATATATTATTTTATTAGCAAATATATTAGATATTTCTCTTACAAGATTAATTATAGAAATCTCATAGGTGTTATAGATTTGGAAATAAAAGGTGTAATATTTTTTATTGAAATTTTATGAAAAATATTGACATTGAAGTATATTATGCGTTATAATTCCAATTAGAAGAATTGCTGAATAAGTTTGAACTTTGTTATATACTTTTATTAGTTAATCACAACTTATTGGCAATTTAAAATATTTTATAATAAATACTTAAATAATGGAGGTATACTTACAATGGCACGATTTACTTTACCAAGAGATTTATATCATGGAAAGGGTTCTCTCGAAGAACTTAAATCATTAACAGGAAAGAGAGCTATCGTTGTTGTCGGTGGTGGCTCTATGAAGCGTAACGGTTTCCTTGATAAAGCAGTTGATTACCTTAAAGAAGCAGGTATGGAGGTTCAGCTTTTTGAAAATGTTGAGCCAGACCCAAGTGTTGATACAGTTATGCGTGGTGCAAAGGCTATGGCAGAATTTAAGCCTGATTGGATTGTTGCAATGGGCGGCGGTTCTCCTATTGATGCAGCAAAAGCTATGTGGGTATTTTATGAATATCCAGACACAAGCTTTGAGGATTTGATTACACCATTTAGTTTCCCAACACTTCGTACAAAGGCTAAATTCTGTGCTATTCCATCTACTTCAGGCACAGCAACAGAGGTTACTGCTTTTAGTGTTATTACAGACTATGAAAAGGGTATTAAGTATCCGCTTGCTGATTTCAATATCACACCTGATGTTGCGATTGTTGACCCTGCACTTGCAGAAACAATGCCTCAGAAGCTTACAGCTCATACAGGTATGGACGCTATGACACACGCAATCGAGGCTTATGTTTCAACCTTGCATTGCGATTATACAGACCCTCTTGCACTTCATGCAATTAAGCTTATTCATAATAACCTCAAAAAGTCTTATGATGGCGATATGATAGCAAGAGATACTATGCACAACGCACAATGTCTTGCAGGTATGGCTTTCTCTAATGCACTTCTCGGTATAGTTCACTCTATGGCTCATAAGACAGGTGCAGCTTTCTCAGGTGGTCATATCATTCATGGTTGTGCAAACGCTATGTATCTTCCTAAGGTTATTAAATATAACTCAAAGAATGAAGAAGCTGCTGAACGTTATGCAGAAATCGCAAGATTTATCGACCTCAAGGTTGAAACAACAGAAGAACTTGTCGATGCACTTATTGCAGAACTTCGTTCAATGAATGACCAGCTTAATATTCCACAGGCTATCAAGAATTATGGTCCTGGTGGTGTTAAGGCTGATGAAAGCATTATTGATGAAAAAGAATTTATGGATAAGCTTTCAGAAACAGCAAAAAATGCTATCGCAGATGCTTGCACAGGTTCTAACCCAAGAATTCCTACACAGGAAGAAATGGAAAAGCTCCTTGTTGCAGTATATTATGATAAGGATATAGATTTCTAATAATCTATATTAAGCTGAAAATTTTATTTTTATATGCGTACAGGGTATTTTCGCCTTGTACGCATTGCTATGCGGTGACTTATTATAGGTTCTCAACATTCTTTTGACAAGCAGATTATTTTGTTGTATAATATAAAAGTTACTTTAATTATTTGAAAGGATGAAATAAAATGTTTAAAATAGTCGAAAAGCAGCACTTAAATCCGACTGTTGCAAAAATGGTCGTTTCTGCTCCGCTTATCGCAAAAAAGGCTGAACCTGGTCAGTTTATCATCTTCCGTACAAAGGAAGACAGCGAGCGTGTTCCTCTTACTATTGCTGATTATGATAGAGAAGCAGGCACTATTACAATTATTTATCAGATTGTTGGTGCGTCTACTATGGAGCTTGATACTCTTGAGGCTGGAGATTATATCCACGATTTCGTAGGCCCTCTCGGAATACCAAGCCATACTGATGGACTTAAAAAGGTTGCTGTTGTAGGCGGTGGTGTAGGCTGTGCGATTGCTTTTCCTATTGCTAAGAAGCTTCATCATCTTGGCTGTGAGGTTCACAGCATAGTAGGTTTCCGTAATAAAGACCTTGTTATTCTTGAGGACGAATTCAAGCAAAATAGCGATAAGCTTTGCATGATGACAGATGACGGAAGCTATGGCACAAAGGGACTTGTAACAAACGCTCTTGAGGAGCTTATCAAAGAGGGTAACCAGTATGATGAGGTTATCGCTATTGGTCCATTAATAATGATGAAATTCGTTTGCCAGCTTACTAAGAAATATGATATAAAAACAGTTGTAAGTATGAACCCAATTATGGTTGATGGAACAGGTATGTGTGGTGGCTGCCGTTTAACTGTTGGTGGAGAAACAAAGTTTGCTTGTGTTGATGGTCCGGACTTTGACGGTCATATTGTAGACTTTGATGAGGCTATGAAGCGTGGCACGATGTATAAAGAGTTCGAGGCACACCAGCGTGAGGCTTCATGCAACTTATTCAAAAAGGAGGTCAAATAATATGGCAGTCAAGAGAAATATGAGTCCTAACAAATGTCCTATGCCTGTTCAGGACCCAGAAGTAAGAAGAAATAACTTTGAAGAGGTTGCTCTCGGCTATACATATGAAATGGCAGTAGAAGAGGCAAAGCGTTGTCTTAATTGCCCTAAGAAGCCTTGCAGAAGTGCTTGCCCTGTTGCTATTGATATTCCTGCATTTATTGAGAGAGTTGCTAATGAAGATATGGAGGGTGCTTTTGAGATTCTTTCCGCTTCAAGTGCATTGCCAGCTGTTTGTGGTCGTGTTTGCCCACAGGAGAACCAGTGCGAAGGTAAGTGCGTAAGAGGCATCAAGGGTGAGAGTGTTGGTATCGGCCGTCTTGAAAGATTTGTTGCTGACTATCATCGTGAACACGCTACTGCTACTCCAAAGGTTCCAGAGCAGAACGGCCATAAGGTTGCTATCATTGGTGCAGGCCCAAGTGGACTTACAGCTGCAGGTGACCTTGCAAAGCTTGGATATAAGGTTACTGTTTATGAAGCACTCCATGTAGCAGGTGGTGTTCTTAGCTACGGTATTCCACAGTTCAGACTTCCTAAGGAAATCGTTCAGAAAGAAATTGATAATCTCAAGGCTATCGGTGTAGATATAGAAACAAATATGGTTATTGGTAAGGTTCTTACTATTGATGAGCTTTTCGAGATGGGTAATGAGGCTGTTTATATTGCAAGTGGTGCAGGACTTCCACGCTTTATGAATATTCCAGGTGAGAGCCTTAATGGAGTTTATTCTGCAAATGAATTCCTTACAAGAATTAACCTTATGAAAGCTTATAAGGAAGGTTCCAAGACACCTATCAAGCATTCTAAGAATGTTGCTGTTGTTGGTGGCGGTAATGTTGCTATGGACGCAGCAAGAAGTGCAAAAAGACTTGGTGCAGAGAATGTTTATATAGTATATCGCCGTAGTATGAATGAACTTCCTGCAAGAAAAGAAGAAGTTGAACACGCTGAGGAAGAGGGCATCATTTTCAAGACACTTACAAAACCCTGTTGAAGTTATCGGTGATGAAAACGGCAATGTATGCGGTATGAAGTGTGTAGAGATGGAGCTTGGTGAGCCTGATGAGAGCGGTCGTCGTCGTCCTGTCGTTAAAGAGGGTAGCGAGCTTACTCTTGATATAGACACAATGATTATGTCTATCGGTACAAGTCCTAACCCACTTATCAGAAGCACAACACCTGGTCTTGATACAAACAAGCATGGCTGTATCATTACAGATGGCGAAGATGGTCTTACAACTCGTGAGGGCGTTTATGCTGGTGGTGACGCAGTTACAGGTGCGGCTACTGTTATTCTTGCTATGGGTGCAGGTAAGAGTGCTGCTAAGGCTATTGATGAATACATCAAAAATAAAAACGCTTAATTGTTTTTGAATAATGCTTTGCTATAAGGTATCTTAGCAAAGATTTGTGACTTAATAGGAACGCTCAAAATTCAGTATTTGAATTTTGAGTGTTTCTTTTTAGGTTGAAATTGGCTGGTAATTATGCTATAATGACAACAATCGTTAAAAAAGAGGTTGATTTTTATGATGGATAATTATAGTGAACAGATTGTCAAGAAAAGAGTAAATCCTGCTAAGTTTACTTTTCTTATACTGTATTTTGTCTTTGCATTTATATTTATACTTCTGACAGTATATCTTTCACAATTTTTTGATTGGATGATTCCATTAGCTTTGCTTATTATCGGCTTTGGCTGTTATGGCGGTTGGTATCTTTGGTCACACAAAGGTATTGAGTATGAATATATCGTAGTTCAGGGCGAAATGACTGTCGATAAAATTATCGGTATGAAAAAGCGTAAGAGAATGTTAAAATTTGATGTCAAAAGCGTTGATATGCTTGGAAAACTAAGTGAAAAGCCAGCTGATTTTGACGAAAAGCAATTTAAGGATTGTGTATATCATGCCACTGACTATACCGAGAGTGAGAATACTTATTATGCAGCTTTGCATGATATTTATTCAAAGAAGCATTGCCTGTTATACTTTGCTCCAAATGAGAAAACTCTCGAAACTATGAAACCTTTCCTTAAGAGAGAGCTTAAGGTCAAGATTTTTGGTAAATAATAAATTTAGCCGTCCGAATATCTGGACGGCTTTTTTGTAAGGAGATGTTGATTTATGAAAGTTTTATCCGCACAACAGATGAGAGATTTAGAGCAAACTGCTGTTGATAATGGGGCAACTTATATCAAGCTTATGGAAAAAGCCGGTACAGCCGCCGCAGAGGCACTAATTAAATATGGTGCAGAGAGTAAGAAGGTTGTCATAATTTGTGGTAAAGGCAATAATGGCGGTGACGGCTATGTTATAGGCAGAGTTTAAAAAAGTATAACTGCAAGGTTGATATAATTAGGCTTGGAGAACCAAGAACAAACCGATTCCAAGCTTAATGCAGAAAAAAGCTATCAAACTTGATATAGCTATGGTAAATTTTCCAGAAGATAAAGAAACTGCTTTTGAACTTATCAAAAATGCAGACTATATTGTTGATGCAGTTTATGGTATAGGATTTCGTGGAGCTTTAGATGAGAATACCGCAGAGATTGCAAAGTTTGTCAATACTTCTAAAGCTTTTGTAATGGCAGTTGATATTCCAAGTGGTGTAGGCTGTGATGACGGTTCAGTAAAAGGAGAATGTTTCAAGGCAAATCTGACTGTTACATTTACAACATTAAAGCCAGCACATATTTTATATCCATCAATGGATTATTGTGGAAAAACAGAGGTAGCAAGTGTTGGAATTTCAGATGAACTGATAAATTTATCTGAATATATTATGCAGACAACAGATGAATTTCTCGGAGAAAAACTCTTACCTGAGCGTAAAATATCATCAAATAAAGGTACTTTTGGAACCTTGCTTGCTGTTGTAGGAAGCTATGGTATGGCGGGAGCAGCTATTATGTGCGGAAAAGCTGCACAAAGAAGTGGTGCAGGCTTGGTGAATATTGCTTTGCCTAAGTCGATTTATCCAATAGTTGCAGGAAAGCTTATAGAAGCTGTTTTCACCCCCTTGGCAGAAAAAAACGGCATTTCATCTGCTGAAGACTGTAATAAGCTTGTTTCTCTTGCAAATAAATCTAATGCAGTTGTTCTTGGCTGTGGTATGGGGCATAATGAAGATACCGAAAAGATAGTCTGTGAAATACTTACAAATTGTAAAAAGCCAATTATTCTTGATGCAGATGGAATAAATTCAATTGTTCCGCATATACATTTATTAAAGAAAGCCAAAGCCCCGGTTATACTTACACCTCACCCAGGAGAAATGGCAAGACTTCTTGGTTGTACAGTTGCCGAGGTTCAGCAAAATCGAGCTGAAATTGCTTTAAATTTTGCCAAGGAGCATAATGTAAGCTTAGTTCTTAAAGGTGCAAATACACTTATATCTGATGGCAATATTTTGCTTGTAAACAGAACAGGAAATGCAGGAATGGCACGAGGCGGAAGTGGCGATGTGCTTGCAGGAATGATAGGTTCGCTTGCTGCACAGGGAATTAATCCGTTCAGAGCTGCTGTTTGCGGAGTATATGCACATGGGTTGGCAGGGGATAGGACAGCGAAAAGGCTTTCAGAAACAACAATGCTTCCTACTGATATGATTGAGGATATTAGCTTCTGAAACTGAGGGTGATGTTATTGCATAGAGTATTTAAAATAACATTTACTGTTGCTGTGGCAATAGTACTTATATTTTCAATAAGTTCTTGCACAGAAAAAGTACCGAAAATACCTGAGCTTGTTACAGGCTTTTCGGGTAATGCTGATGTAGAGCTTGGCGAAACAAAGCTTAAATGCAATATTTCGCATACTGAAAAAGGTGTGTCCTCGATTATTATATCAAGCCCCGAAAACCTAAAGGGTATGTCTTTTAAAAATCTTGGCGGTACATACGCAATATCATATAATGAACTTATCTGTGAAACAGAGAAATCATATTTACCAAGTTCTTGTTTTGCACAGGCTATAACTAATGTTCTTGATAAAGCCTCTGAAGAAAATGGTGCAATATATCAGAAATCAGAAGATAATAATGCAATATTTACAGGCGCAAGTAAATCAGGCGATTTTACAATTTATGCTGATAGCAAAACTGGAATAATTAAAAAAATAGAAATTCCTGAAATAAATTTTACAGCTAACCTTACAGATACTAAGGCTATATAATTATATAAAAATGGCACAGTTCGCTTATTTGAAGTGAACTGTGCCATTTTATAATTGTATATTTACTGAATCTTAATGACAGAAATCCTCACCATGTTCATCGTGTTCCTCAATTTTACCAACGATTGGCTCTGGGTCAATACCCTGTCTGCGGTAATAATCACTTAGAGCTGCTTTAATAGCCTGTTCAGCAAGAACTGAGCAGTGAACTTTAACTGGAGGTAAACCATCAAGAGCTTCCATAACAGCCTTATTTGTAAGCTTGAGAGCATCATCTATTGATTTGCCCTTAATAAGCTCTGTTGCCATAGAGCTTGTTGCAATAGCTGCTCCACAGCCAAAAGTCTTAAAGCTGACATCAACAATAATGTTGTTTTCAACCTTAATATACATCTTCATTATATCTCCACAGCGTGAGTTTCCGACTTCACCAATTCCGTTTGCGTCAGGAAGTTCACCGACATTTCTTGGGTTTGCAAAGTGGTCCATAACCTTTTCACTGTATGCCATTTATATTCAACCTTTCTACATATAAATCTTAAATAATAAATTATGAATTTTTGATTATCTTTTCCCATAATGGTGACATAGAACGAAGCCTTGTTACTATTGGTGGGATAACATCTAAGAGATAATCTATATCTTCTTCAGTATTTTCATCGCTGAAGCTAAGTCTTAATGAACCATGAGCGACTTCATGAGGAAGTCCGATTGCTAAAAGAACATGGCTTGGGTCAAGAGAGCCTGATGTGCAGGCTGAACCAGATGATGCTGAAACACCCTTTAGGTCAAGAGAGAGGAGGAGAGATTCACCCTCAAGCCCATGGAAACACATATTGACATTTCCAGGAAGTCTGTGAGTTCTGTCACCATTTATTCTTGAACGGTCGATTTTCAAAAGTCCGTCAATAAGTCTGTCACGCATTTTCTCAAGTCTTGCATTTCTTTCTGCCATAATTTCACAAGAATGTTTAAGAGCAACACTCATACCAACTACGCCAGCAATATTTTCAGTACCAGCACGACGGCCACTTTCCTGAGCACCACCATCAATAAGGTTAGGAAGCCTTAAACCTTTACGCATAAAGATTGCACCAACGCCCTTAGGACCATGGAACTTATGTGCTGACATAGAGAGCAAATCGCAGCCGATTTCCCTAACATCAACAGGAATAGCACCAACAGCTTGAACAGCGTCTGTATGGAAAATAACCTTGTGCTTTTTGCATATTTCACCAATTTCTTTTACAGGCTGAATAGTACCAATTTCATTATTAGCGAACATAATAGTTACAAGAGCGGTATCCTCACGAATGGCATTTTCAAGTTCTTCTGGACGAACAATGCCATTTTCGTGAACATCAAGGTAAGTTACTTCAAAACCCTCTTTTTTAAGAGAATCAAGAGTATGAAGAACAGCGTGATGCTCAAATTTAGAAGTTATGATATGTTTTTTACCTTTTTTAGCTCCGAGATGAGCAGCACCTTTGATAGCCCAGTTATCAGCTTCACTTCCACCTGAAAGGAAGAAGATTTCTTTAGGGTCGGCGTTAAGACACTCTGCAACAGTATTACGAGCATTCTCAACAGCCTGACGAGATTTTACACCGAGTGAATAGAGGCTTGATGGATTGCCATAGTAATCTGTAAGATAAGGCATCATAGCATCAAGAGCTTCTTTAGAAAGACGAGTTGTTGCGGCGTTGTCCGCATATATTTTTCTTCATATAGGTTTCACCTCAAATATATATAATAAATCAATGACTTTTAATATCCTTTGCCATTGTATGGAAAATTATACACCTATTCAATAGGAAATGCAATAGTTATTTTGACAATTTCTATCGTTTTAGTAGGAAATATTTAGTATAGCCTAACTATCTTTATTTAATTAAAAAATAGTATATTTAGCTAATATGATTTATTAGTTATCAGTTAATAATTTAAGGCTTAGACGAAACTTTTAATTTAGGACTATTTCTTGAACTTAGCCGCCTCTGCAACAGCCAATTCGTCACAGCGTTCATTTTCTGGGTGTCCTGCGTGACCTTTAACCCAAACAAATTTAACTTTGTGTTTATCAAGAAGATTTAGTAATTCTTCCCAAAGGTCAGAATTTAAAGCTTTTTTCTTATCGCTTTTTATCCAGTTATGAGCCTTCCAAGACCTTGCCCAACCTTTGGCTACAGCATCACATACATACTTTGAATCGCTTGTAACAGTTACTTCACAAGGCTCTTTAAGAGCCTTGAGTGCCTCAATAACACCACGAAGCTCCATACGATTATTTGTGGTTTCAGCCTCACCGCCGGAAATTTCTTTAATATGTTCATTATATCTAAGAATTGCACCAAAACCACCTGGTCCAGGGTTTCCGCTGCAAGCACCATCTGTAAAGATTTCTATTTTCTTCAAATAAATCAATCCTTTCGAGATTTATTATATATAATAAAGCTATAATTAGCAAGCTATCCGTTGAATAAAGTATCTTTTAATAGTTATAAGTAGCTTTTAGTTAATTCTATAAACTTGACAGAATTGCATTTGCGGAGTAGAATTAAGTTACTGATTTTGTTCGGAAAAATAAATATAAAGATGGAGGTTATTTTTAGTGACATCAGAATATAATAAGCAGAACCAATCCCTCGGCGATTTTCAAGGAGGTAGTACTCAAAGAAAGGAGGGTAGAGGGATAGGTCGAGGTATGCCCCAAAGACAGGGTTCACTTTCTCCTTATGAGAGAAGACAGCAGAGCAAGGCGGCTATGATAGAGGGTTCGTCTGCAAAGCTTTTCGGAAGAATTAACCCTAATAATCAAGATAGACAGTCAGCTCAGACTCAAAAGGGTCGTTTTCAGTCGGCTGACCAAAAGCAAAAGGCTTTTAAAAAAAGAGAAACCCACAGGGAAAGGCACAAAAAGAGGTTATTCACCGCTCCCAAGCGTTAAGATTACATTCCTTGGCGGACTTAACGAAATCGGCAAAAAAATATCACACTTTTCGAGTGTGATGGAGATATGTTCCTGCTTGATTGTGGTATGGCATTCCCTGATGGTGAAATGCTTGGTGTAGATTTAGTTTTACCTGATTTTACCTATATAGAGAGAAACAAAGATAAAATCAAGGGTATAGTTCTTACACACGGACACGAAGACCATATCGGAGCTTTGCCTTACTTATTAAGAAAGCTTAATATTCCAATGTATGGCACAAGTCTTACACTTGGACTTGTTGGCAGTAAGCTCAAGGAGCATAATCTTCAGTCAAAAGCAAAGATGAATGTAGTAAAGCCTGGTCAGAGAATAAAGCTTGGTTGTATGACAATAGAATTTATTCATGTAAACCATTCCATTCCTGATGCGGTAGGTATTGCAATTCATACCCCTGGTGGAACAATTATCCATACAGGCGACTTCAAAATCGACTGTACACCTATAACAGGTGATATGATAGACCTTGCAAGATTCGGAGAGCTTGGCAATGAGGGTGTGCTTGCACTTATGGCGGATTCTACCAATGCAGAGCGTCCCGGATACACTGTAACAGAGCAAAAGGTTGTAAATTCCTTTGAAATGTTCTTTAGAGAGGCCGAAAAGGAAAGAATTATAATTGCAACCTTTGCATCAAATATTGGTCGTGTTGAGCAAATTATTAAGTGTGCCGCCAGACATGGCAGAAAAAAGTTGCTTTCTCAGGCAGAAGTATGATTAACTATATGACTATTGCCGCAGAGCTGGGCTATGTTGATATTCCTGATGGTGTTGTCATTGATATTGATATGCTAAATAAATATCCAAAGGAGCAGATAGTTCTCATTACTACTGGAAGTCAGGGCGAGCCTATGTCTGCACTTTCAAGAATGGCTTATTCAGACCACAGAAAGGTTGCAGTAGGTCCAGGTGACTTTATAATAATTTCAGCTAATCCTATTCCTGGTAATGAAAAAACTGTTGGAGCAGTCGTTAATGAACTTATTAAACATGGCTGTCATGTTGTTTATGAATCTATGTATGAAGTTCATGTTTCAGGACACGCTTGCCAAGAGGAACTTAAAATTATTCAGGGACTTACAAAGCCTAAATATTTTATTCCAGTTCATGGTGAGCAAAAGCACTTGCAAAAACACGCAGAATTGGCTTATCAGATGGGTATTCCAAAGGAAAATGTCTTTATCGGAAATATCGGAAATGTAATCGAGCTTAACAGAGATTATATGAAACAACTTCCTGATGTTCCTGCTGGTCAGGTACTTGTTGATGGACTTGGCGTCGGTGATGTAGGAAGTATCGTTCTTCGTGATAGAAAACACCTCGGACAGGACGGCTTAATTGTAGTTGTAGTAACAATAGATTCTGAGGATGGTCATGTTGTTTCTGGTCCTGATATAGTTTCAAGAGGCTTTGTATATGTAAGAGAAGCTGAACCACTTATGGATAACATCAAGGCAAGAGTTGAGGATATTCTTGATGATTGCTATAATGAAAATATCCGTGAATGGGGTGTTATGAAAACAAAGATAAAAGACGAGCTTTCCAAGCTTTTATATGATAAAACCAGAAGAAGTCCGATGATTCTTCCTGTAATTATGGAGATTTAATCGTGCGTATTTTTAGATGATTGGGGGTGGCTGTCTTGAATAAAAAAATATGGGTGACAACACCTGTCTTTATAATAATTTTCGATTGTAATGTTTGTTATGGCAAGTGTTTCTTACTATTATAATACAACTATTTTTATAATTGAGCTTCTTGCGGCAATAGCATCTGCGGCAACAGTATTTCTTAGCACCTATAAATTTGGCAATTATGTCAGCCGCATTATAAAGAGTGCCTCAGGTGCTTTTTCGATTATGAATCAGTCATCACTCGACCTGATAAATGTTGCTGCCATTGTAGTTGATGATTTTGGCGTTATTATGATGTGCAATAAAAATTTCACTCAAAAGATGTGCAATAATGAGGATAAAATCGGAGAAACTGCGGCACAATTTATAGAGTCTAAAGATATAAGGGATTATTTTAATCACAATGGCATAGATGTTAGCTATAACGATAAATGGTATGTTGCTTTTGGAGTTCTTGCTGAAAACGGCGGAATAATATATTTTGTTGATAATAGCTTATATAAAGCGAATTCTGATGAATATTTACTTTCAAGGCCTGTTGTAGCCTCTTATTGATTTCGATAATAAGAGCGAAATAGAGAGAGCAAGTGACGAAAATGTCTGCGACCAGATTTCTATATTTATAGAGAGTAAGCTTCAGGAATGGGCTACAGGTATGAAAGGCTTTTATAAAAAGCTTGAAAAGAATGATATGTACCTTGTCGTTATAGAGGAAAGAAATATTCAGACGCTTATTGAGCAGAAGTTTAAAATCCTTGAAACCATAAGAAATATTAGAATAAATGATGTTTCTGGTGCGACAATATCTATTGGTATAGGTCATTGCGGAAAAACTCTCAGAGAATGTGAGCTTCGTGCAAGACAGGCTCTTGAGATGGCACACGGACGAGGTGGCGACCAAGCCGCAGTCAACAACGGCGAGGGATACGAGTTCTTTGGTGGCACTTCTAAGGGTGTTGAAAAAAGAGATAAAGTAAGAACAAGAGTTATTTCTGCGGCACTTGAGGAACAAATAAGAAAAAGCGATAAGGTCATCATTATGGGACACCGCTTTTCGGATTTAGATAGTGTGGGAGCGGCTGTTGGTTTGTGGAGTACCATACAAAAGGGTATGGATATGGACGCATTCATCGCCATAAACAAGAATCAAAGTCTTGCAGGCTCAGTTATTTCAAATATAGAAAAATCAGGCTTGCTCGATGTTTTTATAGATGAACATACCGCACTTAATGAGATAACGGAAAGAACACTTCTCATTGTTGTTGATACACATTCGCCAAGCTTTCTTGAGTTCGCAAAGGTTTATAAGAAATGCAAGAGAGTTATTGTAATAGACCACCATAGAATGATGGTTAATCATATAGAAAACGCAATGATTTTCTATCATGAGCCTTATTCTTCTTCGGCTTCTGAAATGGTTGCGGAGCTTATCCAATATTTAGGCAGTGATAATCTTACAAGACTTGAGGCAGAGGCACTTCTTGCAGGAATTATGCTTGATACTAAAAACTTTGTTTTGCGTACAGGTGTAAGAACTTTCGAGGCGGCAGCATTCTTAAGAGGAAAAGGAGCAGATACGGTTGAGGTTAAGAGATTGTTCTCTAACTCAATCAGTACATATAAGACTAAATATAAGCTTGTTAGTGAGGCTGAAATATTCAATTTCTATGCAATAGCTTGTGCAGATGAGGAAACCTCTGATATCAGAATAGCTGCGGCACAAGCGGCAGATGAACTTCTTGGCATAGAAAATGTCAAGGCGTCATTTGTAATGTTTCCAACAAAGAACTGCATAAATATTTCCGCCCGTTCTCTTGGAGATGTAAATGTTCAGGTTCTTATGGAGAAGATGGGTGGTGGCGGTCATCAGACAATGGCGGCTACTCAGTTAAAGGGTGTAACTATGGAAGAAGCAAGAGAACAGCTTGTTCAGATAGTAAGTTCTATCAATAGTGAACAGGTTCAAAATCAAACAGAATCTGCAGGTGCGGAGTCAGCGTTTATCGAACCACAGCAATAATACTTATAATTTAAGGGCGGGTTTTGCTCACCTATTTGGTGATTTATAATAAAAATTTAAAGGTTTATAGCTTTAAGCCTTTTTTATGAGAAAGGAAGTTAGATTAGTAATGAAAGTAATGCTTTTACAAGATGTTAAGGGTACAGGAAAAAAGGGAGAGCTTGTTAATGTAAGTGACGGCTACGCAAGAAACTTTTTGTTTCCAAGAAATTTAGCAAGAGTTGCCGATGCACAGGCTCTTAATGAGTTCAAAAATGCAGAGCAATCAAAACAGTATAAAATTGAACAGCAGACAAAAGAGGCACAGGCTATTGGTGATAAGCTCAAAGATGTAACTCTTGAGCTTAAAGCAAAGGCTGGTCAGGGTGGCAGACTTTTCGGCTCTGTAACAAGCAAAGAAATTGCTGCTGAAATCAAAAAACAGTATAATTTCTCTATCGACAAGAGAAAAATTTCACTCGATTGCGATATTAAGGCTTTCGGTGTCTATAATTGCGAAATTAAGCTTTTCGGTGGAGTGGTCGCAAAGCTTAAGGTATCTGTAACAGAGCTTTAATTTTGGGAGGTCTTTATAAATGGCGGATATAGATTCCGTTTCATCTTCGGTTGACGGTATGAATCTTCCGTATAGTCCTGAGGCAGAACAAGCTGTTCTTGCAACTATCATTATGGACGGAGAATGTATGGCGGAAGTTATTCAGATACTTCCACAGGCAGAGTGCTTCTATCTTGCAACACATCGTTCTATATATACTGCAATGATAGAGCTTTTTGTTATGAATACGCCGATAGATGTTATCACAATTCTTGAAAAGCTCAAACAGCAAAAAGATTATGATGATGCTTCTTTCAAATCCTATCTATATCAGATTTCAGAGATGTTGCCGTCAAGGTCTAATATTACTGAATATGCTGAAATTGTTAAGAATAGCTATCAAAGACGCAGGCTTATTTTAGCTTCAAGAGAAATCATAAATAATGCTTCTGAATATGGCGATAATGTTTCTACGCTGATAGATTCTGCCGAGCAGAGCATTTTTGATATTCGTGATGACAATAGCAATCGCACAGGCTTGCAAAGAGTAGACAGTATTATTCTTGATGTTCTTGATAGAATAGATATACTGAATTCTCCAGAAAGCTCTGAAATGAGAGCTATTCCTACGGGCATAGGTACGCTTGATAATGTTATAACAGGACTTAACCGTTCAGACCTTATAATTCTTGCGGCTCGTCCTGGTATGGGTAAAACCAGTTTTGCACTAAATATTATGCGTCATGTTGCCGTAAGCGTTAAAAAAGAGGGTGGCTTTTTTTCTCACTCGAAATGTCAAGAGAACAGCTCGCTTCAAGACTTATCTCAACGGAAGGTATGATAGAGGGTACAAAGCTTCGTACAGGAAAGCTTCAAGATGATGATTGGGCGAGGCTTATTGAGGCTGGCGATGTACTCAGAAAAACAGAAATGTATTTTGATGATACACCAGGTATATCTGTTCCAGAGCTAAAGGCAAAGCTTAGACGACTTAAAGATGTAGATTTGGTAATAGTCGATTATCTTCAGCTTATGTCTGGCTCAAGAAGAACTGAAAGTCGTGTAAACGAAATAAGTGAAATCACAAGAAGTCTGAAAGCCCTTGCTAAGGAATTTAATGTTCCCGTAATAGCACTTTCACAGCTTTCTCGTGCAAGTGAAAAGCGTGAAAACCGAAAGCCACAGCTTTCTGACCTAAGAGATTCAGGTTCTATCGAGCAGGACGCAGATATTGTTTTGTTTCTTTATCGTGAGGGCTACTATGATAGCATAGGCAGTGGCAATGACGAAGAAAAGGACAACAACAGCGGTGAATGTATTGTCGCAAAGAATCGTCATGGTGAAGCTCGTTCAGTGCCGTTGCATTGGCAGGGCGAATATATGCGTTATACTGCACAGGAGTTAAGCCGTGGAGAATAAATTATTAAAAGCAATCAAAGAATATTCTTTAATTGAAGATGGGGATAAAATAATAGTTGCACTTTCGGGCGGAGCAGATTCAACAGCACTGCTCTGCTCTTTGATGTCTATAAGAGAAAGCCTTTCTCTCACGATTTATGCTTGTCATATAAATCATCTTTTGAGAGGTGATGAAAGCTTTCGTGATGAAAATTTCGTGCGTGAACTATGCGAAAAGCTTGGTGTAGAACTTTTTGTCCTACAATGTGATATAAATAAGCTCGCTTCCGAAAGAAATCTCGGAAGCGAGGAATGTGGCAGGCAAGTTAGGTATGACTTCCTGAATAAAAATGCCACAAGACTTGGTGCAAAAATCGCAACTGCCCATACCTCAACTGATAGTATGGAAACTATACTTATGAATATAAGCCGAGGCAGCGGAATAAAGGGTGCAAGAGGTATACCGCCTAAGCGTGATAATATCATACGACCGCTAATTCTTGCCTCGAGAGCAGATACAGAGGAATATTGTAAATCTCATAATATTCCATATGTAAACGACAGCACAAATTCTGAAAGACTTTATACAAGAAATAAAGTTCGCCTTGATGTTGTGCCAATTTTAAGAGGGATAAATCCCTCGATAGAGGAAGCTTTTCTTAGATTTTCTAAAAGTATGAAAGAGCTTGATGAATTTATAGAAAAATCTGCTCAGACTGCACTATCAGAAAGCAAAATCGAGAATGGTTATTCTTGCGAAAAGTTGAAAAAGCTTGATAAGCCTATTCTTGCAAGAACGATTGAAATTCTCTGCAACAAGGAAAATATTGAGCCTGAAAGTGTTCATATAGAGCTTATTGAAAAAGCTATTAAAAATAGTGGTGCTGTTTCAATTAAAAATGGTATTATGGCTATCTCAAGTCAGGGAATATTCAGAATTTATCATAAAAATTCTTTGAATAACTCTGAGAGAAAATCAGAAATTCCAGTATTTATCAATAGTTCAGCGATGATATGTAATAAAAATATACGAACAGAATTGGTAAATATGGAGGAATTTCTTGCAAGAGCAAAATTTACAAAAAATTTATTTACCATTTCGCTTGATTATGCTACAATATCCGATAGAGCAGTTTTCAGAAATAGAAAAGCTGGTGACTTCATTGCACCGAAGGGCAGAGGACTCACAAAGCCACTTAGAAAGCTTATGTCTGAGATGAAAATTCCTGCTGAAAAGCGTGATTCTGCTATTTTGCTTGCCGATGAAAATAATATTCTATGGGCAGAGGAAATAGGCGTTTCTGAGCAGTGCTGTGTTAAAAATACTACTCAAAAGGTTTTAATGATATACATAGATGAATAGAGGTAAGGCTATGATAAATGATATATCCAAAATTTTGCTTAGCTGTGATGATATAGAAAGACTGACAAATAGAATTGCAAAAGATATAAGTCAGAAAAATCAAGACGGAAATTTGCTAATGATTTGTATTCTTAAAGGCAGTTTTATGTTTTTTGCAGATATAGTCAGAAAGTTGAGTGTCCCTTGTGAAGTTGATTTTATGCAGGTATCAAGCTATGGCTGTTCGACAGTTTCGAGTGGTAAAATTAATATTCTGAAGGATATTTCAATAAGTGCTGATGGAAAGAATGTTGTTGTAGTTGATGATATTCTCGATACAGGTTGTACATTATATAAGCTTAGAGAGTACTTTCTTGAAGAAAAGAATGCGAAATCAGTTACAGTTTGCACACTTTTGGATAAGCCAGCAAGAAGAAGCTTTGATATAATTCCAAACTATAAAGGCTGTGAAATTCCCGATGAATTTGTTGTAGGCTATGGTCTTGATTATGATGAATATTATAGAAACCTACCCTTTGTTGGTATCTTGAAAAGGGAAATCTATGAAAAAAGTGAATAAATCAGCTTTTCAAAAAAATAAATAGCTGTTTATGGCTAATTTAAGCGGTTTACCACTTGAAATTATTCACAATTTACGATAAACTAATATAACAATGCAAAAATAAGGAGGCAGAAATTTTGGATAATAAAAAAACCATAAGAAATCTACTGATTTATCTTGGTATTCCGATTGTTTTGATAATAATTATTGCAGTTATTTTCAGTTCACAGAGAACAGAACAACCTACTACTTCCGAGATAGTTTATTACTTTAAGGATATGAAGGTTAAGGAATATACAGTAGATTTTGGCACAGGTGCTATTGAGCTTAAGCTCAATGATGACAAAAGGCACTGTTGTTAAGGCAACAGCCGCAAGTATTACAACTTTTCTTGACCAAATCAACCCGTATGTTGACCAGTATAACGAGAAGCATCCTGATGAACCGATGAAGTATGACCATATCAGGGCATCAGAAAATTCTTGGTTGATAGATTTGTTGCCGAATATTATATTGTTTGGTGCATTAGTAGTATTCTGGATATACTTTATGCGAAAGCTGTCTAATGGTATGGGTGGCGACGGCAAAACAATGGGCTTTGGAAAGGCTAAAATTAAGAGCATTTCCGATGAAAAGCGTAAGACAACCTTTGCTGATGTTGCGGGTGCTGACGAGGAGAAGGAAGAACTCCGTGAAATCGTTGAGTTTCTCAAAGACCCTAAAAAGTATAATGAGCTTGGTGCAAGAATACCAAAGGGCGTTTTGCTCGTAGGCCCTCCAGGAACAGGTAAAACACTTCTTGCAAGAGCAGTTGCAGGTGAAGCAGGTGTTCAGTTCTTCTCAATCTCAGGCTCAGACTTCGTTGAAATGTTTGTTGGTGTTGGTGCATCAAGAGTTCGTGACCTCTTTGAGCAGGCTAAGAAAAATAGTCCTTGTATCATATTTATAGATGAAATTGATGCAGTAGGTCGTCAGCGTGGTGCTGGTCTTGGCGGCGGACACGATGAGCGTGAGCAGACACTTAATCAGCTCCTCGTTGAAATGGATGGCTTTGGTGCTAATGAAGGTGTAATTATGATTGCTGCAACAAACCGTCCTGATATTCTCGACCCAGCTCTTATGCGTCCAGGTCGTTTTGATAGACAGGTTATTGTTGGCAGACCTGATATAAAGGGTCGTGAAGAAATACTCAAGGTTCACGCAAAGGGTAAGCCTCTTGCTCCAGATGTTGTTCTTAAAACTATTGCAAAATCTACAGCAGGTTTTACAGGTGCAGACCTTGAAAACCTCCTTAATGAAGCTGCACTTCTTGCTGCAAGAAAAGACCTCAAGGCTATTACAATGACTGAAGTTGAGGAAGCAACAATCAAAGTTGTTGTCGGTGCAGAAAAAGAAATCACGAGTAATGAGTGATGCTGAAAAGAAGTTGACAGCATATCATGAGGCAGGACACGCAATCGCAACATATTTCTGCCCAACTCAAGACCCAGTTCACCAAATTTCAATTATTCCAAGAGGTATGGCAGGCGGATTTACAATGTCCTTGCCAAGCGAGGATAAGTCATACCGTTCTAAGAAAGAGATGAAAGAAGACATAGTTGTTCTTCTCGGTGGAAGAGTTGCAGAAGCACTCATTATCGGAGATATTTCAACAGGTGCGTCTAATGATATTGAGAGAGCAACAAAGCTTGCTTTCGCAATGGTTGCACAATATGGTATGAGTGATACGCTTGGACCTATTGCATATTCAGCAGATGACAGCAATGTTTTCTTGGGTAAGGAACTTGGTCATTCCAAAAATTACTCTGAATCCACAGCTGCTAAGATTGATAAGGAAGTCAGCGATATTATCACAACTGGCTATAATAAGACAGAAGAAATTCTCAAGAATAATATAGGTAGACTTCACGAAGTCGCTGAGTTCCTTATTAGCAACGAAAAAGATGAGCGGTGATGAATTTAAGAAAGTTATGGAAGGTGCAAGTGCAGAAGAACTTCTTACAGAGCTTAATAAAGACGCTGATGAAGTCTAATAAAAATTTAAATCTATTCAGATGAATAACTAAACGATTTTTTGTAGTTCCTTTAAAATTATGAGTAATTATGCAGTTAGTTTTTTTCTAACTTAAATTCTCTAAAAAGTCGCCATAAAGACGATTTTTAGCTTTTATATTATATCATACAATACTTGGATTATGATTACAGAAGCCGCTCCTAACTTGAAGTGAACCCCAAATATTAGACAAATAAATATTAACTTGCAAGAGAATGAGTTCGGTATTGCACCGGGCTCATTTTCAATTTAGAAACAATCCTTTCGTTATTGTAGTAATAAATATATTCCTTGAGACAGTTGATGAATGCATTAGAAGCCAAAATTCTGAGACATACATATAAGTAGGCAAGCTTGTATCGCTTAACAACATCAAGAACAGAGATTTAATCTATGTTGGGCAGAAGATTAGAGTGAAATAACATATAGCAAAGATTAATCCCGCTCTCAGTGCTTAATAGCTCTGGGGCGGGATTTTTTTAAATTTTTAATCCATAAACACCAAATAAATACCAAATTACTATATTTCGTTAATTCTAAATAAAATAAAAATCCCCTCGAACGCAGTGTTCAAGGGGGAAAATATGGAGCTTGTGGCAGGACTCGAACCTGTGACCTGCTCATTACGAATGAGCTGCACTACCAACTGTGCTACACAAGCATAGTATTCAATAGAAACTATTATATACGATTGATAGGTATAATGTCAAGTATTTTATTAGTATTAGAAATAGTATAGGCTTGTATAAAAGAAAAATAGCAAATAGCTTTCTAATGTATTGTAAAGCAATTTGCTGAGCTGAAGTAAGCTTAATACATTAGAAATTATTTGCTATTAAAATAATTATATATTATATAGAAATTTAGTTTTCATCTGACCTATTCATTTGTCTTTCCATATATTGCTGTTGTGTAAGAAGTACCTGTCTCGGTTTTGAGCCTTCGTGAGGACCAACAATTCCCATTGTTTCCATTTCATCAATAAGTCGTCCTGCTCTTGCGTATCCAAGACGCAATCTTCTTTGTAAAAGTGAGGTCGAGGCTTGTCCAGCTTCAACAACACACTTAATTGCTTCTTCAAGCATAGGGTCTTGGTCAGAGTCTTCATCGGCAATAGCCTTCGAACTGTTATTTTCAGTTATAGAATTGTTTTCAATTTCTTGAGCGATGCTTTCATCATATTCACAAGCTCTGTTATTTTTGATAAACTCTACAACATTCTCAACCTCTTCATCATCTACAAAACAGCCTTGAACACGCTTAGGCTTTGATGCTCCGATAGGTGCAAAAAGCATATCACCTCTGCCGAGAAGCTTGTCGGCACCGCCTGAATCGAGAATAGTTCTCGAGTCTATTTGCGATTTAACCGCAAAAGCAATTCGGCTTGGAATATTAGCTTTAATAATACCAGTAATTACATCAACAGATGGTCTTTGTGTAGCAATAACAAGGTGCATACCAGCAGCACGAGCCATTTGCGCAAGTCGGCAAATAGCATTTTCTACATCATTAGGGGCGGCCATCATAAGGTCAGCAAGCTCATCAATAATTATAACAATTTGTTCAAGCTTTTTAAGTTTTTCTTTCTTAGGAGGTGCTTTCCACTATTTTCTGTTTCTGAAATAGCAGCGTCCATAATTTGTCGCTCTTCAGGAGTCTGTGGCATCTCAAACTCGTCAGAATTTTCATCATCGCTTATTTGAGTTTCCTCTTTGTCGATTTCAGCGTTTGTTCTTTCGACAAGTGCATTATAGCCTCTTATATCACGAACATTATTTTCAGCAAAGAGCTTATACCTTTCAAGCATATGATTTACAGCCCAGTTTAATGCACCCGCCGCTTTTCTTGGGTCTGTAACAACTGGTACAAGTAAGTGTGGAATACCATTATACACTCCAAGTTCAACAACCTTAGGGTCAATCATAAGCAACTTTACTTCTTCTGGTGTTGATTTATAAATCAAGCTGATAAGCATAGAATTTATACATACAGATTTACCAGAACCAGTGGAACCAGCTATAAGCAAATGAGGCATTTTAGCAAGGTCGGCAATAGTAATATTACCTTCAATATCTCTGCCAAGTACAACAGTAAGCTTGCTTTTAGCATTGTTAAATTCAGGTGATTCTATCAATTCACGCATTTTAACAATGCTTACTACCTTGTTAGCAACCTCAACACCAACAGCAGCCTTTCCTGGAATAGGTGCTTCAATTCTTACGCCAACAGCGGCAAGGTTCATAGCAATATCATCAGCAAGATTTGTGATTTTACTGATTTTAACACCAGCAGCAGGCTGAAGTTCATATCTTGTTACAGCGGGACCACGACAGATGTTTACTATACTTGCTTTAACGCCAAAGCTTGCAAGAGTTTCTATAAGCATAGAGCCATTTTGATTAAGCTCTGTTGCAATATCGCCTTCGTTTGTAAATGGAGTTGGTTTCAGAAGTGTTATAGGTGGTTTGAGATAAACACTATCATTTGATAAATATTCAGAAGAAACATTCTGTATATCAAAGCTTATAGGTTCTTCAACAGATTTTTTCTTGCTTTTTTTCTTTTCAATCTGCTTTAAAGCGTCAGCGATAGTCTTGTTATCCTTTTCTGAAAGAATACCATCTAATTCTTCAAAAGAGCCTGCTTCGTGGTTTTCATCAAAGGTTGTTTCAGATTGAATAGATTCATAAATAATAGGCTCTGAGTTATTTTGATTTTCAATATCAGGATTAGATTTTTTTCTTTTTTTACGCTTTTGAGTTGTTATCGTCGGGGTATCATAATCATTTGCATTAAAATTATTAGATTGTTTAGGTATATACTGTTCGCTTATAAAATCATCGGGGAGCATATTAGGCTTTTCTGAATCATTTCCAAGAGGTATATCTATATGGTTCGTTTTCGATTCATCAGCTCTTCTGCCATAAATATAGAATGATTGCTGTTCTTGTTTTTGTGCTTGCTGATATTCTTGACGAATAGCTCTTTGTCTGCTTATTTCCTGTTTGGTTTCAGAAAATTTAGATGATACCTTAGTAGAAACCTTTTCCACAGGCTTTTTAAAGAAATCTATAAAGCCTATAATTGTCGCCCCTGAGGCTATCATAATATCTATAAAGAGCAAAACAGCTATAATAATTCGAGAACCTGTTGCACCAATAAATGCCATCATAGGAGCACCAAGTATAGAACTGATAAGTCCGCCCCCACAATAATTAATACCTTCTATATAAGCGTCACCCATTGCGAAAAAAACATTTCCTTCAACTTTTCCGTGAGAGAAAAGATATACAGCGGTTGTAAAAAGTACAGCTATTGATATAGCTATAAAGAATCTAAGATTCATACGATATGGAATATCTGTTTTTCCACTTTGATATGCTATATATATCATTAATATAGGAATTAATATTCCGCAGAAACCAAAAATTCCCCAAATAAACGAGTGTACAGTTGTCCAGAACATATCGCCACGAATTATAAATAAACAGAATATTAAAATAGCAATACCTGATATTATTATAGATTTTATTCGTCTGCGTCGCCTTTCTGCGGCTTCTTGTTCGGCTTTTATTCTTTCCTTTTCAGCCTTGGTTATTCGTTTGGTTTTAGGCTTTGATGCTTGTATATTTTTTGTAGTTTTCGTGCTTTTTGTGGCGGTATTTTTATTGCTTGATGAAGCTTTTTTAGTCGGATTTTTTTTAGAATCATTTGCCAAAATTCATACCTCCTATTGAAAATCAATGTCACCGACTAATGGAATCGGTGACATTTTTAAGAACGAGTATTTAATCAGGTTCCCTTAAAGCAATTATTGCTCAATATCGGCGAAAGTAGTCTATTGCTACTTATTAAGAAATTACCAATGAACTACCGATTAGGGCAAACTGTGTTCGTTAAAGTGAACCTATTTTATTTGATAATTAGAATGTAAGTGGTTGCTGTGTAAAGAGGTTTACTCCTGAAATAAGCTCTATAATGCTGATAACAAGGCAAATTATACCAGCACCTGCTGTATAGAGAACAAAATAATACATTCTGTTTGTAGAAAGCAACCATTTGAAAAGTCTGATTGCAAGGAAACCTACAATAGCAGAAGTAATAATTCCAATTAAAGTAGGAAAAAATTCGATTGAAACCGCTGAACCGTCAGCGAGGGAAAAGAGCGTCTTTTCCTTCAAGGAGAGCGGCCGCAATAATCGCAGGAGTTCCAAGAACAAAAGAATAATCCAAAGCACGCTGTTTGTTTATTTTTCTGAGTTCTCCAGCAGTAAGAGTAGAACCTGAACGAGATATGCCAGGGAAGATAGCGGCTACTGCCTGAAAAAGACCAATAAAAACTGCATCAACAGGGTTTAGCTTTCTTCTTCCCGCACCATCTGCACGAAGCTTGCCATGACTCTTATAAAGAATTGTAGTTTTGCGGTTTGCATTAATTCCGATAACAAGAAGAAAGCTTGTTACTAAGAGTGAAATAGATGTAATTATCAGATAACCATCAGAATTCCATTTATCAGCGAGGTCTTTAATTTTCATACCTCCACCAATAGGCAAGAACAGTAAGAAAAGTGGCAATAGACCAATTATAAGCATCAGAACAAGGTTTTCGTCAGCGTCCATTTCGCCCCATTTAAACTTTCTTGTAAAGATTTTTTTAAGTATTCTAAAGAAACTTTTGATAAGTCTTAAAAATAATCTCCAGTATACAGCACAAACAGCTGTAAGTGTTCCGACATGGAGCATAACATTAAAGAAAAGGTTGTTATCATTTAACCCAAAAAAGTGCTGAAATATAGCAAGGTGTCCACTGCTCGAAACAGGAAGAAATTCTGTCAGTCCCTGAACCGCACCAAGCACAATGGCTTCAAATATGTTCATTATGTACCTCCGTTTATTTAACTAATATATATGTAGGGCGAACTTTGTCCGCCCGGACTTCCTTAGGTTTTACTTTTTTTGGAAGTTTTCTTTTTAGCTTTTTTTTCTTTATCAATCATAGCATAAAGAGCGTCAAGAGCGTCAGAAAAACTGCCAAGATTATCAATCAATCCCTCTTTGACTGCGTCCTCGCCGTCAAGAACAGTTCCTACATCGAGTACAAGTTCTCCGGTGTTCATAGCAAGCTCATTATATCTTTCTGGCTTGATATTTGAATTTTCACATACAAATCTCGTAATTCTTGCCTGCATACGCTGAAAATATTCAAATGTCTGAGGAACTCCAAGTGTAAGACCAGTCATTCTTACAGGGTGAATTGTCATAGATGCGGACTTTGCTATGAAAGACTTTTTTGCCGCAACTGCGAGCGGAACGCCTATTGAGTGACCTCCGCCAAGTACCATAGAAACTGTTGGTTTGCGGATTCCTGCAAGAAGCTCAGCAATAGCAAGTCCAGCCTCTACATCACCGCCAACAGTATTGAGCAGAATGAGAAGCCCATCTATACGAGGTTCTTCCTCCACAGCAACAATCTGAGGGATAACATGTTCATACTTAGTGGTTTTGTTTTGTGATGAGAGAATATAATGTCCCTCAATTTGCCCGATAATCGTCAGACAGTGGATAGTATATTTGCCATTAGAAGCAATTATACTTCCAGTTTCGATAATAGAATCCGTACGCTTTTCGCTTGTAGGACCATTTTCATTAAGTTCATCAGCCTTTTCGTCAGGCTCTGAAGGATTTTTTATATATTGCTCATCATTTTTTTGATTTTTTTTCATTATATCAGACCTCCTTTGATTAGTTTATCAAATTTAGTCGTGATACATACATTTTTTTTTATTATATCATTCAGAATTAAATACATCAAGGCAATTTTTTCTTTTTAATTTTAATACTTCTGAAAATATTTTGGCAACAAAGTAATTTTTTATGTCATATTTAACTGATTATTAAAAACAAAAAAGAGCGAAAGTGTTTTCGCCCAGAGTAAATATTTAATATGAGTTCAATTAAAAGTTTGAGAATGAGGGAGTCTACCATAATTAGGTAGCTCGTTGATATTTTTATTAAAAGCTTTAAGCACCATAATCTCGTGAAAGTGCAATAACCTTGCCTAAGATAATGACATCATCTGTGATAATAGGTTCGAAATCGGGATTATGTGGCTGCAATCTTACATAGTTATCTTCCTTGTAAAAAGATTTTACAGTTGCTTCACCGTCTATCATTGCGACTACGATTTCGCCATTTTTCCGCAACAGGTTTTTTTTCACAGATAACAACATCACCATCAAGTATGCCAATATCTTTCATACTTTCGCCAACAACATTAAGTGCAAAAAGCTCTCGTCCTTTGCGTTTACTTTCAGGAAAAGGTACATATCCAGAAATATCCTCAAAAGCAAGAATAGGAACACCTGCAGTAACCTTGCCAATGACTGGAACCTGTGATGCTTTTTCTTCACCAACAATACGAATTGAGCGGTTAAGACCAGTTGTACGAGTTATGTAACCGAGCTCCTCAAGAGATTTAAGATGAGAATGAACCGTTGAGGTAGAGCTAAGACCTGTTGCTAAACAAATTTCACGCACAGAAGGAGTAATTCCATCTGCAATGCTTTCCTTTAAAAAGTCGAAAACTTTTGCCTGACTTTTAGTAAGTTTTTTCATAAACATCACACCTTATTCCTTTGTTTTTTATCAGCAACCAATTTATCGTGATAGAAATAATTTTTAAAATTAAGACCTTGACTTTCACAATATCCATTTATTTCAAGAGCAAGCTTTTGCCAGTACGAAAAATCATTTTTTATATAAATCTGCTTATAATAAGGATAATATTCAGGATAGTTCCTTTTTATGTAGTTAAGAATAGTATATTTGTAACTACTCCTGAGATTAAGATTTTCAAACCAGTATTCATTAATAAAACTCTTAGATTTCTCAATTATAGCCTTAAAATCTGTAATATAAGGGAAGATAGGCGACATAAACAAAACAGTATAAATTCCATTTTCGTGCAGAGATCTTAAGGTTTTAAGCCTGTCTGAGATACTACTTGCATTATCCATATCCGATTGAAATTTTTCATCAAGCGTGTTAATTGACATATCGACTTTAAGATTTTTGCATTGCTTGAGTAAATATGTATCACGCAAAATAAGCTTTGATTTTGTAGAAATCGTAAGCTGACAATCAGCGTTTATAAGCTGTTCGAGAATTTTTTTCTTGTTATGCGAAATTCTTCCTCATAAGGATTATAGCAATCTGTAACTGATGATAAAAATACAGATTTGCCTTTTATTCTCGATAGGCTTATTGGCTTTTCACATTCTTTAACATCAAGAAAGCTTCCCCAGTCCTCGTTATGATTTGTAAAACGCTTCATAAAACAGGCGTAGCAGTATGCACAAGCATGAGGACAACCCACATATGGGTTTATAACATAGTCACTTTCGGGAAGCTTTGATTTAGTAAGATAGTCATTAACCGTAATGTGATTTATCTTCATTTCAATAGCCACACCCAACATACATAAGCATAATATTACCCTAAAATTATAACATATGTTCGAGAAAGTGTCAAACAAAAGTTTGATTTTACCCAAAATTCGACATATTATAATTAAGAAATTCTCCTAAGACACTTAAAAGTTTTGCTCAAGCTTTTTCAAAAGCTTGTAGGTCAAGGGCAACGCCCTTGTCGCTCTCCGCAGAGAGCGAAACACCTTTGGGCGAAGCCCAACATTCTTTTACTCCTAAACGGTGGACAAAGTCCACCGTTTTTTTTGCTGATGTTGTTTACAAAAGAAAAAGCGGCGGATAAAATCCGCCGCTCAAAGAGCAAAGAATGTTAAGGGCTTCGCCCTTAAAACCCACCAAAGGCCCTGCCTTTGGAAACCGCAAGCCTTTAAAAAGGCTTGACCTAAATTTTGAGTTTCTTAGGAAAATCTGCAAGCAAATGGTATGGGCGAACTATGTTCGCCTGTTCCATAGTGTATTTACATTTTTTCGACTGCAATAGTTTGCTATATTAGGCTTTCTTTTTTCTTCCTATAAAGAAAGTTATAAAGTAAATTATTGCCGCAAATAATACTATTGTTCCACCTGCTGAAGTTCCAAAATAATGATGATGAAATCAATCCTGAAACTCCCGAAACCATCGAGAATACAACTGATGTGATGTGATATGAACGCATTGAAGAAGATACATTTCTGCCTGCTGCGGCTGGAAGTACCAACAGAGAATTGATAATCATAATTCCAACCCATTTAATAGAAATAGTTACCAGCAAAGCAATCATTATAACAAATAAATTATTATAAAGGCGAACTCTTACTCTTTTGCTTGATGCCAAGTCTGCATTTACGCTTGCAAGTAAAAGCTTATTGAAAATAATAGCCCACATAACAACTGCTACAACAAGAACGATTGCGAGTAGTAAAAGTTCGTTCTGAGAAATTGCAAGAATATCACCAATCAGATAATTGGAATATTTCGTGAACCCTCCATTCGCCGAAAGCAATACAACTCCCAATGCAACTCCAACAGCCGAGAAGACACCTATTATAGTATCGCTTGAGGCTGTTTCAGATTGAATTATTCCCGTTATACATAAGGCAAAGAGTAGGGCAAAGCCTATCATAGAGAGCATATAATTGTCTACACCAAGCAATACGCCGATACCTATACCCGTCAATGCTGAATGTCCGAGTGCGTCAGAGAAGAACGAAAGCTTGTTGTTGACTATCATAGTTCCTGTTAGTCCAAGAAGTGGGGTAAGCATTAAAACCGCTAAAAGGGCATTTTTCATAAAATTATATTCTGCCCAATCGAAAGGCAAAAGAAAATCCATTACCGCATAAATTCCGTCCATTAAAGTATACCCTCCTCTCCAAGTCCGAATACTTCTCGAACTTCTTTGTGTTTAAGAATATTTTTCGCAGTGTCAGTAAGTACAATAGTTCCATCAACAAGAGCCGCACGAGTGCAGTATTTTGTGACATGACCTAAATCGTGAGAAACAAGCAAAACAGGCATATGATACTCACTTCTTAAAGAAGTTACTAAATCATAGAAAGAGCTTATTCCTCGTCTATCGAGTGCGGAAACAGGTTCATCAAGTATAAGCATATCAGGCATAGGGTCGAGTGCAAATGCAAGTAACACTCGTTGCAATTCACCACCCGAAATTCTGCCAAGTGGCTTATCAATGAGCCTTTCTGCACCAACATGGGCAAGCATTTCCTTTGCGTGAGCGAGCTTGTCTTTTTTATGTCTGAACCATACTGGCATCATACCAGAGTTTGCACAGAATAAATCTGCAACAGTAAGTGGAGTTCCTCTGTCAAAGCTCAATGATTGAGGAACATAGCCAAGCTTTGGCTGAGAAATTTTCTTTCCCATACTGTTGAAATATGTTACCGTTCCAGTATGTGGAATACGGTCCATAATTGCTTTAAGCAGAGTTGTTTTTCCTGCACCATTTCGTCCAATAATTGCTGTTATTTCGCCATGCTTAACCTCAAGATTAACATCATCAAGAATCTTTTGATTACCTCGTGTTACTGAGAGATGTTCAATCTTAACACTGCAATGGCATTCCTTGTGTAAATCAGTCATTTCAGAATCCTTTCTATAACTTAGGTTAATGCTTTTTGCAAAACCTTCAAATTTTCTTGCATCATAATAATATAGGCATCTTTATTCATATCACCGCTTACTCCAGGGTCGAGTGTATAAACCTTAGCATCAGTTTCAGCGGCTATTATATCTGCGGAAGTGTCAGGATATTGCGGTTCAACGAATAGAGCCTTAACACCAGTTTCATTGGTTAAGTCGATAATAGACGCTAAATCCTTTGCATTAGGCTCACTTCCGGGTTCACGCTCTATAACGCTTACAATGTTTAAGTTAAATTCCTCAGCAAAGTAGTCGAATGCCTCATGAAATGTAATAATATTTCTATCAGAAATATTTGCAAGACCGCTTTCCATTTCATTTTGTAGCTTAGTCAATTTAGCAATGTATTCTTTGCTATTCCTTCGGTATTCCTTTTCGTGAACAGGGTCAATCTTTACAATTCCCTCAGTTATATTCTCAACTTGCTTTATATAGTTGGCAACAGAAACCCAAAGATGAGCATTATATTCGCCGTGGTCATGATTATGTTCATCTTCATGCTCATGCTCATGTTCGTGTTCGTCTTCATCTTCGTCATGATGATGTCCGTCTGCAAGAAGATTTATACCTGTGCTGGAATCTATTATATGCAGACCGTCAACTCTGTTTGCAATATCCTCAATAAAGCCCTCCATACCAGCACCATTGATTATAAAGCCGTCAGATTTTTCAATATCTCGCATATTGTCAGTCGAAAGCTTAAAATCGTGCAGACAACCAACCTGAACCTCAGCCATACAATCAACCTCAATACCTTCAACGCCATCAACGATATTAAGAGCCATTATATAGATAGGGTAGAAGGAGGCTAAAAATTTAACCTTGTCTTTTTGATAGTCAGTTCTTATACAGCCCGATAGGGAACCGACTGCGATAGTCGTTGTCAAAAGCAACGCCAATATTTTTTTCATAGTAAAATATCACCAACCTGTCTTTAACATTAATATATGAGTGAGTGAACATATAAAAGGGTGAACAATTGTTCACCCTTTTGCTTATGCTTTTATTTATTTTTTGTATTGCTTACACTGATTATGCCATCATCAGAAATAACTATCATATCGCCACATTTAGCTTCTTTAGGCATTTCATTTTTTTCGATAGCAAACATTTTCTTTTCTTTGTCCTCACAGATAAAGAAGTTTCCTTCTGTGCGGTCAACTTTAAGCTTTCTCATTGTGTTCTCCTTGCTTAATTATTCTTCATCTTCTTCAGCTTCAGACGGTGTGTATACAATAATCATACTTAAAATTCTCTGGTCGAGTACCTCACGAATAGTAATTTCTAATTCCTTGTATGTAAATTGTTCACCTGGCTCAGGAATATTAGCGAGCTGTTCTAATGCCCAACCACCAACAGAATTGCTTTCGGTTTCGATATATTTTGTAGGCTTATCAAAAAGCTCAAGCATATCTGAAATAGGCATATCACCGCTTACTTCGTACTTATTATCAGAGATTTTAAGGGACATTTTTTCTACTTCTTCGTCCTCGTCCCAAATTTCACCAACAATCTGCTCAAGCAAATCTTCCATAGTAACTATACCAAGGATTCCGCCGTAATCATCAGTAACAACGGCAAGATGAATCTTATTATACTTGAAGTCTGCAAGCAATGCAGAAAGTTTTTTGGTCTTATAAATAAAATGTGCTGGCTGGAGCATAGCCTCAATATTTGGCTTTTCATTATTATTTATAAGAGCCTCGAGATAATCTCTTGTGTGAAGTACACCGATTATTTTATCAATGTTATCTCTGTAAACTGGAATACGAGAGTATCTTTCTTTAAGAACGAGTTCAGTAATTTCTTCGACAGGGTCATCAATGTCTATTGCGACCATATCTACACGAGGGTAAGAATTTCCTCAGCTGTTTTCTCATCAAATTCGAGAGCGGACTGTACAAGTTCACTTTCTTGCTGTTCAAGAACGCCTTCTTCCTCAATGCTTTCTATTATATATTTAAGCTCATCTTCTGTGACAGAAGGTTCTTGATGATTGCTATTTCTTGCAAGCTTCTTATAGAGCTTGTTTATTCCCATAAGAATAATAGAAAGAGGGGTTAGTAAAACCATGAGGAATTTAAGAACAGGTGCAAAGGTTATACAAATTTTTTCTGCATTGTCTATTGCAATATTCTTAGGTAGAACCTCGCCGAAGATAAGAACAACGATTGTAATAACAACTGTGCTGATTACAGTACCCTGAGCTTCACCAAAAATGTTTACGAAGAAAACGGTTGCCAAAGCAGAGTTTGCAATGTTTACGATGTTATTTCCGACGAGAATGGTTGTAAGAGCCTTGCTATATCTTTCTGCAACATATAGTGCAGTTTTAGCTTTTTTGTTGCCATTATCGGCAAGGTTTTTAAGGCGAATCTTACTTACTGACGAGAATGCCGTTTCCGTTGATGAAAAGAATGCAGAAAGCAAAAGTAACACAACGCAAATGGCAATCGTAGACCAAGGATCCAAAAATCATCACTCCAAATAAAATTGTTTATGCACAATTTGAAATATTTCATTGTGCAATTAAGAATCACTTCTTCATATTATATAAAGTATTAACGCAATTATATTTCTCAATTAGAATAAAAGATAAAATAATTTAAAAACTTCCCTAAGATAATTAAAAGTCAAGCTTTTTCAAAAGCTTGCAGGGTTGAGGAACGGAGTCCTCATGGATTTTAAGGGCAGCACCCTTTAACTTTTCTTTGCCACAAAAGTGGTGGACTTAGTCCGCCGATTGATTTCTTTTGATAGTAATATAAGTCTAATAGCGAAATTTCTCAAACGGAGTATCTTTGCCAAGACACGAAGTTGCTTTGTGAATTCACTCAAACCTTTTTATCAGCTTAAATTATCCACGAACAGAATAATATATAGTTATTTTTGTTACAATATTATCTTTAAACTCAAGCGAAATCATTTTACTTGTGTCCTCACTTGATGTATAAGTATAAGTTCCAGAATTTTTCTCAGACATACTTCTTGAGTCTGGCATACCAAATGCTTTATCAGCATCATCCATACTATCTCCAACGGTGATTCCAAGAACAGAAAGTAGAGCTTTACTTTCCATTACATCAATATTTTCTTGAGATATTATATCTAATTTTAATTCTTTAAGCTTTTTTTCATCGCTTTGCTCATCATTGCTTACATTATATATATCATAAGAAATTGCTTTAGCTTTGTTGCTAAGTAAATTTCCTACAAGTCTGCCGGAATTATTTTCGTCACCACTAAAAAGCTTAGTTCCAAGAGTAAAGTCATTTCCAAAATCAGAAATGCAGGGTGGGGAAGGAAGCATAGTTCCATTTATTTGTATACTATTAAAGGCTTTTTTAATATTGAAGTTTTCATTAGTTGTAATACTGCGGGTTTCTGAAACAATACTTTGATATTCAGATAAATGTTGTGTTGCTTTCATTATTAGCTTCACCTTGAGAGCAAGCCGTAGTAGAAAGTAAAATCATAGCAGAAAAGGCAAGAGCAGTTATTTTAAAAGTCTTTTTCAAGATAATCACCTTTCATTCAGTTGTTTATTTCAGGGGAATATGGAATTGTATTATAAACCTCAATAACCTTATCACGCATCCAAAGGCCAGGGGTTATTCTTGTTGCATAGCCATAACCACAGTCCATACGCCAATCATAGCTGTGAGCCTGAGGAAGTCCATATACAGCAAGAAGTGTCATAATTACTCCACCGTGAGTAACGATAGTTGCGGAAGAAATGCCAGAAGTCATCATAGAGTTTACAAGACGCTCAAATCCACGGCATACTCTGCGAGTGAAGTCTGCACCACTTTCACCGTTTGGTGGAGGAGTTTTTTCGGAATTTGAAAGCCATTCGGCAAATTTAGGCTCACCAGCAAGCTGAGTGGCAGTTTTACCCTCCCAGTCGCCAAAATTACATTCTGAAAATGCACCATTCAAAGTAACATTCTGTGATGGAAAAATCGCATCACAGGTTTCAAGACAGCGAGAAAGAGGACTTGATATAAGCATTTCTGTGCGTGGATAGCCTTGCTCATCGCTTATTTTCAAAAGCTGTTCTCTGCCTTTTGGCGAGAGGTGTACATCAGTTACACCTATATATGCACCTTGAAGATTAGCCTCAGTTTGTCCATGGCGGATAAAATTGATTTGATAAGATTTCATATAAAAATTCTCCTTAAAATTTCTTTACAAATAGTTATGAGAGTAGTATAATCTACAATAAGTATTTTCACGAGGTGAATCACATTGAATACAGATTTCCCACGAATTATTACACTACTAAGAAAAGAAAAAGGTATGAGCCAAAAGCAAGCTGCTGCTGAACTCGGAATATCTCAGGCATTGCTTTCGCATTATGAAAAGGGAATAAGGGAATGTGGATTAGATTTCCTTGTTCGTGTAGCAAAATATTATGATGTTTCCTGTGATTATCTTGTTGGTATTACTTCCGACCGAAAGGGAGCTATACTTAATATAGAAAGCGATGAGAGCAATACTCAAGAAACTGGAAAACCACCGTGTGATAGTCATTGTGCCAATCTTGCCAATCTTAATAGAAGACTTGTAATGAATTCTATTTCTGTTATTTTCAATATACTTGCACAAGCAGGAAATAAGAATCTTACAAGCGAAGTTTCGTCATATCTTATGGTATCTGTTTATAAGATGTTCAGATTGTTATATAATGCTAATCCACAAAATCCACAAGACTTTTTCGCTATAAATATGGAACTTCAAAGAGGGCTTTCTTCCGCTCTAATGCTCGTTAATGAAACAAACGCAGAGATTTCTGCAAAATCATTTATTAAGACCATATATAAGGATAGAGATAAGCCTTTCACCAAGTGTAATACAAGAGCGTTATCCACAATATGCTGCAGCACTTTCAGACCTTATAAAAATCGCAGAAAACAATATAACAGATTATTATTCATAATTTTATATAAAATTAAGCGACTTTGTTTTATGACAGTCGCTTTTTTATTTAAGTTAGTTTATTACTTAAGCAGAAGTTTCTGCACCAAGGCTTACAGTAATTGTAAGCTTAGAACCATAAGGAGCGGTGTCGCCAACCTTATAATCCTTATATCCAATAACAGCACCCTTTGCAATTTGGTCATTTGCAACTTCTGTCTTGTTGACTATAAAGCCCATACCACTAAGAGTTTTAATAGCTTCTTCAACAGTAAGATTGTTTATTGCAGGAAGTTCTCTCTGTTGAGGACCTTTACTTACGACAACTACGATTGAAGAGCCTTTAGTTACGACTGAGCCAGCCTCAGGAATCTGAGAAATTATATTTCCTTCTTTAACTGTATTGCTGAACATTGCCTCACTTTCTTGAAGAATACTATATTCAGCATTGCTTGAGTCTGAAAGAACACGAGTGTATTCCTTATCACAGAGATTAGGAACAACAATAGAATCAGGGTCAGAAGTATCAACAATAGCAGAAGATGCAGATGAACTTGCAGAAGACTCTACATCGGCATTGCTTTCACCATTAGAAATAACAATATTAAAGTTAGATTGGCTAACCCATATAATAGCAGCAACTACAAGAATAAGTAAAGCTGAAAGACATGAAACAAGCACCCACGCAAAGCCAGGTATACCACTCTTTTTCTTTGCATTGTAGCTTCTTACTGCGGCTGCCTGAGCTGCGTTTCGAGTTGCCTCATTCTGAATAGCACGAACAGTAGGAGCAGCAGAAAGCTGAGTCTTGAGGTCTGCACAAGTTTTTGTTCTTGCACTTCTGAGAACCTGAAGTCCACCAGCAAGAGCTGTTACAACATGAGGTGGAAGCTGCTTAAAAACAGAAGTAGGGAGTGGGAGCTTGCCATCAGGCTTACGCTTGTCCGCATCTTCCGGAAGACGACCTGTCAAGGCGAAGAATAAGGTTGCTGTAAAGCCATAGACATCTGTACGCTCATCAAGATAAGCGTTAGGGTCATATTGTTCAGGAGCAGAGCAACCATCAAAAAGCTCAGCGTCAATCATATCATTCTGCTGACGAATTTCTCTTATAGCAAAGCTTTGAAGCCTGAGCTTTCCAGCTGGTGTTACAACAAGGCTTTCTGGATTAATGCCAAAGTGAGTAATTCCTGCCTCGTGAATTGAAGTAAGAGCAGAAAGAACAGGCATAAACATTGGTCTTGCAGTATTCCAGTCGATAGAACCACCGCTTCTTTCGATATATTCACCAAATGTAATGCAATCAAGCTTTTCCTCAACGGTATAGCAAGTGCCATTCTCAGAAAAAATATCGTAAATTGGTGTTATAGATGAAAGCTCGCGAAGTCTTGCGAGTGTTCTGTAATATTCAAGAAAGGATTTTTTTTAAGAGTTTCAAAGGTCTGTTCGCTTCCCTCACGAATAACAAGGTCTACGTTTCCAGGAGCTCGTCCCACAGATTCCAGAAGGGAGAAATTCGTGAATAACAATAGCGGAGTGCATAAAGTTATCATAACCTATATAGTAAGCACCCTCAACACTGTTGTCGATTTGCTTGCCTACTAAATAACGCTCTTGAAGGATTGTACCCAATGGAAGAAAGGGTGCAGATTGTACAGAGTCCTTATCAAATCCGCAATGTGGGCATTTTTGCTCACCGTTAATTTCGCACATACAACCTAAACATAATTGCGACATGAATAAAGCCACCTATCTCCGTGCTGAATCAGAATTTTAGAAGTAATTACAAGCAAAAGCTGCACGGTGCTGACTGCTTGTTTGCCAATATATAATTGATTATAGCATAGTTGATAGCAAAAAAGCAAGTTTTAGTAGAGCAATAAAATTACAAATTTGTAAATTAAAACATAATATTAGTAATGTATATATAATTTAGAAAAACTTATAAAATTAGTTTGAAGTGTATAGAGTGTTTTGTATAAAATTAATATTGAAATGATATATAGAAATGATATATAATTGTAGCAAATCAGATGGGGGTATAGCTCAGCTGGGAGAGCGCTTGAATGGCATTCAAGAGGTCAGCGGTTCGATCCCGCTTATCTCCACCATACCTTGGTTAAGCATAAATAAATTCTCTCGAGAGCTTTCGAGAGAATTTTTGTCTTAAAAAGGAGAGTACAATTTTTGCATTTATTGGATAATTTTTCATTATTTGTTGTTTTAAAAATTGATACTCGTATCATAATAACCAAACTTGTACAATAGTGTAAAAACTAAAATGCTTACATTTGCCCTAATATACATATTATTATAAGAAATAATTGTAAAATAATGACTTTTTTTACCTAAATCTTGACGATTTTGAATAAAAATGCTATAATCGAAAAAAGATTAAGAAAATTCATGTAAACAGTAGGCTACATTCCATTATGAGATGCAAAAAGATTTATGGAGGTTTATGCTTTATGATAATAACATCTAAACGAAAACTAACATCAAGTGTGGCAATCTTGTGTGCCTTAATGATACTCATAGGCATTTTTCCTATGAATCTTTTCAGCGGAAAAAAAGCTGATGCGGCAAGCATAACTTTAGAATCGAAATATGTCTATTTGGATATATCAAACTTTTCTGATGAATGGAATAATAATGTCTATATGTTTGTTGATACTTGGGGTACTTTTACAGAAAGGTGAAAAAAATTTCTGGTACAGATATAATTCGTTGGGATAAGAGCGGTTGGGGAAATATTGGACATATCTTTGGGTTCAGTTGCTTTGATAATTGGAACGATATTAAAGCTCAAGATTATAGAAGAACTACTATGACATCAATCAATTTAAGTGATGCGGGTGCCAAATATTTTTACTGGGACGGAAGTTCTACAGCTATAATAGACAGTAAAACAGTATATTCAATTAGTGTTTCAGATACGCCGATTTCAAAAAGCTTAGAAGGCAAAACAATAAACTTCAAGGATATGACAGGTAAACTTGCAGGAAATATAACTGCTATATTTACCGGAGCTGAAGTTACAGAAACAAGTTCAAGTCTTACAAATAATCAAATAACAATTCCTAATGATATAAATGACAAACCTTATACAACAGTAGAATTTAAAAATGGTGATACTTCTCTTGGAAAATATAATCTATTTAATGAAAACAGCAGTGGTGTTACACCGATAAGTTATGATGAAAATACTTGTAATACATTCTACTATGGTGCAACAGAAAATCTTTCTAACAACTCGGTGATTTCTTATTGGGGAGCTGAGCCATCAACAGCAAGTGATTCTATAAATAACAATAAACTTTATCTTGATAAATTCTTTTTTGATACAACTTCTGGTGTTGTACCAACTATTACAATAAAAGATTCTAATGGAACTTTTACAAAAGATTCAGATGATGATAGTACTTACAGCTATATAATAAATACTTCCGCAACACAGCAGGATATTATAAGCGTTACATATAATAATATGAGATATAATTTCCTTTGGAGCGATTTATCTAAAAACAAGTTGAGTATTAATGGAAGTATAGCAAGTATTTCTGGTGTTTATAGCAATAGTGATGGCTTGGATTTATATTTTGATGCAACCCTTTCAAAGTTATCATATTTAGGTTCAACGGATTATAATGCTACAATGCCTATACAAGATAGTAATGCAAAGATGTTTGTTCATTTGTTTGGAGCAACAGATGGTTCAACAGTTGGTTATGAAATGACAAAATTATCTTCAAAGACAGTTGATTCTAATACATGGTCTGATGTCTATTTTGTAAATATCAGTAAGCAAGATGTTGAAAAATATAGTAAGGTGGTTTTTTATAGTAGTACTAATGGAGGCACATGGCCTGATGCTTATGCTAATGCAAGTAAAACAGAAGATTTAGATTTACCTAAAAATACAAATAAGACTTGTTTCTATGCCGATTCAAGTGATAAATGTATTTATGATAATAGTATGCGTTCAGGCTACTGGGATAAGGTCTATACCATTCGTGATGCAGAATCAGGCAAGAATAGCACAGTAGTAGATATTAAAGCATCAAACTTTAGTAGCGAAAAAAGAGCAATTACGGAAGTACTGAAGTAAATTATGTAAACTCTACTTTCTATGATTACTATACAGATTTTGAGTTGAACGGTAGTAACCGTGATGATTATGGAGCGTCAATTGGAGCGTCCCAAAGAAACTGGGTAAATTTCAGACAGTTCGACCAAGCTCTTAGTGATTATTATAAAAAATAAAGGTGTAAGTGTCAAAGACGCAATTTATACAGGTCATTTTCAGCCAACATATAGTGACTGGGGTTTTCCTTTTAGTGATATAGCTAATACTATGGATTTATATGGTTGGAGCAACAATAAAAGCGACGATAACTATAAAACTTTTATTTCAAATAATAACTCTAATGTAAATTCAGATGGCAAAGTAATTACAGGATCAGAAGGATATTATATGTATGCAACACAGGGCATCGTTAATAGTAGTTTGGATAACGGTGTTTTGAAAACATATGATGGCAAAGCAGCTTCACCTTATTTTGACGAGGACTTCCTCAACGGAAACAATAGTAAAAACACAAAATTAGGTAAGGTATATAACAATGTTGCTTTCCCTTTTACAAAGAAAGATGTCTTTGGTGAGGGAGTCGATTACTGGTGGTATGATAGTGCAAGCAAAACTCTTGCAATGCAAAAGGATACCGAAAGCGACAATTACTACTTGGCAGATCATTCTTCAGATAGCGATAGGAGTTGGAGCAAAAATTTAACCAGTTCAGGTAAATATAGAAAAACTGATAATAATGAGACGATAGACCCTGTTTCCAACACATATGGTTTGTTCCCATTTAACTATGGTGATAAAAGTTCAGCTGATAATACTGGCTCTACATATAATTATGGTTATGGAGCAAAGCTTGAGTTTAAATTCCGTCTTACAGATGATGGAAAAGTACTCAATAGTAGTGGAGACCAAGTAGATATTAAATTCCTGTTCTCTGGCGATGATGATGTTTGGGTTTATATTGATGGACAGCTTGCACTTGATGTTGGTGGTGACCATGGTCAGGTTACAGGTATGTTAGACTTTGCTAATAAAAAAGCTTATGTAAGTAAGGTTAAAAAATCAGCTAATAACTCTGATGTATCTGGAAACTCTTCAGTAAGGTCAATAACATATCATGCTGATGGCGAGAATGGCAATGCAAGGGAAACATATGATTTCTATCAGCAGAAAGATTTCACTCTTGAGGGTGGTAATTCTGCCGAACATACACTTACCATGTACTATATGGAGCGTGGTCTGTGGGAATCAAATATGAAAGTTGCATTTAACTTCCCTGACAGCAGTGAACTTGAAGTTGAGAAAACTGTTGACAAGAGTGATGTTAACAAAATGTTCTCTAATCTGTTTGATGAAAATGAAAACTTTGAGTTCCTAATTCAGAATCGTGTGTAACACACTTTGGCACAAAAGCTGCTAATGGTAGCACAGGATTGACAACGCTTAACTTCGCTGAGAATCTCACAGGTAATTTATCTGTAACATCTGAAGGTAATATATTTGAAAAAGTAGCTAGCTATAATGGACAAGATAATGTTGTACATTGGTTTGCTAATTACTCAAATGAAAATAATGAATATACACAAGCAAGATTAGGTAATTTAAGTGCTGATGATAATCAATCGAAAGATATAAGCGAAATGACTTATCTTAACTTTAAAGCCTATATCGCCAATGATATTGCATCGTTAAATAATATGTATATTCAATTAACTGATGTAAACGGCAGAAAGCTTTATGGTTTCTTAGATGCTAATAAGGTTAAGGATACTGTTCTTAGTGGTAATGCTTGGTCAAAAGTAACTGTAATCTTAGATAAGCTTACTGCGGAAAGTGGTTTTGATAAGACTAAAATTAGCACTATAAGTTTTCAGTATAATATTGAGTGCAATGTTTACCTTGATGATTTCATCTTTAAAAATGATGCTACTTCCATAGGTACAGGCTTTACTACTGCTCAAGAAAACATTCCTGACTATGGTTCAGCTACAAGTGGAAATCTCGAAAATACAAAAAATGCACAGTATTATAAAAAGGATAGTAGCTCTTCATCTTCAAAGGGTACACTTGATTTAGTTGATGAAAGTGGTAATTTCTACTTAAAGAATAAGCAATTAGTTACTTTCTATGACCAGTTCCGTAGAGGAAGTTATATTTCATTAAAAGAAAATCTTAGTGCATCTCAGAAGAAACTCTATACGACTACATATACTGTTTACGAAGATGGCTCTGCTGTAACAAGTATGGCAAGTGGAAGTACAGTAACCAACGGCAGTATCTCGAATCTGAAAAATGTTACTGGCACAGCCGTAAATGACGGAAGAACAGAAAAGCCAGACAGTAGTTCCCCATCAGCTAACTATACAGGTACTAAGCCGGATGCAGATACTATGGTTTTCCGTTCGTATACTAACCCGGACGGAACAAATCAAAGCACAAAGTTAAAGGTTCAATTCAATAATAAAGTAAATGTCGGAAGCATCAAGATTACCAAAGATAAGGTTGGTAATGTAAACTTAGTAGGTAAATATAAATTCTATGTTGAGTTTAAGAATGTCGGCGGTTCTGGCTTGGAGGGTGCTAATTCTATAGTATCTAATGTTATTGAGCTTGGAGTTGGTGAGAGCAAGACAATCACAGGTATTCCAGTAGGCACAGAATATATTATCCACGAGGTTGATGAAAACTCTGATGGCGCAGTGCTTAAAAAAGTTACAACTGGCGGTAAAGATGTAACTATCAGCCAAAATACAGTTAATGGAACAGCTACTCATTCAGTAACAGGAACAGTTGTTGCTAAAGAAACTGAGTATTCATATACTTTCTATAATACTCAAATAGCTACAATGGACCTTAAAATTAGTAAAAATTGGTTTAATGTAGATGAAGCTGATAGAGATAAATATATTCCTACTGCTAATGCAGTAAGATTCTGCTTGCTTCGTCGTTCAACTGATAGTTCTTGGAGTAAAGTTCCTAACTATGAAAGTTTTACATTAGATTCCAGCTGGGAAAAGACAATTACTAAGCTTGAAACATATGATGATAATGGCTTCCAATGGCAATATGCTATAAGAGAATTAGACAAGGCGGGTAACCCTATTGATAATGACAATACGACTACTATCACCGCTGCAAGTGGTAATGTAACTTATAAAGTTGAATATACTACTATGACTTCTTCCAATATTACTACTGGTTTGATAGTAAATAATACTCGTATAGTTCAAGACATCAGTATGCCAGAAACTGGTGGTGAGGGTGGAAGCCCTAACGAATTTAACTTCGTTTTATTTGGAGCAATAGCCATAGCATTAGCAGGTGGTTTGTTGCTATTAAATAAAAAATATGCCTTTGTGCATATAGGCAAGTCGTCAAAGGAGGTGCGATAATCCTCCAAAGAATATGTTGCAAGCTATCTTCTGAGTGCGAAGCGGACAGCAAGCAACTAAAAAGAGTAAAATCGCACAAAATAATATTATCCGATATGGAGGTAAAAAATTATGAAAGCTAAGAAAATCTTCAAAGGAATGACCGCCGCTGCCGTTGCTGCTGTTCTCGCAGCTTCTATGGTACCAATGACTGCTTTTGCTGCTGCGGTTACAACCGACACACAAGAAATCACTTTTAATTCTAATGTTACAAATCTAACTTATAAAATTTATCAGGTTGCAACTGCTACTGTTGCTGCTGGTGGTACAGCTTATGATTACACATTAGTAGCACCATTTACTGATGTTGCAGGTTATGAGACTATTGATAAAATTGCTGCTGTAGATAGTTCTGATGCTGCTGCTAAGAAAGACTTAGCTGATGCATTAGCTGCTAAGGTTGATACTACTAGTACAAATCCTACAACTCCACTTGCAACTGTAGCTGGTGGCGAAAAAGCAAGCCTTGCTCCAGGTTACTACTTGATTCTTACATCTGGTTCACAGATGACAGGTGCACCTATCCTTCTTTCAGTTCGTAGCGATACACCTATAGGTACAGTTAATGCTAAGACATCTGAAATTACATTTAATAAGACTATCGAAAGTGTAACTGCAAGCGCTACTGGTACAGGTTCAACAGGTGGTACTGTTGGAACTGATAAGGACACAGCACAAGTAAGCATAGGTTCAACTGTTTCTTATAAGCTTTCAACAAAATTCCCTAACTATGCAGAAACAATAAAAGCAGAAAATATGACAGAATATTCTATTACTGATATTCCATCAGCTGGCTTAACTCTTGTAGACAAAGGTAGCGCTGGTCTTGATAAAGACGATTTTGTTGTTACTGTTGGTGGTACCGCAACAACAGATTTTACTGTAGCTGCTGAGGGTAGTAATGGATTTAAGATTTCATTTGCAAATGCTTTTGTTCTTACTAATAAAACAAAAGATGTTGTAGTTACTTATGATGCTACAGTTAATAAGAATGCAGTTGTAGGTACAGCTGGTAACCCTAACAAAGCTACATTGAAGTTTGATAATAACTACTATGAGGGTGGTACTTCTAAGGAAATTCCAGATGATGGTAAAGTATTTACAACAAAGCTTGTAGTAAACAAAACATTCTCAGACTTTACCAAAACACCTACAAACAAATATCCTGTAGCAGGTTTTACACTCTATGCTGCTAATGGTACAGATGTTATTGCTACTGCTTCTACAACAGAAGATAATAATACAGTAGAATTTAAAGGGTCTTGCTGCTGGTGTATATGTTCTTAAAGAGACTTCTACACCAGATGGATATAAGACTGCTGAACCTGTAACTATTACAATTACAGCTAATGGTGATACTAAGTTTAATGGCACATATTCTTTCGAAAATGCTACTGCGTCTGGTGATAATACATATGGTACAGCAACAGTCGTTAATATCAAGGGTCAGACACTCCCAGGCACAGGTGGAATGGGTACAATCATCTTCACAGTTGCTGGTGCAGGCGTAGTACTCGTAGCTGGTATCATGCTCATCGTTTATATGAAGAAGAGAAAGATTGAGGAATAATTTATACTTATTTCTTTAATTTCACTTAGCTAATCGTTAAAATCTGCTCCGCTTCCGCTTTGGACGGAGCAGGTTTTCCAAGGGGCTTGGCTCAGAAATGGGGCAAGCCTCTCGGAAAACTTTTTGCGAAAGGGCGTAAAAACTTGAAACACAAAAAGCTTAAGAAATGGCCGCTCTTTGTTATGGCAATACTCTTTATCGTTGGTGTTGCGTCCATTCTTTATCCATTCGTGGGTAATTTGGTTTCGGTTATGACCGCCAATGTTGTTATCGGCAGCTATGATGATGAGGTTAAAAACCTCGATACATCAGAGATTGATGAGCTTTTCGCTAAGGCTAATGAGTATAACAAAAGCCTTTATAGTGGCTCGAAAACCGATATAGACGCAAAGTGTCTTAACCGCACAGATGGTATAATGTGCTATGTAGATGTACCAAAGGTTAATATCTATTTGCCAGTATATTACGGAACTTCTAATGAAGTTCTTGAAAAGGGCTGTGGCTATCTCGAAAATACTTCTTTGCCAGTTGGTGGCAAAAACACGCATAGTGTAATTTCAGGACATACGGGTTTGCCGAGTGCAGAGATGTTCACACAGCTTGACCAAGTCAAAGTAGGCGATATGTTCTATATACATATCTTGAATGAAGTTCTTGCTTATAAGATTGATAAAATTCAAGATGTTAAGCCAGATGAAACAGATACTCTTAGGATTGTTTCTGGCGAAGACTATGTCACACTATTAACTTGCACACCTTATGGCATAAATGACCGCCGACTTCTTGTGCGTGGAACTCGTGTTCCATATACTCCTGATGAAAATAGCAGAAGTACTTCAGAAATTCCCGACCCGCCTACATCTGATAACTCTCTCTCTCAAAATGTTATCAATCAGATTCTCGTAATCGGTGCGATTGTACTTGTTGCTATTATCGTTTTCATTATTGCTTGTATAATACTTTATAATGACCGTAAAAAGCGGAAAAACGCATTAAAGATAAGCAATCAGATGAAAAACAGGAGGAATAGCAATGGGAACAATAAAAAAAGCGTGTAAAAAAACGCAGGCTTCCTCTTGTGTTCATCTTTCTATTTTTACTTGTTGGCATTGCAATTTTTATGTACCCGAAAGTTAGTAATTGGCTTTCGGTATATACATCTCGTGTAGAAATTGGCTCATATAATAATGCCGTCAAGGAAATGGACAACTCACAAATTGAAGCCCTCGAAAAAAAAGCAAATGATTATAACGAAGCCCTTGCAAAAAAAGATACGCAATCACTTTCAGTAATAAACTACGAAGCACTTCTAACCGTCACAGACGCAATCGGCTATGTAGATATTCCTAAAATAAATAGATTTATCTGCCGATTTTTCACGATATGTCCGATGAGGTTCTCCAAAAGGGCGTAGGTCATATGGAGGGAACATCGCTTCCAGTTGGTGGAAAAAAGCACACATGCAGTTTTGCCGGCACACACAGGCTTGCCATCTGCGGAGCTTTTCACAGACCTTGATAAAATGGAACTTGGCGATGTATTTTATATTCATATTCTTGGAAAGGTTCTTGCATATAAGGTTGACCAGATTAAGGTGGTTTTGCCCGAAGATGATAGTGATATACAGATTGTCGAAGGCGAAGACTATGTCACACTTTTAACCTGTACACCATATGGTATCAATGACCATAGACTTCTTGTTCGTGGAACTCGTATTCCATACGAAGAAGAAGTAAAAGAAATTTCTACCACACCGCCAACACAAGATGACGGAGAAGAACAGCTTTCAGTAGAAGTTATAGTAACTATTGCAGTGATTGTTATTGCTATAATAATCATAGCAATAATTTTGTTGATACTTTTCTTGCCAGTAGGCAAAGAACGCAAAAATAAAAAAAGAGCAAGCAAAGAAAAACAAAAATCTTAGCAGGAGGAAATTTTATGAGATATAAATATCTGAAAAAAATCGTAGCAATGTTTCTGTTATGTGCCTTTGCAATAAGCTTTTCGGTTATAGGTGTTAATGCAGCCGATACAAAGCTTGGCTCAATAACCGTTGAGGTAAACGAAATACTTCAAGGTACACAGCTAAAGTTGATTGATGTTGCCGATTATGTCAATGGAAGCTATGTAATGAATGATAATTTCAAAGATTGCAAAGTTTCTTTTGATGGTTGGTCAGATACAAGTACAGCTAAGAAAATCAGCTATACACTTGAAGAATATGCAAAAAGCAATAATATTTCTGGCATAGTAAACGAAGTTCAATCTGACGGAAAGGCATATTTCACAAATCTTTCAGCAGATAAAGTATATCTTATAATTCAGCCTGATGAAGATGATGAATATATAATTCAGCCATCAATAACAGTTATGCCTTATATGAGCGATAATCAAGAAATATATGATGTCAATATAAAGGCAAAGTTTGCAGATAATTCAATTTTCAGCCAGTCCGCAGTAATTTTGAATAAGCGTGGCGATAATAAAGAGCCTCTTGCTGGAGCAACTTTCAGCTTCCAGAGCAAAATTTATTATAATAATACCGAAAGTATTCCAGATAATACCGAGAAGGGTTCAGATGCTCAGGGCAATTATTATTGGAAGTCTTACGCTTCGGATTTAACTACAAATGCACAAGGACAGATAGTTATTAAGAAACTTCCATTTGGAACATATCGTTTTATAGAAACTCAAGCTCCAATCGGATATGTACTGGATTCAACTCCTCGTGAATTTACATTATCAAATCACGGTTCAGTCAAGCTCGAAAATGACCGTTATGTTCGTAGAGCGGGTACTATTGCAGAATTAACAGTTGTTAATACTAAAGAGATTGTAGATAGTTTCAGTTCCGTCTACACCAACACCACCTATAAAAACTTCTGACGACTCAAATAATACACCATATATATTTATGTTCTGTATTGCGGGTTTGCTTGTTTTTGCAACAATTAAGAGCTATTCTCTAAGAAAGAATAATAAATAAAAATGATTTTTAATATGCACCGTGGAAGTATAACTTGCTTTCAGGGTGCATATTAGTTTAATCAATATTAGAAATTTTGCGGCAATTAAAAGTTTCGCTACAAGCCTTTTTTCAAAGGCTTATAGGTCAAGGGCAAAAGGCTCTTAGCCCTGTCCACAGACAGCGAAATGCTTTATACTTATTAAAACTTTAAATAATTACTAATATATAGTTATGGAGAAAATGTAATGGCGAATAATATTTTTGATTATATGTTCTGGCGTGGCGATTTATCCTTTAGTGAAAGAGAATTTAATGATGTTGATGGAGTTATTCTTGCAAGATTGTCTTACTTGCCGTTTGAGCTTATAATGAATCAAAATTCCATTAAAGAAATAACAATCGCAGAAATGGCAAAAAAGTTGATAGCCTATCCAAATATAGAAAATCTTGTCATACAAAAAGAGGATATTCAATTTTTGAATGAACTTTTTGAATAGTAGGCGTTTTAATAGTATGAAATTGTTTGCTTATGTAAATAAAATTGATGAGAAAACGCAGACGCAATTTTCTGCTATTACGATAAAAATCAATGAAAATGAGCTTTATATATCCTTCCGAGGAACAGACAATACACTTATAGGTTGGAAAGAAGATTTCAATATGGGCTTTGTCTTTCCAGTGCCTGCACAAGAATTAGCTGTTGATTATATAGAGAAAATCGCATCAAGACATAGTGAAAATATGCTTGTCGGTGGACACTCAAAGGGTGGAAATCTTGCAGTTTATTCAGCGGCATTTTGTAGTGAGGCTGTTCAAAATAGAATAGAAATCGTTTATAATTTTGATGGACCAGGTTTTGATGAAAAAGTTTTGCAAAAAGATGGCTATAAGAGAATTTGCAATAAAGTTAATACCTTTGTGCCTCAATCATCTGTCGTAGGAATGTTGCTTAATCATGAAGAAAGATATATCATTGTACATAGTACACAACTTGGACTTTTACAGCACGACCTTTATTCTTGGAGTGTGCAGATAGATAGTTTTATTTGCCTTGAGGCTGTTGATAATACAAGCAGATTTATTGATTATACACTCAAAGCGTGGATTGCAAATTTAGATTATGAACAGCGGGAGAAGTTTGTTGATACTATGTATACAATTCTTACAAAGACAAATGCCAATACTGTAAAAGAGCTTGAAGGCAATCTTTTTATGAATGCAATAACTATGCTGAAATCAATCAAAGACCTTGATGAGCCTACACGCAAGGCATTAACTCAAGTTTTTATGTCGCTTTTAAAGAGTACAAGAGTAGGACTATTGCAGGTTGTCATAAATAAAGACCTGATTGTTAAATAATGTAGATTGTTAGTTCATAGCAGCTTTAAATTTATTTCATTATTGGAGGTATAGGTTTTACTTAAAAAAATTGGTGAAATTTTTAGCTTTTGTTAAATGAGAAAATAAACAAATTTTATCCTATAAGCTGTTGATTTATCTTCAAAAATATATTAAAATAGGGTAAAGTTCATTTGGATTGGAGAAAAATTTTATGTATAAAAATTATCTTTTCGACCTTTATGGAACATTAGTAGATATTCATACAGATGAGGGCAAAAAAAGCCTTTGGCATAGTTTTAAGAATCTTCTTGCTATGTATGGTGCAAAATATAAAACAAAGGAACTTCAAAGTAAGTATAATGAACTTTGCGAAAAAGCAAAAAGGCTGTTCCTGCCACAAAGTACACAGATGAGCCAGAACTAGAGCTTATTGATGTTTTCAAGGGGCTTGTAACTGAAAAAGGAGCAGAATGTAGCGCTGAATTAGCTGCATTTTTGGCTGCTTCATTTCGTGCAATGTCATTAAAGTATATTAAGCTCTATGACGGTGCTTTAGATTTACTTCGTTCTTTAAAAGAGGCAGGTGGAAAGGTTTATTTACTTTCCAACGCACAAAGTTCATTCACAAAGCCAGAATTAAAGCTTCTTGGAATTTATGATGAATTTGATGGCATAGTAATTTCTTCTGATGAGGGCTGCAAAAAGCCTGATGTAAAATTCTATCAGACAATTCTCAAACGCTATAAACTAAAGAAATCAGAAACAATTATGATTGGCAATGATTATATAACCGATATAAAGGGTTCACACGATGCAGGACTTGATTCACTCTATCTTCATACAAATATATCTCCTGAAATTGAGGGCGAGCTTCTCGCTGATTATAAGGTTATGGACGGCAGCCTTAAAAAAGCCAAAAAACTTTTACTTAAATAATATGTCCGTTTTGGAGGATTCCTTATTATGAATATACTCATAATTGGTTGTGGGAACTTAGGTTCTGTTCTTGCAAATGAGTTTGATAGAAATGGTCACGATGTTTCTGTTGTTGACGAAAATCCTGATAGAATACATCTTCTGCATGAAGATTTTGATGGACTTTTTGTAACAGGCATAGCTATGGATATGGATGTTCTGCGTGATGCAGGTGTAGAAAGCTGCGATGCTGTTGCAGTAGTAACATCAGATGATAACCTCAATATAACTGTTTCTCAGATTGTGAAAAAATTTTTCGGCGTAGAAAATGTTATTACCCGAATAACTAATTCCTATCGTGAAAATGCCTTCAAAAATAAATTTGGTCTGAAAACAATATGCCAGACCAATATTTCAGCTAATACTATCTATTCTGCCATTATTGGTGGAGGAGATAACATCAATATTGCTAATAATTCCAATTTTATGATTGATTCAATCAAGGTTGACGATAAATATGTAGGCAGAGCGATTTCAGCCTTGCCGTTAAAAGATGGTGCGTCATTATTTGGAATCAAGCGTAAAAGCGGAAAAGTGCTTATTTATGACTTAATGTCAAATATAGAGGTTGAGTCAGGGGATACAGCACTATATATCAGAGAAGGATAATCTCAGTACGAAAGGAAAAAAGCTATGAAGGTTATAATTGCAGGCGGAGGAAGACTTGGTTATAGCTTGGCAAGAAATCTGATTGACCGAAGATATGATGTATCAGTTATTGAAATTTCAAAACAAGCAAGCGAAAAAGTCGCAAACGAACTTCAGATAGAAGTTGTCTGCGGAGATGCCACAAATATAGAAACACTTAATTCTTTAGATTTCAACAATGTAGATTGCTTTATAGCAGTTACAGGTCGTGACCAGGATAATATAGTAGCCTCACAGCTTGCCAAAAATGAGCTGAAAATTCCTAAAGTTATAGCTCGTGCCAATAACCCAAGAAACCTTGAGGCTATGAGAAAGCTTGATATTGATATAGTTGTTAGTAGCACAGAAATAATCACTAAGATGATAGAGCAAGAGGTTGTAAACGCTGGTGCTCAACTTCTTGCAACCTTGAATAAAGGCAAAGCAGCAATATTGTCGTTTACTTTGCCAGAAAATTCAGCACTTGATGGCTATGCAATCAAAGATATAAAAATGCCAGCATCATCTCTTATAGTATCTGTTGTGAGGGGAGAACAGTTGTATATCCCACGAGGAGATACAGTAATTTATTCAAAAGATGAGATAGTAATATTCTGCGGTGATGATTCGCAGAAATCCGTTAAAAAACTATGGACTGCCATAAAATAATGACTAAACTACCAATTAGTTAGCAAACTTTCCTAAGACACTTAAAGTTTAGGTCAAGCCTTTTTAAAGGCTTGCGGTTTCCAAAGGCAGAGCCTTTGGTGGGTTTTAAGGGCAAAGCCCTTAACATTCCTTTCTCTCAAGGGCGGACGGAGTCCGCCCTAATCGGTAGTTCATTGGTAATTTCTGCATTGGCTACCATAAAACTTATGTTAGAATAATATAAACTTTATAGTATATTATTTATAGTAGGAATTTCCAAATCTCTGAAATGCTCAAGTTCATTTTCAATACGCTTACATTCTGCATAAAATTCAGGGAGTTCACCACTTTTCAGATAGCTTTCTGCGACAGCGATATTTTCGCAGATTTCGTCAGGCTTTTCGTGAGAAATAAATATCAGCATAGATTCAACATTGCTTTCCCAAAGCTCTTTAAGCTTTTTCATTGTTTGGATAGCTTCTTTTTCGTTACCATCAACCATTTGTTGCTGTGCTGTTTTTAAGTATTCAGAAGCGTGTTGAGATTCTTTTGTATTCAGCGTAAATTCAAAAGTGCATAATCCCGCTACAATAAAAAGCAAAATAATGGCTATAAACAATCGTTTCAAATCTTACGCTCCTTTTCAATAATTTTATATTCGCCTTGTCCGTTGGCAATCATAAGGAAAACATCGTTTAGTTCGGTGTTTTCCTTTTTTTAGTATGTCAAAAAGCCAATCTCTGTTAAGACCACATATTTTGAGAGAATATTTTGAAATTTCTCCGTCACTTATTACAACGACCTCAAGACCTTTATCATTAGTTTTTATTCCAAGCTCCTCAGCAGTAGGTATATCCTTTTCGGGCTTTTTAAGAACGCTAAGCTTGCCATTTGTTTCTACAATAGCAAATCCTACATCTTCAATGTTAAAAATACCCTGTTGTCTAAGTTCCTCAGATAAATCTTCCGTACTCATTCTAAGTCGGTGCATTTCACTTTGATTGATTTTGCCATCAGATATTATAACAATAGGCTTTCCACAGATGATTCTGCGAAAACCAGCTCGTTTAAGCATAAGGAAAGATATTATAATTTCACAGACGATAAGAATAAGAATAGGCACAATACCGCTCAAAAGACTTTGTTCAGTATTTTGCATAGGAATTGCGGCAATATCAGAAATCAGAAGTGTAACGACAAGTTCGCTTGTCTGTAATTCGCCAATCTGTCGTTTTCCCATAATTCTTATCGCAAGAATAATCACTATATAAAGCAGAATAGTTCGTATAACAGAAATAATCATAATTCAACACCTTTCAGTTATATTGTATCAATAATTTGTGGAATAATTCGCAAGAAATTCCTCAAAATAAAAACAGGTTAAGAGCATTGCCCTTAAAACCCATGGGGGATTCTGCAAGCCTTTAAAGATTTTAAGTGTCTTGAGAGCGGTGGCTCGTCGCTTGAGTAATAACAATCTGAGGTGATATTGTGTATCGTTTTATAAACGAGCTAAAAGATATATATCAAAAATCCGAACCAAAAAAGAAAGAAGAAAAAACAACTCCGCTCTCAAAATCTTTAGATGAGAATACTGCAATTCTCGAAAAGCGTTTTGATAAGAGTGCCGACCTGACAATTCATAAAATGACTTTGAATGGTATCCGCTTTGGAATAATCACAATAGAGGGTATGGTTAATAAGGAAATTCTTGCCTTTGGTGTAATCAGACCAGTTTCAAATGAAAGTTATGAAGGTACTCCAGAAGAAGCTTTCAGAAAAATTTCCGATACTGTTCTCTGTACTTCCGAGCAGATAGAGATTGAAACTATTGAAGATGTAGACAAATTTATTATGTCAGGTTTTGCGGTAGTTGCTGTTGATGGTTACGCAAAAATGCTTGCACTCGGTATACAAGGTTTTAGCTTTAGAAGTGTTTCCGAACCGGATTCCGATGTAGTGCAAAAAGAGGTTCCAAAGAGGGCTTTGTAGAACCGCTAAGAATAAATATGTCGCTCATTCGCCGAAGAATGAAAACTCCAAAAATGAAATTTGAAACAATGACAATCGGCAGCGAGAGTAAAACCGATATTTGTCTTTGTTATATGACAGATATAGTTTCTCCAAGTATTTTGCGAAAACTGAAAAAGCGTCTTAATTCAATAAATCTTAAAACAGTTATGGCTTCAGGTTATATTGCACCTTATCTTGAACAAAAGGGTGATTTTTCATTTTTCAGTGGGGTTGGAATTTCCGAACGCCCCGATACAGTTTGCGGAAAAATCTCCGAAGGAAGAATTGCGATATTAGTTGATGGAACACCTTCTGCCTTGATAGTTCCGTTTTTGTTTGTAGAATATTTTCAAACGCTCGATGATTATTCCAATCGTGCATATTTTGCGACATTTACCCGTTGGCTGAAATATATAGCATTTTTTATAGCAATAATGCTTCCTGGAGTATATGTTGCAGTAGGCTCATTTCACCCTGAATTATTTCCGTCACAGCTTTTAGGGAAAATAGCAGGTTCAATAGCGGCAACGCCGATGCCACTCGGTGTAGAAACAATAGTAATTCATTTTGTGTATGAAATAATGCGTGAAGCTGGTTTGCGTATGCCACAGCCCTTAGGACACGCAGTAAGTATAGTCGGAGCATTGGTAATAGGAGAAACTGCTGTAAACGCAGGCTTAATCGGAGCACCAACACTTATGGTCGTAGCTCTGACAGCGATATGTTCATATGTAATTCCGAGCCTTTACGCTCCGACAGCAGTTTTGAGGTTTTTATTTATAATAGCTGGTTCATTTCTCGGAATATGGGGAGTAATGCTTTTATTCTGTATGGTGCTTGTAAATATCTGCGGAAAGAAAAGCTTTGATATTCCTTATACAGCACCAGTTTCTCCATTTAGTATGACAGCTATGCGAGATGTATTTGTGAGAGCGGGTTGGAAATTACTTTCAAAATCCACTTCAACTATTCAGAGTATGCCTGGCACAGAAATTCAAGGAAGTGATGACGATGACGACTAACAGAGGAATGATAACAGCAGGACAGCTTTTTGTATTGCTGTTCATAAGCCGAGCAATCGTAACAATAACATACAGCCCCGAGTTGTCTTCGGGTGATGATATGTGGAATCATTTGCTTTCGGCGATATTTGCTTTTCCGCTTTCATTGATAATGCTTATTCCAACACTTCTCTTGTGGAAGCTGAATCGTGATATGTCTGTCTTGGAATATGGTGAAGATATTTTCAAAAGGCTTTCAATTATAATTTCTTTGTTTTATGCACTGTATTTTATAATGGTTTGTGGATACGGAATTGCACTCTATAATAAATTCGTTTCTCTTGGAGTTAATGGAGAAGTGCCTGTTTTTGCAGTAACAGTAGCGGTTTTAGTAGCCTCATGCTATGGTGCATTTAAGGGAGTTGAGGCAATAGCTCGTGCGTCAGGACTTATTCTGATAGGACTTATCGCAACCGTTCTTATTTTGATTTTTGCTCTTACACCATCTATAAACACCGAAAATTATCGTACAATTTTATCAACAAGCTATACTTCAACCTATAATGGTACAATTCTTATGCTTTCAAGAATGTCTTGCATACCTGCGATAGCGGTTTTATATCCGATAGTAAAAGGAAATATTGCAAAAGGTAGTGTGCTTTGGTGCAGTTCAATCTTTATCTTAGTAATGATTTCAATAATTCTTGTAACAGGTTCGCTTGGAGATTACCTCAAGAATAGCGTATTCCCAGTTTATCAGGCGGCAAAAACTGTAAATATCGGCTTTTTGCAAAGACTTGACGCATTGTTTATAGGATTGTGGACAGCAGGCTTATTCTGCCGGCTTTCTCTCTTTCTATATCTTTTTGCCCTGTGTGTAGGTAAAGCCTTTGGTAAGAGAACATCACGCTTTGCAATTATAGTTGGCGGAACAGCAATTTTAATATTTGGGACGGTGACAGCAGATATGGGATTTACAAGCTTTATCTTTAATATCAATTTCTGGCTATGGTTTACTCTTGTTTCAGCGGTATTTATACCAACATTTTTACTGATATGCTATGTAGTAAAAACAAGCGGAAAGAAAAATAAAACTCATAAAAAGAGCGGAGCAAAGTCACTTATTCTAACAATAGGAATAGGCTTGACCGTTCTTACATTTTCAGGCTGTATGAGTAGAGCAGAGCTTAACGAAAAAGTCATAGTAGAGGGTATAGGCATAGATAAAGAAAATGATAAATATACGCTTACAGCTATGGTATTAAATATCAAGAGTACAGAGGAGGCATTACCACCTAATATAATTTCTGCATCAGGAGGTTCTGTTGCAGAGTGCTTTGACAATATTTCACGCAATACAGGCAGACAAGTTATGCTCAGCAGTAACCGCTTTATAGCTATGAATAAGACTGCCGCAACGGTTGCTGATGAAGTTCTTTCATATTTTAATAATAGCTTTGAGGCAAGACCTGATGCTCTTATATATGTAACAGAGGGAAATACCGCAAATATATTAAGCAATGAAAAGGTTCTTGATACAATGACCGCCGAAGATATTGCTATGATTGGTGGAGATTATTCAAACGGTACAGTCAAAGCCTGCGAATATAAAGAATATAAAGCGTCAGATAATAGTGGAATTTATGATATTGCTGTTCCTATACTAATGCTTGATGAAAGCAAGGCACAAATAGTTCCTGATGGTGTCGCTTTATTTTGTAAGGGAAAGATGAGCGGAACGCTTACGACAAACGAATCTATAATTCTTAATATTCTTTCGGATAATGTAAGTGGTGCAGTAATTTTACTTAATGACGATAAAAAAACGCCTATAAAGATAGTTTCAGCGAAGTCCGAAAATAATATCAGCCATAATAAAGATATATTTAATTATTCAAAAAATCTTGAAGTATCTCTTGAACTTCCCGAGGGCAGTAATTCGCAAAACAAAAAACTTCTCGAAGAAGTCGAGAAGTTTTTGAAAAAATCGTGTTGTGAAACTGCTGAAAAAGCCATAAAAACTTATAATAGCGATATTCTTAGAATAGGGAAAAAGGCACAAAACGGTTTTTATTATGATTTTGAAAAAATCAAAGATTGGCACGAGGCATTACAATCTGTAAAGCTTGATTTTTCAGTTAAAGCAAATTTTGTACGCTCATAGATATAATATCAAATTTCTTTTCGTTTGAATATGTGACTTATTCTTTTATTGTTTTTTTGAATATTGCCAAGATAGAAAGAAACGATAAACCCAAAAATTAAAAACAATATTGAAATTGCCGAAGTAGTATTCAAGCTTAATACACAGCTTTCATTCAGAACACTTGGAATTATAGAAATAAACAATCCAAATATTATTGAAAATGTAGCTGTATAGAAATTTTTAACCAAAAAATTCATTATAAATGAAATTAAAAAAGCACCAATAAGTAAGCCAAATCCGGCAGGAATCAATACTCTGAAATTTAAATTTGCAAGCGAGCTGACATATAGCTCATATAAACCAAATGTAGATAATATTACTGCGCTGTCAACACCTGGAACAATAGATGAAGCCGCCACAGCTACTCCCAATAATACAGATTGTAAAAAGCTCGGATTTTTTATTTGAGAAAAAGCACCGCTATTCAGCGAAAAAAGTGCAATACCTACACAAACCGCCACAACTATAAATATATAATATTTTTTTGAAAAGCCATTCCTTTTAACTTCTTTAAAAAATAATGGAATTGTGCCAAGGACAAGTCCAAGAAAAGTAAAGCGAGTCTGCATTTCAAAATTATTTAAGAAAAAGTCAACCACCTTACTGAAAATCAATACACCTATTCCGAATCCTATTATAAGAGGAATTAGAAAAGCAATATTTTTCTTAAAATTCTTAAAAAGAGTGCTTATGGCATTGAGTGCTTTTTGATACAAGCCCAAAATAACAAGTAATACACTTCCACTCAAGCCTGGAGCAATACCACCTATTCCGACAATTATTCCCTTTAATAGAGTTTTCATAGTCAACCTCGCAATCAATATTATAGCTACTGGGCAGTTTTGAGATATATTATATAATATTATAGGTCTAATATACAATAAGATATTTAAAATGCTCTTATAAATTTAGTAAAATTTTAGTAAAATAACAGTTTTTAGTTTATCCATTATACAACAGAAAAATAATTTTCATATAATGCCATATTTTCTTTTGTTGTTAGCAGATGAAAAAATCATTATTATATTATTATTTACTTATGTTGTAAATAATTCCGAACAAAATAAAGCAGCTCACAAACCTATTTAGAATGATTTGTGAGCTGTTTATATAAGTTTATAAAGAATTATTCTTCCTCAAAATCTTTTTCTTCGAGTAGATTGGTCATACTCTTTAAACTAATTCCCAATGTTGACATATTGTGAAATAGAGCAGATGTTGTCGGAAGAATTACGCCGCTTACACCAAGAATAATCAGCATAAGATTGAACGAAACGATAAAGCGATAGTTTCTGTGTATTCTTGCCATAAGAGCTTCACTTAGTTTTCTCAAAGTAACAATTTCAAAGAGATTTTCGGAAGCAATAGTTATATCGGCAATTTCCTTGGCAATAGCTGCACCAGTATTTATAGCGATACCTGCATCAGCCTCAGAAAGTGCTGGAGAATCATTAACGCCATCACCAATCATAATAACCTTTCGACCTTTTGCTTTTTCACTTCTTATGAAATCAGCTTTATCCTCAGGCAGAACTTCGGCATAATATTCATCTACGCCAACAATCTTAGCAACTGCTTTGGCAGTCTTTTTGTTGTCACCTGTCATCATTACGACCTTAGATATACCACACTTGTGTAAAGCTGCAATAGCGTCCTTTGCCTCTGAACGGAGTGGGTCATATATGCAGATTACCGCAGCAAGTTCACCCGAAATGCAAAGATAGAGGTGAGAGTATTCCGGAGAAAGTGAATGGAATTTTTCTTCATCACCCTCAGGAATAGAACAGCCCTCGTCCTCAAATACAAAATGATAACTGCCTATAATAACTTTCTTATTATTTACAGCACTTGAGATTCCGTGTGCAACAACATACTTAACTTCAGAGTGATATTCCTCGTGTGAAAGACCACGCTTTTTAGCCTCATCAACAACAGCGTTCGCCATAGAATGAGGATAATGTTCTTCAAGACAAGCTGCAAGACGGAGCATTTCGTTTTCAGTATGATTACCAAAGGTAACTATTTCTGCAACCTTTGGAGTAGCATAGGTAAGAGTACCTGTCTTATCAAAAACAACAGTATTAGCGTTTGCAACAGCTTCAAGAAAGCGTCCGCCCTTTACAGAAATGTTGTAATCGTTACTTTCACGCATTGCAGATAATACCGCAATAGGCATAGCAAGCTTTAATGCACAAGAAAAATCAACCATAAGAACAGCCATAGCTTTTGTGACATTTCTTGTGAGTAGATAAGTTAGAATAGTTCCTCCGAGCATATATGGAACAAGCTTGTCTGCAAGAGAAGATGCTTTATCTTCGGCTACGGATTTAAGCTTTTCAGATTCCTCAATCATACGAACGATTCTGTCATACTTACCGCTACCGGAAGCTTTATCTACGCAGATTACACATTCGCCTTCCTCAGCAACAGTTCCAGCATAAACATAGCTACCTACTGTTTTAACAACTGGTAAAGATTCACCTGTCATAGATGACTGATTAACAGTAGCTTCTCCACTTACAACCTTGCCATCAAGCGGAATCATATTTCCTGTTCTTACAACAATCTTATCTCCTGCCTGTATATCTCCAATAGGAACAAGCACTTCACAAGTATCAGTTTTGAGCCATACCTTATCAACATTCAGTGACATTGTACTTGCAAGGTCAGCAACAGACTTTTTATGTGTCCAATCTTCCAATATTTCGCCGAGATTAAGCATAAACATTACAGAAGAAGCGGTGCTGAAATCTCCTCGTATAATTGAAACAGAAACGGCTGTTGCATCAAGAACCGAAACCGAAAGCTTGCGGTTCAGTAAAGCTTTCAAGCCCTTCTTAATATACTTAATAGAGCGGAAGAGTGTGAGAGCGGTTCTTATTGGCACTGGCAGAAAAAGCTTTGTCGCTATATGAGATACGGTAGTAAAAATAAGCCTATCTTCAAAATCTCTGTGAAGTTGTCTTGAGGTATGTTCAGGAACAAGCTCAAGAGCCTCTGCGGTTTTAAAAGAAAATTCTGCCAAAGCACGAATAATATTTTTTCGCTCAGTTTTATAGAGTATAATTGCGTCTTGAGTTCGGTCATATACCTTAACACTTGTAACACCGTCAATATTACGCATATAATATTCCAGAATATCAGCGTCGTGAAGTGTCATACGTTTGCACATAAGATGCACACGAATACGACCACGAGATTCATGCAATATTTTACATTTCATTATTTTGCCTCCAGATAAAAGAAAGAGCCGACTAAAAAGGACGGCTCTTTTTAAATTATGCGATAGATGCATAAAAATTATTCTTCAACTTTTGTTTCTGTTTCAGCAGTAGCCTCAGCAGGAGCGTCCTCGTTATTTTCTGTTGATTCATCAGAAACTACATCTTCAGAAGCGGCATCTTCGATAGCTTCTTCTTTTGCGGCACGCTGTTCATTGATTTCCTTAGCGTCTGCAAGAATATCATCAGCATTTTCCTTAATAGTAGTAACTGTTGTCATAACGCTCTCCTTAGCACGAAGAACAGCAGCAGTTGTATGTGTGTATGCTTTCTTTGCGTCTTTGCTGCTTAAAAGCTTGATACCAGCAGTTCCGAATAGAACACCAGCAGCAAAAAGACCTAATTTAGCGAATTTCATAATCGAAACCTCCTATTAATTTTTGTTATATTCGCATATAAAAGCCAGAATAAAAATATGATATTCAGCATAAAAATTGCCATAATCATAATCAAAATTCTGTGTGGAAATATAATATCACAAAATTCGACAATATTCAAGGTTTTGTAAAAACTTTTTAAAAAAATTCAAAAATTTTTCGTATTTGTATGTAAGAAATAGATACAAAATCAGTGTTTAGATTTTTTCTTCATAGCCGATTCATAAGCGGCTATAAATTGCTTTGCCATATTGTCACTTGGAATATCATTTCTTGAACGCCTTACAACATTCTTGATAATTCTCCTTCCGTCAATATCAAGAGAAGAAAAGCTGTTTCATTCTATCACCAAATTCAGAAGCCTTTTCATAGGTGAAACCGTTTACGCCCTCCTTAACGAATTCTTGCGTATACTTGTCACGCTTCAAAAGTACAGGCAAACCACAAGCTATTGCCTCAAGCACAGACATAGACATTAAGCCTGTTGTTGCGGCACTTACATATACATTACTTGCGGCATAATATTCAGGCATAAGTGAATGCGGAATTTCTCCTGTAAATGTAACTTGACTTTCAATTTTCAGATATTTTGTCCAATCCTTTAATGAATCTATTTCTGTTCCATCACCAACAATCATAAGGTGCATATTATCGCTTACACTTATGAACTGAGCCCATTCTTGCAAGAGATATTCAACGCTCTTATCAGTATCAAGTCTTCCAGCAAACATTGCAAGTGTAGTATCAGGCGAGATATTATATTTTTTACGAAGTTTTTGAATACTTTCAGGTGTAATATTTTGATAATTAAAAGAACTTATATCTGTATCAGAAGGAATAACTCTAATATGCTTATCCTTTCTGCCCGAAGAAGCAAGGTATTCATGAGCACGGCCACTTGATGCAGTAATAACATCGCAATTATCAATCATATCAAGAAGACGGCTTTTTTCTACCATAGTTCCAATTTTAAGTTTAATTTTTGAATTTTCGTAGAAAAATCGATCCTCATAATAATCCTGAATAGAATATACAGTAGGTATACCAAGCCTGTGAGCAATAGAAAGACCAAGCTTCCCCATTGCGGTGTCGGTATTTATATGAATAATATCAGGGTTGAATTCAAGGATTTTTTTAAGCATTGTCTGATTGTTTGAATTTTTCAGTGACATACCATATTTATTATTTGCAGATTTAGCAGGACAGCGAAGTATACCGTCCTCAAATGTTGTTGAAGAAACATTAGTAGATGAAGTGATGACGAGAACCTCATGCCCGAGTGAGATAAGGCTTTTTCTAAGAACACTTATAAAGCTTGATATTCCGCTGAGATATGGTAAATATATTTCGCTGAAAATTGCAATTTTCACAAAAATCACCTATTCCTAAAATTTAGTAATTTATTAAAATCTTTATAAAACAAATTTATTATAGCTTAACAATTAAAAAAATTCATACTTAATATAATTATAGCATAGAGATAGCTTTTTTCAAGTATTATTAGAGAAAAGCAGAATTGTTGTTATTTTTTGACGAACAAAGAATATTCAATATAAATAAAAAATATTTTTTATTTTTAGATTTATATATAATCAGCATTAAAATTGGAAGCAAAAATAACTGCACAAAATTTGAACTATGTTATAATGTGTTTATATTATAAAAATTCAGGAGAATTCTGCAATGGTTAGTTGAGTTATAGAGATTAATGAAGAAAATATAATGGTTGCAGATTTTGTGCAAAGGCTTGAATTAAGCTTTAAATTTCTTAGAGAAGTCTGTCAATATGGAAAATGAGCTCGGTAAAATTCGAACTCATTTTTTGTTAGCTGTTTAAATTTAATTATTTAATCTTATTTCTAAGATTTTTTGTTGCAGTAACCAGATTTTTAAGGCTTGCAGTTGTTTCGGTTTCGCCTCTTGTTTTAAGACCACAGTCAGGATTTACCCAAAGCTTATCAATACTGATTTTTTCAAGCATTTTTGTAATAGCATTTTCAATTTCTTCAACAGATGGAACTCTTGGAGAATGAATATCATAAACACCAGGTCCGACTTCTGTCTTGAAGTTGTTTTTCTTGAGAGAATCGAGTATAAGCAAATCAGAACGAGATGCCTCAAAGGTGATAACATCAGCGTCCATTTGGTCTATTGCAGGAATAATATCGGTAAATTCGCTATAACACATATGTGTATGAATTTGAGTTTCAGCCTTTACACCACTATGAACAAGTCTGAAAGCTGGAATAGCCCAATCGAGGTATTCGCAGTACCAGTCAGATTTACGCAAAGGAAGCTTTTCACGAAGGGCAGCTTCATCTATTTGAATTACCTTTATTCCGTTTGCCTCTAAGTCCAAGACCTCATCACGAATTGCGAGGGCAATTTGATAAGTGCTTTCCTTGATAGATATATCTTCACGAGGGAAAGACCAGTTAAGTATAGTAACAGGGCCAGTAAGCATACCCTTTACAAGCTTATCTGTAAGGCTTTGTGCATAAATAGACCATTCAACCGTCATTGGCTTAGAACGAGAAACATCGCCCCAGATAATAGGTGGTTTTACACAGCGTGTACCGTATGACTGTACCCAGGCTTTTTCAGTAAAGAGATAGCCGTTAAGCTGTTCTCCGAAATATTCAACCATATCATTTCTTTCAAATTCACCATGAACGAGTACATCAAGTCCGATTTCCTCTTGCAAAGAAATGCACTCGGCAATCTTTTTGCGGTTAAACTCATTATATTCGTTTTCGGAGATATTTCCCTTCTTGAAAGAGGAACGGTTTGCTTTAACATCAGAAGTCTGAGGGAAAGAACCTATTGTAGTTGTAGGAAGAATAGGAAGTTCAAATTCCTTTTTTTCTGAATTTTTTCTCTTTCGTTAAATTCAGGAAGTCTTGTAAAATCCTTTTTCCTGAATGCCAGCAACTCTTTTTTGAACAGCGTCATCATAGCAATTAGTTCTGTTTTCAAAAAAGCTTGCAGTTAGCAATATATGCGGTTTCATTTTCAAAATTATCCGTATCTGTAAGAAATTTAAGTTCAGCAAGCTCAATAAGCTTTTTTCTTCTGCAAAGGAGAAATGGCTTGTATATTCAACAGAAAGCTTAGTTTCATTTTTAAGTGTATAAGGAACATGAAGTAGGGAACAGGAACTGCTTATAACAGTGTTTATACCATTTGTTTTAAGTTCAGAAAGAAGTGCAAGTGTTTTCTTATAATTGTTTTTCCAAATATTCTTGCCATTCACAACGCCTGCAAATAAAAGCTTATCTTCTGGAAAACTATTTTTCTCGATAAGTTCAAGAGTTTTCTTGCCTTCTATGAAGTCAAGGCCTATGCCATCAAAATCAAAAGCAGTAAGCTGATTATAAATATCACGAACATCACCGAAATAAGTTTGAAGTAAAAGCTTTATAGATTTTTTATTACTTATAATTCCATTGTATAGCTTGTTAAAGAGTGCAATATCTTCCTTATTTAAATCGTGTACAAGATAAGGCTCATCAAACTGTACCCATTCTGCATCAAGCTTTGAAAATTCAGCAAGTAAATCAGAATAAGCCTTGATAATATCCTCGCAGAAATCCTCAGCTTGCTTTGAGCCAGTATATCTGATTAACTTTAATAAAGTAAATGCACCTACAATAACAGGCTTTGTCTTAACTCCGAGAGCCTTAGCTTCATTAAATTGTTCAAAAGGCTTTGTGCCAGCAAGCTTAACTTCTGTTGTATCTTCAATTTCAGGAACCATATAATGATAATTTGTGTTGAACCATTTTTTCATAGCTAAAGCCTTAACATCGCCATTTTTCGCCTTGATAACCTCTTGCCATTGCAAAATAAGTATCAAGTTCAGAGAGATTAAGCTTCTTATAGCGTTCAGGAATAATATTAAAAAGTACAGCTGCATCAAGTGTGCAATCGTAGAACGAAAAATCATTTGATGGAATAAAATCAAGACCGCTGTTTTTCAGAGTAGTCCATTGAGTTTGCCTGATATTTTTAGCTGTTTGTTGAAGTTCGCAAGCTGAATTTTCACCTCTGAAATATTTTTCTGTTGCGAATTTAAGTTCTCTGAGAGTACCAACTCTCGGAAATCCGATTATAGATGTAAGCATATATCCTTTCTCCTTTTGACATAAATATAATTTAATCTTACTACTGATTTTACTATCACAAAAAGAAATTGTAAAATATCAAAAATTATCGCTTTGATATAGCTTAAAACTATATCAAAAAAATAAATTAAAAGTTTCGCTCGAGCCTTTTTAAAGGCTTGACCTAAACTTTTAAGTGTCTTAGAAAAGTGTATTAGCTAATCGGTAGTTCATTGGTAAATTTTATCGACCGCGGCAACAGATTTCCCTAATCGACTGCGAGCGAGACTTGTCGAGCGATTCCGCGTCTTGGGAGCGGCGGCTCGCCGCTTTGCCCTTAAAAACCCATGAGGGACTCCGTCCCTCAACCCTGCAAGCTTTTGAAAAAGCTTGAGCAAAACTTTTAATTGTCTTAGAAAAATCTGTCAACTAATCGTAGGGGCGAACTGTGTTCGCCCGCTTGGTAATTTTTTCGACCGAGGCAACAGATTTCCCTAATCGGCTGCGAGCGACTTGTCGAGCGATTCCGCGTCTTGGGAGCGGTGGCTCGCCGCTCGTCGCATTAAACTTGACAAAAAATAGAAGTAGAGAGTATTATGTAATAAATGCTTTTGTTAGGAGTGTTAAAATGAAGATATTTATAGCATCAGATATTCATGGCTCAGAACATTACTGTAAAATTATGGCTGAAAAATATCGTGAAGAGAGTGCGGATAAACTGTTACTTCTTGGCGATTTACTTTATCATGGACCAAGAAACGATTTACCGCTTGTCTATAATCCAAGAGGCGTTATAGCTATTCTTAATTCGCTTAAAAACGAGATAATATGTGTTCGTGGAAACTGTGATACAGAGGTTGACCAAATGGTTTTAGATTTTCCGATTATGGCAGAATATGCAATAATTTATGACGGAAATAAAACTATTTATGCTACACATGGACATAAATTTAACCCACAAAATCCACCAATGCTTAAAAGCGGAGATATTCTTTTGAATGGACACACGCATATTCCTGCAAATGAAGCTTTTGGAGAATTTTATTATGTAAATCCAGGCTCAGTTTCCATTCCAAAAAACGGAAGTAATCATAGCTATATGATTTATGAGAACGGCAAATTTACATTAAAAAATCTGTGTGATTGATGCAAATATAATTCTTTTTGCAACATAATCTGTATAATATGCAAGAAACACTGTCAATTTATGCGGATTTTTTAGGAGTCTTTATATTGACAAGGCGATTTATAAGCACTATAATTAAAGATGTTACTTATCATAATATTATGCGGAAAAACCGCAAATTTATTGGAGGCTAAATATAATGAGCAGAGTATACAATTTTTCGGCAGGCCCTTCTATGCTTCCCGAATCAGTTCTTAAAAAGGCAGCAGCAGAAATGCTGGACTATGAGGGTAGCGGTCAATCCGTTATGGAGATGAGCCACCGTTCAAAGATTTACGGTACAATTATCGAGGGTGCTGAGAGCCTTCTTCGTGAGGTTATGAACATTCCTGATAACTATAAGGTTCTCTTCCTCCAGGGCGGTGCATCAACACAGTTCGCTGCTATTCCTCTCAACCTTATGAATGGTTCAGGCAAGGCTGACTATGTTCTCACAGGTCAATGGGCAACAAAGGCTTATAAAGAGGCTGCACGCTATGGCGAAGCTAATGTAGTTGCTTCCTCTAAGGATAAGACTTTCTCATATATTCCTAAGCTTGACCCATCAACATTCACAAAGGATGCTGACTATTTCTATATTTGTATGAATAATACAATCTATGGTACAGTTTATCACGAAATCCCTGAAACAGGAAATGTACCACTTGTTGCTGATATTTCTTCCTGCATTCTTTCCACACCACTTGATATTTCTAAGTTTGGTATGGTTTATGCAGGTGCTCAGAAGAACATGGCTCCTGCTGGTCTTACAGTAGTAATCATTCGTGAGGACCTTATTGGTCACGCTCGTGACATCACTCCTACAATGCTCGACTACAAGACACATGCAGATAACGGTTCTATGTTCAATACACCACCTTGCTATACAATCTACATTGCAAAGCTTGTTCTTGAATGGATTAAGAACGAAATCGGCGGTCTTGAGAATATGCAGAAGCTCAACGAGAAGAAAGCAGCATTGCTTTATAACTTCCTCGATAACTCTAAGATGTTCAGAGGCACAGTTGTTCCTGAAGACCGTTCACTTATGAATGTACCATTCGTTACAGGCAGTGATGAGCTTGATGCTAAGTTCGTTAAGGAAGCAACAGAGCAAGGTCTTGTCAACATCAAGGGACATAGAACAGTTGGCGGTATGCGTGCTTCTATCTATAATGCAATGCCATATGAGGGTGTAGAAGCTCTTGTTAAGTTTATGGCAGAGTTCGAGGCTAAGAACTCCTAATTACAAATAACATTAGAGGGTGATTTTAATGTATAATATTCTTACACTTAATAAAATCTCTAAGGCAGGACTTTCCCGTCTTGGCGATAATTACAATGTTGCAGATTCTGTTGAAAATCCTGATGCAGTTCTCGTTCGTTCAGCATCTATGCACGATATGGAACTTCCTTCAAGCCTTCTTGCAATCGCAAGAGCAGGTGCAGGTGTCAACAATATTCCTCTTGATAAATGCACAGAGCATGGTATCGTAGTTTTCAATACACCTGGTGCTAATGCAAATGCTGTTAAGGAGCTTGTTCTTTCAGCATTGTTCCTCAGCTCAAGAAAGATTGTTGAGGGTATCGAGTGGGCAAAGACTCTCAAGGATAATGCAGATGCAGCAAAGCTCGTAGAAAAAGGCAAGAGCCAGTTTGTCGGTCCTGAAATAAAGGGTAAGACACTTGGCGTAATCGGTCTAGGTGCTATTGGTATTCTTGTTGCTAATGCAGCAGTTTCACTTGGAATGAATGTTCTTGGCTATGACCCATTCATTTCTGTTGATGCAGCATGGGGACTTTCACCAAAGGTTAAGCATGTTGTTTCTCTTAATGATATTTTCGAGAATAGCGATTATATCACACTTCATGTTCCGCTCACACCAGAAACAAAGGGCGTAATTGGCAAGGAAAATATTGCAAAGATGAAAGACGGTGTTCGTATTCTCAACTTTGCTCGTGGAGATTTAGCTGATAACGAAGCAGTTCTTTCAGCAGTTGCTGATGGCAAAATTGCAAAGTATATAACAGACTTTGCAGCACCAGAGCTTCTCGATGTTGAGAATGTAATCGTAACGCCTCACCTCGGTGCGTCTACACCTGAATCAGAGGATAATTGTGCAAAGATGGCTGCTGATGAGATTAAGGACTACCTCGAGAATGGTAATATCAAGAATTCTGTAACACTTCCAGCGGTTTCTATGGTTCGTGGCACAGGTACAAGAATTTGTGTTATTCACAAGAATGTTCCAAATATGATTAGTGCAGTAACAACTGCTCTTGCTGGTGCTAACATTGAGAATATGCAGAGCAAGTCAAGAAAAGAATACGCATACACAATACTTGATGTAACAGGCGATTTTGATTTAGCTGCTATTGAAGCTATTGATGGCGTTATCAAGGTAAGAGTAATCAAGTAATTGATTTAAATACAAAGAAAAACAGTCCAAGGAAATTATCCTTGGGCTGTTTTTTGTCTTAGCAATCTCACTTTCCCAAGAACCTTAAAAGTTTCGCTTGAGCCTTTTTAAAGGCTCATAGGTCAAGGGCAACGCCCTTGTCGCTCTCCGCAGAGAGCGAAACACTTTATACTTCACAAAGCGCAGGAGGGTAGAAAAACATTCCAGTGGAATGTTTTTCGTAGGGAACCCTCGCAGGGGGTTCCCTGTAAAACTAATGCTGCTAACAAGAGAAAATTAAGCGGTGGACTTTGTCCACCGCTTTAAAAAGAATGTTAAAGGGCTTTGCCCTTAAAACCCACCAAAGGCTCTGCCTTTGGAAACCGCAAGCCTTTGAAAAGGCTTGAGCGAAACTTTAAGTGTCTTAGGAAAGCTGGTTAAATATAATACATAAACTGAGCCTCTTGGTTATCAAGTCTTTGACGGTAGTCATCACAAATATCTTTAAGCGTAATTTTCTCTGTATAGTCCTGCAAATATGAAGTCATATTATTCCATAAATCATCATTTATAGTATCTATCATAGTTGAATTTTTGTTATTAGTATCAAAATACACATCAGAAAGAATATTAGGGTCAAGTGCATTTATAATATCCTTTAGGGTAATTTGATTGCATGGTTTTGTTATGATATATCCGCCATTAGAACCTTTCTGACTTCTTATAAGCATAGCAAGTCTTAGAGCAGGGAGTATCTGTTCAAGATACTTAGGGGAAATATTCTGACGCTTAGAAATACTTGTCGTGGTAACAACTCGTCCGCCTTGTGAATTTGTGGCAATATCTATCATAGCCATAATACCTAATTGAACTTTCATTGGTACTTTCATTGGTACTTTCAAAAAGAACACGCTCCTTAAAAAATCTCATCTAATTACATACGAAACATATATTAATAATAGGCTATCACAGAATTTCTAGAAAATCAATATATACTAAATAAATAGACATTGTAAGAAATATAAAAAATAGCCTTCTATAAAAATTAAAATTATGTAAAACGCTAAAATCTTATAATACCTATTGAAATTATATGTTAAGTAGGTTATAATTGGAAGCACTTCAAGGTTTGTTGAAAAGGGTTGGTGATATTATGGAGTTCAATACAGCTTTATTGCACCGAGGATTTGAAATTGATAAAAAGACAGGAGCTACACTTACTCCGATTTATCAGGTAAGTGCTTTCTCGCAGGAATCTGCTGAACAGCTCGAAAAAGTCTTTAATAATAAAGCCACTGGTTTTGCATACACAAGAATAAGTAATCCGACAGTTTCATCTTTCGAGAGTCGAGTTGCTTCTATCGAAAATGGAATAGGGGCGATTGCCTGTTCATCAGGTATGGCGGCTGTTACAATGTCACTTTTAAATATATTAGAAGCTGGCGATGAGATTATAGCAGGTTCAGGGCTTTTCGGAGGAACGATAGATTTGTTTTCAGACCTGAAAGCTTTCGGAATTACAACTAAGTTCGTAGAGCATATTTCAGCCGAAAGCGTAGAACCTCTTATAAATAATAAAACAAAGGCAGTTTTTACAGAACTTATAGGAAATCCAAAGCTTGATATTGTCGATATAAAAGAGGTCTCAGAGATAGTTCATAAATATAATATTCCACTTATAATAGATAGCACAACAGCTACTTCCTATCTTATCCGACCGATAGATTCCGGAGCAGATATAGTAATTCATTCCTCATCAAAGTATATAAATGGCGGAGGAAATTCCATAAGCGGAATAATAGTTGACAGTGGCAATTTTAAATGGGATACTGATAAGTATAAGGGAATGGCTGAATATAAGAAGTATGGAAAATTTGCTTATCTCGCAAAGCTAAGAAACGGAATATGGAGAAATGTTGGTTGTTGTCTTTCACCATTCAACGCATTCCTTAATTCCGTTGGTCTTGAAACTCTCGGTTTACGAATGGAGCGTATTTGTGATAACGCACTGAAGCTTGCTAAATATCTAAGCACAGCAGATGGAGTTGAAGTTAATTACCCAGCCCTTGAAAGCTCACCATATTATCCGCTTGCAAAGCGAATGTTTAATGGAAAAGGTGGAGCAATCTTAACAATTCGTGCAGGTAGCAAAGAGAGAGCCTTTAATCTTATCAATAACCTTAAATACTCAATAAACGCTACTAATATAGGTGATGTAAGAACTCTTGTTATTCACCCATCAAGCACGATATATGCTCATAGCACAGAAGCTCAGAAGCAATCCGCAGGCGTTTATGAAGATAGTATTCGAGTAAGCGTTGGTATAGAGGATATAAAAGACTTGATAGAAGACTTCGAGCAAGCAATAAATAAGATGAATGCTTCCAGCTATAATTCTTAACATTTTATAATTAAAGTTTAGGTCAAGGGAGAGAATTCCTTGCAAGGAGGAGTAACAAATGGCAGTTGATTATGCAACTCTTAAAAAAGGCGGATTTATGCGTCAAAAACAAAAAAATAATTTTTCTCTTAGGTTGAGAGTTGTCGGAGGAAATCTTACAGCTAAGCAGCTTGCAAAAATTGCAGAAGTTTCTGATAAATACGGAGATGGTTATGTACATCTCTCACATCAAGACAGAGCGTAGAAATTCCATTTATTAAGTTAGATGATATAGAAGAAGTTAAGAATACACTTGCAGCGGGCGATGTAGAGCCTGGCGTCTGCGGACCGAGAGTTCGTACAATAACTGCCTGTCAGGGACAAGCAGTATGTCCAAGTGGCTGTATTGATACATATGCTCTTGCAAAGGAGCTTGATGATAGATATTTCGCAATGGAGCTTCCACATAAGTTTAAGTTCGGCATAACAGGCTGTCAGAATAACTGCCTTAAATCCGAAGAAAACGACTTAGGAATCAAGGGCGGAATAAAGGTCGATTGGAGAGAAAGCGATTGTATTGGTTGTGGCGTATGTGTAAAAGCTTGCCGACAGAATGCAATCACTCTTAAAGACGGCAAAATCACTGTTGACAAGAACAAGTGTAATTTCTGCGGAAGATGCTTCAAGGCTTGCCCAACAGATGCGTGGGATACAGTTCATGGATATATAGTTTCTTTTGGTGGCTTGTTTGGTAATTCAATAAACAAGGGCGAAACAATAATCCCATTTATTGAGGACAAAGAAAAGCTTATCAGAATTTGTGATGCTGCTATAAAGTTTTTTGCGGATAATGCAAAGCCAAGCGAGCGTTTCAAATTTACAATAGACCGAGTAGGAAAAGAAAAATTTGAAGAAAAGATTTTGGAGGCATACAATGGCTGATTTTATTATTGATGATATCGTAGATATTACAGATGTAGTTTGCCCTACAACCTTTGTAAAAGCAAAAGTTGCCTTAGAGGAGCTTGATGACGGACAGATTTTGTCAGTCAAGATGAATGACGGCGAACCAGTTCAGAATGTTCCTAGAAGCATTAAGGAAGAGGGACATCAGATTTTGAAACTCATAGATAATGAGGACGGCACTTATAATCTTATCGTAAAAAAGGTTGGTGATTAAATGGCAGTTCGTGTTAATACAGAAAATTTTGAGCAGGAAGTTCTTAATTCAGATAAGCTTGTTTTAACAGATTTCTATTCAGATAGCTGTATTCCTTGCAAGAGATTATCACCTGTTCTTTCAGAGCTTGAAAGAGAATATGGCGATAGCTTAAAGGTTGTCAAGGTAAACATAAACTTTGATTCAGCTCTTATGGAAAAATACGAAGTTCAGGCATCACCAACAATTATTTTCTTTAAGGACGGTCAAGAGCAGTTAAGACTCAGAGGCACTGTCAAGAAGTCAGAAATAGTTGATGAGATAGAAAAATTAAAGTAAGCAGGAGAGATAATTATGAAAATCACAGTAGCAGGCGTAAACAAAGAGGTTACAGATAATCTTACAGTTGCACAGCTCGTTATAGATGAAAAGGTAGAAACCCCAGAATATGTCACAGTTACAATCAACGATGAATTTGTCGAGAGCGGTGCATTTGAAAGCACAAAACTTAAAGACGGCGATGTTGTAGAGTTCCTTTATTTCATGGGAGGTGGTCAGTAATGGCTTTTACAAATGAACAGCTTGAGCGTTATTCAAGACACATTATATTAAAAGAAGTTGGAGCAAAAGGACAGAAAAAGCTCCTCAATGCTAAGGTTCTCATCATTGGTGCAGGCGGTTTAGGTTCACCAGTTGCTCTATATCTTGCAGCAGCAGGTGTCGGAACTATCGGTATCGCCGATGCAGATGATGTAGATTTATCAAATCTTCAGCGTCAGGTTATCCATACAACAAATGATGTTGGAACTCCAAAGGTTGAATCCGCAAAGAAAACTATGGAAGAAATCAACCCTGATGTTAAGGTTATTACATATCATACCTTTGTTACAAGTGAAAATATCCTTGATTTGATTAAGGACTACGATTTCGTTATTGATGGCACAGATAACTTCCCAGCAAAATTCCTTATCAATGATGCTTGCGTAATGGCAAAGAAACCATTCTCACACGCAGGAATCATTCGTTTTCAGGGACAGCTTATGACTTATGTTCCAGGAAAAGGTCCTTGTTATAGATGTGTATTCAGAAATCCACCTCCAAAGGACGCTGTTCCCACTTGTAAGCAAGCAGGAGTTATTGGTGCAATGGGTGGAATTATCGGAAGTCTTCAGGCAATGGAAGCTATCAAGTATATTCTTGGTCAGGGAGATTTGCTTACAGGCTATCTCCTTACATATGATGCTCTTAAAATGGAGTTCAGAAAGGTTAAGCTTCCAAGCAATACAGATAATTGCCCAATTTGTGGCAAGCACCCGACTATCACAAAACTTATCGACTACGAACAGGTGGAATGTGACGGTGTACATTTATGATTAAGTTATCAAAATCAGATTATGAAAAAATTCTTGCACACGCAGAAAAAGAACTTCCAAATGAGGCTTGCGGTCTGATTGCAGGTATAGTTGAAAACGGTGATAAGACAATAAAGGAAGTCTATCTTCTCACAAATATAGACCATTCCAATGAGCATTTTACACTTGACCCGAAAGAACAGCTTGCCACAATCAAAGATATGAGAAGTAAAGGTTACGCACCTCTTGGCAACTGGCATTCTCACCCAGAATCGCCATCAAGACCTTCGGAAGAGGATAAAAGACTTGCCTATGACAGCAAAGCAAGCTATATGATTTTATCTCTTATGAATAGAGCCGAGCCTGTATTAAATTCATTCAAAATCACTGGAGATACCGCAGAAAAAGAAGAACTCATAATAGAGGGTTAAACAGTTAGTAATTGCCAATGAGCTAATAAATTTTCCTAAAGCGGCGAGCCGCCGCTCCCAAGACGCGGAATCGCTCGACAAGCCTCGCTCGTAGTGAGCAAGAGAAGATTGTTATCGCGGCTGACGAATTTAGCAGTTAGCTGAGGCACTTCTATTAAGACATTCAAAAGTTTTGCTCAAGCTTTTTGAAAAGCTTGCAGTTTCCAAAGGCGGAGCCTTTGGTGGGTTTTAGAGGGCAACGCCCTTAAGCGGCGAGCCGCCGCACCCAAGACGCGGAATCGCTCGGCAAGCCTCGCTCGTAGTGAGCAAGAGAAGATTGTTATCGCGGCTGACGAATTTAGCAGTTAGCTGAAGCACTTCTATTAAGACACTCAAAAGTTTTGCTCAAGCTTTTTCAAAAGCTTGCAGGGTTGAGGGACGGAGTCCCTCATAGGTTTTAAGGGCAACGCCCTTAACATTCTTTGCACTCTAAGTGCGGACAAAGTCCGCACTTAATAACTAATGTTGTTAACAAAAGAAAAAAGGCTCAAGCGAAACTTTTAAGGTTCTTGGGGAAGTGCGGTAGTTTCAAAAAATGAGGGAAGCAATATGAAGACAGAAAAGCTTACAACAGATATTCTGATTATAGGCGGCGGAACAGCAGGCTGCTATGCGGCTTTGATAATATCCGAAAATTCTGATAAAAAAGTTATAATCTGCGAAAAGGCACACATAAAAAGAAGTGGTTGCCTTGCGGCTGGTGTAAACGCTCTTAATGCGTATATCACAGAGGGCAGAACCCCCCTCAGGACTATGTTGATTACGCAAAGCACGATGCAGATGGCATAGTAAGAGAAGATTTGCTACTTACAATGTCCGAAAGACTTAATTCCGTTACACATAGACTTGAACAGCTCGGACTTGTAATTCTCAAGGACGAAAATGGCAAGTATGTAACACGAGGAAACCGTAATCTTAAAATAAATGGTGAAAATATAAAGCCTATACTTGCTAAAGCAGTAGAAGCCTTGCCAAATACAACTATTCTCAATAGAGTAAATATAATCGACTTTGCCGTAAAAGATAACAGAATCCAAGGTGCTTTTGGAATAGGCATAGATGATGATACATTCTATACTATCGAGGCTAAGGCAGTAATAATTGCCACAGGTGGTGCGGCGGGACTTTATAAGCCAAATAATCCGGGATTTTCACGCCATAAAATGTGGTATCCGCCATTCAACACAGGTGCAGGTTATGCAATGGGAATAAAAGCTGGTGCAGAGATGACCACTTTTGAAATGCGTTTTATAGCTTTAAGATGTAAAGATACGATTGCCCCGACAGGTACTCTTGCACAGGGCGTCGGTGCTAAACAAGTAAATTCACTTGGAGAAGTTTACGAAACAAAATATGGCTTAACCACTTCAGAGAGAGTTTACGGCACAGTTAATGAAAATCAAGAGGGCAGAGGTCCTTGCTATCTTAGAACAGAGGGTATCACGCCCGAACAAGACGAATCCTTGCTCAAAGCATATTTGAATATGGCTCCTTCACAGACTATAAAGTGGATAGAGAGCGGAAAGAATCCATCTCAGCAGAATGTTGAAATCGAGGGTACAGAGCCTTACATAGTAGGTGGTCATACAGCAAGTGGCTATTGGGTTGACACAAAGAGAGCAACTACAGTCAATGGTTTGTTTGCAGGTGGTGATGTTGCCGGAGGTGCTCCTCAGAAATATGTCACAGGTGCTTTGGCAGAGGGTGAGATTGCAGCCCTTTCCGCAGTTGAATATGTTTCCGAAAATGGAATTTCACCTATCGAGAGCAGTAATATAGACAGCCACATTTCAGAGGTTGAAAGCTTTCTTACCAAAAAGGATTCCCGCTTTACAACAGAACAACTTGAAGAAGCTATGCAGAGCGTTATGGATTCCTATGCAGGCGGTATTAAAACAAATTATCGTTTTAATGAGAAACAGCTTGATATTGCAGACTATAAAATTAAACAGCTCACAGAACTTTCAGATTCTCTTTATGCAGAAGATTTTCAAGAGCTTATGTATATCTATGAACTTCGTGAAAGACTTACAGTTTGCAGAAGTGTTATAGCACATCTCAAAGCAAGAAAAGAAACCCGTTGGCATAGCTTTGCAGAAAATCTCGATTATCCGAATAAGGACGATAAGAACTTCAACAAATATGTAAATTCACGCCTTGAAAACGGCGAAATAAAAATAATCCTTCGTGATTTAGTACCGGGAGGTAAGAGCTATGAGCATAGCAATTAACAAAACCAAAAATGTGTTGGTTGTGGAAGATGCCAAAATGTCTGTCCCGGAAGTCTTATCAAAATAGATGAGAGCGGTAAGGCATATATCAAGTATCCAAAGGATTGCTGGGGCTGTACCTCTTGCATTAAAGAATGTCCCGTACACGCAATAAATTTCTATCTCGGTGCGGATATAGGTGGTATGGGCAGTATGGTTCATACCGAAAAGAGCGGAGATATTTTAAGCTGGATAATAGAAAAACCTCAGGGTGATACCATTAAGATAGATATAAACCAAAGGGAATCAAATAAATATTAAGGAGAGAAGAAAATGAGTGAACTTTCACATCTTGACGAACTCGAAGCAGAAGCTATATACATCATCAGAGAAGTAGCTGCCGAATGTGAAAAGCCAGTAATGCTTTATTCAATAGGAAAAGATAGCTCTGTAATGCTTCATCTTGCTATGAAAGCGTTTTATCCCGAAAAACCTCCTTTTTCCTTTTATGCACATAGATACAACATGGAAGTTTAAGGATATGATTAAATTCCGTGATGAAACAGCCAAGAAACTCGGTATAGAAATAATAGTCTATACAAACGAAGATGGAGTTAAGCAAGGAATAAATCCATTTGACCACGGAGCAGCTTATACTGATATTATGAAAACTCAGGCTCTCAAGCAGGCACTCACCAAATATGGCTTTACAGCGGCATTCGGTGGTGGTAGGCGTGACGAGGAAAAGTCAAGAGCAAAGGAAAGAATTTTCTCTTTCCGAAATGAAGCTCAGGCATGGGACCCAAAAAATCAGCGTCCTGAAATGTGGAAGCTTTATAACACAAAGATTAAAAAGGGAGAGAGCATAAGAGTTTTCCCAATCTCAAACTGGACAGAAAAAGATATATGGCAATATATCAAGCGTGAGAATATAGATATAGTTCCTCTTTATTTTGCAGCTGAACGCCCTGTTGTAGAGCGTGACGGCAACATCATAATGGTTGATGATGACCGTTTCCCACTCAAAGAGGGAGAAGTTCCGCAGATGAAGTCGGTTCGTTTCAGAACACTTGGTTGCTATCCGCTTACAGGTGGTATAGAATCCACCGCAACTACACTCGATGAAATCATTGATGAAACTCTAAGCTCAGTATCCTCAGAGCGTACATCAAGAGTTATCGACAATGAGGCGGCAGGAAGTATGGAGCGTAGAAAAAGGGAGGGCTATTTCTAATGAAAGGATTACTCAAATTTATAACCTGCGGAAGTGTTGATGACGGAAAATCAACACTTATCGGACATATATTATATGATGCAAAGTTGATTTATGCCGACCAAGAAAAAGCTCTTGAACTTGATAGTAAAGTTGGTAGCCGAAACGGTGCAATAGATTATTCACTTCTCCTTGATGGACTTATGGCAGAGCGTGAGCAGGGCATTACAATAGATGTTGCCTATCGCTATTTTACAACAGATAACAGAAGCTTTATAGTTGCCGATACACCAGGTCATGAAGAATATACAAGAAATATGGCAGTCGGTGCGTCCTTTGCAGATTTAGCTGTTATTCTTGTTGACGCTTCACAAGGCGTTCTTGTTCAGACAAGGCGTCACGCAAGAATCTGCAAGCTTATGGGTATTCGTTACTTTGTCTTTGCTATAAATAAGATGGATTTAGTCGGTTATAGCAAGGAACGCTTTAATGAAATCGTAAAGCAGATTGATGAGCTTAAAGAAGAACTTAAACTTGATAATGTAAAGATTATTCCTTTGTCAGCAACAGAGGGCGATAATGTCACCACCAAGTCCGAAAATATCAAGTGGTATGACGGAGTTCCGCTTTTGGAGTATCTCGAAACTGTCGATATATCCTCCTCAGACGAGGAAAAGGGTTTCTATATGCCAGTTCAGAGAGTATGCCGTCCAGACCATACATTCAGAGGTTTTCAGGGACAAATTGAAGCAGGAAGTATAAGCGTAGGCGATGAGATTGTCGCATTGCCAAGCAACGAAAAAGCAAATGTCAAGAGTGTTTTCGTTACAGACAAAGAGGTAAAATCAGCACATAAAGGTCAGCCAGTAACAATAACCTTAGATAAAGAGGTTGATGTTTCAAGAGGCTGCGTGCTTTCAAAGAATGCTGATATTGCAGTATATAAAAAGCTCAAGGTCTCACTTCTTTGGATGGACGATGAACCACTCGTTATTGGCAAGGATTATCTTGTCAAGCTTGGCACAAAGACTATTTCTGGCATTATTACTGCCATTGATTATGCAGTTAATGTAAATACAGGCGAGCATATCAAGACAGAAACTCTCGAAAAGAATGGTATAGCTGTTTGCGAAATTCTCCTCACAGAAGCTATTGTTGCAGACCTTTTCTCAGCACATAAAACACTCGGAGAAATTATTCTCATTGATAGAGTTACCAATATGACATCAGCTTGCGGTGTTATTGAAGATGTCAGCCAAAAGGCAGTTTCAGGCTCAGCAAAGGCATCATTTAAGCTTGGAGATGTTGAAGCAAGAGGCGATATATTCGAGGAATTCTACTATGATACATCAAGCCTTAATGTTTTGAAGTATCAGCCAGTAAGAAACACCTATACAGTCGGTGATGAAATTCCTGTTGACGGTGAAAGCTACCATTATCCAGATAGCTTTGATATAATCGTACTTCGTGACCAAGTAGCTATTAGCGTGAGAGATAAGAAAATCACAGCTATTATTCCTGCAAGCGAGTATGAATATAGCGGTTTCCCTGTCATAAATGGACGAGGCTTTGAGGTTGTCGCAGATAATAACAAAGCTGTACAAGACTTCCTTAAAGAATATAATTCTCTTGCAGATAGCAACGACCCACAATTTTTTGCTAAATGGATTAAGTTCAATACTTATCGTAAGATTATAATTAAAGCCTAAATTTATTAACAGCCTAAGTCAAAAATAGACTAAGGCTGTTTACTTTTTTATTCAAAAAGTGTATAATATAGCTAATTAGTTTTCCAAGCGGAGAACTAAACTGCCGATTAGTTAGCAAACTTTCTAAAGATGCTCAAAAGTTTTGCTCAAGCTTTTTCAAAAGCTTGCAGGGTCGAGGGACGGAGTCCCTCGTGGGTTTTAAGGGCAAAGCCCTTAACATTCTTTGCTTTCTAAGTGCGAACGAAGTTCGCACTTAATGACTAATGTTGCTAATTAAAGTATTGAGCGGCGGACGAAGTCCGCCGCCTAAGAAAAAACAAATGTTGGGCTTCGCCCAAAAGTGTTTCGCTCTCTGCGGAGAGCGACCAAAGGCTCTGCCTTTGGAAACTGCGAGCCTTTGAAAAGGCTCGAGCGAAACTTTTAATTGTCTTGGGAAAGTCTATAAAATAATATGGAGGAATCTAAAATGAGTAAAAAGTTAGTAGCGTATTTTTCGGCAAGTGGTGTAACTGCAAAATTGGCAAAAAGACTTGCTGATGCAGTAGATGCTGATATTTTCGAGATAAAGCCCGAAAAACCATATACCACCGCAGACCTTGACTGGACAAATAAAAAAAGCCGTTCAAGTGTAGAAATGAGCGATAAGAGCTTCAGACCCGCTGTTGCTGAGAAGCTTGATAATATCGCAGATTATGATACTATTTATGTAGGATTTCCGATATGGTGGTATGTTGCCCCTACAATTATAAATACATTTCTTGAGCAGTACGATTTAACAGGTAAAACAATCATACCTTTTGCAACCTCAGGCTCAAGCCGTATGGGAAAGACAAACTCAGAGCTTGCACCATCTTGTAAGGGAGCAATTCTAAAAGAAGGCAAGCGTTTTGAAGAAAATGCTGATGAAATAGAACTCAAGAAGTGGGCAGATAGTATCCGTTAAGAGATTAAATAGTGTATTGAATTTTTATCATTGATGACGACCCCCACAATGTCCATAGAAACAAAAAGCAGGTAGAATGATAAAATGTGCAGAGAATTTGACCCACAGCTTGTATTGCTGGACATTATGTTAATATTTTATATCGGATATTATATAGTAATAGTAAGAATCTACGATAAAATAGTAAAGTTATGAGCAAATACCGATTTGCCTATATAACCTATATAAAAAGATAAAGGCATCGCATTGTTTTTGCGGTGCCTTTGCTTTAAATGGTGATAAAAAATGATGGATAGATGTTTGCAATAAACCATCCACTTAATATTATAGCAAAAAATTTCGATTTGTGTTAAAAGTTGTAAAATTTGACGACTTCTGGTAAACTTTGTACGAATAATTCTTTTAGAGAATAAAAAGTTATTTAATCAGCAAACAAATCATATGATTATATTAAAAAAGTTTTGGTGATTTATATGTTTTATTCTCTGAAGTTAAAAAAATTAATTCACATGATAGTAAAAATTGCAATGATTTTATTATTCTGTACTTTGCTTACAATCTTTCCGAAAGGTGCATCTGAAGGTGCAAAAAAGGGACTTGAATATTGCCTTGAACTTTTAGTACCATCTTTGTTTCCATTTATGGTATTGTCATCGTATATAGTTCGTTCTGGGGTATCGTCAATACTTGGAGAAATGTTTTCTCCAATAATGAGATTTCTGTTCCGACTTGATGGTTCAACAGCACCTACTGTAATAATGAGTTTCATAGGAGGTTTTCCTGTTGGCGCAAGAGGCATAGCAGGAATGTATGAAACAAAGCAAATCTCTTTGAATCAAGCAAGGCGAATGTCGCTTTTTTGCGTCGGTGCAGGACCAGCTTTTTTGATAACAGCAGTAGGAACAGTTCTCTTAGGCAATACAAAGCTTGGAATAATTCTACTTGTATCCCAACTTATATCAGGCTTAATCTTAGGAATAATCTCAAGATTTTTCTATCCTGAAAAATCTATTAAAGAGAAAAACAAGCCAAAAGATACTATCAGCCAACAAAACGCTTTTATAAAGGCGTGTACAGATGGCTCAAAAGGAATAATTTCGTTGTCAGCTTTGGTTATATTATTTCAGACGTTCATAGGAATTATAGAGCAAAGTGGGGCAGAGCGGTTTATAGAAAAAATATTTTCATCTATGGGGTTGAGTTGTTCAAAGATAATTTTGCCATCAATTTTAGAGGTTACTGGTGCGTGTAATGTAATAGCAGAAGGGACATTTCCACTATATATTTTATCTGCGGTTATAGCATTTGGTGGCTTTTGTGTATATTTGCAAATATGGGGTATACTTTCAGAAATACAGCCGAATAAGCTGTTGTTTATTCTTTTCAGAGTGTTTGCTGCCATACTTAATGGATTTTGCACATATATAATTACATTGTTCTATAAGCCAGTAAGTAATGTTTTTAATAGTTTTTCAGAGAGAGCAACACCAAATACAGCAACGCATCTTACTGGTGGAATAGCAATTCTTGTATTGTCAATGTTGTTTTTGTTGAGCATATCTGTCAAAAAAAGAGCAAAATAAAATTATGGCGGTGCGTGACCGCACAGGACAAGATGCGGAATCGCTCGGCAAGTCTCGCTCGACACTTTTAAGAGAAGTTTGTTGACGCGGTCGAAGAAATTTCCAATGAACTACCGATTAACTAACGCACTTCCCCAAGACATTTAAAAGTTTCGCTCGAGCCTTTCCAAAGGCTCGTAGGTCAAGGGCAACGCCCTTGTCGCTCTCCGCAGAGAGCGAAACGCTTTTGGGCGAAGCCCAACATTTATTTTTTTTCCAATCGGTGGACGAAGTCCACCGATGAATTCTTTTGTTAGCAATAAATTTTCCTTGTGCTTTATACCTTTTTATCAGCGTCAGTCTGTTCTTCTTGAATATCTTCTTCATCAGGATATTTTATATTCGGAATAGGATTTTCAGAACTTTCATCAAATTCATTTCCGAGCGGAATATTATTGCTCGTATAGAAATTATTTTTAATTTTAGTCAAGGTATCCATACTTTTGCAAATACGCTTATATAGAGTATCAAGCCTGTCATCAAGGGTTATAGTACCAATCTTTATATCACGCCTGAGCCAAGCTATATCCTCACGAAATAGATTAACCTCTTTTTCAATCGTGTCAATAACATTGACAGCGTCCATAGCCTTTTCCTGAGCCTCATCAATAACGCCTAAGGCACGAGCCTCAGCCTTCATTTTTTATATTCATAAGACTTTCTTGCAAGTCATCATATCTTTTTGCTTTTATTACAAGTAAGTCGTATTTTTCTTGCAACTCATGTTTTTCTTCAAGACGCAGACGAAGTTCTGCTTCATATGCCTGTATATCGTTTTCACGCTGTGCAGTGACATCTGCAAGCTGCATTTGTAGTGACTGAACCGATTTATATAGAGCGTTTCTTGCGGCCGTAATTTCAATTAAGGAAGTCTTTTTGTCTGAAAGCTCAAGCTCTGCTTCGTGTAAACGCTCTTTAAGTTGTTCAAGCTCCATTTCAGAAGTAAGCTTTTTTTCAACTATACTCTTTTTCATTGTTGGCAATGTTATTGTTCAATATTTCGTTCATGGATACCACCTCAAAAAAATCAATCATATCCATTATATCAGAAAAAATAATATTATACAATGCTTTTTTGTATGAAATAAACTTCTCCAAGACAGTTAAAAGTTTCGCTCGAGCCTTTTCAAAGGCTCGTAGGTCAAGGGCAACGCCCTTGTCGCTCTCCGCAGAGAGCGAAATACTTTATGCTTCTCTGAGCGCAGGAGGGTAGAAAAACATTCCAGTGGAATGTTTTTCGTAGGGAACCCTCGCAGGGGGTTCCCTGAAAAAGTGTTTTGTTCTTAAAATATAAAATCGTTTAATAAACCTATTGTTAAACTTATGCTAATTTATCATCTTATCCTCAGCAATAATTATTTTTAATGCCTCAATAGCAGTAAGAACGGCATTTTCAGTATTGATATTTTCGGAATTATCTCCAGATTTTCTGCGTTCCTGATTCCATATTGCGTGTAGAATAGAACCAGCACGAATATTTCTCACTGCTGAAACAGTAAAAAGAGCTGCTGTTTCCATTTCAGAAGCGAGTACACCACATTTTATAAAGGCTTTCCATTTGTTTTCAAGCTCATATGAAACAGCCATAGTTGCAGGATTATGCTGACCATAGAAAGAGTCTTTGCTATGTATAATTCCCGTATGATAGTGTTCATCAAGCTTTGTTGCAGCTTTAACTAAAGCTGATGTAACTTCAAAATCAGCAGTTGCAGGTAATTCTATTGGAGCGTATTCCTTAGAAGTACCCTCCGCACGAACCGCTGAAGTAGCTATGATAAGGTCGCCCGATTTTACAGTTTCTTGCATACCACCACAAGTTCCAACGCGAATGATAGTATCTACACCGAGCATATGAAGCTCTTCAAGGGCAATAGCCGTAGATGGACCGCCTATACCAGTCGATGTTACCAAAACATTTTCACCACAAAGAGTGCCAAAATAAGTAGTATATTCTCTGTTTGAAACGAGATAATCCGCATCTTCAAGGTAAGAGGCTATTTTTGATACACGAGCAGGGTCTCCTGGAAGAATAGCATATTTTGCCTTAACCGTTCTAGGAATTTGCAAATGAAAAAGCACATTTTCATTCATAACTCATAAGCCTCCTTATATAAAAAGTACCTTATACAATCAGAACATATCATTCTTTTTTAGAATTATAAAAGCCGAAATCATCAATATAGCTGATAATACGAATGGGAACCACCAGAAATCATCAAATGGAAGTCCTCCATCAATATTCATTCCATATAAGCCAGAGATAACCGTAGGAATAGAAACAATCAGTGTCAAAGAAGCAAGAACTTTCATAACATAATTAAGGTTGTTGCTTATAACAGATGAGAAAGTATCCATTGTGCTTGACATAATGTTAAGGTGTATTCCAACCATTTCTATTGCCTGTTTAATTTCAATAAGAACATCTTCAAGAAGGTCTTGGTCGTCCTCATAAAGCTTGATATGTCTGCCACGCATAAGCTTTTCTAGAGTAATTTCATCAGCCTTTTAGTGAAGACGAAAAAATAAACCAGCGATTTCTGAATTTCAAAAAGCTGGATAATCTCTTTATTTTTCATAGATTTTTTCATTTTTTCTTCTACATGCTCGCTGATTTTATCAATCTGCTTAATATATTGCAAATATCTCGCTGCAACTCTGAGCATTATATGAAAAACAAATTGAGTTTTATAGTTAGTAAAGACATCTTTAACGACACCCTCGGAAAATTCACTAAGAATAGGAGTTTCCTTAATAGAAACAGTTATAACATTTTTTGGGGTAATCATAATGCCGATAGGCATGGTAGCATATCTTATACTCTTGTTAAACTTTTCAACAACAGGAATATCTATAATTATAAGCGTAACTCCATTTTCATTATCTATATGAGAGCTTTCCTCTTCATCAAGAGATGCCCTAAAGAAATCAGGTTCAATATTAAAATCCTTTATAAGACTTGCAACCTCGTCCCCCTCAGGTTCAACGCAGTTTATCCAACAGCCTGGTTCATAATTATCAATAGCCTCAATTCTATTGTTAATAGTTTTATAGTAGCTTATCATTTTTGTGCACTTCCTAACAAAATCAAATCAGAGCACAAAATACATTATGTGCTCTGTCTATAGCATAAATAATAGCAATCCGTATTCGACCGACAGACGGGTCAGAGCCCATAATGTTTACCCCTTTCATAGTTTAAAATATAAAAAAATCAAAAGCAAATCAACATTTTCTTAATATATTATACCAATAAATTCGCCGAAACGCAAGAATTTTACGAAATATTGACTCTTGTTTTTCGTAAGATTTATTTTTAGTTATAAGAAAAATAAATCACTCAAAAATACTATCTTAATTGTGCAAAATTATAGACTAAAGTTCATGTTTGTGTTAAAATAAACTTTAATATAATTAAAAAATTCGGGTGATTATTTTATGTCTAAAGAACTTAGCCAATGTCAGGTGATAGAAAGAAGTCTTTTCAAGACCTATCGAAAAAGAATATGGGTACCATTTATTATGGCAATAAAGAAATATGAACTTATCCAAGAGGGAGATAGAATAGCTGTTTGTATTTCTGGTGGAAAGGATTCCATGCTTTTGGCAAAACTTCTGCAAATGCTTCAAAGACATAGTGATTTTCCCTTTGAACTTGTATTTCTTGTTATGGACCCTGGCTATAATAGCATTAATCGAGAAAAGATTGAGAGTAATGCAAAGCTGCTCGAAATACCAATAACAATATTTGAAACCGATATATTTAATATAGCTGATAGAACCGAAAAAAATCCTTGTTATCTTTGTGCTAAAATGCGTAGAGGTCATTTGTACAGTCAAGCTAAAAAGCTTGGCTGTAATAAAATCGCACTTGGACACCACTTCAACGATGTTATAGAAACTACATTATTAGGAATGTTTTATGGTTCTCAGCTTCAAGCTATGTTACCAAAGCTTCATAGCACAAATTTTGAGGGTATGGAGCTTATCAGGCCGCTTTATTGTGTACACGAGGACGATATAATAGCTTGGACAAAATATAATCATCTGGAGTTTATCCAGTGTGCTTGTTGTTTCACAGAGAAATCTGCTGAAAGTGAGGATGGAATAGGAGCATCAAAGCGAAAGGAAGTAAAGGAGCTTATCCGTAAATTAAAGAAAGACAATCCAAATATCGAGAAAAGTATTTTCAATAGTATACATTCAGTTTGTTTAGATACGATGGTTGGTTATAAATCGAATGGTGAAGAACATTCTTTTTTAGATAATTATTAAAAATTGTTTACCTACAATATAGCTACTGTACTTTCCTTAAGACACTTAAAAGTTTCGCTTGAGCCTTTTCAAAGGCTCATAGGTCAAGGGCAACGCCCTTGTCGCTCTCCGCAGAGAGCGAAACACCTTTGGGCTTTGCCCAACATTTATTTTTTCTTAAAATCGGCGGATTTTATCCGCTGATTCATTCTCTTTCGTTAGCAACATTAGTTATTAAGGGCGGACTTTGTCCGCCCTTTTGGGGCAAGAGAAGTTAAGGGCTTCGCCCTTAAAACCCACAAGGGACTCCGTCCCTCGACCCTGCAAGCTTTTGAAAAAGCTTGAGCAAAACTTTTATCTGTCTTTGAAAAGTGTGTTAGTTAATTGTAGAGGCGAATTGTGTTCGCCCGTTCGGTAGTTTAGTACTCCGCATGGGTAAACCTCTCATATTCACTACGAGCGAGACTTGTCGAGCGATTCCGCGTCTTGACCGCGGTGGCACATTGCTTTGAGCAAAATTTTTAATTGTCTTAGATAAGTTTATTAACTTAGTAAAAAACCTCAACAATGCAGTATGCAAGGGTACAAAAGACGATGCCGAAAAGTTCAAAGCATATTTTAACACAGTAGTAAAATTCAAAGCTGAACAATTCGGCGGTATCTGGAAAGAATTTTATTCGTTGCGTGATAAAGCACGATAAATATTTAAGCTTATCAGTAATTTAATATTTCAATTTTAATGTTGTTTTCAGAAAGATTCTGATTTTCAGAAAATATACTCAACATATATTCAGAAATTTGCTTTTGTATAGAATTTACTGCTAAGATTTTTATTAGTAACATCAAAAGATGATAGGGGAGTGGAAAGCCCTGTGCCAAGGAATTTGACATAGGCTTCCTTTTTCGTCCATATCTCATAAAAAGCATTGCCTTGGCTTTCACTTTCGAGAATATACTTATATTCATTTTCCGAAAAAAAGCGTTTTGCAATTTCTATTCGTGCATTTGAGATTATTTCTGCATCAATTCCTATTGGTGAAGTATCACTTGCGAAAGCGACACAGTTCCCAGAATGAGAAACCGAAAAATGAAATTCCGAAAAGTTTTTAATTGAAGGCTTTTCGTGTTCATTATATTCAAACTGGATTTCATTAGATTTAATACCCGCTTGTTTAGATGCCTCTGTACATATCAATAAGCCTGAAAATAAAGAAAGTATTTTATCCTTGTCAAATCTGAAATGGGAGATTTTTTCTAATCTTTCATTGGGCAAAAAAAAAGAAAGATATTTTTTATATCTTGAAAATTCGCAAGAAGTATCAACAAATAATAATTTTACATTAATCATAATAAATCGTCCTCAAAATAATTGTTAATTTATTATAGCAAAATTTCTGATTGTTTACAATCTTTGCTATTTCAGATTTTTAAGCTTAAAAGTAATTGACATTTTATAAGATATTTGATATAATATTTAGGTATCTTAAATATGCGGATATGGCGGAATTGGCAGACGCGTATGGTTCAGGTCCATATGAATGCAAATTCATGCAGGTTCAAGTCCTGTTATCCGCACCATAACTTTTAGAATCCCATAAATACTGAAAATACAGTGTTTATGGGATTTTCTTTGCTTTAAATTCGTTAAAAACAAGCTTTTAAGATATATATAACTAACAAATAACTAACACGCAACTAACAAAAAAATTACCCATACAACTTTGAAAAATGTATGGGCAAAATTGCTATGAATCATATTAAATTTATTGTGTTTATAAGTTCTTGAATTTCAATGTGAGTATATACTTTTTCAGTTAAATTCATTATTGATTTATGACCGACTATTTTCTTGATAACTGTTTGATTAGCATTTTTTTGCACAAGCTGGCTTATGCAGGTGTGACGAGTTTCGTGTATAGTATGATTCATACCCAGACTAATCATAAGATTATTGAAATAGTTTTTTCTGAAGTTATCATATGCCATTCTTTTGCCGTCTTCGGTACAAATCACATATTTACATTTGGAATGTTCAAGAAAATATCTCCAAAATGGAAGAACCTTATCAGCTATCGGAACAATTCTTATTCCTGAATCGGTTTTAGATGCACGAACATAAAAATACTGTTCATCAATATGTAAATCTTCTTTCGCTAAGTTTAGAAGTTCTGAAACTCGAACACCGCTATATATTAGCATAAGAACTATTTTTAAACTATCTATTTTTTGAGCTTTCCAGAGCTGTTCTATCTCTTCTGTCGAAAATGCGTTCTTTGGCTTAGAATCATACTTGACATTTATTTTCAAGCCTTCCGCATAATTTTTTTTCTTTATGCAGTCATGTTGTATACACCACTTGAAAATTTTATTAAACAGAATATGTACTCTCTTAACGCTTGAGTAACTTAATTGCAAGTTATCTAATATATTTTGCATATGAATAGGTCTTATATCTAACATTTTCATATTATGAAGTGCTTCACAATGCTTGTATGCAGCTTCATAGTTTCGCCGTGTAGATTTATTTGTATCTTCATTAAATTCATCCGCATACCATTTTTTTTCATATATTTCAGCAAAGGTTATTTTTCCAAGTTCAAGGTCATATGGATTGAAGTTATAGTCTGCCAATGCTTGTAAAGCTTGCTGACGAGTAGCGTAATAGCCTATGATAGAATATAACTGTTTGCCATTATCGTCATAGCCTCTTGTTTTTCGTGCAATGTATGGCTTTCTTCGTTTTCCAGAAAGTTTATATACACTGCCATATCCGTTTGGTAATCTCATATTAACACTCCTTTTCTTAAAAAAGAGTGCAAAAAATCCCTTTGTAAACTCCACTTGAAAAATTTACGAAGGGTATGATACAATATTTTTGCGAAATTCGTATCATTGCACCCGTTGTAATGATTCCCGCTCTCACTGATTGGTACTCGATGGGAGCGGTTTTATTTATATGTTTATATGAATTTTGCAATAATATGATTTATCGTTTTTTTGAGTTATTTCTGTTATTATTCCTTTTGGAATTCGGCCGCAATCCATAAGAGGAGCAATTTTTTCCGCAAGCTCTGATTTTATATATCCAATGTGTTGATAATCGCATATAACTTTTATTGCATTTTTATCATATTCGTTTTGAGGTTCACGCACAAAAATTAACTTATCATTTTTGTGTAGTGTTGGTAGTATAGCTTGTATTTCTTTGCCTTTATCATTAGTACATCTTACGCCAGCAATTCTTGTATCTATTGAGTATTTATTTTTATCAACAGTAATTGTTTTAGCTGTGTTATCTTTCATGTATGATAATTGTGCAACGATTTGCTGTGCAAGTCGTACTGTATTGCTGTATGTAGTTGATGATGTATTAACAGCTTCTGATATTAAAATGATAGATACAAGTGGATTATTTGCGTCGTTAACTCTAATATTGATAGACATATTATCGACAATAGATTCTTTTTGAGCCGTACTTGCTCCAACAATTGCTCCTGTTGCACCGAATAGTAAGCCTCCAACAACAGCTCTTGTAATACCATTTTTTGTTTTATATTTTGTACCGTTTTGAATAATCTCAAAATCTACTATATCAGAATAACGATAAGCCCTATTATATCCATAAACATACCAGCATTTTTTTCTTTCATCAATATATAAATTACCAAGTTGCTTAGTTGTTTTATACTTATTATGCCATACCTTTTGCATCAGTTTTTGTGCTTTATAGATTATATTATTATTTTTTGTCTTGATAATAATAAGTAAAATAAAAGGCGATATACAAGCTAATATGATTAAAACAACTGCGAAATCTCCCATAGATAATACCTCCTATGCCTCTTTAATAATATTTGAAATGTAGTATTTTCTAAACGCTATTTTTCAACTTCCGCTCTCAAAGGTTGTGGCTTTGAGAGCGTTTTCTTTTATATAATCTTCGAATTGTTTACGCACTTGCCGTTCGAGTGGGTGAAGATAATACTTATTCCGTGCCTCGAGTATCGCCATACGCTCTGCACGATGTTTAGCTGCTTGTATAGATATATTGCATATCTCGGCTATTTTTTCGGCGGTTGTTGCGTGTAGTTCGTGCAAAACGCAGGCTGGGGCAAGTAACCGAGCGGCAAACATATCTGCGGCTTGTTCTACTTCTGGTTTGTTATCGAATGTTCGAGCATAATAGCCTTTTTTTAGTTCGTGGCCAAGGAATATGTGGCCAAATTCATGAGCTATCGTGAAACGATTCACAGAAGTCTTAATATTATCATCATAAACAATAAGCCATTTGTCTCCGTCATAAACTGATATTCCACGCTCAGTTGCCCTAAGCAAATTTACAACACTATTTTTAACTATTTGTATATTTGATTTATTTGCTATTGACACAAGACTTATAGGCAGCTTTGTTATATTATAATCAATTATGCATTGCCAACTTGCGTTTCTTATATTTTTATATTTGCCATATATCAAGTTTTGTCACCTCAAAGGTAGTATACCCTTTGAGGTGATTTTTTATTTAATTAAATTATAAATCTTCATCTGTCATTGGAGCGTTTTTTAATTTTTCCAATACATCTTTTGACATTTTTACAATTTCATCTTCATGGTTATCTTCCGAATGTGCAGCCCTATATACTTTTACTGTTGTGCAACGTTCGTATTCTTTGTCAAGTATTGTATCAATAACATCTCGTCCAAAATCATCTAACGCATAATATTTTTGTGTAAAACTTGGTGGCATATTTTTTTTGCTTTGCTCTCGAAATTCATTGTAGAATTCTTCTGGGTCACAGTCAAGATATTCACATATTTGCAAAAATTTTTCAATTTCAATTTTGGTATTATCTCGAAGTATCATACTACTTAATGTAGTTTTAGGTATTCCAACAGCTTCAGCGAGTTCAGCCTGTTTTATGCCTTTTTTATTCATTTTTTCCTCTAATAATTTCCCGAAGCCCATTTTACCACCTCACTTTATTTTTAATTATAATACAAAAAGAATTTATAAAATCAATACAAATATACGAAAATGCGTATAAATATATTAAATTTGTACGAAATATATAAATTTTAAATTTGTCTTTGTGCAAAGAGTAGAAAACCGAAAATGCGTACAAAACTACTTGTTTTTTGTACGAAAATGAGTATATAATATATTTACAGAACGAAAAAGCGTTCAAATTCTAAAAAATAAAGCGAAAGGAGAATTTATATGTATATCAATTTAAATGAATGTTTAAAAAGAAAAGGTATATCAATAAACGCAGCGGCAGCATTAGTTCATATGCCGGAAGCAACATTTCGTACAAAAGTTCAGGAACGTAGCTTTAGTATAGAAGAAGCTTTTATAGTAAAAGATAACTTGTTTCCAGAATTGGAACTCCGATATCTTTTCGAAAAGCAATAAAATGTTTCAAAACGATTTGAACATGAGAGGGGGTGAGATTATGGAGTTTACCGAATCAAATAAGCAAACCGCAGAAGAAATTCTCAAAATTTTGCAAGAAAGAAACTGTACTGTTACACAGTCAAATGAAATACTTGCTTTTGTAAGGCAATACATTGCTAACCATGCAAAAAGTACAGTTCGATAAATTGATAGAATATGATGTTTGATTATTCTTCAATTTTATTGGATATTTCAGTTAATTGGTCGCTTTGATATGTGTTTATATCACTCAGTTTTGTTGCAATCAAACATTTAGTCAAGCCATTAGCGGAACTTATATAAGCTTGCATTCTAAAAACACAATCAGAACGACATTGTCCATTACAAAAAGGGCAAAAACCATTAGAATCCATAAAATTCACCTCACTTTCTATATTTAGTTGTATAAATTGCAGTTCATACACTAAGTATAGTATCACAAAAGGAAGTGTTTGTCAATGGACAAGGAAAGTTTTGCACAGCTTTTCAAAAAAGCTCGTGAATCAAAAGGTATTACTAAATATGCTCTCGCAAAGAAAACAGGATTTACATATCGTGCAATCGTTAACTGGGAGCAAGGCAAGAACAGCATTTCACTTGAGAACGCCGACAAGCTACTAAAAGCTCTTGTCGTGGAACTTACAATAGGTTGTTTAATTAATGAAAGGAGGTGAGGTTATGTCTTCAAAAAGAATAAGCGTAGCTGAGGCGGCAAAGATAATGGGCGTGAGCCCACAGTTTGTAAGAATAGGCTTGCAAAGAAACTTGTTGCCTTTTGGTTTTGCAACTAATATGGGCGGTGGTTGTAGATATACATACTACATAAACCCAAAGGAATTTCAGGAATATCTTGGATTAAATAATGCAAACCAAATATAGACAGTTAATATCCAGACGTATGGACAAAAGGAAGTAGTTTAAATGTGCGTAACAATAGCTAAATGGCGTGGAATCAGTATGCAATATTGCCAGGATAGTAATAAATACATAGTGACAGTAAAAAGTACAAGCAAAGAATATTACAATCCTCTCGAAGCTTGGAGTACATATGTAACACTAATAGATATTGCTGGACGCAGATATATTGGCAATATGTTAGATAGGCAAGGTAAAAACAGATATACAGGCGAAATTTCAGAATTATGAAAAATGACGGTTATAAATATAGGGTATGTAAAAAATGTTCTAACAAATGGAATGTGAGCATACTTACTAAAAAACATGTAAGTGCTATATATGCCCATATTGCGATAAGAAACTGAAAAGAGGCGAGAAAAACGGGTAAATTTAAATATTTTCGCAAGAATATTTGCTTAAAAATCAAAAAGAAAGTTGCAAAGAAAAAAGCTGCAAAGTTAGAAAAGAAGATGAATAAGCTGGCAGCTAAGGCTGATAAGATTTGCAAAAATCGCTATGATTTTGAGATGCTTGCAGACAAAATATACCAAAAGCGAGATTATCGTATTTACATGAGTAAATTCAAACCATGTAGTTATAAATTCGATGAGTAAAAGGAGAAATAACAATGTCAGAAATAAAAGAAAAATCCGCCCCAGAAGTTGCAGCTTCGGGAGCGGAAACAAAAAGATTTATGAAAAATTCTAATTCTATTTTAGAACAAGCAAAACAAAAAATCAAGTCTTTTGAAGCAAAAAAACTTGGTCAAAAGGCTAAAGTTATTGCAGAACCTACTGCAAATGCACTCATTGCATTTTGTGAACAATCAGAAGAATTTGCAAGAGCCGTTATTGATGGTGATGATTTTATTAATTGTCTTATCACGATTTCCGAAGATTTTGGCAATGCCGTTTCAGATTTTGAAGTTTACAGCAAAGCTGTTCAGTTTTATTTTCCAGGAGCAGTTATTAAGTTTGATATGAAAATTCTAATGTCAGAATATGAATTAGAGTCTACATCTAACAAAGAAAACCTATCACTATCACTTGATAGCCTTCTTGATTGGTGAGGTGGAAGTATGATACTTAATGCTAATAGTTTGCTCGAAGACTTACCAAGAATCAACAGAGAACAAGAAAATGCCATAGCAGATGAATTTCCCCAGTATGCTTTTTATGAACGCATAAAAAAACGGTGTTGAATATTACTGCACCAGCTGTCACCGATGGCAGAAAAATTCATCAGATATGCGTACCTTCTCCGTTCCAGCTATATGGAAACATAATCAATTATATACTTGCCCATATTGCGGAAAGCAAGTTGTTGCAAAATCTGCTGGCCGAGGTCATAAAACTTTAGAAAACAAAGGGCACTTTATAGTTTATACAGCTTACAAACAAAGGCTATATGCTTTTTGTTATAAAAAGCTTATCAATCTTTTTACAATGAAGAGTTTGAGCCTGATTATTATCTTAGTAATCAATATCTCTATGTATTTGAAAAAAATCATATGCAAAGATTTAACTGGACCTGCGATAGCAATTTGCGACATAATATTTGGCATCCTTTAAAAACAGACAAAGGCTTGCCGCAATGGAGCTATATAACAAACACAGGCTATGAAGATTCGATAGCAATAACCCCTGAACAGATATATGAAACAGATTTAAAATATAGTGAAATGGAAACATTTTCGAGTAGAGCATATACACAAATAGAATATCTAATCAAGTATATTAAGCATAATAATCTTGAATATATCGTAAAAGCAGGCTTCCTTGGCATTGCGAATGATATTGTGTTGGGATTGAGCAATTCAAAAATAATCAAATGGAAAAGCAATAATTTGCTTAAAATGCTTGGAATAAGAAAGCAAGACATAAACCTTGTGAAATTATGCAATATACAAGAATTAAAAGTGTATCAATACGCTATAAAAAATATGCCTAATGCTGATAACATAGCTGAAATTGTAAAAATAATTTATAGATTTGGAATTGATTATATAGAAGAAATAAAAAATTTAACGAATCTAAGCATGAACCAAATTTTCAGCTATGCCAAGACAATACAAAGATTATCTCAATGGAAAGACTATCTTTATATGGCAAGTAAATTGCCTGGAGGTATTGGAGAAATTAAGCCTAAAAACTTACAAGCTGCTCATGACAGAGTGTTAGCAGAAAGTAATTTCCTCGCTAAAAAGCATCAAGAAGAGCAGATACAAAATCGTTTTAAGCAATTACAACCATTATTATTTGAAACAAATGAGCTTATTATGAAAGCCCCTGAAAGCGGAACGGAAATAATACTTGAAGGCAAGATGTTGCAGCACTGTGTTGGCGGTTATGTTCAGCGTCACGCTGATGGCAAAACAAATATTTTATTCATACGCAAAAAAGATGAGCCGGATATGCCTTATTTCACAATCGAGGTTAGCAATGATTATCAGATTATACAGTGTCATGGCTACAGAAATGAGGCCACTTGTTCAAAACCAGATGAGATTATTGATTTTGAAAAACGGTATACTGATTTTTTGGAGGAATTAAAGAATGAGCGAAATCAAAGAAATGCAGTCTGTATCAAAACAGCCTGATGTGTTATCAAAGCAATATATTGAAGCAAGCAAATTACATCAGCATATAATTGCTTCCGCCGAGCTTGCACAGCAAAACATCATCGAAATGTGTCAAGGGCTCAAAAAAATGCGTGATGGTAAAGCCTATACTGCTTTTTGGCTATGAAACATTTGAAGATTATTGCGAGAACATGGTCGGCATGAAACGCAGTAATGCCTATAAATACATAACTATAGTATAGTAGAAAATCTATCAGATGATAAAATCCAGACGTATGGACAAATCGGAATAAGCAAATTATCTTTGCTTGCGAGTTTATCTCATACTGAACAAGATGAAATCGTTAATGCTGTAGATGTAAACAATGTTAGTTATCGAGAACTTCAAGCGAAAATTAAAGAAATTGAAAAGCGTAACAATGAACTTGAAAACAAATACGAGCAAACAACGCTTGAACTATCTACCGCCAATGAGCGAATAGAAGAACTTGAAAGCCGTCCGGTTGAAGTGTCTATACAAGAAGATACAGAATCTAAAAAAACGAGCTGAAGAACTTGAAAAGCAACTTAGTACAGCTCAAAAAAAGAAAATGAAAAGCTCTCCGAAAGTGTTACTAAGCTTAAGGATGAACACGCAAAAGCAGAAGCAAAGCAAAAAGAAGACTTTGAAAAAGAATATTTGAAAATCGAACAACAGTTTCAAGCCGATAAAGATGCTTTCAATCATCGAATTAGTAGTTTGCAAAATGAGGTTGAAAAAGCACGCACCGAAAACAAGCATTCTGATGCTGATAACAAAGAAATTTTCAAAGCTTATTATAAAAACTGTATTGGTGCATTTAATTCGATGATTGAGTTTGTTAATAATATATCTTCCGATGAGGCTAAGTTTTGTAGTGAGAAAATCAAAATACTTATAAAATCATTTAAGGACAAGCTGGAGGTATTGTGATGAGTTGGCTTGATGAAGAAATTGAAATAAACGGAACTAAAAATACAGTCAGAATGTGGCTGAGAATATCAGGTCTTAAATATGATACTGTAAGAGAAAGATATAAAAAGGGAAAACGGGAGCGGACTTATTCGCTTCGGTTGACATTAGAAATATCAAAATCCAGATTCACAATGAGGTTCATACAGTAAAAGAATGGGCGAAAATAAGTGGCTTAGACGAAGAAGTAATAAAGGCTCGCTATTATAAAGGAAAGCGTGGCATAGACTTAATAGCTCCAACACAAAAGAATAAGATTTGGGGAAAATGGTACTATCGAGGTATAACAGCTAAACCGAAAACTCGACAGTCAGCAGGAAAGATAATCATTGAAACATGGTAAAGAAAAAATCCGAGAGCGGAAAAACCGTTCTCGGATTACTCATAGGAGGATATTATGACAAGTCAAGAACTTAAACAAGCACTTGTAAATAGAAAACCAGTTATATTTAAACGAGTGAATGGTGACAGGTTGGAATATGCCTATATTTCTGGCATTATTTATCGTATGAAGAATGGTAAGCTTGATGTTTCTGTAGAACTTATGGATAAAAGTCTTCATTCAGTAACTATTGTAAGTCCAAGTCAAGTATCATATCTGAATAAGGAGGAATAGTGTTGAATAACAACGATAATGTAAATCACCCTATGCATTACGAAACAGGAAAGTTTGAGTGCATAGAGGTAATGCTCGAAACTCAGGGAAAAGAAGCGGTACAGAACTTCTGCATTTGCAACGCCTTCAAATACCTTTACAGGCATAAGAACAAGAACGGTAATGAAGATATTGCAAAAGCAGTCTGGTACTTAAATAAATACCTTGAACTGCAAGAAAAATAGGAAAATAAAAAGCTCGTCCGTTCGGAGCGGACGAGCTAAGAGTGACATATAAGCCACTTGCTGAATGCAATTAAATTATATCATAGCAGTGGTAATTCGTCAATATAATACGGGCATAATGCCCATTGGGGTCTTGTATTGTATATTATCTTATCGACGATATAAGGAGTACACTGAAATGATTAGACAGCAAAAAACAAAATCAGGCAGATTGTTAGAGATAGATTCTTTTCCTGTCTGGAATGATGGAAGGAGGGTAAGCTCAAGAGCACCAAAAGCTAAACCATCTACAGAGGAACAGAAGAGATACAACAAAAAACAAGCTGAGAAAAAGCTCATACGCTTAATCAATGCAAATTTTGATGAAGATGATATAATTATGCACCCAACCTACGAGCCAACTAATGCTCCACAAGATGAAAAGCAAGCTCGTAAAGATTTAACAAATTATTTCCGCAGACTTAAAACTCGAAGACAGAAAGAATTAGCAAAAGTTAAAGAAGCTTTGAAAGCGTTGCCAGAAATAGAAGCCCTTGCGGAGCAAAGAGAAGAATTGCTTAGACGAAAGAAAAAATTAGAAACTCCTTTTAAGTACATATATGTCATTGAATGTGTTACATACAAAACAGGAGAATTGAAAGGCTGTAATAACTATCACTTTCATGTAATATTTACTGGTGGCATATCAAGAAAAGAACTTGAAGCAATGTGGCAAAATGGAATCGAACAAACGCAGACCGTTTTCAGCCTAATAAGTTTGGACCTGAAGCTATTGCTAAATATATGCTTAAAGACCCACAAGGTTCTAAACGCTATGTCTGCTCGAGAAATCTCGCGAAACCAAAAGTCACGATTCAAGATAATAAAATTACAACTCGTGGATTGGCAAGAATCGCAAGGGAAAGATTAGACGATACAGCATATTGGGAGCGGAAATATAAGGGGTATCGCTTTGTTAAATGCTATGCAAGATACAATGAGTATAATGGGTACTGGTATATGTCGGTCATAATGTATAAGACAGACGGACAAACAGTACCACGATGGGAGGTAAAAGATTGGTTAGACGATTAACAAGTAAAGAATTGACTAAGAGAATCATCAAAGAAAAAACAGAAAATATTGCATTACAATGCGTGAATTGTAGAGCGATGTACGAAATCAAGAGTAAGTTTTCTGATGGCTGTATATGTTCTTCTTGTGGTTCGCCTTGTAAAGCAATAGGCTTTTTAAGTTCTGCAAAATTACATAAAAGTCACACACAGCACGAAGCCGCCGAGCAAGAAGCTTTATTCCGTTGGGCATCATATCAATATGGGATATATCCAGAGTTGCGGCTTATGCATCATATTCCAAATGGCGGAAGCAGAAATAAACAAGAGAGGCTGCAAATTTAAAAAAGCAAGGTGTTAAATCAGGAGTGCCAGACATATGTTTGCCAGTTCCTCGTGGGAAATATCATGGACTATATATCGAGATGAAAGCAGGCAAAAAATAAAGCAACAGACAATCAAAGCAAATGGCTTGAAGCGTTAAACAATCAAGGCTATGTTGCTGTAGTTTGTGTTGGCTGTGCTCAGGCGGTTGAAGTAATAACAAAATATTTAAGCGGAGGAAAATAAAATGAATGATAACGAAAACAAAAAATAAATTTTGAAGGCATTTGTCCGTTCTGCGGACAGGCTTCACTTAATGAAGAATGTAATTGTGACGGTGCTCAAAGAGAACGAAAAATTCAAAGCCAAATACAGCGTGCTACAGATACTATTTATGAACTATTCGGCCCTGATTGTACAGAGAATGGCTATATTCCTATTGCAGATGAAAGTATAAAACTTATGCGTGAAATTGTAGAACAAGTAGCGTATTGGAAAATGTACTCTGCTTCGCTGCATATTGCGAATGGAGTAAAAGCAAAGATTTCAAGAACTGCAAGCGGTAAAATCAAAATCGAGCGTTCAGAAACTAAAAAGCAATCATTAGAGGTTGAAGATTAGAAACAAGAAAGAGAGCGGAGTATGGAGGTGCCTGCCGTGCCTAAGCACAGAGATTTAAAGCTTGACAACATATCAAAATACAGATACAGAGAATTATATAACTGGTGTCTACAATATTGGGATTGGCAGAAACCGAAGACGAAAGAACTTTTTGTACAGTACAGAAAGAATTGTGATTTGCTCGAGTTGACATTACATCAAGCTATCATTGAGATATACGGAGATAATACTGAAATAATATATCCGATTATGCTTGAAGCAATAACAAATGAAAATGTTACATACGAATATCTGTCTATAAAAAGAAATATCCCTTGTGGAAAGTACTTGTATTGGAAAATCCGTAGAAGATTTTATTATCTATTGGACAGAAAAAAATAGTATTAGTTTATGCCGCACACTCTTGATATGGTGTGCGGTTTTTATATGCTGAAAATTAGAGTTATTGGTACATACTTTTAGTGTAAAATAGCAATAAACATAATCAGAATACTATAAAACCATATTGAATTTATTAAAAATTCGAGAGCGGAATTAAAGGGTGTTGAAATAATGGCAAGAGTTAAAGCGAAGTCTAAAGACAAAAGGTTAATCATTGCAAAAGAAATGCCTCCGCTTAGGCGAACTTTGCCGGGCGAAAAATATAGTTATAAAAACGATGAAGTTTTTAAATGGATTTCTCAAAGACCGGGATTAATTAATTATGTATTCGACAAGCTTGCAGTAAATGGTTATATTTTCTATGATTCCAAAACAGGTATGTGGCAAGGTGAAAATTATGAAGATGAAAGCGAGTAAGCAGAATGAAAGAGATTATGGAACGCATAAAAAGTAGAAGAAAATCTTTAGGATTAAGTTTTCAACAATTAGCTGACCTTACAAATATGAGCAAATCAACATTGCAACGCTATGAAACAGGTGGAATTAAAAATATCCCTCTTGATAAATTAGAAATTTTAGCAAAATCATTAAAAACTACACCAGAATGGATTTTAGGACGAGATAAAAATAAAGTGGGAATTATTATGATTGAATTTTTTATGCCAATGATACCTCCAACAGTAACAGCTCAAGAACATAAAGTCACGATAAGGAATGGTAAGCCTATGTTTTATGACTCACCAGAGCTTAAAGAGGCTAAATCGAAAATCTTATCAGGACTTTATCCACACAGACCTCAGAAGCCTTTTGAAGGCGGTTTACAGCTAATTGTAAAGTGGTTATTTCCGAAAGGCAATCACAAGAATGGAGAATATCGTATAATAAAGCCTGATACAGATAATCTTCAAAAGATGCTTAAAGACTGTATGACAAAATCAGTTTTTTGGAAAGATGACGCTTTGGTATGTTCGGAGGTTATCGAAAAGTTTTGGGCTGAACAGCCAGGAATTTATATCAGAATTGAAGAAATACAAAGGCATATAGATTAAGGAGAAATCAGAATGAACGACAACGATAATGTAAATCACCCTACGCATTATACTGGCAAGTTTGAGTGCATAGAGGTAATGCTTGAAACCCAAGGCAAAGAGGCAGTGCAGAACTTCTGTATTTGCAACGCTTTCAAGTATCTTTACAGGCATAAGAACAAGAACGGTGACGAGGATATTGAAAAAGCAATTTGGTACTTGAATAAGTATTTGGAGTTAAGGAGTGACTGGAATGACGGCGAAAGAATATCTTATGCGTATAAGAAATCTTGATGGATTTATAAATGCAAAAATAAAAGAAAAGTCTGAACTTGAAAAGCAAATGACTTGCTTAAAGTCTGTACAGTTTGGTGAAAAAGTTAAAACTTCTTGTTCTGACAATGCACAAAAAACTATTGATAAAATAATCGATATGTGTAATGAAATTGATGAAGAAGTTGATAAGTTGGTTGATTTGAAAAGAGAAGTCAGAGAAAAAATAAATCGTTTATCCGATAATAGATTTAAAAGCGTACTTATTGATTATTATATAAATGGTATGACTCTTGATGAGATAGCAGAGGATATAAAATATAGCAGAATACATACTATTCGCATATATGGAAATGCACTTGATAATTTTGAAAAGATGATACTAAATGATATTGAATGATACTCTTAGTAGTAGTAAAATGATATTGTGAGATGAGGGCGGAAGAGAGTGCAATGGGTTACTCAAGTTGCGACCAGTAACTCGGACGCAGATGCTGCACTCCACCGCCAACAACTTGCGTACTTCTTTCTGTATACGATACGCACCGCATTTAGCGGTGCGATGTGCTGACATAGCTCAAGTCAGGTCGGTAAGAGCTAAGATTATTTCTTGATGCAGGTTCGAATCCTGCTGTCAGCCCCAAGTGAGAGTTGCATTTTTGTACCTCCTGATATTTTGCATAAGAGCCGTCCAATAGGGCGGCTTTTGTGTTGTAAGAAAAGAGATGATTCTATGCTTAAATCTTGTCAATACTGTGGCAGAATACATAAGCAAGGAGAAGAATGCAAACTAAAGCCAAAACCAAAGAGAAAATACTATAAGAAAAAACTTACAGAAGAGAATAAAGAAATAGAGAAATTCAGGTGGTCTAAGCAATGGCAACATAAGCGTGAATATATAAAAAAGCGTGATAATTATATGTGTGTTGCGTGTTTATTAGGGCTTAGGAATACTGCTAAGAGATTGAATACTGTTGGGCTGTCTGTACATCATATCATACCGATTGTTGTTGATTTTGATAAGCGACTTGACGATGATAATTTAATTACCTTATGCTCGCTACATCATCGTATGGCTGATAATGGGGAAATAGAAGCAGATGTCCTTATTAAAGCAATTACTTAGAACTCCCCCCCAAGGTGTTTGACCTTAAATCTTATATAACGGAACACCTAACGCGGAGCCAACAACACACAAACAATTCCCAAAATGAAATTTTGAAAGGAGGCGGTCTGATGGCAAGACCTGCAAAGTCGATAAAAACACAAAGCAGACACAATACAAAAGCTGAAACAAAAGAGCGTGAAGAAGCCGAAAACCGCCTCAAAGGTAATTCAAATATTGAAATTCCTGCGTATCTTACAGAAAATCAGAAAGTCATTTTTGAGTATATAAAGAGTGTCCTCGATAGTGAAGGGGCAGATATTCTCGGCCAGCTTGATGTATATATTCTGTCTCAAACAGCTATTACAATAGACAGACTTCGCACTATTGATGAGCAAATAAACTCAATTCCTACATTGATGACAGATAAAGACATCATTTCAGCAAGAAAAGCTTATACACAAGAATTTTTTCGATGTTGCAACGAGCTGAGCCTATCTCCTCAAGCAAGAGCAAAAATAGGAAGCCTTAACCTTAGTAAGAAAAAGGAACAGACGGACCCACTCTTGCAGATTTTGAAAAGAGCTGATAGCTCGTGAAAATTCGGAAACATCAAAGCTATAAATACGCCAGTGAGGTTTGCAATGGTGAAATTATTGCTCCTAAATATGTAATAATTCAGTGCAAAGAATTTTTGAAAATTGCTGACGGAAAATCGGAAAAATACTGCATCAACGAAGATACAGTAGATTTAATTGATAATATTTTGAAATTGCTTGTAATGGCAAGAGGTTTGAAAGCACAACAAACAATCTATGAAGCCTTTGCAGGATTTCAATTCTTTCTGATAATCGCCGTACTTTGCACTGTTTATAAAGACAATAAAAATCATAGACGATATGAAACAGCTATATTGGAGATATGCCGAAAAAACGGCAAAACCTTCCTTGTAGCTGTTATTTTTATAATTCTGTTTTTTATAGAGCCGAAATTTTCAAAGTTTTATAGTGTTGCTCCTGACGGTTCTCTTTCGAGAGAAGTGCAGACAGCTATCAGAGAGATTATTCAGAGCAGTTCTGCACTTGACGGAAAGTTCAAGATTCGCAGAGATGATATACTTTGCCTGCTTAATCAAAATGACTACTTTCCGCTGAATTTCTCTGCATCAAGGCTTGACGGTAAATTGCCAAATGCGTTTGTTGCTGATGAAGTCGGAGCGTTGACAAGCAATTATCCTCTTGAGGCTATGCGTTCAGGTCAGCTTATGATACTTAATAAGCTTGGCTGTATCATCAGCACAAAGTATCCAACGATAAACAATCCATTTGAAGATGAAGTTGCTTATGCAAAAAAGGTCCTTGATGGAATTATTCAAGATGACAGTGTTTTCTCATTGTTATATGAACCTGATGAGCCTAAGAACTGGATGTCAGATGATAAGGTGATAATGCAAGGCAATCCGCTTGCTATGGTTGTTCCTGAGGTTATGGAAGACCTTGTAAAAAAAGAGGGCTGTCGCAATAGAAAGCCCGCTGAAAAGAGAAAATTTCTTAACTAAACACTGCAATATAATCTATCAGGGCATAGGAACAGAAACATATATCCCTGTCGATGAGGTGCAAAAATGTAAGGTTGATAGAATAGACTGGCAAGGTCGGCGTGTGTATTTGGGTGTTGACCTTGCGGAAACAACAGATAACTGTGCTGTGGCTGTGGCTTCGCTTGACGATTACGGCAATATTCTTGCTGATGTGCTTGCTTTTATCCCAGAGGGCAGGATTGATATTAAAAATCGAAGTGAAAAGATTGATTACAGAGCATTTATTGAGGCTGGAAAGTGTATAGCTTGCGGAGATAATGTTGTTGACTATGCAGTTATTGAGCAATTTGTTTTGGACATTGAAGATACATATGGCGTTGAGGTTTGCGGAATTGCATTCGATAGATACAACGCTATGTCATCTGCTCAAAAATGGGAACAAAAATATACCAATCTTACTGTAGAGGTTAAGCAACATTCGAGCGTACTGCATCCAGCAACAAAGCTTTTGCGTGAAAAGATAATTGATGGTCAGTTTCAATATGAAGAGAATAAATTGCTTGAAATAAATTTTCAAAATGCCAAATGTGTAGAAGACACAAATAAAAATAAGTATGTAAACAAAAAGAAATCAAATGGCAAAGTTGATATGGTTGTGGCTTTGATAAATGCAGTATATTTGCTGAATGAATTTGAAATTTTAAGCGACAGTGCTTGGTCAGTACAAATTTAAAGGTGGTGAAAAAGTGGGAGTATTTCAAAGAATAAGAGAAAAGCGAATGCTTGACAGCAATTCTCTTGCAACTACATTAACATCAATAATCGGAGCTGAAAAGATAACAGAAACGGAAGCAATGAATATTCCGTCCTTAGCTGCCTGCGTTGAGTTTATTTCAAGCAAAGTTGCAGAATTGCCAATCAAGTTATATTGCGAATGTGGTGATGAAACACAAGAACTTACTGACGATAAGCGAGTAAGCCTGCTTAATGATTCCACAGGAGATTTACTTGATTGTTATCAGCTTAAAAAAGCAGTTATAAGAGATTATCTGCTTTTCGGAAATGGTTATATTTATCCCGAGAAGCGTAGAAATCAATTTGTATCTTTAAGATATATTAAGCAAAATAATGTAAATTGCGTGAAAAATTCGGACCCGATTTTTAAAAAAGCTGATTTTATGATATATGATAGAAAGTTTCGTGATGATGAGCTTATTCGTGTTTTAAGAAGCTCGACAGATGGAGTTACTGGAACAGGCGTTATTGATGAGGCTAACGAATTGCTCACCGTAATTTATAAAACAATGATTTTTGAAAAATATCTTGTTGTAAATGGTGGCAACAAAAAAGGCTTTTTGAAATCTGCACGAAAACTAAGTGATGAGGCAATGGAAAGCTTGAGAAACGCTTGGAATAAGCTATATAGCAACAACGGAAATAATATGATGCTCTTGAATGATGGCATAGATTTTAAGGAATCCTCGAATACAAGCGTTGAAATGCAGTTGAATGAAAACAAGAAAGCAAACAACGATTATGTATGCGAGATTTTTTAATCTATCACCCTCTGTCATAGCTGGAACAGCAAACGATGAATCTTATACCACTGCGATTAAAACGGCTGTAATGCCTGTTATAAGGGCTTTTGAAACAGCTTTGAATCAAGGCTTGCTTTTAGAAAGCGAAAGGCACAGACACTATTTTGCTTTTTGATACAACAGAACTTCTCAAGGGAGATATACTTAAACGCTATCAGGCATATCAAATAGGTTTAGCAAATAATTTCTTACAGGCTGATGAGGTTCGATATAAAGAAGACCTAAAACCACTTGGCTTTAATTTCATACGCTTGGGCTTGCAAGATGTTCTTCTCGACCCGAAAACGAACACAATCTATACTCCGAACACAAATCAAACAACAATGTTTGGTCAGAATGTAAATCAACAGGTTGCTGATAGTATGATTGAAGAAACAGAGCAACGCTGGGACGGTCAACGTCGAGAAAGCAATGGACAGTTCGGTAAAGGAAAAAGACGAAGATTAGTTCGTTCAGGAGCAAAGCGAAAAAACTCTGAAAAATCTTCTAAAAGACTTGAAAAGTCGGATAAGAATGATATAATAAAGTCAAGAAATATAAGCGGAGCTTTAAATCCATTTAGTCCAGCAGCAGAAAAACATGCAACACAATATTATGAATCTGTAAGGCACATGAAGACGGACACAATAAAAATTTCTGAGGCTACTGGTATAGCTAAGCATAAAATTGATAAAATAAAAAATCATGTTTTTTATATCTGAACATAATTTAATTGATGGAAAAAGGCGTTTTGACCCTGATTATGAAATGGCTCAGTCATGGCAAAGATTGATAAATGGAAAGTTTAAGGAACAAGATATGATTCTTTTAAAACATGAATACGCCGAATTAAGATATATGGAAAAAGGCTTTTCTCAAAATGAAGCACATATTAAAGCATCTCGCAGATATAATTTTGCAAAATATTGTGATTAAGAAGGTGATTTAATGGTAAAATTGTTTAATATTTTAATATCTAAAGATAATATATCTTGTGATTATACTCCTGAAGATTGTACAGAAGCAGGTCATGTTACAATGAACATTAAATCACAAGAAATTATAGATGTAAAATATTCAGAATATGAATATGGAAAAAAGTTATATGTTGCTCATGTTACGTAAAAAACTTGCAGAATTAACACAATTATCTGAAATACCAAAAGAAGTAATTGCTGTTTGGTACTAAATTAACCGCTCCTTGAGGGCGGTTTTTCTATGCTATAATTTAAGAAAGGATTTAAAAATGAAAATTAAACATAAAAATATACTGGTATGTGGGCTATCATTAGCTGTGTTTGTTGGTATGATTTGTGGTTGTACAGAGGCAGACAGAGCGAAAAGAAATGTTCAACAAGAAGCAGATAATTTTAATGTTGAGCGTAGACTTAGTGTTATTAATATGCGTTCTGATAAACCAATATTAGAATTGACAGGCTATTTCTCATTATCTAACAATAGTAATCATGAACTTGAGGTTACTATTGAAGTTGAAAATGGAAAATACAAGGTTGATTATATATACTTGAATGATTGGACAATGTATACTGTTGAAGATATTTCAGGTGCACATGTTGATAAATATCATTATGAAATAAATTTCTTACCTGAACAAATTATTCCGTATACATTTAAATCAAAAGATTAAACAGAAAGCAGGTGAAATAATGGACTTCCGAGAATTTATTGAAGAACGCTTCATAAAAAGAAACTAAGCACTCTGAAAAGGGTGCTTTTTTTATGCCCTGAGTATGGCTTAAAACTGCTCTATTTTTATACCCGAAGGTAGGTGAGAATATTGCAAATCGAAATCAGAAGTAGCAATGAGGCTGTCATAAGCGGTTATGTTAATGCTGTTGAGCGTGATAGTCGCATAATGCCAAAAGGCAAGGGAGCAACTGCGGTACGAAGTTTTGTTGAGCGAGTTAGGGGCAGGTACATTCGATAAGGCTATAAAACGAGGAACGCCAATAGAGCTTCGCTTTAATCACGACAAAATAATAGGCGATACCACAAGTAACCTTGAACTCTATGAAGATAATATTGGTCTTTATGCGAGGGCAATAATCAGTGATACAGAGGTTATTGAAAAGGCTCAGCGTGGGGAGTTGCGTGGGTGGTCATTTGGCTTTATCTCTGAGGGTGAATCCTGGGATAAAGAAGGCGAGCTTGACAGACGAACGCTTGAAGACATTGATTTGAAAGAAGTTTCAATTCTCGACAAAACACCCGCATATTTTGGCACTTCCGTTGAAGTAAGGGAAGAAGAATCGAATGTTTTTGAAACAAGAGGAATCACAGAGAGTATAAAGCTTATTGGAAAAGAATCACCGAAAACTAATAGCTTAGAAATCTATGAAAAAGAACTTGAAATTTTGAAAGAGAGGTAATTTATTATGAAAGCACTAATCGAAAAGAAAAAACGCTTTACTTGACGAGGCAGACGCTCTCATCAGCAAAGCAAAGACAGAAAACAGAGCATTTGACGATCGCGAACTTAATCGCTATAACGAAATTAAAGCTGAGCTTGAAAGGCTCAATAAGACTATTTCAGCCGTAAAAGAAACAAGAGAAGCTGAAATTGACGAACCTGATAATAAAAAGAACAGTACAGAAGAAACCGAAACAAGACTTTTTGAAGCTTATATCCGAAATCCGAAGGCTGTTGAAACTCGTGCCGATACTAATCTCACTTTCGGTGCTAATGGTGCGATTATACCAACAAGCATTGAAAATAAGATTATTGATAAGGTGAAAGAAATTTGCCCTATTTTTGAACTTGCAACAAAGTATAATGTCGGCGGTACTCTTACAATTCCGTACATTGATACAGATACAAGCGATAATAAAATGGCTTATTCAACAGAGTTTACAGAACTTGAAAGTACATCGGCAAGTTTTAAGTCGATTTCTCTTACAGGATTCCTTGCTGCAACACTTTGCAAGATTTCTAAGTCACTTATCAATAATTCACAATTTGATATTGTGTCATATACAATTCAGCATATGGCTGTTAATATCGCACAGTGGATAGAAGGTCAGCTACTCAATGGTACATCAGGTAAGATTGAGGGCTTGAGCGGAGTTACTCAGTCTGTTACTACTGCATCAGCAACAGCTATTACAGGTGATGAGCTTATTGACTTGCAGGAAAGTATTCCTGATATATATCAAAACGGTGCAGTATGGATTATGGCTAAGAGTACACGCACAAAAATTCGTAAGCTCAAGGATGGCGAGGGTAATTATCTTCTCCAGCGTGATTTTACAGCTCCCGCAAGATATATTCTCCTTGGCAAGTCTGTATATATTTCTGATAATATGCCGAATATGGCAGCAGGTAAGACAGCTATTTTTTACGGTGATATGAGCGGCCTTGCGGTAAAGATTACAGAGGGTTCACAGTTTAATGTATATACAGAAAAGTATGGTACTCAGCACGCAATCGGTATTGATTGCTGGCTTGAAATGGACGCAAAGGTTGAGAACGCTCAGAAGATTTCAAAGCTTGTTTGCAAAAGCTCATAAGGAATGATATAGCGTGAAGATAAGTGAAATCACTATTGACAGCGTAAAGGAATATTGTGGTATAAGCAGTAATGACAGTGATGTAATTCTGACAGCGTGTCTTGCTTCGGCAAAAGCATACGCTGTCGGTTTTACCGGCTGTGCTTTGGCAGAACTTGAAGAATATGAAGATGTATCGTTAGCTATTATGATGTTGGCTAACGATTACTTTTTATTCAGATTCAGCGGTCAGGGCAACGATAAGCCGAATCCTGCAGTTGAAAATATACTGCATATGCACTGTAAAAATTTTTTATAGGGTGGTGTCTTTATGCAAAATATTGTTTTTAAGGACCGTATAAAGCTTGAAAAAAAGAAAAAACGGCTACGGAAGTCACCCAGAGCCGCAGACTGTCGCTGAAAAAGATGTGTGGGCTTGCGTATGCTTGCCAAGTATGACAACTAAGACAACTGCATTAAGTGTTGGTATAAGTGTTGATTTAACTATACATATGTTCAGAAGTGAGTATATGGGTGAAAGCTATACGCACATACTTTATAACAATGAGCGTTATAAAATTGAGAGTGCAACAGCTTCAATCAATAATTTATATATTAAGCTGTCAGTATCAAGGGTGTAAGGCTATGGGTTTTATAGATTTTCAAATTCCCGATGTTAGTGGCTTTATGAGTGACCTCGAAAATTGCAGAGATGAGCTTAATGAAAATGTCAATAACGCATTATTAGAAGGCGCAAAAGCTATTGAATCGGAGCAAAAAAGAATTATTTCCGCAAAATCTGCAAGACTTGCAAAGCTTATAACTCATAAATTCGGTGTAACTAAAAAAGGCAAGATGTATTACAAAATCGGCTATCTTGACGGTTCAAGGGTTGATGAATGGCTACACGGTGCAGTTCTTGAGTTTGGCAGACCTGGCGCAAGACACAGAAAAGAAATCAAGCGAAAGATTAAAACAAAATCAGGCATAAAAGAAATAACCGTCAAAAATGGTGCTATTCAGGAATATTCGCACATACGCAGAGGCTTTGAACTGAAAGAAGAAGTTACTGCGGAAAATGTAGAGAAAGCCTTTGACAATACATTAAATAAATTGGGGGATTGATATGATATACGAGATTATCGACAGCATAATTGAAAGTTTTGGTTATCCTTTTTATGTCGGTATGCCGAATTTTGGAGATGATGAGCCAGAATTGTATATCGTATACACTCTTTGGGAAGTTCCTGACTTTTATGGTGACGGCGAATATCTGGCAACTAAATATACGATAAGTCTGCATTTTTTCTGCGATATAATGCACTTTTCTGAATGCAGACGAGTTGAAAAGCAAATCAAAAAAAGAAATTACTTGAGAATGATTTTGGTTATATTGGTTCGCAAACTCCGTCCTACGGAGCAGATGAACCACAACAAAGACATATCATTTATGAATTTACTAAGATTTTAGAAAGTGAGGAATAATATTATGGCAAAGAAAACAGTAGGAACACTTGTTAATATCAATAATCTTACAATGTGGTCAAGAAATGAATCTGAGGCAACTGCTACATATGGTGAGGCAGTATCTTTTCAGAAAAGATTTATGACAGTATCTGATACACCAACAACAGTAAGCGACCAGCTTTTCGGCGACGGCGAAGTCGCAGCCGATTATAATGCAATAACAGGCGGTACTCTTGAGCTTGGACTTACAGACCTTAGCAATACAGATAGAGTGCTTATCTATGGCGAAAGCGTAAAAGACGGTACAAATGTTATTACAACAGACACAAACAGCGGATATAATGTTGTTGCATATTCAGGCAAACAGCAGAACGGTCTGCTTACACTTGTTAAGTATCTGCGTGTCAAGTTTGCACCGGGTCAGGAGCAGGCACAGCAGGTCACAAATAGTGGCGTCAATTGGGCTACAAAGACCGTAAGCGGTACATATTCGGCAGACCCTGAAACAGGTATATTCCGTTATATTCGTGATGATGTAGACCCAGCAAAGGATTCCGAAATCGTCACAAAATGGTTTAGTGATGCAACATATTATGGAAAGGTTGGCGTATAAGAATGTTGAACGACTTGGAGCGTAAAAGCTATATGCTCCATATCGGCGGTGCGGAGTATCATATTAGATACTCCTTGAACAGCCGATTATGCTTGGAGCAAAGCTATAAATCACTTGAAGATATATTGCTTATGAAGGTGCAGGATTGGAGCATAGATGATGTCTTACAGCTTGTAAGAGCAGGCTTTGTAGATATGTATTATAACAAGCGTGCAGTTTTAAGGCGAGACTGGGATAATATAAAAATCAAGCATAGGAAAAAGTATCTAAGCATAGCAGAGCTTGGAAAAATCATCAACCAAAAGGATTTAATTGCTATTAAAATTGAGCTTATGGAAGCAATTATCGGCAGCTTTCCTGAGCCGATTTATGGCGAAACCGAGGATTTTAATAATGGGCGGAGCGATATTGATTATAAGCCGCTTTGGGCTTGGTATGTTGCAATACTGCACCGCCCTGAATCCGAGTTTTACAGAAGCACTCTAAAAGAGATATATGAAAGAATTGACAGTTATTTAATCATTAAGGGTATGAAAGACAAGCCTGCGGAAGTATCGGAATTTATTGATTAGCTTTAAAAAATTGATGAAAAACCTTTACAATTTGTGAAAAATATGGTATTGTTTTTACGAATACTAATACTAATAATCATAAAAATTGGAAAGGTAGTGTAGTAAAATGAGTGTGTTGGCAAAAGCTTCAATTTGGGTTTTAGGAGGAATTGCTTTAATAGTTGTTATTGGTATAATCGGAGGAATATTTGATAAACGAAAAAAAGAAAGAGATTTAAAACGGACGATACAAAGTGCTATCGAAGACAGTGCCCCTGAAACAGAAAAAATGTCAACTCGTATTAGTATGTTTACACAAATTGTTGGAGTTACTAAAAATAATGATGAGGGTGTAAATATTCAAAATATTTTACCAGAACTTGAAGTTGGTAGCAAGTTGACATTTATTCGTGAGCCTAAAAATTTTTACGATACAAATGCGATAAAAGTTATTTGTGATTATCAACATATCGGTTATATCAAATCCAGCTTAGCAGAAGAAATTGCCCCGATAATGGATTCTGGCAGAAAACTTAAAGGTTACATATCTGAAATAACTGGGGGAACTGATGGAAAGAATTATGGCTGTAATATACATATATCTATATAAAAGGAGAGTTTCTTATGAAAATCAACCGCTATCGCTATCGTTCTGACAATATCATAACTTTTGCGTGGGTATCAATTATTGCTGGAGTTATGCTTGGAATATTTGCTGGAATGATTACATTTAGCACAGAGTATACTACTCACGGAATAATTGAATCTTTTAATTGGACGAATGCTTTAATTGCGTTTATCCCACTTTTTGCAGTAGGTATGCTTTTATTTGGCTTGGCACAATTTTCAATTATGATTGAAGAACTTAATCACGATGAAGATGATGAAGAATAGTATTTGTAATTAAGGAGTGCGTTTTCATGAAAAGAAAAGTTGTTTCAGCTATTTTGCTTGCTTTATTGGCTTTGTCTGCTTGTGCAGGTTGTGGTTCAAAATCAAATAGCATAATAGAATCAAGTAATACAAATAGTACAGATAAGAGTATAATATCTTCTGTTGTTAGTACTGAAAGCTCTAAACAAGAAAATAGCAAAGAAATTTCCAAAGTTGAAAGTCATGCAGAATCTTCAAAACCGGAAGTTAGCAAAATTGAAAAGAAAATCACAAGTATAAAATTGAACAATTCTGATAATGTTAAGGTATACGATGATGAATGTAAATATGATTATATATCATTAAAAGGTTCAGGATACAATAATTATACTAACGAAGTAAAATTTATTAGCACAAATCCAAAAGTAGCAACTGTAGAAACTTATGGCAATAAAGGGTATAAAGATAGAGTCTATTATAAAGTTAAAGCTGTATCTGCTGGTATTACCACTATTTATGCACAAACTAAAAATGGCGAACTGAAAACGGACAAAGTGACATTTACTGTAAAATCAAAAGCAGAGGAATCACGATTAGTTGAAGAATCAAGGCTTGCTGAGGAATCGAAAAAAGAGCAGAAGAATCACGCTTAGCTGAAGAATCAAAGCTTGCTGAGGAATCAAGAAAATCAGAAGAATCAAGATTATTAGAAAGTAGTAAAAATGCGAATACTACAAATACAAGAGGAAACGGAAATAATTTTAATACATATGATAATGAGGAACAACAAAACACAACTCAGTATGTATTAAACACAAGCACTAAGAAAATTCATCGTTCTCATTGTAGATTTGTAAAAAGATTGCCCCTCAAAATTATAGTACAACAAGCGATTTGCAATCGGCTCTTGCACAAGGGTACAAAGAATGCAAAAAATGCTTTTAAGTATAAAGGGAGTTTTTAATGAGAAAAAGTACTCTAATTTTACTGTCTTTAATACAGTGTAATGGCAATGTCATTATTCTTTAAATAGGTAAAACTTAATATTCAAGCGTACATCAGAAATGGTGTGCGCTTTTATTTTGCGATTTTATAAGGAGAGTGAGCAATATGTCGCAAAGGTCCGTAGATGTTAAGATAGGTGCAGATACAAGCGGATTCTTGACGGGTATAAGTGATGTGGTTGCTAAGCTTAATGTACTCAATAAACAAATGCTTGAGAGTCAGGCGGCAACTAAAAAAATTAATCAGGAAATGCGTGAGTACGAAAAAGAGCAAGCTAAAATACAAAAAGAAATAAAAGAATCAGGCAGTGCTACCGATGAGCAAAAAGAAAAATTAGCAAAACTTGAACAAAAGCTTGATGAGGCAAGGTCAAGAGCGGCAGAATTAAAAACAGAGCAATCAAAATTGAAGTCGGAAATCAAAAGTGCATCAAAAGAACTTGATGAACAAACCGAGGGTTTGAATAAAGTAGCTAATGCGGAAGATGGTGTTAAGCAAGCAACTGATGAAATGAAAGTATCGGTTGAAAAAATCTTCCGAAGGCTTTACAGTTATGAAAGGTGCTATATCTAACCTTGTTTCAGATGCGCTTAATACTGCTGTTGATAAATTCAAAGGAAATGGCTGTATCTTCAGAGCAAGCCTTGAATAGCTTACAAGTTAAGACCGGTATGTCGACCGAGGCAGTATCGGAATTAAAAGACGAGATGTACGCTATTTACAAGGATAATTTTGGTGATAGCTTAACAGATGTTGCAGATAAGATTGCGTTAGTTGCTCAAAATATAGATGAAAGCGACCCAAGTAAGATTAAGAGTATTACAGAAAATGCAATCGGTCTTAGCGATGCTTTTGGGTCTGATTTTGAGGAAAATCTAAGAGGCGTAAACGGTCTTATGACTAATATGGGTCTGACAGCAGAAGAAGCATTCGACTATATAGCGAAAGGTTCACAGAATGGTCTTGATAAGACGCATGAACTTACTGATAATCTCGCAGAATATTCGCAGTTGTGGGGGCAGGCTGGATTTTCTGCGGAAGAAATGTTCTCGATACTGCAAAACGGTCTTGATAGTGGTGCTTATACACTTGATAAGGTTAATGATTATGTTGGAGAATTTGGAAAAGCTCTTGCTGATGGTAGAATGGGTGAAAATATTAAAAGTTTTTCTACTGAAACACAAAATTTATTTAATGCGTGGAAAAATGGCAATGCAACTATTGCAGATGTATTTCAATCATCTATAACGGATTTATCTAATATGAAAAGTCAGCAAGAGGCTCTCACACTTGCAACTACAATGTGGGGTTCACTCGGCGAAGATAATGCGATGTCTGTACTTACTTCACTTAATAAGGTGAATGACAAATATACAGATGTTGCTGGTACAATGCAAGAAATCAATGATATACAATACGAAGATGTTGGCAGTCAAGTACAAGCATTGGGAAGACAATTTGAAGTAGATATTTTACAACCGATTGTTAATGGTATAACTCCTTCAGCTAAAGAAATTATTTCATTCGTTTCAAAATCATTACCACAAATAGTAAGCTTGGTTGCTGCTTTAGTAACAGGAACAAAAACATATAAAAGTATAACTACTGATGGGGCATTTCTGAATAGCATAATCAATGGATTTAAGCAACTTAAAACAAGTACAGAAGCGGCAACAACTGCCCAACTTGCTAATAACGCAGCAGTTAATGCTAATCCTTATGTTGCTGTTGCATCCATACTTGTTGGGTTAGTATCATTATTTGCTACATATTCTACTACTGCAAATAATATGTCCGAAGAAACTGATAACGCAAGTGATAGTTTAAAAGATTACACTCAAATTATAACAGATACTAAAAATGCTATGGAGGATAAAAAATCTCAAACAGAGTCAGACATACAACTTACAAAAACCCTTAAAAGTGAATATGATGAGCTACGCAAAAAAACTAATCTTACAGCTTCGGAACAAAGTGAATTAGATTTTGTAGCTAAACAGCTTGCAGAGACGCTTGGCATAAACACGAATAGTTTAAAAGAGCAAAGTGGAGCTTATAAAGATTTAACTGCCAACGTTGATGATTATGTTGAGTCATTGAAAAACCAAGCGATTTATGAAGCAAACGAAGAAAATTTCAAGGCGGCTGCACAAGCAGTTGCGAATACTAAAAAAGAATATGAAAAAGCAGAGAAGTCTTACGATGAATATATCGAAAAAATGAGGTTAAAAAGCCTTGAAGCTAAGTCAAAGGGAAAAAGTTTTTTGATTCCTGAAAATGATACAAATGCAGCTTTAAGTGTATTAGGAAAAGGTGAATCTATAAGTGATATTCTCAATTCTTTAATTTCGCTTCCGAATGATAAAATAAAAGAATATGATTTTTTCTTGGAAAAAGTTGGGGGAAGTGCAGACGAAGTCATTAAGCTAAAAAATTCTATAAGTGAATATAGTAAGCAACAATCCGAAGCAGAATCTGCATTGGAAGAATGTGATGCTGCACTTAGAAATAGTTATAAAACAATAAGTAATCATGTTACTAAAGTTAAAGAGCTAAATATAGAATTTTCAGATTTAATTGACCTTGCCACTGTAGCGGCAAATGCAGAAAAGGAATATGACGAAACAGGAAGATTAAGTATATCTACATTGCAATCTATAATTTCAAAATATCCCGAACTGGAAAATAGCGTATTTAACTATATGATTGGCTTAACTGACGCTAAGTCGGTTATAGAAAGTATGCAATCAACATATTACAATGATGCGGAAGCTTTCCTAAAGGTTCAAATAAGTAAAAATGCAAATAATACTGATTTTTATAAAAATGTTATGCTTGCTAATACGGAATGGGTAAATGATTGTAAAGAATAAATATAACATTGATTTAACGAATTATGCCACATGGGCACAAGCAAGAAGTAATATTACGAGTAAAATCATTAAGCAAGTTTCAGCTTTGCCCGGAATAGGACCATTATTAGGTAATGTATTAACATCTGCACAAGACACTTGGTTTGATTATGTATTATCTCAATATACATCAAAATTTGTTACTACTAAAGACAGTTTTCTTAATCTAAATAATATAAATAATTCTAACGATGAGAAAGATAAAAAAGATAAAATAAAAAAATTAACTGATGAATCGAAAAAAGTAGAAGATACGCTACTTAAAAATATGAACTTGTTGAAGCTGCATATAATCGCTTGGTTGATAAGCGAATTGAGCGTATACAAAAAAAGAGCAAGAAGCAAAAGAAAAAGCTAAAAATGCTGCAATAGCTGCCATTGATGCGGAAGTCGAAGCACGAAAACGATTGAATGAAGATAAAGAATCGCAAAACGAACTTGATACAATTAATGCAAGGCTGAAATATGAAAAACTCGATGAATTGAGCAGAAGAGAACTTATGCGTAGAAAACAAGAATTGCTCAATGAGCAGGCAGAAACCAAGTGGCAGCGTATGATGTCAGATAAAAAAGACAAGCTTCAAAGTAACTATGATAGTTATAAAAACAACAGTGATTCTATGATTGACGCATTGCAAAGAGCTGCCAATAGTGCTGCTGATTATTTTGATACACTTAAGAATGGTTATAAAACAAACTCATATATCGTTAATAACAATTCTGATACACGCAATATACAAATTATTCAAAATGCTTTGAGCAATCAGCAGATGGTTGATAAATTGCTTAAAGCAATATACAGCAAGTAATGAGGTGATATTACGAAGAAGAGAATAAGATATAGAGCGAATAACGGCTTGATATTTGAATTTGGTGATAAAGCACCGTATTTTCTTGAAAAAATAGATGCAACGAGTTTGCAAGGCTCATTTTCAGCGGATAATTTGCTTGGAGCAGTAGGACAAATAACAACAAGCAAAACATATGGTAATCGAACAATCCCGTGTGAGTTAGCAGTGGTTTTTAATGAGCCAAGTATGATTATGTTCAAGCCTGAAATATTGCAAAAAATTATAGTAGCATTTAGCCCTTTGATTGGTGGAAAACTTGAAATTATTTCAGATAGCGGAACATACGATATTGAATGTTATCCGAGCGAAATTCCAAAGTTTGATAATAGTAAAATATCTTATATATATAGATTTACGGTAGATTTTATATGCGATTTTCCTTATTTCCGTAATATCAGAGAGCAAAAGGCTTCCCTTGTTGCTGATAAAGCAATATTTCTTAAATCTCAATCATATGTAAATACGCCTTTACATATTTACATACCTGATTGCTCTAAAGGTATGATTCTTACAAATAAAACAAGCGGAAAAAGTTTGAAACTTATTGCTTTTAGTGGAGGACCTGTAACAGTTGATACGGGAACTTATTCAGTTGCAAGTGCCGCAGATGGTTCTGATATTTCAAATCGTATTGATTTAACATCGAATATGGACGGTTTCGGCCTTGTTTTCGGTAAAAATGAACTTATTTCAAATGTAGCAATAGATATAAGCTATCATGATTATGTTATAGGAGTGATATAAATGGTGCTTAAAGCGTTTGCTCCTCCATCGGAGCTTAATAGCTTTCAATCAAGCTTGTTGTTTTCAACAGATAAGATTATAAGTCTCACATATACAAAAAAATTTGTTGGTACGGGAAATTTTACATTAATACTTCCGGTGAAGGAGCTTTTTATTGAAAAGCTGATTGAAAATGTATTGTTGAATGTCGATAACGATTGGTTTGTTATTAATAACATTAAGCGAGATGAGAAACAAATAGAATTATCGGGTACAGACTTGAATGGCTGGCTTGATTTGAGAATAACCGTTTTTGGCAAAACGCAAGTTTCTGGTGCAGAGGGATACGATGTCGTCAAAGGTACTACAGGGGAATGTATCAATCATTATATGATGAATAACGCAATATCGCCAACTGATAAAAAACAGAAAGTTACCACGCTTAATTATAAAACAAACAGCACAAGGAAAGAAAGATGATAGCTATATGGCGAGATTACAACTTTTATCTGAGGTGGTTGGGAATCTCTGTAAAAACGCTACTATTGGCTACGAAATATCTGCAGATGTCGAAAATAATCAATTTTTATTTAAGACGATTGTAGGAACAGACCGTTCAGTTGAGCAGAACAACAGACCATATGTAATTTTTTCGCCGACATATGGCAATTTGTTGTCAGCTACATATGAGCGTGGAAATTCAGATTTGCTGAATGCTATATATGCTACTGGTGCAGGTGTAACGCAGACAGTTTATCGCAATAATAATAAAGCCGCAGGGGTACTCCGCAGAGAAACTGCTATTGATGTGTCTGTGTCAACAATAGCGGATATTGAGGATTACACGCTTAATCAGGTTTCGGGAAACATAGCTAATAACAGTTATGAACTTGATGTAAGTGCAATAAATGATTTTGAAGTAAGATACTTTCTTGGTGATTATGTAACAGTAGCAGACCCTAAAACGGGTAAGCATTGGACAGCTCAAATAGAAGAAACAACACTTACTAAATCTGCAACCGAAACAAAAAGAACTTTGACCATAGGAGATGCAAAAACAAAGCTGTTAAACAAAATTCAAAACAGTGCAAATTTAACAATCAATAGTAATGCAAGCAAAACGCAGAATGTTGCTGAACATCTTACAGACCTTATCACTGGCAATGAGGGTGGATATTTAGCTATTCATGAAGATGAAAAAGGTCGGCCTTTTGAACTTCTTATTATGGATAATGAAGATTATAGGCTTGCTCAAAATATTTGGAGATGGAATAAACAAGGGTGGGGACATTCTGGTAATGGGTATGATGGTCCTTATACGCTTGGAGCTACTATGGATGGAGCAATAGTTGCAGATTTGATAACAGCAGGAACCTTGAAAGGTATAGAAATTATCGCAGAAAAAGGAAAAATTGCTGGTTGGACAATCAAAGGCAACACGCTTGTATCAAATGACGGTACTTTTACTATTGATAGTGCTAATAACTGTATTACTGTAAATGACGCAAATAATATACCGCTTATGAAAATTGGTACAGATGGCATCAAGTATATACGCAGCGGAATTGAAATCGGTAGTATAGGTATAACAAAAGGTGCAGAAAGTGAGACATATGGCATAACTTTCAATCTTAAAGACGGTGACGCAATGACCTGGAGTGTGTACGATAAAAGTCAAAAAGTATATGTAAATAAGCTTAGATACACCGAATCAGAGGGCTTAAATGTAAGCAATAACTTTACTTGCAATCAACTCTTTGGTCATGATGTAACGGATATAGACCTCGGCAATGGGCTACACGCTTGGGGATATAGTGAATAGGGGTGATTAGATGATTAACATAATCAGAGGCACAACAAACGATTTAAGCTTGAATATCGAGAACGAAAAAGGCGAGCAGTACACGCTTCAAGACGGCGAAAAAATCATATTCGGTGTTAAAGAAAATGCAGAAAACAGCGATTATAACATAGTAAAAACGCTTACTTCTGCAGATGTTGTTGACGGTATTTGTACTATTAAACTTACACCAACGGACACAGCCGAGCTGTCGTTTGGGCGATATTACTTTGATATTGGCTTACAGACCGCAAACGGTGATTATTATATGATTGTGCCTTGTGATGAGTTTTGTGTGTGCAAGGCTGTTACAGCAAAGGAGGCTACGCAATGATAGCTTTAAAAGGACAGATAAAACAGGTGCAACATCTATCAGGCAAGCTTGGCAAGTCCAACGGTGGCAAGTCAGACCATTATATAGCTAAGCCGCTACATTTTGCAGTAAAGACACACACATTTAGTATGCCAATAAAGTATTATAATCTACCAGATACCGTTAATGGAGAAACGACAGAAACAATAAACGGAACTAAGTCATTTGATAATCCGTCAGCATTAACAGGCAAAGTTATAAACGGCATAATGCTCTATAGCCTGCCCGATGGAACTTGTGATGTTATTGAAATCGCAGATGGTGTAGTATCAGTTGAGAAAAAATGCGGATACGCTGTAATTGACGGAGATACTCCGATTACGGCAATTATAAAGAGCGGAGATTCAAGGGTTGCAAGCGGATTTTTTGCGATAGGCTATACAAAAACAACATTTAATGATTTGATAGAACCACAGGCAACAAATGTATATTGCAATAGATTATCTGTAAGTAAGCAAAAAGCTTTAACTGCTGTAACTGAAACGGCAATATACATAAACAGCTCGCAAGCACTTTATATCGTTTTGCCGACAGGGACTTGTGATGAAGATAGTGAAAGCGTTGTCGAATGGCTCAACAATCATAAAATCGAAATTATATATCCCATCGCTGAATTAAGTACAACATCAAACTTAGATAATGAGGAGGAAATATTATGTCTTATGTGAATAAAATTATAAGCATAAACGGAACAGAAAAGGATTTTATAAAAGCATTTGCGAATGAATTAACATCAGCAGACAGCAGAATTACTTGCGAAACAGATATTGACGCAGAGTTTGCTAATGAAGATTCATCTCATATCATTACTATAATTTTTGATGTGAGTAACTGCTATAAGATAAAGCTTATAAGAGCCGTGGCGATTAATAGGGCAACTTCTCAATATAATATACAGACAGTAATCAATAATGTGGATAAATCAAGTGCAGGCTTGCTTTTTTTAGGTGCTACGAAATTCGTAACAGATATAGCAACGAGAACATTTAACTTTATGTTAATTTCAAACGATAACACAGTAGTAATGTTGTTTAGTGACCATAATCAATCTCTGCCGAATGCTTATAAGTACAATTTAATGTCGTACCACGAGCAGAATTTTTTAACATTGTAGCTTATAGCAATAGTATTAATACAATAGCAAGCAAATCGGAGTTTATTCGTACAGACGAAAAACATAAGGGCGAAATTTATAAAACAACTAATCGTTTGCTTTATAGTCGAGATGAAAATGTAGAAATTATAGAAAGTAAACCGCTTGTGCAAAATAATATTGCAGTACACGATATGAAAAGTGTGTATGATTGCTCAAATGTCACAGCAGGAAGCATATTGATTATTGATAGCAACAAATACTTCGCTATTGATAGCAATACATTGATTAAAACTTAATTGAGAAGAGGTGATGAAAATTGAATGTTGAAATTATACTAAGTTTATTATCTGTACTTTGCTCGCTTATAGGTTCTCTTGGCGGTATTTTAGTTACCTCAAAGCTTAATCTCTACCGCCTTGAACAGCTTGAAAAAAAGGTTGACAAGCATAACCATCTTGTCGAGAGAATGTACGAAATTGAGAAAACTGTCACAACAGCAACCAGTCTTTATGATGAAGAAATCAAGGTTATCAACCACCGTATAAACGACTTAGAACAAGATTCAAAATGAAGGAGAGGTTAAATATGATGAGTACAAAAGCTAAAAAATGGATTAAAGCAGCAGGCATAAGAGCAATTAGAACAGTTGCTCAGACAGCAGTTGCTACAATTGGTGTATCAGCAGTTATGCAAGATGTAAACTGGGCTATGCTAGGCTCTGCAAGTTTACTGGCAGGCATTTTATCTGTGTTAACGAGTATTGCGAGCTTGCCGGAAGCGGAGGACTGAACGGATTAAACAATGAAAGGAAGTATTATAATGACAGAACAGACTAAAAGACAGCTTATCAAAGCACTTGCATACGGCAAGACGAATGACGAAATTAAAGAGTGTATGGAAATAACTGATGATGACATTAACAGTGTCACAGCAGAGGAAATTGAGGCAGAAAAGGCTTATTATAGGGAAATGGGGTATTTGCAATGAGAGAGAAGCTTATTGATGTAAGTACTTGGAATGGCAATATCGACTGGAATAAGGTTTATAAATCAAGGGTTAAATATGCTATGATTCGCTCGTCCTTCGGCATTGAAAATCCTAATCAGGTCGATAATAAGTTTGTGCGCAATATTACAAACGCTCAGCGAGCTGGTGTTAAGTGCGGTGTCTACCATTATAGTTATGCACAATCTGTCGCAGAAGCACAGAAAGAAGCTGAGTTTTGCTTAAAAACAATAAAAAACTATAAGATAGATTTACCTGTTGCTTTTGACATTGAGGATTCTTCGCAAACTCATCTTGGCAAAGACACTCTTACAAGCATTGTTATTGCCTTCTGCGATAGAATCAAGTCTGCTGGCTATCGTCCAATGCTCTATTGCAACCCGAATTGGCTATGCAATTATTTGCATAAAGACAAGCTGATAAATAAGTACGACATCTGGCTTGCAAACTGGGGCGTGTCTGCACCAAGCTACAATTGTGCAATCTGGCAGTACTCAGAAAACGGCAGTGTGCCAGGCATTTCGGGTTCAGTTGATATGAACTGGATTTTTAAAGACTACACATCTACCAAACCCGCAACAACTAAGCCAGTTACAAAGCCAAGCAATGTTAAAAAGACAGATTATTCTGTCAAAGTCACTGCTCAGGCAGGACTTAATGTCCGCAAAGGGGCAGGTACAAACTACAACATAATCACTGCTTTGAAATGTGGCACTATGGTATCTGTAAGCAAGGTAACAGGCAATTGGGGCTATGTCGGCAAGTGCGGAGGCTGGATATGCCTTGATTACACTGCTAAAGTCAGCACAACTTCGACTGTAAAATCAGATAAGGTTTATTATACAGTTAAGAGCGGTGATACACTTAGCTATATCGCATACAGATATAGTACAACAGTAGATAAGCTTGTATCGCTTAACAATATCAAAAACAGAGATTTAATCTATGTCGGTCAGAAGATTAGAGTAAAATAACATAAAATGACTAAGAGCTGTACCCACACGAAAGTGTAGATACAGCTCCTTTTTGTTTGCTATATTTTTTGATTTTTTAATTTTTTCTTAATACAAAATCACTTACTTTAATATAACCATTTTCTTCTGTTATGTATTGGTCATCTGCAAAAACTGTAAAACAAATTTCGTTTATATCTTGCCAAGAATGTTCTTTTTTGCAAGTTCTGAAAGTTTTTTTGCAGAACTTACCACTTTTCAAAGGAAAATCAATGAATTGATTGTGATTAGAATTTTTTACTTGAAATTGTACTTGAGATATTCCTTTAGATAATTCTAAATCAAAACAAAGAAAATAATCTTCCTTACAAAAACTAATCCAATTTTCTGAAGGTGAAAATGAAAAAAGCATCATACTGAATTGACATCCTGGAAGATTTTTTATTGATTGAGGAATATCTATGTTTCCTGATACAAATGAACATCCATTATTCAAAGTCTTTATAATACATATATCTCGTGTTTTCTTAAATGAACTCAGCATTTGAATTGGAGAATATTCAGAATATTGTTCTATGATTTTAAAATCGGAATTTAATGTTTTATGAGGTTTTGCAGTGTTAGAATAAAAATTAATGTCCCCATGATGTTCTTGTGCGTTAATTGCAACTCCAGTATTTTCAGTAATGTTTTGAGTAATTGATACATTTGGTTTTATCAATTTAAGTATATTTTGAAGTTCTTTATCCATCTTTAAGTATTCTTTTAGCATACCTTCTGATTTTAAATATACATCTGGAGTAGAATTAGCTATTTCCTTGATTTTTTCCAATTCTTCATTACTCAAATTCCAGTTAAACAACTTCTTTTTTGTAAATAATCAGTTGTTATTTTTAAACCATTTTTTAAAATTTCCCATAGTATAGAAGTTAAAAAATCCATAGTTACCTCCAATTAAATTATTTTAAATTTATTATAAATTTATATTACCGAAAAATCAATTCACAATATATACATAAATACATACCTAATTTTATCACAAATGTTAAATGCAAAATTATAAAGTTAATTATCATAAGTTTCCTGGTTGTATTAATTTTCTGCTAAGTTGTGTGTTTTAACTTATACTAAAAAGTAGATTAAAGCTAAATAAAACAATGACAATGTTCGTAAGAAAATAACAAATAACTAACAAAAATCCCTTTAAAACCGCATAAATACCGCAATATCAAATCACCCGCACCATATTATGACGTCACACTGATAGCGGTGCGGCGTGAGAAAAGCCTCCGATTTCTCGGGGGTTTTTCTTTATTTCTGCACCAGTTTTGTTTTTGTGATTGTAAAAAATACCATAAATTCGCCACACATTCTAATTGCTGGATGTGTGGCTTTTTCTATACGCACCAATTTTAAAAAAATTGAGCGTGATGAAAAAATGTAGAAATTGGTGCAGTTTAAGCATAAGTCGCACGGCTTTTTATTATAGTATTATTCGACAGATTCCAAATCGGAATTGTATCCGTTAGTAACCACACCCCGCCTCTATAATACGCTATGCTACCGCAAATGCGGTAGAGGTCGCTTCCCTTAAATGGCTTTTTAGGGCGCAACAACGGCGCTGTTTGCGGCAGACTCATCGCCACGGAAGGTCGGTCGGTGCGTCGATATATTTTTGTTTTCCACCCAAAAGTAATAATTACATTACCGTTTACTCAATTGACTAAAAAGATCGCTACCTAACATTTTTTAAAGAAGTTCGTGCAACTTCAAGCATAACCATAATCATATCCTCGTCATTCCAGTGTCCACCTTCTCCTTTTGTGTAGATTGAAGCCGCTTGTAACATAATAGTAGCACCGCTGCATTTTACAAACCTATTTTCGCACAGATTAGTATTTATGGGCATACCATAATTGGCGGCAGTTAATCTATCAAGCCTATTTAATGTACCATCGTTATAGATTAATGTTACCTCTCGTCCATCAGGTCTCTTAACCGTTACATTTTCCGTCAAGAAATTTGAGCCCTCTAGAAATAAGATGTATGGAAAATATCGTTCTGATAACATAAAATTTGCAATTTCATTCACATTTTTATATGCTCGTTCGATTGCATTTCCTGCCGCCATAAGGTCTTGGTTGTTCTTCTTGCCGACAAGTTTTCCAGCTATGATATTCTCAATATCTTTACCCTGATGTTTGGCTTCTGATACTAAAACAACACGCCACTTGCCATTATCGTCCTTTACTTCAATAATTCCGCCGTCCGGCCGGATACTGGCACTCTCAACAAAAAGTGTTTGCCCAAGATATGTATCTATTTTTTGCAAGGATTCATTTATCTCTTTCTTTGATAAATCTTTTCTATAACGGAATGTTAACATAGGAAACTCAAATTCAAGTTGTTTTACTACGAAAAGAGAAGTATTTCCCACCTCTTTATCATGTATTTGAGCGTCCTTATGGAATATTGTAATTGGGCCTTGTCCCTCCTTTTGCTGTGCTGTTAATCTGTTTGATTGTCCCTTTTTCATAGTGAATCCTCCTCTTTATTCTGCATGAAAAAACTCATCAACACTTTGAATTTCCGTGTATTCTGTGTTTTGCCCTAACTCACGCATTAGCCCAAGGTGTCTGTTAAAATATTCAATAGTAGATTTATCGCTATCACACATTATACAATGCCGCCCCTCAGTGATACATACGCGACCAACAGTACCACTACCTGCAAAAAAATCGAGTACAGTTGCGCCAGGATATGAAAGACATTTTACAAAGCGTGTGATTATTTCGACAGGCTTTTGCGTAGGGTGTCCAACTCGCTCTTTGCTATTACCATTCAATCTGCCAATTTGCCATACATTGGTTGGGTTTTTACCTTTTTTTGTATTTTCCGGATTCAGGCGCTTATCTTTCAAGGCAAGTTTCAAATCTTCCTCTGAATATGGAACGCGAACCGAATCTAAATCGAAATAATAGTCATTAGACTTAGCCAGCCAAATTACTTCTTCATGCCGATTAGCAAAATAACGATGGGCTGACATACCATTTTTATAAATACCAAATTACAGTGTTGATTAACTTAAATTTTGTATGATGCCTAACATGGTGGATTATATCAATCAAATCACCCGACTTTACATCTCTAAATTGTATACCGCCAAAGATTATTAGGTTTCCGCTTTTGGATAAAACTCGGTATGCTTCATCTAACCATTGTGCTGCCCATTCAATGTAGTTTTCATATATATCCCAACCAGCGAGTTCAAGGTTGTAAGGGGGATCTATGCAGATTAATTGAACAGATTCGTTCGGTAATGTTTTCAGAAACTCACAACAATCTGATATATTAATTAGAATTTTTGATTTATTAGGTTTCTCAAAATCTTTTTCGCTTTTTTTGCTTCATATTACATTCTTTGCGTTGCTTATTTAATGACATTAAAGCATGATTACTATGTGATTTATTATGAATGGCCATTTAGTTGTTACCTCTTTCAGCTCTTTTTTCTATATTAAATTCCACAATATCGTCAATTCCGCAATTCATAGCGGAACAGATTTTCGCAAGACAATCCATAGATACAGGTTCGCCCTTGCCCATTTTGGCAAGCATATTGGTTGTAATTCCAGCTCGCTTACGCATTTCAGTCTTGGTTATTTTTCTATCTATCAACATTTTCCATAATTTGTTATAGCTGTAAACCATAAATCGGTGCCCTCCCAAATAACTTTTACTTATTATACCATAAGCACATCAAGATATCAATATAATATTGAATATCGCGATATTATATTGATATTTATAATTGGTGCAACACAAAAAAATCTCACGGCTTTCAATTTGAGGGAAATACCATAAGCAAAGCCGTGAGAAATACGAGTTTCCGCTATCAGTGTGACGTCCTAACACATATCGAGTATTCATGAGAAATTTGACTTTATGAATACTCGATTTTTGTTTTTAATCTTATTTTTTATGGCTCGATGTCCATAGTTGTGGTAACCCGAAAAAATAGAATAAAGTGTAATTACAAGTGGCAGAGAATTAAACTGTCGCTATTTTATTGTAGAATTGATATGTTTGTTGGAAAACATATGTAAAATGCGGGTGCGAAATCACTTGAAATTTCTGTGGTCGTAAGCATTTCTGTTGAGAACCTTGATTTTGTTATTACAACCTTCAATAAAGTCGTTGGTGATTGGTGTGAAAAACAAATTCAGTATCTATATCAACTAATTTTGCATTATTTTGGCACACTTAACAAGCTGAGGGATACCACAATATAGTCTGACATAGCCTTTTTAGTGGACTTTCTGTCTTTGCAAGCAATGATTTTAAAAAAGTCCTCTTTGTAAAAATGAGCCGTACACAAATCAGGCGAGGCATACAGCATAACATTAGCTTGTTGTTTTTTGCTCATCATTCAATTCGTCAAATCTCTTAAAAAGTAATTTTCTTGAATTTCTAAAGTATCTGCAATATGATTTGCTGAATTTTTTGTTCTTCTTTTCCGACACCTTCAAAAACCCAAAAAAGCTAGCGTATTCAGCTTTCTAAGCAATTCTATTTTAACAGATTTTGGTAAAATATGCGTTACTTTTTGTCTTTAGGCTATTTTTTACTTTTTACATTAAAAAGCACTCAATTCCATCAAAGTGGAATCGAGTGCTTTTAAGCATAATATTTAAAATCAACAATTTACTTTTTTTATACTTTGCTTAGCTTCTACTTTATTGACTATATGTCTTGTGATTTTTCTAAAAATCCAGAAAATCAAAACACAAATTGCAAATATTATAACTAAGTTTATTGTCATTTTACCAGTAAATAGCGTTAGCGAGAATAGATTTCTAAAGCATAGAATACCTATTGCCAAGCCTGCTATCATCGTTACAAAAAGTGCAATTCTAAGCTTATTAAACGGCAAGCATTTTTCAAAGAGAACTATTATTCCCATAACGGAAACCACTGCTACTGCAAGCGTTACATATTGCTCATGAGAAATTTTAAGTATACTTTCAGAAATAATTACAAGCATAACGCTTACAACCGACGCAAGTCCTCCAGGCAATGAACTTTTAACAATATTATTAAAGAATGAACCTTTGATTCTGTTTTTATTTGGCTCAAGTGCAAGTATAAAAGACGGAATACCTATTGTAAATGCATTAACAAGCGTCATTTGAATTGGTTCAAATGGTGCGGCAGTATTTACGAAAAGGAAGATTATAGCAAGAACCGTCATATAGATTGTCTTAACCAAGAATAACGATGCTGAACGCTCTATATTATTTATAGTTCGTCTGCCCTCTGCAACAACCTTTGGCATAGATGCGAAATTAGAATTTAGCAATACAAGCTGCGATACATTTCTTGCGGCATCACTTCCTGAAGCCATAGCAACACTGCAATCGGCCTCTTTAAGTGCAAGAACATCATTAACGCCATCACCTGTCATAGCTACTGTATGTCCATTAGCTTGAAGCGCTTGTACGAACTTTTTCTTTTGTGCCGGTGTTACTCTGCCGAATACGGTATTTTCAAGTATCGCTTTTTCTATATCTTCGTCAGTTTTGAGAGTTGTTGCATCAATATACTTATCGTAGTTTTTAACTCCTGCTCTCCTTGCAACATCGGAAACAGTAAGAACATTATCGCCTGAAATAACCTTAATCTCAACGCCTTGTTCATCAAAATATTGCAAAGTCTGTGGAGCTTCCGCACGAATCTTATCTACAAGCAGTAACAAGCCACAAATTTCCAAATCGTCTGGTAAATCTCTTTCATTAAAATCGTTCTTTGAATGAACTATAATAAGTGAACGATAACCTTTTGAATATTTTTGCAAAAGTTCTGAAAGCTCTTGAGGAATTTTATCCTTTAAAATAAATTCAGCTGCACCAATTACATAAGTGCCTTCCTTTTCAAAATTAGCACCAGACCATTTTTTTTCGGACGAAAATGGCATAATGTTATTTCCTACCCAGTCGGTATCATTATGGAATTTCTCTCTGATTGCGACAAAGGTTGCATTATTATCATCAAGTGCTGAAGTTAAAGCTGTAAGAGCTTTTTCGAGCTGTTCGCTTTTATTATCACCATATGGAATAACATCTACAAGCTCCATACAGCCCTCTGTAATAGTACCTGTTTTATCAAGGCATAGCACATCTACTCTTGCAAGAGTTTCTATACAATAAAGCTCCTGCACAAGAACTTTGTGCTTTGAAAGTCTTATGACGCTTACGGCAAGAACTGTACTTGTCAAAAGGATAAGACCTTCCGGAATCATTCCTATAAGCTGTGTTACAGTTGAAAGAACTGTTTCTTTAATATCTCCATGAATATTATATTGATGAATAGCAAGACCTACTCCAATAGGTACTATAAAGAAGGTTACTATTTTTATAATTTTATTCAGAGTATCCATAATTTCTGAATTGATTTTCTTGATATATTTTGTCTGTGCCGAAATAGAAGAAGCATAATTATCTTTACCTACACATTCTACTCTCGCACGACAGCTACCACTTACTATAAAGCTTCCTGAAAGCAGTTTATCGCCTTTTTGTTTATGTATAGAATCTGATTCACCTGTAAGAAGTGATTCATTAACATCACAGTTGCCTGAAATCAGTATACAGTCTGACGGAATCTGATTACCATTAGAAAGCTCTAAAATGTCATCAAGTACAATATCATTTACCCCGATTTCCTGTATCTTTCCATTTCTGATAACCTTAACTTTCACAGATGAAATAATAGAAAGCTTATCAATAGTTCTCTTTGCACGAATTTCCTGAAAAATTCCTATTGCTATATTACAGAACATAACACCAAGGAAAAGCAAATTCTTATAAGAGCCAACAAGAAAAACTGCTATACCAAGAATAATATTGATTACATTAAAAAGTGTAAGGGTATTATCAATAATAATTCTCTTTATACTTTTTGTGGGAACATCTGCATTATGATTCACCAAATCAAGCTCAATTTGTCGTTGCACCTGTTCCTTAGTTAAGCCAACCTTACGGGGTCGGCTTTTATTCGCGGCTGAGCTTGTTCTTCGCTCATAAGCTACACCTCTCATTTTTAAATTTAAATATTATCTATATAAATAATCACATTTTAAATTATATCAACCTGCACATTTATTGTCAATTAAGAAACTCTTATATTTTGGTAATAAATCATTCACTATCATAATCAAACATTCTCGAAAATGGTGGTGTTGATGAAAGTGAGATATAATCTCTATCAGCAACAATAATATGATCAGCGAGATGTATTCCTATTGTGTCTAAAGCATCAGCTATATCAGCAGTTGCTTCTAAATCTGCCCTTGAAGGAAAAGCTACTCCACTTGGGTGGTTATGTGCAATTATAACTGTGACAGCCTTGCATCTTGCCGCTATACTCACTATATCCTTTGAAAACAAGGGTGCAGAGCTTGCGTCACCCTTAGAAATTATACCTGAATATTTTTCTTTTCCCTTAGCATCAAGAAAAAATGCATATACACATTCTTCGTTTTTGCCTGCAAATAGATGAACCATCTTTTTACCTATATTCTCATCTGTAATAATCTTTTCTTCATTATCAAACTTATCACTTTGATATGCTCTCGAAAGGTCTGGTATCATATGCAAAAGAACCGCCGCATTATACGAAAGCCCTTGTTGCATTAAAATATCTATTGGTGCATCAAAAACAGCAGAGAGCGAACCACAAGCCTCTAAAAGTCTATGAGCAATATCATTCGTATTTTTTCTTGGTATAGCATAAAATAAAAGCATTTCTAATATCTCATGCTGTTCAAATACTTCTATGCCTTTATTAACATATTTATTCCTCATTCTTTCCCTATGTCCTTCGTGGACATTTTTTCTTTTTATTTTGCTGTTCCACAAAATCACCACCAAGCTATGACAGCTATAATAGATTAAAGCACATATAATACTTTAGTTTCTATAAAAATTCCACCTAATTATAGCAAAATTTTCAATTTATAGCAATATAAAGGCTATCTATTTTACAGCTTATTTATAATTTTAGAGGGATTAAAATTTTTTGTATTTTTTTAATTTTTTTCAAAAAAAAACTATTGACATTTTTAAAATTCCGAGTATAATAAATTATGTTGTCAGTCACAAAGCGACAATGAATTGAATCTTGCGGAATTGTGTAAAGGTAGCACAGCAGACTCTGACTCTGTTTGTCTGGGTTCGAATCCTAGTTCCGCAGCCAACTAAAAAACCTCGCTCTTTGAGCGAGGTTTTCTTAAACGAGGTGTAGCTCAGCTTGGTGGAGCGCTGTGTTCGGGACGCAGAGGCCGCTGGTTCGAATCCAGTCACCTCGACCATACTTATAATAAGCCCGCATAAACAAGCCGTTTGTGCGGGCTTATTTTTTTGTAGCTCAATGTCAATAGTTGGGGTAACCCGAGAAATAGAATAAAGTGTAATTACAAGCGATAGAAAATTAAACTGTCGCTTGTTTTATTGTAGAATTGATATGTTTATTGAAAAACATATGTAAAATGCGGTTGCGAAATCGCTTGAAATTTCTGTAGCTGTAAGCATTTCTTTTGAGAACTTTGATTTTGTTGTTACAACCTTCTGATGAAAACTTGCCCCAAATTTCTGAAAAGATAGAAAAGCTTATTCCGAAGAAAGCAATGTTGGTATTTCAAGCAGTTTTGATTGTGAAATGCCAAGTGTCGAAATAGAGGGCTGTGATTTTATCGGACTTATTGAAGTGCCAAGCTATGGAATAAAGCTCCCGATATATTCAGAGTTTGAGTATTATATTCCAAAAGTTTATAGCAGAAATAATAATGGTTCACTTGTTATAGAGGGGAGATATTCGGAAAATCAATTTAGCTTTGCAGATTATATTTACAGACCTATATTGCAATATATTTCGCTATAAAATTAAGCGAATAACCCATTCAAGTAATATTATCCTAAAAAATTCCAATCTGATAAGCAAGCTTTAACGGTTTTTGTAAAACATAATAGTTCATACATCATAATTCATAGTGAATAATTTAGAAAGTGCAGAGCAAATAAAAACATTTGTTCTGTACTTTCTTGCTTGTGTGTGTTATAATAAAAAATCAGCGATTGTAAATTCTAATTAAAAGATAGATTTTCGCTAAATCGTTAATCAATTTGAAGTGATGAAATGCCCTTTTTAGAGCTTAATTTTGTTTAATTTTTATGAAAAACAAAATTCGACTTGTTTAGTACCAAGCTTTGGGATTATAATGCGATGTATAGGAGGTTGAATATGTCAGAGTTTAAGCTTCATTCCGAATATAAGCCGACAGGCGACCAGCCACAGGCAATAGACGCTATATGCAGAAGTATAGAGGCAGGAAACAGAGAACAAACTCTTATGGGTGTAACAGGTTCAGGAAAAACCTTTACAATGGCAAATGTTATTGCAAGAATGAATCGACCAACACTTGTTCTTGCTCATAATAAAACTCTTGCTGCACAGCTTTGCAGTGAATTTAAAGAATTTTTCCCAGAAAACGCTGTTGAATATTTTGTGTCATATTATGACTACTATCAGCCTGAGGCATATATTCCAACAACCGATACCTATATAGAAAAGGATTCTGCTGTAAATGACGAGATAGATAAGCTCCGTCACTCAGCTACTTCAGCACTTTCAGAACGACGAGATGTAATAATTGTTTCGTCGGTTTCCTGTATTTATAGCTTGGGTAACCCGATCGATTATCGTACAATGGTAATTTCACTTCGTCCGGGTATGGAAAAAAGTCGTGACGATTTGCTTAAAAAGCTTGTTGAACTTCAATATGAGCGAAATGATGTGAATTTCACCCGTAATAAATTTCGTGTTAGGGGAGATGTTGTCGAGATATATCCAACAAACTCTGATGAGAATATTGTTCGTGTTGAATTTTTCGGCGATGAAATAGACCGTATAACAGAAATTAACGCTGTCAGCGGAGAAATTCGTGGTACACTCAAGCATGTAGCAATTTATCCAGCTTCGCATTATATCGTTCCAAAGGATAAAATGGAAATAGCTATTGCGGAGCTTGAGCGAGAGCTTGAGGAACGCATAAAATATTTTAATGATAAGGGCAAGCTTCTTGAGGCTGAACGCATAGAGCAAAGAACTCGCTATGATATAGAAATGCTTCGTGAAATAGGCTTTTGCACAGGTATTGAGAATTATTCAAGAGTGCTTTCAGGAAGAAAACCCGGTAGTAAGCCGTTTACCTTGCTCGACTATTTTCCTGATGATTTTCTGCTTTTTGTTGATGAATCTCATGTTATGCTCCCACAGGTAAGGGGAATGTTTGCAGGAGATAGGGCAAAGAAAGGAAAGTCTTATAGAATATGGTTTTCGTTTGCCGAGTGCTTTAGATAACAGACCACTGAACTTTGATGAATTTTATGAGCATATCAATCAAGCTGTTTTCGTCAGTGCAACGCCAGGTGATTTCGAGAAAGAGCATAGTGCTAAGATCGTTGAACAGGTTATCCGTCCAACAGGACTTCTCGACCCACTTATAACCGTAAAGCCTACTGATGGTCAGATGGACGATTTGATTTCAGAAATCAATAAGCGTACAGCTAAAAAAAACAGAGAGTGCTTGTAACTACTCTCACAAAAAAGATGGCGGAGGATTTGACCGAATATTTCACTACAATGGGTATAAAGGTTCGCTATATGCACCATGATATTGATACGGTCGAGCGTATGGAGATTATCAGAGATTTGCGTTTAGGCGAATTTGATGTGCTTGTCGGAATCAACCTTTTGCGTGAAGGCTTGGATATTCCTGAAGTTTCACTTGTTGCTATACTTGACGCTGACAAAGAGGGTTTCCTAAGAAGTGACCGTTCGCTTATTCAGACAATCGGCAGAGCCGCAAGAAATGCTGAGGGAGAAGTAATAATGTATGCTGATGAGGTTACAAGGTCTATGGAAAAGGCAATCTATGAAACCGAACGCAGACGAGCCATTCAGCAGAAATATAACGAAGAACACGGAATAATTCCAAAAACGATTATTAAGAAAGTCAGTGATATTATTGAGATTTCTACTCATTCCGACGATGGAAAGAAATCTAAAAAGAAGCTGACAAAAGCAGAAAGAGAAAAACTCATAGAACAGCTCACCAAGGAAATGAAAGCGGCTGCAAAGCTTCTTGAATTTGAACATGCAGCACTTTTAAGAGATAAAATTAAAAAGCTGAGGGAACAGAAATGAGTTTTGAAAATATAGAAAAATATAAGAAAGCTTAAATAAGACACAAGCGAAACTTTTAAGTTTATTAGTAAGTTATTTAAGAGAGGGATAAAAGGAAATTGGCGAAGAAAAAACAGGAATATGGAAATGAAAGTATAGTAACCTTAAAGGGTGCAGATAGAGTTCGTAAGCGTCCTGCTGTTATATTCGGCTCGGACGGTATAGAGGGTTGTCAACATTCTGTCTTTGAGATTCTCTCAAACTCTATTGATGAGGCTCGTGAGGGTTACGGAAATAAAATAATAGTTACACGCTATGAGGATAAATCCGTTGAAATTGAGGATTTCGGCAGAGGTATTCCAGTAGATTATAATAAAAATGAGGAACGCTTTAACTGGGAGCTTGTTTTCTGCGAACTTTATGCCGGCGGTAAATTCAATAATAATGATGCAGAAAGCTATGAATTTTCTCTTGGACTTAACGGTTTGGGACTTTGTTCAACGCAATATTCCTCCGAATATATGGATGTAGATATTCGTCGTGACGGCGAACGCTATACTCTACACTTTGAAAAGGGCGAAAATATAGGTGGTTTAAAGCGAGAAAAAGTATTCCAAGAAAGATACTGGCACAAGGATTCATTGGCGACCAGATTTACAAGTTTTTACTGATATTGATATAAGCAAGGAATATTATATAGAAATTATTAAGCGTCAGGCTATTGTAAATGCAGGTGTTACATTTATTTTCAGAAATCAAGTCGGTAAGAACTTTGAAACAACTGAATTTAAATATGATAACGGCATAACAGACCATGTAACAGAGCTTATCGGCGAAAATGGTATGACACAGGTTCAGACATGGAAAACAGAGCGAATCGTTCGTGACAGAGAGGACAAGCCCGAATATAAGGTTAAAATCAACATTGCAATGGCTTTTTCAAATAAAGTAAGTTGTGCTGAATATTATCATAACTCAAGCTGGCTTGAGCATGGTGGAGCTCCTGAAAAGGCTGTCAGAAACGCTTTTGTATATCAGATTGATTCTTACTTAAAGCAGAATTCCAGATATACTAAAAATGAAAGTAAAATCAATTTCTCTGATGTAGAAGATTGCCTTGTAATAGTAATTTCGTCTTTCTCAAGTATAACCTCATACGAAAACCAAACTAAAAAGGCTATCACAAATAAGGGTATTCAAGACGCTATGACAGAATTTCTCCGTCATCAGCTTGAAATATATTTTATAGAAAATCCACTTGATGCAGAGAAAATCGCAAATCAAGTTTTAATCAATAAACGCAGTCGTGAAGATGCTGAAAAAACTCGTCTTAACATAAAGAAAAAGCTCACAGGCAATATGGATATGACGGGCAGAGTTGCAAAGTTTGTTGACTGCCGAAGCAAAGATGTAGAAAGGCGAGAGGTCTTTATAGTTGAGGGCGATTCGGCTCTTGGTGCTTGTAAACAGGCTCGTGACCCGGATTTTCAAGCAATTATACCAATCAGAGGTAAGATACTTAACTGCTTAAAGGCAGGCTATGACCGAATTTTTAAGAGTGAAATTATCACCGATTTATTAAAGGTTCTTGGTTGTGGTGTAGAGGTTAAGTCTAAGGCTAATAAGGATTTATCTTCATTTGATATAAATAATCTTCGCTGGAGCAAGGTCATACTTTGTACCGATGCCGATGTTGACGGATTTCAGATTAGAACGCTTCTTCTCACAATGCTTTATAGACTGACACCAACTCTTATAGATGAGGGAAAAGTTTATATTGCAGAATCTCCGCTTTATGAGCTTAACACTAAAGATGAGGTCTATTTCGCATATACCGAAGCGGAAAAGGAAGAATTTATCAGAAAGATAGGCAATAAGAAGTTCACTATTCAGCGTTCAAAGGGACTTGGTGAAAACGAGCCTGATATGATGAGCCTTACAACAATGAATCCGTCAACACGCAGACTTATAAAGGTTTTGCCTGATGATGCAAAGCGTACAAGCGAAATATTTGATATTCTGCTTGGAGATAATCTTGATGGCAGAAAAGAATATATAGTAGAAAATGGAGCAAAGTATATTGATAATATAGATGTGTCATAATGTTAGTTTTTGCATCTTGAAAGTTGTGACTCACCACAAAGTTCAGACTAAATTTGATATAAATAGATGATTGGCGAACACAGTTCGCCCTACATTTCTTCCTAAAAGAAAATTCAGGGTAAGCTCTTTTTAAAGGCTTGCAGAGTCGAGAAACAGCGTCCCTCGTGGGATTTGGCTCCAACATAAAAATTCAAGGGGTAATGATATGGCAAGAAAAAAGAAAACTACACCTCATACAGAGCCTAAACTGCATGGATATATTGCAGGAGCAGGTGAGATTGTAGAGCAAAAAATAGCTGATACAATAGAAGAAAACTATATGCCCTACGCTATGAGCGTTATACTTTCCCGTGCAATTCCTGAGATTGACGGTTTTAAGCCGTCACATAGAAAATTGCTTTATACTATGTATAAAATGGGACTTCTTGGTGGTGCAAGAACTAAATCCGCAAATATAGTCGGACAAACAATGAAGCTTAATCCGCATGGTGATAGTGCGATTTATGATACTATGGTTCGTCTTAGCCGAGGCTATGAAGCATTACTGCACCCATATGTCGATTCTAAGGGCAACTTCGGTAAATTTTACAGCAGAGATATGGCTTGGGCAGCCTCAAGATATACAGAAGCAAGGCTTGACCCAATATGTGCAGAACTTTTCGGTGATATAGATAAGGATACCGTAGATTTTGTTGATAACTACGATAATACACTTAAAGAACCTACACTTCTTCCAGCGGCATTTCCGTCTGTACTTATAAATGCGAATACAGGTATTGCTGTTGGTATGGCGAGCTCTATCTGTCCTTTCAATCTTAGAGAGGTATGCGAAACGACCATTGCACTTATGCGTAATGAAAAGCATGATGTTTCCGAAACACTTATCGCACCTGATTTTCCAGGTGGTGGTCAGATTGTATATGATAAGAAAACTATCGAAAATATCTATAATACAGGTAGAGGAAGTATAAAGGTTCGTTCACGCTATACCTATGATAAATTTGATAATTGTATTGATATAACAAGTATTCCTCCGACGACGACCTCAGAGGCTATAATTGATAAGATTATTGAGCTTGTAAAGCTTGGCAAGATTAAGGAAATTTCTGATATTCGTGATGAAACAGGTATCAGTGGTCTTAAAATCACAATCGACCTCAAGAGAAATATTGACCCTGATAAGCTTATGCAGAAGCTTTTTATAAAATCACACCGCTTGAAGATAGTTTTTCTTGTAATTTTAATGTTCTTATCGCAGGAACACCGAGAGTTCTTGGCGTTAAGGATTTACTTAACGAATGGATTGCATTCAGAATTGAGTGTGTAAAACGCAGAACCTACTACGATTTGCACAAAAAAGAGGACAAGCTCCATCTTCTTAAGGGACTTGAGAAGATTCTCCTTGATATTGACAAGGCTGTTAAAATAGTTCGTGAAACCGAAGAAGAAAGTGATGTTGTTCCAAATCTTATGATTGGTTTCGGAATTGATGAAATTCAAGCTGAATATGTCGCTGAAATCAAACTTCGTCATCTCAATCGAGAATATATTCTCAAACGCACAGATGAAATTGAAAGTCTTGAGAAAGATATTGCTGAGCTTAAAGCAATCCTCGAAAGCAAAACCAAGGTTAAGAATATAATCATTAGAGAGCTCGCCGCTATTGCCGAAAAATACGGTCAGCCACGAAAGAGTATGATTATCTATGCTTCTGATATTGTTGAAACTGAGATTGAGGAAGAAATTCCTGATTATCCTGTAAATCTTTTCTTTACAAAAGAGGGATATTTCAAGAAAATTACTCCGATTTCACTTAGAATGGGTGGCGAACAGAAGCTCAAAGATGGAGATGTCATACAGCAATCACAAGAATCTATGAATAATACGGATTTGCTGTTTTTCAGTGATAAATCACAGGTTTATAAAACAAAGGCTCGTGATTTCTCTGATACCAAAGCAAGCGTACTTGGAGAATTTATCCCCGCCAAGCTGAATATGGACGAGGGTGAAAGTGCCATTTATATGCTTGCAACCACTGATTATTCGGGTTATGTTTTCTTTTTCTTTGAGAATGGTAAGGTTGCTAAGGTCAGCCTTAAAGCATATGAAACAAAAACAAACCGTAAAAAATTGACAGGTGCATATAGTGATAAGGAAAAACTTAGTGCAATAGTTTTTGTTAATGATGAGGATAGCGAAATTCTTATGCGTTCATCATCAGGCAGAGCGTTATTGTTGCATACAGGTGCTATTGCTTCAAAAACCACAAGAAATACTCAAGGTGTAGCTGTATTCAAGCAAAGAAAAGGCCATCGTCTTATTTCTGCGGAATTATATCATGAAGGTATGCTACAAACGCCTCAAAGATATAGAACAAAGTCTATTCCATCATCAGGAGCGTTGCCGACAGCAGAAGAGCTTGAGGGCGAACAATTAGAACTTAAATAAATGAGAATGGCAGAATCCATTTTTACTTTGGATTCTGCCGTTTTGTTATGAACAGCAAACGCATTTTATTCATAACTGTTATTATTATGTTTGTTTTTTTAATAATTATACAATTTGCCTTATGTAAAATTATGGTAAAATATTATTTACTTAGTTAGACTTTACTTGACATTTTCATTGCATACAATTATAATCCTAAATGTATGATAATTAAAAATATTGGAGGGAAAATATGAAGGTTGTTATTGATATGATTCGTGGCTTTTGTATGGCTATGGCAGATAGTGTTCCTGGAGTTTCGGGTGGCACAATTGCTTTTTTGATGGGCTTCTATGATAAGTTTATCAATTCTTTGAATGATTTGATTTCTGGAAAAAAAGCTGAAAAAATTGAAGCATTAAAATTTTTAGCCAAGCTTGGAGTTGGTTGGGTAGTTGGTTTTGTATCCTGCGTTTTGATTCTCACAAAGCTTTTCGATACTTATATTTACGAAATCAGTTCATTATTTATAGGCTTAACACTTTTCGCAATACCAGTTGTTTTTATGGAAGAAAAAAAGAGTCTTAAAGGAAAGTATTGGAGTTCATTTTTTGTAATTCTTGGTGCAGCACTTGTATTTTGCATTACATATTTCAATCCTACAAGTGGTGGAGAAAGTGGTATAAGCTTAGGACAGCCGAGCTTTCAGCTTGGAATAAGCTTGTTCTTTGTAGCAATGATAGCAATTACTGCAATGGTTCTTCCAGGAATTTCAGGTTCAACACTTCTCTTGATTTTTGGATTTTATTTACCTATCATTAACTCAATAAAAAGAATTGCTCCACCCTGCATTTTGAATATTTGCCAATGATAATTTGCTTTGGATTAGGAGTAATTGTTGGAATTGTTTTGATTATTAAACTTGTAAAAAGCTCTGTTTGGAAAAGTTCAGAGCACAGACGATATTCTTTATTTTCGGACTTATGATAGGCTCTCTCTATGCAATAGTTATGGGACCTATAACACTTGATGAGCCAAAGCCTATGATGAATTTCTCAACATTCTCAATCATTCCGTTCCTCATCGGTGGAGTAATAGTAATAGGGTTACAGCTTTTTAAGAATCGCAAGAGCCGTAAAGAAATTGTCGCACAGCATTAATCATTATAAATTAAAAGTTTTGCTCAAGCTTTTTCAAAAGCTTGCAGAGTCGAGGGACGGAGTCCCTCGTGGGTTTTAAGGGCGAAGCCCTTAACATTCTTTACCCAACGGGCGAACGCAGTTCGCCCCTACTTTTATAAATTATTATTAACTAAGAATATTCATCGAACTTACATTAATTAGTTAAAAATTATTTAAAAAACATTTTTTAAACTTACCTGATAAAAGCTGTCGCATATCTTTTTTGAGATATACGACAGCTTATCTTTTTACCCATTTTTGGGAGCAATTATAATTGGCTGAAGCTGTTTACCTATAAATGCTGCTTCAACAACCTGTGGAATCAATTCAAAATTGGCAACTAATGATTTTGGCTTTTTTATAGGAGCGTCCTGTCCGAATGGTACGAAGAATATATGCTTTGTGTTTAACATTCTGCCTATACTTTGAGCGGAAGCACCGAGAGCGTCATTTGTTGCAATAGCAATGATAAGTGGTTTTTCTTGTCTTAGATGTGATTTAGCTGCCATTGTTACTGGAGTATCTGTTATTCCGTATGATAATTTAGATATGGTGTTTCCTGTGCAGGGAGCAATAAGCATAATATCTGTCATAGCCTTAGGGCCGATAGGTTCAGCGTCATTGATGGTTCTTATGATTTTTCGTTTTGTTTTTTCTTCGATTTCATCAATAAAATTCTGTGCTTTTCCGAAACGGGTGTCAGTAGTAGAAGCGTTATATGACATTATCGGAAGCACATCATAGCCCGCATCTATTAATGCGTCTATCTGGGGAATTGCTCGTGAAAAGGTGCAAAAAGAACCACACATAGCAAATCCCACCGTTTTGCGTGTCACCGTAAATCCTCCTCTGTTATATTATAAACAGCGTTCTTTATGATTTCTCCGGCCGCCTTTGGTGCAACACGCCCTGGCAGCGATAATGCCCGCATAGCTTTAAGCCCCATTCTTTCGCAGGCTTCAAGGTCAACCCCCCCTGGTAACGAGGCTAAATCTATAATAATCGTGTCTGAACCGCTTGGAGCAATACGGGCAAGAGTGTGTGAATCTAAAATCATAAATGGCACTGTATTAAATATCAAGTCGAATGCGGTGTGTCCTTGTGGCATAAAAGAAAGTTCATTGGTTTTAAGTGCTTTAAATCCCTTTGCCTGAATATATGCAATATCGCTTTTCTTTCTTGCACTGACAGAAACTTTAGCACCAAGACCTCCAAGCATATCTGAAAGTACCTTGCCAATTCTTCCATAACCTATTACAAGACAGTTTGAACCGTTTATTGTTCCGTCATATTCGTGCATAGCACATTCAATCGCACCCTCACTTGTAGGAACAGCATTCATAACAGCAAATTCTTCTCTTTTAGAGTAATCAAAAACCATACTGGAATTCCAAAGAGAGCTTGTAGAGAGAAGATTTTCCTTCATACCGCAGAAAACATATTTGCCTGAACAGATTTTAGCGAAAGAATCATCAAGTATAATAGAATTTTTAGAAAATGGAGCATTAAGAGTTGTACCGTTTTTAGTGATAGGAAGTGGAAGTATAACAATTTCAGATTTTCTTATAGCAGTTTTGAAATCAAGCATCTCAAAGGGTAAAGAAAATCTACATTCTTCAAAGCAAGAAATACAGACAGAATAGCCATCGTTCGATATAGCTTTGGCACAATATAATTGACGCAAATCGCCACCAATAACGCAAAAAGAATTATTTATCAATAGGATTACCTCCCGCAATCAGACTTGATACTATATAATATGTTTGCAATAAAGTTTAGGTGCAGATGATAGTCCATATTGCAGAAGATAAGAAACTTACATAAATTGAGTCTTTAGAGTATCTAATGCTTTTCGTTCGATTCGGCTTACATAAGAGCGTGAAATATTTAGTTTTTTTGCAATTTCACGCTGAGTCAGTGGGTCATTGCCGTCAAGACCATAACGCAAAGTGATTACAAGCTTTTCTCTTGGAGTGAGATATTTATCTATGTAGGTTTTAAGCTTTTCACTTTTAATCTTTATATCAAGATTATCTACAAAATCTTCTTCAACAGACATTATATCCATAAGCGTAAGCTTATTTCCGTCACTATCAGAGTCGATTGCATCATCAAGCGACATATCCTGAGCAGATTTTTTACTGTTTCTGAAATACATAAGAACTTCATTTTCTATACACCTTGAGGCATAGCTTGAAAGTCTGATATTTTTATCAATATCAAAGGTGTTTACGGCTTTAATCAAGCCAATTGTACCTATTGAAACCAATTCATCTGTATCATTGCAAGATGAATAATACTTCTTTGCAATGTGTGCTACAAGTCTAAGATTATGCTCAACAAGCTTGTTTCTTGCTTTTATATCTCCATTTTTCCACTTTAAAAGACATTCACGCTCTTCCTTTGTCGAAAGAGGTTTCGGAAATGAACCTCCGCCTGTAACATGAAGTATGAAGAACATAGAAAATTGGTTTAAAAGCTTTAGAATCAAATCAAACATAACGCACCTCCACAAAAAATTTATCCTTACTAATTTTTATGCGTGGAATATTTTGTTTTGCTTGTCTTTTAAATAAAATTTTGACAAAATTTATTCCAAGATTGATAATTTGTAGAAAATTACGAATGATAATAAAGAAGGTGAAGAACCTTATCAAAGCACAGCACTTTATGAAAACCAGTGTATATAAAATTTTCAAGGAGATAATGCGTATGAAAAAGAAAATTATTGCAGTTTTGGCTATGACACTTCTGACAGTGAGCTTTGCCGCTTGTAAAGGTAATGACAACGGAAATTCCGCACAAAATATGGGCAACGGCTCAAGTGGTGGAAATGCTGAATCCTCAACAGTAACAAACAACAATAATTCATCGGGAATAGTAAATTCTGCACCTAATCCAAATCCTGACGCAAATGGAGATAATAACAATGGAAATAATACTGCTAATGGCAATGATGTCAATAACAACGGAAATGTCACAGACGGAAACGGAATTATCGGAGATGGAGATAATGTGGTCAGCGATGTTGTAAGTGGAGCTGGAGATGTAGTAAGCGGGGTTGGCAAAGGTGTAGAAGATGTTGTCAGTGGAGTAGTAGGTGGAGCAGAAGATATTCTTGGCAACAACAGAAACAATAGTTCCAATGCACAATAATTCATAGTCAATTTTATAATGGCCTTCGGTTTTTCTGAAGGCTATTTATTTTTATGATTATTCGAACATACGAAATATTGCTTCATATGTTTTCAAATGGTTTTATTTCATTATTGTGCAATTCAGGTAAAAAAAGTACACCTTACGAAAAATAGATTGAATTTTTTCATTTGATAAAATAGAATAAATTTAGCAAAATCAATGGAGAAATTTATAAGTTTAGGGGTGAAAAAGATGAATAAAGATGAATAATGTAATGTCTGAGAAATAGCCATTGATTATACTAAAAATTGATAAGGAGAGTTTTTTTATGAAAGTAATTAACGGTATAGTAGGAGTATTATCTATATTTGGTGCGATTTATTGTTTATTTTTCCCAGGATTGTCATTTATTAATATAGGTTGGGTTATAACAACAATTCTTGGAATATTTGGCATATGCTCAATTATTTTTTACTTTACCAAGAAAAAGATGTATGAGAACCTTATGATAGAAGGTGTACACGGAGCATTCGGACTTGTTGTAGGTATTGCGGCAGCCGTTGTTTCAATGCTTGCAATATTTGTTCCAAGTATTCAAGCTGTACTTGATTTAATAATACTTATTATCTTTGCAATTTGGATGATATTAGATGGCGTTTCATCAATAGCAGAATCGTTCGCTATGAAAAAGGCCTCAACATCAAAATCTTGGATACTTGCACTTGTACTTGGTATAATAATGCTAATATTTGGAATATATGGAATTTGCCATCTTATTTTTGTAGCAAGATTTATTGGAATTACAATGGGCATAATGCTTATGAGCTATGGTATTAAGCTTATAGCTTCATTGTTTGAAAAAGATGAGTATTGTAAGAAATAATAAGAGGTGAGGAAATGAAGAGTAAATTTGTTAAAGCAGTAGCAGGTGTATCTCTTTCTGCATTGGTTGCGACATCTTGTGTGACAAGTGCTTTTGCCAAGGATAACAGTAGTACAATATATGATTCTGGAACAGGCTACATAGCTGAAAAAATTACACACCCAGAAAAGGGTGTTATGACAACTGATGGTATTGTTGACTACATAGGCAACGGAAAACTTGCTACAAACCTTGAGAATGGCAACGGAGATAGAGGACAAAATTATTCATGGGGTTCAATTGGCTATGGGGATTATATGTATATTGGAACCTGTTATGGTGCATGGACATCAACTCTTCAGCTTATGAAACAAAATCTTGGAAGAGATTTTGATGATACTACTATGAAAGAAGCACTTGATACATATTATCATGAAAATATGTATACGGGTGAGGAAGATGGTGTTGATGCACTTGGAATACTTTTGAAACTGAATGTCAAGACAGGTGAAGTTAAAATTTTGATGTCTAAGGATTTGACAAATCAGAATACAATATTCCGTAATGCTATTGAATTTAAAGATAAGCTTTATTTCTGTGGCTCTGTAAATACTATTCCTTGCATATATCAAGTTGACCCTAAAACTGATGAGTGTAAGCAAGTTTATGCGGGAATGACAATCGAAGAATATATGGAAGAATATTCAAAGGGTATTAGTGTTGGAATAAGAGGCATGTGTGTATTTGATGATAAGCTTATAGTTAGCTGTATCAATTCAGAAGGTGCGATTATCTGCGAATCAGAAAATCCTGAAGACCAGGATTCTTTCAAGGTTATTGCAAAAGATGAGGACTTGTTTAATTATCCTGCATATCATTATTGTGATAGTATTTATGGTGGCTCTATTTTTGATATGACACAGTATGGCAAGAGCCTTTATGTTTCAATTTGCACAGGCACACCTGCTAATGCTACTGACAGAAATACAATGCAAGCTTTTTGGACTTGTTCGTGGAGATATTCAGGCAGATGGTTCTTGGAAGTGGACAAGTGTAGTTGGTGATAAGGAAAAAGATGGTGCAAAATATACTTTTGGTATTGACCCTGAACGCACAAGAAGTGGAACTGCTAATCTTAAAGTATTTAATGGTTATCTTTATATTGGTGAATATAATGATGAAGAAATCGCTGTAGAAAGAATGTTGTTTGATAACGATTTTGAATTTATGAACCTCAATTTTGAACAGTCTATAAACTTCTATAGAATGGACGAAGATGAAAATATAGAACTTATTGTCGGCGATGCTGATGAGATGTTCCCAAATGGTGGTATTTCAGGTTTAGGTTCAGGATTCGGCAGTCATGAAAATCAGTATATATGGAATATGACTGTATATGATGGAAAGCTTTATGTTGGTACATTTGATGCAAGTAGTTTTCTTATTCCGCTTGATGAATATATGAATGACGAAAATGCTTCAAAGGAATGGAAAGATAAAGTAGATGAGTATGTAGAAAAAATTTGCAAAAATTATAATGGTGTTCCTGACAGTGCCTATAAATGTGCTGAATATCTTGATAAGGCAACCTTTGGCTTTGGCTTATATGTCACAGAGGACGGAGTGAATTTCACAAAGATTACGGATAACGGTTTTGGTGACCCATATAATCACGGCTGCCGTGCTTTTGGAATTACAAATGAGGGCTTGTTTATAGGAACAGCTAATCCATTCTATGGTACTCAAGTATGGAAGCTCAGTGAAAAAACCGTTACTCCTGTTGAATCTTCTGAGGATTCAAAGCAAGAAGATAGCAAGATAGAAAAGGATGAAAGCAAGACAGAATCAAGCTCAGAGAATAGTACAGATTCTCCGAAAACAGGTGATTCATCAAATGGAATAGCATATTTTCTTGCAGGCCTATCACTGATAGCTATTGTATATACTATGAATAAAAAGCTTTTTAAAAAGAATTAATCACATTAAAATATAGTTTAGGTATTAAATAATATATCTAAAAACTTTAAAACAATTTCATGCAAAACTTTCTGATTTTACATATAGTATTTGCTGTGATATAATTAAAATGACATCAATACTTATTTTTAGCACAAATAATATTATTTGTAAATTAATTAGGAGAGATTGTATGGAAATAGCATTAGTTGATGATATGAATTACGATAGAGATAAGCTCTATCAAATAATTTCTTATTATCTGAATATAAAAAATATAGATTGCACTATATATACATATAGCTCTGCTGAAGAATTTCTCAAAGATTTTTTTAAGCATAAATTCATAATGGTTTTTTTAGATATATCTATGTCAGGAATGACAGGTATGCAAGCCGCATATGAAATAAGAAAGACTGATAAAAAGGTTAATATTATATTTGCGACAGTAGAAAAAGAATTTGCGTTGGAGGGCTATGAGGTTCATGCAGCAGGATATATACTCAAGCCCTTCAATCAAGATAAAATATACTCAGTTTTAGACCACGTATTAAATGATATGATATTGCCACAGTATATTAATATAAAAGAAAGTCGAGTAACTGTTCAGATTATGCTTGATGATTTATATTTTATAGAAATGCGGAATCATTATGCGGAGTTTCATACATCAACAGAAGTTCACCGTACATATATGAACTTTGAAGGACTGAAAAGCCTGATTCCTGACCAACTTAGATTTCAGTGCTGTTGCAGGGGTATTATAGTAAATTTTGATAATGTGAAGAAAATCGAAGAGCAGACAATAATTTTAAAGAATGATGAGAGAGTGCCAATAAGCCGTTCAAAAAAGATAGAAATAAAAAACGCTTATGCCTCATATGCATTTGATAAAACAAGGAAAGGAGGTTTTTATGAGCATTGAGCTTCAGCTTATGATAAATGTAATAGTTTCAACTATGCCATATTGTATCTTAGCTTATTGCCCTATGTTGAAATATCTTAGATACAAAAAAATGGCTGGTTGGGATAGTAATTATAATAAGCGAATTTGTGTTTGTAAATAGCTCTCTTATATTCCTTAAAAACGGAATAAATCCAAGATATTCAGATGTTATTACCTCAGTGATATGTCTTATAGCATATGCTTTATGCGTAAAAGTAGATTTCTTCAAATTAGTTTTCTTCTACTTTTTTCACAGCGGCATATACAATGATTATAAGAGGTTCGTCAGTATTTATTACAGGGCTTATTTTTCCAGATTCAACTTTATATTACTCAATCGAAAACAGTATTACACAGATTGTATTCTTTATGCTTGCACTTCCGCTTATACTTATTTTCTATAAGAAAACAGCAGAAAGAATATTAGATTCCCCAGAATCAGGTATATGGAAAACAATATGGCTTGTACCTGCTTTTATAATTTTTTTAATTATGATGTTTACAGGTTCATTCGATAATGATATTACAAAGAGCTGGAAATTCTTTATAACAAGAATATGTCTGCTGATTTGTGTATTTATTATATATTATGTCTTACTGCGTTCATTCGATGTACTGCGTAATAGTGCTATGCTTGAGGAGCGAGCGAAACAGGCAGAGGCAATCAACGACCTACAAAAAGCACAATATAATCTCATATTAAAGCGTATAGAAGAAACAAAAATGGCTCGACACGATTTGCATCAGCATTTAAATCTTATACAAGCCTATATTGATAGCGGTGACCAAGAGGCTCTCAAAAATTATTTGAAGATGTATAAAAAAACGCTACCAATAGATACATCACAAACCTATTGCAAAAATTATGCAATAGATGTCTTGGTGAGATATTATGCAGAGCAAGCGAGGCAGAGTAATATAGAATTTTACACTAATATTGAATTACCACAAGAGATTGCAATATCAGAACCAGATATTTGTGTTATATTAGGAAACCTCATAGAAAATGCACTCGAGGCTTGCCAAAAGAAAAAAATCTGGCGAAAAAATTTATAAGGATTTGTGGCAAACTTATTAATGAGAAATTCAATTTCAATTACTATTGATAATAGTTGCGATGAAAAACCTATAAAAAAGAGGGTAAAGAGTATCGTTCATCAAAAACGCAATGAAGTGGGAATAGGCTTAATTTCAGTGAAAAATATTGTAGAAAAATATGATGGAATTACTGATTTTAAATATGAAAACGGAGTGTTTTTTGCATCAATTTTGCTTAATACAACATAAAGATATGGAGATGAAAATATGTTTAAAAATGTTTCAATTAAAGTACTATCAATTTTGCTTACAACGTGTATTTCCTCGTCTATGTTTGCAGTTTCTGCAACTGCTCTAAATAATGAAAAAACAAATACAGAGATTATTCCTGTTCAAGAAAGCAGCAAAAAAACAATTTCATCAGAAGAAGATGGCAGAGCTGATTATATGAGTAAGGAACAGTATTCTCAGCTTGGATTTAATTCTTTACCAGAGCCAGATGCTTTCGACCAAAATGATACTACTAATCCTCTTGAGGGTTATAAGCCGTCTATTCTAAGTGAAATTTATATGGGGCAGGGTAACTATAGTAAAGGTGATGCTTGTGAAGCATATATAATGGAAAATGCCAAAGACTATGAGAACTTGACTATGAAAAAACTCAAAGATAATAAGCTTTCTTATACTGACAGATATTATAATGATAAAGCTCATGGCGGAAAATGGCAGTATCAGACATCTACTACACGAAGCATAAAGCTTGGTGATTTAAGCGGAGAGAATTATATAAAAGATTCCATTATTCAATGCAGTTTGTTTCTTGATGGTAACGATGGTAAAAATAGCAAGCTCGGACTTTTAGTCTATGATTATAATAAGGAAAAATCTGGTGACGATAAACTTGAAAAAAAGTTTGAGCGTATTGAAACACTTGATGATAAGAGTAAGTTTGTTCAGGATATAGAAGTTCAGGAATCCAGTGGATATATGGGCATAACCGTAGGCGATTTCGACGGTGATAATTATGAAGATATTGCGGTTTATTTCTCATATAGGAATAATCCTAAGATAGGCATATTCACGCAAAGCAAAAATGAAAATAAGCCACTATTTGAATGGAAATATAGTGTAGATTTAAAGTCTATTTCTTCTGATTTTAATTGCTGTAAAGATACAAACCGTCCGCTTGTCTCTTTAAGCACAACAGATATTTCAGGCAGTGATGACCTTGTTGTAAGTGTTACGATGCCATATAGCAATGACCACGATTTTTGCAAAGATGGTTATACCGCTATTTACAAATGGGAAAAGAATCAGCCTGTCAGAAAGTATCTTGATAAAGGTGAAGGCTCTGGAGGAAGAATGAAATTTACATCATCTGCAACTATGGACTTAGATGGTGACGGCAATAAGGAATTGGTAATTGCAGCTAATAAAAACTATAATTATAATAATAGTAGTAGCCGTGGAGATATGAGTAAAGGTGAAAACCTTGTTAATGTAGTTCTTTGGGAAAACAATCAATACTGTAATGCTTGGAGCGAACCTAAAATTATTGAAGCACTTACTTGGGTTAAAAAGGATAAAGATAGAAAAGAGCCTGTTGCAATAACTGGAACAAGGTTCCAACAAAATAGCGAAAAAGCTACACTATTTGTAGAAGGTGTATTTTACGATTTTATTCCTTCAAAAGATGGCGAAACGGCAAATGAGCGTATAAAGAATGGTAAATTTAATACGAATTCAAAGTTTGATGGAAATACAGGAGACAAGGAGGCTTTCTTTCATATTGCAGAAAGTGCTTCGTTTGTAGAAAGTAATCGTCTTGCTGAACAGACACTTGTTGTAATGGGTGATGGTTCAGGCGACAGTATTTACCTCGATATATATTGGTGCTATCTTGACCAAGGCTCAATAAAAATAAATTGCACAAACAATGACTATTTCGACCATGTTGATGAGGATGATTACGGTACTTTCTTTACACTGTGCCCAATAGATATTGATAATGATACTACATATATGAAATATACAGGCAAAACAGTAGGCTGGTCTAACCCTGCGGTACATAGCGTAATGTTAAGTGCTCCATATTGGAGTGAGCTTGATTATGGTTCAACTATGACATCAAGAGGTTCAACTTCATATAGTATATCAACAAGTAGTACAAGCTCAACAACAGGTAACTGGAATGTTGGCTTGGGCGGTTCATTAAGTTTTAAGTTTAAGGTGGATTTTTTTAGGTAATGGCGGCAAGTTTGGTTTTAATTTTGACTATATGCACCAATATATCGGAAGTTACCAAACATCACATACGAAAGGTGAAACCCCTTACATTTACTTCAGGCGGAGGCGATGACTATGTTGCATTGCTTGTAGTTCCAATAGTTTCTTATCATTATGATGAATGGATTCCTGAGCATACAGTTACCGCTGAAGATGTTGAAGAATATAAACGACTTTATGGTGATGATGAGGATTGCCCGAAAGAGGGAAGTGTTATTGAAGGTAGATTTGAAAATATGGATGTTAATATTCAATTAGATCCTGCAAATTCATGTATACCTGTTTCAACATATAACGATGTTGTTAAAGAATTTAATCGTACAGCAGAAGATAACTATAAATTACAAACGATTGATGTAGAAAGCTTATATGCCGGAAGAAATCCCGATGACCCTTCTACATATGCATCTGAAGCAAATCAGATAAGCTCATTGAATGCAGAAGATAAAGAAAGTTATAAAGTTTCAAATAATGCGGTTGCTATTGGAGTAAATGGAAGTTCAACAACTTCAATAGCAATGACAGAAGGAAAATCTACTTCACAATCTAATGGTTATTCATTTTCATTAAAAGTTTCTATGAGCCAAATTGCAGAATTTGGTATTGATATTCTTATTGCTGAAGCAAATGGTGAACTTGCTCTTACTGAGATGCTTTCTTTAGGAGGAGGATGCACATGGGCAAATGCAAATTCAGAAAATATAACATATACAACTACATTTGCACCACTGCCTGAATCCGCACGCACCTCAACCACTTCTTCAGGAACTAAATCATCAGCATATGAGTTTACTGCAAAAGAAGTAAAATGGAATCCTAAGGAATTAGGCAGTTCAAATATTCAGACAGTTGATGGCGAAGAACTTACAAATGCTACTTGTGTTATAGGTTGCCTTGTTCAAGGTGCAGACGCAGCACCGCCAAAGCTTCCGAGAGACCTTCATGTTTCTTCAACCACAAGTAATAGTGAAACATTAAGATGGAGTAATACTACAAACTATGAAAGAAAGCCAGAATCCTATAAGCTGTATTATTCAACATCATCAAATGGTGATTTTGTAACTTTAAAAAATAATGGCAAAGATGTTATTATTCCTGGTGATAGCGAGATATATACAGTAAATGGTCTTAAAGAAAATACCACATATTACTTTAGATTGCAGGCATATTCCACCAAAGATGCAAGCGGAATCACAAGTGTACTTGGTCCATATGCATCAGGAAAAACAAAAAATAGTAAGGATAGCCAAAATGAACCAATAATAATAAAGTACCCTTTAGATTTGTATAAAAATATTGGTGAAAAGCCTATATTTACTATCGAGGCAAAGCCAAGTAATCCAGAAAATACAATCAGCTATAAGTGGCAGAAGCTTGTCGTAGGTAATTATATTGCAGATTGGAAGGATATAGACCAAGAGTTTGGAAAATCAAACTCTTTCAATGCAGCATACTTTGCTGATGATGGGGTAATCAACGAGGCTAATGAAAAAGACCTTGATAATACTATTTATCGTTGCATAGTTACAGAATATTCAAATGATAGCCATAATTACTATACTAATATAAGTAGAGCTGCTGTTTTATATATATAGAAAAAGAGCATCAGCACATATATAATAACAATGGTTTTTGTGTTTTGTGTGATAAATATCAGCCAGCGGTATTGAACGATAATGGTTTTTACGAAATTAGAAATGCTGGTCAGCTTTTCTGGTTTGCAGCTCTTATAAATGGTGATAAATCAAATGCAGATTTTGAGGCTCAGCAAAAAGGTGCAAACGCTATCCTGCTAAATGATATTGATCTTGAAGGGCGTGAATGGACTCCAATAGGAAATTATGAAACCGGTATATTTGATGGAAATAATTACACCATATCAAATCTTAGAATTTCAAAAAATTCTTCAGGCAATGCTATATCGAGCCAAGGCTTTTTTGGAAGTGTAACTGGTGGAACTATTAAAAACTTTACTATTTTAGGCGAAGTGAAAACCACTGATTATAATGTAGGCGGAATTGCAGGTTCTACTTCAAAAGATACCATACTTTCAAACATAACAGCAAATGTTGATGTTACAGGAAATGAAAAGGTTGGTGGTATTGTAGGAAATAACAGTGGTATAATTACAAATTGCTACAATAATGGTAATGTCACTGGTGTAGTAGAGCTTGCTGGAGGTATTACTGGCTTAAATGATGGTTTAATAATCAAATGCAATAATACTGGTGATGTTTCATCTTCTTATGATTTTATTGGTGGAATTGCAGGCTACAACAGTGGAAATATAAAATTATGTAGCAATAGTGGCAATATTAAATCCCCAGGTTCATATATTGGAGGTATTGCTGGAGAAAATCTTACTAAATATATGGATGCCTTAATATCAAATTGTTATAATACAGGTGATATTACAAGTTCTTATGACAAAGATGGTTATTTAGGCGGTATTGTAGGATATAATAGTTATGCTTTTGTAGAAAGTTGCTACAATGTTGGCAAAATTCAAGGTGGAAAATCATATTCTAACGCTTTAATTGGCTATAATAATGAGAATGACCCAAAAAATAAATACAAGGGTTAAAAAAATTGTTATTACCTTTATACTTATGATGTGGGTGATTCACTTGGTATAAGTAGAACAGAAAGTGAATTTAATTCGGGTGAAGTAGCATATCTTCTTAACAAAGGTGTTACAGAAGGCGATCAAGTTTGGTATCAAAATATAGATAATGGAAAAACGCCTGGCCTATATCCAGTACTTGATAATAATTCTGGAACAGTATACTTCCCATCTGAAGCATATTATTCAAACTTTGATAAGCTTTTAGAAGAATTTGATAGAAACGAAAACGGAAGCTTTATAATTAGAACCTATGACGATTTGGTGAAGCTTGCAAATCTTGTTGATAATAATTATTCTCAATATGGTAAAGAAAATTATATTCTCGAAAATAATATAATTGTACCAAGTGATTTTGAATGGACAAAGGGAATAGGCTCAGCAGATGATAATAAACCTTTCAATGGAACTTTTGACGGAAACGGATATATAATCTTCGGCTTGAATGTCAAGAATTCCAAGTATGGCGGTCTTTTTGAAAGAATAGGACCAAAAGGAATAGTCAAAAACTTATTTGTTATAGACTGCGATTATAACATTGCTTCAGAATATGCAGGCGGAATCGTTGCAATAAATGATGGTTTGGTAGACCATTGCGTAAGTGGTATTGCATTTAACCACAGGTAGTACATTTGATAAAAATGGACAACCTATAAAGCTTTCAAACTATAATTCAGATATAAAAGGTGTTATAAGTGGTGGTGTTGCTGCTGTAAATAACGGAACTATAAAAGCTTGTAGAAATGCTTCTTTTGTAAATGGAACAGATGTTTGTGGAGGAATTACAGGCATAAACAACGAAGAAGGAAGTATATACGGTTGTGCAAGCAATATCACAATAGGTAATTCATCTTCAAAGTTAAAGGGTGGCTTAGTTGGTAAAAACTTCGGTTCAATAGCTTCTTCATATACTTCCGCTAAAATTTCAAATGCAACTGAAGAAAATGCAGGTTCTATTGCAGGTCTTAATGCCTCTGAAAATGTAAAGAATGTATTCTATTATACTACAAACAATATTAAAGCTGTCGGAAGTAATTCAACAGTTATTCCTGATGATACAAATAAAAATAAGCTGAAATCAGAAATGCTGACAAAGGAATTTGTTGATGAGCTTAATTCAGTTACAGATGACTCAGTTGAGTGGATTTATAATGCAAATACTAAGCTCAATAATAATTATCCAACAATAAAGTGCGATTTTTATAAGCAGTTGACCAAAAATACTTCAGATGGAATTTCAGTTAAAGGCTTAATGCACAGCTCACTAAAAGTTAATAGCCAAGCTTTTGATACCAATAGTGAAAGCTATAAAAAGCTTCTAAGCTATGCAGGTAATAAAACTATAGTTTCTTCTTATAATTTGACTCTTACTGACTCAAACGAAAACTATATTCCATCTAATCTTTGGTATTTATCTGGAGTAGAAATTTCAGTTCCTGTAAATTCTTCAAATGAACTTTCTGTTGTTGGAATTACAGATGATGGCGAAATAAAAGAATGTGAAGTGCTTTCTGTGAATGATGGTAAGCTTACATTCAAATCAGACGATATTGTTTCATTTGCATTGCTTTCAAGTAATACTCCAAATCAACCAGATGATAGCTCAAAGGATAATTCGATAAATAATTCTGTTGTAAATACAGGTGATTATAATTACTCTTTTGCATATATTTTAATTATATCAGCGATAGCAGTAATTGTGTTGTCTGTATTAAGGAGGAAAAAACTTGAAAAAGACTAAGAAAAAGACAGTGATAATAGCCATAATTTCGGTTGTTATCATACTTGCTTTAGGTGTATCAGCATTCTTCATTATTAAATCTATGAATCATAAAGAAGAACAAGCTGATTCAAATGGAGTAGTTGGAAAAATATCGGCTGACTGGAACACAGGGCTTGATGAATCAAAAAAATCCACAGAAAGCTCCTCAAGTGGTACGCAGATTCCAGGATATGGTACAGCTGAAATGAAAGCAGGAGATACTCAACTGCATTTAAGCATAGGTAATCCTAAAGAAAATAACTGCGGATTTTATGCAACACTCCAGCTTGAAGATGGCACAGTATTGTATAAATCAGAACTTCTAAAGCCAGGATATGGTTTAACAGAAGTTCCACTTCAACAAACTCTTAAAAAAGGCACATATGACGCAGAAGTTTTTTATGAGTGTGTAACACTTGATGGAGAGCAATCTCCACTTAATTCTGCAAAGTCTAAATTTAAACTGGTTGTTAATTGATATTAACATATATTTTATTTTTGAAAGGATGTTTTATTATGAAAACAAGAAAAATTTTAGCATTATCTATGGCAGTAGCAACAATGGTTACCGCGTCAACAGCAGCTTTTGCAGCAGAATTGACTCTAAGTTCTACAACTGGAAATACAGAAGTAACAGCAAATATTCAAGACCCTGGAGCAGTAAATTATATTATAACCATTCCTGATAAGGTCGATTTTGGAACTTTGACACAGCCTGAAACCGATACCGATAGTTTTAAAGATGTGAAATTTACTGTTACTGCAACAAAAATAGAAAACCTTTCTGATAAAAATCGTGTAGCAGTTGCTGTTAAGGATAAAGATGCAACTGTAGATGACGACCAATTTTACATAACTCAAAAGACTTCACCTAACACAAAACTTATGTACTTAGTATATGATACAGATACAATAGGAGAAAGTGATAATCATTTGGCTGAGGGTGTAATGGGTAATGACGGATATGACTTTGCATACTTTAAAAATCAAGGACAAATTGCAGCAGGAACAATCAGACTTAATCAAAAGCAACTTTATGGCAAGAATATAGCTGAAATTGCAGGCGATTATAGTGGAACTATGGTATTCACTTCTTCAATACTTACATTTTAAATAAATAAAATTATATTTTTATATCAAAAGGGGTGAGTCATTATGAAAACAAGAAAAATTTTAGCATTATCTATGGCAGTAGCAACAATGGTTACAGCGTCAACAGCAGCTTTTGCAGCAGAATTGACTCCAAGTTCTACAACTGGAAATACAGAAGTAACAGCAAATATTCAAGCTTCTGGAGAAATAAGTTATGTTATAACCATTCCTGATAAGGAGTTGACTTCGGAACTTTAACACCGCCTGAAACTGATACTGATAGCTTTAAAGATGTACCTTATGAAGTTACAGCAGTGAATATAGAGGGTCTTTCTGAAGATCAATATGTATTGATTCGTCTTAAGGACAAGGATGCAACTGAAGAGGATAGCCAATTCTATTTAACTCAGAAAACATCACCTAATACAAAATTCATATATGATGTATACGATATTTCTCCTATAGAAAATTATTATATTCCTTTGGCTTCTGTTTCGATGACAGAACCTAACGGATATTTTTCTTGTAGCTTTTAATGAGATAGGTGCAAAAACCACTGGAACACTCAGATTTAACCAAAAGCAACTCTATGGAAAGGATATATCTGAAATAGCCGGCGATTATAGTGGAACTATGGTATTTACTTCTTCAATACTTACATTTTAAATAAATAAAATTATACTTTTATATTGAAAGGGTGAGTCATTATGAAAGCAAGAAGAATTTTAGCACTTTCTATGGCAGTAGCAACAATGGTTACTGCATCAACAGCAGCTTTTGCAGCAGAATTGACTCCAAGTTCTACAACTGGAAACACGGAAGTAACAGCAAATATTCAAGACCTTGGAGCAGTAAATTATATTATAACCATTCCTGATAAGGTCGATTTCGGAACTTTAACACAGCCTGAAACCGATACTGATAGTTTTAAAGATGTGAACTTTACCGTTACTGCAACAAAAATAGAAAATCTTTCCGATACAGATTATGTAATAGTTCGTGTTAAGAACGAGGGTGCAACAGTAGATGACAGCGCATTCTATTTAACTCAAAAAACATCACCTAATACAAAACTTACATATGATATGTATGATCGCAAAACAATAGTTGATTCTGATATTCCTCTGAATAAGGGTAGAATGGTAAATCCTGATGGGTATTATCTTGGAGACTTTCAGAATACAGGAGATAGCAAAACTGGAACACTCAGACTTAATCAGAAGCAGCTTTATGGTAAAGATATAGCTGAGATTGCAGGCGATTATAGTGGAACTATAGTATTTACTTCTTCAATAATCTGATTAAATATGTAATATTGGTAAAGAATATTGTGAAAATGTCGATAATCATAAAATTTCAGAGTGAAAAACTCTTAATCAAAAGTTAAATCTTCTGAAATTATACTTTTGTATTGAAAGGATGAGCTATACTATGAAAGCAAAAAAGATTTTAGCACTTTCTATGGCAGTAGCAACAATGGTTACCGCGTCAACAGCAGCTTTCGCAGCAGAATTGACTCCAAAATCTCCAGTCGGAGAAACTGAAATAGCAGCAAATATTCAAGCTTCTGGAGAAATTAGTTATGTTATAACCATTCCTGATAAGGTTGACTTCGGAACTTTAACACCGCCTGAAACTGATACTGATAGCTTTAAAGATGTACCTTATGAAGTTACAGCAGTGAATATAGAGGGTCTTTCTGAAAATCAATATGTATTGGTTCGTATTAAAGACAAGGATGCAACTGAAGAGGATGGCAAATTCTATTTAACTCAAAAAACATCACCTAATACAAAATTCATATATGATGTATACAATGTTTCTCCTATAGAGGATTATCATAGTCCTTTTGCTGTTGTTCCGATGACAGAACCTAACGGATATTTTTTTGTAGCTTTTTATAAGGTAGGTGCAAAAACCACAGGAACACTCAGATTTAACCAAAAGCAACTTTATGGCAAGGATATATCCGAAATTGCAGGCGATTATAGCGGAACTATGATATTTACTTCTTCAATACTTACAGTTTAAATATAAGAAACAAAATTATACTTTTATATTGAAAGGGTGAGTCATTATGAAAGCAAGAAAATTTTTAGCACTTTCTATGGCTGTCACGACATTCAAACAAACAGAAGAAGTGATAACAGGAATATTTAGACTAAATCAGAAACAGCTTTATGGCGAAGACATATCTGAAATAGCAGGTGAATACACTGAAAATATGGTATTTACCTCTTCAATAGTCTAAAACAATAGAGATAGTATAATATGAATACAGATATTTTTAAGAAAGCTTTTTGTTTAGTTCTATATTTGTTTCTGATTATAGCATTTTCAATACCTGCGTTTGCAAGATTTGAAGGTAATACAGAGGTTGTGGCTCATATAGAGGCTGAATCCTCTGAAATATGTAGTTCAAGCCTAGAAAGTTCAGATATTCCAGAAAGCATAATTCCATCTGATAATACGGATAGTGAAACCGTAAAAACAGGTGATTCATCAGCAGTTTGGATAATTGTTTTAACTATATCTATATCAATGGTTGTAGTTATAATTTCTTTTCGTAATAGAAATAAAAAATTAAATTAAATTTCAAAAATCGGCATTGTTTTTTACAGTGCCGATTTTTCTTATTAAGATTAAGCATAAGAAAATCACCCCATAATCAGATGAATTGAATATGAGGTGATTTTTTAGATTATAAAGTTTAACCTCCTTGAAAAATTCGTCAACAGTTGTTACAGCGTGGAGTGGGGAAGAGCTTGTCTGACTTGTAAGAGTTTTAGATGACGGCGAATTAGTTGCTTATATCCACTATCTTCTTGTTAATCCAAAATATCAAGGTAATGGAATTGCGGCTCATTTAGTTAAGTACATAAAAGAAAAATATAAAAACTATCTTTATATAGAACTTATGCCAGATGAAAAAAGAAGAATGTGCCGTTTTACGAAAAATATGGCTTTAAGGTTATGGAAGGAGGTACGGCTATGTTCCTAAGCAATTTTAGCAATAAGCATTAAAGCTATTATAATTCGTTAAATTCATTTAAGAACCATATATTTTTAACTTCAAAGCTTTTACCATTTAAATATTCAAGACAGCCTGCATCAGTTGTAAACTTAAATACAAGCTTATATGAATAAAGTGCTTGATATTTATAACCACTTTTGCGGTTGTATTCATTTTTGCCATATTTTGAATCGCCAAGCAAAAAGGGGTGTCCTATATAAGCCATATGAGCACGAATCTGATGTGTACGCCCTGTCAGCAAATCGACTTCAACAAGACTTAAACCATTCCTTTCAGAAAGAACACGATATTTTGTCTTAATTGTCTTTGCACCATCACGAGGTTTATTGCTGATATATACGCGATTTTGTTTTTCATTTTTTTCAAGATAAGCGGTCATTGTGTCAGCCTTTTTTTTCAAAATTTCCGACAGCAATACAGAGATATAGTTTAATAAGCTCTCTGTCTTTCATTTTTTGATTTAGTATTCGCAGAGCCTCAGCTGTTTTTGCGGCGATTACTATACCGCCTGTGTTGCGGTCAATTCTGTTTACAAGTGCAGGAGCAAAGGAATTTTCCAGTTCCGGATTGTATTCTCCCTTTTCATAAAGATAATGCTGTATTCTTGCGAGAGCTGAATCAAAGTGATAGTTTTCGTCAGGGTGGACAATAAGTCCTGGCTTTTTATCAATAAGCAGAATATTCTCGTCCTCATATACAACATCAAGCTTTAAAGGAGCTTTCATAAAGTCATATTCTGCCTTTTGTGGCTCGAAAAATTCGTCCTTAATATAAAGAGTAAGAATATCGCCCTCGTTAAGCCTTGAAGAAATTTCACAGCGTTTACCGTTGAGCTTGATGTATTTAGTACGAATATATTTATACATAAGAGCCTTTGGCATAGTCTTAAAGCGTTTTGTAAGAAACTTATCAAGACGCTGTCCAGCATCATTTTTACCGATTTCTATTGTTCTCATATTATACCTCTCAAAGTCTTTTGATACGATTATAGCATTTAGGGCAGACAACTGCAAGGCAGTCCTTGATTTTTGCAGATAAATGTATTATCATAAAGAAAAACAGATTTTGGAGGGCTTATAATGAGTAACAAGAAAATAGGCTTTATCGGTGCAGGAAATATGGCTACTGCAATCATCAATGGAATGATTGGCAATAAGGCAAAAGAGCCATCTATGATTTATGTATTTGATTTAGATAATGCAAAGCTTGATATTATGAAGCAAAAGGGTGTAAATGCTTGTGCAAGTGCTAATGAGGCTGTTGAAAAGAGCGATATTATTGTTCTTGCAGTTAAGCCACAGAACTACGAAGAAGTTCTTCTTGGCATTAAATCAAGCGTAACAGCAGAAAAGGTTTTCGTAACAATCGCCGCAGGAATTTCTATAAGCTATGTTACAGAAACTCTTGGTGTAAATTGTCCTGCTGTAAGAGTTATGCCAAATACTCCACTCTTGCTTGGTTATGGTGCAACAGCTATGTGCCGTTCAGAGAATATTTCTGATGAAGATTTTAACGAAATTTATAAGATGTTCTCACTCAGCGGAGAGGTTTGCCTTTTCCCAGAAAGCAAGATGAATGAGGTTATTTCTATAAACGGCAGTAGCCCAGCATATTTCTATCTTTTTTGCTTTAGCAATGAAACAATATGCCGAGGAGGCTGGCTTTGACGGCGAAACAGCTCTTAAACTCATTGCAAAGACAATGGAGGGCAGTGCTCATATGATTCTTGAGAGTGGAGATTCTCTCGAAACACTTATTCAAAAGGTTTCATCAAAGGGTGGCACAACAATAGCTGCACTTGATGTAATGAAGTCAAAAGGTATTCCTGAGGCAATTAAAGAGGGAATGGCAGCTTGCACAAAGAGAGCTGAAGAATTAGGCAAATAAATCTTTGTAGATATTTTATAGGTCATAAAACATACCCACCCTTCATATTATTTAACGAGATGTAAAACAGGTAGAGGAGTTAAATAATATGAAGGGTATAGTTTTTACAAAGCCAAAATTTTTGAAAAATCTTTTCAGACGCAACAGACCGAAATTTGACATCAGAAAAAATGCTATGTTTCTGTTGCTGTGCTTATTTTTGCTTGTTGGAGTGATTTTAGGCGTTATTTGTGCAAGAAATGGGGACAAGTCACTTATAGAAAAGCTTGATTTTCTATTTCTGACAGATTTTGAAAATAAGCGTAATATGGGATTGTTTTCGGTTTTCTCGGCAAGCTTTGCCTCTGGATTTTTACTGTTGCTTGCGACATTTTTGCTTGGAATTTCCTCGTGGGGCTTTTTTGTCCTGCCTGCCATACCGTTATTTAAAGGCTTTGGTTTTGGAATTTCAACAGGCTATATGTATGCCGCATACGGTGCATCAGGAATTTTCTATAATATTCTTGTTGTACTTCCGGGAGCGTTTATTTCAGCCTTGGTTTTAGTTATAATATCAAAAGAAAGCTTCAGATTTTCGTGGGATATTATGACTTCGTTAAGAGGCTATAAATCTGACATTTCTGGAGAATTTCGACTTTACATAATAAGGATATTTTGGGCATTGATAATTCTTGCAGGTGCGTCTGTTGTAGATATGCTGTTTTCGCTTGTATTTTCGGGCTTGTTTTCCTTTTCTTGAAGTGATATAATATAAGATAGTTTGTCGAATAAGCTATCTTGACATAGCGGATATCGACAGGACTATTAAAACTCAGGAGAAATAATGATGTCCAATTCTAACAGTAAGCCTGAAAAGAACGGTGCTTTAATTGATTTTCTTTCTAATGTTCTGACAGGAAATTTTAAAAAGCTTGTTCTTATAAATTTATTGCTCGATATACCGCTTGTAATAATAGCAGGAATCATAGCTTTAATATCATATCTGCTCGGTGGAATATATATATTCGTTGTAATGCTTGTAATTCCATTGCTTGCACCATTTTCGGCGGGTGTTTTCTATATAGTAAGAAATATAGCCAAGGGTGAAAAGATAAAAATTGCAGAGCAATTTAAGCGTGGTGTTAAGGATAATGCGTTTCAGTTTTTTATACAAGGAATAATACATTATCTTGTTTTTACTGGCTTTTATGTTGCATTTGAATTTTATCGGAATGACCTTTCAAATCCACTTATAATTTCCGCATTAGTAGCAAGCATAATAGTTGCACTGATTTACCTTTTTATGACCTTTAATATGGGTATGATGACGGTAACAGTAAAGCTGAAATCAATAGATATTTTCAAAAATTCACTGTTGCTTTCATTTATGGCGATAGTTCAGAATGTAAAAACGCTATTAGCAATGTTGTTTATATTTGCATTAATATTTTCTGTAACTATTCTTATTTCTGATATGACTATTGTTGTTTGTATTCTTGCGGCACTTATACTTATTATTTTGCCAACACTGATTTTTCTTATAATTGGTTATAACTCATATCCTGCAATAAAGGATTTTGTTATTGATTCTAAAACAGAGAAAAAGCCACAAGAAGAAAAAAAGGTTATGCTTCCACAGCTCACAGCAGAAGAACTTGAGGAATACGCCGAGGGTGACCCAAATGAATATGTCTATGTAGATGGAAAAATGGTTAAGCGAGCAACTGTTTTGAAAATGCTCGAAAAGCTCAAACAAAATAACGAATAAAAAATCAGGCAGATAGTATTGAAAGCTATCTGCCTGATTTTTGTTTAATAATTTTAATTCATATTGATATTTTTTAGTTTATATCTAATAACTTCTCAGCGTCTTCTGATGAATCGAGAGTTGCAACTGTATTTAGTTTACGATTTATAGCTCTTGTACGAGTGCCAACAAGCTTTTCAAGCTCATCATCAGCTTGTTTCAAGCGTTCTCTTGTCTTATTAAGAACTTTCTCAAAGTTATTAAATTCTTTCTTTGCTCCTTCAAGTATCTTCCATACTTCACCGCTCTTTTTCTGTATAGCAAGGGTTCTGAAGCCCATTTGCAAGCTATTGAGCATAGCAGCCATTGTAGAAGGTCCCGCAATATTGATTTTATATTCTTTTTGCAAAACCTCAACCAAGCCCATATTAACAACCTCAGCATATAAGCCTTCAAATGGTAAGAACATAATCGCAAAATCAGTAGTATGCGGAGGAACAATATATTTATCATGAATGCTCTTTGCACATCTTTTGATTTCAAGTTCAAGAACTTTTCGTTTTGCCTTAAGCTCGTCAGGATTTCCACTATCATATGCAGTAAGCAGATTAGAATATGTATCACCTGGAAATTTTGAGTCAATCGGAAGATATACATATTCACCGTCTTCCATACCAGGAAGTTTTACAGCAAAATCAACCTTTTCACTGCTGTTAGGGTTTACAGTAATTTGTTCTTCAAATTGCTCCGGAGCAAGTATTTCATTCAGTATCGCACCGAGCTGAATTTCGCCCATAATACCTCTTGTTTTAACATTAGAAAGAACATTTTTAAGGTCTGAAACACCAGATGCAACATTTTTCATTTCACCTAGACCTTCATAAACTTCTGCAAGACGCTTATTAACAGTTTCAAAGGATTTAGATATTCTATCATCAAGTGTTTTTTGAAGCTTTTCATTTACTGTATCATTAATTTTATCAAGGCTTTCAGCATTTGAATTGCGTATATCGTCAAGATTTTTAAGGATTTGCTGTCTAATTTTATCAAGACTTTCAGTATTTTCTTTTGCTGTATTATTAATTTTATCAAGGCTTTCAGTGTTTGAACGGCGTATATTCTCAAATGTTGCAAGAATATCTTGCCTGATTTTATCAAGATTTTCAGTATTTTCCTTTACTGTGCCATTTATTTTATTAAGGCTTTCTGTATTGGAATTGCGTATTCTATCAAAGTTTTCAAGAACTTCCTGTCTGATTTTGTCAAGACTTTCAGTGTTTTCCTTTACTGTACTATTGATTTTATTAAGGCTCTCTGAATTTGATTTGCGTATATTTTCAAGCGTTACAAGAATATCCTGTCTTATTTTATCAAGGCTGTCAGCATTTTCTTTGATAAGAGCAAGCATTTTATTATCAATTTTAGCAAGTATCTCATTGGCTCGGGTTTGCTGTCGGCCTTGCTCATCTCTAAGGCTATCCCCAAGTATAGAGATTTGCTTCACAGTCGAATTTCCCTGAGATATAGATTGGTTCATAAGAAGATTACTTTGTGCATCAAGATTTGATTTCAGAATATCAATTTTTTTGTTCAATTCCTCAATTTCGCCATTGTTATTATTGCTTACAGCAGTTTTATTTGATTTCATTATTGAAAAAACAAGCAAGGCAATAATAATAATACAGCATATTAAGATTACAATGTCCACTTAATCACATTCCTTTCAATATTTGTTTTATGACTTATATTATACATTATAATTTTAGCAAAGGCAATATTGTATTTTATTTCCGTATTTTCTTTTACTTATAATATAATAAACAAAAACTTGCAGGTATAAACAAAATATGATAGAATATTTTATATTGTGAAGGAGGGTTTTTAATGATTGCTGTTATAGATTATGGTGCAGGCAATATTCAAAGTGTTGTTAAGGCTTTGAAGTTTATTGGCTGTGACTGCATTGTTACAAACAAAAAGGAAGAACTTCTAAAGGCCGATGGTGCAATTATGCCAGGTGTTGGCTCTTTTGGAGATTCTATGGATTCAATGATAAAGACAGGAGCTAAAGACGCTGTTTTGGAATTTATTGAAAGAGAAAGACCGTTTCTTGGTATCTGTCTTGGTTTACAGCTTCTTTTCCCAGAAAGTGAAGAAAGTCCAAATGCTAAAGGTCTAGGCTTGCTTGATGGTACAATCACAAAGATTCCTGCGGACACAGGACTTAAAATTCCTCATATGGGTTGGAACTCTCTTAAAATACTAAAGCACGATGGAATTTTCAAAGGCATTGAGGGTGAACCTTATGTTTATTTCGTACATTCCTATTTTCTTACTGCACAAGACCAAAGCATAGTTTCTGCACAAACTGAATACGGCGTAAAAATTGATGCCTCAGTTCGCAAGGATAATATTTTCGCTACTCAGTTCCACCCTGAAAAAAGCGGTAAGGTTGGCTTACAGATTCTCCAGAACTTTATTGATATTACAAAACGCTAAGGAGGCTTTATAAATGTACGCAAAAAGAATAATTCCTTGTCTTGATGTTAAAGATGGCAGAGTTGTAAAGGGTACTGAATTTGTTAATCTTCGTGACGCCGGCGACCCTGTTGAAGCGGCAAAAATCTATGACCAGCAAGGTGCAGATGAGCTTGTTCTTCTCGATATAACAGCCTCCTCAGATGCAAGAGGTATACTTGTTGATATTGTTCGTGCGGTTGCAGATAGCGTTTTTATTCCATTTACAGTTGGTGGCGGCATCAGAACCGTTGATGATTTTACAGAAATTCTCCGTGCTGGTGCGGATAAGGTTTCAGTTAATTCAGCGGCTATAAAAAGACCTGAAATAATCAACGAGGCAGCATATAAATTTGGTTCTCAGTGCGTTGTTACTGCGATTGATGCAAAACGCCGAGCAGATAACAGTGGTTGGGATGTCTATATAAACGGCGGAAGAATAAACACAGGAAAAGATGTTCTCCAGTGGGCCATTGAGGCTGAAAAGCGTGGTGCTGGTGAAATTCTTCTCACAAGTATGGATTGTGACGGCGTTAAGAATGGCTATGACCTTGAACTGACAAGGGCAGTTTCTGAAAATGTAGGCATACCTGTAATTGCATCAGGCGGTGCAGGAAGTATGGAACATTTTTATGATGCTTTCACAGAGGGAAAGGCTGATGCAGTTCTCGCAGCATCTCTTTTCCACTTTGGAGAGATAGCTATACCAGACCTTAAAGAATATCTTTCTGATATGGGTATTTCGGTTAGAAAATAAAAAATTAAAGGCAGTTGCATTTATGTAGCTGCCCATTTATGAAATATTTATTTTTAGATTTCATTTTTGATTTTTTCTAATGCACCCTTTTCAAGTCTTGATACTTGAGCTTGGCTTATGCCGATTTCTTTAGCAACCTCGGTTTGTGTTTTTCCTGCAAAAAATCTTAATGAAAGTATACGCTTTTCTCGTGGCTCAAGTGAGCGGATAGCCTCTTTTAATGCAAGCTCGTTAAGCCAGTTCATATCATCATTGGCATCTCCAACTTGGTCCATTACATAAATAGTATCCGCTCCATCTGAAAATACTGGTTCATATAATGATACAGGCTCTACTATTGCTTCAAGAGCTAAGACAACATCTTTTTTTTTATACCAAGCTCTTTTTTTGCAATTTCCTCAACAGATGGCTCTTGATTTTTTTTTCAGCAGTAATACGCTCTCTTACTTGCATTGCACGATATGCTGTGTCACGCATAGAACGGCTAACTCTTATAGTATTGCTGTCCCTTAAAAATCGTTTAACTTCTCCAATAATCATAGGAACACCATAGGTTGAAAATTTTACATCAAGAGAGCTATCAAAATTATCAATAGCTTTTATTAAACCAATACAACCCACTTGGAATAAATCGTCAGGATTTTCACCCCTGTTCGCAAATCGTTTTATAACACTTAAAACAAGCTTGAGATTGCCATTAATCATATCATCTCTTGCTTGTTTTTTCTGTTCTGGAGTTCCGTCGTGCATAAGCTTAAGCAGGGCTTTTTTTTCGCTTTCGTTAAGGACTTTAAGCTTAGATGTATTTACACCACAAATCTCAACCTTTGAAAATTGCATAGTATAAACCTCGCTTTCTTTTATATTTTTTAGTATTAGCAAGAAAGCAAGGCTTTAATTCAAATTATTTATAAACAAATTATCTATGTGGTATAATTTGCCCGAACACAGTAAATTTTAAGATATATAGTTGTAAATATAAAACAATATTTTTGTGTATTTAGTTGAATTTGTTTCTTAAAGATTGAAATATGTCAAAATTATGGTATAATATTTTAGATATTGAATTTTTACGGGGGCTTTACAAAATGGATTATAAAGTAGCAATGTCAATGACTAATAGCAGCTTTAATCCTTCAGCATTGACTGTTATTATACCAATTTTTGACGGAACCTTTAAAAGCAAGCTTAATGTTACACTCGATTCTATTCTTGCTCAGACTGATATTGAACAAAATCAGATTAAGCTTATCGTTATAAATGGTATAAATTCTAAATCTTGCAGAAAAATCTGCGAAAAATATAAAGAAACCTTTGGCGATATTCTCAATATGGTAAGTATTCCTGCAAATAACCTTGCAAAGGCTATGAATATCGCATTACCACTTGTTGAAACTGATATTTTCACAGTAATTAACTGCGGAGATGTTATCAGCGATAATTACCTTTCATCAGGGCTTGAGAGATTCAGAAAGACACCCGGAGCAGATGTTATCTCTACTATGGCATATTGCATAAACAAGGCTATTACTACAAGTAAGGTTGCGTATCTTTTCAATCTTTCAAAGTATAATAAATCTGTAATCATTGACCTTCATAGAACACCACAGTTCTTTCATGATTCAATCTATGCTTGCTTTATAAAAACAAGTACTGCAAAAGAGTTGCAGTTTAATGAACAGCTTAATTATGATGCAGGAAATGATTATATTATAAGACTTCAAGCAAAGAAAATGGCCTTGTCAACCGTTTCTGATTGTTCTTATAGCTTCCGTATGCCACAGGAAGACCAGTTTATGTATTATCTTCCAGCACATTTTAAAGAGTGGTATACAGAGGAAACAACCGAATTTTTAATTCCACTTTTGAGTGAAATTAAGGATGAAAACGGTAAAACACCTGAATTTGTTCAGGTTGCAGCAATGTTTCATATTGCAATTCGTTTTCTTGCTAACCTTGATAATAGAAATAAGCGAACAATGAATGATGAAGAACTTCAAGATTTCTTTAGAAAGGTTCGTGCAATTCTTAACCTTATTGATGATGCAACTATCTTAAATAAGAATAAATATAAGATTCTAAAATATAGTGCAGAAGCCGCTTTGATGTTTGAGAGAATTAAAAATGACGGAGATATAGATTTATCCTACACATATTTCAAGAGAAATGTAAGAATTAACTTTAAAGATGTTGAATTGCTTGCAATAAGTACTCTCAAGGTTGGTATTCATGTTATGGAATATCATAATGGACAGCTGGTTATAGATGGTTCTTTCAGAGGAATTATGCCATTTGAAAACTATAAGCTTTATGCGAGCTTTAATGGCATAGATTATGAGCTTGAAAATAACGACAGATATTCTCTTACAAAATATTTTGGAGTAAGTGCTTATAAGAAGTTTACTTTCCATTTGGCTCTTGACCTCGAAAAAGCAAGAAACAAGCAAAGATTATATTTCTATGCAGTTGTAAATGGTGAAAGAGTAAATCTTGGGATTTCTTTCTTGCACCACTGGGCAAAGCTTACAGCTTCACCAAAGGGTGCTTACTGGAGATTTAACGAATATACAGCAGTCTATGATAGCAACACAATTCTTATAACAAAGGCAAGCGCTAAGGATACTTTCAAGAAAGAAATTCACTTCCTTAGAAATACTTTCCCACAGAGTAAGAGTATGTTCCTTAGAAGAATTGCTTATTGGCTTACAAGACCATATTTCAAGAATAAAAGAATTTGGATTATGTATGATAAGCTCTATAAGGGTGGAGATTCAAGCGAATATCTCTATCGTTTCTGTAAAGGAAACAATGATGGCATTGCTCGCTACTATATTATTGATAAGAATACTCCAGATTATCGTAAGCTTAAAAAAGATGGTATGAAGCCACTTAAAAACCATTCCTTAAAGCATAAGATGGCTTTCCTGAATGCTGATATAATTCTTATTACAAACAGCAATACTTTCCCATTTAACGGCTATTCTATGGAATATTCAAGATTTATTCGTGGATTTTGCAATTTCTCTACAATGTGCTTACAGCATGGACTTACTGTTCAGAAATGTGCTATGGCTCAACAGAGAATAGTTGATAACACAAAGCGTTATTTCATTGCGTCAAAGTATGAGTATAATAATCTTATGCACCACGCATATGGATATAAGGGCTTTGATTATGTTCGTCTTACAGGTATCGGAAGATATGATGGGCTTGTATCAAACGACCAAAAGCAAATCTTGCTTTCTCCTACATGGAGAATGTATAATGCTATGCCTGTTACTACAAGCGAGGGTGAACAGAGAGCATATAATCCAGATTTCAAGAATACAGTTTATTATAAGATTTATAATGACCTTATAAATAATGAGAAGCTTATTGCAACAGCTAAAGAATGTGGCTATAAGATTAAGTATCTTCTCCACCCGATTGTAAGTGCTCAGGCAAAGGATTATACTCCAAATAGTGCGGTTGAAGTTATACCATCAGTTGGTGATTTAAGCTATGAGAAAATTCTTACAGAATCAAGTCTTATGGTTACTGACTATTCAGGCGTACAATTCGACTTTGCTTATATGAAAAAGCCACTTGTATACTTTCACCCAACAGAACTTCCTGCTCATTATGACGACGGCTGTTTCTTCTATGATACTATGGGCTTTGGTGAGATTTGCACAACATCAGAACAGCTTGTAGATACTCTTTGCGAATATATGCGTCAGGGCTGTAAGATGAAAACAGAAATATATCGACAGAGTCGATGATTTCTATAATTTCCATGACCATAATAACTGCGAGCGTATATATAAAGAGATTATGGACTATCAGAAGATTGTTGATAAGGATAAGATGAGAATAAGTAAGTGATTTATCGGAGGAAAACTATATTATGAATATAGCTGTGATTTTTTTTATATTCTTTGTTTGGATTGCAATAGTTGTAGGAATATGTGCATTATTCGTATGGATTTGCAAAAAAATTGCAGAATCTAAAGGGTTACCAAGTTCATATATGTGGTTTGGACTTTTGGGCGTAATAGGTATAATTATTGTTGCTGTTATGGGTCCTTCATATCCTCAGTATCCACAATATCCGCCACAAAATGGGCAAAATCCATATCAGCAAAATACATATTTCGGAAATAATCCATACCAACAGCCTCAGCAACAAAGCTGTTGCCCACACTGTGGAGCTCCTATTGATAACTATTCTATTACTTGCAGTCATTGTGGACAAAATGTTAAGATAAGTAATAATTTACTAACCATCACTGATTTTTTAGAAAGCATCTGATGTATTGTATCAGGTGCTTTTTATTATTATAAAATTATCCAAAGTGCATAAAAATTGTAAATAATAGATATATTGCCTTGATTTTATCTAATGATATGATATAATCATATCAAGAATTTAAAAAATTCTTTTTTTAAAATAAGATATTTTGGAGGTTAAGTCTGATATGATAAAAAAGTATATTTATGGTTCTCCTATTGAAACAGGTGCAGTTGTTATTGATATGTTTCCAGAGAATGGTAAACCTGATATGTTCTATGAGGAGGACTATAAGCCAAATTGTCTTGAATTTGGTATGACTGATGCTGATGTTATATATGGTCTGGGTGAAGCTAATCGTGGAATAAATAAGCGTGGATATATTTACACAAGTTTCTGTAACGATGACCCGGTTCATACAGAAGAAAAGCTTTCACTATATGGAGCACATAATTTTATTTTAGTTGATGGTTTCGAGCGTTTTGGTGTCTTTGTAGATACACCCTCAAAGCTTACTTTTTGATATAGGCTTTACTGATAGTAATATACTTTCTATTGAATGTGAAACAGGAGATTTCGCACTATATATAATCACAGGAGAAAGCCTTTATGATATTGTCAGACAATTTAGAGGGCTTATCGGCAGAAGCTATATTGCACCAAAATGGGCTTTTGGTTTTCAGCAAAGCCGTTGGGGCTATCGTACAGCAGACGATGTCAGAAAAGTAGTTAAAAAATATCGTGAGAGCGGTATTCCGCTTGACGCAGTATATCTTGATATAGATTATATGGAGAGGTATAAAGATTTTACAGTTGATAAAAAGTCTTTCCCTAATTTTAAAGAATTTGTTGCAGAAATGAAAGAGGAGGGCATACACCTTGTCCCTATAATAGATGCTGCTGTAAAGATTGAAGATGGTTATGATGTTTATGTTGAGGGTGTTCGTGATAATCATTTCTGTAAAACTGCTGATGGCAGAGATTTTACCGCAGGAGTATGGCCAGGAAAGACACATTTTCCTGATTTCTTAAATTCCAAGACTCGTAAATGGTTTGGAGATAAGTATAAAACTCTTGTTGATGATGGAATAGAGGGTTTCTGGAACGATATGAACGAGCCAGCTATTTTTTATAGTGAAAAAGGCTTGGCATCTGCACTTGAAGCAGCCAATGAAGCAAAAGGAAAGGATTTGGATATAAATTCTTTCTTTGCGTTAAAAGATAAGTTTACAGGGCTTTCAAATAGTGATAAGGATTATGCGTCGTTCTATCATAATATGGATGGAAAGGTTCTCTGTCACGAGCTTGTACACAATCTTTATGGCTATAATATGACTCGTGCCGCTGCGGAGGCTTTTGAAAGATTTGACCCTGATAAGAGAATGTTGATTTTCTCAAGAGCATCATATATCGGTATGCACAGATATGGCGGTATATGGACAGGTGATAACCAATCCTGGTGGGCGCATATTCTTATGAATATCAAGCAAATGCCATCACTTAATATGTGTGGTTTTCTTTATACAGGTGCAGATTTGGGCGGCTTTGGTGGCAATTGCACAAGAGATTTACTTCTCAGATGGCTTGCTTTTGGAATATTTACTCCACTAATGAGAAATCATTCCGCTCTCGGAACAAGAGCTCAGGAATGCTATAATTTCGGAAATACAGAAGATTTCAAGAATATCATTTCAATCAGATATAGCTTGATACCATATATTTATAGTGAATATATGAAAGCTGCTCTTTCAGATAAAATGATGTTCAGACCGCTTTCTTTTGATTATCCAGAGGATAGCTTTGCATCTTCAGTTGAAGACCAGCTTATGTTTGGTGATGGACTTATGCTTACTCCTGTATATACTCAGAATGCAAGGGGAAGATATGTATACCTACCTGAAGATATGCTTTATATTAAATTTAAAAGTCCAACACAAAGAAAATATGCACTTCTTCCGAAGGGTTATCATTTTATAGATGTCGCCTTGAACGAAGTACCGCTCTTTATGAGAAAAAATAAGCTTCTTCCACTTTGTAAACCAACAGACCGCACAGATAACATTGATACTTCTCGTTTTGAAGTTATTGCATATGCGGATAGACCTTGTGAATATGTTCTCTATGATGATGACGGCTATACAACAGATTATGATAAGCCAGAACATTTCGATTCTATTGCAATTAAAGAAGATGTCAATGGCAAGCTTGTAATATTTTCTAATAAGCAAATCGTCAAGGTATCATTATTTAACTAAGGGTGATTACTCTGAAAAAGCTAATAGTTTCTGTAATTCTTATTGTATTTCTTATGCAAATATCAACAATAGTATATGCCTATGAAGATAACTCATTAGAGTATGCTAAGCAAAGTATAATCAATGCACTTGAAAACTTTGAAAATGAAGTTGATATAAGCGAGTATAATATTTCAAAAGACGATATGAGTGGAATTGTTACAGATATTATTGAAGAAAATCCCCAGCTCTTTTATGTAAATCGAGAGTATAAGGTAAGTTATTCAGAGCAGAGTAATGAAGCCTTTTCTATATACTTTTCATTTAAATATAGTGATTCTGAGCTCAGAATAAAGGTTAATGATTTTAATTCAAGAATACAGCTTATAACTGATGAAATTATGAAATCAGAAACCAACTTTGATAAGATACATTCGTGCCACGATTATATAGTGAAAAATTATAGTTATGATGAAACTAAAGGAAGTTCCGATGTATATAATATGCTTCTTACAGGGCAGGGAACTTGTATGGCATATACAGGACTTTTCGATTATGTAATGAAGCAATGTGGCATAGAAGCAACAACTGCAAAAAGCGAACAGCTTAATCATATCTGGAATGTAGTTAAGCTTGATGGAGAGTATTACAATATAGATGTAACATGGGATGACCCTATTGGAGGAGTAGCTTTTTCGACAAGTCATAAGTATTTGCTAAAAAGCGATTATTACTTTGACTTGCATAAACATGAGGGCAAAGAATCTAATGCCGATTGTACAAGTACACTCTATGATTCTTATAAATGGTCTGATGAAGGAATTTTAACTCAAGTTGAAGATGTTGATGATGTATTTGAATATCTTACAGCAACAATGCCAGCAATATTCATAATATCAGTCATAAGCATCATTATAATCGTGATAAGCATTATAATAACATCAATAAAAAAACGCAAACGAGGAATTAATAATCCATATTATTGATTTACAAGAAAGACTTTTTTATGATCAAATGAACTGCTTTTTCTTTTGCTATTATTAGAAATAAAAAAACTTCCGTAGCTTAATATAAAACTACGGAAGTTTTTTTATATTTAGTTTTTTAGCAGCCTCCACCCATAAAGTGTACAACTTCTATTATGTCACTATCGCTGAGCATAACATCAGAAAAATTTTCTCGTGGTACAATCTCATCATTGCGTTCTATGGCAATTCTTTGAATATTATAGCCCTGTTCTTTAAGAAATTCCTCAAGTGTTGTTGCTTTTGTTAGTTGAATCTGTTCTCCGTTTACCTTCATTGCAATTCTCCTTCATTTAATTTTTGAATATTATAGCATATCAGAGTAAATAGAGCAACAGCTTATTTTCTTGTTGTCTTTGGTTTTACGGTCATTCGCTTAACTGGTCGATTGATTTTTTTAACCTCAAAAATAACAGTTCCAAAAGGCGGTATAGTAACTTTTGCAGTGCAAGGAAAGTTATTATAAGGAATATCCTCTGATTTGATTTTCTTATCGTTTCTTACATTACAGCCACCGTAAATATCCCATTCAGTGTTAAGAATTTCAGTAAGTTCGCAAGGATATTCTGTTCCGATAGGAAAATTTTCATGAGTTACAGGAGCACAGTTCATAATGACTATAAAGGCATCTTTTTCGCTTTTTCTTATATAGGAGTAAATATTATTGTGGTTATCATTAGCATCAATCCATAAGAAACCGCTGCTATCATAATCGTGCTTGTAGAAAGCAGGGTGAGCTTCCATAACTGCTGATATATCGTTGAAGAATCTTGCAAATCCTTTGTGTGATGGATATTCAAGCAAGAACCAGTCAGGCTCTTTGGTTTCGTCCCATTCACGGAATTGTGCAATTTCATTGCCCATAAAATTAAGCTTTTTGCCAGGGTGAGTAAACATATAAGTATAGAGTGAACGAGCCTGAGAGAATTTCTCGCCATATAAGCCCCACATCTTATTAACAATAGTTGCCTTTCCGTGAACAACCTCATCATGTGAAAGTGGGAGCAGATAGCGTTCGTTGTAGAAATAAGCCATAGACCAGTTGATTTTATTGTGGTGATATTGGCGAAGGAATGGGTCAAGCTTGAAATATTCAAGAGTATCATTCATCCAGCCTAAATCCCACTTATAGTCAAAGCCTAAGCCACCTTTTTCAACAGGACGGGTAACATTAGGAAAGTCGGTTGAATCTTCCGCAATAAGAATAACATTTCTGAATGTATTATCAAGATTCCAGTTCATCTTGCGGACGAAATCCAAAGCTCTGTCGTTAATTCCTCTGTCTTTATTGCCCATCCAATAGATAGCATTACTGATAGCGTCCATACGAATACCGTCAAAGTGATATATATCGAGCCAGAATGCAGCAGAACTCATAAGAAAGCTCTGAACCTCACCTTTTGAGAGGTTAAAGTTATAAGAACCCCATTCGCTTTGGTTTACATCTGATGGTGGATACTCATAAAGTGGAGTGCCGTCAAACATACCCATTGCATAGTCATCACGGACAAAATGTACGAATGCAAAGTCAATGATAACACCAATGCCATTATTATGGCACTTATTTATGAATTCCATCAAATCCTGTGGCTTGCCATAACGGCTTGTTGCACTGAAATAACCAGCAGCCTGATATCCCCAAGAGCCATCAAATGGGTGTTCTGCAAGAGGGAGTATTTCAATGTGTGTGAAATGATGTTCCTTTACATAAGCGATAAGCTCGTCCGCAATTTCGCTATAATTATACCAAAGCTCATCGGGCTTGCTTTCTTCAGTGATGCCACCGTTAGGCATTTTCCAAGAACCAAAATGAATTTCATAAATGTTAAAAGGTTCATCATATAGCTTTGTTCGTGAATTTATCCATTTAGAATCGGTAAACTTAAATTTATCAAGTGATGCTATGATAGAGGCTGTGCCTGGTCTTAGCTCAGATGCGAAAGCGTATGGGTCAGCTTTATCCACAATTCTGCCATTAGCCTGATATACTCTATATTTGTACATCTGACCTTCACAAGCATTAGGAACGAAAAGCTCATAAAAACCTCTGCCATCGTTTTTCATAGCACTGTTTTCGCCATTCCAGCCATTAAATTCTCCGATAAGTTCAATTCTACGAGCAGCAGGTGCATATACTCGGAACATTACGCCTCCATCAGTTATATGAGCACCAAAATATTTATAAGCATAGAAACATTCCCCACGATAAAAAACCTCGGATGAAAAATCAAGCATTATAATTCCTCCTAATATATAATAATCCATACTTAGTATAGCAAAAAGCCGAATGGTTGTCACTATACATTCCTAAAAATTTGTAAAACTAAAAAAGAATTTTGTAGAAAATATTCATAGATAATCAACTTTTATAGAATTTAAATTAGTTGAAAAGTGCAGAATATGTATTAGCAAATTAGACAGAATTAGGAAATAAATTTAAAATGAGTAGGAAATTAGCTGAAATTCATATATATATATTGACAAATGCTCAAAAAACAATAGAATAAATAATGCATGGTAAATTTAAAAATTATAATTGCCAATATATTTTTAAGACAGCATAAATAATTGCTTAGCAGTTACTTCTTCTGTGATAATAGATTTTTTTATCAATGTTGAAGTTTTGACTGAAATGTGTTGCCACTGTTAAGGACAACACATTTAGCAGTTCTTACTCTATATTACTCTATAAATGCGAACAAAGTTCGCACTTTATTTTAAATTTAAGGTGGTGCTATAATTTGGGAATGATTTGGAATGACCATAAAGGTTTTGGAAAACAAATCTTTATTCTTGCAAAAAATGAACTTATTAAAACTTATAAAGGTGCGGTGATTGGACCTCTTTGGGCAGTTGTTAAACCAGTATTTACATTGTTTGTTTATTGGTTTGCTTTTGCTATCGGTGTTCGTGGGGGTGCGGCTCGTGATGAGCTTGGCAACGGAACTCCATACTTTATATTCCTTATGGTAGGATTTGTGCCGTGGTTCTTTATAAATGATGCAATTCTTATGGGTTCTAAATCAATTCGAGCCAATAGTCAGTTTGTCACAAAAGTTTCATTCCCTGTTTCTGCAATAATGTCTTATGTCACTCTCTCAAGACTGTTTGTACATTTCTTCTTGTCTATTTTGATGTATGTATATATGCTTCTTGCGGGAATACAGCCAATGTGGTCTAATCTTGAATTTTTCTATTATTGTCCACTGATGTTTATGTTCTTTCTGGCACTTTCGTGGTCTACAGCTCCGATGTGTGCGTTCAGTCGAGATTTTGAAAATATGATAGTTTCCTTTATGTCAGGTCTTTTTTGGCTCTCAGGAATTATCTATAATTCATATACGATAGAATACGATTGGCTTAGAAAGATAATGTACTTCAATCCGATTGACTATTTTGTAAGTGGATATAGAAAGGCATTTCTTATCGGAGCACCGCTTTTCGATAATTCAACAGAAACGATTATATTTTTTGCAGAATTTGCAGTAATAATATTCTTAGGAATCTTTAACTTTACAAGATTAAGAAAAAGATTACCTGATGTGTTGTAATGGAGATGTAGTATGGTAAAAATAGAAAGCCTTTTTGGTGATAACAAATATAGCTATATGCTTGAAGATTTTAAGTATATTGCAAATTCAAATCTAAGCTTTGATAAGCTAAAAAATAAAACTGTTCTCATAGTTGGTGAAAATGACGCTGTAAACGAAAGTACAGCGTTTTCGCTTTTATTGAGAAATGACCTTTTTGGCGATAATATAAAGGTAATATCTGTCGGAAAGCTTAATCAACAGGATAGAGATGACTTTATAGCTATCAATGACTTCTTTGAAAATTTTGATAAAATAGCAGAAAGTGCGATTGATTATATAATCTTTATTTCAACAGATGAATATGATATAGCTAAATCAAAGACACGTATAGGAACAATTCTCGCAAAAAGCAAAACGATGATTTCATCTGTTATGGCTCTTGCCGCAAGGAAAAAAGCTCGCCTTGTATTTGTTTCTCCTATGGATATTTATGGTTCAGTACATAACGGTTTTGAGCCTATAAAAGAAGATGAAGTGGGATATATTTCTCTGACGGATTCCAAAAATCTTAGTGGAGCAGATGCAAGATTTTCAGAAACCTTAGTAAGTAATTTTGCTAAGGAAAGAGGTTTATCTGTAAGCTTTGCGAGATTACCTATTATGTATGGCTATGGTAGGGGACTTTGTTCAAAAAATAGCAAGAAAATTTTCAAGCTTATTCAGGATTCTAAGACTAATACAGCAATTTTGCCAAAGCTTGCTGATGAAAAAATGAGCGTAGCTTATCTCGCAGATTGCGTAAGAGCAATACTTTTTATCTTGTTAAATGGCAAAGATAATGAGGCTTATAATATAGCTTTCAAGAATAATACAGCTACTCTCCGTATGATACTTACTACTGCAGAAAAGCTTCAAAAGAAAAATCTTACAGCAGAAGAACCACAGGAAAGCTCATTTATGACGCCTTGCTTAATTCTTGATGGTGAAAGGCTTTCAAATCTTGGCTTTAAAGACCACCTCAGACTTGAAGAGGGTATACAAAAGATTCTCAATTTATAAAGAAGGGCGAATTGCTTAATGAATATATCTGAAATGTTGGGTGAATATGAAAGAGATTACGCTCTTGCGATGCTCGGAGTAGAGGATTTTCCATACCAAAAATTGAGTGGAAAGACGATTGTTGTTGACGGCGAATCTGAATATATGAAGTTTACTGTATGTATGAGCTTGCTTGCTCTTAATGATAAAGAAAAGCTTTCTATAAAGGTTCTTATGCTTGGCAACGGTAATGAACTTTCTGAAAAGCTTGCAGAAAGAAACGATTTTTCACTTTGCAGTTACGAACAGGCTGCCGCTACCGAATATAATTTCTTTATCTCTACTGGTATATGTGGCTTGGAACTTAACGGAACATCTGCGGAGTATTGCAGAATAACAAATAATTTTGCAAGAGCCATTTCAACAGCAAAAAGTTGTCTTGAAAGATGTATCTTGCTTTCAGATTATCGTGTATATGGTGAGCTTGAGCGTGGTTTGGTAATCTCCGAAAATGAAGCAGGTTTTGTTCCATTTTCAAATAACGGCGATATGTCGCAAACCATAGCTGTTTCGATAGAAACATATTTTTCTGCATATGCCAAGCAGTTTAATTTGCCAACGATAATTTTGCGTTCAGGCATTTTACTTGGTGCAAAGGCTGAACTTCCTAAGAACTTCACAGATGAGCTTTTTAGTGCAGTTGCAGAGGGCAAACAAATTTCTTTGCCTAATACACGCAAAAAATATTCATTCACATATCTGAATGAAGTAATCCACGCATTGCTCTATGCTTTCTATGAATTTAAGGAAAATTCTGTGTTTAATGTTATAAGCAGAAATGCGACAGTTTCGGTCGGTATGCTTGCAAGTATGATTTATGACATTTACCCAGAATTTGCAAAAATAGAACTTGCAGCTTGTGAAGATGACCCTTATTATGGCACCGCAATGAATAATGCTATGATAGTCAATTCTAACTGTGAGCCGCTCCTTGAGCTTAGTGAAATAATTCAGCTTTGCGTAAAGAGCAGACAAACAGAAGAGCCTTTCGGCTATGATGCTTCTCACGAAGGAAAGATGGTCAATATACAGAATGTTCTGGTCGGTTATCTTCTTGAGTTTGATAGAATTTGCCGAAAGCATAATATAAAGTATTTTCTTGGTGGAGGAACTTTGCTTGGTGCAGTAAGGCACGAAGGCTTTATCCCGTGGGACGATGATGCAGATATTATGATGCTAAGAGAGGATTATGATAAATTCCTTGAAATCGCCCAAAGTGAATTGCCAGAAGGTTTAACCTTGCAGACCTCTAAAACAGATAAGTATTGTCACTATCCATTTGCGAAAATCAGGCTTGATGATACTATGTTCGCAACAAAGTATTCAAAGACGCATGGCAAAATGAATAATGGTATGGCATTTGACATATTCGCTCATGATAATACCGCAAATTCTGCACTGGGACAAAAGCTTCATTTGCAGTTTACACTTTTAATTCGTGCTATGATATTCAATAAGTGGAACCATCGAAAGATTAATAATAAGAAAAAAGTACAGTCTTTTGTTGCGAATATTTTGAAAGCCATTTTCCCTATAAGAGTTTCACAGTGGATACAGTATAGAATATTTAAAATATTCAAACACAAGAAAAATGCAAAGTATCTTTATGATGGAATGGGCAGAAATGTTTATCATGGAGCATTCCCAAAATCATATCTTGATGAAGTTATTTATGTAAAGATTCATGGCCACGATTTTCCGATTCCAAAGGAATATGATAAGTATTTGACTTATCTTTACGGAGATTATATGAAGCTGCCACCTGCAAGTCAGCGACAAACGAGCCATAGCATAGTACAGCTTGATATGAGCGAATACTCAAAATTTGAAGTGAATAAATAATGTTAGTTTGGTAGAACATCAACATTTTATTGCTCTTTGAGCGGCGGATTTTATCCGCCGCTTTTTGTTAGTAATAAGCTTTGGGAATAGATGTAATGGCGAACTGTATTCGCCCGCTCGCCAGTATGTTAGCAAAATCAGTTCCATAAGGGCGGACTTTGTCCGCCCTTACAGGGGCAAGAGAGGTTAAAGGGCGTTGCCCTTAAAACCCACCAAAGGCTCCGCCTTTGGAAACTGCGAGCCTTTGAAAAGGCTCGAGCGAAACTTTTATCTGTCTGAGATAAGTGCATCACAACTAATCGTAGGAGCGAACTGTGTTCGCCCGCTTGGCAGTTTAATCCTCTGCGTGAATAAATTTCCTATGCTCACTACGAGCGACATTGTTAAGAATGACATATTATTTATATAAAGTCAAAAAATGTTCAGCGAAAAATATTCGCAAAATTCTCTTGACATTTCAAAAGAAAAGCGGTATATATTATATATAAGCTTTGATAGGGAACGGTATTGTGGTTATCCTGTTTCAGAGAGCTGTCGTTTGGTGTAAGACAGTACAGAACCATTTTACAAATCACCCTTGAGCTTGTCGCTGAACATTTTATAAAGATAAGTAGGAGGACACGGTTTCTCACCGTTATTTGAGAGTACATTTGTTGATGTATTAAAAGGTGGTATAGCGAATTATTTCGTCCTTTTAAAGGACGATTTTTTTATTTTATGCGTAAGGAGAAATTATAATGCTGACACTTGACAAAATCTATCACGCTTCATATGTTCTTAAAGAGGTTATCCGCCCAACAGATATGATTAAAGCAACCAATCTTTCAGATGATTGCAATATTTATCTTAAGACAGAAAACTTGCAGGTAACTGGTTCATTTAAAGTTCGTGGTGCTTATTATAAGATTTCACAACTTTCAGAAGAAGAAAAGGCAAAGGGCGTTATTGCTTGTTCCGCAGGTAATCATGCACAGGGTGTTGCACTTGCTGCTGCAAAAAATAATATTAAGTCACTTATCTGTATTCCAAGTGGTGCTCCTATCTCTAAGGTTGAGGCAACAAAGAGCTATGGTGCTGAGGTATGTCTTGTAAATGGTACATATGATGATGCTCACGATAAGGCAGTTGAGCTTCAAAGGGAAAGCGGAGCTACATTTATTCACCCATTTGATGACGAACAGGTTATCGCAGGACAGGGAACAATCGGTCTTGAAATCTTAGACCAGCTTCCTGAACTTGATGCAGTTATCGTTCCTATCGGTGGTGGCGGACTTATCAGTGGTGTTGCATTTGCCATTAAACAGCTTCGTCCTGATGTAAAGGTTTACGGTGTACAATCCGCAGGCGCTCCATCAATGTATCTTTCAGTTGCTCACGACAAAATCGAAACTTTGCCAGGCGTAAATACAATTTCTGATGGTATCGCAGTTAAGACACCTGGTGATAATACATTTGAAATCTGCAAGCAGTATGTTGATGAGATTATGACTGTAACAGATGATGAGGTTGCAACAGCTATCCTTACACTTATGGAAAAGCAAAAGCTTGTAGCTGAGGGTGCAGGAGCGGTATCAGTTGCAGCAGCATTATTTAATAAATTCCCAATTAAGGGCAAGAATGTTGTATGCCTTGTTTCAGGTGGTAATATAGATGTTACAATTCTTTCTCGTGTTATCAATCGTGGTCTTAAGATGACAGGCAGAATAGTTGATATTACACTTGAGCTTACAGATAAGCCAGGAGAACTCCAAAATGTTTCCAAGATTATTGCAGACCTCGGTGCAAATGTAGTTTCAGTAAGCCACGACAGAGCAGAAATCAATAGTGACATCAATTCTTGCTATCTTAAGCTATCTATGGAAACTCGTGACCACGGACACATTTTAGCTATCAAAAAAGCTCTTAAAGAGCATGGATATAATATCATTAACTGATAAATTATTTATTTGAAAGGAAGTTTTTACTATGGCAGAAAAGGTTTACACAAAGAATGCTCCTGATGCAATCGGTCCTTATACACAGGCTATAAAGACAAACGGTTTCGTATTCACATCAGGACAAATTGCAATCAATCCACAGACAGGCAATGTTGAGGCAACAACAATCGAAGGACAGACCGAGCAGGTTATGAAAAACCTCGGAGCAATTCTCGCAGAAGCAGGAAGTTCTTTCGATAAGGCAGTTAAGACAGTATGCTTCTTAGCTGATATGGGTGATTTTGCAGCATTTAATGAGATTTATGGTAAGTATTTTACAAGCAAGCCAGCTCGTTCATGTGTTGCTGTTAAGACACTTCCAAAGAATGTTCTTGTAGAAGTTGAAGTTATAGCTGAGGCTTAAGTAATAATTTTGCAATAAAATTAAAGATTTAAATGCAAAGTGCAGTGGATTTTTTCTACTGCACTTTTTATATGTATAAGTATTTATAAATATATTGTATAGAATGCTAATAGAAACTTGTTTGAATAGATGCTATAATATGATTATATATAAAAGTAATATTTTAATAGTGAGGTGTAAATTAAATGACTAAATTCATTAAATATTTTATATCTTTGATTTTGATAATAGCTGTGCTTTTGCTTTTTGGAATGAATTTTTCTCAAAAGCTTCCTGATTTAATATATAAGAAACCTGTAATTTCTGAACCTATAACTATTGATGAGTGTGAAGAAATTTATTATAATAACAAGAAAAATTTTGAAGTAGTAAAAGACTATATGCTTTCTTTAGATGATAATGTAAGTATACATTTGAATGATTTAGATTATGATAATAAAATTAAATCAGAAGTAAAACCATATTTTTCTAATCTTAAAAATTGTCGAGTTAAAAATATCAATAAATCTAAATATAACGATAATTTTGAATATACTGTGATTACATTTTATATTGACGGAACAGAATCATCAAAATATGGAATAGTATGGAAAAACAATAGTCAAGAGTTTTATACTGCCGAAAATAAGTTAGATGAAAATTGGTATAGTTATTTTATTGGATATACCTGATTGATATTTGCGAGTGATTATATTGGTTATATTCTCTGCTTTTAATGCATATAAATTTTTAGAACTAAAAAAGGAGAGGATATTGTATGGAATATGTTCTGTTGAAAAAGGCATTGAGTGTGTGCGAAGCTGTGTTTGAGGGCAGTAGTGAACAGCCTGTCGATATAGACTTCACTTTGCCTGATTATTGTCCCGATATAGAGAAAATTTTGAAGTGTACGGCAACTCCGTACATATCAATGAAAAATCTTTCGGGCGGAAACCTTGAGATTGACGGCATAGTTAATATTAAAGTTTTGTATCTCGATTCCAAGAACAAAACTATAAGGTGCTGTGAGCATACTTCGCCATTCTCTTGCTCATTTACTATCAAGGGAGATTCTGAAAACGCTGTTGCAAGTGTTTCTCTAAAAACGGAATATGTCAACTGCCGAGCCTTGACACCAAGAAGACTTGATATTCATGGTGCATTTACTGTTTCTGCGAGAGTGCTTAAAGAAACTCAGCAGGAAATTCCGGAAGCTGTTCAAGGTGACGATGTTGAGCAGAAAAGCAGTACAGTTCCAATAAGCTCTCTTGTTGGAATTTCGAGTGGAATTATCAACATCAATGAAACTCTTGATATTGGAAAAAATCGTCCTGCACCGCAAACAATTATACGAACTGAACTTACAGTAAGCCATTCCGAACCAAAGCTTGCCGCCGAAAAATTGATTGTTAAGGGCGAGGCGGTTCTGAAAATACTATATGTTACAGACCTTGAAACAGGTGAGCTTGACACAGCAGAATTTAGTATTCCAATAAATGAAATGCTTGATGCCTCAGGAATAAGCGATTCTGATACTTGTGATATGGAGCTAACCGTTCAAAGCTATGAAGCTGGTTTAAAATCTGATTTTGATGATGACAGCACTCTTATAAGCTTTGAGGCAAAGCTTTGTGTAATGGCTACTGTATATAACGAAGATACTGTAAAAATTATAGATGATGCTTATTCAAGAGCGTATGAGCTTGATTTAACCTATAAGCAGATTTCGTGCAGACATATTGCCACAGTTATAGATGACGAAATCAGCGAAAAGAATGATATAAATCTTGATTCCACTATCTCACGAATAATTGATATTTATGGAGATTCTCCACAGTGTTCGTGCGAGTTTCAGCAAGCAGAGGGTAAACTGATGATTAAATGCAAGCTTACTTGCTGTATACTTGGCTGTGACGAGAATGACGCAGTATTCTATACAGAAAAACCGATTGAATTTAGTCGTGAATATGATATAGGAAAAGTAACTAATCCTTCCAGTAAACCGATTGTTGCCCCACTTAGTATAAGTTACCGTATTTCGGGAGAAAACAGCCTTGAAGTTCGTGCTGGAATTTCATTGCATATGGCTGTTTCTGAAAGTATCTCAAAGCGAATAGTCAATGAGATTACAGCAGATGAGGAACAGAAGCGTGAGCGTGATAAAACAGCGGCTCTTACGATTTATTATGCAGACGCAGGAGAAAATCTCTGGAGTATAGCAAGAAACTATTGCACAAGTGTTGAAGCTATAAAAATGCAAAATGATTTAGCTGATGATGTTATATCTGCTCGTGGAATGATTCTTATACCGATGTAAGGGGAGGAAAACACAATGGAAGAGAGAAATATATACAGCGACATTGCACAGCGTACCAACGGCGATATTTATATTGGTGTTGTAGGACCTGTCAGAACAGGTAAATCCACTTTTATCAAGCGTTTTATGGATACGCTTGTTATTCCGAATATCGAAAATGAGCAGACTCGTGGCAGAGCAACCGATGAACTTCCGCAATCAGCAGCAGGCAGAACCATTATGACTACCGAGCCGAAGTTTATTCCCGAAGAGGCTGTTGAGGTCAATATTGGTGGAAATGCAACCTTTCGTGTAAGAATGATTGATTGCGTTGGATATATCGTTCCAAGTGCGATAGGATATATCGAGGACGAACAGCCTCGAATGGTAAAAACGCCGTGGTTTGAGGAAGCTATTCCGTTCAATATGGCTGCCGAAATCGGCACGAAAAAGGTTATTACAGACCATTCAACGATTGGTTTGGTAATTACAACTGATGGTTCTATCAGTGATATTGAGCGTGGAGAGTATGAGGAAGCCGAGGAACGAGTTGTAAATGAGCTTAAAGAGATAAATAAGCCGTTTATTATGCTTCTTAACTCAATGTACCCTAATTCGGCAGAAACAAGAAATCTTGCGAAAATGCTTTCGGAGAAGTATAATGTCCCCGTTGAACCTGTAAGCTGTCCTGAACTTGATGAGGAGGAAATCAAGAGGATTCTTGCTCATGTTCTTTTTGAATTTCCGATAAAGGAAATCAAGGTCGATATGCCTAAGTGGGTTACTTCACTTGAAAATGACCATTGGCTCAGAAGCTCTGTTTTCAAATGCATACAGGATTCATCGAGAGAAGCAAAGCGTATTCGTCAGATTAAAGAAATAACCGATGGCATACAGCAATGCGAATATGTGACATCTGCGGTCGCAACAGCCTTAGACCTCGGCACAGGTCATGCAAGAATGGAAGTAAGGCTCGCCCCTGAATTATTCTATAAGGTACTTGGCGAAAAGACAGGACTTGAGATTGAGGACGAGGGGGCATTGCTTGATACCCTTATGGAGCTTTCAGCAATGCGAGCGGATTTCGAGAAGGTTCGCAAGGCATATGAAGATGTAAATGAAACAGGTTACGGAATTGTTATGCCGACAATGGAAGAGCTTACCCTTGAAGAACCCGAAATTATCAAGCAAGGCGGAAAGTATGGTATTCGTTTGAGAGCTTGTGCACCGTCAGTGCATATGCTCAAGACGGAGATTAAGACGGAAATTACACCAATAGTCGGTTCGGAACAGCAATCTGAGGAGCTTGTGACATATCTGCTAAAAGAATTTGAGGAGGCCCCGTCAAAGATTTGGGAATCAAATATTTTCGGAAAGTCTTTGCACGAGCTTGTCAACGAAGGTCTGCACAACAAGCTTTATCGTATGCCAGCTGATGCAAGGAATAAACTCAAGGAAACTATTGAACGCATTATCAATGAGGGTTGTAACGGTTTGATTTGCATTATACTTTAGCGGCGAGCCGCCGCCCCCAAAAGACGCAGAATCGGTTTTGCAAGCAAAACCTCGACATTGGCGAGATAAGCTTTTTACTGCGGTCGAAGAATTTACCAATGAAATTCGCACTGCTCCAAGAAAATTAAAAGTTTCGCTCGAGGCGGCGAGCCGCCGCCCCCCAAGACGCAGAATCGGTTTTGCAAGCAAAACCTCGACATTGGCGAGATAAGCTTTTTACTGCGGTCGAAGAATTTACCAATGAAATTCCGCACTGCTCCAAGACAATTAAAAGTTTTGCTCAAGCTTTTTTTCAACAAAAGCAGGGTCGAGGGACGGAGTCCCTCGTGGGTTTTAAGGGCAACGCCCTTTAACATCTTTGCTCCTTAAATGGCGGACTTCGTCCGCCATTTTTAAACTAATGTTGTCAACAAAAGAAAAAACAGCAAATAAAATTCTATATTTGTTCTTTGTTATGACTTATAAGTCCATTTTGTATATAAAATACTAACTTGGTTATTAAGCTTAGTTATAAAAATGCACGAAGTTCAGAAAATTCGACAAAAAATGGAAATTACCCCTTGCAATTTCAAAAAAGAGGTGATATACTACAAACATACCAAGTGAAACAAACCACTTGATGAAATTTAAGTAAGACAATGAGGTCACTTTAGTGAGTACGCAACAAAGATGTGCGGAAAACTGGAAGTGACCTTTTTCAGTTTAAGCGGTTCAGGAGGAGTTTCCAATGAGTAAAATTTGCTTTTAAGATAACAGTTTTTATTTATATAATGAAAACAAAAATTTACATAGGGACAAAGGCGTCACTTCAAAGTGCTGAAAAGAGGGATTCAGCAAATTATGAAGTGACGCCTTTCTTTATAATCATCTATTATTGACAGGAGAGGGTAAGTATGAAAAACAGGTTTAAGAAAGTGTTGGCAGTCGCAATGGCAAGCTGTATGACAATGGCAATTTTTGCAGGCTGTGGAGGTTCAGAAACAGCAACTTCATCAGCAGGTTCAACAGGTTCAAGCGATAAGAAGGTTCTTCGAGTTGGTATGGAATGTACCTATGCACCATTTAACTGGACACAGTCATCAGAAAGTATGCCTGATGGTGAAAAGGCTGTAAAGATTTACGGACAAAATACATATGCTTACGGCTATGATGTAATGGTTGCACAGAAAATTGCAAAGGAACTTGATATGGATGTTGAAGTCCATAAGGTTGAATGGGATTCAATTGGACTTGGACTTGATTCTCAAGAGTATGATTGTATTATTGCTGGTATGGGTAAGACAGCTGTCAGGGCAAAATCTTATTCTTTCACAGAACCGTATTATTATAGAGATAACTGCATTGTTGTAAGAGCTGATTCAGATATTGCTTCGGTTACAGGTCTATCACAGCTCAAGGGTAAGAATGTAAAGATTACAACACAGCTTGGCACAGGTTGGGTTGACTTGCTCGACCAGATTCCTGATGGTGTACTTGGTTCTAACTACGAAACAACTGGTGAAGCATTTATGGCAGTTTCAAATGGGGTTGCAGATGTTGTAGTTATTGATGTACCGACAGCTGAATCTGCATTGCTTACAAACAAAGATTTGAAGCTTATCAAGCTTGATGAAAATGATACCTTCAAGAATGACCAGGAAATGACAAATGTTTGTATCGCAACAAGAAAGAATGATACAGAGCTAAGAGATAAGATTCAAGGTGCTATGGATAAGATTGGCTGGAACGATAAGACAAAGATGGACGAGCTTATGGAAAAGGCAATCGCAGCTCAGCCAGCAGCTAACTAAGCGTAGTATCGCAGATTAAGAAATTAATGATAAGCTAAATAGGAATTTTAGTCAAACGCACAGATGTAAATAATTTATACTGTGGCTGCTGTAAAAAGGCAGCCATAGATATTCTAAGAATAGTAATGAATTAAGGGGAGAACATTTTATGAATTTTTCCGATCCTAGTAATATGTTTGAATGGATAGTATATATAGCGAACGAATATAAATATATGTTCCCTTGAAGGTCTTTGGATAACACTTTATATTGCTGTAATAGGTACATTGGTAGGCTTTATAGTTGGTTATCTCGTTGGTATGGTTCAGGATATTAAAATCAATAAACAGGATAATTTGATTAAGCGTATACTTATGAGAACATTGAAAATTATCTGTCTTGTTTATGTTGAGGTTTTCAGAGGCACACCAATGATAGTACAGGGTATGATTGTTTACTACGGTTTACTTCAGGCAAATGTTAAGATTTCCCCAATATTCGCAGGTATTCTTGTTACTGTTCTTAATACAGGTGCTTATATGGCAGAAACAGTCAGAGGCGGTATCAATTCTGTTGATAAGGGTCAAAAAGAGGGTGCTTGGTCGCTCGGTATGTCACCAATGCTTACAATGTTCCGAGTAGTTCTTCCACAGGCTTTCAAGAATGTTGTTCCTGAAATGGTAAACACATTCCTTACAAACCTCAAGATGACATCTGTTTTGAATGTTATCGGCGTTTCCCGAGCTGTTCCTTGTTGCAAAGACAGCGGGTGGTACATACTACAAGTATTTCGAATCATACCTCGTAATTGCAGTTATTTATTTTGTACTTTGCTTCGTACTGAATCGTCTTTTCCTCTTGCTCGAAAAGAAGCTTGCAAAGAAGAAGGATTATGTGCTTGCAGTTGAATATATGAAAGAATCAGCATAAGGAGAGATTAAGCTATGTCAGAAAAAACAGCAAAAAAGGTTATTGCTATTGAAAATTTAAGCAAGTCCTTTGGTGACCATCAGGTTCTCCGAAAAATAGACTTTGCTGTCGAGAAAGGCGAGGTTATCTGTATAGTTGGTTCGTCAGGCTCAGGTAAATCTACACTGCTACGCTGTATCAATAAGCTTGAACAGCAGACAGACGGCAAGATTTATTTCAACGGCAATGAGGTTGCAGACAAGCAAAAAAAGAAATCAATGAATACCGCTCAAAAGTAGGTATGGTTTTCCAGTCATTCAATCTCTTTGAAAATATGACCGTTCTCAAGAATTGTATGATTGCAGTTACAAGCGTTTTGCACGAATCAAAGCAGGAAGCTTTTGAGAGAGCTATTAAGCACCTCAAAGCAGTTGGTATGGCACCTTATATAAACGCATATCCATCTCAGCTTTCTGGCGGTCAGAAACAGCGTGTCGCTATTGCAAGAGCTTTGTGTATGAATCCAGAGGTTCTGCTCTTTGATGAACCGACTTCCGCTCTTGACCCTGAAATGGTTGGTGATGTTCTTAATGTAATGAAAGAGCTTGCACATACAGGTCTTACAATGATTATCGTTACTCACGAAATGGCATTCGCAAGAGATGTATCTACAAGAACAATATTTATGGATAGAGGTTACATTGTCGAGGACGCACCTCCTAAGGAACTTTTCTATAATCCTAAGAATCCGAGAACAAGAGAGTTCCTTTCAAGGTTCCTTAATGACCAGAAAAATAAGGTCGAAACGGAGGCTGTGGCAAATGGATAATATTAATATTGTTATTACAGTTGCTCGTGGCTTCGGTAGCGGTGGTAAGGAAATTGCCTCAAAGGTTGCAAAGGATTTAGGAATATCCTGCTACGAAAATAGAATTCTTACGCTTGCATCTCAGTTAAGTGGTCTTGATGAGGAGCTTTTCAATGAGGTTAATGAGCGTGTCAGAGAAAAGGGTGGCTTTGCGGCATTTATGAAAGGCTTGCCAAGGGCAAGAAATTATATCACAAAAGGAAAATTCGTTTCTGATGATACGCTTTTCGAGTATCAGAAGAAGATTATCGAGGAGCTTGCGGCAACGCAATCCTGCGTAATAGTCGGTAAGTGTGCCGACTGGATACTCAGAGGCAGAGATAATGTAATCAGCCTTTATATTGAAGCACCTCGTGATTTCTGCTTAAAGAGAACAATGGAGCATATGCAGGTTAATGAAGCCGTTGCAGAAAGAAACATTGTTCAGACCGATAAATATCGTGCTAATTACTACAAATATTACACAAAGGGCAACTATTGGACAAATCCAATCAACTATGACCTTACTCTTAACAGCGAAAAGGTTGGCATAGAGCAGTGCGTACAGCTGATTGAAAGCTATGTAAAAATCAAGATGGATTATCTTGGTATCCAAAAAGCTATAAAACCTATAATTTATAAATTTTGGAGGAATTTGTTATGAAACTCAGCGAAACAGGATTTACTGCCGAAGAACTAAAGGGCTTAGTTAAGAAGTATATGATTGAAACCTATGAGCGTTTCGATTTCATCGCAGAAACAGCCAAGGATATGTATATCTATGACGAAAAGGGCAACGCTTACCTCGATTTCTATGCAGGTATCGCCGTAAATAGTGCTGGCAACTGCAACGAAAAGGTTGTCAAGGCTATTCAGTCACAGGCCGCTGACCTTATTCATACATTTAACTATCCTTATACAATTCCTCAAGCATTGCTTGCTAAGAAGATTTGTGATACCATCGGTATGGATAAGATTTATTATCAGAATTCAGGCACTGAAGCTAACGAGGCTATGATTAAGCTTGCAAGAAAGTATGGTGTAGATAAGTATGGTCCTGAAAAGTATGAAATCGTTACTGCAAAGATGGGCTTCCATGGTAGAAGCTTTGGCTCAATGTCAGCAACAGGTCAACCAGATTCAGCTATTCAGCAAGGCTTTGGACCTATGACACCTGGCTTTAAGTACGCAGAATATAACAACCTCAAGGCTTTTTTGAAGACGCAATCACCGATAAGACAATCGCTATTATGATTGAGCCTGTACAAGGTGAGGGCGGTGTTCACCCAGCTACTAAGGAATTTATGACAGGTCTTAGAAAGCTTTGTGATGAGCGTGGCTTGTTACTTTGCCTTGATGAGGTTCAGTCTGGCTGGTGCAGAACTGGTGAGGTTATGGCATATATGCACTATGGTATTAAGCCTGATATCGTATCAATGGCTAAGGCTATGGGCGGCGGACTTCCAATTGGTGCAATTTGTGCAAAAGACGAAGTTGCAAAGTATTTCACAAGCGGTTCACACGGAAGTACATATAGTGGTAACCCTGTTGCTTGTGCTGCATCACTTGCTCAGATTGGTGAACTTCTCGATAGAGATTTAGCAGGAAATGCAAAGAAGATGGGCGAATACTTTATGAATAAGCTTGGAGAAGTTGTTCCTCATGTCAAGGAAGTTCGTGGACTTGGACTTTTTGTAGGTGTTGAGTTCGAGGACGGCTTTAATTCAGTAGATATTAAGCATGAATGCTTTGATAGAAAGCTTATTGTTACAGCTATCGGTTCTAATATTATCCGTATGGTTCCACCGCTCATTCTTACAGAGGAGCATTGCGATAAGGCGGCTGAAATTATCGCTGAATCTGTAAAGGCTCTTGAAAAATAATAGAACAGTTTTAAAGTGGCTTTGCTATTCGGACAACTGGGAAAAATATTTCTCAAATGTTTGTAGCAAAGCCAAAACTGATTTTAGAACAGTAATTCGTTGAGGTGTTGACTATGATGAATTTTAATTATTCGCTTCCTGTAAATCTTATGTTCGGAAAAGGCAAATCTAAGCTTGTCGGCGATGTTTGCAAGGATTATGGCAGAAAAGCTCTCGTTGTAACAGGCGGAAACAGCACAAAGAAGTCTGGTTTACTTTGCAGAGTTACTGCAAGTCTTGAAAAAAGCGGTGTTGGTGCAGTGGTCTTTGATAAAGTTACACAGAATCCACTGACAACAACCGTTTGTGAGGGTGTTGAGCTTGCTAAAAAGGAAGGCTGTGATATTATTCTTGGTGTAGGCGGTGGCTCAATTATGGACGCCGCAAAGAGTATAGCTTTCTGTATGAATAATGAGGGCGATATTTCTGATTATATTTTCGGCTTGAAACAGGGCAAAAAGGCTATGACTATTATCCTCATTCCTACAACCTGTGGAACAGGAAGCGAAGGCAATCAGATTGCTGTTCTGACAAATCCTGAAACTAAGGATAAAAAGGCACTTTACACAATGAATATTCTGCCAAGTGTTTCTATCATTGACCCAGATGTTATGAAAACTATGCCTAAGCATATACTTTCTTCGGTAGGCTTTGATGCTTTTACTCACTCCTTAGAGGCCTATACTTCAAAGAAGGCTAACCCTCTCACAGATGCTCAGGCATTGCTTGCAATTAAGCTTATTGCAAAAAATCTCCCACTGCTTATGACTGATTACAATAATGATGACGCATGGGAGGCTGTAAGCTTGGCGGCAACACTTGGCGGTATGGTAATCGGTGTTGCTGGTGTTTCGGCGGCTCATGGTATGGAACACCCTGCATCAGGTTTGAAAAATATCGTTCATGGCAGAGGTCTTGCGGCACTTACTCCGATTATTGTTGAAAGACTTGCACCCGCACTTCCTGAAAAGTTTGCAGAGGTTTCAAAGATACTTGACGGAAAAGATGAAAAGGATTGTGCAGACAGCATAAGAGGCTTTTTAAAATCAATCGACCTTGAAGTAAAGCTTGGAGATTTAGGCATTACTCAAGATGATGTTGAGTGGATGACTGATAACTGTATGAAAATTTCGATTGGAAATTTGAATAATGCTCCAAAGGTGTTTGATAGGGCAGAGGTTGCAGAAATTTATAGCAAAGCAATTTAGCAGGCGGAGTGCCTCTGCCGTCAAGATGCGGTGCATGACCGCATAGGACAAGACACGGAATCGCTCAGCAAGCCTCGCTTGTGGTGGATTAGGGAAGATAGTTGCCACGGTCGGGGAAACTACCGATTAGCTAACAGGTTTTTCTAAGACAGATAAAAGTTTTGCTCAAGCTTTTTCAAAAGCTTGCAGTTTCCAAAGGTGGAGCCTTTGGTGGGTTTTAAGGGCAACGCCCTTAACATCTCTTATTTTCTAAATGGCGGAAAAATCCGCCATTTTTTCTTTTGTAAACAATAAGCTATTGTATTATAAGTAAACGCAAACTGTATTCACCTTGTTGGTAATATTAAAAAAACAGTGATAAAAAATATTGGTAAGATTAATTAACTTTGGGGCTTTTATTTTTTGAAAATTTATTGTATAATATTATAGAAAGTTTACTGAAATTTTATGCTTCAAGAATCGGAATTTTGTAAAATCAGAAGAAAGTAGGTGCTAATTTCTTATGGATAATAATTTTTCTGTTTCATTAACTAAGGTTATAAAAGAACTTCAGCTTGATACTGCATATATGCCGGGCAATCCTGATGATATTCTTATTACATCAAGAGATGTCATTCGTCCTGGTCTTGAACTTACAGGCTTTCTTGATTATTTTGATAATACCCGTCTTATGCTTATCGGAAATACTGAAAATGCTTATCTTAATAAATTCAGCTCTGAGCAGAGAAAGCATGTAATAGACAGAATATTTGCAATGAAACCTCCTGCCGTTATTGTTACAAGAGGAATAACCCCTTATCACGAACTTATGGATGCTGCTGAAAAACATCAAATTCCTATTTTGCGTACTGCTGACGCTACAAGTGAGGTTTCTGCGGCGATAGTTTCTTATATGAATGTAGAGCTTGCTCCAAGAATTACCCGACATGGTGTTCTCGTTGAGGTTTACGGCGAAGGCTTGTTGATTGTTGGTGATAGCGGAGTTGGTAAAGAGCGAAACTGCAATAGAGCTTATCAAGCGTGGACACAGACTTATTGCAGATGATGCTGTCGAAATTCGCAAGGTTTCTAAAAAGTCGCTTGTTGGTGCGGCACCTGAAAATATTCGACACTTTATAGAATTAAGAGGTATCGGTATTATAAATGCAAGAAGACTTTTTCGGTATGGGTGCTGTTAAGCTAACAGAAAATATTGATATGGTTATCAACCTTGAGCTTTGGGATAATAAGAAAGTATATGACCGAATGGGTATGGATAACGAAATGACAGATATTCTTGGAATAGAAGTTCCGATTTTGACTATACCTGTTAAGCCTGGTCGTAACTTAGCGGTTATTATTGAGGTTGCCGCTATGAATAACAGACAGAAAAAGATGGGATATAATGCCGCACAGGAACTTCTTGCAAGCTTGGGATTAGTTTATGATGCAGAACCTGAAAAGAAATCTGTTGATTGGTGATAGTTTTTTAGATTATCTGAGAGAAAGGAACATACCTCTTTAAATAGGAGAATTTGTCTGCTTATGAAATATAATTTTGATTTTTTGAATATTTTTACAAATGAAGATATAGAAATTAACCTTGATGAACCAATGAATAAGCACACAAGCTTTAAAATTGGCGGAAAAGCCGATGTATACTGCGAAGTTAAGACCAAAAAAGCCCTTGCGGAACTTATCTGTCTATGTAAGAAAAATGAAATTCCATATTTCATTATAGGAAAAGGCTCAAATCTTCTTATATCGGATAATGGAATAAGAGGAATTGTCATAAGACTTGGCGGAGAATTTTCTGAAATGAGCCTTACTGAAAATGGCTTGATTAGCTGTGGTTCAGGAGCGGCTCTTGCGTCTGTTTGTAGCTATGCACTTAAAAATTCGCTTAGCGGGCTGGAGTTTGCCTGGGGAATACCTGGTACAGTCGGTGGTGCGGCATATATGAATGCAGGTGCTTATGGCGGAGAGATGAAAGATATTGTCGAGGCGGTAAGCTACATTGATGAAAACGGCATTATAAAAAGCTTTAAGCGTGATGAGCTTAATTTTAGTTATCGCAGAAGTGTTTTTACTGATAAGGAGTATATTGTAACAGATGTACTTTTCAAGCTTGAAAATAAATCGCAAAGTGAAATCCGAGAGAAAATGGACGAACTGATGGGCAAAAGAAAGAGTAAACAGCCACTTGAATACCCAAGTGCAGGAAGTACATTTAAGCGACCTGAGGGATATTTTGCGGCGGCACTTATCGAGGAATGTGGACTTAAAGGAGCAAGTGTCGGAGGAGCTGAGGTCAGCGAAAAACATTCAGGCTTTATAATAAATAAAAATAATGCCACCTGTGAAGATGTCAAAAATCTTATTGCATATGTCAAGAAAGAAGTGTATAAGCAAAAGGGTGTAGAGCTTCACTGTGAGGTAAAATTTATTGGAACATAAAACGAGGTGTTATATATGGAATTTATAATTATAACAGGGCTTTCAGGAGCAGGAAAATCCAACGCTATGAGGATTATGGAGGATATTGGCTATTATTGCGTTGATAATATTCCGCCTGTACTGATACCGACATTCTATTCGCTTTGCGAAAAATCGACTGACAAGCATCTTAAAAAGGTTGCAATTGTTACTGATATTCGAGGCGGAGATGTTTTTGATGCATTGTTTGATGCACTTAACAAGCTCAAAAGCAATAACAATAATTATAAAATCCTCTATCTTGATGCAAAGGACGAAGTAATACTCAGAAGATATAAAGAAACAAGGCGTAAGCACCCTCTTGCAGATATTTATCACGGCTCAACTTCAGATGCGGTAAGCTTTGAGAGAGGTTTGCTTGAAACGGTAAGAAATCGTGCAGACTACATAATAGATACTTCTTTTCTTTCGCCTTCACAGCTAAAGGAGAGAATATCCGCATTATTTCTTGGCGATTCGTCATTCGGACTTGTTGTCAACTGTATGTCCTTTGGCTTTAAGTATGGAACACCATCAGAGGCGGATATTATCTTCGATGTAAGATGCTTGCCAAATCCTTTCTATATTCCAGAGCTTAAAAACTTCACTGGCCTTGATAAGAATGTTTATGATTATGTTATGAAGTGGGACCAGACAAAGGGTTTTCTTGAAAGACTTATTTCTCTTATCGAATATATGCTTCCGCTCTACTGCGATGAGGGTAAGAGCCAGCTTATGATTGCAATAGGCTGTACAGGAGGCAAGCACCGTTCTGTTGCAACTGCACAATACCTTTATGAATATCTTATTAAAAAAGGTTATCGTGCGTCAGTTCACCACAGAGATATAAGAAGAACATAAGGCGGTGCAGTAGATGTCATTTTCTCAAGAGGTTAAGTCTGAGCTTGCTGGAGTGGAGTGCAAAACTATTTCTGAGATGAAGGCTCAGGCTTATGGAATGACTATTTTTTCAAAATTACAGCGTTCAGATAAGGTACTTTTTGCAACAGAAAGTCCAATGATTGCAAGAACATATTCTCTGCTTATGACGCTGATTACAGGCAGTATTTTCGATGTTAATATACCGCTGAACAGAAAATCTCTTAGAGATAAGCAGATTACTGTTACTTCTCCAGACTTTCCAAGTAGAAATATTTTGCTTAAATTTTTCGGTCATAGCAGTGATGAACTTAGTTTGCATATAAATCGTGCGAACTTTGATTCAGAGGAAAGCTTTCCATCATTTTTGAGGGGGGCTTTTTTATCATACGGAAATGTTACCGACCCACAAAAGGATTATCATTTGGAATTTGTTTCACCTTTTCAGAATCTTGCAAAGGATTTATCTTATCTTATCGAGGAGATAGAACAATTAGCAGTAAAGCCCAAGATTATCAATCGCAAGGGTAGTTTTATTGTCTATCTGAAAGACAGCGATGGCATATCCGACCTTCTTACTTTAATAGGTGCTCAGATGTCAGCCTTGCAAATTATTCAAGAAAAGATGCTTAAATCTGTAAGAAATACTGTTAATCGTAAAATAAATTCAGAAACGGCGAATAGCAATAAGACTGCAAAGGCTTCTGCAAAACAGCTTTTGGCTATTGATAAGATAAAGAAAAAGAGGGGTTTAGAATCCTTGCCGAATGATTTATATGAGTTGGCAATTTTGAGGGTAGAAAATCCGGAAAGTAGCTTGAGGGAATTGGGTGAGATGTTAAGTCCGCCGATAAGCCGTTCTGGAGTTAATCATAGAATTGAGCGAATAATGGAATTAGCCGAAGAATTAGGATAGTGGAGTGCCTCCACCGTCAAGACGCGGAATCGCTCTGCAAGCCTCGCTCGTAGTTTATTAGATAAGATTGTTGACGCGGTCGATGAAACTACCGAGCGGGCGAACTGCGTTCGCCCATACAATTAACTAATGCACTTCTCTAAGACAATTAAAGTTTCGCTCGAGCCTTTTTAAAGGCTTGCAGTTTCCAAAGGTAGAGCCTTTGGTCGCCGTCCGCAGACGGCGAAATACTTTATGCTTCTTAGAGCGCAGGAGGGTCGAAAAACATTCCAGTGGAATGTTTTTCGTAGGGAACCCTCGCAGGGGGTTCCCTGTTTGACTACTGATGCTAACAGAAGAAATAAAGGGGCGGACGAAGTCCGCCCCTTAGGGAGCAAAGAATGTTAAGGGCTTCGCCCTTAAACCACGAGGACTCCGTCCCTCGACCCTGCGAGCCTTTAAAAAGGCTCGAGCGAAACTTTTAAGTGTCTTCTTAGGAGTTTATTAGCTATTTTTATTTGTGAGGTGATACCATGAGTTTTGTACATCTTCATGTCCATACTGAATATAGCCTGCTTGACGGTGCTTGCAAGATAAAAAATCTTGTAAAAGCTGCCAAAGAACTATCTCAACCAGCAATAGCCATAACTGACCACGGTTGTATGTATGGCGTTATTGATTTCTATAAAGCTGCTAAAAAAGAGGGAATAAAACCGATTATTGGCTGTGAAGTCTATGTTGCTCCAAGAAAATATACTGATAAAGTCGCAGAATTAGATAGAGAAAATCGCCATATGGTGCTTTTGTGCGAGAATAATGTCGGCTATCAAAATCTGATAAAGCTCGTTTCTATGGCTTGGATAGACGGTTTTTACGGTAAACCAAGAGTTGATGAGGAACTCTTGGAAAAATATCACGAGGGAATAATTGCACTTTCCGCTTGTCTTGCGGGTGAAATTCCTAAGGCACTTATGCGTGGAAATTATGAGCTTGCAAAGGAAAAAGCTTTGAAGTATAAGAGAATTTTCGGCGAAAATAATTTCTTTCTTGAACTTCAAGACCACGGAATACTTGAGCAAAAACGCATAAATTCAGATATAATCAAACTTTCTAAAGAATGTGATATACCGCTTGTTGTGACAAATGACTGCCATTATATCAAGCGTGAAGATAAGGATTTGCATAAAATTTTGCTTTGCATACAGACAAAACCATACAATAGAGGACGAAAATTCATTTGAGTTTCCAACAGATGAATTTTATCTTAAAAGTGAAGCAGAAATGCGTGAGCTTTTTCCGAATGTGCCAGAAGCTTACGAAAATACAGTTAAGATTGCGGAACGCTGTAATGTTGAATTTGAATTTGGTAAGACAAAATTGCCACGCTTTGATGTTCCAGACGGTAAAGACCATATAGAGTATTTTCGTGAGGAATGTTATAAGGGACTTCATAGAAGATATGGCGAAAATCCAAGTCAAAGCCTTACTGATAGGCTCGAATATGAGCTTTCTGTAATAATCAAAATGGGTTATGTTGATTATTACCTTATTGTAAACGACTATGTAAGCTATGCAAAAAAGAACGGGATACCTGTTGGAATGGGCAGAGGTTCAGGTGCAGGAAGTCTTGCGGCATATTGCATAGGCATTACAGGAATAGACCCGATTAAATATAATCTGCTCTTTGAGAGATTTCTTAACCCAGAAAAGAGTAAGTATGCCTGATTTTGATGTGGATTTCTGTAAGGACAGGCGGCAGGAAGTTATAGATTACGTCATAAGAAAATATGGCTCTGACCATGTGGCACAGATAGTTGCATTCGGAACAATGGCGGCGAGAGGTGCTATAAGAGATGTCGGCAGAGCTTTGGCAATGTCTTATGCGGAGGTTGATTCCGTCGCAAAGCTTGTGCCTTATGACTTGAAAATGACTATCGAAAAGGCTCTTACAATCTCTGATGAGCTTACACAGAGATATAATAACGAACCAGCCGTACATAGATTGATTGATATGGCTATGAGGCTTGAGGGAACACCTCGTCACGCAACAACTCATGCAGCAGGTGTAGTTATAACTGATAAGCCTGTAAGCGAGTATGTTCCGCTTTCGAGAAACGATGAAGCTATTGTAACACAGTTTACGATGACTACACTTGATGAACTCGGCTTGCTGAAAATGGATTTTCTCGGACTTAGAAATCTTACTGTTCTTGATGATACAGAAAAAGATGATTCGTAAAAAAAGAACCGCTTTTTTCAATAAAAAATATTCCCGATGACGATAAAAAGGTTTTTGAAATGCTTTCTAAGGGTGATACCGAGGGCGTTTTTCAATTTGAATCAAGCGGTATGAGAAATGTTCTTACACAGCTAAAGCCTGAAACTATCGAAGACTTGATTGCAGTTATTTCTCTATATCGCCCAGGACCTATGGATTCTATTCCGAAATATATTGAAAACTGCCATAATCCCGTAAAAGTAACCTATAAGCACGAACTCTTAAAGCCTATACTTGAGGTTACTTATGGCTGTATTGTTTATCAGGAACAGGTTATGCAGATTTTCAGAAGCCTTGCGGGATACTCTCTTGACAGAGCGGATATTGTGCGAAGGGCGATGTCCAAGAAAAAAGCTGATGTTATGGAACACGAACGCAAAATATTTATAGAAGGACTTTGCGAGAGGACGGCAGTATTGAGGTTGAAGGCTGTATAAGACGAGGTATTCCAAGAAACATTGCCGAGGAAATATTTGCAGAAATGGAAAGCTTTGCGTCCTATGCTTTTAATAAGGCTCATGCTGCTTGCTATGCTATGATTTCGTATCAAACGGCATATCTCAAATGTCATTACCCTTGTGAATATAATGCCGCTTTGCTTTCAAGCGTGCTTGACAATTCGGGCAAGGTTGCCGTATATATTGATGATTGTATGAAGCATAATATCAGAGTTCTTCCGCCTCATATAAATGAAAGCGATATTGGTTTTACCGTATGCGGAAAGAATATCCGTTTCGGACTTATGGCTATTAAGAATATCGGAAAAGGTTTTATCACAAATATAATAAATGAACGCAGAAACGGCGAATATACTTCTTTCTATGATTTTTGCAGTAGAGTTTATAGCAAGGATATGAATAAAAGAGCGGTGGAAAGTCTTATAAAGTGTGGTGCTTTAGATAAACTCGGTGCAAATCGCAGACAAATGCTTTATTCGCTTGATGGCTTGATAGATTCTCTTGCAAGAGACCATCGTGATAATGTCGCAGGACAGCTTGATTTATTCGGTATGGGTGACGATAATGAAGAACCCGCATATCAGCTAAAGAGTATAGATGAATTTGACGAAAATGAACGCTTAAAGCTTGAAAAAGAGGTTGTTGGTATTTATTTGTCGGGGCACCCTGTTGCAGAATATGAAAATGCGTCTAAGGCTCTAAATACCGACCTTATAAATAATATTCTTGAAGGTTCAGCATACTATAATGACGGCAAGCGTGTAAGGGTTATTGCGTTTATAAATGAGGTCAGAACTAAGATTATAAAGAACGGTTCTACTATGGCATTTGTGACTATTGAGGATAAATTCGGAAGTATAGAAATGCTCGTTTTCCCTAAAACACTTATGGAATACAGTACGCTTATAAGAGATGGCAAGGCTATTCTTGCGGAATGTACTGTAAGTATCAAGGAGGACGAAGAAACCAAGCTTTTGTGCAACAGAGTTTATCCAGCACCAAAAACAGATGCCGAGATTACACAGTTTAAGGCAATGTATAGTTCATCTAAGAAAAAAGCAGAACAGCCCGAAGTAAAAGCACAAAATAATAGGGGTAACAGCGATAAATCAGGGCTTTATCTGAGATTTAAGAATCAAGAATGTAATGAATTTATTCGTGCAAAGCAGGTTTTGAATATATTTGACGGTTCTACACCTGTATATTTCTACTTTGAGGATAATAAAAAGCTTTTGAGAGTGCCAAGAAATATGTGGGTAGACATCAATGATGTTATGATAAGAGAGCTTAAACGAAGAATCGGTGATAAAAATGTTGCACTGAAATAGCCTTGAAATTTAGATTTCAGATGTTTATTGCAGTAAAATAGCCAAAGTTTTTACGCAAATTGCCTTGAAAAAGTTATAATTTATACGGTTTTAAAAAAATATATAAAAAATGCCAAAAATGCCTTGAAAATATCGTCTTAATAGGGTATACTATTTTAGCACCAAGTATAGCATTTATAGAGGTTTGGAGATGTTTCTATGGACTTTAATTTTAAAGATAAATACGGAATTGATGACCTGATTAAGATTATGGAAATCCTCCGAAGTGAAAATGGCTGTCCTTGGGATAGGGAACAAGACCATAAGTCTATTCGCCAGAATCTTATTGAGGAAACATATGAAGTTATCGAGGCAATCGACAATGACGATACAGAGCTTCTAAAGGAAGAACTTGGAGATGCTCTCTTGCAAGTAGTTTTCCATTCGAGAATTGAGGAAGAAAAAAATAGCTTTGATTTTTCAGATGTTGCCGATGGAATATGCAAAAAGCTGATTATTCGTCACCCTCATGTTTTTGGCAATATTACCGCAGATACACCAGAAGAAGTCCTCAAAAATTGGGACGATATTAAGATGAAAACCAAGTCCCAGACCAAAAAGCGAGCGAGGCTATGGATAGTGTTGCAAAATCCTTGCCAGCACTTATGAGAGCGGATAAAATTCGCTCTAAGGCTAAAAAAGCAGGTTATGCACCAAAAAGCTATGAAACTGCATATGAGGATACAGAAGAAAAGTTGAAGGCTCTTTCAAAGGCCTCTTATGACAAGGCAGAAAATAACCGTAAAATCGGTGAATTGCTTTTCTCAGTTATTAATCTTGCGGCTATGGTTGATGTAAACCCAGAAGAATCGCTATATCGTGCCTGTGATGATTTTACAGAGAACTTTAGAAAACTCGAAGAAAATTCATCAAAGTAAGGCTTAGATATATATACTCAAAAAGAAACTCATTTCTATGAGTTCGATGAAGTAGGAGGAATATAATAATGAACAAGACAGAACTTATTGCTGCTGTTGCAGAAAAAGCAGAACTCTCTAAGAAGGACGCAGAAAAAGCAGTTAATGCACTCCTCGACACAGTTGTAGAAGAAGTTGCTAAGGGTGAGAAGATTCAGCTCGTAGGCTTCGGCACATTCGAGAGAAGAGAAAGAAAAAAAGAAAGAGAAGGCTGCAACCCACAGACAGGTGCAAAGATACCGATTCCTGCATCTATGGTTCCAGCATTCAAGGTTGGCAAGGCATTCAAGGACGCTGTCAATAAGTAATTTAAAATTCTATTCAGAAAATCCGACTACGCAGTGGCAGTCGGATTTCTTTATTTATGGAGGGATAAATATATGAGATTGGATAAATATTTAAAGGTTTCAAGAATAATCAAACGCAGAACAGTTGCCAATGAAGCTTGTGATGCGGGTAGAGTTATAGTTAATGGCAAACCGGCAAGAGCATCTTATGATGTAAAGGTTGGTGATGTATTAGAGATAGCTCTTGGCACAAAGCCGATAAAAGCAGAGGTCGTCAGCATAAATGAATATGCCAAAAAAGAAGATGCCCCTTTGATGTATAAGATTTTAGAATAAGCAGCAGCGAGCCGCCGCCATCAAGACGCGGAATCGCTCGGCTTTGCCTCACTCGTAGTTAATTAGATAAGATTGTTACCGCGGTCGATGAAACTACCGAGCGGGCGAACACAGTTCGCCCCTACGATTAGCTGACAGTTTTTTCTAAGAGAATTAAAGTTTAGGTCAAGCCTTTTTAAAGGCTTGCGGTTTCCAAAGGTAGTCACCTACGGCAGAGCCTTGTGTAGTTTATTGGTAATTTCTTTATCCGTGGTAATAAACTGACCTTGCAGATGTCGAGGTTTTGCTTGCAAAACCGATTACGCGTCTTGGGGGCGGCGGCTCGCCGCTTAAGGGCGTTGCCCTTAAAACCCATGAGGGACTCCGTCCCTCAACCCTGCGAGCCTTTAAAAAGGCTCGAGCGAAACTTTTAAGTTTCTCAGGAAAGCTTGTAAGCAAATCGTAGGAGCGAACTGCGTTCGCCCGCTCAGTAGTCACTTTATCCACACATAAAAGCACTATCGAAATCATATAATTGCTTAAGAGATGATTTCGGGAGGGCTTAGTTATGCAGGAAAATGGTAAAGCTTTGAAACGCAAGCATAACCTTATTATGGAGGATAGAAAAACACTTACTTTAACAGGCATATCCGATGTTGATAGCTTTGATGAGCAAACAGTTGTGCTTATTACTGATATTGGTGAGTTGATTATAAAAGGCGATTCTTTGCAGATTAAAGGCTTTAGCGTAGAGAGTGGCGAACTTAGCCTTGAGGGAAGAATAGATTCCCTCAGCTATCAGGAAGTTAACAAAAATAATGGCGGATTTTTTTCCAGACTTTTTAGATAGGAGAATCTGCCTATGGAGCTTACCTTAGAGGCTCAGACTCAGGCTTTTATATATTCCTGCGTTTTGGGTGTGATTCTTGCGGTAATATATACCGCTATTGGTATAATAAAAATAATATCTCCTCCAAGCAAAAAATTGTTGTTTGTTATGGATATACTATTTATGCTTGTGTGTACATTTACAACATTTTTCTATTCAGTATTGATGACTTGGGGAAATTTGCGTTATTATGTTGTTTTTGGTGAACTAATAGGCTTTTTCCTATTCTATCTTTTTGTCGGAGAGATTATTTTAAAATGCTCAAAAGCTATTACTAATTTTTTTGCAAAGATATATTTTTTTATTACAAACCATTCAGAATATTATTTCATAAGCTTTATTTGTTAATATCAGTTTTGTTAGCAAAACTATGGAAAAGAATAAAGCCAAGGCGTAAACCAAAAAAGAAAGTTAAAATCAGGGCAAGCTCTAAAATGCCTGAATTACCACAAAGGCCAAGGATAATGGCTAAACCAAAGCTTTAAAAATTTGAGGAGTAATTTATATGGATTATATTGCAGTTATAGGCATTGCCGTAGGTCTTGCGATGGACGCATTCGCAGTATCTGTAACAAATGGAGCTATTGTAAAGAACTTTAAACCAAGCTTTGCTATAAAGATTGCGGCAGCATTCGGAATCTTTCAATTTATGATGCCAGTTATTGGTTGGATAGTTGGTAAGGCTGGACAACAGCTCATAGAGAGCGTTGACCACTACATAGCCTTTATACTTCTTTTGCTTATTGGTGGAAATATGCTTATTGAGGCGATTAAGGATAGAATTAAGGAATATAAGGGCGAAGAAGTTCAAAAAAAGGACAATAAAACCGCCACATCAACAAAGACACTTTTGCTTATGGCTGTTGCTACAAGTATAGACGCACTCGCAACAGGAGTTATTTTGCCATCAGCAGTAGGGGCAAGCACCATAATGCTTATGCTGGTAGCTGTTTTGATGATAGGTGTCATAACCTTTGTAATTTCTTTTGCTGGAGTATATTTAGGCAAAAAATTCGGTTCATTGCTTTCAAATAAAGCAGAAATTCTCGGCGGAATAGTTCTCATAGGAATAGGCACAAAGATTTTAATTGAGCATTTGTTCTTTATGTAATTAGCTAAAGCACTTCCCATAAGACACTTAAAAGTTTTGGTCAAGCTTTTTCAAAAGCTTGCGGTTTCCAAAGGCGGAGCCTTTGGTGGGTTTTAAGGGCGAAGCCCTTAACATTATTTGCTCTCTAAACGGCGGACTTTGTCCGCCGTTTAATTTCTTTTGTCAGCAACATTAGTCATTAAGGGCGGACAAAGTCCACCCTTAAAATGCAAGAGATGTTAAGGGCTTCGCCCTTAAAACCCATGAGGGACTCCGTCCCTCAATCCTGCGAGCAGCTTTCACCAGCAAAGCTGGTGTAGAAAAGGCTCGAGCGAAATTTTTAATTGTCTTAGGAAAGTCTGTTAGTAAGCAGTAACATAAGACAAAAGCCTCTGTGTATAATGGCACAGGGGCTTTTTTATGACTGTTGCAGCTATTAAAAAAAGACGAAGATTAAAACGCTGGCTTATTATTGTGCTTGTTATATTATTATTGTTTCTTATTTTTCTCGAAATTCGTGTCAGACCAACAGTTTCGGCTATTGCGATTGTTCAAGGAAAAAGACTTTGCACAGAAGTAATAAATGAAGCCGTTTCAGAGGTTATGGACGAATTGGAGCTTTCCTATGAAAAGCTTGCCGAAACTACACGAGCGGAAAACGGTTCTGTACTCGAAATCACAACAAATATGGCAAATGTCAATAAGCTAAAAACCGAAGTCAGCCTTAGAGTGTGTGAAAAGCTTGAGGATATAAAAAGCCGTAGAATTGATGTTCCAATGGGAACTCTTATGGGACTTAATTTATTATATATGCGTGGACCTGATATTCCTTTACATATCTCTATGTCAGGCAGCACAGAAACAGACTTCGTTTCAGAATTTGAAAGTGGTGGCATTAACCAAACTGTACACAAGCTTTCACTTACTATAACAACTGATATGACGGTTTTAGTTCCGCCAGTAAGTGAAAATACAAGCGTGACAACAACTGTCGTAATTGCAGAAACTATAATTGTCGGTGAAGTTCCGAATTATGCTCTTTATGGAGGTGCAAAAAATATTGCATAATTATTGTTGGAAATTTACATAAAATCACTTGTATTTATTTGTTGCTTGGTGTAAAATATAAAAAGATGATTTACAAAAATTTTTTATAAAATATTTTGGAGGAATCGACAAATGGCAAGCAATACAAATAAATCACTCAAAAATAAGGTTATTTATAGTGTCTATGTCCGTAATCACAGCGAAAGCGGAGATTTTAAAGGAGTTATGAAAGACCTCGATAGAATTAAGCTTCTTGGGGTTGATTATATTTGGTTTATGCCTATCCACCCAATAGGTGAGGTTAATAAAAAAGGTGAGCTGGGCTGTCCTTATTCTATAAGTGACTATCGTGCAGTTAATCCTGAATATGGCACAATGGAAGATTTCAAGGAGCTTGTTTCAGCCATTCACGAAAAGGGTATGAAGTGTATGATTGATGTTGTTTATAATCATACCTCGCATGAATCAGTTCTTAGCAAGGAACACCCTGAGTTTTTCTATAAAAAGCCTGACGGTAGGTTCGGCAACAAGGTTGGCGACTGGACAGATGTTATAGACCTCGATTATACAAACAAAGACCTTTGGGATTATCAGCTTGAAACCCTCAAGATGTGGGCAAAGATTGTAGATGGTTTCCGCTGTGATGTTGCTTCCTTAGTGCCGATTGAATTCTGGAATCGTGCAAGAAAAGAGGTTGCAGAGGTAAATCCTGATTGCCTATGGCTTGCCGAATCCGTTGAATATGGCTTGATTAAATATGCTCGTGATACAGGCTTTAACTGTCTTTCGGATTCGGAGCTTTATCAGGCTTTTGATATACTCTATGATTATGATGTTTACCCAAAGTATCTTGCATATGTTGACGGAGAAATTCCTCTCAGCGAATATATAAATGCACTTAATCAGCAAGAGTACATTTATCCTGAAAACTATATAAAGCTCCGTTGTCTTGAAAATCACGATAGAGCAAGAGCAAAAAAGCTTGTCGTTACTGAACAAGAGGTTATCAATTATACAGCGTTTATGTATATGCTAAAGGGTACAGTTCTGCTTTATGCAGGTCAGGAAACAGAAAATACCAATACACCGAGCCTTTTTGATTACGATAAGGTCGATTGGAACACAGGCTTTGACCTTACACCAATTTTGCATAACCTTTATCGTGTAAAGCAAAGTGAGGTTATAACAAACGGTAAATATGAGCTTAAAGCATATGACAGTGAAAATGCTGTAACTATTACATATAAGTCAGATAAGGGCATTGTTTTCGGTGCATTTAGTATGAGATGCTATGAGTGTATAGTTGAGGCAGAGGTTCCGGACGGCGAATATAAGAATAAAATCAATGGCAAGACAGTTTTCGTTAAGAATGGCGAAATCGAACTTGATGGTTTCCCTGTAATTATAGAGTGCTAATAGTATATCAAAATTATGACAAACGAAGAAATATTAAACATAGCAATGTCGCAATCTGCTATCGACAGTAATTGTAAGGCAGAGGATTTTAAATCCTTAGAAAATAAAATAGTCATTTCTCGTAAAAATCCCAACGCAAGAAAATATCTTGAACTTCCATTTAGTTGCGATTTAACATCATATGGAAATAATATAGTTGCTTCTGTCTCGGAAGAACTTGTTGATGTTGTCAAAGAATATATTGAAAAGTATGAGATGATTTGTTGCTTTGAAACTCCAAATTTGCATTTTCTTATTGAAAAATTAAAGCCATATAATTTAAATATGTGCTTTATGGCAGAATATTTTTTGCCCGATGTAGATGTGATTAAACCTTTACCTTGTTTATATAAGACTAAACTACTTAAGGAGAATGATTTAAAGGGTTTGGATTCCAAGCAATGGTCAAATGCACTTTGTTGTGATAAAAATCGTCCTGATGTACTTGGTGTTGGAGCATATGATAATGATAAACTAATAGGTCTTGCGGCTTGTTCAGCCGATTGTGACACTATGTGGCAGATTGGTGTAGATGTTTTGCTTGAATATCGTAGAATGGGAATAGCATCAAGTTTGACATCTAAGCTTTCACTTGAGATTTTGAAGAATGGAAAAGTTCCTTTTTACTGCTGTGCATGGTCTAATATAAAATCCATTCGTAACGCATTAAAAAGTGGTTTTAAGCCTGCATGGGTATCAGTTACCGCTAAACCCAATGACTTCATTAACAAAATGTTATAATTAAACAGTAGCGTTGTTTAAGGTATTGCTTTCGGGCGATACCTTTTTTTCAGAAATCAACATATAATTCTAATATAGAAAATAGCTTATATTAAAGTTTGGTATAATATTATGTGATTTTTTATTTATTTTTTACTTTTTAGAATTTGGTGATAGATTTTATGAGAATAAGACATAAACCCTGGGCAAGACCGGAATTACTCGAATGTGGTTTCTATATAGATAATCCCGATGACTATAAAGGAAAATGGGCAGAGCTTTACCCCAAAAAACAGCCATTTCATATTGAACTTGGCTGTGGTAAGGGCGGTTTTATGGCTCAGGCAGCTTATCTTAATCGTGATATAAATTATCTTGCGATTGATATTAAAAAACGAAATGCTTGGTCTTGCAAAGCGTAATATTGTAAAAAGCTTTTGAAAAGACTAACGAAAAGCCAGAAAATGTTATTTTAACTATCCATAATATTGAGCTTGTTTCTAATATGCTTGGCAAAGAGGATTATGCAGAAAGAATTTACATAAATTTCTGTAATCCTTGGCCTCGTGGAAAGCACAAGAAACGCCGTCTTACACATACCCGCCAGCTTATACAATATAGAGATTTTCTCGTCGATGGCGGAGAGATTCATTTCAAGACAGACGATGATGAGCTTTTTGAGGAAAGCCTTGAATATTTTGCAGAATCAGGCTTTGAGATAGTATATATAACTCGTGATTTGCATAATTCAGGCTATGAACCAAATCTTATGACCGAACACGAAAAGATGTTTTCTGATGAGGGCATAAAGATAAAATTCCTTATTGCGAAAAAAGTTGAACTAAAGGAAATGCCTGTTTTAAAGAAGCCTAAGAGCGGAAAGGAAACGATTGATGTATGAAAAAGCGGATTCTCGCTTTAATTATGGCACTGTCGGTAGCTGCGTTGTCGGGTTGTTCGGCAAGCTTTACTGACGGCGGGAATATGATGCGTCCGCCAAGACCGACTGGTGATAAGGCGGAAATTCAAAATATAATAGAAGAAAAAGCAGGCTCAGGCTTTATATTTGTATATCCACAATCTGGAGATTATCGCTCAGCAGTAACCATGCAGGATTTAGATAATGATGGTTCTGATGAGGCTATTGCGTTATTTTCATCAGGCGGTGAAAATACAAAGCTTAATCTTATGATTATGACCAAAAAGGGAGAATCATGGGAGAGCGTTGCAAATATACAAAGTAGTGCCGCAGGTGTTGACAGAATGTTCTTTGCTGATATAAATGGTGATAGTAAGCTTGAACTTTTTATAGGCTGGACTTCTTTTGGAAGCAATGAGAAACAGATAAGTGCATATGCTTTTGATGATGAACATAACCAGATTCGTGAAATGCCAATAGACTCAACATATAATGAGCTTGCTTGTGCAGATTTTGATAATGACAATCAATCAGAGTTAATATTGCTTACTATTGCTAATAAAGATGATGGTTCTCTTGCGAAATTTTTTAAGTATTCTACGAATGAAAAGCGTCCTATGTTGAGTTCATCTGTACCACTTGATGCTGAGCTTACAAGAATTTTAAATGCATGTGTCGGTATGGTAGATTCTAATACAAGAGCTTTGATTATTGATGGTGAAAATCATAGCGGAACGATTTCAACACAAATTATATATTGGGATAGTAAAGAACAGGCTCTTAAAAATCCACTGAGTACAGCATTGCATACCTCTGCAAATACCAATGTATCTACAAGAACAACTCCTACTATAAGCAAAGATATAAATAATGATGGTATAATCGAAATTCCGTCAGTAGCTACTATGCCAGCAGGAAACAAAGAAGATGCCTCAACTATATGTAGTCTTACAACATGGAATCAATATCAGCTAAAGACAAATTCATTTAAGGGTATTCTAAATATGATAATAAATTATAAGGACGGTTATTATTTCAAAATGCCTGAAAAATGGATTACAGATAACAAAAACATTTGGCCTACCTATGTTACGGCAAGGGTTGATAATGAAAATAGAACTCTTTCAGTATATCAATGGCTTTCTGATGAAACAAACACAGGCTATATAGGCGATAAGTTATTTACGATTTATGTCTATTCAAAAAAAGAATGGGATTCCGAAAGTTCAAATGAAATGATTTTGCTGCAAAAAACAGATAACAACTATTATGCCGTTAAAATAGACAATTCTAAAAATAAGCTTTCCCTTAACGAGGAAGAATTAGATGAATGTTTTATGTTGATAAGCTGAAAATTTACGAAAGGATAGGATAGGTATGAAAAATATTCTTGTTGCAGAAGACGAAACTGCCATAAGAGAATTTGTTGTAATTAACCTTGAGCGTGCAGGCTATAATGTTACAGAGGCAGATTGCGGAGAGGCTGCCCTTGAAACATACGAACAAAAGGGTGGAGATTTCGATATTGCCATTCTTGATATTATGATGCCTGGTATGGATGGGCTTCAGGTTTGCAAAGAGCTGAGAAAGAGAAACGGCTCTATCGGAATTATTATGCTAACTGCAAGAACACAGGAAATGGACAAGGTTTCAGGACTTATGCTTGGTGCTGATGACTATGTAACTAAGCCGTTCAGTCCGTCAGAGCTTGTTGCAAGAGTTGACGCACTCTATCGCCGAGTTGCTATCGCAGAAATGCGTACAGAAAATAACTTCAAAGAAGAAATCAGGTCGGGCGATTTTGCTCTCAATCTCCGCAACCATACACTTACAAAGCGTGGTCAGCTTATAGACCTTACACAGGTTGAGTTTCAGATTATGGAATATTTCTTTTCAAGTCCAGGAGCGGCTCTTGATAGAGGTGATATTCTCCGTCATGTCTGGGGAGAAAACTATGTCGGTGAAGAAAAAATCGTTGATGTTAATATTCGCCGTTTGCGTATGAAAATAGAGGATAATCCGTCCTCACCAAAAAATATAGTCACCGTATGGGGACTTGGCTACAAATGGGAGGCTTAAAATATGGGTAAGATAGTATTTATGCATTGCGATTTGGATAGCAGTGACGGCAGAACTGTTGAAGGGATAACTCTTGTAGTTGATGGCGATGTCAAAACTGTTCTTGATTATATTCTTATGGAAAAGGGCGATGAATTTAAGAGTCGTACCGAAATCGTAAATCACGCACTTATGGATGGTCTAAAAATTCTGACTGATGAGATTAAATCAAGCAAGAATGAAAATATTGCTCCTAAGAAAAAATGATAATTACACACTAAGTCTTTAAAGTTGTATTCTTTTTAAATTCGGGAGGTCTGTTTTTTGAAAGGTATTACAAAAAAGATGGCTTATAAACAGCATGGGTGTAATTATGGCAATACTCCTGCTTATTGTAGTTATCTTTGCACTTTTTGTGCAGTCGTTTTATTACAATGGAATAATGCAGACTATAAGTGGTCGCTCATCAGAGTTTGCAAATATGTTTAATAAACCAGATGAATTTATCTCTACTGCGAGAGTTTATGTCGAGAATTTTCCCGATAAAGAGCTTATGGAGCTTATGGTCATAAACTCAAATGGTGATGTTGTTATAACTTCTACGGGCTTTGAACCAGATAAAGAACAGGTTATGCCTGATTATGAACAGGCTAAGTATGAAAAAAAGCGAATATACTACTTGGACAGGCAAACTTAATTCGGGCGAAAATGTTATGGCTCTCACCAGAATGATTTATGGAAATGATGATGAATATGTCGGAGCAGTGCGGTATATAGTTTCTCTTGAGGAGGCAGACAGACGGATATTCATAACCATATCGGGAATTTCACTCGTTGGACTTCTGGTGCTTTTCTTGATAATTATATCGAGTACATATTTTTTGCGTTCAATCGTCAAGCCTGTTCGTGAAATAGGCGATACAGCAAAGCGAATTGCTCAAGGTGATTTTAACGCAAGAATCGGAAAATTCTATGATGACGAAATCGGCGAGCTTTGCGACACCATAAATTATATGGCAGGTGAACTCGGAAACGCTGAAAAAATGAAAAATGACTTCATTTCATCAGTTTCTCACGAACTCAGAACACCGCTCACCGCCATTAAAGGCTGGGCGGAAACTATGCAGATGGGCGGTTCTTGTGACGCTAAGACTATGGAAAAGGGCTTAAAGATTATCGTTAATAGGAATCTGAGCGTCTTAGCGGAATAGTTGAGGAACTTCTCGACTTCTCAAGAATACAGAATAACCGAATGGTTCTTAAAATGGATAAGATAGATATTCTTGCAGAGATTGACGAAGCCATATATATGCTCAGAGAAAGGGCTTTGAGTGAGAATAAACATCTTATATATGAAGAGCCTGAAATATTGCCAGCTGTACTTGGCGATAAGAATAGACTAAGACAGGTATTTATAAATATAATAGATAATGCCCTAAAATACACACCAGAGGGTGGCATTATCAATATTGAGGTATCACAAGTTGAAGAAAATATTGTTATTAAAATTTCTGATAATGGTTGTGGCATACCAGCAAAGGCACTTATCTAAGGTTAAGGAAAAATTTTATAAGGCAAATCAGACGCAGAGAGGTTCAGGCATAGGACTTGCTGTTGCTGATGAGATAGTAAAGCTACATTCAGGAACATTAGATATTGCAAGTACAGAGGGAGTAGGAACAGTAGTTTCTATTTCAATACCGATTTTAAAAGAAGAATCAGAAGAACCAAAAGAAATAATTGTTAAGTAATAAATGGCTACGAATAGCAAAATTGTCGAGCGGTTGAAGACAGTTTGTTCCTACATTTTCACTATGAGTGCGCTCTATCGTTAGTTCATTGGCAATTACTTTGTTTATAGCAACAAATTGCAAGGAGGGTAATAGGATTGGAAAAAAGAGAAAAAACAAAGCTGATAACCTCAATTGGTGGTCAGGCTCTTATGGAAGGTATAATGATGAGAGGCCCGAAGAAAACTGCTATTGCAGTCAGAAGAGCTGACGGAGAAATTTTGCTTGAAGAAATGGAACCACTTGGTCTTGGTAAAAAGGCTAAAATATTAAGAGTGCCTATTATAAGAGGTATCGTCAATATGATAGACTCTTTCGGAACAGGCTATAAGGCTCTTATGAGGTCGGCAGAATTGGCTGTTGATGATGTAGAAGAAACGCCTGAAGAAGAAATGAGCAAATTTGAGAAGTGGATTGACGATAAATTCGGAGATAAATTCCTCAAAATCTTTATGGGCATTGCAATGGTTATTTCTATTGCTTTTTGCGTGGCACTGTTCTTTTTTGTACCAACTTGGCTTTTTAACCTCTTGCAGATGATTCCAAATTCAGAATGGCTCGGAAGCCATATGATTTACCGTTCAGTATTCGAGGGCTTTATAAGAATACTGCTTTTCCTCGGATATATGGCACTTTGCTTACTTAATAAAGATGTCAGACGCTTATATAAGTACCATGGCGCAGAGCATAAGACAATTTTTTGCTATGAATATGGTCTTGACCTCACTGTTGAGAATGTTATGAAGCAAAGAAGATTTCACCCAAGATGCGGAACAAGCTTTATTATAATCATACTCATTCTTGGAATATTTGTCGGTTGTTTCATACCATTTACAAATCCTTTTATAAGAACACTTACAAAAGTCCTTTGTATTCCGTTAGTCGTAGGTTTAGGCTATGAACTTATCAAAGTATGTGGCAGACACGACAATATAATCACTCGTATAATTTCCGCACCGGGTATGTGGATGCAACATCTTACCACAAAAGAGCCTGACCCTGATATGGCTGAGGTTGCTATCAAGGCTATGCAGTATGTAATTCCTGAAAACGGAGAGGACAGAATCGGATGACATTGTCGGAGCTTTACAGAAAAGCAAGGTCAGATTTTCGCAACGCAGAAATAGATAGCCCGCAATATGATGCAATGTGCCTTATAGAGCATTTTTTTGGTGTAAATCGTGCAGAGCTTGTGGTTAAGGGCGATAAATCACCAAAAGCAGAGATAGAAGCGGAATTCCTTACAGCTGTTGAAAAGCGTTCATCGGGCTATCCCTTGCAATATATTCTCGGAGAATGGACTTTTATGGATATTCCGTTTTTTGTGGGCGAGGGTGTTCTTATTCCGAGAGATGATACAGAAATTTTAGTGCGAGAGACAATAAAGCGTGTCAGGGGCGTTGAAAATCCAAAAATAATAGACCTTTGCAGTGGAACTGGAGCGGTGGCTATTGCTCTTGCAAAGGCTTATCCAAAGGCTGAAATTCTTGCAGTAGAGCTTTCAGATAAGGCTTTTAGTTATCTCAAAGAAAATATAAAGCGTAATGCTTGCGAAAATATCAAAGCCATAAAGGACGATATATTCAGGCTTTATGAGGAATTTTCAGATAGTGGGTTTGATGCAGTTCTTTCAAACCCTCCATATATAAAAACAGATATTATAGCAACTCTTGCAAAAGAAGTTCAGCACGAACCTAAGCTTGCACTTGACGGTGGAAAAGACGGAATGATTTTCTATAATTCTATTATAGAAAATTGGAAAGGTAAGGTTAAGAGAAACGGCTTTATCGGTGTCGAGATTGGCGAAGATTTGACAAATGAGATTGTTAAACTTTTCAAGGAAAATAATTTTGAAGATGTTTATGTATTGAAAGATATGGCAGGCTTGGATAGGGCAGTTTTCGGAACAGTGCATTAAAATATCGAAAATTTGTTCTTGAAATGCTTGTCATAATTTTGATGAGATGATATAATAAACCTATGATAAGCTTATGCACTTCCCCAAGAAACTTAAAAGTTTCGCTCGAGCCTTTTTAAAGGCTCGCAGGGTTGAGGGACGGAGTCCCTCATAGGTTTTAAGGGCAACGCCCTTAACATTTCTTGCCCCTAAATTCCTTTTGACAGCAACATTAGTCAAAAAGGGCGGACAAAGTCCGCCCTCAGGAGTAAAGAATGTTAAGGGCTTCGCCCTTAAAACCCACCAAAGGCTCTGCCTTTGGAAACCGCAAGCCTTTAAAAAGGCTTGACCTAAACTTTAAGTGTCTTAGAAAAATTTATTTAGCTAATCGGTAGTTTCCCCGACCGTGTCAACAAACTTCCATTGCGAATGTCGAGGTTTTGCTTGCAAAACCGATTTCGCATCTTGACAGCGGAGGCACTCTGCCTTGAGCAAAACTTTTAAGTTTCTAAGATAGTGCATAAGTGTAGAAAGGAATGAATTATTGTGGCATTTGATAAAGAAAAAGCTCTTGAAACAGCACTTCGCCAAATAGAAAAACAATTCGGTAAGGGAGCAGTTATGCGTCTTGGACAAAACCCAGCTATGCAGATTGACGCTATTTCAACAGGTTCTCTCACTCTCGATATGGCTCTCGGTATAGGTGGTCTTCCTCGTGGAAGAATTACAGAAATCTATGGACCTGAATCCAGTGGTAAAACTACACTTGCCCTCCACTGTATTGCAGAGGCTCAGAAAGCTGGCGGTACAGCGGCATTTATAGATGTTGAGCACGCACTCGACCCTGTTTACGCATCAGCCCTTGGTGTAGATATTGATTCATTGCTCGTTTCACAGCCTGATACAGGTGAAGATGCTCTTGAAATTACCGAGGCACTTGTTCGTTCTGGTGCGATTGATATTATAGTTGTTGACTCAGTTGCTGCTCTTGCACCAAAAGCTGAAATTGAGGGCGAAATGGGTAGCACTCATGTTGGTGTACAGGCTCGTCTTATGTCACAGGCTCTCAGAAAACTTACAGGCTCAATTTCAAAGCTTAATTGCGTTGCAATCTTCATCAACCAGCTTCGTGAAAAAGTTGGTGTTGTTTATGGTAGCCCTGAGGTCACCCCAGGCGGTCGTGCGTTGAAGTTCTATTCAACCGTCAGAATTGATGTCAGAAAGGGTGAACCTATCAAAAATGGCAGTGAGATTATAGGCTCAAGAACTAAGGCTAAGGTTGTCAAGAATAAGATTGCACCACCATTTAAGGTTGCTGAATTTGATATTATGTATGGCGAGGGCATTTCTCGTGTCGGTGAACTTCTTGATTTGGCTGTTATGGCTGATGTTGTCAAGAAAAGTGGTGCGTGGTTCTCCTATAAGGAAAATCGTCTTGGACAGGGCAGAGATAAGGTCAAGGAGCTTTTTAAGAATGACCCTGCTCTTGCTAAGGAAATCGAGGAAGAAACTCTCAAGCATAAGGACGAACTCCTTGGTCAAATATCTAAAAAGCCAAAGGGCAAGTCTGTTAAGTCTAAATCTGATGATGAGGAAACCTCAGAAACTGAAAGTCCAAAAGCAGAAATTAAGGCGGAGGATACAAAAGAGGAGAAATCCGACCGCATTGATGATGCTGATATTGATATTATGGTTGAGTAATTATGCAGATTACAGCTATTGAGGAAAAGAGAAAGGGCTTGAGTGCTGTCTATATTGATGGCGAATATGCTATGAAGCTTGATACCTTTGCTCTTGCAAAATCTGGCGTTAAGGTTGGTTCAGAAATCGACGATGACAGATTACACGAAATTGTCATAGAATCAAATCTCAGCCGAGCAAAGGAAAAGGCTCTTTACCTTTTGGAATATAGAAGCCGTTCAAGAAATGAGCTTGTCGAAAAGATTAAACCACTTTATGGAGATGATGCCGCAGAGGCGGCCGCCGATAAAATGGTTCAGCTTGGACTTGTTGACGATGAAAAGTTTGCGAGAGATTTTGCGGAGGAACTTTTCCGCAGAAAGAAATACGCACCTAAGCGTGTAGGCTATGAGCTTTTGCGAAAGGGAATAGATAGAGAAATTATTGATGAGGTTATCGAGGAATTAACCCCAGACCCTGAGGAGCAAATTCGCTCATTGCTTGAAACAAAGTTCAGAAATAAACTCGGAGATATAAAATCCCGCCGTAAGACAGCAAATGCTCTTGCGGCATTGGGATACTCCTATTATGATATAAACAGTGTATTATCAGAATATGAAGATGAATAACACTTGAGGGTATAACTATGCCTTCAAGTGCTTCTGTGCAGGAGGAATTTTTAAAATATGGCTACTAAAATCGGTATGGTAAGTCTTGGTTGTGCAAAAAACAGAGTAGACGCAGAAATGCTTCTCTTTACTTTAAAGCAAGAGGGCTTTGAGATTGTTGCAGACCCGGCTATGAGTGATGTTGCGATTGTAAATACTTGTGGTTTTATTGAGGACGCAAAGCAGGAAAGCATTGATGAAATTTTAGAGCTTGCAGAGCTTAAAAAAGAGGGCAGAATCAAAGCTATAATTGTTACAGGCTGTCTTGCTGAAAGGTATCAGACTGAAATTCTCAAAGAGCTTTACGAAATTGATGCTGTTGTTGGTATCGGTGCAAATAGCAATATTGCAAATATCGTAAGAGAAGTTCTAAAGGGTAAAAAGGTTGAGGAATTTCCTGATAAGCTATGTCTTGATATTAATGCTCCAAGACTGCGTTCAACACCATTTTATTATGCATATCTTAAAATCGCAGAGGGCTGTGATAACTGCTGTACCTACTGTGCTATTCCAAAAATCAGAGGTAAATTCAGAAGCCGTAAGATTGAGGATATTGTTGAGGAGGCAAAGGGCCTTGTCAATAATGGTGTAAAGGAACTTATTATTATCGCACAGGATACTTCAAGATATGGCGAAGATTTATACAAAAAGCGTATGCTCCCTGAACTTTTGAGAGAGCTATGTAAAATCGACAGCAATTTCTATATAAGAGTGCTATACTGTTATCCGGATAGAATGACAGATGAGCTTATAGATACTATCGCAAGTGAGCCTAAGGTTCTGAAATATATAGATTTACCACTTCAACACGCAAGCGGTAAGCTATTAAAGCGTATGAACCGCCACGGTGACAGAGAAGTTCTTACAGAGCTTATCAATAAGCTAAGAACTAAAATTCCAAATCTTACAATTCGCACAACCTTTATAACAGGCTTCCCAGGAGAAACTGAGGAAGATTTCACAGAGCTTTCAGAGTTTGTAAGAGATATGCGTTTTGATAGAATGGGTTGTTTTGCGTATTCACCCGAGGAGGATACTCCAGCGGCAGAATTCCCAGACCAGATTGATGATGAGGTCAAGAAGCACCGCAGAGATATTATTATGGAACAACAGGCAGAGATTATGGCTGAAAAATGTGAATCTATGATTGGCAAGACCATAAAGGTCCTCTTTGAAGGCTTTGATAGATACGCTGAATGTTATTATGGCAGAAGTTCTGCAGATGCACCAGAAGTAGATGGCAAGGTTTTCTTCACAGTAGAAGGCAAAAAACCAGCAGTTGGCGATATTATAGATGTAGAAATTACAGACTATATAGATGTTGACCTTATTGGCGAAATATAAAGCTTAATTTTTATAGAACGAAAGGGAGTGGCTTCAAAAATGAATACGCCGAATAAACTCACAGTTTTGCGTATTATACTTGTACCATTTTTTGTAGCAGTATTGCTTTTGCCGCAAATTCCACATCATTACATAATAGCGGCAATAATTTTCGGAGCTGCTTCATATACAGACCATCTTGATGGAAAAATTGCTCGAAAGAATAATCTTATAACAGATTTCGGAAAATTTGCCGACCCATTGGCTGATAAAAATAATGGTTACTGCGGCACTTGCTTGTTTTGTGCAAGTTGGTTTGACAAATGCGATAATTCTTATACTAATTCTGACAAGAGAATTTATGGTAACATCAATGCGACTTGTGGCCGCTGGCAAAGGCAAGGTAGTTGCCGCCAATAACTGGGGTAAGGCTAAGACAGTAAGTCAAATTGTAGCTGTACTTCTCATACTGATTATGCAGTATATACTTGAGCTGAACGCAATGGGCTGTATATCACTTGAGAATTTAGGACTTATAAGTTCGATATTTTATGTTGCAAGCGATATTCTGATGTGGATAGTAGTTGCTTTGACCTTAATTTCTGGTATAATATATATGTGGGATAACCGAGAATTCGTCAAGAACGCTAAATAATGACAAACTGTGTTTGCTCTCTCGGTAGATATTTCCTCTGCGTTAATAAACTTCTTTTGTATTAGCTAATTGATAGAAATCCACTAAGCAATTTTAAATAAGGACTGAAGATAATGGATTATGAACTTAAAAATGCTCCAAAGAGCAATGATACTATATTGTCTATATATAACCTTGATATTGAAAAGGCTGATTCATCAGACGGTCTTTATGATGTCCGAAAGGATATTTTTTAAAGCAAGGCATAACATAAGGGGCAGACTTACTCTGAAATGTGACAATGATACATATAAGCTCTCTTATAGTATGGAGCAAGGTAAGGTTCTTAACTGGAAAAAATTCTGCGGAAATAGCCAGTGCGAAAGAACAGTTCCTTGTGATGGTGGATATAGAATAGAGTGTTTTGATAAGTCAAAGCGCCTATATAAAAAAATATTCTTCAGTCTTGAACACGAAATCATTCGTGTAGAATTTTTTGCTGATAACAGAGTTATTCCGACTATGATTATCACACCATCTATTGAAAATAGCGAATATATTCTTATAAAAACTGTAAATAACCAGTACGAAAAACTCCACGCTTTCACTGAACGCACAGGCAAGGATATTACAAAAGAGCTTAACGGACTTACAGGCGAACCACAGATTTTCTGTAAAACAAGCACAGGTGCATACTATTACTGTACTAAGGACGAAATTGAGGTTCGTACTGCCGCATTAAAAAAACTGCTTGAAGTTCAAAGCGATGAAGATGTTGAAACAGTAAAGTCAGCATTTACAATAGCGGAAAATGGCGAAGGAAAGCATATAAATCTTTCCGAAGCAGAGGCTTATGAAAAAACTGACACTAAAAAGTCCGAGCCTCAGCATATCGAAATGGCGAAAAATGCCGAAGATTTAGAAAAAACGGATAAAATTGAAAAAATCGAGAAAACAGAAAAGCGTACTATCAAAGTTAAGCCGAAAAAATCTGAAAATAAGTCTACTGAAAAGGAAGATTTAGCAGAACCCGATACTGAAATCGCAGATGAAAACGAAGAACTTCCTATTCCAAGCATAGATGACAGCGTTTTTGAAACTGTCACAAAAGATGAGTTTATCGCAGAAATCTCAAAAGAAGATGAGAAAGAAAAAGAACAAGACTCCGAAGATGAGGGCTTTGTTTATGAGCAGGTAATTCCTCAGGAGCTCAGAGAAACACTTTGTGCTTTTGCGTCAGATTGTCCTTACGAAAATCTTCCCAAAAAAGAAATCAAAACCGAAAAGGATAGATATTTCTATTTTGGAGAACTTACAGACGATATGCGTGATGGCAGAGGTCGCACCGCAATGGAAAATGGTATAACAGCCTATGAGGGTAACTATAAAGACGATAAAAGAAGTGGATTTGGTGCTTATTATTTCAAATCGGGTAATCTTTGTTATGTTGGTGCGTGGTGCGAAAATAAGCGTGAGGGTCTTGGAACAGCGTATTCCATAGATGGTGCTTGCTATACAGGAAAATGGCATAATAATAAACCGTCGGGTTCAGGAGCAAGCTTTAATAGCGAGGGCGAGCTTAAATATTTTGGTACATATAAAGACGGTAAGCGTGACGGTGCAGGTGTTATGACTATCGGCGAAAATGTTGTCGTAGGGATTTATCAAAACGGTAAATTTACTGGCAGAGGTACGATTTTTGCACCATCAGGAGCTTTGCTTTATAGTGGTGAAATGAATCGTGGTGAACGCTCTGGCAAGGGTATTGAATACAATGAAGACGGCACAATCCATTATAATGGCGAATGGCGTGGCGGAAGATATAACGGCAAAGGAATACTTTATCTTGCAGACGGTGGCTTTATTGAGGGTGAATTCAGATATGGTGCTGCCGATGGTGAGGGCAAACAATACGATAAAAATGGCAAGCTTATTTATGAGGGCTTGTTTGCAAATAATCTTTCAAGCGGAAATGGTAGAGTTTACAATTCTGATGGTTCGTACTATGAAGGTCGTTTCTCCGATGGCGAGGCAAACGGTCTGATGTCCGAATATACTGCAAAGGGTGAACTTGTCTATTCAGGTGAATGGAAAAACGGCAAACGCTCTGGCAAGGGTACAGAGTATATCAATGGTATAAAGGTTTATGACGGCGAATTTTCAGAAGGTGTTTACTGCGGTGAGGGTAGACTTTATGAAGATGATTTGCTTGTTTATGCAGGTTCATTCAAAGACGGCAAGAAAAATGGCTATGGATGCAAATACGAAAACGGCTCTATGGTCTACCGTGGAAAATTTTTTGAAAACGAATATAATGGCTGTGGAATTTGCTATTCTAATGGCGAAATTTCTTGTGTTGGTATGTTCAAAAATGGTGAGAAAAACGGCAGAATAAATGAAATCTCAAATGGAAAAATCATTCGTGAGTGTATTTATTCTTCAGGTGAACTTGTTTATATGAGAGAGTACTCCGAAGAAAACGGTGCATTGCGGTTTGATGGAAATGTCAGAAACTGTATGCGTGATGGTTTCGGTGCGAGCTTCAATGAAGATGGTGAAAAAAGCTTTGAAGGTATCTTTAAGGCTGGTCAGGAACAGAAGAATATGAGTGTTATTCTCCGTAAGATTGAAGAGCTTCCGAAATGTGATGAGCTTGCTGATGGAGAATACGATATGTATCGCAAAGGAACAGGATATGTTGTTGAATACGCTTTAGATGGCGGACAGTTTACTGGTAAATTGAAGAATGGCAAGCCAGACGGAAAGTGTACTATACTTTATAGTGACCATAGATTTACTGGAGAATTTGTTGATGGCAGAATTGACGGCAAGGGCGTTATATATATGCTTGACGGCGAGGAAATTAAGGGCGAATTCAGAAGTGTTGAGTTTGAGGGTTCAAAAAAGATAGAGCTTTCAAATAATAAAACATACTATTATTTATAGTGTTGGTTAAATTAGATTGTAGCTGCGGAGGACTAAACTACCGATTAGCTAACGCAATGCCCTAAGACAAATTAAAGTTTATGTCAAGGAGTTGTGAAAAAACAAGAAGGCACATAACCGTTATCACTTTCGGTTATGTGCCTTCTGCGGTATAATAAGTTTGTGAAGAACACCGCGATTAATTATAGTCCAACATACAAAACATTCGGCAACTTCATAAACGAGAATTTGATAGACACTGCGGAAGAAATATTCAATGATATTATAAAATATATCACGCACAAAGATAACCGCAACTTCATTTCTTCACAGCCCCTTAGAATCTTTTAAGTTTAAGAATTTATACACGCCTTAAACCCTTGGGATATTTATTTTTCATTCTGCCGTTTGAGCATTTGCCAAAACCAAGTGAAACTCCCTCAACAGCAAGAAGTGTATAACCTTTTTGGTTTTCGCAATCAATTTCTTCTCCACTAAGAAACTTTTCTACACGCTCATCATTCAGTTTGAGATTGAGAACATTTTTGAAATATTCTTTCGTATATGCCGAAAATAATGCGTGTGCAGGCTCTATACGATTTTTTCTTGATTTCACCAAGAAAAACTCCTGCACGAATAACTCCAAGTCCGTTAAGCTTGGGAAGATTTTCTGGGAAGATATAAGCTCTATCACCAATAATTTCAATATTTCCGCTTGGCTTTATGCTAAATACTTCGTCAATAAAACCTGAAACAAGTTTATTTTCATTATTATTGAACTTGTAATCTCCGTCACAAGCAGGCTCATTACCAGATTTTCTTAGCCTTACCATAAACTGTCCTTCGCCACCTTCAAGTGGACTTATTCTGACACAACCTTTTAAATCAGATTTTCTGCCAAAAGAATACTCAATTTCATCAATAGCGAAATCTTCATTGCGTTTCAGAAATTCTGAAACTACTCCTTCATTTTCCTCATAAGAAAATGTGCAAGTAGAATAAACAAGCATTCCACCTGCTCTTAGAGCCTTTGATGCTGATTCAAGTATAAAAAGCTGTCTTTCAGCACAAAGCTTGACATTATCTCTACTCCATTCATCTGAGGCATCGTGATTCTTTCTGAACATTCCTTCTCCAGAACAAGGTGCGTCAACAAGAATTTTGTCGAAAAATCCCTCAAGACCATCACAAAGTGTATCAGCACTACAATTTGAAACCACAAAATTTCTTGCACCCATTCGCTCTAAATTAGAAAGCAAAATTTGAGAACGGATTTTACATATTCATTAGACCAAAGTAAGCCAGTATTATTCAATAAAGAAAGTATCTGAGAGGATTTTCCGCCAGGAGCAGAGCATAAATCAAGTATACGCTCTCCCTCTTGAACATCAAGCAAGGAAACCGGTGCAGAAGCTGATGGTTCTTGAACATAAAACGCTCCTGCGTGATGTAATGGGTTATTGCCCAATCCTTCAATTTCACTATCAATATAATAACCATTCTTATACATAGGTGTTTTTTCAAGTTTATATACTAATAACTCTTTAAGCCTTTCAGCAGTAATTTTAAGAGTGTTTACACTTATTCCACGATAAGGCTTTTCATTATAGGCTTCAAGAAATGCTTCATAGTCTGAACCAAAAACGGATTTTGCGTCCTCAAGAAAATCTTGTTTTAAAAAATCTATATTCAATATTATCACCTGAAAAAATCTTTTTTTAAAATAATACCATAAATATGGCAAGTTCTCAACGATTTTATTGCAAAAAATATTCTATTTATTCTTGAAGCCTGTTTGAATAAAATTCTAATTCCCGTCGATAATATATTTCAGAAGGGGGTGAGATGATGAGCAGACAAAATCAGCAGAACAACCATTCTCAAAACCGTCAAAACAACAATAATTTCAACAATCAGCAAAATAGCAAACAATCACAAAATCAGCAAAATAATAATCAGTCACAAAACCATAAGAACAACAACAATTTTAATAACCAGCAAAACAATAACTTCAATAACTAATAAAATAAAGGCGGAAAGGAATACAGTCCTTTCTGCCTTTGTTTTGTAACTGATAGACTTTTAATTGTCTTAGGGAAATCTGTTAGCTAATCGGGAGTTTCATCAATCGTGGCAACATAAGATGATTGAAAATGTCGAGAGGGGCAAAGCCGAGCGATTACGCATCTTGACTGTGGAGGTACTCCGCCACGCCTTGTCCTGTGCAGTCACACACAGCTTCATATATTACTTGATTGAGATATAAACCCTCCGGTGGTGCGGTAGGTCCAGCTTTATGACGGTCTTTTGCTTGTATAATTTCCGGTATGCTATCTGGTGGAAATTTTCCCTGTGCTATTCGCAAGAGAGTACCTACCATTATGCGAACCATATTATACAGAAAGCCGTCAGCCTCTACTGTAAAATATACCATATCACCGTCACGAGTTACTGATGCATTACGCACTGTACGGCGAAAATCTCCGATTTCTCTTGAATCGAGCGTACAGAAAGATGTGAAATCGTGATAGCCAATAAAGTCCTTTGCCGCCTTATCAAGAACCTTTTCATCAAGTGGATACCAATAATGCAAGGCGTAGCCCTCGAGAAATGGGTCACGAATTTTTGCGTTATATATCTTATATACATACTCCTTACCAAGTGAGGAATATCGTGCGTGAAAATCTTCCGAAACATAACAAGCCTTTTTAGCAGCTATGGTCTTTGGAAGATAGGTATTAAGTGCGGCTACAAGTCTTTCTGGTGGAATAGAATGTGTTGTTTTAAAGCTTATACAATATTCATATGCGTGAACGCCTGAATCTGTACGGCTTGAGCCTTTTATATCGACACGCTCTCCGATAACCTTATATAAAGCTTTCTGAAATTCCTCTTGAACAGTGACAGCGTTTTTTTGAATTTGCCAACCATGAAAAGCACTGCCGTCATATGAAATTGAAACAAGAATATTCTTCATCTCACTGGAGATGGTAGAAATATGTTGCAAAGTATCACCCCAACAAATACTAATACTGAAACGCTTAATGCGATAATATCTCTCGGCTTTATTTTCAGAACTTTCATTCGTGTTCTGCCATCACCGCCATTATAGCAACGGCACTCCATAGCAGTGGCAAGGTCATTTGCTCTGCGGAATGACGATATAAAAAGCGGAATAAGTATAGGAACAAAAGCCTTAATCCTTGTAATAAAGTTACCGCTCTCGAGGTCAGCGCCTCTTGATTTTTGTGCATTGCTTATCTTATTAAATTCATCAAAAAGAGTAGGTATAAACCGTAGTGCAATAGACATCATCATAGCAATTTCATGTACTTTTATATGGAAGATTTTCAGCGGTTTCATTATTCTTTCCAAACCGTCTGTTAGGTCTGTCGGAGAGGTTGTAAAGGTCAGAACCCCACTCATAAGTACTATAAGTATAACTCTTGCCGCAACAAATACAGCATTATTTATGCCTGCCTCAGTTATCTCCATAAAGCCCCATTTGAATATAGGCTCACCACTACCATAAAAAAAATTCAAAATCGCTGTAAAAAGAACTATCATAATAACGGCTTTTATGCTTTTTATATATTTGAAAAGACTTATGCCCGTAAGGAGCATTATAAAAATCGTAAAAGCTGTTATAAGTGCCATTGAAAAGTAATTTCCTGCTATAAATACAAAGGTTATGCCACAAAGCATAAGAATCAGCTTTACTCTTACATCAAGGCGATGTATAAGCGACCTGCCCTCTACATATTGTCCTATCGTAATATCACTCATAAGTTTTCCCTCCTCGAAAGTAAGCTTATAAGCTCAACGAAGGCTTCATTAACTGTAAGAATATCATCACGAACGGTACAGCCTCTTTGTTTTAAGCTTTTCATTATACGGGTTATCTGTGGTATGCCGAGTGAAAGCTCTGAAAGCCTTTCTTCTTGTGAGAAAATTTCTTTTGGCGTGCCGAACATCTCGCACTTTCCGACATTCATAACCATAATTTTATCAGAAATCTTTGCGGTATTTTCCATACTATGAGAAACGATAATTATTGTCGTACCATTTTTATCTCTCAGCTTTATTAGGTTTTCTATAAGATTTCTGCCACTTCCAGGGTCAAGACCTGCGGTTGGTTCATCAAGAATAAGGATTTCGGGTTCCATTGCAAGAATACCTGCAATGGCTGTTCTCCTCTTTTCACCGCCAGAAAGCTCAAACGGTGATTTACCCAAAAGTTCACTACGCAAACCAACAAAGCTTGACGCTTCAAAAACTCTCCTGCCAATTTCTTCGTTGTCAAGTCCCATATTTTTAGGGCCGAACGAAATATCCTTAAAAACGCTTTCCTCGAAAAGCTGATATTCAGGATATTGAAATACAAGTCCTACTCTGAATCTTGCTTTTTTCAAAAGATCAGTGCTACTGAAAATATTCTCGCCGTCAAGACAAACTGTGCCTGACTTTGGCTTTAGCAAACCGTTGAGAGTTTGAACGAGAGTGGATTTTCCCGACCCTGTATGACCGATTATAGAAAGAATTTCTCCCTTTTCGAGCGAAAAGCTGACATCATCAAGTGCGAGATTTCTGAATTTGCCCGTTCCGTATTCAAAGGTAAGATTTTTAACTTCGAGTAATGACATTTTACACTCCCTTAATCAGCTTAACCAACTCATCAACACATTCATCATCGGAAACAATTCCGTCTGGAAGCTCAAAGCCAGCCTTTTTTAATTTATAAATCAATTCGCTGCTTTGCGGAACAGAAAGACTATGCGAAAGCAAAAGCTCTGTTTCGGAAAATACCTCTTTTGGCGTACCCTGTGTGAGAATTTTTCCGCTATCCATAACGATTATTCTATCTGCAAGAGTTGCCTCCTGCATATAGTGGGTTATAAGAACTATGCTTATTCCTTGCTCGGTTCTTAGCTTTGTGACAGCCTCAAGAACTTCCTCTCTGCCCTTTGGGTCGAGCATTGCTGTCGGTTCATCAAGCACAATGCACTTAGGCTCCATTGCAAGAATACCCGCAATGGCAACTCTCTGTTTCTGACCACCCGAAAGCTTGTGTACGGCACTTCTTCTATGCTCATACATATCAACCGCCCTCAAAGCCTCATCAACACGCTTGCGTATTTCCTTTGGCTTTATGCCAAGATTTTCAGGTGCAAAGGCTACATCTTCTTCAACAATACTTGTTACAAGCTGGTTGTCGGGATTTTGCAAGACAAGTCCGACTCTGCTTCGTATATCAAAGATATGTTCGTCATCTGCGGTGTCCATTCCGTCTACAAGTACAGTTCCATTATCGGGAAGTATAAGTCCGTTTAACATTCTTGCAAGCGTGGATTTTCCTGAACCGTTGTGTCCGAGAATGGCAATAAATTCTCCCTTGCCAACATCAAGCGAAACTCCTCTTAAAACATCTGTCTGCTTATTTTCGGTGTCCTCCTCATCGGCAGGATATTTATAAAAAATATTTTTTACTTCGATAAGCTTATTCATAACTTACTTTTCCCAGATAGCTGTACTTCCGCAAGGAAGTGTCATACCTGATTCTGTGACATGAAGTCCGATTTCCGAGCTTGAAACCTTACCGCCAAAACGCTTTTTAAGCATTACACCGAGAAGATATTCCATAACCGCAGGTGAAAAAGACCTGTTGTATAGGAATTGAGAATAAAGAAAAAGTGCGTCATCACTAAGAATCGGCATACAAAGTTCAACAAGAGAATAAAGCTGTTCTTCGAGCTTCCATACTTCTCCACCCGGACCTCTGCCATAGCTTGGAGGGTCCATAATTATGCCGTCATACTTATTTCCACGCCTTTGCTCACGCTGTACAAACTTAACGCAGTCATCAACAAGCCAACGAACAGGCTTATCCGCAAGACCGCTTTTTACAGCATTTTCCTTTGCCCACTGTACCATACCCTTAGATGCGTCAACATGGCATACGGACGCACCAGCTGAAAGACAAGCAAGAGTTGCCGCACCAGTATATGCAAACATATTCAGAACTTTTACAGGTCTTTTTGCTGATTTGATTTTATTTATAGCAAAATCCCAGTTTACAGCCTGTTCGGGGAAAATACCTGTATGCTTAAAGCCCATAGGCTTTATACCGAAAGTAAGACCATTATATTTAATCTCCCATTGCTTTGGAATAGGCTTGTAGGTTTGCCACGCACCACCGCCAGTATTTGAGCGGTGGTATCTTGCGTGTGCCTGTCGCCAAAGCGGATTTGTTTTTTCAGTATTGAAGATAACCTGAGGGTCAGGACGAATAAGAATAATATCGCCCCATCTTTCAAGTCTTTCTCCACAAGAGCAATCTATAAGCTCATAATCTTTCCATTGTGCTTCTCTCATTATATACCTCCATATTTGGGAAGTGTATTCGGTAGTTAATTCCACCGCGTGAATAAAATTCCCTTAGACACTTAGAAGTTTCGCTCGAGCCTTTTCTACACCAGCTTTGCTGGTGAAAGCTGCTCGCAGGGTCGAGGGACTCCGTCCCTCGTGGGTTTTAAGGGTGAACCCCTTAACATTCTTTGCTCTCTAAGTGCGGATTTTGTCCGCACTTTTTGACTAATGTTGCTAACAAAAGAATTTAAGGGGCGAACATTGTTCGCCCCTTTTAGGGCAAAAGAATGTTGGGCTTCGCCCAAAAGTGTTTCGCTCTCTGCGGAGAGCGACCAAAGGCTCTGCCTTTGGAAACTGCAGCCTTTAAAAAGGCTCGAGCGAAGCTTTTATCTGTCTTTAGGAATTCTGTTAGTTAATCGGTAGTTCATTGGGAATTTCTTCGACCGCATTAACTATCTTTCCTAATTCATTACGAGCGAGGCAAAGCCGAGCGATTCCGCGTCTTGACTGCGGAGGCACTCCGCCTTGAGCAAAACTTTTAATTGTCTTTAGGAAATCTGTTAGCTAATTGGTAGTTCATTGGGAATTTCTTCGACCGCATTAACTATCTTTCCTAATTCATTACGAGCGAGGCAAAGCCGAGCGATTCCGCGTCTTGACTGCGGAGGCACTCCGCCTTGACCTAAACTTTGAGTGTCTTAGGAAAAATGCGTTAGCTAAGGCGTTCTTTGATAAGGTCGGCTGTTTCTTGAGCAAGCTTTTGAATTTGCTCCTCCAGATTCGCCCTCAAGCATAACTCTTACGAGCGGTTCTGTACCAGAAACTCTTACAAGTATTCTTCCGCTCTTACCCAGAATATTCTTAACGCTGTCTATCTTTTCTGCAATATCTGAATCTGTGGCAAATTTTGCCCTGCCATCTGGTGAAACCTTAATATTTATAAGTACCTGTGGATACTTCTTCATAACATGACGAACATTTGAAAGCTTTGCATTTCTGCGATTTACAATGCTCAGAAGCTGTGCCGCAGTAAGCTGACCATCGCCAGTTGTACCATAATCGAGGAATATAACATGACCAGATTGTTCGCCGCCGAAATTATAGCCCTTTGCGAGCATTTCCTCAAGAACATATCTATCGCCGACACTTGTTGCAACAAATCCGATATTATTATCTGCACAGAAACGATTTACACCCATATTTGCCATAACTGTTCCGACCATAGTTTCCTTAGCAAGAGTGCCTCTTGAACGCATATCCATTGCACAGATTGTCATAATGAAATCACCGTCAAGAATTTCACCGTTTTCGTCAACTGCAAGGCATCTATCGGCATCACCATCAAATGCAATACCTGCATCAATGTCATTATGAGTTTTTACATACTCTGCAAGCTTTTCCATATGAGTTGAACCGCACTTATTATTTATGTTCTTTCCGTCTGGAGTATCATTGAGCATAACACAATCTATGCCTAAATCTGTGAAAAGCTTTTTCGCTGTTCTTGATGCTGAACCATTTGAGCAATCGAAAGCAATTTTCATACCAGAAATAGAATTGGAAATCGTGGACTTTATATGCTTAATATAATCCTCAGCACCATTTTCTGAGCAGGTGACAGAGCCTATTCCATCGTGTGTTGGGCAAGGATAAGGCTCACTTCCATCAAGTACGATAGCCTCTATTTCGTTTTCTAAAGCGTCAGGAAGTTTATATCCACTTCCGCTAAAAATCTTAATTCCGTTAAATTCAAAAGGATTGTGTGATGCTGAAATCATAATTCCTGCATCAGCATTATACTTTCTTACAAGATATGCAACTGCTGGCGTAGGAACAACACCAAGCAATATAACATCTGCTCCAACTGAGCAAAGTCCTGCAACAAGGGCATTTTCGAGCATATCAGAAGAAATTCTTGTATCCTTTCCTATGAGGATTTTCGGGTGCTTATTCTTACTGTCTGTCAGAACCATTGCAGCCGCCTTACCGATATTCATTGCAAGCTCACAGGTAAGCTCTGAGTTTGCCACACCTCTTGCACCGTCTGTACCAAATAATCTGCCCATTATATATAAATCTCCTCTTAATATAAATATATTTATGTTCCTTGCCACCATTTTTGGGCAAAGAGTTATTATCTTACAATATAAGCCTCAAGTGCCTTTCTTACACAATTTGAAAAGCTTTCAGATGCGCCCCAATCGAAAGAGAAAAGTCCCTCTCCGCCACCGCCACCAATAGACCTTACATTCGTTACACCATTAAGATTATCAATAACAACTGTAAGAGTAAGTCTATTGCCAGCTCTATAATAATGCTTTTCAAAGACCATAACCATACAAGCTACACCGTTACTTTCATAGACAGTGTAATTATCAATCAAAGTTCCTGTTATACTTCCATGTACAACATAATTATAAATACAATCAGCTGCATCTCTTGGGAAAAGATTCACTCTGAATTGATTAGTTGCCATAAGCTATCCTCCTATTGCAGAATATATTTAATCAAATGATATTTGTGCGTCCTGTGCATTAGGAATATCATAGCCTAAATGCTGACAAGCCGCACGAGTTATACAGCGACCTCTCGGAGTTCTGTTCAAAAATCCTATCTGCATAAGATATGGTTCGTAAACATCTTCTATTGTTACTGCTTCCTCACCGATTGCAGCAGCAAGGGTTTCAAGCCCGACAGGGCCTCCACGATAAAACTTGATAAGTGCCTCTAACATTCTACGGTCATTTGCATCGAGTCCAAGCTCATCAATCTCGAGCTTATCAAGGGCAATCTGTGCCGTTTCGCAGGTTATCACACCATTTGAAATAACTTCCGCAAAATCACGCACACGCTTTAAAAGCCTGTTAGCTATTCTTGGTGTACCTCTTGAGCGTGAGGCTATCTCTAATGCTCCGTCTGGGTCAATTTCTATTCCAAGAATTAACGCACTTCTTGTTATGATTCGTGCGAGTTCTTCTGGGGTATAAAGTTCAAGTCTAAGCACAACACCAAAACGGTCACGAAGTGGTGCTGTAAGCTGTCCGGCACGAGTTGTCGCACCAACAAGCGTAAATTTTGGCAATGGAAGGTGATATGATGCTGCCATCTGTCCCTTGCCTGTTATAATATCAATCGCAAAATCCTCCATTGAGGGATAAAGAACTTCCTCTACCGCACGAGAAATGCGGTGAATTTCATCTATAAAAAGTACATCGCCCTCATTAAGATTTGTGAGCAATGCTGCCAAATCACCAGGTTTCTCAATTGCAGGACCGCTTGTAATTCTAAGATTTACATTCATTTCATTTGCTATAATTCCTGCAAGAGTTGTCTTACCAAGTCCCGGAGGACCGTATAAGAGAACATGGTCGAGAGTTTCTCGTCTGCGTTTTGCAGCCTCTATAAAAATCGAAAGATTTTCCTTGACTTTTTCCTGACCGATATAGTCGTTCATAGTTCTTGGGCGGAGAGGATTCTCGCCCTCGTTATCCAAGGCTATCTCTGAGGGGTCTAATATTCTATTTTCAAAATCAAAATCTTCCATTTGTGTTTTCCTCTGAATTATTTATTCGGAATAAGTAGTTATAAATTAGCTAATCAAACTTCCCCAAGACACTCAAAAGTTTCGCTTAAGGCGGCGAGCCGCCGCAGTCAAGACGCGGAATCGGTTTTGCAAGCAAAACCTCGACATTCGTAATGGAAGTTTGTTGACGCGGTCAAAAAAATTCTCAATGAACTTCCGATTAGCTAACAGATTTCCTAAAGACTCTTAAAATTTAGGTCAAGCCTTTTAAAGGCTTGCAGGGTCGAGGGACGGAGTCCCTCGTGGGTTTTAAGGGTGAAACCCTTAAGCGGCGAGCCGCCGCAGTCAAGACGCGGAATCGGTTTTGTAAGCAAAACCTCGACATTCGTAATGGAAGTTTGTTGACGCGGTCAAAGAAATTACCAATTAACTTCCGATTAGATAACAGATTTCCTAAAGACTCTTAAAATTTAGGTCAAGCCTTTTTTTAAAGGCTTGCAGGATCGAGGGACGGAGTCCCTCGTGGGTTTTAAGGGTGAAACCCTTAAGCGGCGAGCCGCCGCAGTCAAGACGCGGAATCGGTTTTGCAAGCAAAACCTCGACATTCGTAATGGAAGTTTGTTGACGCGGTCTAAGAAATTACCAATTAACTTCCGATTAGCTAACAGATTTCCTAAAGACTCTTAAAATTCAGGTCAAGCCTTTTTAAAGGCTTGCAGGGTCGAGGGACGGAGTCCCTCATGGGTTTTAAGGGCGAAGCCCTTAAGCGGCGAGCCGCCGCAGTCAAGACGCGGAATCGGTTTTGCAAGCAAAACCTCGACATTCGTAATGTAAGTTTGTTGACGCGGTCTAAGAAATTACCAATTAACTTCCGATTAACTAACAGATTTCCTAAAGACTCTTAAAATTTAGGTCAAGCCTTTTTAAAGGCTTGCAGGGTCGAGGGACGGAGTCCCTCGTGGGTTTTAAGGGCTTCGCTCAAAAGCTTGAGCAAAACTTTTAGGTGTCTTAGTGCAAGTGCATTAGCTAATGCGGTCACGCACCAATCTTTTTTTCAATGTCAGTTTTATAATTTCCTCAACAGATAAATCTGGGTCTATGCCTGCCATAAACGGCAAAACATCATTACTTGCATACCCCAAAACCGCCAATGCTCCAACAGCCTTTTGTATATTTCCTTGAGTTACTTGCGGAGTAGGGACGAAATCTGATGAAGTGCTTGCAGATGTTGTCGAAATCAGTTTAAGCTTGTCCTTTAATTCGAGAATAATTCTCTCGGCAAGCTTTTTACCTACACCATTGGCACGAGTAAGCGTTTTACTATCGCCACTGGAAACCGCAATAGCAATTTGTTCTGGGCGAAGCTCTGAAAGCAAGGCAAGTGCAAGTCTTGCACCAACACCGCTTATTGACATAAGCAACTTAAAGCAATTAAGCTCCTCCTGACCAGCAAAACCGCAAAGCTCTATTGCATCATCTCTGACGAGCATATGCGTATAAATTGTACAGCGTTCGCCGATTTTTGGCAAAAGCCTTTGTGTATTTAAAGTTGTCAAACACTTATAACCAACACCTGAACATTCAATAACTACAAAAGTAGGTTCAGCATGGATAAGTGTTCCGCATAAGCTATATATCATCTCAAATTATCCTTTTCTTTTTGGTGGTAAATTTTTCGGGAGAATAGACTTTGAGGCGTCAGCCTGTGGATAGAAGCGTTCCACGAGTGTTTCCCACTCTGATTTAAAAAGCATTTTTAGTTTAGTACCAGCTGACTGTGCATGACAAAGTGCCACCGCAAGTGCATCTGCGGTATCATCGGGTTTCGGAACTTCCTTTAACCCGAGATGTCGTCTTACAATCTCCATCATCTGTGGCTTTTTCGCTCTGCCATAACCCGTTAAGGCTGTTTTTATCTGAAGTGGAGTATACTCAAAAACAGGCAGTTTGCTTTTTTGTAAAGCAAGCATTATTACACCTCTCGCTTGTGCAACATCAATGGCTGTCTTTTGGTTATTCTGAAAATAAAGCCTTTCTATTGCCGCAACCTGTGGTTTGGTCTTTGCAATAACAAGTTCAAGCTCATCATAGATAAGCTCAAGCCTTTTCGTAAACGGTGTATCGGAGCTTGTAGTTATCGCACCATAGCTTAGTGTCTTATATTTTCCACCGAAAAAATCTATGATTCCATAACCGATTATTGCATAGCCTGGGTCTATTCCAAGTATCCTCATAAATAAATTTCTCTCCAAAAATAATCAAAGGTGACAATGAAACCTTTTCACATAACATCAGCTTTATGTCACCTTTTTATTATATCACAAGCAATAAGTCTTAGCAATATTTTGAAAAAATTTATCCTGCTGGATACCTCGCACTAACTTTTTCCCAATCAATAACATTACACCATGCGTCAAAATATTTATCTCTTTGTTGCTCGTATTGAAGAAAATATGCGTGTTCCCATACATCTATAACCAATAATGGCTGTAAAATAAGAAGCGGCGGGGGGTCTTGATTAGGTGTTTTTACTATTCTTAACTTTGAGGTGCTATCATACATAAGCCAAGCATACCCTGAACCAAATTGTGATATTGCTACAGTTTTCATCACTTGGCACAATCTTTGCATAGAACCAAAATCTCTTATAATAGCTGTTCGTAAGTTTTGGCTTGGTTCTGTCTTATTAGGTGTCATTCCGTCAAAATACATATAATGATTCATAACACCTCCACCATTATTTTTCAGGGCAGTTTCCATTAAATCTTCAAAATCGGAACTATAAGCAAGAAGATTATGCAAACTCCAATCCTGATAAATAGGATTATCTTTAAGTATCATATTCAGATTATCAACATATTTTTTTGAACATAATATCGTGGTGTATGCGCATCGTTTCTGTATCAATATATGGTTCAAGTGCATTATAGGCACATGGCAATGGTGGCAGAGTAAACGGATAGTGCTGGTCAAGCATTATAAATAACCTCCATTATGAAATTAAATCCTTGATTTCTCCAAAAGAATATCCCATATCTTCCCATTTTGTGAGGAGTTCATCAAGTATATCACCATTTGTTTTTGAAGTGCTGTGCAAAAGTACAATCGCACCTGGGTGGATTCTTTTCAAAAGCTTATTAAAGGCCTCCTCTTTGGTAGGCTGTTTGTTTTCGTACCAATCTACATAAGCAAGACTCCAGAAAATGGTTTTATATCCAAGCTTATCAGCCATTTCAAGATTGCTGACACAATATTTCCCTTGTGGCGGTCGATAGATTTTCAGAAGTTCTTGACCTGTGGTTTCTTTATAGAGAGATTCGAGCGACTGCAATTCCTTTTTGAAGCTCTCCTCATCAGAAATCTTTGACATATCAGGGTGTGAATATGTATGATTTCCGATTGTATGCCCTTCCTCTACCATACGCTCAACAAGTTCAGGCGATGTTTCGATATAGTTTCCTACAAGAAAAAAAGTTGCTTTAACATTATGTTTTTTCAAAGAGTCAAGAATCTTTTCGGTATTGCCATTCTCAAAGCCCGCATCAAAGGTAAGATAGATGATATTTTTTGAGGTATCACCGATATAATAGGCATTATGCTTTGCTAAATCCGCAACAGAAGCATTGCCTGTTGGTGGTTTTCCATCCTCCTTGAAACCAAGTCCCCAGTTAGTGTTTTCTGCTACGGTTTCTACTGCCTCATTACCGCCAAAAGCCCCTATTACCGCCGGAACACACAAAGCAAATAACAAAACCGTCATTGCGATTATGACGGTTCTTTTTTAAGTATAAAGTACATACAGCCACCGCCTTATAATAAGTCTGTTTAATAATATGCACTTGTTTTTATAATTATTCTGTTTGGCTAACACATTTGCACTAAGACACTCAAAAGTTTCGCTCAAGCTTTTTCAAAAGTTTGCAGTTTCCAAAGGCTCTGCCTTTGGTGGGTTTTAAGGGCGAAGCCCTTAACATTCTTTGCTCCTATAAGAGGCTGTTTTTTCACAGCCCCTTTTTTTAACAATTTATAAACTAAACAGCCCCACTTTGTATTATTCACACAAAGTGGGGCTGTTCGATTTTTTACATATTTTCTATAATTTTTGCAATCTGATTTTCTGCAATTTCTAAACCATAAGCATTATCACCAAAGCACATAACATCGCCAATTTCCTTTTGGAAAACAAATCTAAGTTTTCCGTCACGAACTTTTTTATCAGTATAGAGCTTTTTAACGAGAACATTTTTATCAATATAATCAGGAATTGTTATAGGCAAATTAGCTCTCTTATAGAGGTCAATAACTCTGTTCATATTTTCCTCAGAAATAAATCTAAGCTCATTACCAAGCTTAACCTGAGCAACCATACCAATGGAAAGAGCTTCGCCATGCAAGAGCTTATAGTCAGAAACAGTTTCAATCGCTCTGCCGACAGTATGTCCAAGATTTAGGATTTCTCTCAAACCACTTTCACGCTCGTCCTTCATAACAACATTATATTTAACTCTGCAATTTCTCTCAGCGATAAACTCGCAAGCCTCAACATTATTTTGAAGAACCTTTTCAATGTTTTTCTCTAAATATTCAAACATTTCTAAATCGCCGAGGCAAGCGTGTTTTATAGTTTCCGAAAGACCGCTTGAAAGCTGTCTTGCAGGAAGAGTTTTCCAAGTATCTATATCTATGTAGACCTTTTTAGGCTGATTGAACATTCCTAATGAATGAGATTTGTTGCGAGCGGTGTATCGACAGCAGTCTTTCCGCCGACAGAAGCGTCGGCCGCTGAAAGAAGTGTGGTTGCATAGTTGATGAAAGGTACACCTCTGCCAAAAGTACCGGCAACAAAACCAGCTAAATCTGTAACAACTCCGCCACCAATTGCAAGCACACAGCAATCTCTGCGATAGCCTTTATTTAACATAGAATCTTCCACAAATTCTTTCATTGGGCGAGTTTTTGATTTTTCACCCTCAGGAATAACAAATAAATCCGCTTGAAAACCGTTTGCAATAAGCTTATCAAAGATTTCCTTCGCATAAAGATTTTCAACGATAGAGTCAGTAACAACAGCAAATTTCTTAATTTTACCGACTAAACCATTCTGTATGTCATTTATGAGCGTGTCAGAAAGCTTGTGACCGATTTCAATATCATAAGAATCGTCTACAACCTTCTTGAGTTCACAATAAAATTTCATTTATACCACCCTTGCGTTTTTCTTTCATTATATCATATATGTTAAAAATTATAAAGCTTAAATTTTAAGTATTGTTTTGTTCTTAATACCCACCAAATACTTTGCCGTAGGTGATTACTTTTGGAAACTGTAAGCTTTTGAAAAAGCCTGAGCAAAATTTTTAGCTGTTTTTAGGTAAAATATTGATATTTTATTACAAAAGAATTACTTTTGCATTGGTTAAAATCAGCGTAATGTGCTTATATCTGACTTAATATAGCCTTGTGTGTCGAGCAAAAATATCATTCCTGAAACTTTTTTCGCCGTAATTTTTGTGTATAAAAAGCTATTATTTTATTGAAGCAAGAAGCATATCTATAATATGTGGAGGGCTAAAAACTCTGAAAGGAATGAAAAAGAAAAATGGATGTAAAAATCATCACCGACCATGGCGAAATGACAGCAAAGCTATTCGGTGAAATCGACCATCATAAAGCTCGTTCTATGCGTGAAACCATAGATTCAGCCGCCGAGAGAAATAAGCCGACAGTGCTTTATCTTGATTTTGGCGGTGTGACATTTATGGATAGCTCAGGAATTGGCCTTATTATGGGCAGATACCGAACTATGAAGCTGCTCGGCGGAGAGGTTCGTGTGTTGAATATTCCGCCGAGTATGGAAAGAATGGTTGAGTTGTCGGGCTTGTCGGCATTAAAGCTGTTTGAGAAAGGGTGTGAAAAAGATGAAGTTAAAAAATGAGATGAGCCTAACCTTTGAAAGCCGTTCATCAAATGAAGGTTTTGCAAGAACGGCGGTTTCGGCGTTTATCTCACAGCTTGACCCGACAATAGGCGAAATAACCGATATAAAAACCGCCGTTTCTGAAGCTGTAACAAATTGTATAGTTCACGCATATAAAGAAAGCGTTGGACTTATATACATAAGCGTAAAAATCTTTGAGGGTGCAGTTGTTGTAATTAAAATAAGAGATAAGGGTTGTGGAATTGCAGATATAGAACAGGCTATGGAACCGCTTTTTACAACGGGAGGAGAGGAGAGAGCAGGTTTAGGCTTTGCAGTTATGCAGAGCTTTACAGATAAAGTTAAGGTTACATCAAGAGAGGGCAAAGGTACAACAGTTGTACTTGAAAAACGGCTTATGAGCCGTATAAAAGATGTATGACAGAGATAAGGCAGTCAGCGAAAATCTTGGACTGGTACATTCCTGTGCAAAGCGTTTTCGTGGCAGAGGAATAGAGTATGACGACTTGTTTCAGGCTGGCTGTGTAGGTCTTATAAAAGCGATTGATAATTTTGATGAAAGTAGGGGATTAAAGCTTTCAACCTATGCTGTGCCAGTAATATTAGGGGAGATAAAAGGACTTTTTCGTGATGGAGGTGCAGTGAAAATTTCAAGGGGATTAAAAGAACTCTCCCTAAAGGCTACAAGAGAAGCTGCACGATTCTTAAAAGAAAACGGCAGAGAACCTCAGATTTCAGAGCTTGCACATATTCTTGGTGTAGAACCTGAACAGGCAACCGAGGCACTCAATGCGTCAAGATTGCCTGTTTCACTTACAGCCGATGAAGAAAACGGTTCAGGACAGCTTGATATTCCTACTGATTCTCCAGATGAAAAACTAACGGAGGTTATATCACTTCACGATGAAATAAAAAGCCTCGAACCAAACGATAGAAATTTAATATTATTACGGTTTTTCAAAAATAAAACACAATCCGAAACAGCAAAGGAGTTGGGAATGACACAGGTACAAGTATCACGCAGAGAGAAAAAGCTTTTAATATATTTAAGAGAGAGGCTGATATAATATTACACAATAAGTGTTTCTGTGCTTGACAAAGGCTTAATAATTCTCTATAATAAATGTAGCGATACACAATAAGTGTTTAAAACGATTATTTAATTATATTTGCAGCGAATAGGTCGCTAAAAGTGTCGAGGCATAAGAAAGCATTGCCAATTATAAAAATTGTTTTAAACATTTCAAGATATAAAGAGGTGATAATTAGATACATTTATCTTTCTAAAACAGCTATAAAACCTTTAATTTGACAAATGATTGCCAGTATTGTATACTTAACTACAATATAGAATAATTTATTCGGATAAAATTACTAAAGAAAAGGAAGTATTATAATATGGCAATTTTAGTTACAGGCGGTGCCGGATATATCGGAAGTCATACTTGCGTAGAACTTCTCAATGCAGGATATGAAGTAGTTGTCTGCGATAACTATTGCAATTCCGTTCAGAAGTTTTAGAGAGAATTAAGCAAATCACTAATAAAAATATAGCAGGCTATGATTGTGATATAAGAAATAGAGCAGGCTTAGAGAAAATTTTCTCTGAAAACTCAATCGAGGCTGTTATTCATTTTGCGGGTTTAAAGGCTGTCGGTGAATCTACAAGAGAGCCAATAATGTACTATGATAATAATATTTCAGGTACAGTTACACTTCTTGATGTTATGAAAGAATATAACTGCAAGAGCATAAGTTTTCAGTTCATCAGCAACTGTTTATGGCAATAATCCTATACCTTATGAGGAAACTATGGTAACAGGTGATGTAAGTAATCCTTACGGCAGAACAAAGCATTTCATTGAGCAAATTCTCGGTGATGTATATGTTTCTGATAATGAGTGGAGTATTTCACTTCTTCGTTACTTCAACCCAATCGGTGCTCACGAGAGCGGACTTATTGGAGAAGACCCTAACGGTATTCCAAACAACCTTATGCCGTATATTTCAAGAGTTGCAATCGGCAAGCTGCCACAGCTTACTGTATTCGGAGGGGATTACGACACTAAGGACGGCACTTGCATTCGTGACTATATTCATGTAGTAGACCTTGCAAAAGCTCATCTTTGTGCATTGAATAAGCTTAAATCCGACCCACACAGCATAGATGCTTATAATATCGGCACAGGTATCGGATACAGCGTTCTTGATATTATCAATGCATTTGAGGACGCAACTGGTCAAAAGGTTAATTTACAAAATCGGCGAAAGACGAGCAGGTGACCTTCCAGCATTCTATGCAAATCCTAAGAAAGCAAATGAGATTCTTGGCTGGCACGCAGAGCGTAATTTGCATGATATGTGCGAAGATACATGGAGATTCCAAAAGAATAATCCAAACGGCTATAAGAAGGACTGATTTTCGGTGTCGGAATATTTTGATATATTGAATCCTGATGGAACACCAACGGGTAAAATCAAAGAGCGTAATGCTGTACACCACGATGGTGATTTGCATGGAAGTGTTCATATATGGCTTTTTCGTGATAGCAAAGTTCTCCTGCAAAAACGCAGAGATGACAAGGAATCCTTTCCATCTTGCTATGATGCCGCTTGCACAGGACATATTTCCGCAGGTGAAACACCAATAGAGGCGGCTATTCGTGAAACCGAAGAAGAAATTTCACTCAAGCTGAATCCTGAAGATTTACATTTTTTGCACGACCAGATACTTACTGTTCATCAGGGCGATTTTATAAGTAATGAATTTAATCGTGTTTATTTTATCGATGAAAGTGTTTCGCTTGATACACTTAAATATGATGAAAAGAGATTACAGAACTTCGCTTCTTTGAAATCGAGGACTTGAAAGACAGACTTAAAAACAAAGAAAAAGGTTTTTGTATGACCTATGATGAGCTTATTCGTGTGATTGATTGTGCTGTTTCTAAGGGATTGTTGGAAAGCAGGGAATGATTTTGAAAAGTAATTTTCATACACATACTAAACGCTGCTGTCACGCATTTGGTGTAGAAGCAGATTATGCAAAAGAGGCTTATGATAAGGGACTTTCAGTGCTTGGATTTTCTGACCACGCACCTTTTAAAGATATTGATTACGGTTACCGTATGCAGTTTTCGGAGCTTCAAGAATATATTTCAGCTGTTCAGACCGAAAGAGAACGCTATTCAGAAAAAATGCGTATTATGACAGGCTTGGAGATAGAATATCTTCCTAAATACTGTGAATATTATGAATGGCTTTTGAATGAAATGAAGCTTGATTATCTCGCCTTAGGTGAACATTTCTTTGATATAAATGGAAGATTTTGCAGTATTTTTGCTTCTGAAAGCACAAATGAATATATCCCTTATGCAAAGGCTATTTCAGAGGCTCTTAAAAAGGGGTATTTTTCAGTTCTTGTTCACCCTGATATTATGTTTATGAATTGCTTTGCGTGGAATAAAAACTGTGATAAAGCTTGTGAGATAATTGTAGATGCTGCAATGCTTACTAATACACCTGTTGAGTATAATGCAAACGGTATTCGCCGAGGTCAGCAGGATTATCCTGATGGCAGGAGAGACCCATATCCTCACCCAAGGTTTTGGGCGATGGCAAAAGACGCTGGCTTAAAAGTCTTAGTTGGTTCAGATGCACATAGCCCTGAGCAGGTTTATGATAAGTCTATGGAGCTTGCCGTAAAGCGTGCAAAAGATTTTGGGCTTGATATAATCAGCGAATTTTAAGACAATTGCAAAAATCAACTCTCTTAAATTATTTTGAGTGATATATTTTACAAAAATAACCATATGAATTTACAGCTTGTTTATAGATTGTTTAAATTTGTGTGTTAAACTTATATCATCAAATAGATTACAAGAAATTTTATATACATAGTATTTTAGAAAGGAGTTGATAGAATGGAAATCGAAAAGCCGATGTATTATAGTCCATTATTGTTTTTTAAACTTATGGCTCATACACTTTCACCGAATCCACAGGTTCGTCGTGCAGCAATGATTGCACTGACTAAGGTTGCTAAGGACTATCTCGGCACCTACTTTAAGATGTCAGTTACACCTGCATTACCTCAGCCACAAACATTAGATTTGAAATAAAATAAATTTATTTTATAGAAATCGAACGCATATCCGCTTGGGTATGCGTTTTCTTATATGATAAAGATTTGTAGCTTGATTTATGAGGATGTTTGTTGTATAATGAAATTTATAAAAGCGAAAAAAGGGAGAATGATAAAATGTCACTGCCTAATGACCCTATGATTTTATTATCATATGTAAATACTCAGTTGAGAGATTTTTATTCATCTCTTGAGGAATTTGCAAAGACTAATAGTATAGATACTGATACTATCAAAGAAAAGCTTTCAATAATAGGCTATGAATATAATGCAGAATTAAACCGTTTTGTTTAAAGGTTGCTACAATTTAATAAAGGCAAGTTAGCTACATCTAACTTAAGAGAGCAAAATTCAAGCATAAAAGTTAATATATGTTTACACCTTTAGCTTTTAAGAATGAAAGAAAGTTTAAAAAGCTGATTGTCAAAAGGCAAGAAGTCTTTCTGAAAAAGAAATTATAAAATGGATAAAGGCGTAAAATATTATAAAAAAATTTTTAAAGGAGATGCTTATATGGGTTTCTTAGCAGGTAAAACGGCAATTATTACTGGAGCGGGCAGAGCTGTTCTTTCTGATGGCAGTTGTGGTTCTATCGGGTACGGTATTGCAACAGCTTATGCAAAGGAAGGTGCTAATCTTGTTATCACAGGCAGAAATATAGAAAAACTAAATGACGCAAAAGAAGAACTTGAGAGCAAATATTCTATTAAGGTACTTGCAGTTCAGGCAGATATTTGTGCAGGTGCAGATAATGAAACTATTGCAAAAAATACTGTAAAAAAAGCTATTGATGAATTCGGAAGAATTGATGTTCTTATAAATAATGCACAGGCTTCTGCTTCTGGAATTACTCTTGCTGAACATACAACAGAACAATTCAATCTTGCTTTATATTCTGGACTTTATGCAACATTTTACTATATGAAAGCGTGTTATCCATATCTTTGTGAAACTAAAGGCTCTGTTATAAATTTTGCATCTGGTGCTGGTATTTCAGGTAACTTCGGACAATGCTCATATGCCGCAGCAAAAGAAGGTATTCGTGGTCTTAGTAGAGTAGCAGCTACTGAGTGGAGTAAGGACGGTATAAATGTAAATATTATTTGTCCACTTGCATGGACTGCACAGCTTGAACAGTTTAAGAGTAAATTTCCAGAGGCATATGAAAAGAATGTTAAAACACCTCCAATGGGGTATTTTGCAAATCCTGAAACAGAGATTGGCAGAGTTTGTGTTCAGCTTGCTTCACCTGACTTTAAGTATATGACAGGCGAAACACTTACACTTCAAGGTGGTACAGGTCTTCGTCCTTAAAATATAATGATTTTTGAAAATAAAAGTCGATAGTTTAAAGCTATCGGCTTTTTATTTTGTTTACATAAGAGTATTTGATTTGAAATATAATCAAAATTATATTTAAATTACAAAGTTTACCAGAAAACGACAAATTTTACCAGATATAACAAATTTGAAAAAGAATGTGCTATAATTTAATTGAAATTATATAATGAATTATTTAAAAGAAAGTTGGGAATTTATATGTTTAAAAAATTTTAATAAGAGATAAATAATATGAAATAGATTAATAAAATAAAAGTTATTTTATAAGGAGAATTTGATATGAAAATAGTAGTAAAAGATGTAAAAAAGACATATAAGCAAGGAAATATTGTAGTTGAGGCATTAAAGCCTTGTAATTTTGAAATAAACGATGGTGAACAAATTGCAATAACAGGTACAAGTGGTTCGGGAAAATCTACACTTCTGCATTTGCTTGGAGGTTTGGAACAGGCTACTGACGGAAGTATAAAATATGGTGATACAGATTTTTCTAAAATGTCACAAAATCAATGTGATGATTTTCGTCTTGAACATATAGGAGTAGTTTTTCAATCATTTAATCTTTTGCCCGAACTTACTGCATATGAAAATATAATTCTTCCTCTTATGTTGCAAAATAAAAATATAGATGATAAATATGTAGATAAGCTTATAGAGCGTCTTGAGCTTAAAGACAGAATGAATCATCTTCCTGGACAGCTTTCAGGTGGTCAGCAACAGCGTGTTGCACTTGCAAGAGCTTTGATAAATCGACCATCTCTTTTACTGTGTGATGAACCTACAGGAAATCTTGACAAAAAAACTACACAATCTGTAATGGAGCTTTTATTTGATATGTCAAAAGAGTATTCTGTTACACTGCTTGTTGTAACTCACGATGAAAATATCGCTAAAAGATTTTCAAGAGTTATAACAATAAGTGATGGCATTTTGGGTGGTGATATATAATGAAAAGTTATTTATACCTTACTAAAAAATATATAAAATCATATCCGAAACGGTGTATAGGCATAGTTTTATGTATATCATTATTCTTATTTGCTTTTCTTACTATTCTTTGGTACATTAATAGTTTTAAATATTCTCTTGTAGAAAATTATAAAATAGAAGAAGGTGGTGTTTATGAATCAATTCAATTTTATGTAAACCAAGAGAATTTTAGAGAAAAGGAATCTCAATTAGTTGAAGAAAAAGCAGGAATTATAAGTGGAATTTGGGAAGTTAAAAGTAAAAGCCCTTCGGATATTTGGATAGGAAATGTAAATGACAATGTAAGTACACTTTTATCATTACATTTTGAATCTGGAAAAATGCCAAAATCTGAGAATGAAATTGCAATAGAAAAAGGTACATATGATATTCTTGGATTGAAAAGTAAAATAGGAGATAAGGTAGAACTTGAAATTAAAAATTCAGATGGAAACACAGAAAAGAAAAGCTTTGTATTGACTGGAATTATAAAGAATTTTTCAAATAAAATAAAATTGCACTATGACTATCAAAGTGAAAAACTTTTATTTCCATCAATATTAACAACAAATAGTAAAGCTTCACCAAAGTATATACATATAATAGCAGCTGAAAACTCATTTTTGATAAGGAATATTTCAAGTAAAAGTGTATACTCTAATGATTCTCAACAAATGATTTCTTCTAAAATGGTTGCTAATAATTTAATTTTAATGCCAGTAAAGATATTTTTTGTACTCACTACGATTATGGGAATAGTATCAATTTCTTTATATTTCTTTAAAGAACAAGAACGATATTTGAATTTACTTAGATGTATAGGTTTTTCGAAGAAGAAATCAAGAAAATTATTACTTATTCAGGGATTTTTTATATGGTTAAGTTCCTTGATTATTTCAAGTGTTGCGTCAATATTGGTGTTACTATTATTACAATTTATATCGTCTTTTTCGTCGCAATACTTATTCTTAAATTTAAGCATTTTAGATTTGATTATAGTTGCCTTGCTTAGTGCAGTATTGATTTTTATTTCGTTCAATATTTTGCTCGCTCGTTTTTATAAAAATGCACCTTTAAGAGAAGCGATATATGTATCTAAAAAACAGATAAAATCTCAAACAAAATTAAAGCGTTGTTGGCATAAAGCATATGGAAGAAGATATAAACTACAAAATTTTACTTGTGTTATGTTGGTAATGTTTTGTGTTGGAATGTCAATATTTGGTTCGTTTGTTCCGTTATTTAATGCAAGAGGAAGTTCATTTGATGCTGATAATCCAGAGTATTTTAGACAAAACGCAGATTATTCTTTGCATATGATGGGTGGAGGAAGCTATGCAAAAATTTATTATATAAATTTACCTGTAGGTTGTGGTGTATCACATAAAATAGCAGATGAGATAGCATCGGATAAAAGAATAAATGTTTTAGAAGCGTCTGTTTCTAATCTTATTGTACCTTTTTTCTTAACTTCTCAAAATCCTGATAATAAGCTTTTATATAAGTATGTTGTTGAGGCAAAAAATAATGGTTATAATTATATTTTTGAACATGAGCGTACAAATGAAATGATTAAGCTTGCAGGCGGTGACAGCAGCAAGGATAGCTTGGTTGCACTTTCTGTTAAATGGCAGTCATATGATTCAGTGTTAAATAATATAAATGAATTTGCTAATGGTAAAATTGATGAAAAAAATTATAAGAATGGCGTTGAAATAATAGCACCTGATTATTTATGTTCAGTCGGTGATGAATTCACTATGGTTATTCCTATAGCCGATGCAGAAGCAACAGAACAGAATATAGAAGAACATATCAAATTTAAAACAGCTAAGGTTAAAGTTGCAGCAACATATTCTAAGGAGCAATACAACAGTGATAAACTCATTATATCTACAGAATATCTTTTTTCGATTTATCCAGACTTGAATTATGAAAATATTATTTTAGAAAATCTTGACCATAATGATAGTGCATGGGTGAATGAGCTTGAAAATAATCTCGAAAATTTGGAAGGAATTTCTGTTGGTGTAAGATATGATAACTATGCAAAGATGCAGAGGGAATTTTATGACCAAGTGAATCTGGAAACATTGCAAATTATCGTTAGTGTGTTTATATTTATAGTAATAATTTTAATAGCGATTGTTTTTTCAAGCTATGTTCAGGTTCGCTCAAATCTTAAAAGTTATATTATGATGAGGGCGATAGGAGCGAGAATAGAAACTGTACAAAAATTGATTATCAATGAAATAAATCGAACATTGACTACCGGAATTATATTAGGAACTATTTTGGGCGGTGCAGTAGTAGTGTTTTTCTCTATACTTGGTAGCAATATCAAATTATGGGATATATATCTTTTCTATGTCGTACCTGTTTTTATAGCAACTGTAATCTTGCTCTATTTCGGAAGTAGAATAGCAGTAAAACGAGCAGTTCGTTCTATGATTAACCAAAATATAATTGAAAAGCTGAATACTGTAGAATAAATTGAAAAAATTTTTATTTTATATGAATTTTTAAGGTTTATCTAAGGTTCGGCAGATAGAGTATATTCATAGCAAATGAGCTGTGAATATAAAAATAACTCGGCTATACATAAGAGTTGATGCCATAGCAATAGTTATGACTGAGCCAACGACTCTATGCTCGTGACAATAGCCCCACAGCATTATATAATATATTACTAAGGCACAGTCTAAATTGGCAGACTGTGCCTTAGACAATTTTATAGGAAATTTGCAAATCTTGAATTTAATGCTATAATGAAAATAAGTTTCATTATGATTTGGGAGAATAGTTGAAGTGCAAAGAAATCTAACCAAAGGTCCTATTACAATAAATATCTTACTTTTTGCTTTGCCTTTAATGTTTGGAAATCTATTACAGCAAATGTATAATATTGCTGATACATGGGTTGTTGGCAGATATTTAGGTTCAGATGCTTTGGCGGCAGTAGGTTCATCATATACCCTTATGACTTTCTTAACCTCAATAATTATTGGTCTTTGTATGGGTAGTGGAGCGGCTATTTCTATGCAATATGGGAGCGGAGATAGCAAGAAAATGCGTCAAAGTGTTTTTATATCATTCTGCTTGATTGCGGGAATATCTATTGCTTTGAATATTATTGTATATATTGGAATGGATTTTATACTTTGGGCTTTGCAAATTCCAAATGAAATTCAAGCTATGATGAGAGATTATCTTGAAATAATCTTTTTAGGTATTACAGCAACATTTCTCTATATAATTATTTTGCAAATTTACTTAGAGCGATTGGAAATTCTGTTCTTCCATTGGTGTTTCTTGCAGTTTCTGCTGTATTGAATGTTGTATTAGATTTAGTATGTGTTCTTTTATTCAACTGGGGGAGTTAAGGGTGCAGCAATAGCAACTGTCTTTTCGGAGTTTATTTCTGCAATAGGTATAGCTATATATACTTTCAAGAGATTTAAACAGCTTATTCCTGAAAAAGAGGATATGAAGTGGAATAGAAATAATCTTTCTGCTATATTAAATCTTTCGGTTATGACGAGCTTGCAACAATCGATTATGAATTTTGGTATTCTGATGGTACAAGGACTTGTAAATAGCTTTGGAACAGTAATTATGGCAGCTTTTGCGGCGGCTGTAAAGATAGATTCCTTTGCATATATGCCCGTACAGGATTTTGGAAATGCTTTTTCTACATATGTTGCTCAGAATTATGGTGCAGGCAAGCAAGAACGAATCCGTAAGGGAATAAAAAGTGCCTTTGTTACTTCAGTAATTTTCTGTGCTATAATAAGTTTGTTGGTGATAGTTTTTGCAAAACCGCTTATGTGCATATTTATAAATCCAGATGAAACAGAAATTATTTCAGCTGGTGTTATATATTTGTGCATAGAGGGTTCGTGCTATATTGGAATTGGAATACTATTTTTACTATATGGCTATTATCGTGCAGTAAATAAGCCATTTATGTCGGTGGTGCTGACAGTAATTTCATTAGGTACAAAAGGGGTTCTTTTAGCATATATTCTTTCAGCAATTCCTGCGATAGGCGTTATAGGAATTTGGGTATCTGTACCTATTGGTTGGGCATTGGCGGATATAACAGGAGTAGTATATTACTTTGTGAAATCTAAAAAACAGCTTGAAATGATTGAGAATAATGAGTAAGAGTTTTATATAATAAAAATTCTTAATTTAAAGAAATAGCTATCTGAGGGGCGAATATAGTTCGCTCCTTTATTTTTTAGTTTGGTGTAAGATAGAAATAATATTTATAAAATATCTTTACAGATTATAGTCAAGTGGTGTATAATACTGTATATTTAACTTTATCAAAAAGGATTTTATATATGATTTATAAGAATAAAAGAAAGGTTGATTGTATGAAAAGTGATGATAAACCAATTTTGGCTATTTGTTATGATTTTGATAAGACACTATCTCCAGATGATATGCAGGCACAGGGATATATTCAGTCTATTGATTATGAGGTGGCAGATTTTTGGAAAGAATCAAATGAATTGGCTGCTAAAAATGATATGGACCAGAATTTGGCATATATGTATATGATGCTTAGGTCTTCTGAAGGAAAAGTTCTTTTTTACAAAAGATACATTGCGTAAAGATGGTGCGAAAGTAAAATTATTTCCGGGTGTAAATACTTGGTTTGATAGAATAAATCAGTATGGTGAAGAAAAGGGAGTTATAGTTGAACATTATATTATTTCGTCTGGATTAAAAGAGTATGATAGAGGGAACTGAAGTTGCTGATAAATTTAAAAAGATATATGCAAGTTCTTTCTATTTTAATGAAAAAAAAGGTGTTGCAACTTGGCCTGCACAGGTTGTTAATTATACAAATAAAACACAATTTCTATTTAGAATTAAAAAAGGTGTTTTAGATATTAACGACCAAAATATTAATGCGTATTTTGAACCAAACGAATATAGAGTACCTTTTAGAAATATTGTTTATATCGGAGATAGCGATACAGATATTCCATGTATGAAATTGGCCAATACCAATGGTGGTCATTCAATAGGTGTATATAATTCAGAAACTAAAGATAAATCAAAAGTATTCAGAATGTTAGAGGAAAATAGAATAAAATATTTTGCTCCAGCAGATTATACAGAAGATTCTAAGTTAGAAAAATTATTAAAACAAATTATTGACCGTACTGCATCAAATGAAATATTAGAAAACTTTCATTTTGATTGCATTAAAGAAAAAAATAAGGAAACTAAGAACAAGGATGAAAAAGAACTACAGAAAGATGATTTGATTAATCGACTTGAAGATAGTACAAGCTTTGCAAATACTCATACAATTATAGCTGAAATGAATGATGTGAAATCTTGGTCTGATGAACAAAAGAAAAAACTAATAAAAATTGCACTAAAAAATAGTCAAGTTAAATATATCTTAAAGGATAAAGATATAAAACAATTTTATAAAGCATTATGTAATGGACTTGATGAAGAAGAAATAAGTGAAATAATGAAAAAGATGAAAGATTAATAGAGGTCTGATATGGAAAATTTTTAAAAGCTTTTTTTAAATGAATTTAATATGATAAAATTATATATGCTATTTTTAGGAATATTATTTTAATGTAAAGATTGAATTGCACAGGCTTATTTTAATGGTCTGTGCAATATTTTTATGCCTGTTTTATAAAAGTAGCTTATATAAATCAACCTATAATGATGATTATATATAAAAAAGAGAAATTATTTTATCTGCATTGACAAGAACTTTATTTGAGTATAGACTAATTGGTAGTACCAATTTAGGAGGAGAATAATGAAATATTTAAAGCAATTTGGGATAATTATTATAATTTCTTTTATAGGCGAATTTATGAATATGTTCATACCTTTGCCTATTCCTGCAAGCATATGGGGACTTGTACTTATGTTCCTATGCTTAAAGCTTCATATTATTAAGCCAGAAGATGTAAGAGAAACCGCAAAGTTACTTATAGAAATTATGCCAATTATGTTTATTCCAGCGGCGGTTGGTTTGGTTGAATCGTGGGGTTCTATACAATCAAATCTATTAGCTTATGCTGTAATAACTGTTATATCTACAATAATTGTTATGGCAGTTTCGGGCATTGTAACACAGGTCATTATAAAAATAGACAGAAAGAAGAAAAAAGTATGAATGACTATTTTCAGGATTCAGTATTTTTTGGTGCGGCAGTAAGCTTAATTGCTTATGGTTTGGGAGTTGTGCTGAATAGAAAAACAAAGCTTGCTATTTTAAATCCGCTTTTAATCTCGATTGTTGCAACTATTCTTGTTATTACTTTAGGCCATATAGATTATGATACTTATAATTATGGTGCAAAATATCTTAGCTATCTATTGACACCTGCGACAGTTTGCCTTGCTGTTCCGCTTTATGAAAAGCTTGAACTATTGAAGAAAAAAAATATCAAGGCAGTTATTGCTGGAATCGGTACTGGAGTAATTACATCATTGCTTAGTGTAGCTGTTATGGCAGTTTTCTTTCAGCTTAGCCACGAGGAATATGTAACCTTCTTGCCTAAATCTATTACAACAGCCATTGGTATGGGTATTTCTGATGAATTGGGCGGCTATGTTAATCTTACAGTTGCGGTTATTATCGTAACTGGTATTATTGGTAACATTATGGGTAAATTTGTATGCAAGGTTTTTCATATTACAGAGCCTATCGCAGTGGGAATTGCATTTGGAACATCATCGCACGCAATGGGTACATCAAAAGCTATGGAAATAGGTGAAGTTGAGGGTGCTATGAGCAGTCTTTCAATTGTTGTATCAGGTATTCTTACTGTAATAGGAGCATCTATATTTTCTATGTTTCTGAAATAAATGAGGTGAAACGCTTGGCTAAACAAAATCACGAATATGAGAAAGTAATTGATTATATTCGCAATCAAATAGAAGCTGAAAATCTCACTATAAATTCTAAACTTCCTACTGAAAGAGCAATAGCGGAGGAACTTTCTATAAGCCGAAATTCTACAAGAGAGGCTTTGCGTATTTTAGAGCATATGGGGATACTTAAAAAGTATTCACGGTTCTGGAAATTATCTGACAGATAACATTTCTATGCAGATGTCTGAAATGTTGCGGTATATGATACTGCTTAAAAGTATTTCTAAGCTTGATATATGCCATTTCCGTAGAGATATGGAAAAAACTGTTTGTCGAGTAGTAATGAAATCTGAAATCAGTGAAGATGAGCTTAATAAAATATCAGATATACTTAATTCTGAATCTGATAAATATGATGAGGTTGAGCGGGATAGGCTTTTTCATTATTCGCTGATATATGCTACAAACAATAAGCTTTGGATATGCTTTATGGAAGCTATTATGGATATTTATAGAGAATGGATAGATGAGGTTCTTTCTAACGCAGATAGTGATACTAAAAAGCTTTTAAAAAGAAGTACATAATAGCATATTTTCGTCTATCAAGGAAAGAGATATGGCTAAATGCGAAGCCTCAATAGACAAGCATTATGACATAATTGAAAGAGAACTTTTTATGAGGTGATTTACTATGAAATATAAGGTTTATATTTTTGATATGGACGGTACAATTCTTAATACGCTTGAGGACCTTGCAAACGCATTGAACTATTCATTGGGAACAAATAACTATCCTAAAAAAGAACCATAGATGAAGTAAGGAGATTTGTAGGAAACGGCATATATAAGCTTTTGTAGAAAGAGGCGTACCTACTGGCACTGAAAAGGCAGATATAGACAGGGTTTTCAAGACATTTAAAGAATATTATTCTGTTCATTGCGAGGATAAGACAAAGCCTTATGAAAATATAATTGAAATTATCAAGAAATTGAGAGCGGAAAAATTGTCATATAGCGGTTGTTTCAAATAAGGCTGATTATGCTGTGCAAAAAGCTTTTGAGAGATATTTTCCGAATTTGATAGATATAGCAGTTGGTGAGCGTGAAAATGTAAAAGAAAAAAGCCTGCTCCTGATTCTGTATTAGAGGTTTTGAAAAAGCTTAATGCAGATAAATCAACAGCAGTTTATATTGGAGATTCTGAGGTTGATATTCAGACAGCCAAAAATGCTGATATGGATTCGATTATTGTAACTTGGGGCTTTCGTGAAAAGGCTTATCTACTTGAAAATGGTGCAAAGCTTACAATAGATGAACCGATAGATATATTGAATATTTAAATCGTAATATTGATTTAAGATTAGAACTGACAGTATGTAAAATTACTGTCAGTTTTTTGCTGTTAAGTGTACAACTTTATGTTTGCGTTTATGTTGATGTATATATCAACAAAGCTTTAATTTTTAAAAAATAAAATTATATTTTGCAGCTTAATAAACTGAAACAGATAGAAAAAATTAAATAATTTAAGAAAATCTCGGTTGAGTGAAAGCTTAATCGAGAGTTTATCTAAAAATGTAATTTTTAGGTTGATTTTTTATGGTTTTAAATATATACTTTAATATAAGTGATTATGTTTTCTATATTTTATGGGTAGATGGTGGGGCAAATATGGATATTGCCATAATAGATGATAAGCAAGTTTTTTTGGAAATTTTTAAATCAGATGTAATTAAAATATGTAATGATAATGATATTGAGTGCTATATTGATACTTTTAATAGTGCAAGAAATATTATGGAAATATATAAAAATTATCATCTGATATTTTTGGATATAGATATGCCAGGAACAGATGGGATAACTGCTCTCAGGGAGATAAATAAAATCTATAATCCAAAGGAATTTCCTTATATTGCATTTGTTACAAGCAAAGAGAATCTTATTTATGAAGCTTTGAAAGAATTTCCTTATACATTTATAAGAAAAAAAGATATTAATGGGCTTCTTGAGAATTGTATCTGCAATATTTATGAAAAAACAAATCCTAAAAAACAAAAATATACGATAAAATGCGGAAGAAATTTGGTTAATGTATTTATAAAAGATATTATATATATTGACAAAATTAAGAATTATGTTTGGTTTCATACAGTAAACGGTACCTATAAAGAACGAGCTACCATAGAAGAAAAATTTGCGGATTTAATGTCTCAAAATTTTGTAAGAACACATATAGGTTGCCTTGTCAATTTGGATTATATCTTTGAAGTAACACCAAATTCTGTGTTGTTAGATAACGGAGAAAGCGTAGTTTTATCAAGAAAATATTATAATGAAGTAAATAACAGATATTATGAAAGTTTGGTGGTTGATGATGATTGATGCAATAGTAGAAATAAGTGTAAATGTATTTCAATCCTTTATGTATATAGGATTTTTATTTTTACTATTTAATAAAGGAAAGAAGACTAAGAAAGATTATATAGGATTTTTCTCTTTTGTAGCTATACTATTTATTGCACTTACATATTTTTCTTTTAATCCAATACATTTTACTAATTTAGACGAAATCATATATACATGTATACAAATCGTATATGCAGTATTTCTGCTAAAAGGGAATATATTTGCAAGAATAATTATGCCAGTTATATCTCAAATGATAAATACTGTAATAAGCTATGGCTTTGCTTTCACTATAAGTTGCTTTACACCTGAAACAGTTGGAAGCCTTGTGCTAAAAAGCATCTATATATAGATATTTATGTATGGGATTAATAACTTTAACTAATATCTTAGTACTTTTAATTATTTTAAGGTTTAACAAGACGGAATTTAAATTTAAGAAATGGACAGATATTGTATCATTTTTAGTTATTCCGGTTATGTCAGTATTGATTATATATTCATGTGTATATATATCTATTTTAACAGAATTGAATCCAGAAATAGTTGGGCTTTTAACATTTATTTGTTTAAGTATGACAGCTATTGCGGTTATAACATGGTTCATGATGACAAAAATAAGCAAAAGCAACGAGATTAAAACAAAGCTTTTGCTTACAGAACAAAGGGAACAGCTTTATAAAGAAGATATTTTACATACTAATGAACAGATAGAAAATATGTCAAAAACAAAGCACGATATGAAAAATAATATATTATGTTTAAGTAGATTGATTGCTGATAGTAAGTATGAGGAAGCAGAAGAATTTTGCAATTCTATATCAGAAAACCTTGAGGCAATTTATACACCAATATCTACAAATGACCCTCTGCTTAATGCAATTATAAATGTTGAGCGTGACAAGGCTTTAAATAGTAAAATTGATTTTAGGGTGAGTATAAATGAACAGGTTGTCAGTGATATAAAAAGTAATGATATAGTTTCAATAGTCGGTAATATGTGTGATAATGCAATAGAATATTTGAGAAAACAACCTGAAAATAAACGAAAAATGACGCTTGATATATCATATAAAAAAAGTTATATTGTAATTACTTGTAAAAATAAAATATCTGAATCTATACTTTCGCTGAATCCAGATTTAGCTACAACTAAAAAAGATAAAGTAAGCCATGGTAAGGGAATGGGTATTATTTCAGATTGTGTTAAAAAATATAATGGCGACATAAGATATTATGAGAAAGATAATTATTTATATGTATCTGCTATAATTCATAGCAATAGAATTTCGAATTAAAAATACATTAATTTTATATAAAATTTGTGGAGATTAAAGCCGATTGAAACCAAATAAATCTCCAACTCGACTTTAATTTGACCTCTTCACACTAACCTTTTGTACCAACGGCGTATTTCATTACAACGATTACCGAACAGGCAAACAAAATTTATTCTTATTTTTACTCGTAAGGCAATCAATAAAAATGTAATAATTGTCTATATTCAGGGCCTTATTGGTTTGAATTTAAAAAATAAACAAATATTCAATAATATCCAGTGGCTTTTTTTGGATTCTCACTTGATATTTTAAGAAAATTACTTTATAATATGTAATATGTAAAATTTGTTTAACCACAAATGAATGGAGGAAAAGGGATGGGTATCGAAAATAAAAATGATGTCCTTTCTAAAGCAGTAAGTGAAGTAGAAGCATCTAAGGGCTATATGCGTTTGCAGAAGCTTTTTGATGATGCAACTTTCACACAGGTTGATGCTTTTGCAAAATCAGAGGGCGGTTATGCTGAAGCCGTTGCAGGCTATGGTTATATTAATGGCACAGGAGTTTATGCCATTGCACAAAATAGCGATTTAAGTGGCGGTGCAATGTCACAGGCTCAGGCGGCTAAAATAAAAAAGGTCTATGACCTTGCACAAAAAACAGGTGTACCTGTTATTACAATTTATGATTCAATTGGTGGAAGACTTACCGAAGGTTCACAGCTTTTGACAGCTTATGGAGAAATTCTCAAAATGTCAAGTGCACTTTCTGGAGTTATTCCTCAGATTTCTGTTGTACTTGGTCCTTGTCTTGGAACACAGGCACTTATTGCGGCTTGTGGTGATGTAGTCATTGCAGCAAAGGGTGCAGAGTTTTCACTTGATGTAAATACAGGTTCAACAGCAGAAAAGGCTTTTTGAAAATGGCACAGCACATCTTCTTGCAGAAGATGAAGAAGATGCTATTGCGATTGCTCGTGATGTTGCATCAATGCTTCCTGCAAATAATATAGAAACAGCTGCTGGCTTTGAGTTTGCAGATGCTTCTGAAAATGTTGCAGATAATACTCCTGCTAATGACATTCCTGAGCTTGTTGCTGATGACGGAAGTTATCTTGAACTTTCAGCAGCGTATGGTGATGATGCTGTCACAGCACTTGCAACACTTACAGGAATTACAGTAGGTTTTGTTTCTGCTGGTGCAAAGATTCTCGGTGGAGATGCTTGCAAGAAGATTGCTCGTTTCGTTCGTTTCTGTGATGCGTTCTCAATTCCAGTTATCACATTTGTAGATTCAGAGAAATTCTGTTGCCTCAAATCAGCAGCAAGAGTTTCAAGTGCATATGCTGAGGCTACAACTGCAAAGATTTCAGTTATCACAGGTGAAGCTTATGGTGCTCTTTATGTAGCACTTGCAGGAACAGGCTCTAATGCAGATATTACATTCGCATATCCAAATGCGTCTGTTTCCCCACTTAATCCATATGCATCTGCTGTTATTATGCTTGGTGATGAGATTGGCAAGGAACTTAAAGGTTCTGCTAATCCACAGGCTGATAAGGAAGCACTTGTTGCTAAGTTCAAAGCAGAAAACTGCTCTGTATTCGAGGCTGCTGCAAATGGCTATGTTGAAGATGTTATCACACCATCAGCAACAAGAGCAAAGCTTGCGTCTGCACTTGATATGCTTATTGGCAAGAGAGTACAAAGACTTCCAAAGAAGCACAATAACTTGTTTATCTGATAAATTTTTGAATATACTTCGATTTTCGAAAGGACGATTTATAATATGAAGAATCTTAAAATTACCGTAAACGGCGTAGCATATGATGTTCAGGTTGAAGAAGTTGGCGGTTCAGCATCAGCTCCAGTAGCAGCTCCAGCAGCACCTGTAGCTACCGCACCAAAGGCAGCACCAGCAGCTGCTCCTACAAGCGGTGAGCCACTTAATTGCCCAATGCCTGGAACAATTATTTCTGTTAATGTTTCTGTTGGACAGCAGGTTAAGCTTGGTGATGTAGTTGTTGTTCTTGAAGCTATGAAGATGGAAAATGAAATCAAGGCTCCAAAGGATGGCACAATTACTTCTGTTAATGTAAATAAGGGCGATGCAGTTGAGTCAGGTACTCTTCTTGTAACAATCGGCTAATTGGAGGTCATAAAGAATGGCTAAGAAAAAAATACTTGTAACAGAAACAGCTCTTCGTGACGCACATCAGTCGCTCATAGCAACTCGTATGCCAATAGAAGATATGCTTCCGATACTTGATAAAATGGATAAAATAGGTTATCATTCAATCGAATGTTGGGGCGGTGCGACATTTGATGCCTGCTTGCGTTTCTTGAATGAAGACCCGTGGGAGAGATTGAGAATTCTCCGCAAGAATCTTCCTAATACAAAGCTTCAGATGCTTTTCCGTGGACAGAATATGCTCGGCTATCGTCACTATGCTGATGATGTTCTTGAATATTTTGTACAGCGTACAGTTGCTAACGGTATTGATATTATAAGAATTTTTGATGCACTTAACGATATTAAGAATCTTCAGGTTGCTATTAAGGCTGCAAAGAAAGAGGGAGCACACGCACAGGTCGCTATTTCCTACACAACAGGTCCAGTATTCACACATGAATATTATGTAGAATACGCTAAGAGAATTGCTGATGCAGGTGCAGGTTCTATCTGTATCAAGGATATGGCTGCTCTCCTTACACCATCTGAAACTTATTCACTTGTTAAGGAAATCAAGAAAGCTGTTGACCTCCCAATTCAGCTTCATACACACTATACATCAGGACTTGCTTCAATGTGCTTACTCAAGGGTATCGAAGCAGGCGTAGATATAATCGACACAGCGATTTCTCCATTGACTCTTGGAACATCACACGCTCCAACAGAATCTATGGTAGCAGCTCTTGCAAATACAGATTATGACACAGGTCTTGACCTTGTTGCACTTTCTGAGGTTCGTGAATACTTTATGACACTTAGAAAGAAGTATATCGACAGCGGACTTCTCGACCCATCTATGCTTGCAACAGATGTTAAGGCACTTATCTATCAGGTTCCAGGCGGTATGCTTTCAAACCTCCTTTCACAGCTTAAGCAGGCAGGCCAAGGCTGACCAGCTTACAGCAGTTCTCGAGGAAGTGCCTCGTGTTCGTAAGGACGCAGGTTATCCACCGCTTGTTACACCTACATCACAGATTGTTGGTACACAGGCTGTATTCAATGTCATTATGGGTGAAAGATACAAGATGTGCAACGACCAGTTCAAGGGACTTGTTGCTGGTAAATACGGTACAAGTCCAGTGCCGATTGACCCTGAGTTCAGAAAGAAGATTATAGGCGATGAGCCTGCAAATCGACTGCCGTCCTGCTGATTTACTTGAGCCTGAGCTTGATAAGCTTCGTGCAGAGATTCCTGAATGGATTGAACAAGAGGAAGATGTTCTTTCTTATGCACAGTTCCCGAAGGTTGCTCTCGATTTCTTCAAAAAGCGTAGAGATAAGAAAATTGGCATTGACTCTAAAAATGCAGACTTGGAAAATAAAATCCACGCTGTCTAATTAGTAATATTAAGAAACGGTGCCAAAAGGTGCCGTTTTTTTGCGCATATTTATAAGGGAGATGATGCCTTGAATATTGTAGTTATGGATTATAAAACTGTTACAAGTGGAGATGTTTCACTAAAGGTTTTTGAGGATTTCGGGAAAGTAACCTATCTTCCGTTGACATCACCTAAGAATGTAGCAGAGGCAATAAAAGACGCTGATGTTGTGCTTTGCAATAAAACACCAATGACAGCAGAAAATATGTCAGGTGCAAAAAATCTTAAATTCATAGGACTTTTTGCGACAGGCTATAATAATATAGACCTCGACTATACCAATACTCACGGAATAACCGTCTGCAATGCAGGAAGCTATTCAACAAGTGCGGTTGTACAACATACTTTCGCACTTCTGCTTGAGATGACTAATCGTGTTGCTGAATATAACGCTTTTACTCATAAAAATGGTTGGTGTGAAAGCGAAACCTTTTCGCCATTTATTTATGATATAATGGAACTTTCTGGAAAGACTATGGGTATAGTCGGCTATGGCAGTATTGGTAAAGCGGTTGCAAATGTGGCTTGTACCTTTGGAATGAATGTTATCGTAAACACAAGAACAGTTCGAGAGGACGGTATTACAAAATTTGTTTCGTTTGAGGAACTTCTTGAAAATAGCGATATAATTTCTCTGCATTGTCCGCTGAATAAGCAATCTGAAAAGCTTTTTAACGCAGAAACCTTTGCGAAAATGAAGCAGGGAGCATATTTTATAAATACAGCTCGTGGTGGAATAGTTGATGAAGTGGCTCTTGCAGATTCACTAAAAAGCGGTCATCTCGGCAAAGCAGCTGTTGATACAATAGCTGTTGAACCAATGAGAAACGATTGTCCGTTGAAAGATGCTCCTAACTTGTTGATAACACCTCATGTTGCTTGGGCTCCTAAGGAAACAAGAGAACGCCTTGTCGGTATTGTCTATAACAATCTTAAAAACTTTATAGACGGAAAGCCTACAAATGTAGTTACAGCTTGATTCGGTGAGAAGCCTATGGATAAAACACAGAGCGAGCTTAACAGGCTTTTATATGATGCAAGGCACAATACTGAGCTTAGAGATAAGCTTTTGGCAACAAGAAATGCCAAAGACCCTATGAACGAATTTTGCAAGGTTTCGCAAGATTTAGGTTATAATATAACTATTGGTGGTTTATTCGCGCTTGGTCAGGATATGAATGACAGCAAGTTAAGAAGTGTGAACGGAGGCGGAGTCGATGGCATTGATGGCTGGGACGATGCCTACGAAACCTTCTTTTACTCATTAAAATAAATATTGAGGAGGAATTTTCATGAAAAAAGAGGCAAAAAAAGTTGCTATTGTAGGAACAGGTATGGTTGGTATGAGCTATGCTTATGCAATGCTTAACCAGAATGGCTGTGACGAAATGGTCCTTATCGACATCAACAAGGAGAGAACTATCGGTGAGGCTATGGACCTTAACCACGGTCTTGCTTTTGCACCATCAGCTATGAAGATTTATGCTGGAGAATACAGCGATTGCAGCGACGCTGACATCGTTGTTATCTGTGCGGGTGTTGCACAAAAACCAGGCGAATCAAGACTTGACTTGCTTAACAGAAATGTTGCAGTCTTTAAGACAATCGTTGAACCAATCGTTGCAGTAGGTTTTCACGGAATTTTTCTTGTTGCAACTAACCCTGTTGATATTATGACTTATGTAACTCGTAAGCTTTCAGGATTCCCTGCAAAGAGAGTTATCGGAAGTGGTACTACTCTTGATACTGCAAGACTTCGTTTTCTAATTGGCGATTACTTCGATGTCAACCCAAGAAATGTTCACGCATATGTAATTGGTGAGCATGGCGATAGTGAGTTTGTTCCTTGGTCGCAGGCATTGATTTCTACAAAGCCTGTTGTAGATGTAGTAAAGCAAAATCGTAATTTCTCTATGAATGAACTTCTGAAGATTCAAGAGGAAGTTCGTACATCTGCTCAGGTTATTATTGAGGCAAAGAAAGCAACTTATTACGGAATTGGTATGGCTTTGACAAGAATTACTAAGGCGATTTTCCAAGATGAGAATAGTATTCTTACAGTTTCTTCTATGCTTATTGGTGAATTTGGAGAACAAGATGTAACTATTGGTGTTCCTGCTATTGTTAATAGAGATGGTATCAAGGATATTCTTGAGCTTAACCTCAACGAGGACGAAATCGCTAAATTTAAAAATTCTTGTGAAACACTTAGAGAATTCTATGGTCAGTTGAATTTGTAATATGCTGACAGCTTTTATTAAATTGTTTTAGCAAGCTTTAACTGGCAACGACCTTATGCTACACTTTTAGCGACTTATTCACTGCAAATATAGTTTAAAGCTTTGCTATTTACACAGCAACACAGATTGTGTGCTTTATAATTTAATTATAGAATGATTTTCTGATTATGTTAAGAATAAAACACAATTTGTGTAAATATGATATTGCTATGAAATGTACGAGCTTTTAATATGAAGTTCGTACATTTTGCTTTTTGTGGTAAATAATAATTTATATTATACCTAAAAAATCAAGTATATATTGTGTTCAAAATCATTCTTTTGTATGTAGATTTCAATAAATGACAATTCTTTTGTTAAAAAAGATTATAATTAGCACATAGATTATATTGAAAATCATTCTGTAATTGACTGTGTAAACTATTATAAAGATTGTTCATCTTATAAATTTCTATTAAAATACCAAAAGGTGCACCAACAAATACATCTAACAATAGTACAACAGAAGGTTCTGGCTATAATATTGGAACAGTACTTTAAGTCATAAAATAATAAAAATTAAACTCTTTATATAATCTAAAAGTTTAGAAAAAAGTGTAGCAGAGAATTGTAACCCCACATATAAACATTAGACTTTTAGTCTGTTGCTTTTTGTGGCTTATTTTATATTTTGACAAAAAACAACCTCCATTTTAGGATTATTCTAATGATGGAGGTTGTTATTATCTGATTATAAAATTAAGTCTGTTTCTTCAAGGCGTTTATTAAAGAACCTCATTGCTCTCATACAAGGCTTACGGAAGAGGATTCCTATTATCAATGCTAAAGGTATGAAGCAAAGGAGATATAGTATGTTTTCCCAGTAAGCACTGTATGTAACGCCTGCTATTGTTTCTCTTACAGCATTAATAGCATAGTTAAATGGCATAAATCTGATTAGATTCTGGAAGAAATCAGGTAAAAGCTCTGGTGGGAATGTACCGCCTGAACCTGCAACCTGAACAATCAATATAATAACTGCTATTGCCTTTCCTATAACACTGAACGAAATTGTCAATGAGTAAATAAGAAGTGAAAAAACAATGATAGTTATCCAGGTTGTAAGAATGAAGAGAAAGAGGTTTTCGCACTGAATTTTTAGGAAGAATACATCACCAAGAGCTGTGATAGTAGCCTGAAGCAATGATATTACCATAAATATCAAATATCTTCCAAAGTACTCCTGATAAGGTTTGACCTTGCCAACAGTTTTTATATCACTCTTGCTGAGTTCAGTTTTAAGAACTGCAACAAGGACGATACCACCGACCCACAAAGCAAGAACTGTATAGAACGGTGCCATTGCTGAACCATAATCGGATACTGGAAATACCTTTTCAGTATTTATCTTAACAGGACTTGAGATAAAGTCACTTACTGCCTCTGGGTCACCAAAAACAGTACCTATAAGATTTTCAATAGTTGAATTTTCTTTTAAATTCTGAATCTTTTTCTTAATGGTATCAATATTATTGATTCCCTTATCAATTAACTTTTCTACATCATTAAATGTACTACTTACAGAAGTAACTATTTTTTGTGCGGAATTTAATGCCTCCTCAATATCATCAGTGACAGTAGAAGATGTAAGAACATCTGAAACCTTATCGAGTGCATCATCACCTGATTTATTGATGACCTTTTCTATTGATTTTTTGCAGGAGTTAAATAATTACTCTTAAAGTTAGCAATAGAATTCTTTGTAGAATCTGCCAATGCTTTAATTTCACTGCCAAAGTCGGCTGAAAGTACATTTGAATTTTTTTAATGTAGATGCCACTGAATTAAGCTTCGTAATTATCTGATTTTGAGTTTTATTCATATCTGTTAAAAATTCAACAACATCAGAAATCTTAATATCAGCTTTAATATTAGAAATAAGTTTATTTATTTCTGTCTTTATCTGAGTAATGGAATTTTGAGTTTCTTTAATGATAGCATCAATATCGCTTTTTAAGTCTTTAGGCAAAGAACCTGTTTCTTTTGATTTTTTTGAGTTGCATCATTTATCTTAGCAATAATAGCACTTTGTTTTGTATTGAGTGAATTAAGCTTTGCAATTGCATCAGATGTATCTATCCCAAACTTTTCAGACAAAGTATTTAAAGCAGAGATAAGTTCGTTATTAGCGGCAATTATGCTTTGATTGATAATTTTTATCTCGTTAAGCTTATCTGCTGCGGTAGATGTATCTTTTTCAATAGTGTCAAATATAGTATCGAGCTTTTGGCTTAAAGAGTCTATAAGAGAAGAAATCTTCGCTGTGGAAGTTTCAATAGTATTAACTAAGCTTGTGATACCGCTTGAGCCTGTATTATCAAGGCTATTAAGAATATTAATAATATCATTATTTATCTCAATAATCTTATTGCAAATATCAGTAAGATTCTGAAGGTCGTCAGCAATATCTTTAGAACCATTATTTACTTTAGTAATAATGGTATTAAGCTGATTGCTGAATGATGAAGTAAGCGAATCAAGAGAAGTAATGCTGCTTTCAAGAGTTGAAGAAAGTCCAGTTGATGCAGACTTAATTGCCGTACTTGCATCTTTAATAGAGTTTACAAATTCATTTGTATCTTTAAGCTTATCTTTAAGTTTTGGAAGTGAATCCTTATTTGACTTAATTAAGGAATTTACTGAATCCATACTTCCAGAAATTACATCTATTGTAGATTTCAATGAATCAAGAGATATTTTTCCGTTATCAAGAGTGGAAATAATATTATCACAAATCTTATCCTTGTTTACTGATATTTCGTCAGAAGATGTATTAAGCACTGTTGCGGCAATATTTGTAATTTCAGCAACAAAGCTTGAGTTTACCTCTGTTTGAATAGCCTGAATACCTTTATCGGTGATTTTAGGAGCAATAGCGTTTTTCTTTTCATTAACAAGATATGTAATTTCGGGTCTTTTAAGCTCACCAGAGGCTATACTTACAAGATTTTCGCTGAAATTTTCAGAAATAACTACTACTGCATAATAATCGCCATCAATTATACCTTGGTCGGCCGTATCTTTGTCTACAAATTTCCAACCCATTTGAGTATTTTTTTTAAGGTTATCAACTATATTGTCACCAAATGATGTTTTTATAGGTCCAATCTTACAACCTTTATCGAGATTTACAACTGCAACTGGGATATTTCCTGAGTTATCATACGGATTCCAGTTAGATGCAATATTAAACCACGCATATAAAGCAGGAAGAACACTAAGTCCAATAACCACTATAAAGGCAATTACACTTCTGAAAATCTTTTTAAGGTCATGCTTAAAAATAGAAAAAATTTTTTTCATTCGCTTTCGTCCTCACTTTCGTCATCTTTTTCTTCTGGCTCATTCTCATCTTCATATCCAAGATATACACGCAGCCTATATATTCTATATTCATTGTGTATAAGATAGGCAACTACGAAGATAATTGTAATAATCCAAAGTACCAGAAAGAATAGTTTTGATTCAAGACTGAACATAAGCGCCAGAAATACAATAGCGGATACAGCTATAAATATAATTCCTATTCGATTGACTTTCTCACGCTTTTTTCTTTCATTTCCATATATTCGTATTTTACACGAAGATATGTATTGTGTTCGATGTCACGCTCACTTAACAAGGGATTATATTTATCTTCTTCAATCATAATAACAAACCTCCCTTTATTTATAAGAAATTTTAGAAAAGTAAAAAGAAGCTTTTCTAAGATGGAATACTATTATACCTTATTTAGCTTTTTTTTTCAATCTACAATATAAGTCGTTTGTAGAAAATCGGGAGTTCTTGTACAGATTTTACTAATATCAGTTACTACAATGCGTTGATTAAAGAGTATAAATTTGCATAAACTATGCTTAGCTAAATAAAAAAGCTGTTTATATGGGGGAATTTCTGTGAGGATTAAAAAATATATTACTTTATTGTTTATAACAGCGTTAATTATAATAACAATATTTGCAGTTGGTAATTTCGCAAAAAAACAACAATTCCGGTTGTTAATATTTTTAATGTAATCAAAAGTAAATCTGATGAAATAGTGCAATCAACGGGTAAAGTCGGCTATATAAATCAAAAAAAATGTAAAAGCGAATTATGATTGCGTAGTTACGGATATTTTTATAAAAGAAAATGACAACGTAAAAAAAGAACGATGAGATATTAAAAGTGGCTGTTGTAGAATTGCCCTCTAATATAGATATGGGTAATATATCTAAAATAATAGATAAGTATAAAAATTATGATATTAGCCAAGCAGAATATAAAACGATAGTTGCTCCTGAGAGCGGAACAGTAACTTCTTTTAAAATTCAAAAGGGTGATATTATCACAAAGGGGACTGGACTTTTTACTATAACAGATAAATCCGGATTATCAGTTAAGCTTAATATAAACGAAAACCAAATCTCTAAAATACAAGAAGGTCAGAGCGTTACTATAACAGGAAATGCTTTTGATAAAAAAAAGCTATACAGGAAAAGTCATTTCAATAGCTGATGAAGCGGAAGAAACCGCTACCGATATTGGGCGTGAAACTACTATTGAAGTAGATGTAAAGGTTGAAAATCCCGATGAAGAAATCAAACGAGGATATACCGCAAAGTGTGCAATAATTATTGCATCTGATGATTCTTCAATAATAGTTCCTTACGAATCGCTTGGAAGTGACAATAAAGGAGATTATGTTTATAAATTTCAGAATAGGAGAGCGGAAAAGCAATATGTAATTATAGAATGTGAGCTTACTGATGGTGCAAAGATAAAAAGTGGACTTAAAGATGGAGATAGAATTATAAAAAAATATTTCTGAGCTTTCTGATAGTGAAGCTCAAGCTATTCATATTGAAGGTGAATAAGTATATGAATGAAGTTTTTTGCTGTGTTATGAGAGGTTTAATAAGAAAAAAGGGGCGAAGCTTACTGACGATAATAGGTATTGCTATTGGTGTTACAGCAGTTATCATAATAAGCAATATCTCACAATGTGGAGCTGTGGCTGTAAGTTCAGAGCTTGATAGTCTTGGAGTAGGTGGACTTTCTGTAAGTCTTGATAATACAAATGCTGATTCTGATGCAGTATTATCTGATAATGAATTGAATATTATAAAAACCTCATCATATGTAGAAAAAGCTATGCCTTTGATTTTTCAGACCGCAACTGTTAATTCTCGTGGAGAAAATACGCAGGCACTTCTATGGGGAATTGACCAAAACGCTAAAGAAGTTATATCTCTTAAATTAATGTATGGACGATTTATAAACAAAGGAGATATTGCTACTAATGCAAGAGTTTGTCTTGTAGATGAAAGCTTTGCTAAAGAAAATTTTGGTTATAGTAATATAGTTGGCAGAAAAATTACAGCTTTGTGCTCTGGCAATTATGAAAATTTTGAAGTTATAGGGGTGATAAAAACTGGTAGCGGACTTTTACAAAATATGATGGGAAACTATATTCCTACATTTATGTATCTATCATATACCACTATGCAAGAATTATATGCTATGAGTGATTTTCACCGTATAGCAGTAAAGATAAGTGATGGTGCTGAACCAGATATAGTTGGTGAAAAGCTTGTAAAAGCTCTTTCTACAGAAACGGGTTTTCAGAATAGTTATATAGTTGAAAGTATGGCTAAACAAAAAGAAGGTCTATCTCAGCTTATGAATATTGTTACTATGATTTTATCGGCAGTTGGAGGAGTTTCTTTATTTGTGGCAAGTCTTAGTATTATGAATGTTATGCTTGTATCAGTTGGAGAAAAAAAGCGTGAAATAGGTATTAAAAAAGCCATAGGAGCATGCAGAGGAGATATTCTTAATGAATTTTTAATAGAGGCTTTTATACTTACAATGTCAGGTAGTATTCTTGGTGTAATTTTAGGCATTGTAATATCCTTTATTGGAGCATTTATGCTTGGGATATCCATTATTATTAGATATGATATTATTGCATTTACAGTCATATTCGCTCTATTTACAGGTATAGTTTTTGGTATATATCCAGCGAATAAAGCTTCTAAATTAAAGCCAGTAGATGCACTTAGAGGCGAATAGACTTTATAAAGGCTTATTATACAAATATGTAATTGAAAAATATCAAATCCCATAATCTACATTATCAACAACAATTATAATGTGTATTATGGGATTTTTTGCTATAAAAGCTGTATTTAAATCTTCCGAAGGATTGCTTTTCTGTGCTATTGCAAGGACATGGAAACCTTTTATCATTCAGCTTATCTATGTTTCAAAATCTGACTGCGAATTTCCTCTGTCAACGGCTCAATATTTCCACCATATTCGGCAAAGGTACATATAGATAGCATTTCTTCAACAGCACCTTTTGTTACCAATTAAAGGAGAAATGTTAAGTATTGTAAATAGGTAACGCTATAATTTTCATAATTCACGCAATGCAGCGTATATTCGTATAGAATCTGATATATAATTGAGAAATAGTAATAGATTCTATCAGAATCTATTGGCAGGCATAAAATTTGTGGTATAATATAAAAAGTAAAGAAAGAGGTTATATTATGCTTGAACAAATAAACTCAATAATTTCAGTTGGCAATTAAGTTTTAATAGCTACGAGAAAACATTTTCTTAAGTATTTACTATTACTATCAGGGTTAAAATTAGTTGATTTTAGTACGGACACAGTATTAAAACTAAAAACATTAAAAAATATTGATGATAAATTATCAGTGTTTTTATCTGCAAAAGCAAATGTAATCGAAGAAGAGTATAAAGGATATTCTGAAGCGGTTATCGAAGAAATGCGATTAATTGCTCTGCTAACAAAAGGCGGTCATTCTTTGTCAAGAGTAGAAAACCGCATAATATTTAACTGAGAAAAAGGCACAGCCGACGGAAATTTTTCCGAAAGCTGTGCCTTAATTTTTTGCTATAAAGTTTTATGTAGAAACTCAGCAAGCATAACAATTATGAACATCTTGTTCAAATCGGTTGCTTTGCTTCGATGCCTTGCAACAGCGAGCAGTATATTTGGATAGCTATGCTACCAAATACCTCGTCAGGGATGTCCTAAAACCTGTCGTTATTTTACAAAGTCAAAAATCCATTAACAAATGCGTCGGGGAAAATAAATCGCTTTTCACCTTTTTGGAATTTCACATTGATATATTTTTTCTTATCATACATTTTAATAACGGTGCCGTCGCCGAACATTTTGTGTTTTACTACTGTTCCCACGCCCACATCTGCAAGAATATTTTCCCAATCAATTTGCGGCTCTTCTTGCTTTTTAATCTCAACCGACTTTTCGGCGGCTGTATCATTTTTATCGCTTGCGGTCGATTCAGTTGTCGGCTCTGTTTCGACGGCAAAGGCTATCGAATCGGTTAAGTCGGTAACGGTAGCCTGCTGCTTGGAGTAAAAGCATCTCGTATTCCTCACGGCGAAGAACGGTGTCCCAACCGCCGACAGCCTCACCCTCGTGCTTGTCGATACCAGTGTAGTTAAGACTTGAACTTTCATATTTACGGAAACCGAAAATACCTTGATTCATCTTTTCTGGGTCGAATAATCCGATAGAACAAAGAATATCAAAGTCTTTAACTGAAAGACCCGTTACCTTTTTGAAAAGCTCGGGTTCAATCTGTGTGATAACATCTTTAATTGTTTGCTCACGGTAGTCGGTAAGATACATAAATACAGGAATACGGGCGGCAAGTTTAAGCAAATTTTCCTGCACCTGTTTGCGCAGTGATTTTGCTTTTTTCTCGTCTTCGGTGAGTTCCTTTTTCTCTTGCTTTGTGAGATTGTCGCCTTTTTCTTTTTTTAGCTTTTTAACCTTTTCCGAGTGGTTAATAATCGTCTGTATTTCGGAATTAAGCGAACGGAATCCCTCAATATTCATCAAAGCGCTCAATGCGTCTTGGCTACTTTGCAGTTTTTTAAGTGTGTCGTTATCAACATGGACAAGCAACGCTGTCTGCCAACGCTTTGCAAGCAAAGTAGCCGATGTGCCTGCGTATGTAATATCCAAAATATCCTGGGCGCTTATTTGATTCATAGACGAGCCATCAAAAGCTAATATCGGAAGAAAATTGATGAATTCCGATACTTTCTGCTCGGGGCTTGTGTCGTCAACTTTCAGTCGGCAGGAATAGTCGGAAATCTGACGCAATGCACGCTCAAGCGCAAAGTCGAATACATAACATTCTTTTTTTACAATAACTCTGTTGCCGTGTTCGTCTTTTGTTTCCCAAGGGGATTGCACACGAAATGCGGTTTGGAAATATGTTTCAGGCGATTTCAAATTGCGCAACATAAACACGCCTGCCCAAGGTCTTACCGTTATGCCTGTAGTAAGCTTGCCACAGGACAGAGTTATTGTTTTTGTTTTTAGCGGGTCGCCCATAGCGTTAAGCACAGGGGCTAATGCGTCTATGCCTATGCCTGCCTTTGTGCCTGCGCATACAATAATTTTATAATCGTTAAAGAAATTGTTTTGCTTTTGCCTTAGCAAATTATACATTGCATAGCAGCTTGCAACATTGGGCAAAAACCAAAGGGTGTGGGATAAAACATTCAAAAGTGTTGTGTCCGAAAACGGCATAGGCGGTCGCTCCGCACCAAGTTTTAAGCCGTCAACAGGCATATAGTTACCTTGAATCATTTTCAGCCAATTTTGAACATAGTCCTCATATACAAATCTTGCGGTTTCGGGCTTGTTTTTATCCTCACATTCGGCACGGAAAAACTCGTTTATGTCAAATTCATCGTAGCCTTCGTTTGTCGCAACATTTGTTATTGAATCCGGCACCTTGTATGTCAGCATAACCATTTGGGGCAATGCGGCATAAGGGTTTTGATTTGGGTCGCCGTTCCAATTTTCCTTTGCCGACTGCTCGTCCGAATATGTCCAGTTGAAAATTTGGTCTTCCAAAAATTCGCCTGAATTCAGCGCTCTAAACGGTGTTCCCGACAAATACAGATAATGCTCCGATGTTATCGGCAAAAAAGTTTCGTTTATCGCATTTCCGGCTTCTTCCTTTTGATACTTTTCTATATCGAAATCATCGTTTTCTTCGTCGAATTTTTCAAAAAGATTTTTTGCGTTCTCACGCCAAGCGCCGAAATGGTATTCGTCAAAGATAACCAAATCCCAATTTGTGGAATGTATAAATTCATTTTTCGCTTTTATTCCGCCAACATTGTTTGTGCCGAGCAAATCTTGAAACGAACCGAAAACAACAATCGGTTTTGTTTTGTCGCAAGCGTCATATTGTTCGTCAAGCTGCTTTGCGTCAAACTTTGCCTCTTTATTTGAAACAAATTGCCAACCAGCAAAATCAATATGGTGTGACAAATCTTCCTGCCAAGCGGACTCAACGGCAGGCTTAAAGGTTAAAACCAAGATTTTTTTAAAATTCATAGTCTTTGCAAGCTCATAAGTGGCAAAGGTTTTGCCGAAACGCATTTTTGCATTCCATAAAAACTTTGACGGATGTGTCGGGTCTTCTGCTTTTGCCTGTGTGTAATAATCTTTTGTCATTTGAACGGCGATTTGCTGTTCATTGCGCATAGCAAAATTCCAAGTGCATTGACCCTCAAAGCGAATACCCGTGCGCACCTCTTCTATTGCGTTGAGTGCCTCTTGCTCGGAACAGCAAAACCACTCATTGCGGTCTTCGCCCTCGTTTAACTGCCGATAGCCTTTGTGTTTGAGCAATCTGTGAATATCTTTGTCCGTAAAGCAAGTGCCGTCTTGGCGCATTGCGGATTCTTTAAATAAAACCTTGAATTTTATTGCGGCGGTGTGTAACTGCTCTTTAATTCTGCTCTCCGTATCTTCACGGTCGGTATATCCTATTTTGATGTATCCATCGTGGTCGGCTACGGTAGGCAAGGTATAGCCGTATATTGTGGGCACAACGGCAGGACGATTATGCAAGATTTCGGATAGGCTAATATTTCCCGCCATTAGTTGTCACCTCCGGATTTTGTTTTTATCATATTTTCTATGAAATCAATTTCGCTTTTTGAAAGATGATATTTTTTATATAATTTTTTATCGTTCCAAACAACATTGTAATCTTGATCCGGAACTAAAAATAAATTTGTCTTTTTGATAAATTGATAGATGAAACTGCTTGTAATAATAAAAACCTAAAAAAGAACTTTGTTTTCATGTATTCTATGCAATTGTTTACCTCGGTGAGTGAATCACTCGCGTATGCAATGAGATACGAATCGGTGCATACTTCATTTGGTTCAAGTCGTTTGGTTGTGGAAAGAACGCCCAACATCCCATCTTTGTCGGGTTCTCCGGCGTGTTCCGCTGTAACTTTACTTATCATAACTTTATATTTGTTAATTGTATCATAGCCTTGTATGACTTGCGATTTTTTAATGTAACTAATGCCTTCACTTGAATATAACGCAATTTCTCCTGTTTCTTTTTCACCTCTAAATGACGAAGAATGACCGTATGGATTTCTTGCGCCAACATGGCAAGCAAAGCATTTTTCGTTTTGCTCTTTTACTTTTTCAATTATCGAAATAGCTTCATTATATCGTATAAACACTTCATATTCATTGAGCCTACGAATTGCTGTGGATGTATGACCATCATGGATATTAGTGTAATGACACCTTCCGGAATACCCTTTTGTTCTGAGAAAATAGCATACTCCGCCACCGATACTTATTCCTGGAAAGCAATCTTTGGCATTAACATAATCAACTAAATGTGATATTTGCCCATCATCAAGCATTGATTTCCTAAAATTATCAAGTCCTTTTCCTCCGGCATACCATCTTGCCGGAATAATCATTGTTAAGTATCTTGGATTTAATTTTTTTGCTTGTTCAATAAACCTATGATATATTGGCTTTGCACTTGCACCGTTCCCACCATCATCTAACTGATAAGGTGGATTACTTATTATAACATCAAATTTCATATTTAATAGCCTTTCGGGGTTGTCGGTATGTATCCACTCATAAGCGTGTGTTTCTAATTCTGTTTTACGGTTTTCGTTTCCCAATGCTGTTTTTTTAGATACACCGCAATACTTGCATTTTCCGTTCACCCAAGTATGGTTTATTCTTCTGTACCGAATATTTCCCTCGGCGTCATCAAAGTGTGTGATTGAGTACGGACCGTTGGGATATTTCGAGCAATAAAGACTTCGGCGGGAGAGCAAACTTGTAAGTTCCGTTATGGCAATACCGTAAAGCTGCTTATGAAAAATATGGTCGATACGCACTTGCAAATCGGGTATTTTGTCCTCAAGACCTACAAGCAATCGCTTTGCAATTTCACGCAAAAAAACGCCTGTTTTGCAAGCAGGGTCTAAAAATGTAGTATTTGGGTCTTGGAACAATTCCTGTGGCAAAAGGTCGAGCATTTGGTTTACTACCTCCGGCGGAGTGAAAACTTCGTCATTTGACAAATTTGCAAGGCAGGACAACACATCTGGCGTGTGTTGCGTTTTGTTTTTATAAACTCTATCAAAAAAACTTTCAGCCATTTTCCCATATCCTCCTGTAATTTATAGGCGGATATTCGCATATCGGCTCCGCCATATATTCGCCCGTAACGGGGTTTTGCGATAAATATTTGCTTGTATCGTCCTGCGTATAAAATAATGATTCTTGCCTTGGCTTTTTCTTTGGCTTTTCGCCTGCTTTGAGCAGAACATCAAGGCGAAAATCTCGTCTTTTCAGCTTTGTACCGAGCATTAAACTCCATTCGGGAAAAACGATAGGAACATCGGTATCTTGCTGATTTTCGTCAACGCACATTAAAGTAAGTGCATTGCCACACAAAATATTTTTGCCGAGTATATATTCAACCGATTTTCGTGTGTCGTCATTGCATTGCTTTTTGCAAACGGCTTTGTATTCTTTATCCCAAATTTTATATAATCGTTTTCGACATTCATCAGTGTTGTCCTGCATAATATCAACGCCGTATATGCTCGATACGGCAAGCACAGAGTAGCGGTCAAAATCATAAGGATTACTTTTATATAATTTTTTTACGGTAGCCAATTTTCTTGTTAGAATTTCGGCAAGAAAATTACCGTTGCCGCAAGCAGGTTCTAAAAATCGACTGTCAATCCTGTCACATTCCTGCGAAACCAGATCGCACATTGCTTTTACCTCTCGCTCGGCAGTAAAGACCTCGCCATGTTCGGCAACCCTTTGCTTTGACTTAACTTGTTTCGCCACGCTATTATCACCTCAATTAAAATAAAGCAACATAATCGGCATTATGTTGTAAATCAAAGCAAAAAAATAACGCCCACCAAAATCAGTGAGCGTTGAAAACTAAAAATAAGCAGGAAAAATCAAGCCTTGTCAAAATCAGAATTGAAAAGGCTTATTTGTGATGTGTAAAAATGACAATTTTGAATAAATTCCTACTTTTCTGTATGTAATTTGTTGTGGTTTAGTTTAAAATATGATATATTTAATTATATTGGAGTTTTAATTTGAACTCGCAATACAACATAATGCCGATTATGTTATATTTCTAAATTATAAGTCGCATATCTTCCATACGGCGGCGATGTTCCGTGCCAGTGGAAATGATATAAATTCTTGTCGTGTTTATGCTTGAATGACCGAGAATATCGGCGAGCTTTGCAATATCTTTTTCGATGTTATAAAATACACGGGCGAATAAGTGGCGCAAATTGTGAGGAAACACCTTTTGAGGATTGACATTTGCCTTTTTGCATAAGTTTTTCATCTCTCGCCATATATTCGTGCGGTTTATCGGCTTGCTGGTTCGTGTTACAAAAATCATACCGCTTTTAATGTTTTGCTTCGCTGCATAGCGGAGCAGTTTTTTCTTTAAGTCCTTTACGATAAAAATCGAGCGTGTTTTACCTTTTAGTGACACGGTGGCTTCACTTTGCTTTACTGCCTCAACGGTTATGAATCTCAACTCGCTGACACGAATCCCAGTTGCGCATATGGTTTGTAAAATTAAATTTAATCGCTCATTGTGATTACTTTGCGCCGCTTTGCAAAGCCTTGCGTATTCCGCTTTGGTGAGTTCTTTTTCTTCAGAGCAGAACACTTGATGTTGCACTTTCAGCGCCTTGATTTTTAAATCAAACCAACCTAAAAACGCAAACAGGCTGTTTATGCTTGCAAGCATCGAGTTCACACTGCGAACGGCATGGTTTTCTCGCAAATGCTCTTTGTATGCAATTACAATTTCTTTTCTTATTTCCTCATTGCCTGCAAAATCTGCAAAAACCTTTGCATCTCTAAAATATTTTTTCGTTGTGGCTTTGCTCTTTTCTTGCAAAATTAAATATTTTTGAAAATCGTTGAGATTATTCGCTGTTAAAATTCGTCTTTTCATCGTATTTACCTCCGAGTGAATACTGAATTTATTGTACCCGAAAAGTATGAATTCAAAACTGTTATACCGATTGAGGTAGATAGGCTTGTTGATTTAAAAGTTAAAGTAAGGAAAAAGATTAATCAGTTGCAAGACAACAGGTTTAAGTGTATACTTATCAACTATTACATAAACAATAAAACTTTTGAACAAATAGCAGAGATTATACATTATAGCAAAGCACAGACAATGCGAATGCACGGATATGCTCTTGATATTCTTGAAAAGATGATACTAAATGCAACAAATGATATTGAATGATACTTTTATCAGTGCTAAAAGTGCTAAAATGGTATTGTGAGATGAGGGCGAAAGAGAGTGTGAAGCTATTATTCAAATCACTCCACCGCCAACAACTTGTGTACTTCTTTCTATATATTGTTCATACAAATACACGCTCAGTAACAATGAGTTGTCCGTCAGAGCGTTATCTGACCCACATACGAGTTGCATTTTTTGTACCTCCTGAGTTATTTTGCATGAGAGCCGTCCAATAGGGCGGCTTATAATACGGTTCTTAAACAGACAGTGTCAGAAATGACTAATAGCGGTCTAAGAACTGTTGATTATGAAACAGGCTGGAGTAATCGTACAGATGTCGCAGCACGCAGGGCAGTTATGACAGGGCTTACACAAGTTACCGCAAAAGTTAACGAAAACAATGCCGAAAAGCTTGGAACGGATATGTTTGAAGTTTCGTGGCATAGCGGTGCCAGACCTTCACATCAGGTTTGGCAAGGTCGTTGGTATAAGAGTAGCGAGCTTGAAAGCGTATGTGGTTTAGGCTCTGTTACTGGCTTGTGTGGTGCTAATTGCTATCATAGCTATTATCCTGTTGTTCCTGGTATTTCTGTTCCAACTTATACCGAAGAAGAGCTTGACGAAATGAATCGTCAAGAAAATATTCCGATTGACTACAACGGCAAGCAATATACAAAATATGAAGCTCTGCAAAGACAGCGACAACTTGAAACAAGAATGAGAGCAGAACGGCAGAAAATCAAACTGTTGCAGGATGGTGAAGCTGATGAAACAGACATAATGCTTGCAAGGGCAAAGTACAGAGGTACTTCTCAAGAATATACAAGCTTTTCAAAAGCTATGGATTTGCCACAACAAAGGCAGAGAGTGACTATTGACGGTTTAGAAAATATTGGGGTTGGAAAATGGAAAATACCTGTTGAAAAATCGAGCAATGATGGTATAATAGGATTGGAAAGAAAATTAGATAGAAAGGAACATAATTTAGGTGCTTTTTTATCTTTGAAAATTCCAATGCAGAAAAGAGAAATTTTATCATTATGTAGAAAACATTCTATTGATATTAAGGGAATAACCTTTAAAATTCAGCGCTCTGAAAAGTTATTATCAATGCCTCTTTATGGCTCTACAGATTATAATAGTATTGGCAGAATAGATTTATTTCCGAACGCTTTTACTTCTGAAGAAGAATTAATCAAGACAATACTTCATGAAAAATGTCATGTCCTGCAACTGAAAAAATACGGCAAGGAATATGCGCAGAAAAATTTAGATTTAATGGAAAAACAGGCATACAGATTTGAAAGGGTATTCTATCAAATAGTTAAAAAGAGGTGATTATTATGAAGTGGCTTGATAATATTACAAATATTATCGCAACACATAATGCTGGAAAGTGTCCTTTCTGTAATAGTGAAAATACAGATTACAGAATTATTAATTTATCTTCTGATATTGGATATGGTGATGTATGGTGCAATGACTGTAAAAAAGCATTTCATATATCAAGAATGAAAATAAGTGAAGATATAATTAAAAACTCTGAAATTCCTAAATCTCTTAATTATTGAAAAAATAAATATTGATTTAACCGCTCCCAGAGGGCGGTTTGTTTAATGGAGAATGTTATGGATATAATCGAATTTCATAGTAAAATGAAACAGCATTGTGAAAGTCTAAACGGGAACTGCTCACAATGCTGTTTCTTAGAATATTGCTATTCTCAAAAAAGAGATATTTATAATGATTTTTTGAATGAAGTTATATCTCGTCTTTCAAAGAATGGGGATAGCGATAAGGACATTTACGCTCAGGTGATTCGTAACCGTCACAATGTTTTTCGTCCTTAATTGAACATTGTGCATAAATCAATTCATCATTTTTATTCACCTCCTATAATATATTTCGGATACCAGCCGATAAGTAGATTATATTGTGAAATATCAATATGTTCCAATAACCGTTTTTAAAGTTAAAATGCTTTAAAAGGCGGTTTTTCTATGCTATATAATTAGAAAGGATTTAAAAATGAAAATTAAACATAAAAAGATACTGGTATGTGGGCTATCATTAGCTGTGTTTGTTGGTATGATTTGTGGTTGTACAGAGGCAGACAGGGCGAAAAGAAATGTTCAACAAGAAGCAGATAATTTTAATGTTGAGCGTAGACTTAGTGTTATTAATATGCGTTCTGATAAACCGATATTAGAATTGACAGGTTATTTCTCATTATCTAACAATGATAATCATGAACTTGAGGTTACTATTGAAGTTGAAAATGGGAAATACAAGGTTGATTATATATACTTGAATGATTGGACAATGTATACCGTTGAAGATATTTCAGGTGCACATGTTGATAAATATCATTATGAAATAAATTTCTTACCTGAACAAATTATTCCGTATACATTTAAATCAAAAGATTAAGTAGAAAGTAGGTGAAACAATGGACTTCCGAGAATTTATAGAAGAAAGATTCATAAAAAGAAACTAAGCACTTTGAGAAATCAGGGTGCTTTTTTAATGCCTAAAATTGACCGCTCCGAAGTCGTAAAACTACGGATAGAATGAGAAGCAACCTCGTAAAAAGCGTATCGAAAGGAGCATTTATATGCAAAGAAAATTTTTAGAGGATTTAGGTCTTGAAAAGGAAATTGTCGATAAAATAATGAGCGAGAACGGCTCGGATATTGAAAAGACAAAGGCAAGACTTGAAGCCGAAAGAGACAACTATAAGGAACAGCTTGAAACGGCTCAGAACGCCCTCAAGGAGTTTGACGGAATTGATGTTAAGGAATTGCAAGGCAAGATTGAAACATTGAATAGCGACCTTAAAAACAAGGAAACTGAATATCAATCAAAAATCGCTGATATGGAATTTAGTGCGGTGCTTGATAGTGCAATAAGCTCCAGTAAGGCACGAAATGCTAAAGCAGTAAAAGCATTGCTTGATATTGAAGCTCTTAAAAATTCCAAGAATCAAAGTGAGGATATAAAAACAGCAATCGAAGCTATCAAAACAGATAATGATTACTTGTTTGAATCAAATGAGCCTATTAGTAAACCTGTCGCTCATACTGGAACAGGCAATCCTTCAAGTATTTCAACAGAAGCTTTTGCAAAAATGGGGTATATGCAAAGGCTTGCACTCAAAAAGTCGGACCCTGAAAAATATAATCAACTGAAAGGATGATAATTTATGTCAGAAACAACAAAGCTTAGCGACCTCATAGACCCAGAGGTTATGGCGGATATGATTTCCGCAAAGGTAGACAAAAAAGATGGTAGTAACACCTATTGCAAAGATTGATAACACACTTGTAGGTACACCAGGCTCAACTATCACAGTGCCGTCATACAACTACATCGGTGATGCCGAAGATGTTGCAGAAGGCGTTGAGGCAGGCACAACAAAGCTTACAGCCTCCACTCGTCAAGTAACTGTTAAGAAAGCTATGAAAGCAGTTGAACTTACAGATGAAGCTATTCTTAGTGGTTATGGAAATCCTGTTGGTGAAACAAATAATCAGCTTGCTAAAGCTATTGCTTCAAAGGTTGATAATGATTCAATAGAAGAGTTGCTTACAGCTCCGCTTATTTTTGATGGCTCATCAAAGGTTATTTCATATGCTCAGATAGTAGATGCCATTGACCTATTTAATGAAGAAGTCAACACAGAAAAGGTAATGTTTGTAAACCCTGCTCAAGTTACTGTACTTAGAAAAGATAATGACTTTATCTCTGCTGATAAGTATACAGGCAATGTTATTATGACAGGAGAAATTGGAAAGATTGCAAATACAAGAATCGTTCCATCAAAGAAAGTTCCTTTATATTCAGAATGGTATAAGTTTGATAGTTCAGGAACAGCAACAACAAATTCAAATATTGCCGAAGTTCAGGAAACACTTCCTAATGCTAAGGTAGGCGATAAGGTCACAAAGGTTACTACACCTTGCTATTTTAATCCGATTGTTAAGTTGAATCAGGATAACGAAACAGAGGACGAAACTGCAGCACTTACAGTTTATCTGAAGCGTAATGTAAATATTGAAACAGAGCGTAAAACTCTCGCAAGAAAGACAATTATTTCTGTAGATGAACACTATATTGCTGCACTTAGCGATGAATCAAAGGTTGTCATTGCAAAGTTTAAAAAGTGATGAAAGTAGGTGGTATCAATGACAATTTATGCAGACGAGGATTTCTATAAAAACAATTATCTTTGTGGTAAAAAGGCGGTTATTGATACCGCTTTTTCTTTTTATGCAAGGTCGGCAACGCAGAAAATTAGGCTTTATACTTGCGATAACATTGACGAAAACAATATACCGGAATGTGTAAAAATGTGTTGTTGTGAGCTTGCGGGAAAAACTTTATAGCTATGAGCAATCAGATAACGACGGCGTATCGTCTGAAAGTGTTGGTGGCTGGTCAAAGTCATACGAAAGCACTTCCAACAAACAAAGAAACCTGAAATCAGATATACGAGAAATAGTATATAAATGGCTGTCAAACACAGGCTTGCTATATAGGGGGCTTAGGTGATGTTAAAAAACGCAGATTGTACGCTATATCTTTACAATAAAAGCTACGCAAGGTTTTACAAGGCATTTTATAAGTGGCGTCTATTGGCGTGAAAATAAGGCGGAAATGTCCTGAAAAGCGGCTTGCAGACCGCAGACAGCACCACTGTGTATTTATACTCTGATGAGATTAAACCGCTCACGGTGGCTAAGGATATGCTTGTAAGAGGTTTATGTGACTTTGATTTTGATAATACAAATCAACAGACAATTTCGGAAAGTATGAAGAATTTTAAAAAATACATACAATGCAAGAAAAATCAAGGTCGCAGTTGAGCTTGCAAGCTTTTCTAATGATGATGGCGACCTCGGTGCAAGCGGTAATTTGCTTGGTGCCGGTGAGATTATTGAGGGCACATTTAATACAAGCACAAGAACCTTTACAGCAAAGGAGTGATAAATAATGCTTATTATGGGACACGAGGTTCAGGACCTCGATTTTCTTGACGCAGATGTTCTCGAAAAGGTCGAAGCTGCAGGCGAAAAGGTTGTTAATGAGTGTAAAAAGGCAGGAAAAGCAAAAAAAGAATCTGAGGGTGTCAGGATTCAGTGCAAGGCTATTGCAGAATTTATTGACGAGCTTTTCGGAAAAGGAACCGCAGAAAAGTTGATTAAGAACGGCTCTAATCTCTTTACTTGTATAAATGTTTACGGCGAAGTTGTTTCCGAGATAGAGAAAAATAAAGCAGAGCAAAATAAGAAATTCGATTCGATATTCGACAAATATTCTATTGCGAGAATTAAAAGAGAATGAGCCTGCTTATAGATAATGCTCCAAAGAGCGTTAATATTGACGGTGCGGAGGTTGAAATAAATTCAGACTTCCGCACAGCAATATTATTTGAACAGATGATGTTTGACGAGGATTTTCCTGAACATCTTAAAATAGCTAATGCTTTACAATTATTTTATCCTGTATTACCTAATAATCTCAATGAAGCAGTTGACAAGCTTATTTGGTTTTATTCCTGCGGAAAAGATAGAAAGGAAAGCAGTTCTAAGCAGTCCGAAGGTGGTCGTTGCTATGATTTTGAATATGATGACGGATATATTTATGCGGCATTTATGCAGCAATACGGCATAGATTTAGAAAGCATAGAATATTTGCACTGGTGGAAATTCAACGCTCTATTTAAATCACTTACAAATGATTGTGAGATTGTAAAGATTATGGGCTATCGTACTATGAAAATCAGCAGTAAGATGTCTGCAAGCGAACGTCAATTTTACAGTAAGATGAAAAGACTACACGCCCTGCCTAAAAGCCAAAGTGAAAATAAGAAAATTAGCGAAATTGAAAAAATGTTGATAAAGAAATAATTCCCACCCGAAAATAATCGAGTGGGAATTGCTTATTTGTTATTTGATATACGGCATAGCTCATCAAGTGTTACATCGAGAGCGTCAGCGAGTTTAATAGCAGTTGATACTCTACAATCTCCATTTTTTTCGATGTCTTGAATAGTTCTGCGAGGTACTCCCGAAAGTTCAACAAGCTTAGGAACGGAAATACCTTTTGATAATCGAATTTCTTTTAAGATTCATAATCTAAAACCTCCAATGATTAGAATAATAAGATAGATAAGAAAAGATACAAGTGCAACAAGCATAATGATATGAAAAACTAATTTTACTTTTTTCTTCATTGACTTATTGAAAGGCTTATATTATAATATAGGTGGTTTTAAGGGAAGTTACTGCTTCCCTCTCCACCTTTCGGATTATCCGAAAATAATCTTTATCAAGATTAAAACCCAACCGACTAAGGATATAATCTTGATGACGAGCTTTTCGAGTTTTTTCAATCAACTTGATTAGCTCGTCGATTTTTTTGCCTTTCATTTTTTCACCTCCTCTCTATGTTTATATTATAGCACGATATATCGTGCTTGTCAACGCTTTTTCTTAAAAATAAGTCAGCACTCTCACCCGAGTGTGCTTTTTTCTTGAAAAAAATCTCTTGCTTTTTACTTATATGTACGCTATAATGTACATATAATATAAATGGAGGTGCAGAAAATGATTAACACAAATGCAACAAATTTCAGAAAACAGCTTTTTGAGCTTATAGAACAAACCATTAAGTATAACGAACCTGTGAATATCAATACTAAGAATGGCAATGCGGTTCTTATAAGTGAAAGCGAGTATAACAGCCTTATGGAAACTCTTTATCTTACCTCTATTCCAGGAATGAAAGAAAAACTTGAAAATGGGGTAAATACTCCGCTTAAGGAGTGTGAAGAATTTGAATGGTAATTATATAATTATGATTACTAAATCAGCTCAAAAAAGATAAGGAAAAGATTAAGCAATATCCGGCTTTAAAAAAGAATGTCAGCAATCTTCTTGAGTTTATATCGGAGAATCCTTATAAAAATCTTCCGCCGTATGAAAGGCTTGTCGGAAATCTCAAACAATGCTATTTACGCAGGATTAATTCACAGCACAGGCTTGTATATATGGTTTATGAGGAAGAAAAGATAATAAAAATAATATCTATGTGGTCACACTATGAATTTTAATTATTAAAATTTAACACTCGAGCGTACATCAGAAATGGTGTGCGCTTTTTATTTTACAAGAAAGTAGGTGAGAATATGAGCTATGACGGAAGTTTGAAATTTGATACTAAGATTGACAGCAACGGTTTTTCTACTGGCTTATCTAAGTTAAAAAAACTTGCCAAAACTGGTGTAGGAACAGTAGGTACAGTGACTTCTAAAGCTACTGATATGATTGGAAAATTTACATCAGTAGTAACAACATCAGTAGCGACAGTTTCAGCAGGAATTGGAACTATAGGTACAGCTGCTACAAGGGTAGGTATGGACTTTTGAAGCAGCTATGTCGAAAGTATCGTCTATCTCTGGTGCAACTGGAAATGACCTTCAATCTCTTACAGATAAAGCGAAAGAGATGGGAGCAACTACAAAGTTTTCTGCCACTGAATCTGCGGAAGCTTTTTTTCAGTATATGGCTATGGCTGGCTGGGACACTAAATCTATGATTGATAGTATTGATGGTATAATGAATCTGTCTGCCGCCGACGGCTTAGACCTTGCAACCACATCAGATATTGTAACGGACGCTCTTACAGCATTTGGACTTTCTGCAAAAGATAGCACACATTTTGCAGATGTCCTTGCTACAGCTTCAAGCTCCGCTAATACAAATGTTTCATTGCTCGGCGAAAGCTTTAAGTATGTAGCACCTCTCGCTGGCTCTATGAATTATTCCATTGAAGATGTTTCACTTGCACTTGGTCTAATGGCTAATACAAGGCTTCAATTTATTATGTCATATGGCTCTAATTCAGTTTCTTATTCTATGGATAAGGTTAATTCAGGAGATGTTGTTGTGTTTGATGGCATAAACTGCAAGGTTACAAAAAACGGGCTTAATGCTTTCGGAGATTCTAATGTTGTAGAATTTCCAAAGCTACACCCAGGCAAAAACATATACATAGCTCAACACTCATCACCAGTAAAAGTTGAGTTTGTAACTGAATATTATCCTACATTTATATGAGGTGAATTATGAAAGCAATGAAATTATACAGCGGAGGGAAAGTTTATCCTCTATCGTGCATATCGAATTGGTGCATAACATCATCGCTTGGTGGCAGTAAAACAATGCAGTTCGATATATCACCGCAAAGCCCAGAATATCGCCTGATAGCCGAAGAAGAACGCATTGAATATGATGGTACTTATTACAATATCAAGAGCATAAATGAACGCAGAACAATAGCTACTGTTAATGCTGAAATCGACCTTGACGAACTAAAAAGTAAGATATTTAGCACCTTTAAGTATGATACTATAAGCTTCGTTCAAGCTATGTCGACAGCACTTGACGGCACGAACTGGAGCGTGGTCGGTGCAGGTCTTGTTACTGCAAAACGCAGTTTTGATTTAACAGATGTTACACCACTCGATATTGTTAATAATTGTACAAATAAAACAATGTACAATGTATCTTTTGATGTGGATAATATACGCAAAATACTTAATGTTTCTGTGCCAGCAACACTTGCAAATAATGTATTTTTTAGTGATGAGTTAAATTTAAAAGAGCTGACTTTCAAAGGTTCTTCAAGTGGCTTTGCTACCCGTCTTTATGCTTATGGCAAAGACGGGTTATCTTTTGCCAAAATCAACAACGGGAAAGAATATATTGATAATAACTCTTATAGCAATAAGGTTATTGCAATCGTTTGGAGAGATGAAAGATATACGAAGGCTGAAAGTTTACTTGTAGATGCTCAGGAAAAGCTAAAAGAATTAGCTCTGCCGGAACGGTCTTATGTGTGTGAAATTATCGACCTTGCAAGACTTAATAAGATAGAATATTCTGAATTTTATATAAGGCTTAATAGCGTAATTACACTTATAGACCGCAGAAGAAATAAACGCCTTGAGCATACAGTTGTTGAAATTAAAGAATACCCAAACGAACCGCTCAACAACACGGTTACTCTTTCAACATCGCCTGAAAAAATCTCAAGAAAGCTCATTGATAATACTACGAGAATTAATCAGATAAGCACAACCGTAGATAAACAGCCAAGTGTTTGGCAAAAAGCGATAGAAACCGCAACAGCGTTAATTACAGGTGCAAGCGGCGGATATGTTGTGCTTAATCCGTCCGAAAAACCGTCTGAACTGCTTATTATGAACGCTCCAGATATAAACACTCCAGATATAAACACAGCAACTAAGATATGGCGATTTAATATGAATGGTTTTGGATATAGTAATAATGGCTATAATGGACCTTTTCCGCTTGCAATGACTATGGACGGTGCTATTGTTGCGGATTTCATTACTACTGGAACGCTTAATGCTGACATTATTAAAGCTGGCACACTACAAGGTATCAAAATTATAGCTACAACAGGCTCTATTGCAGGCTGGAAAATGGAAAACGGCGTGCTTGTGTCTGATGATGGAACAATGAAATTAGACAGCATAAACAATACTATTACAGTTAATAATAGCGACGGTAACAAGCTTATGACCGTAAGTAAGGACGGTATTAAATTCTGGCGTGGTGATACTGAGATAGGTCAGACAGGTATTCGTGGTGGCGATACAGGGCAGTATGGTCTTACATTTGACTTGATAGACGGTGATGCAATGACCTGGAGTGTGTATGACAAAAGTCAAAAAGTATATGTAAATAAGCTTAGATACACCGAATCAGAGGGCTTAAATGTAAGCAATAACTTTACTTGCAATCAACTCTTTGGTCATAATGTAATGGATATAGACCTCGGCAATGGGCTACACGCTTGGGGATATAGTGAATAGGGGTGATTAGATGATTAGTATAATCAGAGGCACAACGAACGATTTTAGCTTGAATATCGAGAACGAAAAAGGCGAGCAGTACACGCTTCAAGACGGCGAAAAAATCATATTCGGTGTTAAAGAAAATGCAGAAAACAGCGATTATAACATAGTAAAAAATGCTTACTTCTGCAGATGTTGTTGATGGTATTTGTACTATTAAACTTACACCAACGGACACAGCCGAGCTGTCGTTTGGGCGATACTACTTTGACATTGGTTTACAGACCGCAAACGGCGATTATTATATGATAGTGCCTTGTGATGAGTTTTATATATGTAAAGCTGTGACGCAAAAGGAGGCTACACAATGATAGCTTTAAAAGGACAAATAAAACAGGTGCAACATCTATCAGGCAAGCTCGATAGGCCCAGCGGTGGCAAGTCAGACCACTACATAAAAACCGCAAATTACTTTGACAAGCTTATCAAAACAACATCGAGAATAACTCCAATTGTGTATGAAAGCGAGGTAACAAAATGAGTTATATAAATAAGTCAGTAAGCATAAACGGAACAGAAAAGGATTTTATCAAAGCATTTGCGAATGAATTAACATCAGCAGATAACAGAATTACTTGCGAAACGGATATTGACGCAGAGTTTGCTAATGAAGATTCATCTCATATCATTACTATAATTTTTAATGTGAATAACTGCTATAAGATAAAGCTTATAATGGGCTATGCTATCAACGCTGCAACGAATAGATACGGAATATGCAGAATAGTCAACGGAGTGCCATATACTTCCGCAGATTTAGCTCTTAGCACATATAGTACAATTTCGGCAGTTATAACAAGAACATTTAACTTTATGTTAATTTCAAACGATAATGCAATAGCAATTTTATTCGGTGGTTATAATCGTACTTTGCCGAATACTTATGACTACAATTTAATATCATACCATGAACAAGATTTTAATATTATCGCTTGTGGTACTAATACAATAGCAAGCAAATCGGAGTTTATTCGTACAGACGAAAATCATAAGGGAGAAATTTATAAAACAACTAATCGTTTGCTTTATAGTCGAGATGAAAATGTAGAAATTATAGAAAGTAAACCGCTTGTGCAAAATAATATTGTAGTACACGATATGAAAAAGTGTGTATGATTGCTCAAATGTTCTTGCAGGAAATATATTGATTATTGATAGCAACAAATACTTCGCTATTGATAGCAATACATTGATTAAAATCAAAGAGTGATGGATACGGATTCAAGCGTGATTTCTGCACTTATTTCTGGTGGATTGGCACTTATCGGTACTTTTGGCGGTATTTTAGCAGGTAATAAATTAACAACCTATCGTATAAGTGAATTAGAAAAGAAAGTAGATAAACATAATAATTTAGTTGAGCGAATGTATCACCTCGAAGAAAAAACAAGTGTGCAAGAAGAACAACTTAAAATTATTAATCATAGAATTGCCGATTTAGAAAGCGAAAGGAAGTAATAATATGAAAAATAAAACAAATGTTTGGCTTAAGGCTGCGGGTATCAGAGCGATAAAGACGATGGCTCAAACAGCGGTGGCTACGATTGGCGTAGCAGCAGTTATGCAAGATGTAAATTGGCTTGCAGTAGCATCAGCAAGTTTATTGGCTGGTGTTTTGTCTGTACTTACAAGTATATCTGGATTGCCTGAAGTGGAGGAATAATAAATGAGCATTATAGAAGCAGCTATTTATGGAAAGATACAGAAACTTTCAGGTGATTTAAAACCATTTACCCCCGAAGAAAGAAAAGAATTAGAAGAATGTAAAAAAACAGATTGAAAATTATAAAGTGTAAGTAAGTACTTATGAGTCTGAGATTGCCGAAAAGAATAGCCAGATTGCTGAAAAGGATATTGACGCTTGGAGCAACTAATCTCGCAAACTCATCTTGGCAAAGACACTCTTACAAGCATTGTTATTGCCTTCTGCGATAGAATCAAGTCTGCTGGCTATCGTCCAATGCTCTATTGCAACCCGAATTGGCTATGCAATTATTTGCATAAAGACAAGCTGATAAATAAGTACGACATCTGGCTTGCAAACTGGGGCTATGTTGGCAAGTATGGTGGCTGGATATGCTTAGATTACACTGCTAAAGTCGGTACAACCTCAACAGTAAAGTCTGACAAGGTTTATTATACAGTTAAGAGTGGCGACACACTCAGTTACATAGCTTACAAGTACAACACAACAGTAGACAAGCTTGTATCGCTTAACAACATCAAGAACCGAGATTTAATCTATGTCGGGCAGAAAATTAGAGTAAAATAACATAAAATGACTAAGAGCTGTATCTACACTTTGATATATACCCAGAATTCTAGGCACATATCAGTGTGGGTACAGCTTTTTGTTTTTGTAAGCTATTTTTAGTGTCACATTTAGTGTCACATTGGTATAATATTTTGCAATATTTAAAGCAATTTTACATAATACAAGCTATAAAAAATAACCTCAGTAAAAATGCAAAAATCCGCATAAATACTGAGGTTTAGCCATATGGTGCGGGTGACAGGACTTGAACCTGCACGGGGTTACCACTAGAACCTAAATCTAGCGCGTCTGCCAATTTCGCCACACCCGCAAACTATTAATTATTATACATCAAACCTTAAATAATTGCAAGTGTTTTTTTGTTTGATTTTAAATTATAATTCCATCACAATGGTCAATTTCGTGCTGAATAATTTGAGCAGTTAATCCATTGAATTTTCCAATGTGTTTTTTGAAAGAAACATCTTCGTATTCAACTTCAATTTTATTATATCTTTTTGTTTTGCGGATACCAATTAATGAAAGACAAGCTTCTTCGGTTTCGTATGGTTCAGATTTTTTTGTTATTTTAGGATTTAGCATAGTTACAGTCATAAGTCCAGTGTCTACAATTATTATTCTTTTATTATAGCCTATCATATTTGCCGCCATTCCAACGCATGAACTTTTATTGGCTAAAAGAGTATCCTGAAGGTCTTTAACTATATTTATATCGAGTTTTGTGGCAGGTATGGATTTTTGTTTTAGAAAATCTATATTTTTAACAATTTTATTTACCATTATTATTCACCTCAAATATTATTTTACCATTAAATGATATATTTGGCAAATGATAATTATAAAATTTTAAAAAATTATGCAATGTGTGAAAAAAATATTTTTTTGCAGAAAACACTTGCTTTTTTTATATGGCTGAGGTATAATAATCAAGCACTCAAGAAATGGACACTTAGCTCAGCTGGTAGAGCTTTCGCTTGACGTGCGAAGGGTCAGCGGTTCAAGTCCGTTAGTGTCCACCAAGGTAGGGAAAGGCTTAGTTTAAAAGTCTTTCCCTTTTATTTTTATCTTTTATGAGTTGAAGATATAATAGGAGAGGGAATGTATGATTTCAAGAATATTTGATAAGATTTTTCATGATGTTTTCTTTGGGATTTTTGTAATTATTACATTTATCGCAATATGTGCTATTTTTTGGAACAAATTTCTTTGGGGTAATTTTAGCAGCAGTGTTTCTAGCTATTTCATATGCAATATTTCCTAAGATTCATAAAAAATATTCAAATATAAGTGATAAAAACTTAAGTATAGCCTTTTTGATAATGCTGGCTATAATGCTTATTGTTCAATTTTTACTCGCTTTAAATATGATTTCAAAACCTATCACAGATTGGCATGTTATAAATGAAGTTTCTAAGAGTTACGCTATAAACGGAAATATGGAGCATATTTATGATAATCTTCCTTATAATAGAGATTATCTTGCGAGATATACTAATAATAATGGAATTACGGTTTTATTTTCATTTTATTACAGAATAATATATCTGATTTCAGGGACAATTCCGATTGAAGCACCCGTTATTTTGAACACTTTGTTCATATCAGCATCAGTAGTATTTTTGTTATTTAATTGCAAAGAAAGCTTTTGGTAATTTCCACGCACTTATTACTATGCTACTCTGTATTTTATTTTTGCCATATTACACTTATTGTACATATTTTTATACTGATTCGATAAGTATGCCATTTGTTATACTTTCAATTTATTTGTTTATCTGTGGCTATGACTCTAAAAAAATATTAAACAAAATTATATTATTTTTCTTTTCCGGAATTTTCTGCGCAATTGGCTTTGAATTAAAGGGAAGTGTTATAATAGCTCTTATTGCGGTTATAGTTTATATGATTTATAAGGGAGGAATAAAGAAAATCTTACTTGGCTCTGGGACAATTATAGCGGGATTTTTGGTGATTGCAATAGCTTTTAACGGACTGGTATCGTCATTACAAATTACAGACGAGGAAACGCTTTATAGAGAACAATATCCGCTTACGCATTGGGTGATGATGGGATTAAAAGATGACGGAAATTTTGACCAAGCAGACAGTACTTTTACATATAGAGCAGGCAATTATGATGAAAAGAAAGCTGCTAATATACAGGAAATAGGTAACAGAATTTCTAAATATGGTGTTTTTGGTTTGATAAATCACTTTATAATTAAAGCTAATTTTACATGGAGTGATGGTACATATTGGATAAGTCATCATATATATAATCCGTATAATGGCAGAAATTTTTTGCATGAATTTTTTCTTGATGGATGGGAATTGGTTCCCGATATTTAAATCTATTAGCTCTGGAATGCAGCTTTGTATGTTAATTATGATATGTGTTTCACTATTTTCTTGTGTGAAAAAAGCCACGCTTTGATTATATAACACTTATGCATATCATAACCTTTGGTGTATATCTATTCTTCTTAATATGGGAAACACGCTCAAGATATATATTTAATTTCACACCAATATTCATAATTATATGGGCTGATGGTATTATAAATATTCTTAATAAACTTAAAAAGCCACCTACATTAAGAGATAAACTTACAAAAAACAAGCGTAGGTAGTATGAACGAAATTAAAGCTATAATCTTTGACCTTGATGGCACATTGATAGATTCTATGTATGTATGGCATAAGATTGATATTGATTTTCTTGCAGAGAGAGGTTTGAAAGTTCCACCTGATTACGAACAGGCAATTAAAACTATGCACTTTGAAACTGCCGCAGAATATACAATCGCAAGATTTGGTTTTAAGGAAACCCCACAAGAAATTATGTCGATATGGCTTAATATGGCATTAAATGAATATGCACATAATGTAAGGCTAAAGGATAATGTCGAGGAGCTTTTAAAAAGATTAAAAACGCTTAGTGTTAAAATTGGTATAGCTACTTCATCAAAACCTATTCTTGCAGAACCTGTTTTAAAAAATAATGGCGTTTATGATTACTTTGATACGATATGTTGTACCTCAGAAGTTGGCTTAGATAAGCGTCACCCCGATATATATTTGCTTACTGCAAAAAAACTTGGTGTTAAGCCAGAAGAATGTGTAGTCTTTGAAGATATAATTGATGGCATAAATGGTGCAAAGCTTGCGGGAATGAAAACCATTGCTGTATATGACGAAGGTTCGGCAGACGATGTTGAAGTGCTGAAATCCATAGCTGACAAATATATATATTCATTCACAGAATTACTTTGATAAAAATTCTTGATTAGGTGTTAAATACACTTAGTCAAGAATTTTTCTTTTTTAGAAACTTTCTACAAAGTTTACCAGAAATCGACAAAGTTTACCACTTTGTAGAAAAATTTTATTTTATATGCTATAATTTATATAAAGTTTGCAGTGCTTTGATATTATATCATTTTATTCATCTGACGATTTGCACAAAAATTATTAACTTAAAGAATATTTTTAAATAATATATTGACATTCACAAAAAGTGTGATATAATGTAATTGCAAATGTACATTTGAAGAAATTAAATACAGAAAGGAAAATAACTTTATGTTTAAAAAAATTATCGCAGCCGCATTGGCTGCACTTACAACAGTAGTTACTACAAGCTTCATTGCTTCCGCAGCAGAAAATTACCAACCGATAAAAAATGATTCTATGAATTATCACTATTGTCCCCCTGGTTCTTGTCATTATTTATATGAGAAAAATTATCTTGGATTATCAGCAGAGGGAAGCTGGGGGGTTTGTTTATTCACCTCACGAAGACCATAAAGATAGCTATAAGTATATCTCTATTACTACATATGGATATAAGGAAAAAAGAAACATCTCATTATGTAAAAAAGATTGTAAATAATAGTGGGATTAAGTCCGAAATTATATCACCAAACGCATTTATTGACGGTACTGTAAGCAAAGTAGTATATAACGGTCAAGTATTTCGTACTTCTGAAAAGCAATCTGGAATTTTGCAAAAATATCTAATAGGCTCTTTTAGATCAGGTACACCAATAAAGTAAAATATAATATAAATGTGGTTCTGCCTATGGAATCTTTGATTTTGGTTTGCCATAGGCAAAAACCATTTTTATGAAAGAGAGGCGATAATTTTGACTGGGTTATCTTTAGTATTTAAAAATATTAAGAAGTTTATACAGCATAAGCCGTTTTTATTTGCATTTTTAGTAATATCACAAATAGTTTGTGTTATAGTTGTTTTTCTTGTATGCGGTTTTGTTGATAACGCTAATAGAGCAGAAAATATAATTTCTGAAGGTAGTAAAGAATTTTATATTGCCCTTATACTTAATAATTCAGATGAAGCAAATAACTATTTTTTAGGGGAAGATGGTAAATATTATCAAGAAGATGAAGATGGTAATTTAATTCCATATGACGAAAATACTCCTAATTTTGAATATACTGAAGATTCTGATTTTGAGGTTCTTAAACCTAAAATAGACGAACTTATTAAATTTCTTGGAGATGATTTTAGTAGCTTTTTTTTGTTTGCAACTACAAATAAAGTGGATGGTTCGTATTTTCGAACAGGTTATAGTGATATAAATAGTTATGATAATGAAGATGAAAAGAATTTTGAGATGTCAAACGAAAAAATAGTAAAAATAAATCCAGAAGATAATTATTATATTGAAAAATATGGAAAATCACTTAATATTGGTGACAAAATTGATATAAATGGAGAAAAGTATACTATAGCTAAACATTCATCTGGTGATGTAATGAGTATTCCTTATAATTCTGTAGATAAGTATTCTCTTGCTACTGGTATGTATGTTTTCACAAAAGAAGCTTGTTCTCCTAAAAGATGTGAAGAAATCACAGCAAAAATGAAAGAGCTTTTTGGTGATGAAAAAGAATTTTCTCCGCCAGAACCACGAGTTCTTGATGAAGTTCAAAATATACAGCTTGCTTATGGCATTACAGCTGCAGTTATTATTATGATTATCCTAAACATAAGTAGAGTGTATTCTTATGTTCTTACATATAGAAAGAAACCTTTTGCTATTATGAATATATGTGGTGCAAGCAAGAGAAAGATATTCCTTATTTACTTGGTGGAGCTTATGCTTACGCTTATAGTTACTTTTGGCATAGCTTTATTAATTTTCCACACGCTTATATTACAGCCGATAGCTGTAAGCTATCCAAATTTCTTAATAAGTATGACTTTGCAGACATACCTTATAATTTTTGGCATATACTTTGTAATTGCAGTTTTGATAATGTCGCTTACAATTTCAAGATTTATAAGCAAATCTGCTGTTGAGATGGAAAGGAGCGGTGACTGATGAAATATCTTAGATACGGCTGTCTTTCAATCAGCAAAAATATATTATTTACATTTATTATGGTGCTTGAGGTAGTAGCACTTCTTGTTACAACAAATGTTACAATAGGTTCTGCAAATAATAAATCAGTTCTTACAAGGCCTTTTGATGATATTGTAAATAAAGAAGGATATTATTGCTTTTTTGAGCCTATGTGGGAAACACAAGAAGAAGCAACTGAATTTTATGGCTTATTTAATAAGCTTAAATCAGCAACTATTATTTCATCAGACCAAATTGACGCAAATAAAATCGTAGATGATGATATATTTTTTAAGTATAGTATGCCATTGCAGAGTGGTTCTTGGCCAAAAACTGCCACAGATGGACAAGGCAGACCTTATGTAGTTGTATCACCTGATTATATGAAAAATGTAGGTGAAACAATTACCACTAATGGTGTAGGTGAATGTGTTATATCTGGTGTTCTAACTGAAGTTACATATATTCCTGCATTTACCATGTATAATGAAGAAAATGTTGTAACAAGCTTTTATAGAAGTGCCGATTATACAGTGGCGATAGAAGCAATTAAGGCTGGCAGTTCAGATGAATTGAAATATAGCGATTCGGCGATTATTATGGCTAAAAGTGCTTATAAGGCTTTAAATGATAATAAAGATATAACATATCTCAACTGTTTTATAACATATGATGATAGTATCTCAAAAGCTGATATGGAATATAATAAGGGCATAATGAAACAGATTACTGAGTTTCAAAAGGAACATGCTGATTTTTATCCTATTGCTCCAAAATTTACACCTCTTTCACAGATAAAAGATAGTATGGATACATATGTAACAAATAGTTATATAAATATACTTCCAATAATATTTGTGGTTGCAGCAATAGTTCTTATCGGACTCATAGGCTCTGTTGCGATAAATACTGTAACTCAGATAAGAAACTATGGAATATACTTTCTTTGTGGCTCAAAATGGAGTGATTGCTTTTAAAATATCTCTTGCGAATATCTCAATAATACTGCTTTTTTCGGGAGTACTTTCGGGAGTGCTACTCTATTGCTCGAAATTTATCAATCTAAATTATCTTATTGGACAGGTTTACGAATGGAATAATCTTTATATCTCACTTGGAGTAATTCTTGCAATGATGCTTCTTGCATTGATTATTCCGTTTGGCATAATAAGGTTTACATCACCAGTTGAAGTTATAAAATCAAAGAAATAAGGAGTGAAAGATATGCTGAAAATCGAAAATCTTACCAAAACATATAATTATAAAAAAAGTCTAATGCTTTTACAGCCCTTAAAGATGTTTCGCTCGAGGTGGAAGACGGAGAGATGCTTGCTATTATCGGAAAATCTGGAGCAGGTAAAAGTACACTTCTCCATATAATCGGTTGTATAGATAAATTTGAGAAAGGTAGTTATATAATAGACGGAACAGATGTACATAGTCTTTCAGATAATAAGCTTGCGAAAATCCGCAATGAAAAGGTTGGCATAGTTATGCAGGATTTTGCCCTTATTGATGAATATTCCGTTATTGAGAATGTTATGATTCCGCTGAATTTTTCAAAGAAAAAGCTTGGCAAACCAAAAGAGCTTGCTATGAAAGCTCTCGAAAGAGTAGGTCTAGCGAACCTCGCTAAAAAGCCAGTTTCTAAGCTTTCAGGCGGTCAAAAACAAAGAGTCGCCATTGCCCGGGCAATAGTCAATGACCCGTCTTTCATTCTTGCAGACGAACCGACTGGTGCTTTAGACACCAAAACTTCGTCAGAAATAATGGAACTTTTCACCGAACTAAATAAGTCTGGCAAAACTGTTATAATCATAACGCACGACCTTACAGTTGCCGATAAATGCAAACGAAAGGTAGAAATTAGTGACGGCAGAATAATCTAAATAATTTTTTGTTAAAATTGTTGACTTTTATAATTTTCGGTAGTATAATCGAACCAAAGTTAATTGAATAAATAAACCGTTGAACAAGAATAGTAGGGTTTATCAAGCGTATTAAGAGAGCTGATGTTTGGTGTAAATCAGTTATGCAGATTTACTTGAATGGGCTTGCAAGGGTAGCAGGAAACCGAATTGTTTCGGGAGTAATGGCTGACGGGAACTCTGTCCGTTATCAGTAGAGTGCGTATGAAGTACGCAAAATGAGTGGGTTTCTTTTATAAATGACCAATTTGGGTGGTACCGCAGAAGTTTCAGAGCTTTTTGTCCCAAGGATTAAATTCCTTGTGACAAAAGCTTTTTTTGATTTTTAAAATAACTGAAAAAGAGAGGTAATAACTATGATTAAGCCGTCTTGTGACGAAATTATGGAGCTTGCAAAAAGCTACAACACAATTCCTGTCTGTAAGGAGATTTTGGCTGATGTAATTACACCGATTACATTGCTAAGAAGAATAGCAGCTTCTAAGAAAAGATTTTTCTTGCTTGAAAGCATTGAAGGCGGCGAAAAGTGGGGAAGATATTCATTTATAGGCTATGACCCTATTATGTGTAAGCTGTAAAAATGCTGTTGTAACAATCGACCGCAACGGCAAGATGAAGAATATCGAAACTAAAAAGCCTCTTGAGGTTTTGCGTTCAATACTTAAGGATTATAAATCACCAAGCCTTAAAGAGCTTCCACCGTTTACAGGTGGTTTGGTTGGATATTTCGCTTATTCAATGATAGGTTATGCTGAACCAAAGCTTAAAATCAAAAGCGGTGATTTCAATGACTATGATGTAATGCTTTTCGATAAGGTTATTGCATATGACCACCTAAAGCAAAAAATCTGTGTTATAGTTAATATGTCAACAGATAAGATTCTTGAGAATTACGGCAAGGCTACCGCAGAGATTGAAAAAATAATAAATCTCATAAATGACTCATCTCCTTTGCCAGAGCTTAAAGGCAGAATGAAATCTGATTTTGAGTGCAATGTCAGCGAAAAGGAATATTGCAATATAGTTGAAAAAACAAAGGAATATATTCGTGACGGAGATATTTTTCAGGCAGTTATTTCAAGGAAATTCACTTGTAAATATGACGGTAGCTTAATAAATGCCTATCGTGTACTCAGAACGATAAATCCTTCACCTTATATGGTTTATATGAATATTGACGATGACGAGATTATCAGTACATCACCAGAAACTCTTGTCAGACTTCAGAATGGCAGACTTTATACTTTCCCAGTTGCTGGTTCAAGACCTCGTGGCAAGACCGATGAAGAGGATATATCTCTTGAAAGGTCACTTCTCAGCGATGAAAAAGAGCTTTCAGAACACAATATGCTTGTTGACCTCGGCAGAAATGACCTTGGCAGAATTTCAAAGTATGATTCCGTAGAGGTTACTAAGTATATGGTTATACACAGATATTCAAAGATTATGCACATATGCTCACAGGTTGAATCAAACATTCGAGATGATTGTGATGCTATGGACGCTATTGAGTCCGTACTTCCAGCAGGAACACTTTCAGGAGCTCCAAAGATAAGAGCTTGTGAGATTATCGAGGAGCAAGAGGCACTTCCAAGAGATATTTATGGCGGTGCTTTGGGATATATGGATTTCACAGGAAACCTTGATACTTGCATAGCAATCCGTATGGCATATAAAAAGGGCGAAAATGTATATGTTCAGGCTGGTGGCGGAATAGTTGCTGATAGCGTTCCGAAGAATGAATACGAAGAATCCGCAAACTAAAGCGGCGGCTGTAATGGATGCCGTAAGAAATGCCGATGAGCTTTGATAAAGGGAGATGAATTAAAATGGTACTTCTGATTGATAACTACGATAGCTTTTCATATAACCTTGTTCAGCTTGCAGGCTCAATCAATCCTGACATCAAGGTTATAAGAAATGATGAACTTACAGTTGATGAGATAAAGGCACTCAAGCCATCACATATAATACTTTCACCTGGTCCTTGCTATCCTAAGGACGCAGGAGTTTGCGAAGAAGTCGCAGTAAAGCTTGGAGATATTCCGATACTTGGTGTATGCTTAGGTCATCAGGCAATATGTGAAGTCTACGGTGGAAAAATTATTCACGCAAAACAGCTTATGCACGGTAAGATGAGTGTTGTTGAGATTAATAATTCATGCGAGATATTCAAGGGCTTGCCCGAGAAAATCGAAGTTGCAAGATACCATTCGCTTATAGCAGAAACAGAAAGCTTGCCGGATTGTCTTGAGGTAGTTTCAAAAGATGCGATAGGTGAGATTATGGCGGTTAAGCATAAGGAAAAGAATATATTCGGAGTACAGTTTCACCCTGAATCAATCCTGACACCTCAAGGTAGAATTATAATGGAGAATTTTCTCAATATATGAGCAATTAGTTAATAAACTTCCCTAAGACACTTAAAGTTTAGGTCAAGCCTTTTTAAAGGCTTGCGGATTCCAAAGGCAGAGCCTTTGGTGGGTTTTAAGGGCGACGCCCTTAACATTCTACTTCTGAGTGCGGACGAAGTCCGCACTTGGTGACTAATGTTGTTAACAAAAGAAATTTTAGTGGCAAACAAAGTTCGCCACTAAGGAGGCAAGACAAGTTAAAGGGCGTTGCCCTTAAAAACCTATGAGGGACTCCGTCCCTCAACCCTGCGGGCAGCTTTCACCAGCAAAGCTGGTGTAGAAAAGGCTCGAGCGAAACTTTTAGCTGTCTTGGGGTAGTGCGATAGCTTATCAATGATAATTATTTTTAGTTTTAGATAAAACCTAATATAAGGAGTGAATTTTTATGATAAAAGAAGCAATTCATAAATTAGTACTTGGAGAAAATCTTAGTACAGAAGAAACAGAAAAAGTTATGAGTGAGATTATGGGTGGAGAGGCTACAAACGCTCAGATTTCAGCATTTTTGACAGCACTTAGAATCAAAGACGAAACCGTTGATGAGATTACAGCTTGTGCAAGAGTTATGCGTGATATGGCAGTAAGACTCAAAACAAATGGAGATGTTCTTGAAATTGTTGGAACAGGCGGCGACGAAATAGGAACTTTCAACATCTCAACTACTTCAGCATTCGTAATTGCGGCAGGCGGAGTTACTGTTGCAAAGCACGGAAACAGAAGTGTTTCAAGTAAGAGTGGTGCCGCTGATGTTCTTGAAAAGCTTGGTGATAAAATCACCATTACAGCAGAACAGAACGAAAAGGTTCTTAATGATTGTGGATTTGTATTTATGTTTGCACCAGGTTATCATTCATCTATGAAATATGCCGCACCTGTAAGAAAAGAAATCGGAATAAGAACAGTATTTAAATTGTTCTCGGACCTCTTACAAATCCTGCATTTGCTACAATGCAGCTTATGGGTGTATATGAAGATGCACTTGTAAAGCCAATGGCACAGGTACTTAAAAATCTCGGAATCAAGTCTGGAATGGTTGTTTGCGGTGACCATAAGCTTGATGAGGCTACTGTTACAGGAGATAACCTCGTTTGTGAGATTAAAAACGGCGAAATCAAGGAATATACAATAAATCCTGAAACACTTGGCTTTAAGAAAGCAAGCCTTGAAGATATTATCGGTGGTACACCTGAGGAAAATGCACAAATTACTCGTGATATTCTTTCAGGCAAGCTCACAGGTGCAAAGCGTGACACAGTTGTTCTCAATTCTGCACTTTGTTTCTATATTGCGGATAAAGTAGAAACTGTTGAGGACGGAATAAAGCTTGCAAATGAGCTTATTGACAGCGGAAAAGCATATGAACAGCTTGAAAAATATGTAAGTCTTACAAATAAGTATTGATAACAGGGAGAGATAAAATGATTCTCGATACATTAGCTGAATCTACAAGAAAGCGTGTTGAGGCAAGAAAGCTGATAACTCCTTTAGAAAAGATAAAGAGAAAAGCAAGCCTTGTTGGAATGGGCGGTTTTGAATTTGAGAATGCTCTCAAAAAGGACAGTATGGCATTTATCTGCGAGGTTAAAAAGGCGTCGCCTTCAAAGGGTATAATTGCAGAGCGTTTTCCTTATCTTGAGATTGCTTCAGAATATTACAGAGCTGGTGCAGACGCTATTTCCGTTCTTACCGAGCCTGAATATTTTAAGGGCAGTGACGATTTTCTTCACGAAATCAGCAAAACAGTTCCGACACCGCTTTTGCGTAAAGATTTTACGATTGACGAATATATGATTTATGAGGCAAGGCTTATGGGAGCGTCAGCGGTACTTTTAATATGTGCCTTGCTTGATACAGAAACTCTCAAAAGCTATATCGAAATTTGCGATAGCTTAGGACTTTCTGCTCTTGTAGAGGCTCATTCAGAGGAAGAAGTTGAATCCGCACTTAATGCGGGAGCAAGAGTTATCGGTGTAAATAATCGTGACCTTAGAACCTTTGAAGTCGATATAGAAAATTGTATGCGTCTGCGTTCACTTGTTCCGAATGATATAATATTTGTTGCGGAGAGCGGAATTAAAACAGCTGAGGATATAAACAGACTTCGTTCCGCAAATGTCAATGCAGTTCTTATCGGAGAAACTCTTATGAGAGCCGAAAATAAAAAGGTGGCACTTGATGCCCTCAAAGGACTTTGAAACGGGGTGATTAAATGCCCAAGATAAAAATATGCGGTCTTAAAAGATTGGAAGATATTTATGCTGTGAATGAATATAAGCCAGATTATATTGGCTTTGTGTTTGCAGGCAAAAAGCGTTGCATAAGTCCAGAGCTTGCATATGAGCTTAAACAGAATTTAGATAAAAGCATAAAAGCAGTTGGAGTTTTCGTAAATGCGGAGGTTGAATTTATTCTCAAGCTTGTTGAGAGCGGAGCAATAGATGCTATACAGCTTCACGGTGATGAGGATAACGAGTATATAAAAGAACTTCGCTCGAAAAACTTCTGCACCGATAATCAAAGCAGTAAGGGTAAAATCTGCTGAGGATATTCTTGTGAGCGAAAATATTCAATGCGACTATCTTTTTGCTTGATACCTATGCTGATAATGCCTATGGTGGTACAGGTGAAACTTTCGATTGGAATATAATTCCGAAAATAAGTAAGCCGTTTTTCTTGGCGGGCGGTCTTACATCTGAAAATATAGCTATCGCCACAAAGGTAAATCCATATTGCCTTGATATAAGCAGTGGAGTAGAAACTGATGGCTTTAAGGATAAAACGAAAATAGAAAAGGCAATTAAAATTGTAAGGAGTGTTTAGAAATGTCAAAAGGAAAGTTCGGCGTACACGGAGGACAATATATTCCTGAAACGCTGATGAATGCTGTAATAGAACTTGAGGAGGCATATAACAAATATAAAGATGACCCTGAATTTAATGCAGAGCTTGAAAAACTTAACAGAGAATATACAGGCAGACCATCACTTCTCTATTATGCAGAGCATATGACTAAAGATTTAGGTGGTGCTAAGATTTATCTTAAGAGAGAGGATTTAAACCACACTGGTTCACACAAGATAAACAATGTTATCGGACAAATGCTTCTTGCTAAGCGAATGGGCAAAACTCGTGTTATAGCTGAAACTGGTGCAGGACAGCATGGTGTTGCAACTGCTACTGTTGCCGCACTTATGGGTATGGAATGTGAAATCTATATGGGCGAAACAGATACAGAGCGTCAGGCACTCAATGTTTATCGTATGGAGCTTCTTGGAGCAAAAGTTCACCCTGTAACAAGCGGTACAAAGACCCTTAAAGATGCTGTTAATGAAACCCTAAGAGAGTGGACAGCGAGAATTGATGATACACACTATGTTCTCGGTTCAGTTATGGGACCGCACCCATTCCCAACAATAGTTCGTGATTTCCAATCCGTAATAAGTAAGGAAATTAAGAGTCAGATGCTCGAAAAAGAGGGTAGACTTCCTGATGTAGTTCTTGCTTGTGTAGGCGGTGGAAGTAATGCTATGGGTGCTTTCTATCACTTCATTGAAGATAAAGATGTACGCCTTATCGGTTGTGAGGCTGCTGGCAGAGGTGTAGATACTGGTCTTACTGCCGCAACAATAGCAAAGGGTACACTTGGAATCTTCCACGGAATGAAATCTTATTTCTGTCAGGACGAATTTGGTCAGATTGCACCTGTTTATTCAATTTCAGCAGGTCTTGACTATCCTGGAATCGGTCCTGAGCACGCACATCTGCACGATATTGGCAGAGCAGAATATGTTCCTGTCACAGATGATGAGGCTGTCGATGCGTTTGAATATCTTTCAAGAATCGAGGGCATTATTCCTGCGATTGAAAGTGCTCACGCAGTTGCTTATGCAAAGAAACTTGCCCCAACACTCGGCAAGGATAAGATTATGGTTATAAATATCTCAGGCAGAGGAGATAAAGATGTTGCAGCGATTGCAAGATATAGGGGGAAGGATATTCATGAATAAGCTAAGCAAAGCATTTGAAAAAGGAAAAGCATTTATACCTTTTTGTTACAGCAGGCGACCCTGACCTTGAAACCACCGAGAAGGTAATTCTCGCTATGGCAGAGGTCGGTGCAGACCTTATAGAAATCGGAATCCCATTTTCCGACCCTGTTGCGGAGGGACTTGTTATTCAAAAGGCTGATGAAAGAGCCTTAGCAAGTGGTACAACAACAGATAAGATTTTCGATATGGTTAAATCTATCAGAGCAAAGACAGATATTCCGCTTGCATTTATGACTTATATAAATCCGATTTTCGTATATGGCAGTGAACGCTTTATTAAAAATTCCAAGGAATGTGGAATTGACGCACTTATAGTTCCTGATTTGCCATTTGAGGAAAAGAACGAGCTTTTCAGGACTCTGCAAGGCTAATGATGTTCGTCTTATATCTCTTGTTGCACCAACATCTCACGAAAGAATAGCTACAATCGCAAAAGAAGCAGAAGGCTTTGTGTATGTAGTATCATCACTTGGTGTTACAGGTGTAAGAAGTGAGATAAAGACAGATATAGGAGAAATGGTAAAGCTTATCAAGCAAGCTAAGGATATTCCTTGTGCTGTTGGCTTTGGTATTTCTACACCAGAACAAGCTGCGAATATGGCAAAGCTTTCAGACGGTGCAATCGTAGGAAGTGCAGTTGTCCGTATAATTGAGAAGTATGGTAAGGAGAGCGTAATGCCAGTTGCTGATTATGTTAAGGAAATGGCAGATGCAGTACATAATATCTGAGTTTATTATTTAAAGTAAAATGAATTTTTATAGCAGGTGATAAGAAGATTATCACCTGTTTTTTTTGTTGCAAGCATTAAATTTTTATTTTCTCTTGACATCTCTTAGTTTATAGAGTATCGTAATTATATATGTGTTATTACTGTTGTAATAATTTATCGTAGTAAATTATTAAAGGAGAATAGTATGAAAACCCAAATTAAAAGAACGATAGTGTGTTTATTAGCTGCTATCACATTCATTATGACATTTCAATGTCTGATTTGTTCGGCAACAAATGACAGAGAAGAATTTACCATAGGTTTTGACGCAGAATTTCCGCCATATGGATATAAAAGCGAAAGTGGCGAATATGTAGGTTTTGATATAGACCTTGCTCAAGAGGTTTGTAATCGTAAGGGTTGGACACTTAAAAAACAGCCTATTGAATGGAATTCTAAAGATATGGAATTGAGTTCAGGTTCTATTGATTGTATATGGAACGGCTTTACAATGAATGGCAGAGAATCAAAGTATACTTGGAGTACGCCATATGTAGATAATTCTCAGGTTGTTATTGTAAAAGCTGATTCTGATATTAAAGAATTATCAGACCTTTCTGGAAAGATAGTTGCTGTTCAAGCTGATAGTTCCGCTCTTGCTGCTCTGACTAGCGATGATGCCACAGCTGAAAACAAGAAATTAGCAAAATCTTTTGCGGAACTTCAACAGGTTGGAGATTATAACAGTGCATTTATGAATCTCGAATCTGGTGCAGTGCAAGCAATATGTATGGATATTGGCGTTGCAAATTATGAGATTAAATCTCGTGGCAATAAATTTAAAATGCTTAATGATAAGCTTTCCACTGAAAAGTATGCTATCGGATTTCAGCTTGGTAATATAGAACTAAGAAATGAGGTTCAAGGTGCTCTCCTCGAAATGCTGTCTGATGGAACATTTGAGGAGATTGCTAAAAAGTGGGGTTTGGAAGAAAGCGTTTGTCTTTCAGCAGATGATAAGTACATAGACAGCACTGACACTTCAACAACAAATGATGATTTCTGGCAGCAGCTTGGTCAGATAACAGTACAGCTTTTAGAAGGCTTGCTTGCAACCTTGACAATATTTGTGCTTACATTACTTTTCTCACTTCCACTTGGCTTGCTTGTTGCAGCAGGTAGAATGTGTAAAATTGCACCAATACGCTGGCTTGTGAAAATATATATTTCGATAGTAAGAGGAACACCTCTTATGTTACAACTTTTGGTTGTATTCTTTGGTCCTTATTATCTCTTTGGCATAGAGCTTTCATCAAGTTATCGTTTCTATGCGGTAATTATTGGTTTCTCAGTAAACTATGCGGCGTATTTCGCAGAAATTTATCGTTCGGGTATTCAGGCTGTACCTAAAGGTCAATATGAAGCTTGTACTGTTCTTGGATATAGCAGAACACAGACTTTCTTTAAGATAATTTTCCCGCAGATGGTAAAGAATATTATTCCATCAGTAACCAATGAAGTTATTACACTTGTTAAGGATACATCACTTGCATTCGCACTCTCATATACAGAAATGTTTACTATTGCAAAGCAGATTGCAGCATCTAAAACTACAATTATGCCATTGTTCATAGCAGGTGTATTCTACTACATTTTCAATTTTATAGTTGCATTCATAATGGAAAGAATCGAAAAGAAAATGAATTATTACAAATAAGGAGGGAAAATACTATGAATTTATTAGAAGTTAAAAATATCAGCAAGAGCTTTGACGATTTACAGGTTCTTAAAGATATAAGTCTTTCTGTAAATGAAAAAGAAGTTGTTTCTATACTTGGCCCATCTGGTTCTGGTAAGTCAACTTTTTTGAGATGTATGACATTTCTTGAAAAAATTGATAGCGGAAGTATGAACTTCTGCGGAGAAGAGGCTGTAAATTCTGAGGGCGGTTATCCAGTTTATGCTAATAAGAAAAAGCTAAAACAGATACAGGGATATTTTGGCTTGGTTTTTCAGAATTTTAATCTTTTCCCACATTATTCAGTTATGAAAAATATATGTGATGCTCCTATCCATGTTCAAAAAAGAAATAAAGATGAAATAGCTGAAGAGGCAAAGGAGCTTCTAAAAAAAATGGGACTTGCTGATAAAGCAGACTATTATCCTTATCAGCTTTCAGGCGGTCAGCAACAAAGAATTGCAATAGCGAGAGCATTAGCGATGAAGCCTAAGATGCTGTTTTTCGATGAGCCTACATCAGCCCTTGACCCTGAACTTACAGCAGAAATTTTAAGTGTTCTCAAGGCTTTAGCAGCAGAAAAAATGACTATGATAATAGTTACACACGAAATAGATTTTGCGAGAAGCGTTTCTGATAGAGTTGTATTTATGGATAAGGGACTTATTGTTGAAGAAGGTTCGCCTAAAGATGTTATTGATAATCCTAAGAATGAACGCACAAAAACTTTCTTGAAAAAAATGCAGGCTGAACTTTAAGTTATTGATAAAGATTAATATTATACAATTTTTATAACCGTTTTGCTATACTTGTTAAGTGAAACGGTTATTTTCTGTTTTATATGATTTTTTGAAGAAATTTGCTTAAACTTTTAAAAAAAAAAAAGATTGAGTTTTTATATATCTTGTTATATAATAGACTTATGTTGACTTTTCTAAACACAAATATACATCAGGAGGAAAAAATATGAAAAAATCTAAGAAAATTTTAACTATGGGACTTGCGGCTCTTACCGCTCTTACAATGTCTATAAGTATGACAGGCTGTGGAAATTCTGATTCATCAGTATCTTCAGTAGATGGAAATTCAGATAACAGCAAGGTGTATAATATTGGTATTTGCCAGCTCATACAGCATGAGGCTCTTGACGCAGCTACAAAGGGCTTTAAAGATACTTTAACAGAGAAACTTGGTTCAAAAGTTAAATTTGACGAACAAAATGCACAGGGTGATTCAGCAAACTGTACAACAATCTGTAATCAGTTTGTTTCATCAAATGTTGACCTTATTCTTGGCAATGGTACAGCAGCTTTGCAGGCAGCTTATACAAACACAGATAAAATTCCAGTTCTTGGAACATCAATTACAGACTATGCAACTCTGCTCTTGATATAAAGGACTGGACAGGTGTTTCTAATATGAATGTTTCAGGTACATCAGACCTTGCACCACTTGAAGAGCAGGCTAAGATGCTTAATGAAATTTTCCCTGACGCTAAAAATGTTGGTATCCTTTATTGCTCAGCAGAGGCTAACTCTAAATATCAGGCTGATACAATTACACCTTTCTTAGAGAAATTTGGATATAAGGTTAGCTCATATACATTCTCTGATTCTAATGATATTGCAGCTATTGCTAAAGATGCTTGTGATAAGAATGATGTGCTTTATATTCCAACAGATAATACTGCTGCAAATAATACTGGAATAATCAACAATATTGCTATTGCTGCAAAGACTCCTATAATTGCAGGTGAAGAGGGTATCTGTAAGGGTTGTGGCGTAGCAACACTTTCTATCAGTTATTATGAGCTTGGTCAAAAAACAGGTGAAATGGCATATGATATTCTTGTAAATGGCAAAGATATTTCTAAAATGGAAATCCAATCTGCACCTAATGTCACAAAAATGTATGATGCAGAAAGATGCAAAGAACTTGGTGTAAAGATTCCTGATGGTTATACCGCTATTAAAAAATAAAAAAATTAAAACATATGGAGAATCAGTTATGGATATTGTTTCATACTTTTCATCCTTAGATTTCATGAGCTTCCTTAATGCACTTCCTGGAAATATAGCACAGGGAATCATTTGGGGCTTGATGGGTTTAGGAGTATTTATAACTTATAAACTTCTGCATTTTGCAGATTTGAGTGTTGATGGTTCATTTGCAACTGGTGGTGCAGTTACTGCTATTATGCTGATAAACGGTTGTCCGATATGGGTTGCTATGCTTGTAGCTGTTGCGGCGGGTCTACTAGCTGGTTTGGTCACAGGCTTGCTACATACACTTCTTGGAATACCTGATATTCTTTCAGGTATTCTTACACAGATTGCATTATATTCTATAAATTTGAATATAATGGGAAAATCAAACCTTCCAATAAGTTATAGAAACTATTCATTAGTTATTTCAGCAAGTAATATTAATATGGCAATCATAATTGCACTTATAGTGGTTGCAGTTGTTATAGTTGCTATGTATTGGTATTTTGGTACAGAACAAGGAACAACTATTCGTTCAACAGGAAGTAATCCAGCTATGAGTAAGGCTCAAGGTATAAACATAAACTTCACAAAGGTTATTGCACTTGCACTTTCTAATGCAGTTGTCGCATTCTCTGGCTCAATCTTTTCACAATATCAAGGATTTGCTGATGTAAATATGGGCAGAGGTGCAATAGTTATAGGTCTTGCTGCTGTCATTATTGGTGAAGTTCTTGGAGAAGCAATTTTCCGCAAGCATATAAATTTTATTATCAGACTCATTTTTGTTATTGTTGGTGGAATACTCTATTATATCGCAATGGGAATAGTTCTCTGGCTCAAGATGCCAACAGACGATACAAAGCTATTTACAGCAATTATAGTTGCTATTTTCCTTGCTGTTCCGAATATTCGTAGTAGAGCTACAAATTCCTTTAAAAAGGTAGCAAAGCAAAATTCTAAAGCACAAAAAGTGGAGGGTTAATAAATGCTTGAAATTAAAGAAATTTACAAAACCTTCAACAAAGGCACAGTCAATGAGAAACACGCTCTTAATGGAGTAAATCTTACACTTAATGAGGGAGATTTCTGTACAGTTATAGGTGGTAATGGAGCAGGAAAGTCTACAACACTTAATGCTATTGCAGGTGTATGGCCTGTTGATAGCGGAGCTATAATAATTGATGGCAAAGATGTTTCTGGACTTTCTGAGCATAAAAGAGCACCTTATCTTGGAAGAGTTTTTCAGGACCCTATGACTGGAACTGTTGCTGATATGGAAATCATAGAAAATCTTGCTCTTGCTGCTCGCAGAGGTAAACGCAGGGGTCTTTCTTGGGGTGTAAAAGCTAAAGAAAGAGAAAAAGTATAGAGAACTCCTTGCAGAGTTTGAACTTGGTCTTGAAGATAGAATGAGTTCTAAGGTTGGACTTCTTTCAGGTGGTCAGCGACAGGCTATAACACTTCTTATGGCTACATTGCAAAAACCAAAGCTTTTATTGCTTGATGAACACACAGCAGCACTTGACCCTAAAACAGCTTCAAAGGTTCTTGAGCTGAGCGACAAAATCATCAAAGAAAATAATCTCACAGCTCTTATGGTTACACATAATATGAAAGATGCTATTGTTCATGGCAATCGTCTTATAATGATGAATAACGGAAAGGTAATTCTTGATATTTCTGGCGAAGAAAAGAAAAAACTTACAGTTGATGAGCTTCTTAAGAAATTTGAGATGGTAAGTAATTCTAAGCTTGAAAATGACCGTATGCTTCTTTCAAATTAACAAATAATATTAAATAGTCACTTTTGTTTATATTGTTTATATATAAAAACAAAAGTGACATTATTTTTGAGACAATTATTATTGGATATATTGCTTAAGGGCTTCTATATAAGCAATAGTTAAATGGCTGAAACTTGATTTTTGATGTGTGACTATGCCAATGTGCATATTTCCTTCTTTGATTAGTGGTACGGAGGCAATATTGCCATTAAGTTCTTCATCAATAACTCCACTACAAACTGTATAACCATTTAAACCAATAAGCAAATTAAATAGAGAGGCTCTATCACGAACCCTTATGTTTTTAGGTCTTTCTACAATGCTGAAAATCTCTTCGGAATAGTAAAAAAGAATTATGTTCACCTTGCTCAAATGATAAATATGGGTATTTATCAAGTTCTTCCATAGTAACAGATTCTCTATTTGCCAGTGGGTGGCTTTTTGCTGACAAATATATGGGGTTGTGCAACAAAAAGCTCAGTAAATTTCAAGCCTTTAGATTTAAGAATTTTCTTAAGGACAACTTCGTTAAAACTATTCATATATAAAATGCCGATTTCGCTTTTCATATTAGCAACATCTTCTATTATCTCGTAAGTCTGAGTTTCTCTTAGAGAAAAATCGTATTTATCACCACCATATTCTTTTACAAGGTCTACAAAGGCATTTACAGCAAATGAATAGTGTTGAGTTGATATACAGAATTGTTTTTTAATTATAGAGTTTGTATGCTTATATTTTTCTTCCAATAAATTAGCTTGCTCAAGGACTTGCCTCGCATAAGACAAGAACTGTTCACCATCTTTTGATATTGTTATTCCTTTATTTGTACGAACAAAAATAGTAATTCCCATTTCTTTTTCAAGCTCTTTAATAGCTTTAGTAAGGCTTGGTTGAGATATATATAATTCATTTGCAGCCTCTGTGATAGTGCCTTTTTCGGCAACCGTAGCTGCATACCTTAATTGTAAAAGTGTCAATCATAACGCCTCCAATAAATTTTCACGCATTAATTATACTTTAAAATCAATATGTTTTCAATATTAAAAAGCATAAACTATGAGTTTATCCATAGTGACGGTTTCCTTTGGTAACTTAATTCTACTACGAAATCGTTTCTATTGAGATATTATTTTTTATTATTTCAATCTTAATTTTACAATCTGCGAGTTTAAAAACCGCTCTCAAGTAATTAAAAATTGAAAGCGATTATTTAGATTTTGTCAAGAAAAGTTAAGAAATCCAGATTTTATTAATCATGGTGTACTCTTGGTTAGTGAACTTGTAATGGGTTATATAGAGTATATTTATATTTCACTCTGATTGATTATATTATTTTTTGTTTGCTCATTAAAACCCTGAAAGTTTATTAATATTTAGTTGAGAAGTAGGACTATTAATGATATAATAATATGGTGTATTTTGATGGAAATTTTAGCTTTTTAAATCTATAAGATTTTAATTTATGTAGGGGGTACATTAATATACAGCTAAAAACTTTCAAAAATATGCTGGCATAAAATAATAGGAGGATTAAGTTAATTTATGGAAACGCATACGAAACGAAATTCGTTTAAAGGTTCAATCGGCTTTGTACTTGCTGCAGCAGGTAGTGCTGTTGGTTTAGGAAATATATGGAGATTTCCGTATTTGGCAGCAAAAGATGGCGGAGGAATGTTCCTTGTAATTTACATCATTCTTGCACTTACCTTTGGCTTTACCCTACTTATAACAGAAGTCGCAATCGGAAGCAAAAACAAAACAAAGTCCTTTAACTGCTTATGGTAAGCTTAATAAAAAATGGAAAGGCTTAGGAGTGATTGCCTGCCTTGTTCCTATAATTATTTTACCTTATTATTGTGTTATTGGTGGTTGGGTACTTAAATATTTTCTTGTTTATCTTACTGGAAATGGTTCAAGTGCGGCTCAAGATGGATACTTTACATCATTTATTTCAGGAAGCTATGAGCCTATCATTATGCTTTTACTCTTTCTTTTTGCAACAGCATTTGTCATATTTAGAGGAGTAAATAAAGGTATAGAGTCATTTTCAAAAATTCTTATGCCAATCTTGATTTTGCTTGTTGTTGTTATTGCTATATTTTCACTTACAATTAGTCATACAGACGAAAATGGTGTTACAAGAACAGGTCTGCAGGGACTTATGGTTTATGTTGTTCCGAATTTTGAAGGAATGACCATAAAAAGTTTTTTCTCAGTTTTGCTTGATGCTATGGGACAGTTATTTTTCAGTTTGAGCGTTGCAATGGGTATTATGATTGCCTATGGTTCATATGTCAGTGATGAAGCCGACCTTAAAAAGTCAATAAATCAGATTGAAATTTTTGATACAGCAGTAGCTTTTCTCGCTGGTGTTATGATTATTCCCGCCGTATTTACATTTGCTGGTACTGAAGGAATGGAAGCATCTGGTCCAAGCCTGATGTTTGTTTCATTGCCGAAAGTTTTTGCGGCTATGGGTTCGATAGGAAATGTTGTAGGCTGTCTTTTCTTTGCGATGGTACTTTTTGCAGCTATAACAAGTTCTGTGTCTGTTATGGAGGCGATAGTATCAAGTTTTATGGATAAGTTTAAATTTTCAAGAGTAAAAGCAGCCTCTCTTGAAACAGTGATTGCCATAGTAGTAGGTATAGTTGTTTGCTTGGGATATAATATATTTTATTTTGAAATGCCATTGCCAAACGGTACAACTGCACAAATTCTTGATATTATGGATTATATAAGCAATAACTTCTTTATGCCATTAGTAGCGATAGGCACTTGTATTCTTATTGGTTGGATTATCAAGCCAAAAACAGTTATTGATGAAGTCGAGAAAAATGGAGAAAAAATGGGTAGAAAAAGGCTATATATTGTAATGATTAAATATATTGCTTTGATTATGCTTGTTATACTCTTCTTGAAATCAATAGGTGTTCTGACGATAATATAATACTTATTAAGAGCTACATGGAGTAAGATATGACAGATTTTAAAAAAGGTTTAAAAGATGGAATACCAATAGCCTTAGGATATATCTCTGTTTCTTTTACATTTGGATTGCAGGCAGTAGGTGTAGGTTTAGCTTGGTGGGAAGCAGTTATGATTTCTTTTACAAACATAACATCTGCTGGACAATTTGCAGGTCTTGATATAATGGTAAGAGGTGGCGGTTTTTGGATGGAAATGGCTTGCACTCAATTTATAATAAATCTCAGATATGCTTTGATGTCGCTATCTCTGTCGCAAAAAACAGATAAAAGTGTAAAGGGTATACATCGATGGATAATAGGCTTTGGAATTACTGATGAAATATTTGCAGTATCAATGGGAAATGAAAAAGAAATAAGCAATAAATATCTTTACGGTCTAATTCTTCTTCCAGTTTTGGGTTGGACAGGCGGAACATTTTTGGGTGTTACTGTTGGAAGTGTTTTGCCAAGCGTTGTAAGAGATTCTATGTGCATAGCTATTTATGGAATGTTTATTGCAATAATAGTTCCACCTGCTAAGAAAAACTCATCAATACTAAAAGTTGTGATTATATCTGTAATTTTAAGTTGTGCATTTAAATGGTTACCTCTTTTTGAATAATGTTTCAAGCGGTTTTGTAATCATTATATGTACGATAATTGCAGCATCAATTGGTGCAGTTTTCTTTCCTATTAAGGAGGAAAAAGAATGATTATAAGAGATTTTTTTATTTATCTTTTTATTATGGCAGGTGTTACATATCTTATAAGAGTTTTACCGTTTGTGATTTTCAAAGGTAAAATCACAAACACATTTATAAAGAGCTTCCTTTATTACGTACCATATGCTGTGCTTGGTGCAATGACATTCCCAGCAATATTATTTTCAACTGGTAATTATATCTCATCTATTGCAGGACTTATAGTGGCTTGTATAATGGCTTTTAAGGAAAAAAGCTTATTGATAGTAGCAATTTTCGCCTGTGTTACGGCATTAGCAATAAATTTAATTTGTATGGTAATATAAAATAAAAAGATTATAACATTTCGTGCATAAGTCCATAAAAAACAGACAATGAAAAAACGACCTCCTATGGCAGGGAGTTAAAGAAGTTGCCATAGGAGGTTTTGTTATGCCAAGAGAATATTAACATATACAACAATATGAGAAAAAATTATTGAATTTGAAAGAACAAGGATTAACATATCGAAAAAGCAAATATTAATTTTTACAACAAATATCGTATTCAATTAAAAAAGAAAACTGACTCCGTTTGAAAAACGAAATCAGTTTGTTGTTTAAAATTTAATTCTCTATCTTAAGTAGCTTTTTTGTACTGTTTATACAATTTTAGGCAGTGTATTTAACCAAGCTTGGATTTTTATTTTATAATTTGGTTTATATAATTTTCAGCAGAAATAGCCGCATTAGCACCGTCCGAAACAGCAGTTACAACCTGTCTTAGAGCCTTTGTTCGGACATCACCTGCAACAAATATTCCAGAAACAGAAGTCTTGCCTGTTTCGTCCGCAACAACATAGCCACTTTTATCAAGCTCAACTAAGCCTTTAAGAATTTGAGAATTAGGATTAGAACCAATCGCAATAAAAGCACCTTCAGCGTTAAGCTCAGCTGTCTTGCCAGTCTTTGTGTTTTTTAATGAGATAGAAGAAAGATGTTTATCGCCATTAAACGAAGTGGGAATAGCATTATAAATAATATCAATATTAACAGTATCGTTGGCTTTGTTTTGTAATGATTTTGCTGCACGAAGTTTTTCTCCACGATATATTACGAATACTTGCTTACATATTTTCGAGAGCAAGAGAGCATCACCAAGGGCAGTGTCGCCACCACCAATAACAACAGTTGTTTTATCTTTGAAAAATGCACCATCACAAACTGCACAATAATGAAACACCAGCACCTCTGAGTGCGAATTCTCCGTCAATACCAAGCTTTCTATGAGAAGCACCCGCCGCATAGATAATAGCCTTTACAGAAAGAAGATTATCACTTTTAAATTTTATAACAAAGCTACCATTTGCACTTTTTTCAATTTTAATAACTTCGTCCTCAATAAATTCAGTGCCATATGCCTGTGCGTGAGCCTTGAATTTCTCACCAAGTTCATAGCCTTCAATATTTGGAAGACCTGGATAGTTATCAATACAATCGCTTTCTACAATTTGACCTGTGGACATATAATCCCTTTCGCAAATAACTGTTGAAAGCATAGCCCCTGCCAGTATAAATAGCTGCCGCAAGCCCTGCTGGACCACTTCCGATAATTAAAACATCAACTGAACGCATAGGAAAAGCACCTCACTAAAAAATAATTTATAATTTAATAATATTAGTCATAATACCAGATGGGGTAATATCAACAATGCCGTAAGTTCCTGTATATCCTATTGAACCAGGATTCATAATATACATTCCGTCATCATATGCTGTATAAGGAACATGAGTATGACCAAAAAGAAGAATATCAGTATCAAGCAAATGAGCCTGATTGATTATCTGTGAATAACCAGATTTAACCCCGAAAAGGTGTCCATGAGTTACGAAGATATGCTTATTCTCAAGAGTAATTTCCTCGGAATAACGCTTTTCAGAACACCAATCACAATTACCCCTTACAGAAATAATCATCTTGTCAGGAATAGTTACAGCAAGAGTATCCATATCCTCGTTGCCATCTCCACAAAACACTACAACTTCCGCAGAAGACTGGCTTAATACAGCTTTCTGAAGTGAATAAAAATCCTTGTGTGAATCTGATACAACTACTATTCTCATATTTACCTCCATTAACATATAATGTTATCAGTACGAATAAAATATATACAGGTGGTGATTTTTATGGATAAAAAAGAAATCGAAAAGCTCATAAATTCTTTAGACCAAGTGCAAAAAAGCAAGCTTATGAATGCACTCGCAAATAAATCTGAAGCTGAACGCATATTAAGAACGCCAGAAGCACAAGCCATTATGAAAAAGCTTAAAGGAGAGAAGTAACCTATGGACGATATGTCTCAAAAGCTTATGTCATTGATGAATGACCCCGAAATCATGAGCAAAATACAGGGATTAAGTGGGCTTTTGAGTCAAGGCGAACCACAGGAACAGCCTAAGCCAAAGCCTCCAGAACCTCCTCCAAAGCCGAACGAATCAATGCTTCCTATGGATATGATGGGCACAATGATGAAAATTATGCCTATATTGAATACATTCAAAGAAGATGATGAAACAACCTGTCTACTTAAAGCATTAAGACCTTTTTTAAGTGAAGAGAAGCGTAAAAAGCTTGACGAGGGAATTCGTCTTATGCGAATAATGCGTTTACTGCCACTTCTTAAAGGAACAGATATGTTTGAAATGTTCAGATAAAGGAGGCTTGCTATGAATTCTTCAGATGATGATATAGGCAGAATGCAACAGGAAGCTGTGAGGCGTGTTCGGGATATGCAACAAAGGGCAAAGAATATATCCGCCTCAAGAACAGGCAGACAGCAAGCTCCAAAGACACAGGATAAACTGCCTGAAATTCACGAAACCGAATCGTCAAAGAACCTCCAGAACCACCCGAAATATCAGAAAGCAAAAAGCCGAATGATATTTTTTAGAGGGATTTTTTTAAGGATAAGGAAAAAAGCCTTATCCTTTTGCTCTTGATACTTCTAAGTGGAGAAGAGGATAACAATGGCATTGTGCTTGCACTTCTTTATTTGCTTATCTGATTTGACCATCACCCTCAATGATAAATTTCATAGAGGTAAGCTCGTTAAGTCCCATGGGACCTCTTGCGTGAATTTTCTGTGTAGAAATTCCTATTTCTGCACCAAGACCGAACATTCCTCCGTCAGTAAATCTTGTTGAAGCATTAACATATACAGCGGCAGCATCAACCTCATTCTTGAAACGGTTAGCGTTCTTATAGTTTTCAGTTACAATGCACTCGCTGTGACCGCTTGAATACTTTGTAATATGAGCAATAGCCTCATCAATGTTGTCAACAACCTTAACTGCAAGAATATAATCAAGATATTCTGTTGCCCAGTCAGCCTCAATTGCAGGAATAACGCTGTCACCAAGAATTTCTCTTGTACGCTCACAGCCACGAAGCTCAACATTTTTTTCATCAAGCCTTGCCTTAATTACAGGCAGGGGGCTCTTTTTCTGCGATATTCTTATGTACAAGAATAGTTTCAATCGCATTGCAAACAGATGGGCGAGAAGTTTTTGCATTATATATAATGTTTGCAGCCATATCAATATCCGCACTTTCATCAACAAAAACATGGCAGTTGCCAACACCAGTTTCGATAACAGGAACTTTTGCATTTTCAACAACAGCTTTGATAAGACCTGCACCACCACGAGGAATGAGCAAATCAAGATAATCAACAAGTCCCATAAGTTCAACAGATGATTGGCGAGTTGTATCCTCAATAAGTTGGATACAATTCTTATCAAGCGCAGATTTTTTTCAAGAGCAGAACGCATAATATCTGCAATGCACTTGTTTGAATTGATAGCTTCCTTACCGCCACGAAGAATTACTGTATTTCCGCTTTTAAGGCAAAGAGAAGCCGCATCAGAAGTAACATTTGGACGAGCCTCAAATATAATCCCTATAACACCAATTGGAACACGAACCTTAGTTATATTAAGTCCATTAGGACGCTTACTTCCCTAAGAACTGCACCAATAGGGTCTGGCAAAGCCACAACATCAAGTACGCCTTGAGCCATACCTTCAATACGAGTCTTGCTAAGGCTGAGTCTGTCTATAATAGATTCTGTGAGACCGTTTGCACGACCATTATCAACATCAATTTTATTTGCTGCAAGTATAGCGTCTGTATTATCTATAAGAGCTTTAGCAATAAGCTTTAATGCGTCATTCTTTTCTTCGCCCATTACAGCAAGTGTACGAGCAGCCTCTTTGGCTTTTTTACCCATTTCCTCAAGAATAGTCATTTTATTGCACCTCATCTTTTATCATAATTAAATCTTTAGCATAGGGGAGAGTCTTTATAAAATCGCAGAAAGTATGCCATTCATCAAGCTTGTGACCCTTTCTTGCATAATATATATTTATAAGAGTTTCATAATTTAGTGAGCAGGTTCTCATTTGGTTATAGCTTGACGGCAAAAGTTGAATTATATCATACCAATATTGCTTATCTTTAGTTTCAGTATATTTCAATCGAAGCTCTTCAAGTTTTGCAATAATAGTATCAAAGAAAGCCATAGAATCTTCATCTAATTTATCAAGACTGAAATCATCACGAGAAAATTCCTTGCTGTGAATCTTATGCATAGTGCTTGTAGAGTTTGCGACAGTAGCAACCTTATAAGTATCATATTCTTTCCACCAGTACATAGGTGCTGTAACATCAACTGAAATAAATATCTGTCTTAGATATTTTCTGTGGTCGCTGCCCGCTCTCGCCAGCCTCTTTGCAAGTCCGAGGTCGTTTTCTCCAAGAATATACTGTCCATTTTCATCATAGTAGCTATCACTTCTTGCCCAACTGTTAAGCGGATTTCTTGCACCTCTCATAGCATTTTCAAGGTTCATTACAGAGATTCGTTCTACCTTTAGCAATGTGTTTCACTCCAATTTTAAATTACTTGCTTGCAAGAAACATAGTTCCTACACTTTCGCCCTGAATAAGGTTTAAAAGTCTTTCAGGAGCATTCCCATTCATAACACAGCAATTTATTCCGGCTTCATTTGCGACAGCTGCTGCAGAAACCTTTGTAATCATACCGCCGGTACCTCTGTTCGAGCCTGAACCGCTTGCCATTTTACGAATATCGTCATCAATAAGCTTAACAACTTCAAAGCGTTTTGCGTCTTTATTTTTTCTTGGGTCGCAGTCATAAAGTCCGTCAATATCAGACATAATAACAAGCAAATCAGCATCAAGCAAATCGGCAACAATTGCTGAGAGATTATCGTTATCGCCGAAGTTATTTCCAACAAGCTCATCAATAGCAACAGTATCGTTTTCGTTTACTATCGGAATAATTCCCATCTCAAGAAGAGTGCTGAAAGTATTATAAGCATTTTGGCGGAGATGTTCGTTAAAGAGAACATTCTTTGTCAAAAGAACCTGAGCAACAGTATGATTATATTCTCCAAAAACCTTATCATACATAAACATAAGCTCGCATTGACCAACAGCGGCAACAGCCTGTTTATAACGGGTTTCCTTGGGTCTTTCAGGAAGATTAAGCTTGCCAAAGCCAACGCCGATAGCACCTGAGCTTACAAGTATAACTTGCTTGCCCATATTTTGGAGGTCACTCAGAACCTTACAAAGATTTTCAAAATTTTTAAGATTAAGTTTTCCATTTTCGTATGTCAAGGTTGAAGTACCAACCTTGACAACGATTCTTCTTGATAATAATTCGTTCAATTCATTCAGTCCTATTTTACAGATTTTAGCATTATTACTCTAAGTGCCTTATAATTATACCAAAAATATCAAGGTTTTACAAGTAGAAAATAACTCTAAAATGCTTTCAGAATAAAAAGCCATTTTTAGTTGCAAATTCACAGTTAAAAACAGCTTGATTAAAGATTTTAAATTAACTTTTGTTGACGCTTACCATCAATTTGCGTATAATAAATTAAAATTCCAGAAAATCTTATTATTGACAACAAATTTCCGTTGTGATAAAATAATCGGCAGACGGAATATATCACCATTGTGTCGAAATATATTGACCATATGTGTAAATTATGTATTTCCGAAACATAATTTACTATTCGGGGAGAAATCCCTATATTTTTTAAAGTGCAGTTAATCGACACTAACTAAAAAGAGATGATAATTATAAAAAGAAATATTATTTGTGCCATAATTTTTGTGCTGATACTGATAACTTCAACTGTTGTAGTGCTTGCAATAAATAATAATGCAAAAAATCAATATGAAAAAATCGCCCGCATTTATCAGGACAAAAAACTTATCTATACAATAGATTTAAATTCTGTTAAGAAAACATATAGATTAACCATAGATGGCGAGGATAAGTCTGAAAATATAGTAGAGGTACGAAACGGCAGTATAGGAATTATAGAAGCAAGCTGTACCGACCATATCTGTATAGATACAGGATTTATAGATAATTCATCTGTACCCGTTGTTTGCTTGCCGAATAAAATCATCATAGAAATTTCGGATAATACAGATAATTCCATAGATGCAGTTGCAAATTAGGTGATGTGAATTGAGAGAGAATAATAGCTTAAATATAAGAAAGATAGCGATTCTTTCAATGTTTGTTACAATATCATTGACAATATTTGTGCTTGAAAGTTTAATGCCACCAGTAATCAATATTCCTGGAATAAAGCCTGGCTTTGCAAATATAGTAACGCTGTTTTTGCTTGTAAATACTAACAAACGCTCTGCATTTACAGTTTTAATTGTAAGAATAATTTTAGCTTCAATATTTGCTGGACAGATAATGTCCTTATTTTATAGCCTTTCGGGTGGTATACTTAGTTTACTTGCGATGAGCATAGTTCTATACATAACAAAGAAAAAGACAATATGGTTTGCAAGTGTTGTAGGAGCAATTTTTCATAATATAGGACAGATTTTAGCTGCAGTTGTAGTTTTAGGCTCATGGACGGTTATTTGTTATTTACCTGTACTTTTTAATTTCAGGTTGTATAACAGGTCTGATAACAGGCTTAATTACTGAATTTCTTGATAGAAGTCTTGCTAAGGGAGCTTTTCTTGATAGGCTTAATAAGATACTTTGTGTTAAAAAAGTATCTTAAAGTTAGTTATCACTAATTTATAGGGGTGGGTATTTAATGCTAATAAGAAAGATTTTGTCGGGATTTTTGTAGCATAAATTTCGATAAAAATAAAAAATGGAGGGATAATAATGCTACTTATAATTTCACTTGTGCTTGCAGTAGCTTTTGTCTTTTTATGTGGAAAAGCTCTCAAAAAGCACCCAATTTTTTGTTTTACAGCGGAGCAGGAATAATAACTATTGTATTGGCACTCATTCCGTTTGACGGTGTACCTGATTTTGTCAATAACTACATTCTTGCTTTATTCAGGAGAGGTTCTCTTGCAACAGCAATTTTCATCATTGTTATGTATACGGGAGCGTTGAAAAATGGTTCTGCACTAATGAAAAGGCTGATTGTCATTCGTGGTGAACTTTCGATTATGGCTTCAATAATGATACTTTGCCATAATATTTTCTTTGGAAAAACCTATTTTGTAAGACTTTTTACATCAGCTTTAACAATGCCAGTAACACAGCTTCTTGCTGCTATCGCATCATTGCTAATGCTTGTTATTATGATACCACTTGCAATAATGTCATTTCCAAAGGTAAGAAAGAAAATGAAGCCAAAGCTTTGGAAAAGACTTCAGCGTTTTGCATATGTTTTTTACGCTCTGATTTATATTCATATCTTCCTTTTGACATATTCAAGTGCACAGGCTCGCCGAGGAGATTACGCACTCAGTCTCATTCTTTATACAATAATTTTTGGTGTATACCTTGTAATGCGTGTAAGAAAATATCTTCTTAAAAAGAACTCAAATATCAAGCTTGCTCTTAATGCAGGTTCAGGAATTTGTACAGTGGGAATTGTCGGAGCAGTTTGCCTCTTTGTATTTTTAGGCAATGGAAATACTGCAGCACCTGCAAGAATACCAGTTAAAACCTTTGCATATTCCTCAGAAAGTTCTGTTGCCACTGCTGATAATTCTAATGCAGAAAGCCAGCTTCATGTTGAAACCTCAGAAGTAAGCCAAATCTCAGAAACAACATCAGTTAAAAGCAAAGAAAAATCTCAGTCAACAGCTTCTGAAAGCTCAAAAACTTCATTAACATCATCAGCTTCATCAAAAGTAGAGAGTAAGTCAACAGAGAATGAAACATCAAAGAGCAATTCTCAAAGTAGCCAAATCACAACAAAAAATAATAGCAGTTCTAATAATACCACGCAAAGCAGTAAACCGTCCGCTTCAAATAACAATAATAGCAGTTCATCAAGCAAAAATAATATAAGCTCAAAGCCATCAACTTCGAAGCCAAACCAATCTATAACAAGTAAGCCATCAAATAGTGGTAATACTGTTTCAAAGCCTGAAACATCAGCACAAGAAACATCAAAAGTACCTATTGTACAAAATAAGTATAAGGACGGAAAGTTCAGCGGTTCGGCCTATGGTTATGATGGAAATATCTATGTAACAATCACAATTAAGGACGATAAAATCACAAATATAGAGGCAACGTCAGACGAAAGCGACCGTTGGTATTTTGAGAGCTGTGTTCAAAATGTAACATCACAAATTATTGAAAGTCAAAGCACAAGTGTTGATGCAACAAGTGGTGCTACATATTCCTCAGAGGGCATTATGGCAGCGGTTGGACAGGCTTTGAACAGTGCAAAGAATTGATATGAAAAAACGAATTTTAGCTTTAATAATGGTAACTCTTTTTTTGAATCTTACAGCTTGTAATAATTCAAACGGAAAAACCTCATCAGTTTATGAAATTTCTCTTAGCAGTGATTACGATAATAGCAACGAAAAAAGTTTGTCATTTTTTGCAATGGATACTTATATGAATTTTAAGGCTTATGGCGAAAATGCAAAAACTGCTGTAAATGAGGCATCAGCTCTTGTAGAGGATTTGGAAAATAAGCTTTCTGTAACAAACCCCGAAAGTGAAATTTCCAAGATAAATTCTTCTGCAAATAATGCGATAAAGATTTCAGAAGATACGCTTACACTTATATCGACTGCTCTTTATGTCAATAAAAAAAGCGGTGGTGCGTTTGATATTACAATCTATCCAATAGTTAAGCTTTGGGGTTTTACAACAGGAAAGTATGAAGTTCCAAATAAGGAAGAAATTTTAAAAAATCTTGAATATGTTGATAGTTCAAATATTAAGCTTGATGAAAAAGAAGGTACAGTAACAGTTCCCGAAAATATTGAAATAGACCTTGGTGGTATTGCAAAGGGCTATGCTGGCAAGAAAGCCGCAGAAAAAATTCGTTCTATGGGAATAGAGAGTGCTTTGCTTAATCTTGGTGGAAATATTCAGACAATAGGTTCAAAACCCGATGGCAGTGCGTGGGGAGTTTCTATATGCAATCCCGAAGATTCCTCAAAACAACTTTGTCGTATTGAAGTAGTAGATAAGGCAGTTGTAACATCTGGTGGCTATCAGAGATATTTTGAGGAAAACGGTAAGAGTTATCATCATATAATAGACCCTAAAAGCGGATATCCAGCAGAAAACGGCTTGCTTTCTGTAACGATTGTCGATGAAGACGGTATGCTTTGCGACGCACTTTCAACAACACTTTTTGTTTTAGGAAAAGACAAGGCTCTTGAATATTGCGAAAAATACGGTATAGAAGCCATTCTTATGACTGATGATAAGAAAATCTATGTTACAGATGGATTAAAAGAAAGCTTTTCTATAATTGACCAGACATCAGGCTATTTTCTCGCAGAATAGTTTACCCATAAAATTCTAAAAATTTTTTATTTTGCTTTATTGACTTTTGGAAAAATTAGGTATAAAATAAAGGCAGTTAGTTATAACTAATTAGATTATTAGAAAAAACTAACCAAAATATTTTAGGGAGGTTCGTTATGAACAGCAAAAAAACAGTTTCAGCTGTTTTGGCGACAGCACTGGTTCTTAGTGTAACATCAAGTGCAGCGTTTGCGTCAAATAGCAGCAAAAATTCCGCAGACTATGTTTACGGCACAATGAAGATTTCGTATCACGATTTTTATTTAGGAGAAAAGGTTGATACAACAAAGGGTGTTACAAGCACTGATTATGTTGATGCAGTAAGCTCTGCTACTATGAATAAGTATACAAACCAAAACCTCAACGCAGGGACATATACTTCAGAAAATGCAGACAACACAATGGGATATATCAACGGTGTTATTTTCCCTGTAAAGGTTTCAGCAGAAGATTATGCAAAGCTTAAATCAGCAAGTAATTTTGATGAGCTTGGCTTTACTGAACTTACAGAAGTTCCAGCAGTATATAAGGAGCTTACAGTAGATAATGGTGTTCTTTCGTTTAGTGAAGCTGAAGGAAAGACAGAAACCGTAGATGCAAACTATACATTCTCAACAAGTTCAAAATATGGTGACTATCAGATTTCCTTTAGCAATGTAAATGACATTTTCAATGATAATGTAGTTTATGGTGTAGTTCTTGAAACAGCAGAAGGCGATGATTACGGCCTTTATTCACAGGAAAACATCTGGAAAAACACCAAGCTTGCATGGTCAACAGGTTTTACAACAGAAGCTCATGGTTGTCCACTTCGTTCAGAACCTTATGAGGCGATTATGGGTGAAACCCTCGATAATGTACAGTATATCACAGCTAATGGTATCTATAATTTCACAATGAATCAATATGTTGCAATTAAGCACAACGGTAGTATTGATGTTAATGATGCTTATATTACAGACGGGTTCAACAAGTTGCCTTGTAAGCGATATTCCAAACGATTTCGAGCCACAGGTTACAGTTGAGGGGCTTGATAGCACATATAGCAACGATAAACTCAATTTCACAAATGCAGTTCCTAATAAGTATACAGCAGTTTTGTCTGATGCAAAGGGTAAGTATGCAAGCGTTTCAACAGATTTCACACTAAAGACAACTGCTCAGGCATCACTTAAAGACGGTCAGCTTCTCCTTGATGATAAGACAGACGGTGTTGCAGATTATATCTCAGCATTTACATCTATCTCTATAACTGACCCTAATGGCGGAGTTATTAAGTATATCGAAAAAAAAGAAAAAGGTAAGCCTACTTATACAGCCGATATATTTGACGCTAATGGAGTTATAGATATTGATGCACAATATACAGCCGCTACAATAACAGGTAAGGGTGCAAGTGCTGTAACAACTTATGAATATGGCCCTGTATTCGGTGTAGATGGAGAATATCAGATTGTTATTCAGGCAAATGGTTATGATACTGCTACACTTTCTTATACAGTAAACAGAGAGCCTTCTGCTCCTGAATCATCAGAGGAATCTTCAAACGATGAATCCTCTGATGAAGATTCAAATGTTGTTTCTAACGAATCATCATTTGAACCATCAGAGCCAAGTGATGTTGAAAGCTCAGAAGAAACATCAAATAATGAGCCTTCCGAAGTAAATAGCAATACAGATAATACAAGTAGCACAAATACATCTAACGGCAAAGACGCAGGAACAGTTGCAACAGGGGCAAACGAAACAGCTGCAGGAATTGCACTTGTCTTTATTGCAGCTGCATTGGTCGCATCAATTCTTTACAGATTTAAGAAATCTTAAATTTTAAAATTTAACCATAACCTATGAAATAGAACTGGTATCGTTTTGGGTGCCAGTTCTATTTTGTTAGTCAATACTAACGATCAGCTAATAAATTTCCCCAAAACAATAAAACAAGCAAAGAAAAATGGCATATTGTTGTAAAACTTACTGAGGGCAGAACAAGCCTTGACAGAGATTATATAGATATATTACAGCAAGGAAGAAAGTTCAAGATTTATCTGAATACAGCACTTGAGCTTGAAGTTTATGATGAAAAAGACAAAAAGCTTAAAACACTTCCAGCCGTTGGTGCAAAGGCATCAAATGCAGAGTTTAAGCAGATGAAGAAACAGCTATGCTTGCAGATAGATGCTGGACAGTCGATGCGTGGGAAAGCTTTCTCAAAACAAATGAATAAAAAAAACGGTGCAGTTCGAAAAGGTTCTGCACCGTTTTTATGTATTAAGCTTGTATAGAAATTCCAGTATATTCATAATCAAGCTTGTAACCAAGCCATTCTGCAAGATGTAAGGAAACCTCGTGGGCAGCGTCCCAAGAGGGCAACCTATCTTGCTTCAAACTTTCCTTTATAAACTCATATGAAGCAATTCTTGCAAGTCCACGCTTGCGAAAATCTGGATTAGTAGCGATTATAACCTCATATCCGCTGCTATAATAGCTAAAAGAAGTAGCACCACAAACTAATTTATCATTGTATGTTATGCCAAAACCTAAGCCATTTTTGAGAAAATCATTACAGCCATTGAAATTATTGCAAAAACCATCTGACCAATCCTCATTCATAGCTTGGGTATATAAGTCTTTATCAAAGCGTTTGAGAGCAAAACCATCGGTTAGTTTGTATGAATATTCAGGCAAGTTAGGAAATTCTTTGATAGTTTCAAAGCGTCTTTGTATATGTGCCTTTTCGCCATAATGCTTTATTATCTCATCACGAATTTCTTTGTTATCTGAAATAAAGACTAAGTGTCCATTTCCGATAAAATTCATAAATTCATTAAGAAATGCCTTATCAAGAACACCACCAATATAGATATAACCAAGAAAAGCGATTGCCATTTTAGGATTTTCGCTTTCACCATATACATCTCCCATAAGACCCTCAAGACAGCTTGTAAGAGCCGTATCACTTATACCCTTAAAGAGATGTGCGGAATTTTTAATTTGTTGTAAATTAAGTTTTATCATTTTGATTATTCTCCAATGCAAAAATATCATTAAGCGTTTTTGTTGCAGTTTTAGTTTTAAAGAGCTTGTTTCTTACATTTACGATTGCGTCTTTTGAAAGATTATCTTCGTAGGCATTAACAAGAAAATCAGCCTCAACGAGTATCTGATAATCAAGACCGTCAATCATATTATAGGTGTGGTGGTGTCCGACAAGAAAGCATACACGCTCGATTATTTTTTCATCAACGCCAAGCTTGTTAAGTAGCTTTTCAGCCTCGTCAGGACCAAGCATTTCTTGATATTTTCCCGAAGAACTGCCATAAAGTTCTTCGCTTTTCTTTATGCCAATATCGTGTACAGCCGCCGCAATTTCAAGAATTTCCTGATTTTCAGCAGAAAGTTTCTCAGCCTCACCGATAGTTTTTGAAAAGGCATAGACTTTAAGAAAATGCCCAACACGCTTAGGGTCACCCGAAAAATATTCGGTCATTGCTGAAATTACTTTAGTTATGTTCATTAACCTTCCTCCTCAGATTAACAAAGACAATGCCCGCAGTTACGAGCAATATAGAAATCAGATTAGGGATAGTAAAAATATTCTCTCCAAGTACAATTCCCGAAGTAATCGTACCAAAAACGGGAATCATAAGCGTAAATGTGCTTATGATACTTACATCATTATGCTTGAGCAAAACAGTCCATATAGCAAAGGATACGCTTGAAATCAACGAAAGATACGCCATAACTATAAAACAATCAAGCGAAGTGAAAGCAATTCCGCCTGAGAAAAGCATACCAATGATAATTAGTAAACCTCCGCCGATAGTAAGCTGTGCCGCCGAAACAAAAACAGGGTCAGAATCTTTTTGAAATCTTCTTTGCAAAAATATTTCCCAAAGCACCGCAAAGATTAGATAGAAATAAAAAGCTGTCACCTATAAAGGAAAATTCGCCAATAAAATTTCCGCCACCAATATTTATAAGTACAATACCACAAAAGCCTATGCAACAGCCAATAAGCTTTTTAGCTGTAATCTTATCGCCCTTAAAGAAAAGCGGTGCAAGTAAAACTCCCAAAAAAGCCGAAAATGAAGTATATATTGAAGATTTAGTTCCGGTAACAAAGACAAGAGCAACATAGAGAAAAATATATTGCAAGGCTGTCTGCATTATTCCGAGTGAGGCCATTTTGACAAGCTCTCTTTGTTTAGGAACAAAAAATTTCTTTCTCATTATTGTAAGAGCAATATAGACAACTACTCCAGCCGAAAAAAATCTTACTCCTGCAAAGACAAGCATAGATGGAATATCATTACTTTCTATTGAGAATATTTTATAACCTTGTTTGATTGCCGCAAAAGCAGTTCCCCATAGAGCAGTACAAAGCAGAGCTAAAAGCGTAACAACAAGCTTGTTTTTCAGAAGATTATTCTTCAATGTTGTCAGCACCAGATTTCTTTAGCAATTCTGAGATATTTTCTCTTTCAGCTTTAAGTTCATTAGCTTTTTCACGCTTATTAAAAAGTTCAGCTTTTATAATTTTTTCATCATAAAGCCTTACAAGCATAGAAAGCAAAAAGTTATCATTGTTATATTTTGAGATTTTTTCAGATAGAATGTCAAAGGCTTTTTCAAATTCTGCATATTCCTCAAGAGCAGATATGTATAATCTCATAGCTTCAGCATTGAGGTTTTCAGTATCGACGCTGTCAAGCAAATTATGACCATCACACCTTTCTCCACGCCTGTTCATAAGCATAGTTCTGAGTATAGTAAGTTCGTCCTTGCATTCTGAATTATCGGTATCAAGAATATGTCTTTCTGCTCGTTCAATGTCATTTATTTTTATTAAAAATTCAATACATAAAAGCCTTGTAGAAGTTTTCATAGCTGATAAAGGCACAGCAATCGTTGAGGTATAATTCAAGGTATTTAGGACTTTTTCTTGTTTCAGAAGCTATAAAAAGCTTTTGTTTAACATGTTCTAAAGTTTGTTGTTTATCCATTTGAATTTCCTTTCTGAATAAGGGATTATCTCTCAAACTTGACAAATTCTCCATTTTTATTTTTGATAAACATAGAGCCGTATGGTTCGTCAAGAAATTTAAGAATACTTGGCTCATAGTTGCAAAGAGTATTCAGATGATATATTCCAGATTTGCTTGTATCATTCATATACTCATCATCTTCATCGCCAGCCATAAATCTCCAGCCACTATCCTGATTATCGAGAGGCATTTCACGATAAATAAATCTGATTTCAGCACCGTCTACAATTATTCTGTCCGTAGCAAAACAACCAGTATGTGAATCTTTTGTTTCAAATAAGTCTTCCATAATTGATTTTGGAATTTTATATTTCTTGCGTCCATTTTCGCAGAAATTTTTTTCTGCTAATATCAAGAACAGGATTTAGCTCTCCAACAAGATTAAATAAATCGTCTGCACTGGTATCAATTTTATAATTCATTTCTTCTTCATATAGAAGATATATCTGATAAAAACAAACCTTTTCACCATTCGGAAGTTCTAAAAACATTATCCTCCATTAAAGGCGAATTGCCAAGAATAACACCCGAAAGTTCAGTGTTATCAAAAATATGGTTCTCCATTTGAGATTGTATGCCCCCAACCAATCCATGAATTTTCCAATATAGGTAGATGTGCAAGAGATTTCATAAGTCTTAGTGGCCAGAACCATTTTTCATTCGAGCTTTTAACATGCCAGCTTTTTGGCAAGCATAAAACAAGCTCAGCTCGGTCATAAAATTCATCACTTGGAACAGTCATTTTGTGAGCACCCATTCCACAGGTTACAAGCGTATAAAACTCATGTTCATCATTTGGTGGAATAAGCAAAAGGTCACAGCTTATATCAGTAGTTGAAACATCTCGCAAAACATTATTATATTCACCTATGTTATCTTCGATAAACATTTCAAGGCTTATAACTTCTTCATCAGAATAAGCTTCAGCTACTGTATTTTGAGAATTAAAATATGAATCATATAATTCTTTATCTAAAGCTTCAAGCTTTTGTGAATATTCAGAAAAAAGTTCATCATTACCATATTCAGATGTAGCAAAGCAAAGAAAAAGCAAAGTATCTATATCCTTTGGGTCTATTTCGTGGTTTTTTTTTTTCAAAGCAAGGGATAGCCTCATCATAATTTCCACTATGATAATAGCTCATACCAAGATAGAAATAATATTTAGCAATTTCTTCTTCGTTATCATCAGGTTCAATAGATTCTAAAAGTTCGATAGCTTCATCATATCTATCTAAACTAAAATAAGCACCTGATAATAGTACATTAAGTTCATAAGGTCTGTCGTTTTCAGGAATTTCTATTATTATATCAATAATTTTTTCAAATTCCTCATCGTGGTTTAAAACCTCAATTTTATCGAGAAACTCTCTATATTGATTATCGTCTGTAAAATATTGATTATTGCTCATAAAATCACCACTTGCTTGATTACAATATAAAATAATTTTTTTGAATATAAGTAATTATAGCATTGAGAGTGAAAAGTGTCAACGAATAGCTTTACGGTGGATTATCTGAAAAAATGAATATTAATTTTAAATTTAATGATTTTCTGAAATTTTGCAAAATTATGACATTTTTTTTCTGCTTATTTACTCTATAAACAGGTTTAAACAATTCTATATTTATGCTATAATTTTTAATGATAAATTTATTTTAAAGGAAGAAATTCAATGATAAGATTGCTTATAGTCGAGGACGATAAAAATATAGTAAAAATGCTCGAGGCAACTGTTTCAATAGCTGGATATGAAAGTGATTCTTGTTATGACGGAAAAACTGCTATTCAAAAAATAAATGAGAACGATTATGATTTAGTTTTGCTTGATGTAATGTTGCCAAATTTCAATGGTTTTCAGGTTATGGAACACATAGATACAGAAAAAACTCCTGTAATATTCCTTACAGCCTTACAAGATGTTACAGATAAGGTAAAAGGTTTAAAGCTTGGGGCAGAGGACTATATAGTTAAGCCATTTGAGGCAGTAGAACTTCTTGCAAGAATTGAGGTTATACTAAGACGCAGACATAAAAAAACAACAATATAATAAAATATGGCGATATAACTGTAGATATTTCACGCCATATAATAAAAAAAGCAAAGGAATAGAAATTCAGCTTACACCAAAAGAATTTGAGCTTACGGTATTCTTTATGCAAAACCTTGATATAGCTCTTACAAGAGAACGCTTGATTTCAGCAGTATGGGGATATGAATATATGGGAGAAACTCGAACAGTAGATACTCATGTTCAGCAAATTCGCAAAAAACTTGATTTGCAGGATTCTCTCATAACCGTTCCAAAGCTTGGATATAGGCTTGAAAGTAAATCATAACCAGAGGTGAACTAATTGAAGCTATGGTTTAAGGTGTTTATTTCGGCTTTATTTCTTGTAATTGCCGCTATAAATGCCACAGCATTAGTCGTTCTTTCAAATAATCAACATATGACAATAACTCGCGAGAGAAGTCGTGCAGTGTCTTCACACGAGTTTATTTGTGCATCAATAAGCAATAATATAACTTATCAAAGAATGAAATCAGAAGCCTTTATGCTCTCCAAAGATGATATAGACAAGGTTATCGAGCATATACTTTCTCAACAGCTTGAAGAAAACGCTCTTGCCATAATATCAGACAGCGAAAATAACATATCATATTATGGAGAAGAAAAGCCTGATATAAAAACACTTTCTGAAAAGATTACAAGTGAAGACAATCTCGCCTCAATAATATTGGATTGTGGAGAAAATACATATATGTTTGTTGGTTCAATATCAAGCTTTGAAGGCAAGGAATATAAAGTTTTTACGGCGAATAATATTACAGAAGTTTATAATGAGAGAAATAAGGAACTATTTTTTGTGCAGATTCTTTCTGTTGTTTTGGCAGCAGTGATTGCTGTAATCTTACTTTTACTTATAAAATTACTTTTCAGACCTCTTGGCAGAATCAATAAAACCATCAATAAAATAGCCAGTGGAGATTATAGCCTTAGAGTAAGTACAAGTGGCAGTGAAGAATTTCAACAGCTCGCAAATAATGTGAATTCTATGGCTGTTTCTGTTGAGGAAAATTATAACAGAATAGAATCAATAGCCGAGGATAGAAAACGCTTTATAGATAGCCTTTCTCACGAAATGAAAACCCCATTGACATCTATACTTGGTTTTGCGGATATTTTAAGGATAAAGAAAAATGTAACCCCAGATGAGCTTAATGAATATTCATCTATTATAGTAGAGGAATCAAAGCGTTTAAAGGCTATTTCTGGTAAGCTTATGGAACTTGTTTCCTCTGGAGATTCTGAGCTTGAGTTGAATCCGGTCAGAACAGATGTAATATTGAATGAACTTAGTATAGTTTTTGAACCTATGATGAAAGCTAAGTCTATAACACTTTTTACTCATATTGAACCTTTAATAATAAATGCAGATGCAGATTTATTTAAATCAGTGATATATAACTTTGTAGATAATGCAGTTAAAGCGTCATTTGAGGGAGGAAAGATTGAGCTTACTTGTCGTAGTGAGGGAGAGTATGCTGTAATCACAGTGCGTGATTATGGTATGGGAATAGCTGAGGAAGATAAAAAGCGAATTTTTTGAACCGTTTTATATGGCAGATAAAGTCCGTTCAAGAAAACTTGGCGGAGCAGGCTTAGGACTTGCTCTGTGTGCAGAGATTGCCAAAAAGCATAATGCAAAAATAGAGCTTGAAAGTGAACTTGGCAAAGGTACTATTATAAGTATTTGTATAAAGCAAAGTGAGGGTAAAATCAATGAGCAAATTTAAGAAATTTATACTTCCGACTTTGCTTTTGACACTTGCTATGGGAGCGGAAATAACGGGTATAATTTTCTGTGGAAAAATGTTGCCTGACTATAAAAATGAAATCTTTACTGAGGAAAAGAAAAAAATATAACACAGCTTATCTTTGTAGATGACGGAGATAACTCTCGGTTTTATCCGTGGCTCTCATATCGTGAAGATGAATTGATTTCCGCACCATCATATATTACAAGTCACATTTATGACCAAAGCTTAGATATGTTTGCAAATAGTTTGGGTGATGATAGATATAATTATGACGATGAAGCATTGAAAAAGATTATGTTGGAGAACATTAATGAGATGATATTTTATGTTATTCAAACTCTTGATATAAATAATATTCCAAAAGAAAATACAGATTTTTCTCAAAATGTTGAATTTGACAATAATGCATCAATTATGCATATAAAAGATTTCAAATATACAAACCAAAATAATAATAAAAACAAAAATTTTAGATTTAGTTGTGAAATTAGGGAGATAACAGTATCTTATATTTCAGAGTAAGAAGTGAAAATCCACCTAAACCAGATTCTCAAGAAATAAATCAAAAAAGCAAAGAAATTTCAGAAGATGTGTGTTCTGCCATAGATTACTTAACGAAACCTATGGAATCGCAATATTCTGAATTAGCACTCACAGATATGTATTTTTCTGAACAAAACGAATATGAAGAAGATGTTGCCGAACAACCCTTAGAGAGTAATAAAATATATGATTATATATCATCAATTTATATGCCTGAAATGTATGTAGATAACGGAAACTATGTTTTTTCAACAATAGCCGATGATAAGTTTGCATTTCCAATAAGAGTAGTTATTTCATCAATGATTTCAAACTCACAATATACAGTTTTTTCTAATGGAGATGAACTGATACTTGTTTTAAGTGGAAATGACAACACTTCAAAATATTCAGATACGATTTTATATTACAGCATAAGTGATAAGAAATTTACAGGCTTTAGTATGAAAAGCACATTTTGACAATTTTCTTGCAAAAAACAGAATACTCTGTAACAGTTCCTGAGTTATATTTGATTTATTCAGATAATGCAGAAGTGTTATGGAGGAATTTCAAAATGAAACAATATATGTCGGAATATGAAAAATTTGTATTCTTAAATAGTTCAGGTAGTTTTACACAATCCGAAAATTGGTGCAAAATAAAAAACGAATGGAAATCGGAGAGAATAATAATTCGTGATGAGAGCGGAAATATTATAGGAACTATGCAAATTCTAATTAAGAATATTCCGCTTATGCATACAGTTTTTATGTATGCTCCAAGGGGTCCTGTGTGTGATTGTCACAATTTGGATATACTTAGCAAAATTATTGAACAGGCAAAACTTCTTGCAGAAAAACACAAAGCATATATGCTTAAAATCGACCCTATGATTTCATATGATGATATTGAATCCATAAACAATTTAAAACGCTTGGGTTTTAAATATAATGCCAATACACCAGAAGATAATACAATTCAGTGTCAGCGTAATTACATACTTGATATTAAAAATAAAACCGAAGATGAGATTTTTTCCTCGTTTCATTCAAAGTGGAGATATAATATAAGGCTTGCTGTTCGTAAGGGCGTTTCTTGCAAATATTATGGCGTAGAAAAGCTTGATGATTTTTGTGAGCTTATGCAAGCAACTGGAAAACGAGATGGTTTTGCCATTCGCTCTAAGGAATATTTTGAGAAATTTCTTTATGCTTTTGAAGAAAATGCCAGACTTTATATGTGCTACTCTCCAGATGGTGAGGCAATTTCGGGAGCATTAACAGTAAGATATGGCAATAGAGTCAGCTATGTTTATGGAGCGTCAAGTGATACTCAAAGAAATCTTATGCCAAATTATTTAATGCAGTGGAATATGATAAAATGGGCTATTGAATCACAATGTGATATATATGATTTTATGGGAATACCTCATTGTGATGAAGAAAATCATTCTAATTATGGAGTATATCGTTTCAAGAAGGGCTTTAATGGCGAAATTGTAAAGTATGCTGGTGAATTTGATTATATTTTTTCAAATGTAAAGCATACAGTAATTTCATTTTTGCTGCATTCAATAGGCTATACAAAGCTATAAAAAGTAGAACCCCCGGTCAAACCGAGGGTTCTACTTTTATAGACTTTTTCAATATTATTTTACGCCATATTTGTCATAGTATGCGTCAATAGCGGATTTAAGCTTATCATCAATTATAACCTTGCCCTTATATTCCTTATTGTAAAGATGCTCTACAACTTCCGCCATAGTTACTATTGCAGTTGTTTTAAGTCCGTATTTCTCTTCAATTTCGGAAAGTGCTGATTTTTTCACCCTTTCCTCTTTCCATACGGTCAACAGAAACAACAAGTCCAATCGGATTTACATCTCCTTGAGCCTTAATTATTGGAAGTGTTTCCTCGATTGATGTACCAGCTGTTGTAACATCTTCAATAATAACAACTTTATCACCATCAGAAATAGGGCTTCCAAGAAGAATACCCTTATCACCGTGGTCTTTTACTTCTTTTCTGTTTGAGCAATAGCGAATGTCTTTGTTATATTTTTCACTAATTGCAATAGTTGCAGCAACGGAAAGCGGAATTCCCTTATATGCTGGTCCAAAAAGAACATCAAAATCAAGTCCGAAAGTTTTGTTGATTGCTTCAGCATAATACTGTCCAAGCTTTCTAAGCTGTGCACCTGTTCTGTAAAATCCAGTATTTACGAAAAATGGTGTTTGACGGCCGCTTTTTGTAACGAAATCTCCGAATTTAAGTACCTGACAATCAACCATAAATTCAATAAACTGCTTTTTTATATTCTTCCATGAAAAATCCTCCATTTTTCAAATTTTAATTTCAGTTTTTATTATAACATAAAATTTGTGTTAATCCAACCTTTTTAATGGCATTTTATTCAAAAATATAGCAAATCGTTTTCACTACATTCCTATATACTCTATAAATAAAAAAAATCCTCGAAAAATGACTTCGAGGATTTTTTTTGTGTATTCTCAAATAGAATTTTAATATTACTGTGCAGTATCAAGTTCAATAATTTTTCCGTCAAATTTTTTCTCATAAGTTGATAGAGCATTTCTAACCATATTAAATAATACTTCGTAAACACCACCATATTTTTTAAGTGTGCAAACACTTCTATAAGAATAGCTAAGGCGTTTACAACCTTCAGCTTTTCTATTGTATTTAAAATCAAGCATGGCAAGCTGATATAAGGTATAGGAGTATGAATATACAAGTGAAATCTTTTCAGATTCCATATCAAATTCTTCTTTCATAATATCCAAAGCATTAGTGTAAGAAGATATAGCAGATTGATACATTCTTGCTCTGAAATAAGCATCAGCAAGATTTATATAGCATCTTCTGCGAACAGATAAAGCATATTTATCCGACATAAATAATTCATTATCAGTATATTGCTTAATCTCTCTAAAAGCAAGTCGTGCTGATTCAATAGACATACCTTGTTCATCAAGATATTTTGAGAAAATCATACTTATTTCGACATATATATCACAAATTTTAGTTGAACGCTTAAATCCTTCTTTATAGTCCGACCAAACATCAAGCAATTTATATTGTAATTCAATAGCTTTCATATATCTTTGTTTTTCGCAAAGAATAAGACTCTTAGTAGAGTAAAGAACATCAATAATTTCACAATAATTATTAAATTTGTTTTCTTGTAGGCGTTTGCAGAAAGAAAGCCCCTTTTCAATAGCTTTTTTCAGCATTATCGTAATCTTTCGATTCAAAGTAAGCTCTGCTAAGAATACTATATGTATGTGAAATATAATTTACTAATTCTTCATTTTCTCCATATTTTTCAAAAAGATTATTTAATGTATCTAAGCACTTTAGACATTGCTTAATAGCATCGTCAACCTGATTAATCTCAAGCATAATTATTGCAATGTTTATATCATTTAATATAATTCCCATATTGTTTTCATAGCAATCTTTAACTTTGTTATATTCAATAAGTGCATCAGAAGACTTATTAAAATAATTTATAGACTTATCCGGAGCAATATCCTGATAGGCATAAGCAATTCTGCTATTAAGGAAAGAAATCCACTTAGGGTCTGGCTTTGCTTCTGTTCTAATCATTAGTTTTAAAGCTGTTTTAGCATTACTGAGAGCTTTAGAATCAATATTTAAAGCAGAGTAATGCAAAGCTATATCTGCATATATTTCCCAAATATTTCTCCAAAAATCATTTCCGCCATTCATTTTATATTGTTTTGCAATTTTAAGCTCAATATTTCTAAAATTAAGAGCATTAAGATGATTAAAGAACTTTTCCTCAAAAATTTCAGCAAAATCACAAGTTAAGTCTGCTAAATTATATAAACGCTCTAAAACGGAATGTCTTGATAGATAGGGATTATTATCTGCATTTAGGCTAGTTACCTCAGCATATATTTCTTTAATATAAAAGTTCTATTACTTCTTGATTTGGCGCAACATCTTGTTGATTGAGTTCTTCAAAAAATTCATTTAAACGATCGAATATAAGACCATGTTGTTCATTCATTATAAATTCTCCTTATTATTTTCTTAGAAATAGATTCTCAAATATATAATTAAAACAGTATAAATTTCATCGTGAAATATTAATATAAAAATGACTTTTTATAAGCGAAATTAAAGCATAATTCTTACTTCATTATACTTACTTTTTACGAATTGGTCAAGCTAAAAATAAGTAAATTTTATTTTGGTATAAAAACAAAAAGCTACCGAAAATATTAATTTGGTAGCTGAAAATTGCAATATAAAGGGATTTTTGGGTATGTTACTATATTACTAAATTATTTTTTGTTATATTTATTTTAAAATAAAAAGTCTTTATTATGTTATTTTTAGATTTATTTTTTAGATTACATAATAGATATAAGTATCGAATTTTAAGAAAAATTACCACACAAAAGTGACTTTTTGTGTTCGTGTACATATAACCATTTATTATGTTAATTTTTGTAATAAAATAACACAGTTTATACAACGCAGTACTATTTTTGATTTAAGTGTTTTTCCAACTTTTAATCATTCTTTCATACATTTCTGATAAGTCAATATCACTTTTCCAACCGAGTGAACGAAGTTTTTCTGATGAAAGTTTCATTTTTACTGATGGGGCATAGCCAAATTGCAATGCATCTTTTGGAATATCGAATACCACAGAGATTTTTCCGCTTTTTTCTGCAACCATTTGGGCCATTTCTGCTATGGTCATATTTGTATTTTCATTGGTGATATTATATGCTGCGCCATTTTCACCACGAATAAGTATATAAAGTATTCCAAGAATACAATCACGAGTGTAGCAATAGTTTCCAGTGGATTCTCCTTTTTTGTATGAAGAATAATATCTTCTTCATTTATAAGACTTCTCGCAAACTGTGCGAAAACTCTTGTTTCATTTTTGCTTACTCCCGCACCAAAGGTCTGAGCAAGACGAGCTATTTTAATAGGAAGATTATATTCGTGAGCATAAGAGGCACAAAGACATTCGCACATTCTCTTTCCCTCAGGGTAGCAACTTCTTACATTAAGTACATCTACATAACCATAGTTATTTTCGCTTACATATGGTAGAGAAGCATCGGGAGAACCGTAAACCTCCATACTTGATATATAAACAACTGATTTAACATCGTTTTCTTTAGCAAGCTCTAATATGTTTCGTGTACCATCAACAGCAACACAGATTGTTTCAACTGGTTTAGTAACCATTTCTTTAGAATTAGTAACACTTGCACAGTGAATTATGTAATCAATTTTATATTCAGTTTGGATTTTTTGAAGAACATCTCCGATAACAAGTGAAATATCCCCACGCTCGAGAAGTTTGCTGAATACAGTTTTTGCTTTTTCAGGATTTCTTACAAGAGCAAGAATTTTCATATTAGCATTATGAATACGATTTATAGCTGCAAGAGCCTTTACAGCATAAGAGCCGACAAGTCCTGTTGCACCTGTAACAAGAATAGTGGAATTTTTAAGCTTATTAATATCAGGAAAAGAGTTCGCAATATAATCCAAATCTTCTTGTAGAATGTAATCTTTAGTTTCAAATGTACTCATTTATTTAATTCCTTTCAATCTTAATTTTATAAATTTATTATATCAATCTGCGTTAGAATATGCAACTTATATAACGATAATCTTCATACTTTCCATTTCAATTATTTTATGAAGAAGGTAAGCTAATATTCGTAGCCATTAAATTGTCAATCTTTATTTCTTTGCCTGATATATCATTTTTCGTTTACTTGTTCAAAAACTCTGCATAGAGGAATTATTGACTTTATGCAATAATCTGATATAATTATATGAGAAATTATTCAAAATTTATCAAAGGAGCTTTTTAGAATGTCAAAATATAAGATAAACACAAGATGTGTACAGGGTGGATATACTCCAGGAAATGGTGAACCTCGACAAGTTCCTATTATTCAATCAACAACCTTTAAATACGATACAAGTGAGGCTATGGGCAAGCTTTTTGATTTGGAGGAATCTGGATATTTCTATACAAGACTTCAAAATCCTACAAATGACCATGTTGCGGCTAAAATTGCGGAGCTTGAGGGCGGTACAGCAGCAATGCTTACATCTTCGGGACAAGCAGCAAATTTTTTTGCACTCTTTAATATTTGTGAGTGTGGAAGCCACATAGTTGCATCGTCATCAATATACGGCGGAACATTTAATCTTATTGCAGTAACTATGGCTAAAATGGGTATCACAGCTACTTTTGTTTCTCCTGATTGCACAGAGGAAGAACTTAATACAGCATTTCAGGATAATACTCGTGCTGTTTTTGGTGAAACTATCGCAAATCCTGCACTTACTGTTCTTGATATTGAAAAATTTGCAAAAGCAGCACACTCACATGGAGTTCCACTTATAGTTGATAATACTTTTCCAACTCCGATAAATTGTCGTCCCATTGAATGGGGTGCAGATATTGTTACACATTCAACAACAAAATATATGGACGGACATGGTGCAGCAGTAGGCGGAGCTATTGTTGATTCAGGTAAGTTTGATTGGATGGTTCATGCAGAGAAATTCCCTGGTTTATGCACACCTGACGAATCATATCACGGAATTACATATGCAGAAAAGTTTGGAAAGGAGGGCGCTTTTATAACAAAATGCACTGCACAGCTTATGCGTGATTTTGGTTGTATTCAATCTCCACAAAATGCATTTCTCCTAAATTTGGGTTTGGAATCACTTCATGTTCGTATGCCTCGCCATGTTGAGAATGGTCAGGCGGTTGCAGAATATTTGCTTAATCACCCAAAGGTAGCTTATGTTAATTATTCTGGTTTACCAAGTGATAAATACTATGCACTTGCACAAAAATATCTTCCTAATGGTGGTTGTGGTGTTGTATCATTTGGCTTAAAGGGTGGAAGAAAAGCAGCGGAAGCGTTTATGAAAAACTTGAAGCTTGCTGCAATAGAAACCCATGTTGCAGATGCAAGAACTTGTTGTCTTAATCCTGCTTCATCAACACATCGTCAGATGAATGATGAACAACTCAAAGCGGCAGGAGTTCCAGCAGAGCTTATTCGTATTTCTTGCGGAATAGAAGATAAGGAAGATTTGATTGCAGATTTAGAACAAGCTCTTAATAATTGCTAATAGGGAAAGCTTCTTTACTAAATTTTAAAAAGTCGGGTATAATACTTCGCAAAATGCAAAAAATGGTGTATAATATAAATTACGGAATCTATTATATAGAAGGAGTCTAAAATGTTAGAATTAAAGAATATTTCTTTTTTAGCTGAAAATGACGAGGGAAAAAAAGAAATTATACACAATGTCAGCTTGAGGATTGATGAACGCTTTGTCGCATTGACGGGTCCTAATGGTGGAGGAAAATCAACTCTTGCAAAGATTATTGCAGGTATATATACTCCGACAGACGGTCAGATTATATTTGATGGTGTTGATATAACAGGCAAAAATATCACTGAAAGAGCAAGAATGGGTATAAGTTTCGGCTTTCAACAACCGGTTCGTTTTAAAGGTATTACCGTTCAGGATTTAATAAATCTCGCAACAGGCAAAAAACTTTCGGTTGCTCAAATTTGTGATTATCTTTCAGATGTCGGACTTTGTGCAAGAGAATATATAAATCGTGAGGTTAATGCAAGTCTTTCTGGTGGTGAGCTTAAAAGAATTGAAATAGCAATGGTTATGGCAAGAGGCACAAAGCTTACTATATTCGATGAACCAGAGGCTGGAATAGACCTTTGGAGCTTTAGCAATCTTATTTCTGTATTCGAAAAAATGTATGAGAAAAAAGGCGGCACTATTCTTATAATATCTCATCAGGAGCGTATCCTTAATATTGCGGATAGAATAATTGTTATTGCAAATGGCGAAATCGTTAAGGATGGCAAAAAAGAAGATGTTCTTGATGGACTTCTCACAGCAAAAACCTGTGCCGCACTCATAGATAAGATGTAAGGGAGGGAATATAATATGGCACTTGATAAAATTCAAATGAATTTACTTAAAGAGGTTGCAAACCTTGAATCAATACCAGAGGGTGCATATAATATTCGCTCTAATGGTAAGCTTGAAGCAAGAAACTGTACGGAAAATATAGAAATCATCACAAAAAAGGATAAACCGGGCATAGATATTATAATTCGTCCAGGAACTAAAAACGAAAGAGTAGATATTCCTGTTATTCTTACGCAGACAGGACTTAATGACCTCGTTTATAATGATTTTTATATTGGAGAGGGAGCCGATGTTCTTGTTGTTGCTGGTTGCGGTATTCATAATGTAGGCGATAAGGATTCCGAACATGATGGTATACATTCATTTCATGTTGGTAAAAATGCTCGTCTTAAATATATAGAAAAGCATTATGGCGAGGGTGACGGCAACGGTGCAAGAATACTCAATCCTACCACAATAGTTGAGATTGATGAAAACGGCTATATGGAGATGGAAACCGCTCAAATTAAGGGTGTTGATTCAACATATCGTCTTACAAAGGCTGTTCTCAAGGATAAGGCTACACTTGTTATACACGAAAAGATTATGACTCATGGCAAACAGACGGCTACCACAGAATTTCATGTAGACCTCAACGGTGAAAATAGTGGTACTCATGTAGTTTCTCGTTCTGTTGCAAAAGGTGATTCTCATCAGAAATTTATATCTTGTGTCAATGGTAATAATCTTTGTAATGGTCATACTGAGTGTGATGCTATTATTATGGATAACGGTACAGTTACAGCTGTTCCTGAGATAACTGCAAATGATGAAAACGCAAGCCTTATTCATGAGGCGGCTATCGGTAAGATTGCGGGCGAACAGCTTATCAAGCTTATGACTCTTGGACTTACCGAAAAAGAGGCCGAGGAGGAAATCATTAACGGCTTCCTGAAATAGTGCGTGATAGTCGTTTTTGCCAATTTACTCTCCCAAGACACTTAAAAGTTTTGGTCAAGCTTTTTCAAAAGCTTGCAGGGTTGAGGGACGGAGTCCCTCGTGGGTGTTAAGGGCGTTGCCCTTAACATTCTTTGCTTTTTAAGGGCGGACAAAGTCCGCCCTTTTTGACTAATGTTGCTAACGAAAGAATTTAAGGGCGAACCTTGTTCGCCCTTAAGGGGCAAGATAGGTTAAGGGCTTCGCCCTTAAAACCCACCAAAGGCTCTGCCTTTGGAAACCGCGAGCAACTTTCACCAGCAAAGCTGGTGTAGAAAAGGCTCGAGCGAAACTTTTAATTGTCTTTTGGGAAGTTCATCAGCTAACTTGACAATTCTTGTAAAATACGGTACTATATTTAATATAAAAACTGAATAAATTATTTACGGGGGTATCGGATAAGCGTCCGATTGAGAATTAAACCCTTTGAACCTGTCGGTTGATACCGTGGTAGGGAAGTAAATTTGTAGAAATTGAGATTTTTACTATCCTTAATATAAGCGGGACTATACCGCATATTTTAGTTCTCAAGTTGTTAAGCCTGCCGTTGTGCAGGCTTTTTTATTCTTAGGAGGTGGATTTTATGAAAACGGCTTTGACTATTGCAGGCTCGGATTGCAGTGGTGGAGCAGGAATACAAGCGGATTTGAAAACCTTTTCGGCGAATGGCATTTTCGGAATGAGTGTAATTGTTTCAGTTGTTGCTGAGAATACTTCTCGTGTAATATCTGTTGAAGATATTTCTCCGGAAATGATTAAGAATCAGATTGACGCTGTTTTTGAGGATATTGAAGTAGATGCAGTTAAGGTTGGTATGCTTTCATCAGAAATTTGTATGAAAACTGTTGCAGAAAAGCTTCGTCAGTATAAACCGAAATATACTGTCATTGACCCAGTTATGGTGGCAAAGGGCGGACACGCTCTTATGAAACCTGAAGCACTTGAAGCCTTGAAAACGGAAGTTATTCCGCTTGCATATGTTCTTACGCCGAATATTCCAGAGGCAGAAACGATTACAGAGATGAGCATAGAAAGTCAAGAAGATGTGCAAGAGGCTGCAAAGAAGATATATTCGCTTGGTGCAAAAAATGTTTTGATTAAAGGCGGACATCTTTCGGGAGATGCAATAGATTTACTTTATGATGGTAAATCGTTTTATACCTTTACAACTGAACGCATAAACACCAAAAATACTCATGGAACAGGTTGTACATTTTCATCAGCCATTGCCGCAAACCTCGCAAATGGTTTAACCTTAAATAAAGCTGTTGAAAAAGCAAAAACTTATATAACAACAGCGATTGAACATTCACTTTCGATAGGAAAAGGACATGGACCGACAAATCATTTCTATGAATTATATATGAAAGGACTGCAATTATGAGCTATAAAACACAGATGGAGGCCGCTAAAAAAGGCATAGTTACAAAGGAAATGGAAATCGTTGCACAGAAAGAGCAAATGGACACTAAGGAGCTTATGGAGCTTGTCGCTAAGGGTACAGTTGCTATTCCTGCAAATATCAACCATAAATCTCTAAGCGCAGAGGGCATTGGCGACGGACTTAAAACAAAAATCAATGTGAATCTCGGAATTTCTGGCGACTGCAAGGACTATACTCTTGAGTTTGAAAAGGTAAAAATGGCTATCGACTTCGGAGCAGAGGCTATTATGGATTTAAGTAATTATGGCAAGACAAATACTTTCCGTAAACAACTTATCGAGTATTCTCCTGCAATGATAGGTACAGTCCCTATGTACGACGCTATCGGTTATCTTGAGAAAGACCTCCTTGATATAAAAGCAGAGGACTTTTTAAAGGTTGTCGAGGCTCATGCAAAAGAGGGTGTAGACTTTATGACAATTCACGCAGGTATTAATAAGAGAGCTGTTGAGTGTCTAAAGCGTGATAAGAGAAAGATGAATATTGTTTCTCGTGGCGGTTCATTGCTTTTTGCGTGGATGGAAATGACAGGAAATGAAAATCCTTTTTATGAGCATTATGATGAAGTTCTTGATATTCTCAGAGAATACGACTGCACAATAAGTCTTGGTGACGCACTTAGACCAGGCTGCATTGATGACAGCACAGACGCAGGACAAATTAGCGAGCTTATAGAGCTTGGAGCATTAACAGAAAGAGCATGGCAAAAAGATGTTCAAGTTATGGTTGAAGGTCCAGGACATATGGCTATGAATGAAATCGCTGCAAATATGAAAATTCAGAAAAGAATCTGCCATAATGCACCATTCTATGTTCTCGGACCGCTTGTTACAGATATTGCACCAGGATACGACCATATCACATCAGCAATCGGCGGAGCTATTGCTGCAAATAATGGTGCAAACTTCCTTTGCTATGTAACACCGGCAGAACACCTCCGTTTGCCAGATCTCAGCGATGTTAAGGAGGGTATCATTGCTTCTAAGATTGCTGCACACGCAGCCGATATTGCAAATGGTATTAAGGGTGCAAGAGATATTGATAATAAAATGGCAGATGCAAGACACAAACTCGATTGGGATGCTATGTTTGAGGTCGCTATTGATAAGGAAAAGGCTAAGAGATATTATGAATCAACACCAGTAAGCGAGCGTCATACTTGTTCAATGTGCGGAAAGATGTGTGCTGTCAGAACTACAAATCTTATCCTTGAGGGCAAGGAAGTTAAGTTCTGCTCAGAACTCTGATTCAACGGTGAGCATATGAAAACAAATTCAGAAATTTATCAGCTTTATCTTGTGACAGACCGAGAACTTATGTCAACAAAAACTCTTGAAGAAGCTGTTGAAAAAGCTATTGACGGTGGCTGTACTATGGTTCAGCTAAAGAGAAAAAATCTCTCATCAAGAGATTTTTTATAATACTGCAAAAAGCTCTCAAAGAATTTTTTGCAAACTCGTGGAGTACCACTTATTATAAATGATAGAGTTGATATTGCTCTCGCTGTCGATGCAGATGGTGTACATATAGGTCAAAGCGACCTGCCCTTACACGAGGCACGAAAAATTCTCGGCAACGAAAGAATCATAGGTGTAACTGCACCAACACTTCCTCTTGCAATTGAAGCAGAAAAAAATGGTGCTGATTATCTTGGTGTTGGCGCAGTCTTTGGTACAACTACCAAAAAAAAGACGCTAAGAAAAATACGATTGAAATTCTCAGTGAAATTGCACATACAGTCAAAATTCCCGTAGTCGCTATCGGTGGAATAAATGCCGATAATGTCGGCATACTTACTGGAAGCGGTATAAGCGGAGTGGCTGTTGTTTCTGGAATTATTTCACAAAAAAATATCACAGAGGCTTCACACAAAATATTTAATATTTTGAAGGCAAAAAAAGTATTATAAATCAATAATTTAGAACACTTATCTTTTTTGAACAAGTCTGTAAAAAATGGACAATAGAAAAAAGAACCCTCTTGATGTAGAATATACATCAAGAGGGAATTTTTATCCCAATGTATATAGACGGCTCAAAATTTGAGGCAAACGCAAATAAATACTCGTGGGTATGGAAGAAAGCACGGAAAAATCACGATACAGATTATTTGCGAAGATAACTGCACTGTTTGAAAAAATGAATAACGAACTTAAATATAAAAGTGTTAAAATCCAAACCAATGCAGAATATACACCCGAATATCTTGATGAGATATTATCAAGATACAAAATGGTTTGCAATATTGACGAAGGCAAGTTTGTGTATGGCAGGGGACATCGGAAGACCGTTGCACAAAGATATTATGAGAAACTCTGCAAATATCGAGATAAACTCAGTGAAAATGTTCAGATTGGTGTGGCGGATGAATATATCGCAGTAGTTGATGTAATCATTTCAGAAGCGATATGGATTGCTTTGAGCCTCTAATGGAAAAGTTAAAAAAGCACATATGTCTTCTATCCGAAGTATCCGACAGCTGACGCAGGATACGGCTCATACAAATAATTACATATATTGTTATTGTCAGGAACACGGCATGGAAAAATTCATGAAGTTTCCAATTACACACCTCAAAAAATAGAATGAAGCTTAACAAACTCATCATAAACAGAATCACAGATAATACACCAAGAAATATGCATAACTTCAAAGCCAGAATCAGATAAATAAACTCACCCTTTCACCAATTATACAAAAGGTTTATTTTGTATAATTCGGAGGGGGTGAAAAAATGACTATTTCTGAAATGCTCGGTTTTTGCTTTGGAATTATAATTGCGTGCTTTCTTGCTTTCGCTATTGTATCTTGTATATACTACTTTTTAATTAAAGATATATTGCGTATAGTTCGTAGATTTATGCGTGCAAGGCGTATTAGATTAGCTTCTAAAAAATAAAACCGCCGAAGCGGTCTTATTTACATATTTGATAATTCTTTTATAATATTCATTTTATCAAGTTTTTTCTTATATTTGTTCATTTCATCTTTTGTTATTATTTCTGGTAGTATGCTTAAATGTATACCCAAAAAATAATATAAATCTGTTTCTTTTACAATTCTATATGTATCTCCACAGTTTGGTATATCTCTTAAGCTTGTATTATTTTGTGTTACTATGTAAGGTATTATATTTTCTCTATTCATATTTAAGAATTTTGCTAATGATTTTTGATTGTTTACTGATATATTTATTGGATTTAGAATTTTAGCATTATTATTGTTATAGTACCAACAAGTTTCAAATTGACCTCCAGTAATTATTCCAGAAACATTAACTGTATTTATTGTTATTATACCTTTTTTCGTAATTACTACCAATTCTATAGTTACTATCTTGTTGTTATCTGGTATTCTTACATCTTGCAATACTATTCTATCTGCTCGAATATTGCTATTATTATTTAATTGATATTGTAATATTTCCGTTATGTCTTTTTCTTTATTTTTCTTTCCACTACTAAAAAGTCCCATAGAAAAATCTCCTTTTTAATTCATATTTACATTGCCATAGTTAATATTTATATTATTCTTTATTGTCCAATTTGGAGTTGGATTTTGAGTTAATCCTATTATGTAATCAGCTGATACATTAAAAAATTTTGCATATAATACAAGCATTTCTATACTTAATGCTCTTGTTCCTCTTTCGTATTGAGATATTGTTATTTGATTTACATTGAATATTTTTCCTAATTCAGATTGTGTTAAATCTTTATCTTCTCTAAGTCCTCTTATAATTTCGTTATATTTCATAAAATTTTCCTTTTAATTTTTATATAAAATATTTTATCATAATTCTTTTTGAATTATTGACTTTTAGTTCGATATGAATTATAATGTTCCATAGAAATAGTTCAATTTGAATTATTTCTAAAATTTAACCCGCATAGGGAAAGGAGTAATTTTTATGAAATGTAAACTTGTAGGAAAAAAGCGCGGAATATTCCAGGATAGCAATGGCAAAGAAGTTCGCTTTGGACAAATTTTTGTTACTTATCCACTTGAAGAAAGTCTTGAAGAAGATAGTCTGACTGTTGGTGATGAAGCTGCAAAGCTATCACTTGATTATGATAGTATAGGAGATTTGCCAGATAAATTACCTGTTGATGTTGAGCTTAATATTAACCTGCGTGGCAAAGTTTTAAGTGTTGAATTGCTATGAATAATACTGCTGTTGATTTGTCGACTATTGAAAACATACTTTATTTTATCGTTTTTGAGCTTGCAATTATAGTAGGTTATCTTGTCGGCAAAGCATTGAATTGGTGGAAATGGTAATATGGGACAATGTATAGGTATAATGTTTCTTGGAGTTGCTCTTGGCATAAGCTTTGAAGTAGGCTTCTCCCTCATCGGTGCTGCGGTATATCGTATGTTATCTATTATGGATAAATAATCACTCTTAAAAGTAGCAACCAAGTGAATAAGTGTTTTATTGTAACTGCTCGACGAGTGTTTTATTTTTAATTGGAGAAACAACGCAGGACCCGCGTTGATATTTTAAAAGCGTGCATTAAAAATGCTGACGCTTTTAAAATATCGTGCGTTCCGAGGTTTCGGAAATAAAAATGAAATGCGTGGGAGATTAGCAGGTGCAATAAAAAAACGAATGAACGAGCGGATATGGTTCGTTTAAAATCGATTAACTGAATTATAGCTAATTATCTTCCCTTTTTCATCACCTTGATAGCCAGGAAAGGAATATTGTCGAAAAGGGTATGACAAAAATTGTTGGAACGGTTGGAAATCTTCGATTTTCAACGGTTTCAATGGTTTTTGGCTAGGGAGAAACATTTGGTTTCTCCCTCTTATGCGAAAATTTGGGTTTAGAACACTAAAAAAGCTGTATTGATGTTCGTGTAGAATTACATAAGCTTTTCTTCCCTATTAATTCTGAAAGGAGGTTAAATTATGATTAAGTGTTTATCTAAGGCAAAAGACAAAGTAAAGAATTTTGTTGTTGAAAATTCTGTTGCTTTCCGTAGAGCTTCCATTGGAGCTGGAGCAACTGCTCTTGTTGTTGGTTCTTCTCTTGTAAGTTTTGCTACTGATGGTGCTACTGGTGGTAGTGCTGCTGCAACTGCTACAACTATTTTGCAAGATAGTGTAAAAGATATTAGTGGTCAAGTTACTACATTCATCGGTAATGTTGCTCCATCTTGCTTTGTTGTTTTCGGTCTTATTCTTACAGTGTCTGTTGGCATTAAATTTGTTCGTAAGTTTATGAAATAATTCTTCCTATTTAATCGGGTATGGTTCAATTTCCGCGTGTTCCATACCCGTTTTTCTTTAAATTATCTCTTTGGAGTTGATATATATGGCTATTACGCTTATGTCAGGTACCCCTGGCAGTGGTAAAAGCTTACACGCAGTCTTTGAAGCTCTTGATTGGCTTAAATTCGGTAAAAATGTTATTACTAATTTTCCACTTGCTTATGATAAGTATCTTAAAAAGCAAATTAAAGGCGATTATGAATATTGGAAAAATAATGATATAACACCTCAAAATTTGTTTGCATACGCTAGAACACCATAGACCAGGAACAAAACCGCAAACACTTGTCATTGTTGATGAAGCAAGCATTATGTTTAATGCTCGTGATTTTGGAAGAAAAGACCGTATGGAATGGATATATTTTTTGGCGAATCACAGACATTTAAATTTTGATATTATTTTAATTGCACAAAATGATAAAATGCTTGATAAACAAATTCGTGCGCTTATTGAATACGATGTTAAACATAGAAGCTTATCAAATTTTAATTTTATTACATTGTTTATTTCTAAGCTTTTTGGAGGCTTATTTTTCTGTGTATCCTATTGGTATCCAATAAGACAATGTAACGGAAAATCAATTATTAGATTTAATAGACGCAAAGCAAGTTGTTATGACACAATGGCATTATTTATTGACAAGCCTGTTGCTGCTCAGACTTACACTAATAGTAAATCTAAGGTGGTGAAAAAAATTGAACAAGCTACAAGTAATGATACACAGCAAAAACAAGACGATAAAACAACGCTTAATCTTAATGGTATTGATTACGATACTAACACTGGCGTTAGCACTGTTGCCAGTGACGGAAAAAGTTAATGCAGTTGCTGCGGAAATGGCGGTTGTTTACTTTGTTTATGCTACTATATTTGGTTCTTGTGCTGTGTCTTTTGCAACTGATGATAATTTTCGGCAAGGTGTTAAAAATTTTGTAGGTCAAGCTTCCGAGGTTACTAAAAATATAGTTAATGCTAAGGCGGTTGAAATGGCTAATAATATAGCTTCTGGATTGCAAATAGCAGGTTATAAGATTAGTTTTAGTGCAGAAGAATGGAAGTTTATTACAGAAGATGTTAATAAATATGTATCTAATGCTTATAATTCGCTTGATTCTTCCGCTATTACCGTTGGTAAGGACGGTACGCTTGGCTGGACTAAAAATAGTCAATTTACTGTTGCACTTGCTGGCGGTATATCACAAATTGCACTTAATGATTATACTATATTAACTTTTCGCAGTGCTGATTTAAAACAAAATATTTTTGGCTTAATGCCTTATACAAATAATGATTTTCTTAATAGTCAAAATTCAACTGTTTATTCTTGTTCTTATACTTTTTCGGCAACTCCTTTTTCTCTTATCTACTATTCTGCACAAGAAACTGCTAGTAGTAAGTTTAAATATAATGGTTTATTAACATCTTATACGGAAGCAACTTATAATTCTATGAATGAATTGAGATGTACGCACTCTAATGCTGAATTTGGTAGTACTGCTGTTAGTTTATTATCTCAGTGTACGCCGTCTGAAAAGTATACTAAAATGTATACTATTAATGGTCAGGTTTGTTATTTTGTCAGATGTGCGGATAGAAAATATCGTTTTGTTACTCTTGATTATTTAAATAATAGTCCTGCTGTAACTGATGATAATTGCGTGCCATTGATTAACCATTATACAAATAAAACTTATTATAGTTTTGATACTGCTTGCGAGATGTATTATACAATCTTAGACGCTTGCAAAATGCGACATTTAACAAAAGATACAAACGGTAATACTATTGAGAGTGACGCAGATGTTTATAAAGCTCCTGCTGTGCCTGTCAGTGGTTCTGTGCCGGATGTTTATACTGGTACTGATGATGTCACTTTAACAATACCTGATAGTGTTACCAGTGTTGATGATTACGCAGCAATCGCAGAAGCAAACCCTTCCGATATAATTTCATATGAAAAAGCTATCGAATATCCCGACGGTGTGCCAAAAGTAGACAGTTCTGGGCTTTTTGATAAATTTCCTTTTTGTTTGCCAGTTGATATTTACAATATGATTACTGGTTTTTATGCTCCTGCGGAAGCTCCTCGTTATGTAATTCCAATTAAATTATTTCCACAAAATGATGGATATTTAATTGATTATAGTCTTGTTGTTGATTTTAATTTTCTTGACCCAGTTATTCCTATAATTCGTTATGGTACTTCATTTATCTTTATTGTTGGTTTAATACTCATCACTCGTAAAATGATAGGAGCTCAATAATGGATGTATTTAGACAAATTTTTGATTGGTTGGGCAATGCTCTTAATGATGTACTTGGATGGGTTCTCTGCGTTTTACCAGATAGTCCATTTAAAGCTTTATCTAATAGCCCTATTGCTGATTATTTACCTGCACTTAATTATTTTATTGATGTTGCATTTATCATTAATACACTTGCAGCTTGGATTTCTGCCATAGCAATTTATTATGGCTATCAAGTTATTTTACGCTTTATAAAAGCTATTAATTAATTGAAGAAGTGTGCTTGCGGCGTTTTTGAGCCGCAAGCACCACCCTTTCTAACAGGGTGGTGCTATATACATATAGGAAGGATTTATATTATGGATAATATTGAAAATAACAGAATTCTTATTGACTATTTTACTTTTGTTTCTAAAATTGATGATGAGCGTACGATTATACGCTTACTTGGTCTCGAAGATTTACCTTTTGAGGAAGCTCCTGGACTTTATTTCTATTCTAAATCTTTACGCTATGAAAATAAAATTATAATTTTGTTTGGTGGTCATAAATTTAAAGACGCAAATGGTAAGATTTGTATGGATAATAATGTTTGTGTGCAAATGTCTGGTAAAGGTTGCAGAGTTTTTGAAACTAATAGTAAATATAGTTTTATGGATTTGATTAAATATCTTTATGAAAATTCTGATGATTATAATATAACTCGAATAGATTTAGCTTATGATGACTTTTCTGGTATTTTTGATATGCAAACCCTCATTTCTGATGTTCGTGCTAAAAATTATATAACAAAAACACGCAAGTGGAAAATTGAAGAAGGCTCTGACGGTTCTTCAATTTATTTTGGTTCTATACACTCCCTCATCAGATTGAGGATATATGATAAAGCAGCGGAACAGTTGATTAATGACGGAACGCACTGGGTTAGAGTAGAATTACAACTTCGTGATGATAGAAGCCAAGCTATTGTCAATTATATTAATAGTGGTATTTGCATTGATGAAGTATATTTTAATGCACTTAATAATTATATACGCTTTGTAGAACCTTCTGAAGATACTAATAAATCACGCTGGAATTTAAAAAGTTACTGGGATAAATTTCTTGAATATTATGGAAAACTTAGTTTATATTGTGAACCTGGTGATGATTATTGCAATGAACGGCTTGAAAAATTTGTTCGTGTACAATGTTCTGCAGCAGTTTCTTCATTTGTTGCTATATATGGTTTAAAACCTTTCTTGAAACTTTTATATAATCGCTCTACACAAGATATAAATCATAAATATGTTAATTTACTTGTTCAAAATAATACTGATATGGAACACTTGCGCTTTGAAGTTTCTGAACTTCTCGGTGATGAATTACATACTATTGGATTGAATGCTATTAATATTCCTAAGCGAATTGTAAGATGTGAAAAATGTGGGTTTATTGGCGATTCTGAATATTTTGCTACTTATGGTGGACTTGGTCGTTATAATACAGGTATTTGCTTTAATTGTAGTAGGGGTTAGTTATGAATGATATACTTATTGAGATTATGCTTGAATATATACAGAATAAATATCATTGTTATGAGCAAGATTACGAGCGTGTAAAAGAGCGTATACAGCTATATAGTTTAGACCCAGAAAGCTTGCAAGATTTTGTTATATGTAAAACTCGTCTTGATACTGCTTCGGATATATTTCGTACAATCAATGAGTTGCTGTCAGTTTATAGTAAAAATAACAAGAAGTAAATATCTATATCATTTTGTATAATTCGGAGAAGGAGCTTTAAAAAATTCAAGAAAATTACTTCTTAAAAGATTTGACGATAGGACTTTTTGAAAATCATTGATTGTTGAACGGGATATGCCTACTGCTTTGGCTATTTTCGTTTTTGCAAGCCCTTGTTTCAGCAATATTTCAATTTGTGCTCGCTTTTCTCTCGCTAAGTGTTGGAATTTCCTTCGTTTTAATTTCCTTCGTTTTGTTGTATACTGTTCCTCAGTCATAGCAATCGTCTGTGATTTTTTGTTGTGTGGGAACTTCAATTATATCACGTTTGCTATGACTTTTCTATTTTCCTATTTCATTTTACAATGAACCTCATATATAATTTCGATAGTGCTTGAAAGATGCAACATTGACAAACATCTTACAAGGGTATATAATCTTAACTGTAAAATACCTATACAGGGTATAAGATACAATTAAAATGAGGTGATATAGTGGAAAATGAAATGAAAGAATGTCCACAATGCTATAAAACTAAGCAGAGAACGGACGAAGAATATAAGGCACTCGTTAACAGATTGAACCGTATTGAAGGTCAGATTCGAGGCATAAAGGGTATGCTTGAAAAGAATGCTTATTGCCCTGATATTTTGATTCAGGTAGCTGCCGCAAATGCTGCACTTAACTCATTTAATAAGGAACTTCTTGCTAATCATATAAAAACCTGCGTTGCTCAGGATATTCGTGATGGTAAGAATGAAACTATAGATGAGCTTGTTACGGTTCTCCAAAAGTTGATGAAGTAGGAGATATTATGAAACAATTTAATGTTATAGGTATGAGTTGTGCTGCTTGCAGTACAAGAGTTGAAAAAGCTGTCAATAAGATTGCTGGTGTAACTTCATGCTCAGTAAGTTTATTGACAAATTCTATGAGTGTAGACGGAACAGCATCTTCTGAAGCAATAATTTCAGCAGTTCGTGCAGCGGGCTATGACGCTTCTGAAAAAGGTTCAGACACTAAAGGCTCTGTACAATCTGGTGAAGATACACTTGAAGACCACGAAACACCCAAACTAAAAAGAAGATTGATAGCCTCTTTAATATTTCTTGTTATTCTGATGTATATTTCTATGGGGCATATGATGTGGAATTGGCCATTGCCATCATTTATGGCAGATAATCATATAGCTATGGGACTTATTCAATTATTATTAACAATAGCGATTATGGTTATAAATCAAAAATTCTTTATAAGTGGCTTTAAAAGCTTGATTAAAGGCTCGCCAAATATGGATACACTTGTGGCGCTTGGTTCAGGTGCAGCATTTGTATATAGCTGTTATGCACTTTTTGCAATGACTGATGCACAGCTCAGAGGTAATTTAGTTGCAGTCATGGGATATATGCACGAATTTTATTTTTGAATCGGCTGCTATGATTCTTACACTTATTACTGTTGGCAAAATGCTTGAGGCTCGCTCAAAAGGAAAAACTACAGATGCACTTAAAAGTCTCATGAAGCTTTCGCCTAAAACAGCTAATATTATTCGTGATGATATTGAACAGACTGTACCTATCGAATCAGTTCATAAGGGTGATATTTTTGTAGTAAGACCAGGAGAAAGCATACCCGTAGATGGTATCATTATTAATGGTAATAGTGCTGTAAATGAATCTGCTCTTACAGGCGAAAGCATACCTATTGATAAAAATGTTGGAGATGCTGTTTCCGCTGCTACGGTCAATCAATCAGGATTTATAAAATGTGAAGCTACACGAGTTGGCGAAGACACTACACTTTCGCAAATCATAAAAATGGTAAGCAATGCAGCAGCAACTAAAGCACCTATTGCAAAAGTTGCAGACAAAGTTTCAGGAATATTTGTTCCTGTCGTTATAACTATTGCAATCATAACTATTGCAATTTGGCTATTATGCGGACAAACAGTTGGCTTTGCCCTTGCGAGAGGAATATCCGTTCTTGTAATAAGCTGTCCTTGTGCATTAGGCTTAGCAACGCCTGTTGCAATTATGGTCGGCAATGGAATTGGTGCAAGAAACGGAATATTATTTAAGACAGCGGTTTCTCTTGAACAAACGGGCAAAGTAGAAATTATTGCACTTGATAAAACTGGCACAATTACAAGTGGAGAACCTCGTGTAACTGATATTATTCCTAACGAAACAAGTGAAACAGAGCTTATGAAGCTTGCAGTCTCTCTTGAGAGTAGGAGTGAACATCCACTCGCCAAAGCGATTATTATCAAAGCAAAAGAAATGAATATACTTGCTGATGAAGTAACTGATTTTAAAGCACTTATTGGTAATGGTCTTTCTGCAAGACTTAATAATAAGGAAATATTCGCAGGAAGTATAGGTTTTGTCACAAGTAAACTTAGCCTTTCAGATGATATTATTTCAAAGGCAGAAAAACTCGCAAATGAGGGTAAAACTCCCCTATTTTTTGCAAACTCTGAAAAGCTTATTGGCATAGTAGCAGTTGCTGACGTTGTCAAAGAAGATAGTCCAAGAGCAATCAAAGAACTTCAAAATATGGGAATCCGTATAGTTATGCTAACAGGAGATAATGAACGAACTGCAAATGCAATCGGAAAACAAGTAGGTGTTGATGAAGTTATTGCAGGTGTTCTTCCTGACGGAAAAGAAGAAACTATTCGAAAATTAAAAAGTCGTGGCAGTGTAGCTATGGTTGGTGACGGAATAAATGATGCTCCTGCATTAACTCGTGCAGATGTTGGAATTGCAATCGGTGCAGGAACAGATATAGCAATTGATGCCGCAGATATTGTTCTTATGAATAACAAGCTTACAGATGTTTCTGCTGCAATAAGGCTTAGTCGTGCAACGCTCAAAAATATTCACGAAAATCTTTTTTGGGCATTTATATATAATGTTATCGGTATTCCACTTGCCGCTGGAGCATGGATTTCCCTGCTTGGCTGGGAAATGAATCTATGTTCGAGCAGCAGCAATGAGCCTTTCAAGTGTTTGTGTTGTTACTAACGCATTAAGACTCAATTTTCTGAACATTAAAAATCCTAAGCACGATAAAAAACGACAAACAAAAAATAAAAAGGAGATTAAGACTATGGAAAAAACTATTAAAATCGAAGGTATGATGTGTCCTCATTGTGAAGCTACTGTAAAAGAAGTGCCTTGAAGCTCTCCCTGAAATTGACGAAGCAACCGTAAGTCACAAAAGCGGTACAGCAATAGTAAAACTTAATGCAGATATTTCTGATGAAGTTTTAACAAGTACTATTGAAGCTCAAGGTTATAAGGTTATAGACTAATTTTATTGCAAAAACAAAAATCCTCTTGGGCTTAAATTTAAAGTCCGAGAGGATTTTTGTATTCATGTCTTTTATTATTTAATCTTTTTATTTGAATAAATCTTATAATCTTTATTCCATTGAGAAAATTCTTTATCTCCCCTATGGTCAGTAAGCTTAAAATTATCTGTAAGATATTTTCCAACAAAGGCTGTATTTTTCTTCGCACCATACATATTAAGGTGATAACCTTTATCAGAACTATCCTTAGACCAATCAATCTTCATTTCATCAATATAAAGATTAGTGTCAAGATATTTTATATTATTCTTTTTCGGCATAAGCTTTAACTGCCTTATGGCGTTCATCATTCCACGCTCTTGGGAGCGGTGATGACATAAGTACAAACTCCGCACCGTTCTTATCACAAAGTTCCTTCATTTTATTTAGATAGTAAAGATTTGTATATTGAATAGGCGTTGTATAGTCTGACGGCTTCATATAATTTTTATTGCCACGATAAAGGCTTAACCTTATTTGTAAGCACATATCCCTTTGAAACATAATGCTTTGAATAATCAGGTTCAAGAGTAAAATCTTCTGGTTTTAAGCTACTCCAACGATTATGATATTTCAAAAGTGGGCATATATTTGCTGTCACTACATCTAAAGTGGCATTTATGCCATCAATTTCATTTGAAAGAAATATCAAATCTCGCTTAGCTTGATTATAAGAACTTTTTATCTTCTTACCATAAGAGTTGAATATACCCTCAGTTTCATAGATAACAACCTTAGGCTTTTGCTCTTTTAAGAAATTTTCAAGCATATAATATCCTTCTTGAATTTTCTGAGCAGGAGCACCACAAACAAAAACTGGTATATCCATATTTGTTCCAAAGTTCAAGTGGAGAAAAGCTTTTTTATATGCTGAACTGTTTCCAACTACTACAATATCTATTGAATTAGCTCGTTCTCCATGATATGAATTTCCGTAGTAATTTTTATTGCCATATTCGGCAGAATTCTTCTTAGGAATAAAAATCTTTGAGCCTATTCCCAAGAAAGCTGTAAATATAAGCAAAAAACAGATAACCTTGGATATTCTCTGTGTAATAAGTTTTTTATTCTTTTCCAATTTATCAGCCCTTTCTTATACTTATCAGAATTGTGCATAGAGAAAATCTGCCACACGATAACCTTCTCCATATGCTCCAACTATTATTAAAATAAATAAAGCTACAAAATAGATTATCCAGCGAATAACTATATTTTTCTTAGCAATCTCATCTCTAAGATGATGTCCTCTTTCTTGAAGAACACCAACTATAAATAATGCAACTGCTCCTATTGCAATAACTACAAAATCATATATATGAAGTTTATAGCTTAATACGCTCGTTGCAAAAATATCGCCATTAAATTTGCTAAATATAGCACACAAAGCATACCATGCGTCAAAAAGTGTATTTGCTCTAAATATAAGCATACCAAGATTTACAAGTAAAAAAGTGCGTATTACTTGAAATACAAAATATGGCTTAGACTTTCTGTTGATATGTAAGGCATTAGTTATCTTTACAAACAAAGCCTCAAAGAGCAGACCAAGCATCATTACAACATAGTAATAAAGTCCATAAACTATATATTTTACTTCTGCTCCGTGCCAAAGACCATTTATAAACCATACAAAGAAAAGTGCAAATGCTGACGGCAGAAACTTTGCAAGAAAATCTCCAAAATTCTTTTTAGCTTTTGCAGAAAGATTTGCAAAAAACTTAGAAAGTGAAATTGGATAAAATATATAATCGCGAAGCCATGCTCCAAGAGTAATATGCCAGCGTCTCCAAAATTCATTAACAGATGTTGAGAAAAATGGACGCCTAAAGTTATCAGCCATCTCAATTCCGAATAGCTGTCCTATGCCCTTTACTAAATCCATACAGCCAGAAAAATCCGCATAAAGCTGAATAGTATAGAGCAAAACTCCTAAAAGAATAATAGAGCCATCTGCATCATAAATTTTCTCAAAAACATTGCCTACAAATATTCCTGCTCTATCGGCTATGACCATTATTTTGATAAGTCCCCAAAGCATAAGCTGAAGACCTTTCATAAATTTATCATAGTCAAATGAATGTCCCTCATAAAGCTGACCTGCCAGTTTATCATATCTTCCAATAGGGCCTTCTATTATTTGCGGAAAGAAACATACAAAAAGCAAAACTCTTCCAAAATTCTTATCAGCTTTACAAGTTCCTCTATAGACATCAATAACATAACTTACTGCTTGTAAAGTATAGAAAGAAATTCCCAGAGGAAGTATAAGGCTTAATGGCGGAATTGTCGTACCAAAAACTATATTTATAGTACCCAAGAAGAAATTGCCATATTTTAAAGTAAGAAGTAAACCAAAATTAATTATAACAATCGCAAGAACGACAAGCTTTTTTCTATTGGTTGCTTTTTTCTTTAATAGCTTTTTTTCTTCTTTTGTGATACCTTCTATGGATTTTTGCTTTTTAAAATTATCATTTATCTTTTGCATAAGCAAACCAGCAACATATATTGTCACTGATGTACCAAGCATTATAAATGTAAATATTCCACTTGAAAGAATATAGAATATAAGGCTTGAGGCGAGAAGAACACCCCATCTTGCCTTTTTAGGTAAGATATAATAGAGCAATAGGACAATTGGCAAGAACGCAATAAGAAATATATTTTCTTTAAAGTTCATTAGTCTTCGTCCTCAAGACGCTTAATCATCTTTGCCATAGCTTCTACTGAATTAAAGTTTTCTGGAACAAGGTCCACAACTGAAATTTCTACATCGAATTCGTCATTCAATTCTGATACAAGAGAGATAATATCAAATGATGCAAGAATGCCAGCATCAATAAGGTCTGTTCTTCCCTCAAAATCTACACCAGGCTTAACTTCGCTAAGAATTTCTAAAATTTTCTTTTCCATTTTAAATTTTACCTCCGATTAAATATCCTTATAAGTTTGTTTTAAAAGTTTTCTGTCTATTTTTCCGTTTTGATTATATGGAATTTGTTTTATTCTCTTTATAACGTTTGGTCGCATATAAACAGGGAGCTTTTCTGAAAGCTTGTTCATAAGCTCACTATCAGTCATCTTCGAGCCTTCATATATAAAGACAATTTTGTCTTCGCTTTCGTTGTAAATACATACACAAGTTTTTATTTTTTCTATTGAGCCTGCCGCAGCTTCAATTTCTCCAAGCTCTATACGATAACCCATATGCTTAATCTGATAATCCTTTCGAGAAATATAAATTATTTCTCCCTTTTCGTTAAGCTTTACAAGGTCGCCGGTTTTATATATGATTTCAGGATAAGCTGTATTAAGCGGATTCTGTACAAAAAAACCTCCTTGGTTTTTTCAGGATTATTATAATATCCCATAGCAAGGAATGAACCTCTTGCACATAGTTCGCCTTCTTCGCCAACCTCAGCCAAACGATTATCTTCTGTAAGAATCATAACATCGCAGTTATTGCAATGCTTACCTATTGGCAAAGTTTCGTCATCTTTAAATTTCCTATCAACAACATAATATGTACATATATCAGTTGTTTCTGTTGGACCGTAAAGATTAGCATAAAAAATATCAGGTCGCTTCTTAATCCACATATTAAGCTGTTTTGTAGGCATAACCTCACCTGCAAAAAGCACCTTCTTAAGCTTTGGTAGCTCAACATAATCAAGAGCTTTCCAGTTTGCAACAATAGATAATGCAGATGGTACCCAGTAGATTGTATTTACTTCTCTATCTCTTACATACTCAAGCAATTTTATAGGGAAAGAAAAATATTTCTTTGGAATAATATGGAAAGTTGCACCGTTCCTTATTGTAGAGAAAACATCAAGAACCGACATACTAAAATAGAAAGGCGTCTGACTTCCGAAAATTGTTTCGCTTGTAATATCAAAGGTTTCAGAAACCCACTCAGAATATGCTATAACATTTTTATGGCTTACAACCGTACCCTTTGGAACTCCTGTTGAACCAGATGTAAACAACGAATATAAAGGGTCTGTATCTATCGAATTGCTACGAATTTCTGCAAGCTTTTTATCATCAATTTGTTGTCGCAAAGCATCTTCAAGCAATATGATTTCGCCACAATTTTCTATACTTTCAGCAATTTTTAGATGTTCATTATCAGTTATTATAGCTACCGGATGAAGTGATTCAAAAATTGTACTGATTCTATCAGCTGGCATCATAGAATCTATAACTGTATAAAAGTTTCCACTATAAACAGTTCCAAAAAAAGCTGTAAGAGCAAATACGGTTTTATCAAGAAAAACTGCAATAGGCTTATTTTTTGTATTATTTTTTTTAACAAGAGCAGTTCCTATTGTCTTAGACATTTTTAAAAGTTCGATATATGTAATAGAATTACTTTCATCGGAAAATGCTACCTTGTCTGGAAAATTCTTAGCAGAATTTTCAATAAATTCTAATACATTCTTCATTTAATTCCTCCGTTCATAATTAAACTGTACTATAAGTTATAGTACAGTTATATCACTAATAAAACGCAATGTCAATACTTTTTTTAATGTTTTATAGTTTTAATAACTGTACAAGTTCTTATTATATCAAACCTTTATACCTAAAACAATAGCTTTAATAAATTATTTGAATATTTTTTTAAAATATTTTACAAAATATCATAAAAATTCTCTAAAAACCAGCTTATTTCAGCCATTTTTCAAGTGCATTATATAACTGATTTAAATCCAATGGCTTAGATATATGTTGATTCATACCTGATTTTAATGCTGCCTGAACATCTTGAGCCAAAGCATTAGCTGTCATTGCTAATATAGGAATATTATTTAAATCTTCTCTGCCGGAATTTCTTATTATACGAGTTGCTTCGTAACCATTCATAATTGGCATTTGAATATCCATAAAAATAATATCATAATAATGTGGCTCTAAGGATAGGATTCTGTCTATTGCTTCTTTTCCGTTAGAAGCATATTCGACTTTTTTAATCCAGCCATTCCAAGAATTTCACCGGCTATTTCGCAATTAAGGGTGTTATCTTCAACAAGCAAAGCCCTTTTAGATGAATAATCTTTTTTAGAAAATTTTATAAGTGAATTTGCATTATTTTCATTGCAATAATTTTGAGGATTACTAAAAATATTTTCATCATTAGCAAATTTCAAGAATATAGTTACTGTAAATTTTGAGCCTTTGCCCTTTTTGCTTTCTACTTCAATATCGCCATTCATCATACGAGCAATATTTCTTGCGATAGTCATTCCAAGTCCTGTTCCTTGTATCTTCCCTATATAGCTTTTCCGCTCTCGTTCAAAAGGTTCAAATATACGATTTAAAAATTCGGGTTCCATACCTACACCATTATCTTCAAATATAAATTCATAGCAGCCCATATGAGGTCTGTTTACAGCTTTTTAAGATATAATAACACTAATTTTACCACCAACTGGTGTATATTTTATTGAATTACTTATAAGATTTGTAAAAATCTGCTGAATTCTTGTTTCGTCTCCTATAACTTTATTGTGCTCTATGCTTTTTATATCAAGAGTAAGTGTATGATTTTTAGCTTCGGCTTGTGGTTTACATATATCAATAACATTATTAATAAGCTCTGTAAGCATTATTGATTCTTCATTAAGTTCGATTTTTCCAGATTCTATCTTACTCATATCAAGAATATCATTTATTAATGCCAAAAGATGTTTGCTTGATACTTTAATTTTATATAGACAATCAGCCATTTTCTCAGGATTATTCAAATATATTTCCGCAATAGCTATCATACCTATAATCGCATTCATTGGCGTACGAATATCATGGCTCATATTCGAAAGAAAATTTGATTTAGCTTGATTGGCACGATTGGTTGCTTCATATGCCTCTTTTAATGCTTGCTTAGTAACAAGTTCATTTTTCTTTTCTTCGTCTATATACTGAGATACTAAAAGTGTATGAAGTGGCATTCCATAATTATCCACATCTACTGCAATAAAACTTATTCTTGCCCAACCTGCTTTTTTGCTATTAAGTTCCATACTTAATATGCTTTTGTTTTTCATACGCTCTCTAAGTGTATGAAGATTTGTGAATTTTCTTACATCTTTAATAAAGTCATCACTAACATCCAAATTTAACCACATATTAATAGTTTCTTGTGCATTACCGTTCTTTGGTATATACTCTTCAAGATAATCTACACTTATAATCTGTTCATATGTATCATTTATAAGGTCTATATAGTAATTGCAGTAATATATATCATTCATAGCTTCTATTATTGCAAGCTTTTTCTGTTCGGATTCTATGCTTTTTTGGAGTTCTTTTTTAGTATATAAAAGTTCGAGTTTCCTTCTTTCTTCCTCTTTATGTGCTGCTGTTGTGTCTGTTGCAATAACTATTGCTTCGATGTGGTTATTATACTCATTTTTAGAAAGTAAAGCTAATAATCTTATAAAAACATCTCTATTACAGTCGTAATATTCTGTTTCTATATTTGTAACTCCAATCTAAAAATTCTTAATAAGCAAATCTACTGTAAGATGTTTATTCATATTTTCATTTAGAAATTTAGGCTTTTGAATAGCGATCCAATTTTCAACCAATTTATTATAAGAAACTGGTGCAGTTAAGCCTAACTCATTTAATAGATGCCTATTATTTCTTGTGTAAATTTCAGAATTTATAATTCCTTCCGTAACATCAAATTTAAAGGAAAACTCACAGTTATTAACAAGTGCATCACGATATTGCTTTCGTTCTGTATGAAGCTTCTCGCTATAAGTTCTGCAAAACGAGTTATATCAAGAACAGAGCTTAAAATAAATCTCTGTCCACTATCAAATTTTAAAAGCTTTGTGACCACACTTATAACATTTATATCGCCTTTTGAATTTTTAGATTTAAGGGTATAGGTAACTTCATCACCACAATTTTTAAGATTTTTTATTACTTGATTTACAATACCTTTATCCTCATTTAGAATTTTTTTTGAATTTTTAGAGTTTGTAAAAATTCTAAAAAAAAAAGAACCCATTAAATTTTCGTCATCGCAATCAAAAATACGCTTTGCTTTATCGTTTATTATTAAAAGTCTACGCTCTGGTACTGTATATGCGACAATACCGCAATTTAAAAGACTTACTATTTGATTTTGCATTGTAATAAGTTCTTCGTTTTTTTCTTTCAATTCTTGATTTTTTTGATATTGCATAAGAGCAATTACTCCATCGGTATTAACCATGACATTTTTTAATAAATGTCCTACTTTTTTCAGTGCATGGCATTCTTCGTCTGACCAATTACTTCTATGAGCACACCAAATTCCTATTGAGTAATAATAATTTTCACTACGAATAAACGCATAATCAAGTATGCATTTCCGCTCACAATCTGTTTCTATATTATACACACACAAACTATCTTTCCCATATCTATCTAATGATAGTGCCTATGAGGTTATGATTAATTGGAAATTTCCTTTTGCTCATATTATACTTAGAGTTTTTTGCATCAAAATAAGGATAGAAAAATGTATCTTTATTCATATCTGCAAAAGCTATATATGCTGAATCAACATTAAATTTTGTACTAATTGCTGTAAGCAATTCAATAAAATCGTTATTTAATGGATTTCCTTTTTCTAAAATAGCATTAAAAAATTTTTTTATATCGTTATCTATTCGTGTTTTAAAGAGTTTCATAATATACACCCAAATTCAAATTTAAATATACAATCATTATATCACAGTCGCACAAAAATTCATAGTACTAAATATAGTATTTTTGATATACTCATTTAAAGCTTTGATTTTGTACAGATTTTATTAAATTATTGTGCTATATTTCTGCATAAATCTAAAAAATATCCCGAAATAATAATTGCAAGAGCATTTACCATATGATATAATAAATTGTTGATAATATAACTAAGTAAAAAGAGGGATTCTGAAATGGATACAAGAGAGAATTTAAGAAACATTGCTATTATTGCCCATGTTGATCACGGTAAAAACTACACTCGTTGACCAGCTTCTTCTTCAAAGTGGTGTATTCAGAGCTAACGAGGCTGTTGAAGATAGAGTTATGGACTCTAATGACCTTGAGCGTGAAAGAGGAATTACAATTCTTTCTAAAAATACTGCTGTTATGTATAATAACACTAAAATAAATATAGTTGACACCCCAGGACACGCAGACTTCGGTGGCGAGGTTGAGCGTATTCTTATGATGGTTGATGGTGTTCTCTTGCTTGTCGATGCATTTGAGGGCTGTATGCCACAAACAAGATTTGTTCTTAAAAAGGCTCTTGGTTTAGGCAAAAAACCTCTTGTAGTTGTTAATAAAATTGACAGACCTGGTGCGAGACCAGAAGAAGTCGTTGACGAAGTTCTCGACCTCTTTATTGAGCTTGGTGCTGATGAAGACCAGCTTGAATTCCCAGTCGTTTATGCATCAGGCAGAGATAGCTATGCAACGCTAGATCCACACGAAAAGGGTACTGATATGAAACCTCTCTTTGAGAAAATTATATCTGAAATTCCTGCGCCAACAGGTGAAATGAACGCACCTTTACAGATTTTGTTCTCAAACATTGACTATGATGAGTATGTTGGTAGAATCGGTATTGGCCGTGTTGAAAGAGGTAGCGTTAATGTTGGACAACAGATTGTACTTTGCAGAAATGATGGCACAACTAAAAATGCTAAGGTTACAAAGCTTTATCAGTTTGAGGGTCTTAAAAGAGTTGAAGCTCAAACAGCAGAGCTTGGCGATTTGATTGCTGTTTCAGGTATTCCTGACCTCAATATTGGTGAAACAGCTTGCTCTCCTGACTGCATCGACCCACTTCCATTTGTTAAGATTGATGAACCAACTGTTTCTATGATGTTTATGGTTAATAACAGCCCATTTGCAGGTCGTGAAGGTAAGTTTGTTACATCAAGAAATATTCGTGACAGACTCTTCAAGGAAGTTGAAACAAATGTTGCTATGCGTGTAGAAGAAACTGATTCTGCTGATACATTCAGAGTTTCCGGTCGTGGTGAACTTCATCTTTCTATCCTTATTGAGCAGATGAGAAGACAAAACTATGAATTCCAGGTTTCCCGTCCAAAGGTTATTTATAAGACTATTGACGGCAAACTTTGCGAGCCTATGGAACTTCTTATGATTGAAGTACCAGACAACTATGTTGGTGCTATTATGGAAAAGCTTGGTACTCGTAAAGCTGAACTTCTTAATATGGGTACCCGTGAATCAGGCACAACTCATCTCGAATTTAGAATCCCGTCAAGAGGTCTTATGGGTTACAGACCGGAATTCCTTACAGATACAAACGGTAATGGTATAATGAACCATATCTTTGACGGCTATGAGGAATATAAGGGTGACATTCAGCAAAGAGCTCAAGGTTCTCTTATTGCTCACGAAACAGGTACTACAACAGGTTATGGATTATTTGCTGCTCAGGATAGGGGTCGTTTGTTTGTTGGGCCTGGTGTTGATGTTTACGAGGGTATGATTGTTGGAGCAAGCCCTAAGAGCGATGATATTGTTGTTAATGTCTGCAAGAAAAAGCATATCACAAATACTCGTGCTTCTGGTTCTGATGACGCACTTAAACTTACACCACCTACAATTCTCAGCCTTGAGCAGTCACTTGAATTTATTACTGACGATGAGCTTGTAGAAGTAACGCCAAAATCTATCAGAATGCGAAAAACAATTCTCAATAAAGAGCAGAGAATGAAAAAAAAAGCAAGCAAGGGCTGATAAACTAAATGAACTTCGTCATATTGGATTTGGAATGGAATCCGAGTTATAGCAAAAAACTTAAGGGTTTCATAAATGAAATAATTGAATTCGGTGCTATTAAGGTTAATTCAGATTTAGAGATAATTGATACTTTTTCTGCCCTTGTAAGACCTCAAATTGGCAAAAAGCTAAATGAAAAGATTACTACACTCACACATATAACTGATGAAGATGTAGAAGATGGTTGTACTTACACTCACGCATTAAGTGGTTTCAGAAAATTTCTCGGTGATTCAGTGCTGATGACTTGGGGCATTACTGATATTTATGTTCTCATGGAAAATACAAAATATTTTCTTCAAGATGATAGATTGTCTTTTATAGATAACTATACAAATCTTCAGGATTATTGTGAGGATATGCTAATACAAAAGAACATAAAAAACAATGAAAAAAGTGCAGGTAAGCAAATGGGCTTAACTACGGCCACAGAACTTTTAGAAATAAGCTTAGATAATATTTCTCATCATAGAGCTTTAGACGATAGCATAATTGCCTATGAGTGCTTTAAGAATTTATATTCCTACCCTATCTTACTTTCTCATATACAAAAATTTAATGATGAGTTTTATCGTAAGCTTACATTTAAAAATACTATTCTTTGTGACCTCAATAACCCTCTTATTGATAAAAAGGAAATGTATTTTACTTGTCCATGCGGTTATAGAGCTAAACGAAAAAAAACTTGGAAATTTTCGTGTAAATCATTTATTGCACCTTTCGCTTGTAAGCATTGTGGAAATACATTTATGGGACGAATACAATTCAAATTAAAATATGATGGTGTGCATATTATTAAGAAAATATTTAAACCTATAAATAAAGAAAATACCGATACACAAAAAGTTACTGCTGAAAAATAATTAAAACCTCCTAAGATATTCTATTGTCCTTTTTTTTTTTTACGGACTTATTCAAATTCTTAGGAGGTTTTAATTTACTTTTTAAGGTATAAAGTTCTATATATTTTTTATAATTTGTAATCAAATTCTGAATAATATCACCAAAATGCAATATCCTATGATTAAGGAGGTAATTTTATGGCTATAATACCTTGCAGTGATAATTGTATTTATCAAATTGACGGATATTGTCATCTCGAACTATCGTCTTTTGTTACGAACAATACAAAAGATTCTTGTATATATAAAATTTGTCCTGATAATAATTTAAATTCAAGAACAGATTGCGCCAAAGGCTTCACGAACAGTGCTGACACCAATAACATTAATATTTAAATCCTTTGAAAGTTTTATAGAATCAAGGTTATGTTTAGGTACGATACACTTTTTAAAGCCAAGCCTTGCCGCCTCTTTTACACGCTCTTCAGCGTGTGATACTGAACGAATCTCCCCCGGCAAGTCCAATTTCTCCGAATGCAAGCATATCATCAGGAATAACTATATCCTTTAAGCTACTTACCAATGCCATAGAAACAGCTAAATCTGCTGCTGGCTCATCAAGTCTTAATCCACCGACAACATTTATATATGTGTCAAGATTTGCAAAAAATAGAATCCCGCTCTCTTTTCAAGCACAGCAAGCAAGAGTGACATTCTGTTATAATCAAAACCTGTACTCATTCTTCTTGGATTACCGAAACCCGTTGTTGTGGCTAAGCCTTGAATTTCTGCAAGAATCGGGCGAGAACCCTCCATAACACAAGCAACACAAGTTCCAGAAACATTTTTAGGTCTGCCTGAAAGCAGCATAAGCGATGGATTTTCAACTTCGGAGAGTCCCCTATCTCCCATACTAAAGACACCTATTTCGTTAGTTGAGCCATAACGATTTTTTACAGCTCTAAGAATACGATATGACATCTGCTTATCGCCCTCAAAATAGAGAACTGCATCAACAATATGTTCAAGAACCTTAGGTCCTGCTATGGCACCGTCTTTATTTACATGACCAACTATAATCACAGGAATATCAAGAGTCTTAGCTGTTCGCATAAGAATATTAGTACACTCTCTTACCTGTGTAACACTTCCAGGAGATGAACTTAGCTCTGTAAAATTCATAGTTTGTATTGAATCTATCATTACAAGGTCAGGCTTTTCCGAGCGAATATATTCAGCGGCAACTTCTACATCAGTTTCAGTCAGAACATAAAGATTATCGCTATCAACATTAAGACGCATAGCACGAAGCTTAATTTGTCTTCGTGATTCTTCACCCGAAATATATAGTATCTTTAACATTCTGCCAAGATGATTACATATTTGCAAAAGAATTGTAGATTTACCTATGCCAGGGTCACCACCAAGCAAAACAAGAGACCCCTTTACAATTCCTCCACCAAGAACTCTGTCAAGCTCTTTTGAGCCTGTAAAATATCTCTGCTCATCATCTGTTGAAATCTCATTTATCCTCAAAGGCTTAGAATATGACGAAGACATACGCTTTTCAGGCTTAACTACACCCGATTTAGTAGTTTCACGAATTTCTTCATTAAGGGTATTCCATTCTCCGCAAGATGGGCATTTCCCAAGCCATTTTGCAGTTTCATAGCCACATTCCGAGCAAACATATAAGCTTTTAACTTTTCCTGCCAAATTTATCACCTTAACTTAGTTTTTATTTTTATATTCCAATATTCCGCAATATATCGCAAAAAGCTATTTTACTTTGATATTCCTCATTTGAAAGATTTTTTAGCTTCTTCCTCATTTGAAATAAAACCACACTCAACAATTACTGCTGGCACAGTCGCCTTATTTAATAAGTAAATATCACTTCCGCCCTTTTTAAGCTCTCGCTTGTTTTCTGGTTGAATCAATCCAGTAATAGACTTCGAATATTTTTCTGCAAGAATTTGACTTTTATCATTATTAGTTGAATAAAACATCTGAGCACCACTATACTTACTCTGTTCAAATTTATTTTGATGTATACTTACAAGAATATTCTTTTTATTATTATTTACGATTTTTACACGATTTTTCAAATCAGAAACTTTTCTTTCTCGAATAGTTCCTGAGGCTGTGTCATATATAGAAACATCGCTTTCACGAATCATCTTAACTTCTATTCCAGAAGCTTTGAGCATATCTCTGAGTTTCAAGGCGATTTCAAGGTTTATATCCTTTTCAAGAACAGAATTTGCCACAGCTCCGCTATCCTCACCGCCATGACCCGCATCAATAACCACGATTAGCTCTTTTTCAGAAATCTCTGCAGAAACTGCTTCATCAGCAACCTTTTCAAACGCATTGAAAACAAGGAACACAAACAAAAATATTCCTATTAAAGTTGACGAATAAATCAAATACGCTTTTAACTTTTCCAAGCTTAATCACCCCTTTGTAATATTTATGCTAAAGGGGGCTTGTATAGAAGTGCATATTTTAAATTTATTCAGTTTCTACATTATCTGTATTTTTTTCATCAAAGTGGATGCTAACTCCGTTTACTTCTACTCCACCTTCTGCACGAATCATTATGTACTTTGTGCCATCTATAATCTTTGTTTCAATAAGATGACTTCTATCTGGGCTAACTTGAATTTTAACATCAGCTGTCTTTATTTCAAAATGTTTGGTGTCTACAATATTGGTTGGTGTTATCTGAGCCTCTTCGCCAAAACTTTCATCAAATTTTTCTTCAAAAGCCTCTATATGTTCAGGTGATGCACCACAAGCCTTGAATACATCTTTAATTGTACTTTTTGTAAGCACAAGTGGCTCTTCTTTTTTATACTCCTTATGTTCATCAACCATTTCAGTAAAGGTTGTGTGAACCGCTTGCATAAAATCAAAACTACAATCTTCCTCAACTGATTCAGCAATAACATTTTGAAAGGTTTCCATCTGAATAGTTGCGGGCATAGGCGGTTCAGTATGAAAAATTGCGTCTGTAAAATCATTATGACTTTCACTTGTATTTTTAGTATAGTAAAGTGCATTATAAATATTAGCACTTCTATCATCAAATGCAGGAAACATAAAGCCAAGTTCAGGAGCAGAAACTACATAATCCTGTCTTATATTTCTGAATTCATTTTCGCTTGCATAAAAACCAAGTGCAGATTTTATTTGTTTAACAGGACAAATACTGCAAAGATAATAAGCAAATATTTCATCAGATTCGTCCTCTTTGCCAAAACCATCCTTTCTGATAACAGGTATATCATATTTATCAAAGGCGAGTAATATAAGATAATTACCATCAAACTTAATTGTCTTTATGATTTTTTCATATAACTGTTGAACTAAATCATCATTTTCAAGTTCAGTTTCACGCAAATCCATAAGTAATTTATGTTCTTCACTGTCACAAACCTGTTGAGTGGTAAATTCTATATCAATAAGATTTTTACCGATTGAACCTGAAAGAGTTTTCTTAATGATTTTAAGCAGAGATTCGCTGTCAGCCTCCGACATAAGCGAAAGCGACTGGTCAAATTCTGAAATAATCTCTCCTTTTTCATTTACATAACAACCACGAATTTTCTGTATATTACTTTTATCATGACGAAATCTTCTTCTGATTTCTGAAATTTCTTTTTCGTTCATTACTCCATTCTTCCTTTTTATGTATAATCATAATAATATTATAACAAAAATCAGCACCGAAAAACAATAGATATGCTGAATTTCATAGCTATTGATTTTTATTTGAAAGGTGATATAATTTTTATGTTCAGTTAAAATAATGAAAGGAGATATTATATGAATTTTCTTGATAATACCATATCAGAGGAAAACATAGAACAACAACTAAGTCAACTTGATAAATGGCTGCACGCCGCAGGTGATTGGATACTTGCTTTTTTACCAAAGCTTATAACTTCAATTATCATTATAGGTGTAGGCTTTTTATTAGCAAAGTACATAACTAAACTTATTATGAAAACAATGAAAAAAGGCAAGGTTGAGCCAACTGTAAAATCATTCTTAGGCTCTATGATAAGTGTTGTTTTAAAAATTCTTATAATAATTTGTGCTTTAGGTACTCTCGGAATTGATATGACCTCTATTATAACTGTTATAGGCACTGCTACTGTTGCGATAGGTCTTGCCCTAAAAGATAGTATGGCAAATATTGCGAGTGGCGTTCTTATTATTATAAACAAGCCTTTCAAAGTTGGCGATTACCTTTCAACAGAGGGTTTAGAGGGTACTGTACATAAAATCGAAATGATGTATACCACTTTGATTTCCTTTGACGGAAAAGAAATTATACTTCCAAATTCTCGTGTAACCTCAAATAATGTAATAAATTATAATGTTGAGGGTTGTCGCAGACTTGATTTACCATTTTCTATTTCCTATAATGATAGCATTGTTGAAGCAAGAGATGCCATTATGGAAATAATAAATTCAGATAATAGGATTCTTTCTGAACCTGAACCTCCTGTTGTAGGTGTAGATAGTCACGGCGAGAGCGGAATAAATCTTATTGTAAAGGTTTGGTGTCGTCCAGAAAGATTATTGGGCATTGCGATATTATATCCCTGAAAAAAGTCAAATATTCATTTGATGAGCGTAAAATTACCATTCCATATAACAGACTTGAAGTCGATATTTTAGAAAAAAGGAAATGAAAAAATAATGATACTTGCTATTGATATTGGAAATACAAATATAGTTCTTGGCTGCATTGAAGAAAAAAATACTTTTTGTTTCACGCATTACAACAAACAAACAGGCTACACAAGACGAATACGCAATTAGTATAAATAATATTCTTAAGCTTCATAAAATAGATCCTGAAAAAATTGATGGTGCAATTATTTCAAGCGTTGTTCCAGCAATAAATAATGCAGTTTATGGTGCAGTTAAAGCTGTGACTTCTCATGAGCCTTTAGTTGTTGGCCCTGGAATAAAAACTGGTCTTAATATAAAGCTTGATAATCCTGCACAGCTTGGCAGTGATAGAGTTGTTGGTGCTGTTGCAGCTATTGCACAATATCCAAAGCCTATAATTGTCATTGATATGGGTACCGCAACTACTTTCTGCGCAATAAATGAGCTTGGTGAACATCTTGGCGGAATAATATATCCAGGAGTAAAAATTTCTCTTGATGCCCTCACTCAAATGGCATCTAATCTTTCTGGAATAAGTCTTACCAAGCCTAAAAAGGTAATTGGCTCTAATACGGCCGATAGTATGAAAAGTGGTATTCTCTATGGTAATGCCTCTATGATTGATGGTATGATTGACCGCTTTGAGGAAGAACTTGGTAAGACAGCAACAATAGTTGCAACTGGTGGTCTTTCAGAAACAATAATTCCATTCTGTAAGCACAAAATCATATTCGATAACGACTTACTTTTAAAAGGTTTGAAAATCATATATGATAAAAATGTAGAATAATAAAAAAACTTTATAAAATTATTTAAAGAACACTTATCTACAAAAAGAGACTATCTAATAAAGGTTGTGGTAGAAAAAAGAGTTCACAGATAAAAAAGTAAAAAAGTAGAGCATATAAAATCTGATGCAACTGATGATACTTGCGTACCTCTTGTAAACTATATATGTCAAATAAATTGCTTTATTTTTTTAACTGAATGTGCTATAATTTATCTATAATACTTTAAAAGTGGTGATGGCTTTGAATTATGGCAATATAAAAAAAACCGACATTGCAAACGGTATAGGAATTAGAGTTTCACTTTTCGTTTCAGGTTGTACAAGACATTGCAAGAATTGTTTCAATAGTGAAACATGGGATTTCAATTACGGCAATCCATTTACAAAAGAAACAGAAGATGAAATTATAGAATCACTTTCAAAGTCTTATATAAATGGTTTAACAGTGCTTGGCGGAGAACCTTTTGAAGTCAGAAATCAAAGAGAAATTTTGCCATTCATAAAGCGTATCAGAAAAGAATTGCCTAATAAGACAATATGGTTCTATACCGGTTGTACACTTGAAAATGAATTACAAAAAGAAGGCTATTGGAGATGCGAAGTTACAGATGAACTTCTTGCAAATATAGATGTTTTAGTTGACGGTCCTTTTATAGAAAACCTTTACGATATTTCACTATGTTTTAGGGGCTCAAGTAACCAGCGAATAATTGATATGAAAAAAACGCTTGAAAACGGAAATGTAGTGCTTTGGGATAATAAATAATAATACAATTAAAAACAGGTACAACCCTAAAATGAGTTGTACCTGTTTTACTATTTAAGTATTAAACTTGGTTTCTATGAAGTTTGCTCAATGAATGACTATTTTCTCGGTGCATATATACACTTTGTACAAGTCCTACTCCAAAGTATAGGCACATAACAGATGTTCCTCCAGAACTAAAGAAAGGAAGTGTTATTCCAACAACTGGAAAAATTCCAAGAACCATTCCTATATTTATAACGGTTTGAGTAGCAATAATTGAGAAGAAACCGTAACAAATCATTTTGCCAAATGTATCATCAGCAAGATGTGCATCTCTCATAGTTTTTATAACAATAAAAAGTAGTATCAGCAAAAGAATTGTACAGCCAATGAATCCAAACTCTTCACCAGCAACAGTGAAGATAAAATCATTTTCCTGATATGGAACAATATCTTTTGCAACTCTCGGACCATTCATATATCCTTCGCCAAAAAGACCACCTGATGCAATAGAAACCTTGCCTTGATATTGTTGCCAACCATAAGTTGTTAAGCTATTATCATCAAGGTTAAATAGCACTAACAATCTGTTTCGTTGGTCATCATTCATAATCTTAGTATAAAATAAAGGAGCGGATACACATATTACTAATAAAAATGATATAAAATATCTAAGCTGAACACCTGCTGCAAAAGTCATTATCAAAAACATAAAACCAAATACAAGTGCGGTTCCATCATCACCTTGCATATGAATGAGTAAAATAGGTATTGCTGCATGAAATACAAGTGTCATGACACCGAAAAAGCTTCTTAGCTTATCATATTTAACTAAAACCGAAATATGTTTAGCGAATGTTATAATAAAGCATATTTTAGTTAGTTCGGACGGTTGAAATGTTATACTTCCAATTTTAATCCAACCCACATCATCAGTTCCTGCAATCTGTATACCAATAAAAAATACAAGTATTGTCAGTGAAAGTGCCACACCCGCAAAAATCCACCATACCTTACCATAGAATCTATAATCTATACAAGATATGAACACAGCAACGATATATCCTATTCCAACGGCTATAATCTGAGTTTTAAGAAAGTTAGTACCACCACTTCTTTGCTGACTATAAATTAAAAGAAAGCCGTATATAGATGCACTCATTGTTAAAATCCAAAACCATTTATCTGTTTTTTTTATATAATTCCAGATAGAATCAAAAATTCTTTTCATACAAACCCCTTTCTATATTTTAGTTGGTATTTTCATAAATAAATTAAAGACTACAATTTAATTTATTATAGGTAATACCTATTCTTTATAAACAATATTATATAACGAGTTTTCTCCTTATGCAAGGGGAAAGCTGTAAATGAATATTTGTATGAAATTGTCTAAAAATATCTTCAATTTTCAAAAATCCAATAAATATCATAATTCCAAAGCAATTATAAATATATTCAGAAGTATATAAAATTAAATTTGTCTGTTTTTTTTGTAAATTTATTGATTATGTACTTGATTATTTACATCAAGGTGTATTATAATATAAGTAGGTAATTTTTTATCTGAAATTGGAGGTTTTGATAATGGCAAAGACCATTGCAGTATTGACAAGTGGCGGCGATGCTCCAGGCATGAATGCAGCTGTAAGAGCGGTTGCAAGAGCTGCTTTAAGTAAGGGTATTAAAGTTTATGGTGTTCGTAGAGGCTATAATGGCCTTCTTAACGGCGATGTATTTGAAATGAATCTTAGAAGCGTTTCCGATATTTTAAGCAAGGGTGGTACTGTTCTTTATACAGCAAGAAGTCCAGAGTTTAACACTAAGGAAGGCGTAAAAAAGGCTGCTGATAACTGCAGAAAACTTGGCATTGATGGTGTTGTTGTTATTGGTGGTGACGGTTCATTCAGAGGTGCAAGAGACCTTACAGGCGAAGGTATTCCATGTATAGGTGTTCCTGGTACTATTGATAACGATATTTCTAGTAGTGATTATACAATCGGTTTCGATACAGCTATGAATACAGCTATGGAAATGATTGATAAAATTCGTGATACTGCACAATCTCATGACAGATGTAGTGTTGTTGAGGTTATGGGCAGAAGATGTGGAGATATTGCTCTTGAGGTTGGTATTGCTATCGGTGCAAGTGCTATCCTTGTTCCTGAAGTTCCTTATGACCTTAAGAAAGATGTTATTGATGTTCTTCTCAAGAATCGTGAAACAGGCAAAAAGCATTTCATCATCGTTGTAGCTGAGGGTATTGGCGGTATTGATGGTATCGTTAAGGAAATCGAAGCTCAGACAGGAATTGAAACAAGAGGAACTGTTCTTGGTCATGTTCAGCGTGGTGGCTCTCCAACTCTTAGAGATAGAGTTGTTGCAAGCCGTATGGGTTATAGAGCTGTTGAACTTCTTGAAGAAGGTCAAAGCAATAGAGTTGTTGTAATGAAGGATAATCACATTGTTGATTATGATATTTCAGAGGCTCTTGCAATGAAGAAGCAGTTCAATACAAAGCTCTTCAATATTGCTCACGAAATCAGCATCTAATTTTTAAAATACTGAATACATAAAAATACATAAACAATGGCATAGATTTTAAAATCTATGCCATTTTAGTTTGCCTAAATATTTGTTTAAAAATGCGAACTATGTTTACCCTATTTCTGAATCAATATTATCAACTACATTTACATAGCAAGTAATCTTAACTCCGTTATAAGCCTCAGCTGTGATTTTAGCCTCACCCTTTTTCATAGCAGTTACTAAACCACCATATTTTGCAACACTTGCTGTGTTTGAATTATTTGAAGAATAATATACATGATATGCAGCAGTTCCATTTGGTACTGCACTATCAAGGTCAAACTTTTCTCCTATATTTAATTCAAGTTCTGTATTATTAAGTGAAAGTTTTTTAGGCTCTTTCTTAACAGTGACAGTACATTGAACCTTTACGCCATTATAGGCTATCGCTGTAATATTAGCTACACCTTCTTTTTTAGCTGTAACTAAGCCTCCAGCCGAAACAACACTTACTAAGTTACTATTATTTGAAATGTATTTTATGCTGTGTGCAGCTGTTCCGCTTGGCAAATAGCTATCAAGGTCATAGGTTTCCCCTACTCCCCAAAGTGATTTTAGTTTTGTTAAGGCTCATAGTCTTTGGAGCTTTTTTAACTGTAACTGTACAATTTACCTTTTTGCCATTATAAGTTGTAGCTGTAATCGTTGCTGTACCTTCTTTTTTAGCTGTAACTAAGCCTCCTGCTGAAACAACACTTGCAGTAGAACTATTATCTGAGCTATATTTAACACTAAACGATGCTGTATTCTTTGGTAAGCTGCTATCTAAATCGTAAGTTTCACCAATTCCTAAAGTAAGATTTGTTTTATTTAATGATATAGAATTCGGAGCATTTTTTACAGTAACCATACAATTTGCTTTTGAGCCATTCAAGCCTTTTGCTACTATCATAGCTGTGCCTGTATTCTTAGCTGTAATCTTTCCATTGCTAACTGTAAGAATATTTGTATTACTCGATGACCAAGTTGCATTACCATTTGCTTTAATTGTATAAGACTCGCCTTTTCCAAGGGTAAGACTTGATTTATTAAGCTTAACATTATTATATAAGTTTGGTGCAACTATAAGCTTTACACTCTGTCCAGCATAAAGATAAAGACTATCTATTGCTTGAATACAAGGACCTTCATCGCCACCACAGTGTGTTATAAAATGTTTTCCATTATAATAGCCAGCATAAACTGCAACATGTGCATAACGATAACTACTACTTTTGAAAATAACAACTGAGCCTATCGGAATATCAGAAGATGTTTTCAAAGAACCGTTACTATTCTGTGTAAATCCTATGTTTTTGCCAGTACCATTATCAATCCACTTTCTTATAGCTGTTTCCCAGCTTTCTACACTACACTTGCTATAAGGCTGTGCAAGATTTGATGTACTTATTTTTGCTACATTAGGAAGATAGTTATAATAAACATAACTAACATATGAACCACAACATAAACCATAATTTTCAAAATGTCTTATATTAGGTTTACCTGAGTTTGTCGTTTCAAGGCCACTTGCTATAGCACTAAGACTATATGGAATGTTACTTGTAACACTATTTGGTGTTCCACTTGAACCATAGTTTCTATAAATTGTTCCATTAGAAATTTGCCTTTGAACATCATAGCCTGTATATTCAAGTGCATTAAGAAATACATTATTTAACATATTACTTGGTACATTATTTGCAGCAGAAACATATGGTGGGACTATTATTGAAATAATTAAAATAGAAAAAGCAATTACAATTGCTAAAATTCTTTTTCGTGATAATTGGATAAACGACATAAGTAAGTAACCTCCAAAATCGCTTTTGTTGTTTGAAATCAATTCAGAATATTTAACTTATGTTACGATTATATCCTATTTGTAACAAATTTGCAACCTTTTTGAAATATTTTTTAACAATTTCGTTATTTATATCACAAAAGTAATATACTTTTTAATATTTTATTGGTAATTATATACAATAAAACTCCCAGATTCGTAATCTGAGAGTTAATTTTTATATTAAGGGTTACATTTTTTACAAGGTTCATAACCTTTAGAGATTAAATCATTTCTATTTCCGCTATACTCTTCCCTATTCTTATCTGGAAGATTTTTTGCAGACGAACAGCTTTTTAAATGAAATTTTTTAGTATTTGTATTCAATATGTAAGTTCTAGTATCTGATTCAGATATAGATTTTTCATTTCCTACTTCCCAACTTTCACCTGTTTTATAATCTATTACAATGTCAGGCTGAACATTATAGCAATAAACATTGAAGCTTATTCCATCGCCATTATCTTCAACAGATTTAGCCTCCATTTGTACACCAGACACAAGAAGGTTATCTCTCTCAAATATCGGAGTTACTCTATAAAGTACATGATTATCAGTTTCTTTTTACATAGTCAGCTACCATATTTTCAAACGGTAACATTCCCTCTACATTTAAATATCTTGTTCCAGTAATAAGATTTTTAATATTTGCATTTTCACCAGTAAGCTGATAACCAATTAAATGACAACGATTATATAGATATTTGCCATCAATGCAATCATATTTAACAGTATGCCAACCGGACGGCTTAACTGAACCTATCGTACCTCTTTTTTTCTGCTGGCATAATATCTTTACCAACACAAGCATATGCAACAGAGCATCTTCCTAGATTGTCAAGCTCACTATATTTCTCAAAAGATTTTGTTGTCATCTCAGAGTCTTTAAATGATGGAATATTATTATCTATCTTTATGTAAGCGGAATTGCTATATTCTGGTATATCAGAAACCGAAATAGATTTTGAAGAAACCACACTTTCATCTTTAAAAGAGCAGGCACTTACACTAAAACAGAATATTACTAACAAAGCTAACGAAATAAATCTTTTTCTCATTTTACATAAACCTCTCTTGTAATTTTATCATGTGAATTTCCCACAAATTCAAATCTACCTATTAAATTCCAGTCTTGAATAGTAATTTCCAGTTTCAAATCACTTGGATATATTCTATTCCATTTATATACTATGATTTTTTCTATTTTCTCAGAAAAATCTTTTAAATTATTATTCTCAACAAAGCAATAATCTTCTTCAGCTGCATTGTTTAAGAAATTATCATCAATAATCAATTTAGATTCTAAGCCCTGAAAAAGGCTTTCAGAATACGAGCTGATAAAAAGTTTCTTTCCGTCTACAAGCTTTAAAATATCTTGAATAACAAATTTATCTTTACTCTGCCTGCGATTATTAAACATCATTCCTTTTTTATCATCTAAGCATAAAATTACTATCATATTTTACCCCTTAATTTTATTATCTAATAAAACATATTACAAAAAATTTAATAACATTTCAAGAATAGGTAGCCAAAAATTCAGAATTTTTTAATAAGTAAATAGAATGTTAATGAATAAATATACTAAAAATAATATAATTAAACAAATGTGAATTATATCATAAAAAAATCAAGTTTAATGGAAGATATGAAGATAATATAAGATACACAAAGAAACAAACAAGATGTAATGAATCTTACTTCGTATATCCGAATATATCAATTTTTATAACATATAACAACTATTGTGTTAAATGTAAAAACAAAGCTGACTCCGCTTGAAAAACGAAGTCAGCATTATGTGTGTTTTTATTCAATTTTACTTATTAGCTTTCTCATTTGCATAAGTTTCAAAATCGCTTACTGTGAAAGTATTCTTTTCACTAAGACTATATCCATTGTCGCTCATATAAGGGAACTGCTTTGACAACTTAGCACCTTTGTTAAGCTGTGATGTTGAGAAGACGAGAAATGTATTCTTATCAGCAAATGAACTTGAAATAGCGTAAGAATATGTGCCATCTCCATTAGCTGTCATAATTTCACCTGGCCAGTTTGCATTCTTAAACATATCATCTGTATAAACATATACATATATATCTGACCAGTCATCTGGCTTTTCAGCTGTAATAACCACTTCTGAAGCAACAGGTTCTGCCATACTTTCTTCAGGATTTTCTTCTGAAACCTCTGTTGAATTCTCTGATGTTGATTCTTGGGAACTTTCAGTTGTTGGAACAATAGCTGAATCTGAAGATTCAGGAACCTGATTTGAAGATTCGACATTACTTGCATTAATAGAATCTGCAACTGTTGGAGTTGCAGACGATGAACCGCCAGCACTAATAATAAGATATGCTTTATAACACCTATAACAAGAACTGCTGTAATAACACCCACAGCCAATGAAACCTTAGGATTCTCTTTCTTTTTTCCTTCATTAAGAATAGCATTAGCTACATGTTGCTGGTTAACCTGAGTTAACTTTCCGCCAGAATTTCCACCACGAGAATTAGGTAAAGGAAGAGCTGAACCACACCCAGGGCAGAAATTAAGACTTGCATCCACTCGGGCTTTACACTTAGGGCATACTATTTGTTGCATTATGAACACTCCTTATTAATTAAAGCAAAAAAATATTAACGAAACTTTTGCTTTTTTGTCGTTGATAACATTATAATATTTTATTTAGTCTAAGTCAAGAAATTTATTGCCATTTTATAGAATAAAAAGCACAATATGCAGTATAAATTTCATATTAAAAAGAGCCGTTACTTGTACATTTTTATCTTTTTTCAAAATAGCTTATTGTATAAATGCTGAATGATTTATTACTTTAGAATTTTTTATTAAGCAATATTAAATATTAAATTTTTACACAACTATTATTATCTCTTTATCTGTTGATTTATCATGAGAGTAGGTGTATAATTTTTTAAGAGAATTTAAATAAAGGTGTGTATATTAATGAAGAAATCATTTGCAGTAGTTTTTGCAATATCTATATTACTTTCATTTGTTGGTTGCGGAAAGGAAAATACTGAAACAAGTAGTAAAATCCAATCCAAAACTGAATCTAAAATGAGTTCTAATGCTGAATCTAATCCAGAATCCAAAGCCGAATCTAAAATGAGTTCTAATGCCGAATCTAATCTAGAATCCAAAGCTGAATCTAAAATGAGTTCTAATGCCGAATCTAATCCAGAATCCAAAGCCGAATCTAAAATAAGTTCTAATGCTGAACCTAATCTAGAATCCAAAGCTGAATCTAAACATGATAAACTTTCTGCGGATAGTGTAAGCAACAAAACTAAAATTCCAGAAACAAATATAACTTTTGATAGTAATTATGCTTTTTTAGGTAATTCTCTTTTTGGAGATTTAGATGAATATGAACTGGTAGATAATGCTGATGTTTATTCATATATCGGAATGAATGTTGCAACTGTTTTCGACCAAAAGCTTGATAAACACAAAAAGCCTATGCTTGATGAAATGTTATCCAAAGACTATAAAACAATTTTTTATAATGTTTGGTATGAATGAAGTTGGTTGGTCATATCCCGATATTTTTACAGATGATTATACCGAGCTCGTTGATGAAATACACTCAAAATTACCTGATGCAAAAATATACTTATTATCTATTACTCCAATAACTCAAAGTCTTGAAGCTAAAGGTGAAGACGGTATGAATAGTGAAGCTATTGCAAAATTCAATAAGCTTATACAAAAGGTTGCAAAGAACATAATGCAAGCTATCTTAATGTTAATAGCTATCTCAAGAATGAATATGGTTTTCTTGATGAAGACGATTCTCCTGATGGTTGTCATCTTCAGCCAAATGCTTATTTAAGAATGGTTAATGCTATAAAATATTTAATATTATAAATCTCTATACAATTCAAGTAAAAATACGCCATAACTCTTCTATTTGAGTTATAGCGTATTTTATTATGAAATTATTGCATATCCTCAAGAATTGCAGTGTAATGTTCCTTTGGCATATAGCCTATTTCTCTTGTATATTCAGAGCCATCTTTAAAGAACATAACTGTTGGTATACTTGATATTCCAAACTTATATGCAAGCTCTCTGCCGTCACCATCAACATCTATCTTTACAACAGTAACCTTGCCATCATATTCGTCTGCGATTTCTTCGATAATCGGTGCAAGCATTCTGCAAGGACCACAACGGTCTGCATAAAAATCTGCCATTAGAATTTCGTCGCTGTTAAGCAGTCTTTCAAATTCTGTTACAACTGGGTGAAGTACATTACTCATAATTTTAAAATCCTCCTTATGAGATTTATTTTATATCAAATCAGTCCTTATATTCCTCAATAGTGATTGATTTAATTGTTACATCTTTCTTTGGCTTATCGCTGTCGTCAACATCTACTGATGCAATCTTATCAACAATATCCATTCCCTCATACACTTGTCCAAAAACGGTGTGTCCTCTATCAAGATTATTGAAAGCACCATCAAGATTGATGTTTCCACCGTTATCGTCATAGAGTTTCTTTATAGCATCTGTAACCTTTGTCATATCGGTTATATTTCCGTAGGTTGAAGCAAGTGCTGTACGATAGCTTGTAAGAATATCATCTTCACTACCTGATGTTGTTTCAAGATAACTCTTTTTTATAGTTTTCCCATTGACTTGACACAACAGATTTATATTGTTCAAAATTGCTTGAGAGGCTATCCCAATCGAATTTTGTGGAATTGTCTTTCTGATTGATGAAGAATTGGCTCCCGTTAGTATCAGGACCAGAATTAGCCATAGAGAGAGAACCACGAATGTTAAAGAGCTTATTTGAGAATTCGTCCTCAAAACTCTTTCCGTATATACTTTCTCCGCCTGTACCGTTACCAAGAGGGTCTCCGCCCTGAATCATAAAGTCCTTGATAACTCTATGGAAGGTAAGTCCATTATAATAGCCATCTTTTGCGTGAGTTACGAAGTTCTCAACAGCCTTAGGTGCTGCCTCTGGAAAGAATCTTATCTTAATTGTACCCTCAGAGGTCTCCATAATAGCTACAGTATCACCTACCTTTGGTTTTTCAAGCTGATAACCGACTTCGTGTTCCTTATCATCATAAACAGTTGGTTCAACAAATACTTTATTGATAATAGCTGATGAATCTGTTGAGCTTGTAGAACTTGTTGTTTCCTTGCTGGATTCTGTTGTTGAGCTTGAAGCTGAAGAAGTGCTTTCAGTCTTTGAAGTAGAACCGTTGCTTGAACAGCCTGTTGCAACGGCTGCGGCAATCATAGCAAGAGCTATTATAGTTTTTATTCTTTTATTTTTCATAATTAGTTCCTTTTTCTGAATTATGGCATTACCATAGTAATATTTTTACAATTTCCTTGATATATATTCTATCCCAACTCGCCGAATAAAGCAAGTATAAAATAATTTGTTGATGTTTTAGTGGAATATATAAAAATATGCACTCATATAATGTGAGGAAAGCAGTAAGCGGAAAGCAAATTTTTAATATAATCCGCACGAAAGGAATGAAGCCTAAAATGATAGAATATTATCCCGAAGGCAAGCTTATGAACAAGCCCGAAAACAAATTTCAGATAAGTTCTCTGCAAGGTCTTATGGACGCACAGCAAGAAGGTACTATGCTTGAGGCAAGAGCCATTGTTTGCGATTCTTCGCATAATCTTATAGTCGAGCTTGGCTCAATAAGAGGAATTATCCCTCGTGAGGAGGGAGCTATAGGAATAAAAGAAGGCACTGTAAGGGATATTGCGATTATTTCACGAGTAAATAAGCCTGTGTGCTTTATTGTTGAGGACTTTATGAAAGGTTCTTGACGGCAATCTTATTCCGATACTTTCAAGACGAGCCGCACAAGAACGCTGTATGCAGAATTATATTAACAAACTTATTCCTGGTGATATTATTAACGCAAAAATTACACATCTTGATTCATTTGGAGCATTTGCGGACATCGGCTGTGGAATAGTATCGCTCTTGCCTATTGATTCTATTTCTGTTTCGAGAATAGACCACCCAAGAGAGCGGTTTTCTGTCGGAATGGATATTCGAACTATAATCAAGAATAAGGATAACGGCAGAATAACTCTTAGCCACAAGGAACTTTTGGGTACTTGGGAGGAAAATGCAGAGCAATTCTCTATAGGTGAAACTGTTGCGGGAGTAATTCGCTCTGTTGAGGATTACGGAGCATTTGTAGAACTTGCACCGAATCTTGCTGGGCTTGCCGAAACTCATACGAATATTGAAGCAGGACAACAAGCAAGTGTTTACATAAAAAATATTATACCCTCACGAATGAAAATTAAGCTTAGCTTATAATAATTGACGCCTTTATGAGTGACAGAACGCCTACACTACCAGAATATTTTTATCAAGGTACACACATAGACCGTTTTCAATATTCCCCAGAATCTTCTCTAAAAGTCATAGAAACTATTTTTTAATAATAATTTATAACTAGTAATTTTGCACACGCAGTTTTAAGAATGGACTGCGTGTGTTTTTTCATAATCAGAGGTTATACTTTACCGAAATACTACAATTCTCACATAACACTTTTATAAGAGAAGTTTATTGACACAGTCGAAAAGATTTCTAATGAACTAAATTTCCTAAGAAACTAAAAGCTTGCAGTTTTCAAAGGCAGAGTTTTTGGTCGCTCTCCGCAGAAAGCAAAATGCCTTTTGACAAAACCTAACATTCATTTATACGCAAATATGCGAGCTTTGTTCGCCCCACTTTTTTTACTAATGTTGCTGACAAGAGAAATTTAATGGGCTGTGAAAAAACAGCCTTGCAAAAACAAGAAGGCACATAACCGTTATCACTTTCGGTTATGTGCCTTTTGTGGTGTAATAAGTTTGTGAAGAACACCACGATTAATTATAGTCCAAAACAAGGAAGATTTCCAGTGTTTATTTCAGAAATAATAAATATTTCTGATTCGGTATTAGTTTCTGACCATATTATCGCAGTAGTTGATGTCAATCATTTCAGAAGCGATATGAATTGCTTTAAGCCTTTAATGGAAAAGTTCAAAAGCATATATGGCTTCTATCCGAAGTATCCGACAGCTGGCGCAGGATACGGCTCATACAATAATTACATATATTGTCAGGAACACAGTATTGAAAAATCCATGTTTAAAAAAGAAACAACTGACCAAAAGTATCGCAACAATCCATTCAGAGCAGTAAACTTCAAAATAGACGATGAAGGATTTTTTTGCAAAAATTGAAAGGAGCTGCGAAGAATGAAGTCTTAAACTTCATTTCTTCACAGCTCCTAATATCAAAAAGGGTTATATGTATTTTAAAACAGTAATAATTTATTCTTTCTTTATATAGTTAGAATCTTTTTTGCTATCATAGATAATCTTTCCATCATTTATGATTATTTTTCTATCACAGCAATCAGCAACTTCATCATCGTGAGTAACGATAATTACAGCTATGCCTTTTTCATTTAAATCTCTGAAAAGTTTCATAACTTCTTTTGAGGTTTTGGAATCCAATGCACCTGTTGGTTCATCTGCAAAAATTACAGATGGATTATTAACTATTGCTCTTGCTATTGCTACTCTCTGTCGCTGACCACCAGAAAGCTGATTTGCTTTTTTATCAAATTGCTTATCTATTCCAACCGCCTCAAGTGCCTTATGAGCCATTTCTTTCATTTGTCGGTTTGGAGTGTGGTTAAAATAGAGCGGAAGCATAACATTAAATCCGACTTTTTTATGGTTTATCAGAGAAAAATCTTGAAGCACAAAACCAATCTTTTCATTTCTGAGCTTGGCAGTTTTGCGGTCATTTAAAGAAAAAACATCTACACCATTAAGATAATATTTTCCGTCATCTGCATCATCAAGGCAACCAAGAATATGTAGCAGAGTAGATTTACCTGCACCAGATGTTCCTTGTATAGCGACAAACTCGCCGTCCTCTATCTCAAGATTAGCCTTATCAAGAGCAACGAAGGTTTCTTTGCCAAGTTTATACTTTTTGGTAAGATTCTCAGTTTTTATAAGCATATCATTATATCCTTTCATTTGTTATGATTCATACTTTCTGTATATTTCTATTGGAGAACTCTTTCTGAAAACCAATATAGAAATAATTACAGATACTGCCGAAACTGCCAAAGCATAAAGCAAAGTAAACAGTACGGTCTGACCGTCATATATTAAGCCATCGGACATATTGATAATTCCGTTGCTTGTCAAGAAATCATAGTTCACTATAAATAGGATATTCAATAAACCACCCAGCAAGCCCATTAAACCAATAGCACAAGAAATTATAAAATAGCTTTTTCTTCTGTTACAACCACAGAGATAGTATATGGAGTGTTCTCTAAGCTTTTTGTTTACAAAAAAAGAACTGATATACTTATAAGTGCAACTGTCATAATAGACAGCATAAATAAAGGAGTAGGTAATCTTCTTCTAAAAGAAAGTGCGATTACTTTATCTGTATTTTTTATAATATTATCATAGTCAGTAACACGAAATTATTTAGTAAAATAATTAAGGTATTCTTTTCTTTCTGCTTCTGAAGAATTAGATTTATAGGAAGCAATAAAGTTTTCGGCAGTTAACGGGCAATTATTCACACTTTTAAATACTTTTGTCAAACGACTCGACTCCACAAAAATTAAACCATTTTCTAATTTTTGATACAAATCATATGTATTTATATCTGTTCCACTTGTATTAAACGAGGGTACAGTATATGGTTCAGCAAGTTTTTACCAGCCACTTTTATTTTAATTTTTTTTGTACTTGAATCAAAATAATTTGGCAACTCAATTTCTGCAATATCACCAATATTTAGATAATCAAAGTAAATTCCTGATACAATAACATTAAAATAATCACTACTTTGCTCTTGCATATTATTCCAACTGCCATTTTTAAGATTAAATTGATATTTTTCAATCATATCTGTTGTGTAAATATAACTTTTTATTCTTACTCCATTAAAATCAGAATTGAAATATTTAACTTTAGTAAACGGAACATATGCTTTATATTTTCTTGCATTATTTTCGACGTTATTTATATAATCTCCCCATGGATCCATGGAACTTGAATTAACCATTTCTGCAGTAACTAAATTAGGCATACAGTAAAAGCTGTCTGTCGTTTCGGTGGTTTTGAATATATCTTCTGTGTATACAATATATCTATACATTCCAAAAGAATTATTAGCTATAAATAATACAAAAATATATATTATAGATATTATTATTGCAGTAATTTTATTGTTTGTAAAAAATTCAAAAATCAATTTTAATGTTTTCATTAGTTCCACTCCAAATACTAATTATATTTATTTTTATTTATAATAATTGAATTTTTTAGACAACTAATTATAAATGGTATCGCTGTAATGCATGAAAGAATTATTATGCTAATAAAAATAATTATATAATCCATAATTGAATATTGCAATCCTTCATAGACATTAAAATACACAAAGAACTGATTATATGTAATTAAGTGAATTGCAATAGATATTATTCCAATAATACCTGAAATGATAATATTTTCTAAAATTAAAATTAAAAATAATTTTCTTTTGGTAGCTCCCACAATTAAATAGATGATATTTTCCAGATTACTTTTATCGATTAAGAACTTGATTAAAAACATAAAAGATAAAGCAGAAATTATAAATTCGCACATGATTAAGAAAAAATCACCAATAAAATAACTATCGGCTGCTTTGTAAGATTCAGACGGTGATTCAATTAAATCGCTTTGAGGAAACTCAGCATGAAGATTGGCTATAAATTGACTGTTTTCTGTTCTACTCATTCTTTCAGTTGTGTATATGGTTATCTCATCAATCGAATATCCACATTTGTCAAATGTATTAGAAGGAATATAGAAATTGTCTATAAAAGTATTTACACCGATAACTTCATATTCTCTGCCACTGAGCGTTACTGTATCACCTTGTGCCAATGAAAAGATATCATCACAGTTAGGAAGAATTATTACATTTTTTCCGTTTTTAATTTCTTCATCATAAAACTCTGAACGTCCCATTTTACTAAATAATTTATGCTTGTTATTTATTTGTGTACATACACGAAGATAATAATCAATGTAATTATTTTTATTAAATTCTTTGGGTAAATCATCTAGTAATAAGTAATGCACAGCCATAACATCTTCTATTATTTCAGAATTAAGCAGACTACTGTTTTTAATTTCATAATAAGAAGCAGGTTCATCAAATTTTAATGTATATGTATAATAAGATGAATCTGTACTGACTTCAGATTTTTTTGTAGAAAGCTGATTCCCATAAAAGTATATAAACGAGGTGGAACAAACAATTCCACCTAAAAGAAACATAATAAAAATTAGTTTATTAGAAAGAAAATAAAAACTAATTCGAGAAAATATGAGTTTAATAGTTTTCATAATTATTTAACTTGTCTATATCTATAAACGTATCCATCTGCTACTTTTGTGCCAATCTCTTTCTTATATCCCTCATGCTTTACATATTTAGCATAATCAATTCCACTTAGATATGCTTCGCCACTATGGACAGGTGAAGTTGAACCTTGTTCATTATTGCCTGAACTACGTTCATGTCCTGCATTATCAGTCAAATAGACCTTTGCAGTTACACTTAATTTGCTTGTACTATTCATTTCGGTTGTTGCTCTTGCATCATCATAAGGATTGGTAGTACCATAGTCATAAAAGACTCTCATAAAGTTTTGTGGTTTAATATTATATTGCTCATGTAAATCAACATAATCTGTGTGGTTTACTTTGAGTGTATAATTACCCGCTCCATAAACCATAAGCGATGATGTAGCTACAAGTGCGGCAAATGCAAGTGCTGTTGTTGTCTTTAAAAATTTTTTCATACATATGACCTCTTTATTTTAAGATAAGCTAAATCACTTAATTAAAATTAATAGTAATTTAACTTTCGATATACATTTTACCACTGTATCTCAAAATTGTCAAGAAAAATCTAAAATTTTACAAAATTTATTTTAAATCTTATTTGGCTTATGTATTAAGATAAGGCTCTATAATAAAAATTGGTAATAGAAAAAGAACCTACAGATAAAAAAGTAGAGCATATTTACTAAATATCCTACTTGTGGATTTAGTAAATATGCTCTAAAAGTGATTTATGGGCAAATATTTGAAATAATCAAAATAATTTATAAATGGAGATTCATTATGCTCTTTCAAGAATTATTTTACAGAACAGCATATCCATTATAAGGCAATCTCCGTCAACATTAATTTTATTATAAGGTGAAACTTTCTCTCCTAAAGTCTCGCCCTCTATATGAGTATTATAGAAATATTCACCGTTTTCCTCTTTCCAGTCTGTTGATTCTATAATAACAACATTGTCCTTAACTTCAAGACCTTCCTTCTTGGCTTTTTCTAATAACTCTTTAGGAACCTCAAGAAGAATATCCAACTTGCCGTCATTTGAAAAATTATATATTGATGAAACGAATTGTAGGTAATCTTCATTATCTTCAAGGTTTTCAATCTCAGCAGGAGTAAACATTTTCATACTCATATCTCCTAGCTGCATTAAACCAAGTTCTTTAACTTTCCATTTTCCAATAATATCCATATGCGTTCTCCTTTCAATAGTATTATATTTACGCCCAAGGGTCAGCAGACTTCGGTTCTCTGATTCCTGTCAGCAAATATTGCTCCCACAAAAACCATTTTCCATCACCTTTCATACGAAGCTTAATAGGTCTTGGACTATCTGCACCTCCACACGGGATAAACAATTTCATATAACCTTGTTCTGCATTGGAATACTGATTACTCTCTATTGTAATCGTGAAAGGCTGTGTAGGTGTATAGTCATTATCAGGGGTAGCTCCTGCAAAATATGAAAAAGGAATATAAGTTTTTCCATCTCTGAATCGGTCATTAATGAAAGAAATATCCGCTCCATTAAGTGGACGAGGACCTCTTAACCAGTTAAGCATTTCTGTTCCGATTTGTTTATCCGCTGCATATGCACATAAAGCACATACTGTAAGAGCTGCTGTTTTATATGGAGAATCCAAGCTTGCTTCAGGAAGTGCCTGCATTTGCTCCAAGCTTTCAGGAAGTGCAGAAAATGTAAACTTCTCTCGCTTATTTCCAACAGATGAAACGGCTGAATTTACCATTCCCATAGTGTCTTTTTTTTTATTTTGTCAAAAATACTCATTACAGTTCCCCCTATTAAATAAATTTTAAGATTTTTATATTATTATTTTAAATAAAAGCTTTAAAATCTGATTAAGAAAATATCAAATATTACTCTACTTTATTATGATATTTATCAGCAAGCCTATAAAAAAGAATTGTATTATTTCTTTATCAGGCTCAACACTTGCATTATCATATGTAGAATCTGAGTATGAAAAGCTATAGCAATAAGTTGTTTCATCATAAATCTTTATAAATTTACATTTCTTACAAGATTTATAATCTCTTACAAATTCAAGTAAAGTTTTGCCTTTGTCATTTTTCCTTTTTCAGAATTTCAAATAGCGCTTTAATATCAGAATCTTCTACACAGCAATTATCAATTTCTATTCTTGTAAAATCATTCGATTGAATGGCACATTGTGCAGAAAATACCCAGGCTTGGTCTTCCTGCTTATCAAGCGAAAATATATAGCAACTAGTATAGCACATATGATTGCATGATATATGTACACCAATAAGATTTTCCGGAATACGCTCAATTTTTTTATTTTTCTTATTTGAGCTAAGGTGTGTAAAAAAATGATATCATTGAAAACGCCACCCTTCTAAAACCGAATTTTAAACAATAGTGTTGTTTATGGTATTATTATAACAGTTATTTATGCTTACCGCATGAACCGAAAGATCTATATTTAAAATTATATTTATTTGTATTGATATAAAATTCAAATATGAATTTTTGAATTTTATATAGTACCTATTAAAAATATTACTTTAGTATTTCTGATAGCGTATGTTTTCTGAATTTAACAAGATTTATAAGCGAAACAACTAAAGACAAAACTATAATATATGTCAAAATAATTAATGAAAGAACTATAAGTCTTACAGTGCCGAATACCAAAAACAATACCTATTGTATTTGAAAAGTATAAATTAAATAGTGCCACAAGTACAGCAGACAATATACCTCCTATTAACATTGCAAAAATTCCATCAATTATAACTTCAAATATCTGCATAAAGAAAAGTTTTCTTTGATTCAAACCTATTGCAAGCATCATTGCTGAATATTTCGTTTTTTCTGTATTATAAAAATACATAACGGTTATAATGCTTATTGATAGTGCTGTAATCAAAAATATAATAACAACATATATTAAATCATAAGCAATAGATTGCTGTTTTTCTATGCTGTCATAATTAAGTCCTTTAATTTGAATAGAAATTCAATTAGGGCATATACTATTCGCATAAGATGTAAATACTGACATAATATTATTTGAAATAAATGCAATAAAGACTGCTGATGCAAGCATAGTTGTCAGAAGTAACGCACCAAGAAATACATATATTTTTTCGGATTTAAGCTCAAGCCATACGGATTTCATAAGATTAGTTAATTTTGTCATCTATCTTTTTACCGTCCTTAAAGGTGATTATTCGTTTTGTGCGTTTAGCGTCAGCCATATTATGAGTAACGATAATTATGGTTTTTCCCTTAGAATTAAGTTTTTCAAACATTGTCATTATTATATCAGAATTTGTACTATCTAGATTTCCGCACGGTTCATCGGCAAAAATTATAGGTGGATTATTTATAATAGCTCGTGCAATGGCAATACGCTGTTTCTCTCCGCCAGAAAGCTTTGCCGTTTTTACCTTTATCTTATCGGTCAAACCTACCTGTTCAAGAACACTATTTACTTTTTTCTTTAATTTCCTTTTTTTTGGTGTATTGGAAATTAAAAGCGGAACTGAAATATTGTCAAATACTGTATACTTAGGTTCAAGATGAAATGCCTGAAATACAAAACCTGTATTTTTACATCTGAAATTAGCCAATTTGTTTGCGTTTAAATCTGTAATAACTGTTCCGTTTACAGTGATTTTTCCGCTATCAGGTTTATCCGGAAAATGATATTCCGACTTTTTAGTTCGATTATATAATCATATTACAAAACTTATTATAAAATATTTTTTACTTTTTCAATTAGTAATATTTACAATTATTTACTATAATACATACACTTTTTATTTATATTTACAATTATCTCTAATTTTATATAAATAAAAGATGTATATTTAAATTTATATTCTTATCTCAATCTATATTTACAGCTATTCCGCTGACACGAGCCTCTATTGCGAGTATAGTGCGATTTTCACAGCCTGTTTTCTCTAACATATTATGTATGTGATTTTTTACTGTACTTTCCGATATTCCAAGTTTTTTGGCAATCTTTGAATTTGGCATTCCGGCAGTCATAAGTCTTAAAACCTTTAGTTCACCTTCTGTAAGTTCATCACTAAAAGCGTGATTTATTTTTTTATTATGCTTTGGAACACAATCAGGATAAACCGATTCTCCTGCCATAGTTCTATCCATAACATCAAGTATTGTTTCCTTAGAAACTTCTTTGAACCAAAAGCTTTCTATTCCAATTTTTTCCTCGCTCTTTTCAATAATTCTCCATCTACCATAGATGTGACAGCAATAATCTTGATTTCTGGACATATGGATTTAATCTTTTCAGCTGCAATTAAGCCATTCGCTCCTTTATCCATTAAAATATCCATAAGTATTAAATCAATCAGTTCTGCTCTTGAAAATCTTTCTGCAAAATCGGCAGATTTCTCTGTTCTTACAAGCTTGTATTTTTCACTGTTATTTATATATAATGTAAATAAATCCTGTGCAACACGGGAATCATCAACAATCATTACCCTTACTTCAGACATAATTTTTCCTCCTTATCTGGAAATTTGAGCATAAGCTTAAAGTTTGGAAAGCTTTCTATGGTCATAATGCCACCTTCGTTTTCTACTATATTTCTTAGATTTTGAAGACCGCCTCCCTCTTTAACCTTATATATTGGCGGAATACCATTATTAGTAAACTCTGCTCTAAATGACATACTTGATTTATAAAATCTCACATAAAGCTTGTCTCCCTTTGCATGACTAATTGTATTTGTTAAACAAACTTGTAAAGCTGTCATTAAAACATCATTTATTTCTTTTTTGTCAGAAAGTTTTCCCCTTTGAATAATGTCTACTCCCATATTAGCTGTAGATTGTAGGAGCAATTTCCAATTTTTTTCTGGGTCCTCTGGAGATATTTCAGTATTAAGCACTGCCATATTAGAACGCCATAAGAAAAGAAGCTTATTTCTATCTTTTTGATTATTGGGCTTGGCAAGATATGACCGAAACATAAGCAATGCCTTGCCTAAATTATTATGTACACTTATTATTGCATTGAGTATTTCTTTTTCATGTGTAAGTTGCGTAACATTCTTGCTAAATTCACCCAAACGCTTACAAATAGTGTCCATACGACTATTATTTTCTTTTAATTCTAAATTAAGGTTATACTGTTTAGTAATATTATACGCAATAAGTTCTATAATTTCTGAACCATCTACTATTATTTCTCTTTGACGAAAATCCCAAATCTCGCCATCAGAGGTTTTAACTGTAACATTTGGTTCAGTACATATAAGTTCAGTATTATTCTTTAATTGCTTTGTCTTTATATCATCAAGAAATTAATTGTTTGCTATTCATAATACCCATACCAAACAATTTTTCACAAAGTATATCCATCTTTCTATTTACCAAAAGCAACATACCATTTTTTTCAGAAAAACAGACTCCATCAGGCAAGGCATCTAAAGTTTCTTTTACTGCATTTGCTGTAAGCATATTTTTTTTCCTATTTTTTAAATGTATATAAAGAATTATTTCAGTAATAACAAGAAAAATCAGTATTATTGCTATAAATATAGTTGGAATACTGCCTATAATCCTTGCAAAAATTGAGGGTTCATTTCCCATATATTTGCTATCAGAAATTCCTAAAAGCACGAACACACATACTAAAGTAAGAAATATAGAAAAAATTCGGTTCCCTATCGACATATTTAAGATAATGACATTAACAACAAGATAAATGGCTATTGTCATAATCAAAAGTGCAAAACAAGAGTATACACTATGTAGAACAATAGAAACTTCACTATAAGCTATCATATAGATTCTCCTATCGGAAGATTTAAAATAATATACTCAGATTCCTCGTCTATCTCAACTTCTAAGCTTCCACTCGATTTCACTATATCATCAAGGCGATAATCTTCGGGAAAATATTCTCTTGGCGAGTTTATTTCAATAGAAAGCTTAATCATATCTGCCATTTCTAAATTGACCATAACTGCATCAGCACCTGGAATTGCGGATTCGATAGCCGCTTCAAATATTTCATATGCAAGCAAAACATATTTTCCAGATACAGTTTTTTCGCCTTGATAATTACCATATGCAGTAATCCCATAAAGCTGTATATATTCTAAGGATTCTGAAATTGCATAGCGTAATTCATCACTATTAAAGCAAGACTTTCTATGCAAATATAAAACCATATTTGAGTGTCGTTTTATATATGCATTTAAAATAGCTATATACTTCATAATCGTTTCAAAATCTTTTTCATTTTCAGGAGGATTTTCTAAAAGTCCCTTGAGCTTTTCTATCTGGTTTTGTGAACTTTTAGCTATCTCATTATAAATCATAGTTTGCTGTTCGATTTTTGCTTTCTCTTCGCTAATCCTATTTTTCTTTTTCAAGCATAATTTGCTCTTGCATAAGCAAATCTCCTAAATTTTCAAGCTCATCAGTGATTTTATTAATATCTGAAATATCTCTAACCCAATATCCATATCCGCCATTTATTGCGTGACTTTTCAAGATAATATTTCCATCATTCAGCGGAACATTTTCATGCTCTGCTTGAATAATCTGCTCTAATGTCACCGAAACACATTTCTTTTGAGCGACAACAAATATCACCCTTTAAAAAGATATAATGCCTCCACTAAGATTAGATGCAGACCATAACGCTTCATAGTTATCATTAGATGGAAAGAGTTGCGCAAGAATAAGACTCTCTATATATGCAGGAAAAATAAAGCATATAATTTCTGTTGTTTTAAAAAGTTGCATAAATATATTATTTGAATCTATAAAGAATATAATTATATATATCATTCCAACCAAGAGCGGTACAAGAGGTTTCCATATATTTTTTCTGTAATCTGAAACCGCGCAGCGTGAAAGTGAAATAATAAGTATTGCTAAAAATAATATAATCACCCATAAAATCGCTAAATTATATCCTATGCCATGAGTATATTTATTCCAATTATCAAAGCCATCTATAAACTTAAAAGCAAGCTGGTGAAAATCATTTGTCAGAACAAAAAGCACAATTAAAGTTGCAGGGATATATAAAAGCCTCCACCACTTACTAATTGTCTGATTTTGACTTTTTCCAATATGAAGCACAGCCAAAAACATAAACAAAGCCATAAAGGTTTGTGGAGCATAATAAAAATACCATATAAATCGACAAGCTATATGCCCATCTGGAAAAAATACAAACTTAACAGTTCTTACAAATATAAGCAATATAACCATATAGCCTGTGGCGACAAGATATTTCTGTACTTTGGGATGAATAATTCGTCTTTTAATCTGGCTAATCCAAATAAATGCAGAAAATACAAAGAGCAAAAAAATAATTATATTGCTTGAAATAGATTTAAAGTTATCACGAAACAGTCTGACAAAACCTGTCATCAACACAAGAATAACACAAAGTAAATCTGAGAGTTTAGTTTCTTTACTTATATGTATAACAATACACCCCATTTTGTAAAAATTTTATTCTATATTCAATAGAAGCTAAAAGTTTCGCCCAAGCCTTTTCAAAATAGCTTAAATAGTATAAAACTATTTATCTAAAGTTATCAAACCCCAGACTTAAATTTAGTCTAGGGCTTGATTATTGTCCTATATTAAATTTTTAATTATTTTGATTATCAGTAAAAAATAAGTTCAAGAATATTTTCACTATTAATGTAGTTATAGACTATATTCGTGCAAATTTTTTTTAACAATCATTATTCCCATTCCACCATCATCAAAATCGTCAAAATCTTTCTTTGGTCTATCCTCAAGATAATCGAACTTCTTTCCATTATCTCGGAAAATAATGCTTATTTTATCAGCTTTTTTGTTGTATGAAACAAATATTAAATCTGCACCTGAATAATTTACAATATTAGAGAAAACCTCATCACAAGCAAGAAAAATTTTCTTTTTAAGTTTATCTGCTATATCAAGCTTAAATATATATTGCTGTATTTTTTCTAACTCAGAAAGTTCACATTGTAATTTTAAAGATTTATCTTGGCGTTTCACCGCAAGCATTGTTATATCATCGAACTGCTCTCCCCCATTTATAAAGCTTTCCAAAGAGCTACTTATACTCTGACATAAACTATTTGCTGTGTATTCAGTGTTGTTACAAACTCCTAAAAGTCTTTTTTCACTAAAAAATTCTTTATCTGCATTAACAGCCTCGGTTACACCGTCAGTATAAAGATAGAGAATATCCCCATTTGAGAAATCGCAAATATACTGCTTATATTCAGAATCATCAAACACTCCAAGTGCCATACAAGGTGAGCATTCAAGAAATTCTGCCTTTCCGTTTTTGATTATAACTGGTTTATTGTGACCTGCATTTATATAATGAAATTTATCAGATTCACTATCAAAAATCGCAATAAATGCTGTTACAAACATTTCTTCTGGATTAGATTCGCAGATTTCAAGATTTGCTGATTTAATAGCGTCTGAAGCATCTGAAATATCTATGAGTTTTTCTCTTATGAGTGTTTTCACAAAAACCATAAACAACGATGCGGCTACACCTTTACCAGAAACATCTCCGATAACTGTACATATATTTCCGTTTTTTAGCAAAAAGCTATCATAGAAATCTCCACCAACCTGCTT